>Ga0326727_10000033_pt1 | contig 567575 bp, 422 predicted proteins | sample MB2enrmetagenome_FD_207643 | JGI IMG/M metagenome (GOLD analysis project Ga0326727, IMG submission 207643) | Lab enriched peat soil microbial communities from McLean, Ithaca, NY, United States - MB29MY | ecosystem: Environmental > Terrestrial > Soil > Wetlands > Peat | place: USA: New York... | reverse complement strand
GCCAGGACCGCCTGCGGCAAATGGCCGATGAACTCGGCAACCACTTCCACGCGACCTGCACGGTGCTGGGCGCGGACCTGACCCGCGAAGCGGAATTGCGCAGCGTGGAGGAATTTCTTGCCGGCGCGGCCCATCTCCAGTTGCTGGTGAATAACGCCGGGTTCGGTACCCTGGGACCGTTCTGGGAAGCGGCCATCGAGAGCCAAGACGCCATGCATCGTCTGCACGTGCTGGCCACGATGCGCCTGACGCATGCGGCGCTGCGCAACCTGACCGCGCGCGGTCAGGGCGCCATCATCAACGTTTCATCCGTCGCCGCCTTCACCCCCCGCCCCGGCAGCACCAGCTATTACGCCACCAAAGCCTGGATCAACTGTTTCACTGAAGGTCTCCATCTGGAGCTGAAAAGCGCCGGATCGCAGGTGCGCGTGCAAGCGCTCTGCCCCGGCTTCACGCTGACGGAATTCCACGACGTGTTGGGGATCGATCGGAATTTCATCTCCAGCGCCTGGTGGATGCCCGCCGAGGACGTGGTGGAAGCCTCGCTCCGAGGTCTCCAAGAGGGAAAGCTCTTCGTGGTGCCGGGGTGGCGCTACAAGCTGCTAGTATCGCTGGTGCGGCTGCTGCCGCGGGGCGTGCTGCACTTTGCGCTTTTGAAAGGGCCGGCCAGCCTGCGCCGCCAGCGACAAAAGCCTTGAAGAAAGACCTTGAGAAAGGCTCGGCATTGCGTTAGGCTATGGTGGTTCACTTCTCCAGTAGGACGAATTCCATGCCAAATGAGAGACGGCGCACCGACCGGCTCATGATTACGATTTCGCTGCGGGTTCACGGGACGGATTCGACAGGCGCCCAATTTAAAGCGGACGGCCGGACGGTGATGTTGAACCGTCACGGCGCGCGGATCCAGATTGACCGGACACCTTTGAGCGGGAGTATCGTGCGTCTGGTCAACAAGACTAACCATCGCGAGGCGGATTTTCGCGTCGTGGGGCCGACTGCGCCCCGCACGGAAAAGAGCGGTGAGTGGGGCGTGGAATACGTCGACCCAAATGACGACATCTGGGGAATCCGATTCCCGCCAATAGAAGGGGAAGTGGCCGACTCGGCGGCCCTGCTGGAGTGCCGCAAATGCCACGTCGCAGTCGTGGTCCGACTCTCGCTGGTGGAAGTCGAGGTCCTGGAAACGGCTGGCACTATTACCAGGCAGTGCGAGAGTTGCCAAATGAAAACGCCTTGGGGATATGCGGAGCATCAAAAGGCATTGGAGGGCACGAATCTTGCGGAGGCGATGGCGAATGTCGCATCGGGGGGGGCGGACAACCGCCGCCATCGCCGAGTTGCCTTGCAACTGCCGGTGCGGGTTCGAGACTACGAGGGGGGAGTCGAGGTCACCAAGAGCGATAATGTCTCGAAGGGAGGGTTTTGTTTCGTCAGTGAAAAAACCTACCTCCTGGGCGCAGGGGTGATCGTTGAGTGTCCTTACAGCCCCGGGAGCCAGAGTCCGGAAGTCCGCGCTCGGATTGTCCGTCAGCACCGAATCGAAGGGACGAATCGAAAGGTCTATGGAGTCCGTTACGAGCGATAATCTCTTTGAGGGGGACCCGCCGTCTCGCAAAACTTACAACGATCCGTTCAAGATCTGCGCAAGGATCGCCAAATCAAGGTGCTCGCGAATCATCGTAGCTAGAGAATCGAGTCCCTGGGCGGCATGTGCAGGGCTGCCGGGCGGAATTGGCGCCCAGCCATGACGGGCGCGCAGTTCATTGAGGATACGACGCCGGAAAGCGGGGGCGTCGAAGACTCCATGCACGTAAGTTCCCCACACTGAACCGTCAGCCGATACGGCGCCATCAAAGTGGTCTGCGGCCTTCCCGCATTGGCTGGTGACCCTGAACCGAGGCTGGGTGGGCTGGGCGCATTGCGTTTGCCCCATGTGAATCTCGTAGCCGGCGATTTCCTCTTCATGATCAAGGCTCAGGGCACGCACCTGTTGGGTGGTCTTTTCAGCCTCGAACGTGGTGGTGCTCTCGAGGAGACCCAAGCCCTCCATCGAGGGTGTACTCGATTCAACCTTCAGGGGGTCGAGCAACTCCCGGCCCAGCATTTGAAAGCCACCGCAGATTCCCACGACGGAAGCGCCCGATTTGTGGCAATGACGAATATAACCTGCAAGCCCCGAGGATCGCAGGTAGGCAAGGTCCGCCATAGTGCTTTTGGACCCCGGGATGATGAGCAGGTCGGGAAGTGATTCGCCAGGCTGCGGCGCCTCCGCCAGGTAGCGCAGGCCCACGTCGGGTTCCAGTTCCAGGCTTTCAAAGTCCGTGGAGTTCGAAATGTGCGGTAGAAGCATGACCTGGATCTGAAGCTTGGTGGGGTCTGGAACCCAAGGCCCCTTCCATTTTGAATCGGGAAGGCCGTCCTCCTCCGCCACCGCGAGATCTTTGACCCAAGGCAACACTCCCAGAACTTTCTTGCCCGTTAACTTTTCAAGAGTCTCCAGGCCTCCGTACAAGAGCGAAATATCTCCCCGAAACTTGTTAATGATGAGCGCCTTGACCAGCGCGCGCTCCTCGTCGGTGAGTAACTGGAGTGTTCCTACCAGCCAGGCGAACACGCCGCCGAGATTGATGTCACCCACAAGGACAACAGGGGCGCAGGCCATGCGGGCCGTCGCCATGTTGACGATGTCGAAGGGCCGCAGATTGATCTCGGCAGGGCTACCGGCTCCTTCGATGACCACGATGTCATTTTCCTGTGAAAGCCTTTGGAAAGACTTGTGAATGACCTCGAGGAGGTGAGGTTGATACTCGTGATACTCCCGCGCGCTCATCACCTTGAGGGCTTTCCCCAATACTACGACTTGAGCTCCGGTTTCGCTGCTGGGTTTTAGCAGGATCGGATTCATATCCACGTGAGGTTCGATCCCGCAGGCCTGCGCCTGGAACGCCTGCGCCCGCCCCATCTCGCCGCCTCCGATCGTGACGAATGAGTTGTTCGACATGTTCTGCGATTTAAAAGGAGCGACTCGAAACCCCTCTTGCCGGAAGTATCGGCAGAGCGCCGCCGTCACCACACTCTTCCCTACGTATGAGCCCGTTCCCTGAATCATGATCGTGCGTGCGGCCATTTACTCTCCCGTGGACAGGTGCGCGCTACACTTGCTCTTTCCCGCGATCGCGAAATCGGGACACTGGAAGGACGATGGGAGGCAGGCCGTTACCTGCCCGCACGATCTCCACGGGCCCGCCATAAGCCTTTTCCACAATGTCAGCGCGCAACACGGCCTCTGGCGCGCCCTCGGCCAGCACGGCCCCTCGATGCAGGATCATCAGGCGATTAAAGTACCGGCCGGCCAGATTCAAATCATGGATGGCAGCCACAACGGTGAGACCCTGGCGGCGATTGAGCTCCGTAACCAAATCCAGGATCTCAGCCTGCCGGGTGATATCGAGCAGATGCGTCGGTTCATCCAGCAGCAGGATTTCCGGTTCCTGGGCGAGCGCCATGGCGATAATGACCCGCTGGCGCTCGCCGCCACTCAGTTCGTTGATGATCCGGTCGCCGAGGCCCATCGTGTCCGTCAACTGCATAGCCTGCTCGACCGCTCGCCGGTCGCTCGACCGGAAACCTCGCAGTAAGCCGATATACGGCGTGCGTCCAAGCTCCACGATTTCTCGCGCCGTGAAAGCAAACGGGACCACCAAATCCTGGGGCACGACAGCAATCTTGCGCGCCAGCTCTTGCCGCGGCACGGCGTGAAGTCTGCGTCCGTCGAGAAGAATAGAGCCCCTGCCCGGAGTCCGCGCCCCGCTCAAGAGTTTCAAGAGTGTGGTTTTTCCTACCCCATTGGGGCCGAGCACAGCAATCCGCTCGCCCGCGCGGATGTCCAGGGAAACGCTCCTGAGGACCGGCTGGCCGTCGTAATCAAAGCAGACTTGAGAAGCGCAAATATTGGCCATGCTTAAAACCTGTACTCCCGCTTGGTCCGGCGCAAAAGGAACAGGAATGCCGGGCCGCCCAGGAGGGCGGTTAGAATGCCTACGGGTATCTCATTCGGTGGCATGACGACCCGGGCGAGCAGGTCGGCTATTACCAGGAACGCTGCCCCGCCCAGAGCTGCCAGAGGGAGCAAGCGGATATGGTTGGGGCCAAACAACAGCCGCAGGAAGTGAGGTACGATCAGCCCCACGAATCCGATTAAGCCTCCCGCCGAGACTGCCGCGGCAGTGAGGAGTGACCCCACGACGATCACGGCGGCCTTCTGGCGTTCCACCGCGATGCCGAGAGACGCGGCAGATTCCTCGCCGAGCGCGAGACCATTCAAACTCCTCGCCAGCGTGAGCGCACCCACGGTGCCGGCGGCCACGATGAGGGCGATGAGTCCGAGTTGACTCCAGTGTTCAATCCAAATTCCCCCCAACAGCCATGCGTAAATCAGGCGCGTGTTGAACTCGAAGCGTTCATTCACGATGAGCAGGAAAGAGACGCTGTAACCAAGGATGACGCTCACCGCGAACCCCACCAGCAACAGCGTCACCACGGGCGTGCGCCCTCCTACACGCGATAACCGATAGACGAGCACCATCGTTCCCAAGGCTCCGAGAAATGCCAGCGCCGGAATCGCCCCGAAACCCAGAATCGAGAAATGGGAAAAAAGGACCGTTCCCAGACTGGCGCCAAAAGCCGCGCCGCCCGAAGTGCCAATCACGTACGGATCCGCCAGGGGGTTGCGGAAAAGGCCTTGAAAAAGCACTCCTGCCACGGAAAGCGCCGCTCCCACCAGCGCGGCCGCAAGAACCCGCGGCAATCGAATCTGGAAAATGATCGTTTCGTCAAGGCTTGGCCAGGTTCGGGGCAGGTGGACCAAACCCGTGCGGTTGAGAAGCATGCAAACAATTTCCCAGGATGGGATGTGCACGGCGCCCATGGCGGCCGCCAGCACCACGCTTGCAGCGACCAGCACCATGAGTACACCCAAACCGGCGCGGAACCGCAGTGTGGAAGACCCAGTTGTCGAGCCAGGATGTTCTGACTTATCGCCGGCCGTGGAGGGCGGTTCCTTTGTTGAGACTGGCATTCTGACCTTTCTCAGTTCTTTCCCAGCCCGATCAAGTCTTTACTTCCGCTTCCGTGATTCCCCACCGATGATCAGTTTGATCCCGGCGCGGAAGTTGAAGGGCAGGGCGGGATATCCGGAAGATCCTTGATAATGTTCATCGAAGAGATTTCCCATGCTGGTGTAGAAGGTGACGCCACGGTGAGCCTCGTACCAGCCGCTCCAATCGATGAGTTGATAGGCGTTGAGCAGATTCCGGTTGGGCAAAAGCAGCGAGTTGCCATAGTCCTCATCCGTAAGGAAGGTGCTGTAATCAGACCGGCTGACAAAGTATCCAGTGGCAGACATACCGAATCGCCGCTTGGAATAGATGAGTGCCAGGCTTCCGGAATTTCGAGGCACGGCGAAAGGCCTCCCACCGATGAGGGGAGTGTAGGCCCCGATCGGAATATCGGGGAAAGCGGGATTAAAGGACGGCGCCTGGGCACTGCTGGCAAACGACTGCGTTACCACGGCGTCGGTGTACGTATACTCGGCGTTCAGCCTGAAATTCCGTGTGAGCTTAGCCTCCCAGTAGACCTCCGCTCCCAAACTGCGATAGGAGTCCGAGTTGACTGTAGCTCCGAAGGGTACCGCAGCCGCAACCGCGGGCGGGACGCCGAGTTCCGGAAGCAGGTTGTTCGCCACGAAGGCATTCAGATCATAGAAATTCTCGCGAAAACCGGTGACCCCCAGGCGCGCCTGTCCGCCCCACAGTGATTGCTCAACCCCCCAGTCGAAGTCCCTGCTTCTCTCCGGCCCCAGGGGAGAGACGTGGTACTGCGAAATCAACTCCGGCCCGTTCGGCAGCGTGGAGAGCAGATTGTAGAGCGACGACCCTTGATTGAAGATGCTGGGCTCGTCAATCCCCGTGCCGTAGTTGAATCGCAGCTTGGTCCCGTTGAAGAACGAGCCGGAGGACGGCCGGCGCACATAGTATGCGAATGAAACCCGGGGCGTGGCTGCGAACCCATAGACGGCGTTGTCCGCAAGCCCCACTCCCGCCGTCGCAAAGGCCCGGTGGCCGAGACTTCCGTGGGCTTCCATGAAAAAGTCAAAGTTATTGCGACGGGTCGGAGACACAGTACCGGCGGAGTTGGTGTACCCGCTTTCGTGATCGTACCGAATGCCGGCGCTTGCGCTGAGGTCCGGTCTAAAATCGTAGTTCGATAGGCCGTAGAGCGACTGCACGGCGGTATGGGAATTGTAGAGATCCGGATAGACGCCTCCTCCAAAGTCGAGAATGGCCGTGCCGCTCGAGCAATATCCATTGGCGCCGCAAAGGGTGACGGGAAGCCCGAGATAATCTCCATATCCATCGAGTATTCCCGCCGGTTCCGGTTCATCGTAGTTATACCGAAGCTGGGTGGAACTCAGTTGGAGCGAATTCCGCCACTGTGAGGTGGTCTGGTTCTGCACCTTGAGCCCCATATAGGTGTCCTGGTCCCGCTGGAAGGCATCGTCGGGGATGCCGTAAAAAGCCAGCGCGTTGGAAACACCCAAACCGGCTGCGGTGTGGCGGATCGTGAAACGAACGTCCGTGCTTTGGTTCGCCTGCCATCCCAAGTTCCCGGAAAGAGTCCCGTTATGAAAGGAGCTATTGGGAAGGCTGTTTTGGGTTTGGAAGTCCACGAAGTCGGCAAAGTAATCGAATTGGTGAAAAACACCGCCCAGCGAAGCATTCTGGCGCAAACTGTAAAAATTTCCGCCGTCAGCCGAGTAGGTGAACTCCGGTGCCGGAGTGGAGCCTCGACGAGTCGTGACCTGGATCACGCTCCCCAGGGCATCGGCTCCATACAAAACACTGTTGGCCCCGCGGAATACCTCCACCTGGTTCGCACCACTGGCCGATAGGTTGGCGAATTCAAACTCCCCTCCGATGTCATTGGCGGGAATACCGTCGATCAACACCTTATTGAAGTCGCTTGTGCCGCCGCGGGCGAATATGGAAGTCGTGCCGCCGCGCTCGCCGGATTGCAAGACGGCGAGGCCGGGCACCTGGCGAAGCGCGTCGAGCAGATCCAGCTTGTTGAAGGCGTCCAACTCCGATTGATCCAGAACGGTCACCGAGGCGCCCACCTGTGATGCCGGCAGGTTGCTGCCGGTATCAGAAACCACGATTTGTTGCCGCAGTGTACCGACCTGGAGGTTTATATCGATGCTGACCGATCGTGCTGGCGCAAGATTCACGGGCGGGCTTTCCTGCGGCGCGAATCCAGGTGCTTCCACGCGGACGAAGTATTGGCCAACCTCAACCGGAGAGAATACAAATTTTCCTTCCTGGTCCGTCTTCGTAACCCCGGCGACTTTCCCGTTCCGGAGCAAGGTCACGTCCGCATTGGGGACAGCCGCTCCAAGCGGATCGACGACCTTACCCCCCACCGTTCCCGTCGCGCTCGCCCCTGCGATAGACGCGAAAACGGTCAGGAAGAAGGTCAAAAGCAGAAAGGCGGTCCCTGAGCGGAACTTCGACATACACATGATGTCCTCCTTTTCCCTCGAAAGAGTGGACTTCGACCAAGGTTGGCAAGACCGGTCTCCTGACTCGCGACGCTTTCCCCCTCGCCTGTGCCTTCCCACGCGTGCTGGCAGTGGCTTGTAACAGGCTTTCACGGTCGCTTACAGTTGCGGGGCAGTGGCGGATTTTCACCGCGCTTCCCGTTCATCTCACCATCAGTTCTCTCTGATCTGTCCCTTTCGAACTAAAATTCGATCCCCCTACTCAGACGTACGGACACGCCATGGCGTGTCCCTACCGGCTAAAATTCGATCCCTTTTTGAGCCACAATCCCCTCGTTAAAGGGGTGCTTGATATCGCGCATTTCTGTGACCATGTCGGCGATCTCGATGATTTCCGGCTTGGCATTGCGTCCGGTCAGGATCACGTGGAGCATGGCCGGTTTCTTCTTCAAAAAATCCACCACGTCTTCGACGGGCAAAAAGCCATAATGGAGCGCGTAGTTGATTTCATCCAGAATGACCAAATCATATTTTCCGGACAGAATCTCGACTCTGGCCGCCTGCCACGCTTCGCGGACCATACGTTTGTCAACTTCGATATCCTTGCTTTCCCAGGTGAAACCGTGTCCCATCGGGAGAATTTCAAAGGTCCCAAGCTTGGGAGCGCTCCGCAGTTCGCCGTATTTCCATTTTCCCTTGAAGAACTGGAGCATGATCACCCTCATCCCGTAACCGCAGGCGCGTAACGCAACCCCCAATGCCGCCGTGGTCTTGCCCTTCCCGTTTCCGGTGTTGACGATGATCAGGCCCTTTTTCTTCTTTGCCGAGGCTCCGGCGCGTTCGATGCTCACCTTCATGGGTCATCTCTCCTGAATTAGAAAGCTTCGGGGTGAAGTTCTTTCGCGAGCTGCTCTAACGCATCGAAAACTACGGGACTCGGACGAAAGAGCTGCTCGCTCATATAGATCACGTGATTATCCTTGACCGCCGGGAGTTGGTCCCATCCGGCATGAGATTTGAGTTCTTCGCGGGTAACTCCCCCATGGATGCCACTGACCAGCAGGATGAAGTCAGGTGATCGGCGCACAACTTCCTCCAGGCTGATTTGTGGCCACGCCTGGGCCATATCGGCGGTAATCGATTCTGCTCCGGCAGCCGAAATAACATCGGTTATGAATGATTTGCTGCCGGCCGTGGTGACTGGGTCATACCAAACGACTACAAGAACCTTCAGTCGCGGCAGCCCCTTCACGCGAGCGGCGACGGCCGCACGCCGCTCTTCCAGACGCTTCAATAAGTTACGTGCCTCACTGCGGCGGTTGAGCGCATCGCCAACGTGTTGGATTGAGGTCATGATTCCCTGCAACCCTTGGGCATCAACTACAAAGACCGGTATCCCCAATTGTTCCAACTCTTCCACCGTCTCTTGCCGGTTGAGGTGAGGCATGGCCAGGACCAAGTCCGGATGAAGCGAAACGATTTTCTCGACGGAGGCGTCAGTCAAGCCACCCACACTCGGTTTCGACTGCGCCTCAGGGGGATAATCCGTAAAATCCGTCACGCCCACCACGACTGCCCCCAGACCCAACGCGTAAACTGTTTCGGTAAGGCTCGGAGATAGACAAACAACACGCTGCGGGCTATCGGGCAGAGTAACGTGCCGGCCCAGGTCGTCGTTAAGTTCTCGGGAAGCCAGCGCTGGGGCGCAGACTACGACATAGCAAGCGATCAAAATCGTCACTCGATGGCAAGCGCTGCGCATTAGTCTGCCGCCTTCGCGAACTTCTTCTGCGTCGCCCGCTGCACGTTCTCGACGAAGGTTGCTGCAAGGCCCGGGCTGGACAGGAAGTGAACTCGCGCGAGGGCGGAGGCAAGTTCTTGGGCGTAGCGGCTCTTTCCGCTGCGCGCTCCGCCTAGTATGAGCGTCACCGTCTTCGGTGGGCGCGATGGCATGCGTCAATTAACCTGGCATTCTGACGGGAAAAGCCTTCGAGCTTCCTGGCTGGAGATGTCAAATTGGCTGACGGCCTGAGAATGCTCATCGACCCTCCCATCGAAGTCGAATCAAGCTGCGGTGAGAGCCTGGTCGGTCTCCTGACTCGCGCATCCTTGACCCGGAGCAGCCTTCCCAGAGTTCTTACCCCAGTGGCTTTCGTTGCTCCGGCTCTCCGCGCTTACAGTGGCGTGGGCCGTGCCGGGTTCGCACCGGCTTCCCAAATAAACCAGACCAAAAGACTTATAGCGCGGGGGACGGTGAGGAGTCAAGCCAAACTTTTGCCAAACCCTTTGTCAAACTTTTGCCGATAGCAAGAGGCGTAAGACAGGGGCACGAAGCAGTACCGACTTGTCGCGGTTGATCGCGCGCGCAGATGTGACCTTCTTCGAACAGGCGTTCCAGGACGCGGAGGATGCGGCTCGGAAGCTCGCCGATTTCGAAATCGTGCTATCGATGCGGGCTTAATTCATTTTGACGGGTAGGCGCTCTTCGGGGCGCCGAGGTCAAAATCGGATTCAGGAAGGGCGTCTTTCAACTGCATGCGGGAGTAGTGGGCAACGGTGTAGTCGCCCCCGCTCTTGAAAAACTTTTGCTGGGTGGGGACCCAGGAATCTTCGCTGATCCAAAGTTGGATTTTGGAAATCCCTGCGGCAGACTTCCTCTTGGGGGTAAGTTCCAGCAGTGCGGTGGTCTCATCGCCCAGAGGTTCTTCACCGAGATATTGAATTACGTAGTCTTTCTTTAGCTTGGCGCTGCCCGTCCCAAAGCCCAAGGCCAAAAACTGCTGCAGCACGTCACCGTTTTGCTGCACGTTGAACACTTGGACTTGGTTGGTCTTTACCAGATAGAATTCGCCCACGCCTTTATATAAACGGACCTTCTTCCGGTCAGGCTCTTTGAAATCAACCAGAATTTCCGGGAGCTTGTTGCCCTTGCCCTTACGATAGTAAAGCTCCCCTTTCTGCGTGGAAGTGTCGTTAACAAGAGCGGTAAAGTTGGTATATTCCAGCTTGGCGGAAACGGTCTTCAGCTTTTTCGCCGCCTCGTCCATCTTCGAAAGAATATTCGGAAGCGTCAGCTCGGGATGCTTGCCCTTGCGGGCGATCAGAGGAGCCGTGAGCGCCAACGACAAGGCGCAGGCCACCATCACTCGCATGCCGGCCACCAGATGATTTCGCATTGAGAACATAATGGTAGCGGGGGGGAGGATCGAACTCCCGACCTAGGGATTATGAGACCCTGGGCTCGGTGGCGATGGATGGCTGGAGATGGCTGGAGGTGGCTGGAGGTGGTTGGAAATCAGTCGGTTAGCAGCATCATATTGCAGCAATGTGTTGAGACAAAAAGTCGGTTCGAGAGCCATACTCGACATTTTGTGTCACAGAAGTCCCCACAGTGACCCGCATATTTTCCTTGACAAATCCCTCTAAATAAGCGAGTCTAGACTTGCCTATGGGACCACTTTCAAGCCATCAGGTTTGCCAGCTCGTCGGGATTCATCCGGCTACGCTGGAGCGGTGGCTGGCCTCTGGCCGGTTGAAGCCGCCCCAACCAATCAAGATCGGTGGAAGGACCTTCCGTTATTGGACCCAACGTGACGTCGAGCGAGTTCGAAAATTCAAAGATAAGTTCTACCGGAAAGGTCGGGGAAGGAAGCCCAAGCCAAGACCTAGCACCTTGATTTAAAAAGCCGGAACGAAGCGGATGCGTCGGAGCGCGAACTCCGACGCATCCTAACCAAAACAACCTGGCCGGTTAAGCACGAGGTTGCCATGGCTAGCCAAAATACTAGCGCACTTCCCTTTTCTCCACAATTCTTGAGGCGCACGCCTAGCACGGCGGAAAGCGTCGCGTGCACTCGGAGGCTCTCATGAGCCTCTTCAGACGCGGCGGAGTGTGGTGGTACGACTTCCAGGTCCGGGGAGTCCGCGTTCGCGAGACCAGCGGCTGCACATCGAAGTCTGAGGCAGCCCGCGCGGAAGCACTCCGAAAGGCCGGCCTCATTCATCCAAATCGAAACCTGAAGGTCAATGACCCTGAACCGAGATTCGGAGAATTTGCGTTGACAGAATTCGCACCCTGGTCAGAGAACGAGCATCGCGACCACCCTTCAACCCACCACCGTTACATGCGAAGCGTGAAAGTTCTAGTCAGGTTCTTTGGCCAGAGGACTCTCGACATGATTACATCCGCCGAAGTCGAGCGATTCAAAATCGCCCGCAGCCGCGAGCGGCGCAAATATGCTACTGATGGAAGGCCCGTGACGCCCGCCGCCGTGAACCGCGACTTGGCCACTCTACGAATCCTTTTCAATCTCGCGATCCGACTCAACAAAGCGCGAACGAATCCGGTGGCTGGCGTGAAACTGCTAGCTGAACATAACCTCCACATGCGGGTGGTGTCGCCAGCGGAAGAATCTGCTTACCTCGCAGTAGCGTCGCAGCCGTTGCGAGACGTGGCGACAATCATCCTCGAAACCGGCATGCGACCGGGCGAGGTTTTTCACTTGCGAAGGGAAGACGTCAACCTCGAGATCGGTTTCTTGCAGATCCCGCAGGGTAAGACTCTATTCGCGCGGCGCACGATACCACTCACCAAACACTCCCTCACGGTTCTCTCTCGTCGGGTGTCCAAAGCCACGACCGAGTGGCTCTTCCCGTCACGCTGCAATCCAACTCATCCTATCGGCTGGCTCCGCAAAGCCCACATCGAGACTCTCAGGCTGGCCACAATCTACCCGCCCTTTCGACTCTACGACCTTCGCCACACAGCCCTGACCCGCATGGCCATGGCCGGGATCGACCTCCCAACCCTCCGCGAGCTCGCCGGCCATGCCAATATCCAAATGACCATGCGCTATGTCCACCCAACCCCGGAGCACAAGCGAGCAGCAATTCAAAAGCTGGAGGACTTCACTCGTGGTGCCAGCTTTCATGCCCTTCCTTCTCTGCGCGACATAGGCCGCGGGCCCACAGGTTTCGATCCTGGTTAACGCTCTTCTGGAGGGGTGCTTCAACAACAAATTCGAAATCCGATTCAGAACGCACCGCCCCAAAGCGGACGGATAGGGTATGTTAAACGGTTTTGATGTCGAGTTCCGCAACAAGAATCTGGACCGCACTTATTTGGTGGACGAACTTTCAGGCGGGCAATTTGTGTTGGTCAACGGACCTGTCAACTGCATGCTTCGACGGGCCATGGATCTAGGTGGGTTCCATCAAGTGATCTTTATATATCACACGCCGCTGGTGTGGGAACTCATGGATAGCATCCTCTCAGTCGGTGCGGACGCATGTGTGGAGGCGTCCGGCAAGTGGCTACTACATTAAAGGCATGCAGAATTCTAATGAGGTTCGCGAAACTGTGTCACGCCATGGCGACGTTGAGCCCAGCTATGGAAATGGGAAGTCTTCGGACGGCGAAAGGGATGGCGTGGGTCCAGAAGGGGAGAGCGCACGTCGATGGGGGCTTAATCCATCGAGAAAGGTCAAGGAGAGAAGGAGATTCCCGATTGTCTTCGGTCACCGGTTGGCAGCAACGGTGTCCTCGGAAGCCACGCCAGGCCTTTCCAGCACCGCCTGAACGACCGCGATAAATTCCTTGACGTTGACGGGTTTCGAAATATAGCCGTCCATGCCCGCCCCAAGGCAGCGCTCCTTGTCACCTTGCATGGCATGGGCAGTCATAGCAATGATGGGTAGGTGGATTCCCGTGGCCTCCTCCTTCTGACGTATCGTTGCTGTGGCCTCGAACCCGTCCATCACGGGCATCTGGATGTCCATGAGGACCAAGTCGAATCTCTCGTTCTCAAGCAGCTCCAGCGCCGCTCGCCCGTTACCGACGGTGACCACGTGGTGACCGTGCTTTTCCAAAAGGCGCGAGGCCAGACGTTGGTTCACCGCATTATCCTCGGCGAGTAGAATGCGCAACGACCTTCCCTCCTGGGGCAACAACTGGAAGGTTCCCGACGGCGGTTTTTCGATAGAATGCATCTGGCCCGCCACGCGCAAAACAGCATCCAGTAATTCCCCCTGGCTGACGGGCTTGGTGAGATAACCTTCAAGCTCCAGTTCGCGGCAACGTGCCGCGTCGCCGCGCTGTCCCGCCGAGGTCAGCATGATGATCGTGGTGCCTGAGAGGTGCGGATTCTTGCGGATCTCCTCAGCCAACTGGAACCCGTCTATACCCGGCATGCCGGAATCCGCCAGAACGAGCGTGAACGGCTGGTTGACTTCGCGCGCCTGCGCCAAGGTGCGCAGGGCTTCTGCCCCGTCCCCTGCAAGCGTCGGCTGCATGTGCAAGCTTGCGAGCAGGCTGCCCAGGATGTGCCGATTGGTCAGGTTATCGTCCACCACCAGGACCTTCATGCCCTTCAATTTGACCTTTCCCGATGGCTCCCGGGAGCCGGCGGCCGTGGAGACACCGAAACGTGCTATGAAGTGGAATGTGCTGCCCTGGCCAGGGATACTCTCCACCCAAATGCGGCCGCCCATCATTTGCACGAGCTGGCGGCAAATGGTTAAACCCAGACCCGTACCCCCAAAGCGTCGCGTGGTTGAGCCATCCGCCTGCGTGAATGCGGCAAAAATACGGCCCTGTTTTTCAGCAGGAATGCCGATGCCAGTGTCCTGCACGGTGAAGTGAAGGCTTGTGACCGTGTCATCTCCAGACTCTTGCTGGATCGCCAGGGTGATTTCGCCTCTTTCGGTGAATTTTAGCGCGTTGCCGAGCAGGTTGATCAGAATTTGGCGCAAGCGCCCGGGATCCCCTTTCAATGTTTCGGGCAGGTCAGGGTCGATGTTGCAATTCAGCTCCAAGCCTTTCTGGTGCGCACGCGGGGCCAGCGATTTCAGGGTCGGCTCGATGGTGCCCCGCAGCTTGAATTCAATGGCCTCCATTTCGAGCTTGTCGGCCTCAATCTTGGAGAAATCCAGGATGTCGTTGATGACCGTAAGCAGTGACTCGGCGGAGGTTCTGACCATGCCGGCATATTCGCGTTGTTCGGAGTTCAAATCCGTTCCCAGGAGGAGATCCGCCATCCCCAGAACGCCATTCATTGGAGTACGAATCTCGTGACTCATGTTCGCCAGAAACTGGCTCTTGGCTTCGCTGGCTTGGTCAGCCCGGTTCTTTTCTTCCAGTACTTTGGCGTGTTCGACTTCCAACTCGGCGGTGCGCTGGCGCACGGCACACTCCAATTCGCGGTTGCGGCGTTGAAGCAACCGATGCCTCCATCGCACGATACCCCACACGGCGGCGGCGCCTGCCAGGAACGCCAAGCCCCGCAGCCACCAGGTTTCGAACCACATCGGCTCCATCTGGAAATCCGCCGCTGCTGTCCGCGGGGAGACCGGAGCATCGCGAATATGCGACCGGACTTCCAGCCGGTGGTGGCCTGGGCCGAGTCCGGCGATGGATACCACACGCTCCGCCGTATCGGTCCATTGACCGTCATCCAGCCGGTAGGCGAAGTGGACCAATTGCTCGTACTTGTAGTTGAGCGAGGAAAATTCAGCCCGCACAATTCGCGGCCGCTGGCTGATCTGGAGAGACGTAATCACGGGATCGGCTTCCGGCACTCTGGGCCAAGCGGAGCGGGGCCGGTAGTGCGCCAAACCGCCACTGGTGCCGATCCACACACTGCCATCGGCGTCGGCCCAAAAGGCTTCTCCGTCGGTGTCGTTCCAGACCAAGCCGTCTTCGGTGGACATCACGGTCCAGGCGTTCGCGCTCAGGACGGCCACGCCGTTGGCCGTACCCCGCCAGAAATTACCGCGCGCGTCAAAGCCGTGGAAGGGGGTCAAGTCATTTGAGTGGGGATCGGCCGGAACGATCGGGTCGACGTGCAGAATACGATCGCCGGAAATCTGTAGCCGTTCGACTCCGGCGTCCATCCGATGGCGCAGCCACAAGGTGCCATCTGGCGCGAGCGCCGGGACGTAAGCATCGCCGCTAAGGAGGCCTTCGGGTTTCCCGTAGTGGCGCCACACGCCCTCGCGCAGACGCCAGAGCCCGTCGGGATTGGTGATCCACATCGCCCCGTCGGAATCCATCGTCATGTACCAGGCCCTGCGCTGGAGCGACGGGGGCTGATCGATCCGGATGAAGCGATCGGATAGGGCTGGCCGGCTGTTGAGGAAGACTCCGCATGTAGTCGCCAGCCAGAGACGGTCCAAGCGGTCGACGAAGATGGAGCCCAGGGTGTCGCACGTCAGATCCTGCCGGCTAACCAGATGGATTTTTCCACTGGCCGGTTCGAGGCGTGCCAAACCGCCGGGTCTGCTGACGGCCCAGATGGAGCCGTCGGAGGTCTCACCCAGCCATCGGACGTTGTCGCCCCCGAGGCCGTTCTTCTTCGTCCAGGTGGTTAGCCGCGATTGTCCATTCAAGCGCGCCAAGCCCAGGGAAGTCCCCACCCAGAGGGTGCCTTTCCGGTCCCGCCGGATGCTCCAGATCAGATCTGACGGCAGGCCCTGCGCCGCTGTCCAAGATTCCCACTCGCCCCTGCCGAGCCACCGGGCGATACCCGCGCCGATCAGACCAATCCACAGGGACCCCCCGCGATCTTCCAGCACGGCGCAGGTCATGTCGGTGCGCAAACCCCGCCCACGGTCCACCACAGTCCACCCTGAGGGGCCCCGGACCGCCATCCCCTGGTCGGTGGGGACCATCACCGATCCATCCCTGGTAATGGTGATGGCGCCCCAGAACATGCTGGTTCCAATGTCCGGTTTTTCCTGGATCATGTGATCTTTGCCCGGCGGCTTGCGATAAAGCCGGCTGGGGCTGCGAACCCACAAGGTCCCGTCCGGGGCAAAGGCCATCCCGTCCCACGAGTCTTCGGGCAATCCGCTCTCCGGCCCGAAAATCGAAGTCCGGCCGCCGTCTTCGACGCACAAATGGAGGTTGCAGCCGAACCAAAGTTGCGAGCCGTGCCGCAGAATCCCGTGCATCGGTTTGCCTTCCAGCGCGGCGGGCAAGCGATGCGGACGCAAGACGAAGGAACCTCCACCGGCCGGCAGGACTTCTTGCAGGCCCGTCGTGGTTGAGACGATCACATGACCTTGGACGTCTTCGGCAATGCGTTGCGCGCCGTGGAGGGGGCCGTTCAAGCCGGGTACGGAGTGGAAGATCTGGCCATCAAAGCGGAAGACCTGGTTGCAGGCATTGGTCCACAGGGCGCCATCGGCGGCCAGGTAGAGCGTGTGAATCTCCGTACCGCACGGCAGCCCTTCGGCCGCTCCCATCAAGCGGAAGCGAGTTCCATCATAGCGATACAAACCGCCTTCGGTCCCGGCCCAGATATAGCCCTCACCGTCTTGGGCTAACGACAGGACCGCCATATTCTGGAGCCCCTCGGCCGCCCCATAATGGCGGAAACTGTACTGCTGAGCCTTCAGCGGCACAGCGAAAGCGAGACAGACGAGAGTGGCTGTTAGAGGGAAAATCGATTTGTGACCCGATCCCAGCATATAGGAATCATCCGCCAACTCTGGCAGTCTCTTTAGACGCTTCGACAATATGGAACAAAGCGTTCTCAACCGTCTCAATCTCTCCATCCAGCTGCTCCAGCAAAGGCACGTTTTCGATGACCCACACATGTGGTCCATCCCTCCGCCAAACGCAAATCGCCCAAACTGGTCACCACGTTCTCCCTACCGGAGCCATGTCTGACCCAATCCTGAAGGGGAGCGCCCTTCAGTTCTTATGCTCGCTCACCCAGGGGAAACCTCTCAATCACGCTGGTACAGTTTCCCGCGATGGAGGGCAGGGCGGCTACCGCTACTCGATTGCGCCCGGTCCTCTTTGCCCGATAGAGCGCGTCATCTGCAGCGCGGAGGAACGATTCGAACTCGACCGAGTTATCCCCACCAGTGGTTGATACACCCAGGCTGGCGGTGACTGAAACCCTTCCTGCGTAAGTATCGACGGGGTAATCATCAATCCGCGTGCGTATCCTCTCTGCAATCTCAACAGAATCACGTTCGTCACACCGGGGAAGGACAATAAGGAACTCTTCCCCACCGTAGCGGCCCACCGCGTCGTAGGGTCGCACAACGGATGCGAGTCTTTTCGCGACTTCGCGCACAACGGTGTCTCCCACTTGATGTCCGTAAGTGTCATTGATAGCCTTAAAGTGGTCGATGTCGAGCATGATGATGCTCAGTAAACCACATTGGCGTTGGGTGCGATTCAATTCACCCTTCAGGAGGTCCACAACCACGCCGCGGTTCCAAACCTCGGTTAGCGGATCATGGGTTGCCGCCTCTCGCAGTGCCTCGCGTGCTGCGATGAGCTTCTCTTGAAGTTCAATCATTCGTTTTCCGATCCTCAGCCGCGCCAAGAGTTCCTGGGCATGGAAGGGCTTGGCGAGATAGTCGTCAGCGCCAGCCTCCAGGCCGCTGACAACATCCGCCTTGAGATTCTTAGTGGTCAGGAGAAGAACATAAACATAAAATTCGGATGTGCGTTTTCTCAGTTCCTGGCAAATTTGAATTCCATCCATCTTTGGCATAGTCCAGTCGAGTATGGCCAACCTTGGAGAATCGGGCTGCTGCAAGGCCGCCCACGCCCCTGAGCCATCCTCCGCCCCGACTACTTCCCAATGATTCTTCTCCAAAATCACCTTGAGCAATCGACGGGAAACCTTGTCATCGTCTGCAATCAAGACTCTCATTTTCATACCTCTATCTTAACGAGGCCGGCAAAAGCCGACCTGAGAGGTTCAATGTCTTGCAGCAGGGCCTGATAGGCGGGCTCAGCTTCGGTCAGGTCTCCCGCGCGGCCTATCTTTTCGAGTCGGAGCGCCGCCTCGAAGGCAGGCTGGGCAGCGAAGTTGCCCACGGATCCCTTGAGCTTGTGCGCGGCGCGTTCGATCGCTTTAGCATCCCCCGCCGTGACCGCCTCCCGGAGGTTTGTCAGCAAATCCGGAAGTTCCTCCAAAAACAGCGCGACCATCTCCTGAAGCAGTTCGACATCCCCTTCCACCCGCGCCAGGGCCGACGCGATGTCGATGGGCTCCTGCTGCCGGGGCGTTGGTGTTGCTGCCACCTTGGCGGCTTCGGGAGACTGACCGAGGTGTTCGATGGCGTCGACCAAGTCTTCGAACCGGATGGGTTTGGCGACGTAGCCGTCCATACCCGCGTCGAGGCAGCGCGCGCGATCACCCTCCATGGCATGCGCGGTCATTGCGATGATCGGGAGATGTTCTCTAGTGGATTCTTCTTCTTTTCGGATTTCAGCGGTGGTTTGGAAGCCATTCATTTTGGGCATTTGAATGTCCATCAACACCAGGTCGAATCGATCCCTTTTCAGCAAGTCGAGGGCCTCGATGCCATTGGAAGCGACCACCACCTTGTGGCCAAGCTTCTCGAGAAGGCGTACTGCCAAGCACTGGTTGACCAAATTGTCCTCGGCGAGAAGAATGTGGAACTTCCGCCGGTTTTCACGAAGGGTGTGGCGCGTAACGACGCTGGCGGGACCCTTGTCGGAAGACTTCCCCAGGGCCGCCAGGATAGCCTCGAGCAATTCTGACTGCCGGATCGGCTTGATGAGATAGACGGCGATTCCCAATTCGCGGCAACGAGCGGCGTCACCGCGTTGTCCGGCCGAGGTCAGCATCATGATGGTTGCCCCTGCGAGTTTAGGGTTTTGCCTAACTCTCTCCGCCAAAGCAAATCCGTCCATCTCCGGCATCTGTGCGTCGACAAGAACCAGGGGGAATGGTGACCCGGCGGAAGCGGCCCGTTCGAGGGCAGCGAGGCCTTCCGCCCCGCTGGAAACCGTCTCCGGCCGTATCGACCAGCGTTTTAGCATCCCGTCCAGTATTTTCCGGTTGGTGAAGTTGTCGTCGACTACGAGGACATCCAGATTACGCAGTTTGAGAACGTCCTTGGGAAGAGGTTTCGGCGTGGCGCCGTTTGCTCGACTCAACCGAGCGGTGAAATGGAATGTGCTTCCCTCACCCAGCGCGCTGTCGAGCCAGATTTTGCCGCCCATCAACTGAACCAATCGCGAAGATATGGTAAGGCCGAGGCCCGTCCCTCCATATTTCCGGTTCATCGAGCTGTCAGCTTGCGTAAACGCCTCGAAGATCAACTTCTGCGCTTCTGGAGCTATGCCAATCCCCGTATCGCGGACCGTAAAGTGCAACACGATGCTTTCGCCTTGTTGGGATTCAACCTCGATACCGACCGCCACCTCCCCTTGCTCCGTAAATTTAATGGCATTACCGACCAAGTTCACAATCACTTGGCGAAGGCGGCCAGCATCTCCAATGACGCGCTCAGGAACTCCGACCTTTTCACCCCATGCTATTTCCAGCCCCTTCTGACTCGCCCGCACCGACAGCGACCTCAGGGTGTTCGCGAGGACATCATTGAGATTGAATTCCGTGGGGTCCAAGCTTAGCTTGCCGGCTTCGATCTTGGAAAAATCAAGGATGTCGTTGATGAGGGCGAGCAAGGAATCAGCGGAATCCTTGACCATGCTCAGGTATTCGCGTTGCTCGGAACTCAATGGCGTATCGAGCGCCAGTTCCGTCATGCCCATGATGCCGTTCATCGGCGTTCGAATCTCGTGGCTCATATTGGCCACGAACTCGCTCTTCGCACGGCTGGCAGCTTCGGCAGCCTGCCTGGCATTAATGATTTCAGCTTCGGCGCGCTTACGTTCGGAGATGTCGCGGACCACCGCCTGGAGAACCCTCTTACCGTCCAGTTCCATGGCATTGAGCAGCACATCGGCTGGAAAGGTCTCGCCGGTGTCGGCTCTCTTGTGGACCCACTCGAAGTGGTTGGACCCTTCTTTCATTGCCGTGGCGATGCGCTGGTTCGCCAGGGTGAAGGAATCTGTGCCGCAAGGCTGCGTGGGCGGCGACAGATCGGCGGGGTGTCGCGAGCAGAACTCCTCTCGGGTAGAGCATCCGAAGATCGCCAAGGTCGCCTGGTTGCAGTCGAAAAAGCCCTTCTCGTCCAAAAGCATCACGGCGTCGCTGGTTGAATCAAAGAGCGTGCGGAACCTAATTTCCGAGCGGCGCACCGCTTCCTCCGCCCGCTTACGTTTGGTGATGTCGCGCGAGACGCCGAAGGTCCCGATGATGTTTCCGTTGGCGTCACGCAGGGGCATCTTGGTGGTTGAGACCCAGGTTACACAGCCATCGGGCGAACAACCCTTCTCCTCTTTGTCCACGATCGGCTGGCCCGTCCTGATGATTTCCTCTTCATCCTGGTGGAACTCTTTGGCCAGTTCGGGGGGATAGAAGTCGGAGTCGGTCTTGCCGATCGCTTGGGCAGGCTCGCTGAGCCCATATTCTTTCGTAAGCGCCAAATTGATCCGGGTGAAGCGGCTCTCCCGGTCCTTGAAGTAGATCAAGTCAGGAAGATTGTCCATTAGCGTGTGGTGGAGATGCCGTTCCTCTTTCAGCGCCGCTTCTGCCCGCTTGCGTTCGGTGATGTCTTCCTTGACGGCCACGAAATGTGTGATCACTCCATCCGCGTTTCGAATGGGTGAAATCACAGCAGACTCCCAGTAGAGCTCGCCGTTCTTTTTCTTGTTATGAAACTCACCCCTCCACTCGCCGCCGGAGGTAATCGTCTGCCAGAGCTGCTCGTACACTTCTGCTCGAAGTTCCCCGGATTTCAAAATGCGGGGATTCTTCCCGAGGGCTTCTTCCATTGTGAAGCCGGTTAATCTAAGGAACTTTGGGTTGACATATTCGATGTTGCCGCTGAGGTTTGTGATGACGACGCTGGCCGGGCTCTGTTCGACGGCGCGGGAGAGTTTCCGAAGCTGGTCCTCCGCCCGCTTGCGTTGGGTGATATCGCGCGCGATCCCTTGCACAACGGCGGGTTTACCACTGACGTGGATCAGTCGGGAATTTATGTCCAACGACAGCCGCTTACCGTTCCCGGTCAAGACATCCAATTCGAACGCCATCACCGCCGCACCCTCAAGGTTCCGCTCGATCATTCTCCGAGCCAAGTCGCGGTTTTCCGGCGCCGCGACTTCCCAAAGGGGCTTACTTCGAATCTGCTTGCGGGTGATGCCGAGCACCCTTTCACCTGTTTTGTTCAAAGAAGTGAAATGCCCCTCGAGATCGAGCGTATAAATGATGTCGGTGGCGTTCTCGAACAGGTCGCGGTAGTGCTCCTCCAGGGAAGCAATCCGCTGCACGCGCTGATTCATAAAGGTTATTTGTTCCACGACGCGCCGGTGCACCGATTTCGACCAAGCGAAGGCGGCGAGGATCAAAAAAGCCATGAGCAACACGAACACAGTCGTCATGCCGCAGACTCCGATTCGACGGAAAGTTCTGCCATTTCCGGCTTCACGATTTTCTCGAAGCAGTCCGGGCAGATCCCGTGGCTGAATTTAACCTCGGTGTGCTGGGAGACGTAGGCATCGACCTGCTGCCAGTAGTTATGGTCGTTGCGGACCTTTTTGCAGTAGCAGCAGATGGGGAGCAGTCCCTGAAGCTGCTTGACATTCTTTAGGGCAGATTCGAGTTCGTGGATACGGTCTGCGAGGCTGGATTGCAGCTCAACGATGCGTATTCCGACTCCCAATCGGGCGCGCAGTTCCTCTTTCCAGACGGGCTTGGTGAGATAATCGGCCGCGCCGGCCTCCAACCCCGTGATGATATCTTCCTTGCTTCCCCGGGCTGTGAGCAGGATGATGTGGACGGGACTCGCACGATGGCTATCGCGGACTTTTTGGCAGACCTCAATGCCGTCCATCTTCGGCATCATCCAGTCTAGGATTGCAATGGCTGGACAATTCTCTTTTTCAAGGCATTCGAGCGCCTGCCACGCTGCGAGGCCGTCTTCCACAGAAATCACTTCGTGCCCCCAACCTTTTAGAAGAACTTCCACTAGGCGGCGGGAGACCGCGTCGTCTTCAGCTATTAAGACTTTCATTGTGTTTCCTCCTGCCCCATGGGCGGTCATCTCTTAAGTCAATCTGATTATCGTGGGTGGCTCTGCCGATCGAACGCATGGATAGAGCCTCGCAAAAGAGACCTTTCTGTTCCCGACATGGTGAGAAAGCACAATAGGTGCCAGTCGCTGCGACTCGCTGACATTTCTTGTATTCCGAATGAATTGAATAGGTTCGAGCGAACCAAGGCCACGAACCCGCCCTGAACCGATACCCATGGAGATGTCCGAGAAAGCGTGGGTGTTTCGATCTGATACAGAGGTTTGGCCAAGCGAAGTTCTCATACGTTAGGGCGATTTCCTGTCACAAAGTTCAAAAAACGGACAATTGGACTTCTACAGGGTATGAAACAACAATATACTATTGACTAGATTCGGGACCCTCGGGGGCAAACCCATGACCTCCTCCGGGTTGGCACTCCCGGCCTCATACAGCTACCATCTGGTGGTTTTGTCCGTTTTCATCTCCATGCTAGCCGCATCTGCCGCATTGCCCTATTTGAGAGTGGGTCTGGCGCGGGCCGAGAAGTGCCTCTACGTCGCGGACGAGAATAGTGTGGCTAATTCTTGGATGCTCTGCGCAGAGGCGAGGCTCGCGTCGATTATTACGTGCGCCGGCACGTGATGGGAGTACGAGAGGGGGCTTAACGGATGGCGCGCTTCCGCATTTCGAACGTGGCCCGGCGCCCGGCACTCGCCGCGGTGCTGCGTTATGGGCTCGCCTTCGCTTCCGTCGCGGCGGCGCTGGGGTTGTCTCTCATTCTGGTGCACTATGGCTTGCCGCGCCTGTTCGGCGGTTTCTCTCTCGTTGCCATCGCGATTGCCTTTTGGTATGGGGGGACAGGTCCGGGTCTTCTTGCTGTCCTGCTCTCCAGCCTGGCTTTTTATTTTTTCCTTTTTCCCGTCACGGAAGTCCGGGGCCCTGGTTGGCAGTCTTTTCTCGTTGTTTACACGGTGTTCGCCGGGTTAGCGGGCTGGTTTAGTGCTTCGCGCCGCCGTGCTGAGCGATTGCTCGCCGAGGCGCGGGACAGCCTGGAAAAGCGCGTTGCGGAGCGAACCAGCGAACTGGCGCGGGCCAACGAAGAGTTGAAAAGCACAGAGAATGCCCTGCGCCAAAGCGAAGATCACTTGCGGCTCGTCATCGACACCGTTCCGGCGCTCATTCATACCGGTCGTCCTGACGGCTATCTCGACTATTTCAACCGACGTTGGCTGGACTACGTCGGCCTTCCGTTGGAGGAGGTGGCGGGGTGGAAATGGACGGAGGTGAACCATCCGGATGACGTTGTCGCAACGGTGGAGAAGTGGCGAAGGTCCATTGCGACAGGGAAGCCGTTCGAGCACGAATCACGCCTGCGACGAGCGGATGGGGAATATCGCTGGATGCTTCACCGCAAAGTGCCCCTGCGCGACGAGCGCGGAAACATCGTGAAATGGTATGGATCCAGCGTCGATATTGAGGACCGGAAGCGGGCGGAAGAAGCGCTGCGCAAGAGCGAAGAGCGCTGGCGGTCCGTCTTTGAGAATTCCGCCATCGGGGTTGCGCTGACCGACCTCAGCGGGCACTTTCTGGCCGCCAATCCCGTTTACCAGAGAATGGTGGGCTATAAGGAAGAGGAACTGCGGAGGCTTTCGTTTCTTGATATAACCCAGAAGGAATACCGCCAAGCCAATTGGGCGCTCATCGGCGAGTTGCTGGAGGGAAAACGAGAGCAGTTCCAGATCGAGAAGCAGTATCGGCGCAAGGATGGCAGTTTGGTCCGGGTGCGCAACAACGTTTCTCTTGTGCCGGGCACGGAGAGCGTGCCGCGATTTATTATGGCGCTCTCCGAGGACATCACAGAGCGAAAAGAGGCGGAGGAAGCGTTGCGCGATAGCGAGGAGCGCTTTCGCACGACCTTTGAGAACGCCGGAGTCGCCATGGCTTTGGTAGACATGCAAGGGCATCCCATCAAGTCAAACCCAGCGCTCCGGCAGATGCTCGGCTATAGCGAGGAAGAATTGAGCCGCATGGCTTTCACCGAGTTTACCCATTCTGACGATCGGGAGTTGGACTGGAGGCTCTACGGCGAGCTGACAGCAGGGAAGCGCGATAAGTACGAGATCGAAAAGCGCTATCTGAAGAAGGGTGGCGACGTGGTGTGGGGGCTGTTGACCGTCTCGCTGGTCAAAGGCCGGCACACACACCCCGTATACGCCGTTGGCATGGTACAGGACATCACCGAGCGCAAGCAAGCTGAAAAGGAATTGGAGCATTCATTCGGCCAGTTGCGGGCGCTCGCCGCCCGGCTGCAAGGCATCCGGGAAGAGGAAAGGACGCGCGTGGCGCGCGAAATCCATGATGAACTGGGGCAGGCGCTAACCGCCATCAAGATCGCCGTGACTGCGCTGCTGCGCTCGGTGCCTCCAGACAAAGAGGCCAAAGCCCAACGAGGTGAATCTGTCTTGAAGCTCCTGGATGAGGTAATTCAATCGGTCCGCAGAATCGCCACGGAACTGCGGCCCGTGGTCCTGGACGAGTTGGGTCTGGTGGCGGCAGTGGAATGGGCGTCCGAGGAATTTCAAGCTCGCACAGGGATCAAGTGTCGCATCAGTCTGCCCGACGCCGACATCGCCATCGACCCCGAGTGTGCCACGGCGCTCTTTCGCATCTTCCAGGAGACGTTGACCAACGTGGCCCGGCACGCGAACGCGACCAGAGTCAACGTTCGACTGACCAAAGAGGACGGCAATCTAACCCTGCAAGTTCACGATAACGGCAAGGGGATCAGCGAAGAGCAACTTTCGGCCGCCAGTTCCCTGGGGATTCTGGGAATGCGCGAACGAGCTTCGCTGCTCGGAGGCGAACTCACCATTACCGGCGCTCCGGGAAAGGGCACAACCGCGATCGCCCGAATTCCTGAGATCCGTCCCGCATTGGCAAAGGAACACGTGTGATCAGAATTCTCATTGCCGATGACCATCCCATTCTCCGCCGTGGACTGAAAGATATCTTGTCCAGCGAACTCCCGGGCGCGATCTGCGGCGAAGCCGGTAATGCACAAGAGGCTCTTTCCCAAGTGCAGAGCCAAAAATGGGATCTCGCGATTCTGGACGTGACCATGCCAGGGCGAAGCGGCCTGGATGTCCTCAGAGACGTCAAGGGCTTGCGACCCGATCTGCCCGTGCTGGTGCTCAGCATGCATCCGGAAGACCAGTTGGGCAAACGGGTGTTGAAGGCGGGAGCGTCCGGTTACATGAACAAGGAAAGTGCCCCCGAAGAATTAATTAAGGCCGTCCGAAAAGTGCTTGCGGGTGGGACGTATGTAAGTCCGGCGTTGGCGGAACGGCTGGCGGTGGATTTGCATGAAGATTCGGGCCAGCCCCTTCACGAGAATCTGTCGGATCGGGAATTCGAGGTCCTGCGGTTGATTGGCTCGGGGAAGACCACCACGCAGATCGCGGAAGTGTTGCATTTGAGCACGCCCACCGTGAGTACGTATCGGGCGCGCATTTTGGAGAAGATGAACATGACGACCACCGGCGAACTGATAAAATATGCAGTGCGCAATCGACTTGTGGACTAAGTCGCTGGAAAGTTTGCCCCGTTTCATTCCATGATTTTCGGCCAATGCAGCCCTGCGGCTTTGGGAACAAGTCACGAAATAACTAGCCAAGAACTCTAGCTGTACCAGGCCTTTCCGCCGCCTGCCACGAGCCCCGGAGGTCTATTCTCGCAGTCATTTTGTCATGCTCCTTTGGAGTTCCCGCGGTTTCTTGTAACTGGCTTTCTTTCAGCATGTTCTCAGCTTTGGAAGGAGAAAAAGCCCTCTTCCGGGCCTTTGTTTTCAAGATGTTCTCAGCTTTGGGGGTTTACGCGGCGGATGGATATAAAGTCGCCATGCGATCTGGGGAGCTGAGGCGAGGGACATGGGGCATCATCTAACCCTTCTTGCTGCGCGTGCAGGGCGACGAGGTGAAGAATCGATCCAGGGGTTCCCGTCCTGTCCCTGCCGGCCACAACCTCCCCAGAGTGAACCGAAGGGAAGGCAGTGCTCCGTTCCTCATCCAGACTCTCTCCACGCCGGGCGTGCAGACTTGCCGGCCCGCAGCATGGCTGGACCGGCGCCGATCCTCACACAGCGACTCTAGCCCATCGGCTTTCCAGTGTCAAGCAAATTATTGATGGTTGTTGGACGGACCCCTTGGCTAGGCGCTTACACCCTCGGGTTCTGGTGAGAAATCCGGGCTGGCTCCTCGGAGGCTATACCTTCGCGGTTACGTCTGTCGTGTCATAAAAAACACTACAATTAACCGATGATTAATATGACATAAAAAACCTATTTCCAACGATGGTGTGTGCCCTGAGCGGCTTGGTATATTGAAATTGGAGCAATATGAGATTCTTGGTCGCATAGGACTCTGTCAGGGGATGTTTCTGGTTGTCGTCAGGTTTTACCCTAACACCCAGGTCCGGCATTCACCGGATTGTATGTACAGCGATAAATAGTAACACTCGGGCGGACTCGGGGCGCTTGCCTTTTGCCGAGGGTTTGGGAGGTTCTTTTGGATTCCCGCGATTACACCGGCTCGTGCTGTACCCTCGCTCCTCTTCTCCAGATCTCCATTCTCAGCACGGTTAGGCTTAGGCGCATCGAACCACCGGGCTGCAGGTATGTTCTCAGAACTCGAATGCTTGTCGCTCTGACTGTCGGATTTTATTGCTGAAGCACTACTCATTGGAGTAAACTATTCTCATGAAGTATCTGTCCGGCTCCTTAGTAATTTAGGAGGAGATGGAAGTCTTGCCATTGTCCACATGTCGGCGGAGGGAGTGCTTATCTCTTGCCGGCAGGCCTTGGCTGGAAGTTTGCTGTGGGACGGCGGTTTGGGCTTCTACAGGGGACGGGGGTCGATGCACGGCATCGGCAGGGATATGCTTCCTTCCTCGGGGTTAAATGGCTGGAGCGCGTGGCAACTTGGGCGCAGTACCTGGAGCCCAAGCCGCGTGTGGTGGGGGTATGGAATCGCGGTTGCGGGAACGGCGGCGCTGCTTGTCGCACGCCTTTGGCTCTGGCCCCAGCGTGGTGACCACCCAGCCATCATCTTGTTTATGCTTCCCATAATGCTCAGCGCGTATGTAGGAGGATTGGGTCCGGGGTTGGTTGCGACGTTGTGTGGGGCGCTCGGGGCAACCTATTTCCTCTTGCCTCCGCTGCATTCTTTTTCGATCCAAGGGCGGCTGCATTCCGTTCAGTGGCTCGGACTGGTTGTTTCGGGTAGTGCTGTCAGCGTCCTGTGCGAGGGTTTCCATCGCAAAATTGCGGAAGGCCGCGAAACACAGGAGAAACTGCGAGCCAGCGAAGAACGGTTTGGGGCAGTGCTTGGTTCCGCCATGGATGGGATCATCTCGGTGGATGAACAGCAGCGCATTACCTTCTTCAATCCCGCTGCCGAGAAGATGTTTAGGTGCACTGGTAGCGAGGCTATAGGCCAGCGATTGGACCGTTTCATCCCCGAACGGTTTCGATCCGCGCATGCTGAACACATACGCGCCTATGGCCAGACCCACATCACGCGCCGGACGATGCACCAGTTGGGCGCGGTCTGGGGCCTTCGCTCGGACGGCGAGGAGTTTCCCATCGAGGCTTCCATTTCTCAGTCGGATGTAGCAGGACAGCATTTGTATACAGTGATCTTGCGGGACATCACCGAGCGCCAGCGGGCCGAGGAGGCGCTGCGGCAAAGCGAGACCAGATACAGAACCTTGGTGGAGAATATCCCGCAGAGAATATTCACGAAGTCCAAGGACTACCGATGGGTTTCGATTAACGAGAACTTTGCCCGGAACCTCGGTCTCCGCCCTGAAGATGTCGTGGGGAAAGCGGACTACGATTTATTCCCCAAGGAACTTGCGGACAAGTACCGTGCCGATGACGTCAGGATTATGGAGACCGGTGTTACCGACGAGTTCGACGAGGAGTACATCGAGGGGAACGAGCGACGTATCGTTCACACGATCAAGACACCCGTCCGGGACGAGAGCGGTGCGGTGATCGGCTTGCTGGGAGTGTTTTGGGACGTCACCGAGCGCAAGCGGGCGGAGGAGGCCTTGCGGGAGAGCGAGGAGCGGGCCCGGATCGTCGCGGAGAGTGTCACGGACGTCATCTATGAGTGGGACCTCAAAGACCAGATCGAATGGCACGGGGACGTAGACAGTTTGATGGGATATCCGCCGGGAGGCTTCCCGCGGACGTTTGACGGGTGGGTGGCCACACTCCACCCGGAAGACAAGGAACGCGTTAGGCTGGCGGTTGAGGGTCAGCTCAAGGGGGCGGCGCCGTACAACGTCGATTACCGCGTCGCAGGAAAGGACGGCGCGTGGCGATGGTGGTCGGCTCGGGGGACGGTACTCAGAGATGGGCAGGGCCAACCTCGCCGATGGGTCGGCGCCGTAACCGACATCACCGAGCGCAAACGTGCGGAGGCCGCGCGGCGGCAGGCCAACGAGTATAACCGTAGCCTGATCGAAGCCTGCCTCGATCCCCTGGTCACCATCGCCCCCGACGGCAGGATCACTGACGTCAACGAAGCGACCATTAAGGTCACCGGCTTACCGCGCGAAAAGCTTGTCGGCACCGACTTTTCCAATTATTTCACCGATCCGGAAAAGGCGCGGGAAGGGTATCAACAGGTGTTTGCCAAGGGCAACGTCACGGACTATCCGCTCACCATCCGTCACGTGGACGGCCGCATGACCGACGTCCTCTACAACGCCACGGTCTACAAGGATGTTCTTGACAATGTGCTGGGGGTGTTCGCCGCCGCGCGCGACGTCACCGCGCAGAAGCAAGCTTCCCAGTACGCGCGGAGCTTGATCGAAGCCTCGCTCGACCCGCTGGTCACGATCAGCCCTGAGGGCAAAATCACTGACGTGAACGAAGCGACCATTAAGGTCACCGGCCTACCGCGCGAAAAGCTTGTCGGCACCGACTTCTCCAATTATTTCACCGATCCGGGGAAGGCGCGCGAAGGCTATCAACAGGTGTTTGCCCAGGGCTACGTCACCGACTATCCGCTCACCATCCGCCACGTGAACGGCCGCCTGACGGACGTCCTTTACAACGCCTCGGTCTACAAGGATACCCGGGACAATGTGCTGGGCGTTTTCGCTGCTGCCCGTGACATCACCGAGCGCCAGCGGGCGGAAGAGGAAATCCGCAAACTCAACGAGGAGCTGGAGGCACGAGTTGCCCAGCGGACGGCGCAGCTCGAAGCCTCCAACAAGGAACTGGAAGCTTTCACCTATTCGGTCTCGCACGACCTCCGCGCCCCGCTCCGCCACATTGACGGGTTTTCGAAGCTGCTCGTCGAAGAGCATTACGCCGAGCTGTCCCCCGATGCCCAGGAAGACGTCGCGACGATTCGCGACTCGATCCTCCAGATGGGCAGGTTGATTGATGATCTTCTGAATCTGGCGCGGATGGGGCGAAAGCAACTGAACATGCAGGTGACGGGACTGAATTCCCTCGTCGAGGAGGTCAGGGCCGACTTGAAACGCTCCAACCCCGATCGCTTGATCGAGTGGAAGGTCGACACCCTGCCCTTTGTCGAGTGCGATTCCGGGTTGATGAAGCAGGTCTTCGCTAACCTGCTCGGCAACGCCGCCAAATTCACTCGCCCGCGAAAATCCGCGGTTATTGAAGTGGGAGTGACCTGTCAAGACGGCACCCGCGCCGTCTTCGTCCGCGACAACGGCGTGGGCTTCAGCATGAAGTACGCCAACAAACTTTTTGGGGTATTTCAGCGCCTGCACCGGGCAGAAGACTTTGAGGGAACGGGGGTGGGCTTGGCAACGGTCGAGCGCATTATTCACAAACACGGAGGGCGCGTCTGGGCGGAGGCTGAACTTGATAAAGGCGCCACTTTCTATTTCACCTTGGGATCGTCGGACAGACCCCAATCGGATAAACCAATAGACTCGGGAGGCAATTCATGACCCAAGGAATTCTCCAAATTCTGCTCGTGGAAGACAATCCGAAAGACATCAAGCTGACGCTCCACGCTCTGCGTGAGGAAAACCTCGGCAACACCATTCAGGTGGCGCGTGACGGGGAAGAAGCGTTGGATTTTCTATTCTGCCGGGGCCAATTCGCCAGCCGCAGCTTTGACCACCCACCCCGACTGGTGCTCCTGGACCTGAAACTTCCCAAGGTAGATGGCCTGGAAGTCCTGCGGGCGGTGAAGGGCGACCCCCGGACCAGGGCGATCCCGGTGGTAGTGCTGACTTCTTCGCGCGAAGAAAGCGACTTGGTGGAGAGCTACAAGTTGGGGGTCAACGCTTACATCCAGAAGCCCGTGGAATTCGATTCCTTCCGCAAAGCTGTGAAGCAACTGGGGCTTTTCTGGTTGGTGGTCAATGAACCTCCACCGCCAAACTCTTTTCGGCCATGAAAAAGTTGATCTGCGGACAGGCGCTTCTGGTCTTACTGCCCTCGCCCCCAAAGGGGCGAGAGACTGGAGTTTCTACATTTTTACGCGTGGGCCAACCCTGTGCCCTACGTGCTGGTAACCGCCCCGGCGCTGTGGGCGCGGCGGCCACCCCAATAACCATCCGCAAATAACCGTATGGAGAATGGCCGCCAACATGCTAGCCTACCGTGCGGAGGGCGAAAGCAGCGTGAAATCGCGCTGCACGGCTAGGAGTGAAGCCTCGGGGCAGGGTGCGAGGGGCTGCTAACGAGGTGCCGGCGGCAGGTCTCCGAAGGCGGGCCCGTTCGAGCCTCGAGGGCGAGATTCTGGGGAGGCACTAGCCCCCGGCGCCCAGATGTGATGCAACGTTTTTCCATGATGTATTAGAAACGAAAGGGGTTGGTTGTTTATGGCCAAAATGTCCTAAAGCTCTATCCCCTTCAAATAGGGAGAGTTAGGTTGAAATGCGGAATCCGGAATGAAAAATGGGGCGCGGCTTTCCATGATGTAACGGAAACAAAATGGGTTAGCGATGCATTGGCGGAAATCTCGCAAAAATCTATGTTATTGAAACTAGAGCGATTATAAAATCTCCTATGGGCGAGGTCATCGGGGAAAAAAGGGGTGAAAAATATCGGCTTGGGTTTCTTAAGTTAATGAAAACAAGTGGTGAAAAAATGTCTGTTTTCCGGTTCTCCATGATGTTTATGAAAACAAATGAGTTACACGCTTCTTTCCATGATGTTGATGAAAATAAAGGAGAAAGGCGTTTGACGCGAGGTTAAGGTAAAGTGGCGTGTAGCCATAGTAGCCTAGTCACATTTATGTGAGGATGCTCAGATGTCGGACCCAACGAAGCCTAAAGGAGTGAAATCGCCGCCGCTCCCCCTGCGGGTACTGCTCCTGGAAGATAACCCGCGCGACGCGAAGCTGACGACAAGCGTCTTGGAGGCGGGTGGATACACGCTGCAATATGAGGTCACGGACTCGCCGGAAGTTTTCCGGGAGCGCCTGGAAAAGGCTGATTACGACGTAATTCTTGCCGACTTCAACCTCCGCAATTGGACCGCGATTGATGCGCTGGAAACCCTAAAGCAATCGGGAAAAGACATTCCGCTCATTGTGGTGACCGGTTCTCTGGGCGACGAAGCCGCCGTGGAGTGCATCAAGCAGGGTGCGGCGGACTTTGTTCTAAAGGACCGGCCGGCACGGATGCCGAGTGCGGTCCAGCGGGCGCTAGATGAAAAGCGCCTCCGCACCGAGAACAAGCGGGCCTTCGAAGCCATCTCCCGGCTGGCTACCATTGTGGAGTCGTCCGATGACGCGATCATTGGCAAGACCTTGGATGGCGCCATCACGAGTTGGAACAAAGGGGCAGAGAAGCTTTATGGCTATTCTGCCGCCGAACTTTTGGGCCAAAGTATTTCCACCCTAGTCCCCGCCGACCGGTCGGAGGAGGTGGGGCAGATCCTTTCCCGGGTCAAACGGGGAGAGCGCCTTGAACATTTCGAATCGGTACGGGTACGGAAGGATGGGGGCCTTGTTGATGTTTCCTTGAGTATCTTCCCCCTCACCGACTCCCGAGGAGAGGTAACGGGGATCGCCGCGATTGCCCGCGATATCACCGAGCGCAAGCGGGCGGAGCAGGCCCTCCGGAAAAGTGAGAGGAAATACCGTCAGTTGCATGAGTCCATGATGGACGGGTTTGTCCGGCTCGACATGGACGGCAGAATAATGGAAGCCAATGACGCCTTCTGCCAAATGCTAGGATATTCACTAGAAGAACTCTCCAAGTTACCTTACAAAGACCTGACCCCTGAGAAATGGCAGGCCTTCGAGACGAAGATCATCGAAGAAGAGGTCCAAACGCGAGGATATTCTGAGGTTTATTCGAAGGAATACCGGCGGAAGGGCGGCGCCATCATCCCCGTGGAACTCCGGACCTACCTTCTGTTGGACGAATCGGGAGACCCTTGCGGCATGTGGGCCATCGTGCGCGACATCACCGAACGGAAGTGGGCCGAGGAGATGCTGCGCGAATACGAAGAGGTTGTCGAAGGTTCGGACGAAATGATTGCCGTTGTTGACCGCGATTATTGCTACCTCCTGGCAAATCGCGCCTTCTTGGACCAGCGCGGAATGGAACGAGAAAATGTAGTTGGGTCTTCAGTAGCAGAAGTGCTGGGGGAGGAGTTTTTTGCAAGGGTTGTCAAGGACAAGCTGGATGAATGCTTTCAGGGTAACGTCGTCCAATGCGAGGCGAAGGACCCATATACTAAGCTTGGGGAAAGGGACATCTTTGTGTCGTACTTCCCGATCGAAGGTCACCGTGGCGTCGATCGAGCAGCGGTTATCATGCAGGACATCACCGAGCGCAAGCAGGCGGAAGCGCGGTTGAAGGGAAGTGAGGAAAAGTTTAGGAAAGCCTTCATGACCGGTGCTGACGCTTTCTACATTGCCACGCTAAACGCGGGCTTAATCCTGGAAGTCAACGATTGTTTTCAGGAGGTGTTCGGGTATACACGCGAAGAAGTAATCGGCAAGACCTCCATCCAGCTTGACCTCTATGCTGATCCTGCTGACAGGGCAAAGATGGTTTCTGAGGTCAAATCCAAGGGCTATGTCAGAAACATGGAAATTCGAGCCCGGAGGAAAAGGGGAGAGATTTTCCCGTTGTTGATATCTGTAAATCTCCTCCGGGAAAGTGGCGAGCAGCTCATTCTGGGTGTACTTCGGGACATCACCGAGGGTAAACGGGCGGAGGAGGCTCTTAAGGAGAGTGAGGAGCGCTACCGGACTCTGTTTGAAAATGCCCCGGTGGGAATCTATCGCACAACTCCGGAAGGACGCAGCCTGGCGGTGAATCCGGCTCTGGCCAAAATGCTTGGCTATTCGACCATCCGAGATCTGCTCGGGCGAGATTTAAATGCCGAGAGTTTCGAAGCTGAATATCCGCGAAGCCATTTCATGGCATTGATGGAGGAAAGGGGAGAGGTCAGCGGGTTGGAATCTGCGTGGCGCAGGAAGGATGGAGGCATTGTCAACATCCGGGAAAACGCCCGGGCTATCCGGGATGATTCCGGCAAAATCGTCTACTATGAAGGGACGGTGGAGAACATCACCGAGAATAAGCGGGCGGAAGCTGAGCATGTCCGCCTGGTTACCGCCATCGAGCAGTCCGTGGAAGCGGTGGTGATTACCGATATCCACGGAACGATCGAGTACGTCAATCCGGCCTTCACTCGGATCACCGGTTACAGCCGCGAGGAAGCACGGGGACAGAACCCCCGGATACTAAAATCGGGCAAACACGACCCGGTGGTTTACCAGCAGCTCTGGGCGACCATTCTCAAAGGAGAAGTCTGGCATGGTGAGCTGATCAATCGGCGGAAGGACGGGAGCCTTTATACCGAGGAGGTGAACATTGCCCCAGTACGGAATCCGCGCGGCGAACTCACCCACTTCATCGCCACAAAACAGGATGTGACAGAGCGCAAGTCCTTGGAAAAACGGCTTCGGCAAGCGGCGAGGCTGGAGGCGATCGGCACGTTGGCGGGTGGAGTAGCCCACGATTTCAACAACCACTTGACCATCATCAATGGGTACAGCGACCTGGTGCTGAACCGTCTTAATTCCGACGACCCGCTCCGGGGTCACCTCGAGGAGATCAAGAAAGCTGGTGAGCGGGCAGCTTCACTGACGCGCCAGCTTCTGGCCTTCAGCCGACAGCAGGTGCTGGCGCCGCGGATCCTTGACTTGAACGCTCTTGTCGCCGATGTGCAGAAGATGCTGCGACGTTTGATCGGTGAAGATATCGACTTGGCGATGGTTCGCGACCCCGCGCTGGGGCGAGTGAAAGCCGATCCGGGCCAAATTGAGCAGATCCTCATGAACCTGGCCGTCAATGCCCGCGATGCCATGCCTCAGGGTGGTAAGCTCGGCATCGAGACAGCCAACATCGAGTTAGACGACGCCTATGCCCGCACCCACCCGGTGGTCACCCCGGGCCATTATGTGATGCTGGCGGTGAGCGACACCGGGATCGGGATGGATGCGCAAACCCAGGCTCATATCTTTGAGCCGTTCTTTACCACGAAAAAGATGGGTAAGGGCACAGGGCTGGGTCTGGCGATGGTCTATGGAACCGTCAAGCAGAGTGGGGGGTACATCTGGGTTTACAGCGAGGTGGGGCGAGGCACGACGTTCAAGATCTACCTCCCCCGGATCGAGGAAATTGACGAACCGGTTCAGGCCTCTGAAGCGCGGAGACGCCCCGTTGCAGGCTCAGAAACCATCCTGCTGGTTGAAGACGATGAGGTGGTCCGAGCCCTGGCGGCAAGAATCCTTCAAGAATGCGGCTACAAGGTGTTAGAGAGCGAGAACCCTGAGGATGCCCTTCAGGTCGGCGAGCGGCAGAAGGAACCGATCGACCTGCTGCTGACCGACGTAGTGTTGCCCGGGATGAGTGGCCGGAAGGTAGCCGAGCATCTCGCCTTTTTGCGGCCGGGTATGAAGGTGCTGTATATGTCAGGGTATACGGACGACACCATTGTGCGTCACGGCGTGCTGGAAGCGGACACGTTCTTTCTCCAGAAGCCCTTCACGCCTATAGCGCTTGCTCGCAAGGTACGCGAAGTGCTGGATGCGGACCGCAAGGAGAGCTCATAATGCTGCGGAAGAGTTCGGATACGATCGCTGAAAGTCATATGAGCCGCCGACCGCGAGATCCGACGCTCCGAACCAGTGGTTCCAGATGTTTGCAACACATCCGTCTGCCCTCTACTGAGTTTCCAATGAGGATGTGACCAGTTCCAAGTTCGAATCCTCGCTGGCCGCATGGGGAAGCAGACTCTGTATGGATTCTTCCATCTCCCGGGCGGTGGCGACGTGCTCAGGGAAATTATACACGCTGACGCTGAACGAGAAACGGTTGCTGGCGCCCGCGGCATCATGGAGTCCCTCCATCAAACGGTCACGCACGCTGTAAGCGCCGGAAGCGTTGACTGCGGGAAGAAAGATCCCGAAGACTCCCGGTGCAAACAGAAAGATGGAGTCTTCACCGCGCAGCTTGCGCATCAGGGTTTTCGCCGCATCTCCGAAGGCGGCCTCGGTTTCCCAGGGGGAGGTGAAGTCGCGCGAAGGCTTCAGTTCGACGGCCAGTAAAGAAAGGGGTTGATGGGTGTTGGCAGCGCGGCGGTATTCCATCGCCAGGCGGTCGCGGAAAATGTTGAGCCCTGGGAGCGTCGTCAGCAGATTGACGCTCGCCTCCTGGCGAATCTGCACGACTTGGAGTTTCTCGTTCTCCAGCTCCGCGCGTAGGTGGCGAATGACCACTTGGCGGTCTACGAAGTAACCGACCACCAACGCCGAAAACCCGCAAAACCCGAAAAAGACGGCGCGGGCGGGAAAGCCGGTCAGGTTTACCATGCCGGAAAAAACCGTTGGGTACATCAGCAAGGCGACCCCTATTGCCTGGACGAGAATCACGGTGACCGCCAGGATCCACAATTGCACCTCGCGGCGATCTAAGCCACTTGGGTCAACTCGGTCAAAAATTTGCATGGCCTTTTCCTCCTCATTATTGTTTTGGAGCCTATCGTCGGGCTTCAGGCGAACGATTCAAATTCATAAGCTCCAAGACCTCACGTAAGAGCACGGGGGATTCCAAATCGGGGGGACGTACAGATTTTATTTGGACCTTTGGTTTCAGTGAATTACGGGGAGAGCGTTCAGGAAAACGGCGAACATTGTGGTCCGGAAAGTGTTCGCCTGGGTATGGGATGTCTCGAATCGAGACAAGTCAAACGCCACGGGGATTGGATTAGCCAGACCCCCTTATCCGACAGATTCAAAAAATGTTGGATTCGCAGGGGCCGATTTGGCATGATGAAGGATGACCGAGGGTCGTGGTCTCTGACAGTTTCCCGAGTCAACAGGCTTGACTTGGCATGACCAATGCGACGGGCCTAGAAAGTCGGTAGAGGTACGGTTTGGTTTGTTGTAGCGGCGGTCTCTGACTGCCGGATTTCGAACGGCGATCAGAGATGGCCGCTACAGCTAACTGGACCACAACCAGAAAGTCCCATCGTCGGAGAGATTGGGAGCAAGGCGCAATTCCACGCCCAGATAGGATTCGACCTTGAGCGGGGCTTGGCATGGCAGTTTTCAATTTGAAAGGCCAATACCATGCACAAAGAGGACAGTGACGTAACGAACAATCCGTTTACAGGCGCAGGGGCCCCTGCGATCAAGGTCCCTGGCGAGGCCACTCCCCCGCTGGTGATTCTTGCCATTGATGACCACCCTGAAATGCTCAGGTTTTATAAGGCCGCCTTAGCCAGTGAGGACGTCCGCGTCGAAAGCTCGGCGGATCCACTTCATGGAGTTGAATTGGTGGAAACCCTCAATCCCGATTTGATCTTGTTGGACCTCGTCATGCCAGGTATGGACGGCATGGAGGCCCTGCGGCGGATTCGCCTTCGCGATCCGGAGGCGCGCGTCGTCATGATAACCGGAGATTATTCCGTCGAGTCTGCCATTAAAGCCATTCAGGCGGGGGCTGCGGATTATATTGGCAAGCCCATCAGCCCTGAGAAGATTTGCAAAATCGTTCAGGAAACCCGGGAGCAAGTGGACCTTACGCGACGGGAGAACACGCTGGAAAAGCAGTTCTCTGAAGTTTTCAGCTTGGAGGGCATGATCGGTCGCAGTCCCCGGGTACTGGAGGTTTTTGATCTGGTTCGCCGCGTGGCGCCACACCTGAGGACCGCCCTGATCACGGGGGAGACAGGAACAGGAAAGGAGTTGGTGGCCCGAGCTTTACACAAGCTGAGCCCTCGGGCCCAGCAACGCATCGCAGTGTTCAACTGCAGCGCACTCGTGGACACCCTTGCCGAAAGCCAACTGTTTGGTCACCGCAAGGGAGCTTTTACAGGGGCAATAAGCGATCAGGCGGGAATCTTCGAGTGGGCCAACGGGGGGACGGTCTTTCTCGATGAGGTGGGTGACTTAAGCCCGGCAGCACAATCGAAGCTCTTGCGGGTGCTAGAAAATGGCGAAGTGCAAAAACTGGGCCTACCGCAAGCCACCCGTGTTGACGTGCAAGTGATTGCTGCGACCAGCCGTGATTTGAACGTGGAAATGAAATCCAACCGCTTCCGGCCGGATCTCTGGTACCGGCTGAATATGGTCCAGATTCAACTCCCCCCTTTACGGGAGCGCCGGGAAGATATACTGCTGCTGGCGCGGCATTTTCTTCAGGATTTCAGTTCCCAGTATCGCAAGGAAATTCATAAGATCTCACGACGGGCGGAGTCCACGCTGCTGGATTATTCCTGGCCTGGCAACGTTCGGGAATTGGAAAACGTCATTGGCCGGGGTTGCATGTTAACCCGGACAAGAATGCTCGATATGGAAGACTTACCAGAAGAAGTAAGAAATCAATCCGCCCCGGCCGCCCCGTCAGCGACATCTATGGAGGAGGCAGAGAAACAAGCCGTCATTCGAGCTTTAGGCGAGACGAAGAATAAGGCCCTTGCCGCGCGCAAATTGAGAATCAGTCGCGCGCGGCTTTATCGCTTGATGGAGAAGTACGGTTTGGCCGATGACTCTTCGGCCGAGGAAAGGTTCAACGAGGCAGGCGGAGAAGGGTGAGCAACAACCCGCAGCCAGTACTGAATCCGTGGTAGGATTTACAGGAACGAACGGTCCCGTCAGCTACCCGCCAGAGAAAATTCCAGTTCTATCCGTGCAGCCGTTGGGTGATATAGGACTGGATCGCTTCGTAGTCGCGGCCCCTGACGTCGAGAAACTGGACGGCAATTCGATCCGGTGGTTCGAAGCGATCAACTTTGGCGCGCATGAGAAGGGGAGGCCATAAAGGGGAGATATTGAACTCCAATTCCATCTCCTGTCCCACCGTCAATCCCCCCGAAGGTTTCAGCGACATTCCGTCTCGCCCGAGGCTAAGGCTCTCGGCAAGCAGACTCTGGGCATTGGGGAAACCCCACCGGCAGTGAACCTGCGTATGGAAGGGCCACCGGGCCGCGTTTCTTTGGTCAACTGAAACAGCACCCTGCAAGACATGAAGGATACGCCGGATATTTGCCGGAGTGACAGGCTTTCCAGCGAAGCACGTGGCGCCGGCTTCAGACCCCTTGCGCCGGGTTTCAAGGTCGTCGTAGCCCGTGACCAGAACGATCGCAGCCTTACAGTTAATGGAAGTTTGGCGAGCCAGACGCGTCAACTCCAGGCCATCAGGCGACGGCATACAAACGTCGATGATCATCGCATCGAAATGTTGGTTGGTGATGTGCCGGGCTGCTTCCACGCTGTCCGTCAAGGGTAGCATTTCAACATCAGGGTCGTCCAAGAAGCACGCCATCGCATTGAGAGTATTTTTATCGTCGTCGACAAGCAGAACTCGCATCGAATCTCTCAACCTCATTTCTTTCAAAATCGACTGCCCTGGCTGTTGGCTTACCCACTGGGGTCATAACGAATGAAATCCAAGGGGCACAGGCTCATGCCCTCGCCTCGAGGAACTGAAAACCATGGTCGATTGGGGTGGGTAGCACGAGGTTCTCTCCCCCCATCCCCAATGACTTTGCTATTCCCCGTTCGTTTCGAAGTTCGCCCCAGGTTCCCTCATCAGTCGCCAGGAAGGCAGAAACTACCTCAGGGTCGAACTGTTTTCCGGATTCCCGAATGATTTCTTCGCGGGCCACGGCAAAAGGCAAGGCCCGGCGATACGGCCGATCGGAAGTCATGGCATCTAAGGTGTCGGCCACCACAAAAATCCTGGCCCCCAGCGGAATCTCTGCTCCCGAAACGCGCTGAGGGTAGCCTTTCCCATCAAATCGCTCGTGGTGGGCCAGGACAATCTCGGCGGCATCCCCCAGGAACGCGATGCGTTTCATCAGGCCGTACCCTATCCGCACGTGCCTCTCCATCACGGAGCGCTCCTCAACCGTAAGCGGGCCGGGCTTCATCAGGATGGAATCGGGAATCCCGATTTTTCCTATATCGTGCAAAAGAGCGGCCCGGGCGATAGTATTCAATTGCTCCTTGCTGAAGCCCATTGCTTTCGCAATTTCCACGGAGTAGGCCATTACGCGCCATGAATGCCCGGCCGTATCGTTGTCTTTTAAATCCAAAGCTGCGGCGAGGGCTTGCAGGGTCTCATCATAGGTCTGCTCGATCCGCTGCATCGCCCTGTGGAGCTGAGCGGTCCTCTCCTCAACCATTTCCTCGAGGTGCAGGCGATAATTCTCCAATTCAGCTTCAAGCTTCTTTCGTTCCAACACCTGGCTGACACTGACCAACACGGCCTCAAGATTCAAAGGCTTCAGCAGGTAGTCGTCAGCGCCCTCTTTCATTGCCTGAACGCTCACCCGGATGTCATGCACGCCGGTTACCATCAGGAAGGCCAAGCGGGGGTGCTTCTCCCGAACGAATCGCAAGAGCTCCATGCCGCTCATTCCGGGCATGCGAATGTCGCAGAGAATGGCGTCGAATTCCTCAGTGTTCATTAAGTGCAATGCACCTTGACTGCTCTGACATTCAAGACAACTGTAGCCCTCATGCCGTAGTATCTCAGCCAACAGCTTCGTAATGCTCGGCTCATCATCCACGATCAAAATACTGGTCCTTGCTTCAGAGCTTTCTTGAGTTGAGCTTAATTCAACGGTTGCCATGTTTATCGAACCCCCTTTACGGTTTGCGCAAGCAAACCGGCTTGTTTTAACCGGAATACGAGGAAGAGATTGAAAAGCGCGAACAGACCCAAAAAGGCCCCAGTCGTATCGGTGAGGCAGTCGAACAGGGATGCGTGCCTTCCAGGGACAAATAGCTGGTGAAACTCATCGGTCAGCGAGTAACTTCCGGAAGCCAATAGCGCCCAGAAGGCAGCTTTTCCCGACCAAGCGGGACCTCCTGCCGGTTTCAGCGAGTTGTAGAGGAACACCGCCAATACCGCATACTCTGTGAGGTGCGCAGACTTCCTTAGCACGTTATTCAGCAGGGCGAGGTTCTGGGGGTGAATTGAAATAGATAACCCATCGAGGACTTTGGAGAGAAGTTTCTCAGATGACGCTGACGCGTAGGGGGCCCTCGAAAAGTTAAAGATTATCACCGCCCAAGTTGCAGTCAGGAGCCACCAGACTTTTTTTGTGAACAACTCCATAGGTTCAGCCTCTCCCAGCACCGGCTAAGAACGAAAATGGTCTTCGGTAATTCCTGCAAGTCTTGGGGTTTTGCGTCACACGTAGAATTCTGTTTACGATCCGCCGGAAACTTGCTTTGTTGGGGTTTCCAACCCCGGCGGATTTGCGTAAAGATCAAAAAGCCAAGCTATAGATAGCAGCTCCCGCGGCACTCGAGGCAATGGAAGGAGCCGTTTGATAGATAAAGGACTTTGCAGAGTTGGGCGGAATGTAGAGGATATCTTCGGCCTGGAGCTGAAAATCCACTTGATTGCCATTCAGAATCTTCTTCAGCGGGACGGGAGTCTCCGTGTAGCCGGACGGACCTTTGCGGACCAATCGAGATCGATTCATGGAGGAAGTGCGATTGACCCCTCCTGCCAATGCCACGGCCTGGAGTAGGGTGATCTTTCCATCGTTCCCCATGATGAAGCCTCCCGGCCGGCCAACATCGCCCAACACGTAAATAAGACCGGCGCGCGGAATGAGAACCTTATCGCCTGGAGCGAGTTGCACGTCCGTCGCAAGCGATGCGCGCGCGTCCTTCGTCAGCCGAACGGTGATCGTTGTACCATCCAGATGCTTGACCGTAGCTTCCGGGCCGGCAAAGGAAGTTATTCCACCTGCTTCGGAAATGATGTCGAGCAGGGTCCGGCTCCCCAACACTTGGTACACACCCGGCTTATTAACCTCGCCCAAAACGGAAACGCCCTGGGTGCTATATTGGCTGATAAACACCGAGACTTGTGGATCCACGAGGTAATTTCCTGCCTTCAGCTTCGTCGCAATCAATCCCTGGGCCTCATCGGTCGTTAGGCCGGCCAGGTGTAGTGAACCAATCAGGCTCAATGTCGCATCTCCCCGGTCGTTCACGCGAATCGTCTGGGCCATCTCGGGGACGTCGAAAACGCTCACGTTGACCAAGTCTCCCGCGCCGACCCGCACGCGCGCTCGGGCAGCCGAATCAGGGCTCTTGAGGGTCCCTGGGTCGCTGGATGGCACATTAACGGCAAGCAGGGGAGCTAGTGTTGAACTACTTTGGGCCGGGACCAGGCTCGAGTTGCCCAAGGTCATCATCATCAATATAGAAATGCTAATGGCAGTTTCTTGAAGTAGGCTTTTCACGGTGAGCACTCCCTTCATTAGTTCGTTTAGCAGCCCGCACCAAACATTGGCACGCTGCTATGCAGTGAGGTTGTGGCGATAGTAGGGACGATTTTCTGGCGACTTCGTATCGATGCCGTTCATGACGACTCCGGTAATCGCCGCCCGCGTGCGTAAGAACAGATTCCTAACCCGAGCGATCGATTGTTTCGTGGTAACGCCAGACCGGACGACCAGGATGACCGAGTCGCAGAGGGCTGACAAAATCAGAGCCTCCGAGGTCGACAGGACAGGAGGCGTATCGACCACTACGTAATCGTATTCAGAACGCCATTTTTCAATGAGCTGCGCCATACTGGGGGAACCGAGCAATTCAGCGGGGGAGGGGGTTTCAGGGCCCGCGGGGATTACCGACAGATTGGGGATCGAGGGGACCGATATGGGCAAACCCGTTGTGGGGACTCCCGTGAGTAAGGAGCTCAATCCTTGCGTGGTGCCCAGATTCAAGCGTGTATTGAATGCGGGCCGGTAGAGATCAGCTTCCACCGCCAGCACTCGATTCCCTTGCTGGGCAAGGGCTATGGAGGTATTGAGGGTCGTGGTGGTTTTCCCTTCCCCACGCATACCGCTGGTCACCATAATGACTTTCGGCGCGCGAGTTGGGTCCATATGCAGAACGCCGGCGCGTATGGCGCGGTACGCTTCCGCGGCGTCTGAATGTGGCTGCGAAAGCATGACGATGCCCTCCTGTCCCGGCGTCAACATCCTGGCAGGTTTCAAGGCGCTGGATTTGATTGCCGGGTTCCACTTGGGTACGGACGCCAGAGAGGGAGCGAGGGCCGTGCCCTCAACTTGATCGATCGTGTCAATCGTCTGGTCGAATTCTTCACGAATGAAGGCTGCTCCCACGCCGACCAACAACCCGCCAAACAGCCCGATGGCCAGATTGAGAGGAACGATGGGCCGAGCGGGCCGGTCGGTGGGCATGGCGGGGTCCCAGAGCAGGATGTTCGTGGAACGCAAGCTGGCGATTACGCCCGCTTCTTCGAATTTCTTCAACAGTCCGTCGTATAGATCGCGGTTGGATTCCGCTTCGTGCTTCATAATCGTGTATCGCACGGCGCTGTCGTTCATCCGGTTCGCCTCTCCCTTGGCTTGTTCGAACGAAGCACGCAGATCATTTTCGGTTTGTTGGGCCGCCCGGTAGTCGTTCCCAGCCCGGGCTGCCAGATTTTCAACTTGGGCTTTGATACTGGCGTCCAGATCCTTCATCTGATTCTGCATCTGGATGAGGCGGGGATACGCGGAACCGTATTTGCCGGAAGCCTGCGCATACTCAGCCTTTAATTGCGCATCCTGAGATCGGAGGTTCTGGATCACATTCAGGGTCATGGTCATGGTGGAGGGAGAAGTCATGGTCGAGGAGTTGCCCACTAATCCGGATACGAGCTCGGGGTTTCCCGTTTGTGCCATATGCCACACCGCTTGGGCGAGGATGCGGTTGGACTCGGCATCGGTGAGTTGCTTACTGATACCCTCCAGCCGTGTCATGACGATGTTGTGGGATTCATCCGTTCCCAGAATCCCAGCCTCTCTTTCGTAATCAACCATCCGCTGTTGTGAAAGCTCCACTTGGTTCTTGAGGCTCACGAGTTGCCCCGAAAGCCAGTCGGTGGACTGCTTGGTCGCCGCGTAGCGGATCTGATAGGTGCGCTCGACGTAATCGTTAACCAGCGCGTTGGGGACCTCCGCCGAAACTTTGGAATCGGGGCTATCGAATTGGACCTTAATCAACCGCGTCCCTGGCTCCGTTTCCACGCGTAAATTCTTGTGGAAAGCTTTCAGCACTTCGGCACGGCGATGTGGAGCTCTCTCGATGGGCAGCTTGGAATCGTCAGCGAAGCTCATAAAGTAATCCGACAAAAACTGCTTCCTTTGGAATTCCGGGCGGCTCTCCAGGTTCAACTCCCGCACCACTTGAAGTGCCAAGGCATCGCTTTGCAGTGCTGCCGCATGGGTCTCCAGCGTGACCAGGAAGTCGAGGCCCCCTTCATCAGTCTTCCTTCCCGTTAACTCATCCACGCCCAGGGATTCTGCGCTTTGTTTATTCACCTGAACGGTGGCCGTGCTCCGGTACTTGGGCGCGAGAGTAAAGGTAATGAGGGCTGCGAGGGTCAAAGTGCACAGCGTGCAAAGACCAATGCTCAGCCTTCGTTTGTGGATAACACGCCACCCCTCGCGAATGGGGGATTCAACTTCGACGGGCACGGCAGGAGTTACCTGCTGAATAGCCCGGGCGAGAGATGTGGCGAAAGAGTCGGACGGGCTTGAAGAATCGTTTCTGGTAAGATAGTTATTCAAGTGAGTCTCATTCCTTAATGGATTGTGGACTCCAGCGAGCGGGCCGCTGGGTTGTCCGAAAGCTGATTACGCAAGACTTGGTAACATCCTAACGATAGCGCTAAGTTGTCGGTGCTTTGCGGGGCGCCCCTTCCAGGGCTAGTCGAATGGCTCCCCACGCGAGCTTGGGGTTCAGTTGAGCATCATAGGGCAGAGGTCGAACCGGCAGGCCAATCGTTCCCTGCGTAAAGGTTTGGGTGGAGCAATTGCCTGAACACCATGGCCATGAACTGTACGTTCCCGATCAGATAGCGTTTCCACATGCGGCGCGGCTCCACGACCAGCCTGAACAACCACTCCAGACCAAGATGTTGCATCCAGCGGGGCGCGCGCGGGGTAATTCCACCAACCATTTCGAATGAGCCTCCGATGCCCAAGCAAACTGGAACGCCAAGCTTTAGGCCGTGCTCGTAAATCCAATTCTCCTGCTTGGGCGCTCCCAGGCCGACAAACAGAATGTGCGGCTTGGCATCGCGGATCATGCGTGCGATGGCATCCAACTGCTCCGGATCTTTTTCAAACCCCCAGGCTGGGCAATAGGTTCCAGCCACGATCAGGCTGGGGTATGCCGCCTTCAATTTTCCGGCGGCAAGGTCCGCTGAGCCCGGCTGACCACCCAACAGATAAACTCTCAATCCCCTTTCTGATGCGCGTCCGCACAGCGCCTTGAAGAGATCCACCCCTGTCACCCGCTCTTTAAGTCTCCTCCCCATAAGCCGGGAAGCGAGTAGCAGGGAGAAGCCATCCGGTAGCACAAGGCTGGCGTGTGAGTAGATCTCGCGGAAATGCTGATCTCTCTCGAGAAGGACCACGTGTTGCGCATTGGGCGTGACAACGTAGGCCGGCCCCTGCGGGGTTGCGGCATAAGCGGAAATCAGATCGACCGCCTGCGGCAAGGTCGTCGTATGCACGCCGGCGTGGCAGATTTTCACGCTCTCAGGGGGCGCAAGAGTCGGGTTGAGTGCAAGGCCTAATTGGGTTGACATGATCTTGCCTCGTAAAGCCGGCGTTGATTCCTGTAATGAAGTTGATTAATCGGCCGAGTGTGGAGCTATGAATTACGGTCGCACAGGCCTACTCAGAGTGAAGTGTTGGGAGCTCAAGAGCAAAACTGCGGGAGCAACCATCAAACTCGCCGACTTTTAATAGTAATCGTACCAATTGGCTGGCGAGCGTGGCTCCTTGCAAGGTGGATCCCTGCGCGGTTTGGGTTTCTTGGTAGGGATAGTAGTAATGGATTTAGACATTGGTGTTTCCTTTCAAACCGTGGTCCATATGCGCCATACTTTCACGACGCTGCGCACTAACACAGGACTCTTGTGGACCTAGGCATCGTCTAATGCCTCTTTAATGCCGCGCACCTAAGCGAAGCGTCTTACCTTGTTTGTTTCTGCTGGATTGGTATAAGGCTTCGCCATGCTCACTTAGGTGAGTGGCTCCGCCGATTAAAGTGTTCATGGAGCCTCAAAAGAGGAATCTTTCTGTCTTCGTTACCGATATTAAGCACATGGAATACCAGCCGTGCCAGGCTTCTAAACTTTCTTTTAACCCAAGTGAATTGAAGAAATTAGAGTGAACCATAGTAACCAGCTTAGCCTGAAACAAAACCAATCGCGGTGTCCAAGAAAGTGAGGATGTCTCGATTTGATGCAGAGGCTTGGCTGGGGGCAAAGTTGATTTCAGCAGACGCACGAGCCCTGTAAAGATAGGGCACTTTTCCGAAGGCAAGTGCGGATCAATGTTATGTATTGGTGGCTGAAGCCAAGTTGGGGGTAGGGGAAGACGCAGGGTGAGTTGTTGCGGCGATTTCGGGGGAAGTGCTCATCGTGGGCTGTGGAAGCCGATTGTCTTTTAAGGCCATTTGAGGCGGCCGAGTGGCTCCCACGTCCTCGATGGGGCCCCCCCCACCGGGCCAAAGGGCGTTTCGGTTTTCGGCGAAGAGCTCCGGCGGCTCTCCCAAGGAGATAGCTCTGTCCGCAAGGAACTCATCAAGTAGTCGGCGGCCGAAGCTAGCTGGGGACGTGGAGAATGCAGAGGCTAATTCCCCCAGTGCTTTGCGCCAGTTGCCGCGACCCAGTTCAATATTGAATCCGCGCAAATGTGTTTTGAATTCCAGCTTGCGGGGATTGAGTAGGCGCGACAACTGCTGGCAAGCCTGATCGTAAGGCAAAGGCGCAAGATTCCAAAGGTGCGAAATCAGGAGATATTGAATATAGAGCGTGTGCAGCGCTTGTTTGGCCAGGTGCGACGACGACACGCTCTTCAAGTTTTGTCGGAAGCCCAGGGTTACCTCAGGAATCAACCGAATGTCGTACTTAAGCGCCATGCGCCACCAAAGGTCGATGTCTTCCACATAAAGGTCAAATCGATACCCTCCGACGGCTATAGTCCGTTCGACGTTTAGGGTTACGGTTGGATGGCAGATCGTCGGCAGGTATCCGGACAGGACGAGATCCCGGAATTGCTGGGGTGCTCCCCGGGTCGCGCGGAATTGCCCATAGCATCCGTCCGGATAGTATTCTGCTAGTGAGCAGAACATTCCCGATTCTGGGTACTGGCTGACGTATTCGACGGTTCGCGCCAAACGGTCAGGATAGGCGACGTCATCGGCATCGTGACGCGCCAGCCAGGTGGTGCGCACCTCCGCGAGCATACGATTTAAAGTCGCGGTCAACCCCTGGTTCTTTTGATTGATAATGCGCAGCCGGGGGTCGTGAAGAGATTGGAGAAAGGGCAGACTACCGTCGGTCGAGCCGTCGTTGATGACCAAAATCTCGAAGTCACGGTAGCTCTGCCCCAGGATGCTCTCGACGCTCTTCGGGAGGTAGGGCATGGCGTTGAAAACGGGGATGCCCACAGTTATAAGGGACATTGCATTATCTGCCTTCCTGGCGTACAAGGCGGCGGATTCCTTGAGGAACACACCACATTCCCAGGAAAAGCGCGATGTCGCGGGCGGTGGGTGCCCCGCACATGAGCATCCTCTTGAGGAGAAATGGAAATTCACGCCATGCGCCTTGGCGTGCCGCTTGGGGTGCTACATGTGTAGTAATGAATCCGGCGTAGGCACGGCGGGTGACCCTTTCCCTGACACTTTCGAGCCACTGGAAAGAAGTTTTCCAGTCGGCAGTAACGCTGATGCCTTTGCGCTGCTCCGCCTGGTGCCACACGGCGAGGGGTATGGGAACAAACTCGATCCCTGCTCCGGCGTGTTCGATGACTCGTAACATCCAATCCAAATCCTGATGGCGCCCGAGACCTGCTTGAAATGGCACTTGGGAATACAAGTCCTTGGGGAAGAGCAGAGTAATGGTAGATAACAGCCCGTCGCCGTACGACCAACTCTTGCGGGCAAGCAGGTACTCGCTGAGCGGTTTGCAGGGCAAGGTGCGAGGCCAGACCAGCTCGTAGCGGGATGTTCGGGCAATGAGCTGCGAACTGACTATGGGATACAGATAGTTGGAGCTCTGCGCCACTTTCATTTGCAGAGCGGTTTTCCGAGGAAGCCATTCGTCATCATCGTCCAGAAAGGCAATCCAGTCCCCCCAGGCTGCCGTCACGCCCAGATTACGTGCGTTCGCAGCGCCGACCGGCCGTGGCAACACGATGACCCGTAGACGTTTATCTGTGACGTTCGCCAGCGCCTTCTCCGTGGTGCCGTCGGGTCCATCGACGACGACAACGACTTCCAAGTCGTCATATTCCTGGGCCAGGGCACTGCGCACGGCGCGCTCGACAAACTGCGGACGATTGTGAGTAGGAATTACTGCGCTAATTGTGCTATTGCGTCTCATAGGTTGCTCGCTAGGGAAAGGTCAATTCCAGATGCATTCAGCAGAATATCAAGACCAGCCAGCTTGAAATCTTCCGCATGTGTGGAGTAGTAATTAGACTGAATGGATAGTACGATAATGCTCGTAGCGCCGACCAAATGTGCCGGCGATGAGGCCGGCACTACTGCATACACGTTGTAGGCCTTTAACCGATTCAGATCTGTCGCGGGTGAGCGAGGCAAGCAAAAGCCAAATCCCCTTCATGCAGCGAAGGACACCACGAACAACACAGCTCAGCGTCGGGCAAAGCGACCGGGATTTCCAGGCGCGCATGGCTGTAGTGATTCCTATTCGGTATTCCCCCTGAAGAATGTATGTCAAAGTCATACGAGAGGCTGGCACCCATTCCTCTACAATTGCTTCATCGGTCCAAAGAATGCGTCCCCCCGATTCACAGAGCCGCACGAAGAAGTCCGTGTCTTCGCCACCGGTTAGGGCGAAACGGTCATCAAAAAGCCCAATGCGGTCAAACACCTCCATGCGTACCAGCACATTGCCGGTACCAGCCCTCGCCAGCACCGTGCCCGTTGGGTAACGGTGGTTCTCGAAGAATCTTCCCGCCCTGACCCAGTGCGGGACCTCTGTCATAAAGTGCGGGATCACGGGACCGGCGACTACGTCGGCTCCATAAGCTTGCTGGCAAGCCACCAGACGCTTCAGCCACCCTGGGGATGGCACCTCGTCATCATCGATGAACACAAGTGCATCTGCAAATGCCCCCGCAATCTCGACGGCTTTGTTCCTTACATGCGAAAGGCCCCGCCGCATCTCGCAGCAATACCTGAGTGGAAACTTCAACTTAAGCGCAAATTCATCACAAACTGACTTCGACTGCGGTGAGCCTTCGTTGTCCACGACAACGATTGTGACTTGGCAATCAGGCAGTGGTTCCTGCGTTGCAAGACCTGCTAGCAAGCGGCGAAGACCCTCGGGCCGCTTGTAGGTTGGGATGCAAACTGCGATCTGTGTCTGCACCTCACGCCGCTCCAATCGAGGCGTACTTTTCGTGGCTGACAAGCACTCCGAGTAGTTCATGTTATGTTCAACCCCTTTCATCAGCTTGCAACTCCGAGTTGGTTAGGAGAAATCTCGTGCGGCGGTGAGGGAACGCGGTGGCCACTCGGGACGGGGGGCATAAACAGAAACGCACACTGCCGTGGACACGTAGAGGATCCAGAAGATGTTGTTCTGAACAAGGATTGCGCTTTCCGTCAAGTTGGAGAAGAACATGAAGGCCAGGTACGTGCAAAGCCAGATTGGCACAACTCCTGCGGTTTTTCGCATGAGACGCAGGGCGCGGTGCCACAAGATCACATAACCCGTAATAAGTATGCTCAGCCCCAAGATGCCTAAGTCAAGCGTGACGTCGAGGAAGCCGTTGTGTGCGCCTTGCACAAACCAACGTACCTGCTGTATTACCGTTGAGGCCTCCCCATTTGCCTTCCAGAAGGCATTGAATCCGTAACCGAGCCAGGGGCGCTTCGCGATTGAGAGCAGGATGGCATACCACAGTTCAGCCCTTCCCGTTAGGGTGGTGTCTCGATGGAGCGCTTCCAACAACGAATGAAGCATTGTGTAGAGGAGGAAGCCGGATCCGACGGCGGCAAGACCACCAACAATGCTCACGGGTACAGCGACATTAAGCTTGGACCGCAACAGGCGGTAAAGGGGAAGGGTCAGGACCATTGCGGCAAACACAACGATTCCTGTGGCCGACTTGGAAAGCACAAGCAGGCACAGCGCCCCCGCGATTCCCACCCAGCGAACCCACCAGCCCACCGGCGGTCGCGCGAAGTAAAAGACGAGCGCCGACAACACCATGGCCCTGGAGAGGGAATTCTTGTGCGTAAATGCTCCCTTCCAAGCGCCCGGGAATAAATGGTGATCGACTCCAAACCGCGGAAGGAAGATTGCCATGAAACAACTTGTGAGTACAACAAGGGCGCAGGTCCAACCTAGTAAACGCAACTGCTGAGGAACTGTGAACCGGCATCCAAAGTAGATCCCGAACGATGTAGTCGCGAACATCACCAAGCTGCGTCTCAGGGTAAGAAGTGGGTCTTGGGACCACACCGTGGAAGCGATTGCGACGAAGGCGAGCAGGAGAATCCATTTGGCGTTCCATGCGCCATGCATGATCCTCCGCCAACGGACGGCGATTAAATAAAACACTACCAAATAGAAAGCTGCCTGTACCGTGAACTCGATTGGATTCCCGCTTTCCCGCGCAAAGGTAACGGTGTCGCCGGTAATGAGTGGCAATAATGCCGATGTGGAATAATAGAGCATGGCGATGGCGAATACTTTCTCGACCTGTTCAAACAAAGAAGAGGGGTGAGGCGTTCGGTTTACCAGAGGTTCGTAGAATGAATGGTGATCTTGACTTTCGTTATGTGTCAACACGGGAGAACCTCCGCAACGGGCGATGAGCTGCATGTGGGCCGCTCGCGGCCGTGCAAGCGGGTGACGATAAACCACAAGCTCAAAGCCAGGAGTCCATCGCTGGCGATGCTTGACCACGCTGCACCTCGCCACCCGTACGCCGGGATGATCCACAAATTGATGAGGACATTGAAGGCGGCGACGCCGATCTGAATGAGCGTTCGGGTTCCTTGGTGGCCGGAGCCGGTAAGTGCGTCGGCGATGAAAAAGTGCAGTGTTTTCAATACCGGCAACAAGGCGAGCCAGCGCAGGGCTTCCGTAATGTCGGCGTATTGGTGCCCGAGGATGTGCGGCACCAGGGGGGCGCCGACCAGTAGAGCCACGAAAGCAAACCATGAATACGGAACGATCCGAACCAATAGCCGCTTGCTGTACTGATAGGTGGCTCCAAGACCATCCTTGCCATTGCGGAAGAAGCCGGGATAAGCAGCGCTCAGGAGGGCTCGCACGGGGATAAACGCAACGTCGATAAGGCGATAGGCCGCAGCATAGACGCCTGCAGCTTCGAGGGTTGCCAACCTCGCCACCATAGTCTTATCGATGTCATTGTAGATTGTCTGAGCGGATAGGCTGACGGAAAAGTAAAAGCCTTCCTTGCCCTCGCCAAGGATGCGATGCAGTCCGAGCTTGGGTTTTCCAAGGCTGAACGTGACCCAGGCTAGGGCAATCCCGCTTGCCACAATTGACCCCGCTAGGTAGACCTCTGACCAGGCCATAACTCCGGGATGAGAAACCGCCAGGGCCAAACCCACAATGCCCAAAAGGCGGGTCAGGCTTACCAGCACATTCAGTTGGGCGTTTCCCGACAGACGTTCCACGCTTTGAAATGCCGATGCCCCTATGTCCAGGAGTTTCACGAAGATAAGGTCGGAAACGCTGATGAGGGCGATCACCAGCGCGGGGATTGCCCGCGGGAGGAGCAACTGGCAGAGTGCTATGGTGAGGGCGGTGAGCACGCCCCCTGAAACGAGGGTCATCATCAGGCCATTGCCCCAGTACTCCGAGAACAGGCGCCTGTCTCGTGCCACATTCTTGATAAGCAAGGGGCCGCATCCCACACCGACAAACGGCGAGATGACTCCAGTGAGCGCCGTGACGGCGATAAATGCTCCATACTGCTTCGGTCCAAGGCAGCGGGCGATGACAATGAAATACACCGCTTGGACCACGAGCCGAAGGCCATTCCCTGCGAGGCCCCACATCGTGTTTCGGCCAAGAGAGGTGGAAACGACACCTGCGAAGTAATTCCGCAAGGAAAACGTCTTTTGGGTATTTGGTATCATTTTGGGATAGTTGTAATGAAGTTGCCCGTCTATTGTCCGGTGCCGGCCAGGACTACGCCAAGGGTTCTGATGAGAATCTTAAGGTCCAGCCCAAGGCTCCAATTATCGACGTATTCCTGGTCCAGATGGATATAGTTTTGGAAGGAGGGATCTTGGCGGGCAGTAACCTGCCAAAGCCCCGTCAACCCTGGGGTTACGTCCAGACGGCGAAGGTGTTCAAGAGCGTACTGAGTGTATTCGCCACATGCTGGCGGGCGTGGTCCGACCAGGCTCATTTCTCCCTTGAAGACGTTCCAAAGCTGGGGCAATTCATCAATGCTGAATTTTCGGAGGTACCTGCCGACGCGAGTAACTCGTGGATCAGCCGCAATCTTGAACAAGATCCCATCGCGTTCATTCAGGTGCTCGAGAGATTTCTTTAAGGTATCTGCGTTGTCAACCATCGTCCGGAATTTATAGCAGACAAAAGTCACGCCTTTCTTGCCCACGCGCACCGCAGCGTAAAAAACCGGCCCCGCTGAATCTAGCTTCACGATGAGCGCAACCACTGCGAAGAGGGGCGACAGGACGGCCAATGCGATTCCGGACAGTACGATATCCACCAGTCGTTTGATCATCAGGGACAGCGTCGGTGCGGCACGGTGGCAGAGAGTCAAAGTCGGGAACTGCCCGATGTACTCGATAGGCTGCTCCAATGCCAGGCCGTCATAGAGGTCCGGCACAACTCGGACCTGCACGCCATCCACTTGCGCTTTTCGGGTGACTTCTTTGACTAAATTTCGGTCACTCGGCACGCTGATGAGAATCTCATCAATAAAGTGTCCCCGAGTAATCGATGACAACTCGTCCACCGTTCCAAGCAGCTTGGCATCGGCATCGACGTTACCTTTGTTGTTTGACCGAGGGGTTCGACGGCGGCACACGAAGCCTTTCACGACATAGCCCAACTGAGGGTTTAGTTCAAGGTGCCGCTGAAGGAGACGCGCAAAGTGACCGTTCCCGACAATCAGAGCATTGCGCTTTTCTGTGAGTCCCGGGATGGATTGGGAACGAATAAACTTGCGCCAGCCTGCTATCAAAATCCACGCCAGAACCACTGTCAAAGCGAATGCTCCAGCGGAACCGGTTCTACTGCCGCGGAGATATGAGTCCGCGCCGGTTACGATTGCGGCGCATATAACCGCGTCGGCCAACCGTTCGAGGTCTTCCTGGTAACTCCTCTTGCAAGAGAAATCGTACGAGCCGCGCAAATCGGCAAACAAAACAACCAACACGGAAAACAGAAACACGAACCCGAGTGGCGCAACCCTGAAGATCTCCTGGCACCAGGAATTCTGCATGCCTCGGGTATTGGCAAGAAGGACGAAGTGGGCAATCCCTGCACTAACCCACACCAGGCATAGGTCCGTAACGAGGAAGAATTTGTGCGGGAGTGTCTGGGCTTTAACGTATGGGACGTGCAACGTCTCATTTTGCTCCCCTCGTTCGATCCGGGGACTTTCTTTGTATTGGCCGATCAATTCGGCTGCAGTCATAGGAAATTCCTGCAAGGTGAAATGACTAATCTCGCTTGATTCAATTTGGGGAATTGGGAGCCAGGGGCGACCGGGAATGCTCTGGGTAAGCGACCCTGATGTTCTTACCAAGGCGACGCAGAGCTGGGTGCGAAAACGATTACACCTCGATTGCCGTGGGGGCGGGACCAATCGGTTCTACGTCATCGGCATTCACTTCCACTGCGGCGGCCTGCCGGATCAGCTCTACGGAAAGCACTACTCGGTAACCCCCGGACTGGCGGACCAGAAATCCCGTCAAATCTGCGAGCGGGCCGGATTTGATCCGAACCTTCTGGCCAACTGCCAGATAGGGGTGTGGTTCAAACTTGCGAGACTGCAAGGTGGCGCGGAGACTTACTATTTCCGAATCCGGTAACGGCCATGGACCGCTTCCGGAACCCACTATGGATACCGCTCCGGGAAGACTTAGAGCCTTGAAGCGTTCGGCGGGATCGATTCTGACGAAGAGGTAGCCGGGGAATAAGGGCAGCTCGACCCGTACCCTACACCCATTCTTCCAACGGTGCACAGTCTCGTACAGGGGAAGGAAGGATTCAATGCTGCGCTGCATCAGATCCTCGTGGACACGTTTTTCATGCCGAGGATAAGTTTGCAGCGCATACCAGTGGGCAAGGGGAGTCTGAAATTGCACGTCGCATCGGTAGTCTTTTTTGTTGCCACTGGATTGTTGTAAAGCTTCGCCATGCTCACTTAGGTGAGTCGCTCCGCCTATTGAAGTCTGCATACAGCCTCGCAAGTGAAATCGTTCTGTACTCGGCATGGGGAGAAAGCACAAAGAGTGCCAATTGCAGCGAGTCGCTAAATATTCTCATATCCCGCGTGGATTAAGGAGATTAGAGTAGATCCAAGTGACGGAGGCTTCCCGAACCGATACCTCTGGAGTTGTCCGAGATGGTGGGAGTGTTACGATTTGATGCAGGGGCTTCGCAAACCCAATATTTTAGAAGTTAAAGCAGACGTCAGCTTGTATAGGGAGCGATCGATTAATTCGCGCTTTTCCGCTGCGAAGATATTGAACTCCCATTATGATGGGTACAGAAAAATGGGGGAAGGTCAGGGGAAATACTCGGACTAGGGGCACGATCATACCTTTTCGCGGAAGAACCAGAATTTACGTCACAAAAATCACCGAGGAACCATGGCGAAGGTGGCCGTTTTGGATGACTGGCAGGGTGTCGCACGAAGCAGTACCGACTGGTCGCGGTTGATCGCGCGCGCGGATGTGACCTTCTTCGAGCAGGCGTTCCAGGACGCGGAGGATGCGGCTCGGACGCTCGCCGATTTCGAAATCGTGCTATCGATGCGGGCTTAATTCATTTTGACGGGTAGGCGCTCTTCGGGGCGCCGAGGTCAAAATCGGATTCAGGAAGGGCGTCTTTCAACTGCATGCGGGAGTAGTGGGCAACGGTGTAGTCGCCCGCGCTCTTGAAAAACTTTTGCTGGGTGGGGACCCAGGAATCTTCGCTGATCCAAAGTTGGATTTTGGAAATCCCTGCGGCAGACTTCCTCTTGGGGGTAAGTTCCAGCAGTGCGGTGGTCTTATCGCCCAGAGGTTCTTCACCGAGATATTTAATTTCGTAGTCTTTCTTTAGCTTGGCGCTTTCCGTCCCAAAGCCCAAGGCCAAAAACTGCTGCAGCACGTCACCGTTTTGCTGCACCTTGAACACTTGGACTTGGTTGGCCTTTACCAGATAGAATTCGCCCACGCCTTTATATAAACGGACCTTCTTCCGGTCGGGCTCTCTGAAATCAACCAGAATTTCCGGGAGCTTGTTGCCCTTGCCCTTGCGATAGTAAAGCTCCCCTTTCTGCGTGGAAGTGTCGTTAACAAGAGCGGTAAAGTTGGTATATTCCAGCTTGGCGGAAACGGTCTTCAGATTTTTCGCCGCCACGTCCATCTTCGAAAGAATATTCGGAAGCGTCAGCTCGGGATGCTTGCCCTTGCGGGCGATCAGAGGAGCCGTGAGCGCCAACGACAAGGCGCAGGCCACCCTCACTCGCATGCCGGCCACAAGATGATTTCGCATTGAGAACATAATGGTAGCGGGGGGGAGGATCGAACTCCCGACCTAGGGATTATGAGACCCTCGCTCTACCACTGAGCTACCCCGCCAAGTATTTCCGGCCAAATTCGCGAGCGGTCGCACAACTCACCATACTAGGGTATTCCCGCGCGGGAGGTCAAGAAAGGCGGCACAACGGTAGTGGGTCAGTTTGGTTTTCCACAGGAGGAGATGTAAAATGAAATACCCGGAGACGTTCGGGAGGAGATATTACCATGAGCCGAGGTCTATCCCTAAGGGCTGGGAACCTCGCCGTCCTCCCAAAGGGATGCCAGTGACAATCGCCGCAGGATTTCGCTTTGCTGACGGCAAGCTCAGAACCGGACGGGGAATCAAGCGCTGGCAGCTAACGCCTTGCACACCATATCATGCTCAATCGTGGATGGCTTAGCCACCGGCTCTGGCACGAGGGCGACCAGTTCCTCAAGGCTCCATACATGGTCGGTGATGCCCGCTTCCATTGCAGGCGGACGTTGTGCGCCCGGCTATCAGGACATTCGGCCAAGATCCGCGCCCGCCGGAATATCACGCTGGACGACATGAAGTGTCGTTACCTGACGTTTGCTAGTGAGTGGTAGGTATTCGCGGCAGAGTTTGCGCTCATCAGAGCGATGGTCCGTGCCTAGATTCCGGCTTCGCGCCTTCGCGGGAGTCCAGGCTAGGGGTCATAAGAATGTGAGGAGCGTGAAGCAACAATTCACCATCCGCGCGTCTGCCAGCCGCTTAGAGAAAGGCCTCCTCGCCATACCGCAAAAGTTCAAAGACTGGTTTCCTGCCGAGAAAGGCCAGATCCAAGTGGTTTTTGACGATGAGGAAAAGGCAAAGTTACTCACCCATCACCCTTACGACCCCATCGTCAAAGAGAATCGGATATTTGGTCTTGGCCAATGGTTTTCAAAGAGGGGCGTGCGCGAGGGAGACCTGATCTCAATTACCCTCGAAGATCCGGGCAGACGGTTATATAGAATCGCTTTGGACCGCTATGTTCGAGAGCGTCAATTGCAAGCGACCCGAGAAAAGCTTCGGGTCGCCCAGACGGATTCGCAAGCCGAGCAAGAATTAACTGCGCTCTCGCTGTTGACGGCAAGACGTCCGCGAGAGCTAGCCCGAGAAGAGTTGTTGCAGATTGCTCAGCACTCCCCGCGCCAGCCACGTCCAAGGGTACCTCCGGGTGCGACCGAGCGCCACGAGGGGGTCCCCTCCGGGATTCGGGTTCTGCTTCGAGAAGTCCATGACGGAAAGTGTCAGATATGTTCTTTCACATTCGATAAACGCAACGGTGAACCGTACTTTGAAATACATCATCTTGATCCAGAGGTCGGTCATCACCCAAGCAATCTCCTCGTCCTCTGTCCAAACTGTCACGCTCAATTCGAACATGCGACAGTGACGGATTTCAAGTGGGCTGGGAACTGGTTGATTGGCGTTACGATCAATGGTAAACGCGTGGCCGTTCGACAACCGCTTGCGCATGATTCAATAAAGAGAGTCCTGGTAGCCCTGTGCATCCTGGTTGCAGCCACCCAAATCGGGCGTCTCTTGGTCCAGTAGGACGAGTTAAGGGTGCCCGGGAGGGTTGCTTCGCCGCTGCGGCCGTGGGCAAATCCAAGTCAACGCAGTTGCCGTCTCGTTTCGCGGAGATGGGGATCGTCATTTAAGAGGGGTGGGGAGGTAATCGGCAGGTCCACGAGAGATAACATGGCCAATAAAAACCAACAACTTATTAGCTTGTTGACGGGTGCCGCGAGTGCCTTGAACTATGGGATGAAAGGGGCGGCGGAGAAACAAATCCGCGAGGCTTACCGCGCCATCTGCACTCCGGCGACTGAGGCGGAAATTCAAGCGGCACGGCTGTTGTATGAAACCGATGAGGTGGAGGTTGATATGGATGCCCTCGCCAGTCACGCGGATGATGAAAAGGATGTCATGGGCGTATGGGTACAGGCGTGGGTCTGGGTGGGAAAGCCCGCCGCTGTCTGTCGCTTCCCCGGTTGCGAAACGGTAGAGCAGGGGCATGAAGTCGATCTCCGCGAACATGCGGCGACTCATGAGGCGGGGGCCAGCGAACAGTTGCTGGAGAGACTGCGTGCCGACCCCTTGAGTTTCTTTAACAGAGTGTAAAAGGGTGCGGGACAAAAGGGAGTTAGCAGCGGTGGATAACCTGGCATGAAACGCTAGTGACGCAGTTTTTCCTTTGCCCCGAAGTCTACATCAGAACACTTCCTGTTTTTGCCTCGGCCTTGCGGCCCTACGTGCGGGGGATCGTACACAACCACCCCAAATTTAGCAGATGGCACTCCCTTCATTTCTCGATTGTCCGCGATGATTGACGGCTTGTAACGCGGGTCAATATCCATCGAAACGACATGCCGCTTAGAGTCCTTCCAGAACCTTCCTGCGTTGTAAGTTGAATCCAAGATGGGATCAGGTGGGATGGTACAATAGAACCGAAACATCGCTTCGAGGAGGTCCCCATCGCTTCCTTGCCAAACACTACTGATCGGGGCGTATGTCGATGGGCTGTTGCCGTTCTTGGGTACGGTTTTCATCGGGTCCGGGGGCGCCGATAATTCTAACTCCATTTGGTCTAGCATTAACAATCTTATCGGCAGACACGGGCTTGAGCAAGAACCTATTTCAAGTCATAAGACCCCACTACCGGCACAACCAAACATTTACTTAAAATTGGTCCACTTCACTTCACGGCTGCAACCATTAGCAAGATTCCGTCCACGGCCTTTACTTTGACCTTTGCACCAGTGGGGATATGCTCCGTTGTTACACAATCCCAATCCTCGCCAAGCACTCGCACCCTTCCCCAAGTCTCACGTAGGGGGTATGTCAGCATGTCGCCATCCTTTCCCACCAAACACCCTGTAGAGGCAAGCAACAGCTTGGTTTGTTTTGTCGCTTGTTTGCGGATGGCACTTACGAGATAACCGATGTGGAAGAACTCAATCACAACGACAATTCCAACGATCCACCCCACGACGGCAGTAAAGTCGGTATCCATTTCTCACCTCACCCTTCACCTCGACTAATATTCAAATCCTACCGGGAGGACAACTCATGAACACCAAATATCCCAGTCTGATCTTGGGAGAGAAAATCATCCAAATACTCGATGAGGCAGGGATTTCCACATCAGAGAAACATTCTGCACTGGATGTGGCACGGGCCATTGTACCTGTCTCAATCGGCAGTGTCTCGTATGATACACGGCGAGAAGAAGAGGACACACCTACCGATTAGGCCCGTCTAATTACACTTCCGCCAGACGCATCCACAACATTGATCGGGTAGTTCGCAAGCTTATCCAAATTTGCATTCAGCTTTTGAAGTTCCTTTACAATTAAAGCGAGCTGCTTCGTAATCTCCGTAGTCTCTGCATTCACGGTCTCCTCCATGAACTGCCTCGACAAGCCTTTTTATCTACGCCCCCTTGTTGGCTGAAAGGGGTCGTCCGCAACTCCGACAAAAGGAATCACCGGCCCCAACCTGCTTGCCACAGTTTGTGCAAAACGCTTGTGCTGCTTCTCGGCGATTGATCCCCCTGCTCCCTATCGACCGTGCGTGAGGCAAACTTCGTCACCCTGACGATAAAGAAAATCGCCAAGATTCCAATCAGAACAAAAACAATAGCTCCTACAGCATCGTCCATTTTCTTAGTTCCCCTCCGTGTGGCTACTGAGTGAAGCGGATTGTACTCCCGTGGATTTCTTGCGGCAACACAGAATTAGGACACACAGAATTAGGACACTACCCAAGAAAGGCGGCGCAACCAAACGTTTACTTAAAATTGACACCCTTCTCTCCAAAATCTTACTTTCGTTATGATAATCTGCTCGCTGCGACTTGGGCTCCCCAACCCCGTTGCGAACCTCCCGTTTTCGGGAGCCATTTTCGCCGGCACGGTGTGAGCGGGATCGAGTCTTGCGCCATCAAACGAGCAGGAGGAATAAGGAATGGAGAAAAGCCGCGAAACCACGCCGGGGGATGAGACGCAAAGCCGACGGGGTTTTGGCTACGCCGTCATTTATGCCTTGGGCGCTTTGATGGGCGCAGCCTTGGCAATCCCCGCGGCGCTTTACCTGTTTCTTCCTCCCAAAACGCGCAAGCAACAACCCTGGGTCGAGGCTGGCGACCTGAGCCAGTTGCAGCCTGGCGCCCCTCAGGAGATGACCTTCCGCCGAATTCACGCCGACGGGTGGAAGATTTACAGCGAAAAAGGAACGGCTTGGGTGGTGAAAACTGCCGATGGAAAAGTGCTCGCCTTCGCTCCCACCTGCACGCATCTGGGTTGCGCGTACCATTGGGATGCGGACAAGTCGGAATTCCTTTGCCCTTGCCATGGATCGCAATTTGCCCTCGACGGAACCGTCTTATCGGGACCTGCGCCCCGTCCCCTGGACCGCTTTGAAATCAAAGTGGAGAATGCCCGCCTGTGGTTGGGGCCGGTGCATCAAGCCGGTGAGACATCATCATGAGGGAGACCAATCGAAAGGTCTTTGCCTGGTTTGACCACCGCACCGGTCTGGAATCGGGCATTCGAAACTTCCTCTATGAGGAAATTCCCGGTTCCAGCGGTTGGCAGCAAGTCTTCGGCAGCGTCGCCGTTTTCTTATTCCTGGTTCAAGCCTTTACCGGCATCTTACTCGCCTTCAATTATGCGCCAACTCCCGGTGACGCTTACAACAGCCTGAAATACATCATCACCGAAGTGACGGGAGGTCGCCTGATCCACGGCCTGCATCACTGGGGCGCGAGCATGATGATAGTAGTCGTGGTGCTCCACATGACGCAGGTGTTCCTCTTCGGGGCCTATAAGAAGCCCCGCGAGGCCACTTGGATGGTGGGCGTGGTCTTGCTCCTGCTCACCTTGGCTTACGGCTTGACCGGATATCTCCTACCTTGGGACAACCGTGCTTATTGGGGAACCGTCGTCACCACGCAGATCGCCAGCCAAGTTCCGCTTTTGGGGTCCTACCTCAGCCGCTTCCTGGGAACTGACGGAAGCGTTGGGGTCGTAACCTTCGCGCGCTTTTACGGGCTCCACGTACTCATCCTGCCCCAACTGACCACCTTGCTGATCATTTTCCACATTTACCTGGTGCGCAAGCACGGCATCGCGCCCACTCCGGGGGATACGAGCCCAACCAAGAAGTTTTTCCCCGAGCAGATGCTCAAGGATGTCATCGCTATTTTCGCCGCGTTCGTGATCCTCTATCTGATGGCCCTGTTCGTGGCCGTTCCGCTCGAGCGCCTGGCGGATCCTACCGACCTCAGCTATGTTCCCCGTCCCGATTGGTATTTCCTTTTCCTTTTTCAAACCCTGAAGTTCTTTAAGGGTTCTCTGGAACCGGTGGGCGCGGTTCTGTTGCCCAGCCTGGGTGTGCTGGCCCTGTTCTTGATGCCTTTCCTGGATCGGGGAAAAGTAATGCGACTTACCCAGCGGACCACCGCCCTGGGAGTCGTCGCACTTGCCGCCATCGGTTGGGGTGCGCTTACGCTCGCCGCGTTCAAGTCCATGCCCGCGCCGGAGCAGCAAGCGAGCAACCTGCCGCAGGCCGCCGACTGGAATCAGTTCTCTCCCCAGGAACTTGCCGGCCTGGGATACTTCCGTCAGGAAAAGTGCCTGGCGTGTCACAATTTAACGGATGGCCCACCCAAGGTCGGCCCCAACTTGGCCACCGCGCGCGAGCACAAGAATGCCGCATGGATGATCAAGCACTTCAAGAATCCCAACCAGGTTGTGCCCGGCAGCAATATGCCGCCTATCCTCCTCAGCGACGCCAAACTCAATGCGCTGGCGTCATTCCTGCTGAAACTGTCGCCGGAGAACGCCGATGCCACGGCCTCGGTGCCCGACGACCTGGTGCGCGGAGCGCAAGTCTATGAAGCGCAAGCGTGCGGGAATTGCCACATGGTGAATGGCATTGGGGCAAAGCTAGGGCCACCGCTGAATGGGGTCGGCACGCGGCGCAGCAAGGAATGGATCGAGCAACACTTCGCCAACCCCGCCGCCCTCTCGCCCGGCAGCATCATGCCGCCTGCCCAACTCTCCCCTGCGGATATGCAGGCGATTGTCAATTATCTATTTTCGCTACCGAGCGCCTAAGTGGTGCAAGCGTGCGGCAGAGCGCAGGACTACCTTGCGCGAATCAATCATCAGAGGTAAGACGTCCTCACTGCGAAAGGCTCTATCTTGATAAGTTATTGAAAACAAATGGGAAGGAAGCATTCTTTATATAAGTTTATGAAAACAAATGGGTTATCATATCTCCAATTTGACTTAATATAGGCAATGATGAGCTTTAATGGGTTGTCCACAATCGTCCTGTCCGGTGAGGACGTCTTACCTCTGATGATTGATTCGCGCAAGGTAGGAAACAAGCGTTTCAGTTCGAAGGCGTTTGAGGTTCTGTGGTCAGGAAGTAGCCACGGCCAACTCGTCTTGGGAGTTGACCGTGGGTTGGTGATCGAAGGAAAAATCCACGGTTACGAAATCAGTGACCGCGGCTAGTCGTTTATGCTTTGCTCTGGCGGGAGCGGGTAAGGATGTCGAGAGCCTTCCGCTCGACGATCCGTCTCACCGCCCCCTGTTTGCCGGAGCAAGTTGCCACCGATCCGAACTATTTCCCCTTATAAGACGCGGGGCTGCCGAGACCGCTACAGAAATCCCAGCCTGGGAATGCAAAATACCCCATATACGGGCCGCACGAACCGAGGACGATGTCGGTGAAATCCTCATTTCTATCCCCGTACAACCTGGTGAGTTCGGCTTTGGTGGAGGCAGAGAAGCTGCCTGCCGCATTGACAATACCCGCCCACATCGGTGAGGAAAGGCTGGTGCCGCCGACGATATACCAACATTCCGGGCCGCAGCCGGCGGGCGCCTCAAAGTTGTCCAAGACCCAGACCCCGGTATAGGGGTTAGCGTCCGCGGCAACGTCGGGAGTACCGCGCTGGCTGCCCACGATATAACGGATACCGTTCTGGTAAGCTGGCCGGGATTCAAGAGCGCTTGGACCGCCGCCCGCGTCTTGCCAGACAGTTTCCCAAATGAAGTTGCCGGTGTTGGGGTCCGTATCGAGACTGGTCCCGCCCACGGCAACCACGTTGGGAGAAGCGCTGGGATATAAAACCCCGGGCCCATCGCCCGTCGAAGCAAAGTAAACCACACTGGGGGTTGTGAAAACGGGGTCGATGATGGTTTCGCCCCCAAACTCGCCGGAGCCCCAGCTCATGGATACTTCACCGCCCTTCGCTGCCTTCACGAGATTGCTGGCCGTGGTCACGCCGCACAATAAGTCGGAATAGTAATTCGACTGAGCTTCCACCAGATAGAGTGTGGCCTCGGGGGCCATGGCGTGAGCCCACTCGATATCCAGCGATTCCTCGATCTCCCAGCCCCCCGTAAGGTCGACTGGAGGTTCGGTGGCAGCTCCGCTGCAAGATCCGGGCGTGGCGCCACCAGGCGGCGCATACACAACCGTGAAGCTGCTGGGGGGGCTCACTCCGAACTGGGCCGAAAAGGCCGTCAGGTCCGCCTCTGCATTGGGATCGTCGAAGGCGTCCACGATGGCGATGGCCCGCCCGCCGCCGGTCGGGTTCGAAGAGGCGACGTTGGGATTGCAGCCCCATACCCTCGGTTGCAGATCGTAAATGCAGGCTATCGAAGCGGGATCTTCGTAGAAATATCCGGGGTAGGGAGGGCCAGAAGTTTGAGGAGCCCCTTTAAAGTTTCCCGGGGAACCCAGAAAACGGATGTTGGTGTGGGCTCGCACACCGGCGTCGAAACTGTTGGCAATACTAGAATCGGGTATGGTGACGCTGGTCTTGCCGCCGGGGCTTGCACTCTGGGCCAACCCAGTGCTCGCGCAGACGGCGAGCAGCATAACGGCAATCGCAAGTGAGACAATCGAAAGTCTTATCTTCATCGAAATTCTCCTTTTCATTGAAATTCTCCTTCTGTGTTTTCGGGCATCACGAAAAGCGGCAGTTTCCCACTTTCGGAGCCCAGTCGGGATCCCAGTATCAACGACTCCAGAGCCATAACCCGGTGAATTCGATGAACCCCACGAAGGGGACCGATTCGACCCATCACTGTCGGGCATTGCGACGCGCTCCTTTCGGAAAGGAGATCGTTGGGCTCGATCTGATCCCGGACTTCAATCTTGGGATCCTGAGCCCCAGCTCTGCAAAGTCATGACCGCGATTACGTACGATTGTGGACGATTTCCCTACGACGCCTCATTTTCCAAAAAAGGGATCACGGTTGTCAACACTTTTTCCAGCATAGCGCTGTCAAAAGATATTCACATAGCGGCCACGCAGTCAGCGCCAGGGACGCGCTATGGCCTGGCGCGAAGCTCGTCGTGTTTGAGCCAATTGACGAGAAAAAGCAGGGCGATCACCAGCAGCTGCCCCGCGATGCCCACTGCCCAATCGGAATGGCGCCGCCAAACGCCCTTCGCCGCAGGGGGATGGCTTGCCATCCCCTCCGTTTACATTGCCGCCGAACCGGGAAGCGTAGGGCGCCCTTGCCGAGACCGGCACGAGGCCTGCCCCAACGGCGTGATCGAGTTGCGCAAGATGGGAAGCAACAAGCGCCGAGGTTACAGTTCGAACGGCGCGTGAGGTTTTGTGACCCGGAGGTAGTCACGGCCAATTCGTCTTGGGAATTGATCGTGGGTTCGCCATCGAAGAAAATGCCCACGGTCACAAAGGCAGTGACCGTGGCTGTGACAGCCCGCCAATATCGCGAAAGGGTTTGACCTATATGCATTGACGATGCATACTTATGCATATTGAGGACAACACTCATTATCGATGAGAATCTCTTCGACCGCGCTAGTCAATTAACCGGCATCCGGAAAAAGACCGCCTTGGTGCGGGCCGGGTTAGAGGCTTTGATTGCGCGCGAAGCCGCTCGGCGCTTGGCCGCACTGGCTGGCGCCGAGCCCGGCTTGCGCTCTGTGCCGAGGCGGCGGACCGGGGCGAAGCGATGATTCTTGTTGATACTTCGGTTTGGGTCGCCCACTTCCGGATCGGTGGTTCGAAGCTTGGCGATTTACTCAACCAAGCCTTGGTCATGGTGCATCCGTTCGTCCTGGGTGAACTGGCGTGTGGCAATTTGAAGCGCCGTGCGCGCATTCTGATCGATCTCGAAGCGCTCCCCTCCGCCGTTTCCGCAACCCATGAGGAGGTTATGCGCTTGGTTGAAGTCCGGAAGCTCTGGGCCCTGGGCATCGGATGGATCGATGCGCACCTCCTGGCTTCCGCGCTGCTCTCGAACTGCCAGTTATGGACGCTGGACGGAAAACTTGCTCGGGCAGCGGCCGCGGCGGGAGTCAATCTCTATCGCCCCGCATAACAGATCCCGTCCCTCATTCTCCTGGACCCCGATGCCAGCAAGGCCTTTCGCCGTACGGGGATCCGCCAACCGACGGACCGCCCCCTGGTTCCACATTCACATGCGGAGCGCCGGGTAGGGCAAGCCCGGCATCTCGTGATTGCATTCACCCGTTCGAATGGCGCCTGAGGTTGTGTGGCCCAGAGGTATCCAGGGTCAATTCGTCTTGGGAATTGACCGCAGGTTCGTCAACGAAGGGAATACTTCGATGACCGGACCGTGGTGGTAAACTAAGACTTATGGATACCCAATTCGGGGATGCTGGACTCGCCATTCTGTCCTTCCACAAGATTGGCGACCCACCTGCGGGCGCTCGGACAACGCCTTGGTATATACCGGAAACAACCTTCAGGAATCAACTGCAATACCTTTCCACCCATGGTTGGGAAATGATCTCTCTCGATGGTTTCCTGAAAGGTCTCTATGAACCGGACAGCTTGCCCCTGCGTGCGGCGCTCCTGACTTTTGATGATGGGTACAAGTCGATGCTTGGTGCAGCATCCCGGTGCTTGGTTGAATTTGGCTACCCCTCAGTCGCTTTCATCCCTACGGGTTTTGTAGGGGGTTACAACGAGTGGGATACGGGAAGGGAGCCAAGAGAAGAAATCTGCAACTGGGATGACCTGCGTGAACTTGAGCGCCGTGGTTGTTCCATCCAGTCCCATGGAGTCCGGCACGAAATCTTTTCAAATCTTGCTCAACAGGCGCAGGAGGAAGAGTTGTGCCAGTCCAAAAGCATCATCGAGGCTAAACTCGGGAAACCGGTCGAAATCTTCGCATATCCTTACGGGCGAGTAGGCGCGGACAGGAACGCGCTGAGCGAACTTCTGAAGCGAAATGGATATCGAGCTGCTTGTCTCTGGCCCGGCGGCATTAGTAAGCTCCCGCTTAACAATCCCTATTTTCTGGCACGACTGGGAATGTTCCCCGACTCCGATTTGACCAGATTGCTGGGGCCCTAAGCGAGTAGGGCGGACCTGTTTTGAAGGTCCGCGGCACTTCGGCTCGGTAGGCGAGAAGAGCAGTAGACCTTGGAAAGCAGGTCTGCGCTTGCTCAGAAAATCAGGGCGGAGGGTGAGGTAATGAAAGGAGGCGACAGCGTAACGAGCCAGTGCCAGAAGCTTAAGGTGACCGTAAGTAATGATTTGAAGCACATCGAAGTCACCGAACTGGCCACCCACCCGGTGTGGATTTATATCGAGCTTTACTACAAAGGAATCAAAGAGCGGGACACAATTGATTACAAGACAGAGGACAGTCTCAAGGCACGTCCAGTACCTTCTCCAAATCGGATACTCGAACGGATAAGGCTGATAAACAACAGACCGAATTAGCAACCGGTCCAGCGGGGAGCGACGGGTCAGCGAGCGGGGACCTGTTTTGTGGGTCCGCAGCCTTTCGGCGCGGTCGATGGGGAGAGCCGCGGACCTTGGGAAAAAGGTCTGCGACACTTGCTTCGGCATCTGGAGGATTGGAAATGGATTTCCTAGTATTAGGGCCTGGCGGAAACTGCTGGGAAGCGGATTTAATGGCAATAATTCAGTACTGTCAAGAGACCTACTTTCCCGATGCTAGGCCTATTTCTTCAGCAGAGTTTATTGATGATCTTGACGGCCCATCCCGCCTCTTACCGCAAATAGACAAAGTCGAAGTAAAACGATGCCTGTCGCCCTTTCAAAAACTATGCCGACTCTTGGTGCTACACGAACTCATTCACAACAAACTTTTTAGGATGCACGGAGCACCACAGGAAGACACTGGTGAGGAATTCCGAGCTGAAGTAAATCGCCTATGGGACGTCGACGCTTACGTCGATCTGCTCTGAGTCATAGATTCATGCGCGGTGCCTAGCCTTGCGTTTTCTTCCGCCTTCTCAATCGTAGCCCGTGCACCGAGGCCCCAACTCCGCGTGCCCCTCCCGTCCTCTATTCACCTGCTGCGCCGCAACAGGCGCTCGTAATTCTGCTTATAGGCCGCGTTCTTGGGGTCGAGCATGTAGGCTGAGCGGTATTCTCCGAGAGCACCCCGCCGGTCGCCTTTCTTCTCCAGCGCCTGGCCCAGGTTGTTGTGCGCCCAATCATTATTCGGGTTCAAGGGGAGCGCTTCGCGATATTTCGTGATCGCCCCGTCCCAGTCGCCCCTATGTCCAAGCGCGGCGCCCAGGCCGACGTGCGCCACGTCATTATTGGGGTTCAAACGCAGAGCCTCGCGAAACTCCGCGCTCGCGCCATCTGGGTCGCCCTTGTGTCCGAGCGCGTTCCCGAGGCCGATGTGCGACAGGTCCTTATCGGGTTTCAGACGGAGCGCCTCGCGGTATTCCGCGATGGCACTGTCCCAGTCCCCCTTATGTTCAAGCGCAACACCGAGGTTGTGGTGCGCCTCGGCATAGTTGGGGTTCAGGCGCTGGGCTTCGCGGTATTCCGCGATGGCACCGTCCCAGTCCCCCTTTGCGCCGAGCGCGGCGCCAAGACCAAGGTGCGCCAGGCCATTATTTGGGTTCAAGCGCAGCGCTTCGCGCGCTTCCGTGAGCGCCTCATCCGGTTTTTTCTGTCTGTTCAAGGCACGGGACAGCCCAACGTGCAGGTCGGAATCCTGCGGGTCTAGCTGAATCGTTGCGCGATACTCGGTCTCGGCGTCGCCGTACCGACTTTTCTGAAAGAACTCCGCTCCGCGCGCCACGTGCTGCTGAACTTGAGCCTGGCGAGCCTGCGCCGCCGGATCAACGGTCGCGGGCTTCATCACTTTGGCGCTCTTGAGCGCGCTAATTAGTTCGTCCTCGCCACCAGCCAAGCGGACTTCCTGAAGGTAGTCATCCGTGGGCTCAAAATCGATTCCGCGTTTCTCGACCGGCATAGTCACTCGGTGGCTCGGTACGCCGCCCGTGAGTAAGGCGAAAACCTGTACTTGGTTCAGCGGCTTCTTCGCGGTCGCAGGCTCGGGCGGCTTGGCGGCGCGCAGCGCATTAAGAAATGCCTCGCTCGCGCCTGCGGGTTTGAGGCTTTGCATAAAATCTTCAGTCGGGGCGAAATCAATCCCGCGCTGTTCGATCAGCTTGGCGCCCGAATCATCTCCGAATCCGTCGCGCACCATGTTACTGACCAGCTATTGGGTAAAGGGCTTCTGCTGCGTCCGCGGGGGCAGGGCCGGCATTGCGGCAGCACACGCAACGTAGGGCCGAACAGCGTTTGGCCTCGGCACAGCGCTGCTGGGCCCTACGCTCTTCTGCTGCGCTTCCGCAGGCAGCGTCAGAATCAACGTTGTGATGAGAACCACGATGGCTGCGATGCGTCGATGCGCCATGTGCACCTCGGGAGGAGGGAAATCATGCCACGAACGCAAAGCGCTTACAACTCCGCTTGCAAATAGAAAATCGTGTATGGCCGCGGCATAATGCCATCCGGGAGGGGCACCCCGAGCCGGTGGAGCGGAAACTGAGGTATGATAGGAGCATGCTTATGACGGATTCCGAATTGCTGACCGACATTACGAAGAAGATCGTCGAGCATTTTCATCCTCGTCGCATCATCTTGTTTGGCAGCCGCGCGCGCGGTGAGGCCACAGCCGAAAGCGACTTGGACCTCTTCATTGAAATGGAGACTGTGGCGAGCCCACCCGAGCGCGCGGTGGAAGTTAGCTCCATCTTCGGTTTGCGCCCCTGGTCGATGGATCTGGTGGTTTATACGCCCGCCGAGGTCGAGAGACTGCGCGGCGTCAATGGGACGTTGCTCTCGCTTATTGAAGCCGAGGGAAAGCCGCTCTATGAGCGCCGCTAGATCGAATTACAGGACGTGGCTGGCCAAGGCTGAACACGACCTGCTCAACATCGCAAACAACCTGAAAGCGCCGGCGATTCCCTGGGACACGGTCTGCTTTCACGCCCAGCAAGCCGCCGAAAAGTTCCTTAAGGCCTTTCTGGTTTTTCACGCCCGACCGCCCGTTCCGACCCATGACTTGGTAGCGCTCTTGGCGGCTTGTGTGCAGATCAATCCCTCTCTAGCCACGCGGCAGCAGGACTGCCAGAAGTTAAGCTACTACGCTGTAGCCGCCCGTTACCCGAGCGATCTGTATGAGCCGGCGGAAACAGACGCTCGACAAATGATTGAGGCGGCCCAGCGGATCCGGTCCAACGTCCTGGCTTGTCTTCCATGACAGGAGCGCTCGGGCCGGTCACAGGGGAATCACTCTCTGGCGGTTGCATTCTGAAGAGGAAGAAAAGGCGGATTGGCCCGGCTAGAGGAAAACTAAGCCAAGTTCGGTCGTGGTGTGATAGGCCGCGGGCTCGGGCGGCTTGGCGGCGCGCGGCGACGCTAGGGCCTTACGCGAAGCTCGTCGTGTTTGAGCCAATTGACGAGAAAGAGCAGGGCGATCACCAGCAGCGGTCCCGCGATGCCCACCACCCAATCGGGATGGCGCCGCCACACGCCCTTCGCGTACCACATCGCCAGTCCGGTAAAGCCCACCGCGCCGACCCACTCCCATCGCCAGGCAATCGCCAGCACTAACAAGACGATGTAAACGGGAACGAGATGGATCAAAAGCGCCAGAAGGGTTTTCCAAAAGCCATAACCCTCACCGAAAACGTCCAGCGCAAACAAGCTCAGAAAGGTGGCGAAAGCAATGCAGATGACGCGCGGTGTCCAAAACAGCAACCTTCTTGAAGAGGTGTTCATTCTTCCTCCTGCTTGCAGCCGAACTAAGCGGCGCGATTATACCCGCTACATAACGTAGGGCGGCGCTCATAGGGGCCAGTCTGCCCGGCAATACTGAACCCCGCTACAGGGCGGGTGACGGTTTCGGAAGTGTCACAGCGCGGGTGCCCGCCGGAAACGACGCGCTTCGTAAGGGCTGGGCTTGCCCTGCCCTCGTTCCACATCACGGACAAGCTACAAGGGCAGGGCAAGCCCAGCCCTTACGAAGCGTACAATCTGAAGGTTTTCAATGACCCGATGGCCCGATGACTCGATGACCAGATCATCTGTTGGCCGATTCATCGGTCGCCCTTTCGCTCGGCTGTTATAATCGCTTGCAGGCAGGGACAGGGATCGAGATGGGATCGCAATGAAACCAGTACTCATCGCCGGAGGCGGGCTGGCGGGGAGCGAGGCGGCTTGGCAACTGGCCGAGCGCGGTGTGGCCGTAACGCTTTACGAGATGCGTCCGACCTGCCCGACGCCTGCGCACAAAACCGACCGGCTGGCCGAGCTGGTTTGCAGCAACTCGCTAAAGTCGAATGCCCCGGGGTCGGCGTCGTGGCTACTGAAAGAGGAGCTGCGGCGCGCGGGCTCGCTCCTGATGCGGGTTGCGGGCGATTGTGCCGTGCCGGGTGGAGCAGCGTTGGCAGTAGATCGCGAGCGCTTCGCCGAGGGTGTCACCACAGCCGTTGCTGGCCACGCGCTCATCACCCTACGGCGGGGAGAGTTGCGCGAGATTCCCGACGACGGTCTGGCCCTGATCTCCACCGGGCCCCTCACTTCCGACGCACTGGCGGCACGGCTCCAATCGTTAACAGGTTCCGAGAACCTGGCCTTCTACGACGCCATCAGCCCGGTGGTTGATGCGGAAACCCTGAACATGGAGCGCATCTTCCGCGCCTCCCGTTACGGCAAAGGGGGGGAAGATTACCTCAACTGCCCGTTCAACGAGGACGAATACCGCGCCTTCTACCAGGCGCTGGAGAGCGCGGAGACCGTCCAGGCGCACGAGTTCGAAAATGTGAAGTTTTTTGAGGCTTGCCTTCCCATCGAAGAACTGCGGCGGCGCGGGTATGACACGCTGCGTTTCGGCCCTATGAAACCTGCAGGCCTGGTCGATCCGCGCACCGGGCGACAACCTTTCGCAGTGGTGCAGTTACGCCCGGAGAATCTGCGCTTCTCGAGCTACAACCTGGTGGGGTTCCAGAATCACCTGAAATTCCCCGAGCAGAAGCGAATTCTGCGGCTGATTCCGGGACTGGAGAACGCGGAGTTTCTGCGCCTGGGGCAAATCCATCGCAATACTTACATCAACTCGCCGCGCTTGCTGAGTCCTGACTTGAGCTTTCGCAGCGCGCCGCAGGTTTTTGTGGCGGGCCAGCTTTCGGGCGTCGAGGGCTACGTGGAATGCATCGCGACGGGTCTGCTGGCAGGTCTGGCCCTGGCAGCGCGCGCACAGGACGGCGCCGCCGCGACCGAAGTCGTAGGGGCCAGCGGCGCTGGCCCTTGGCCGAACGCCGTTCGGCCCTACACACCGCCCCCGCGCACCACGGCGCTGGGTTCACTGGTGCACTACATCACCCACGCCGACTCGGGGAATTACCAGCCCGCCAACATTTCCTTTGACCTGCTGCGGCCCATGGAAGATTTGCCGCGCGCCATCGCGCGCAACCGCCGCGCGCGGCGGGAGAAGCAGTGCGAGCGAGCGCTGGTGGATTTTGGCGGCTGGCTATCAGCTATCAGCGTTCAGCCGTCAGCTAGAGCAATGAGATGAGAGTTCGTCCTGCTCTATCCTGCCCCTATGGGATTGTGATGAAGCCTTTGATGTTTGCTCTTTGTGTTGTGTCTGCGTTTGGCAGTCTGAGCGCGCAGAAGCCTGTGTGGCAGCCATCGCCGGGAAATACGCAAGTGCCGATATGGCCGGGGGAGGCGCCTGATGAGCAGCCTGTTCCCGGGCCGGAGAATACGGGGACGGTCACTAGGCTGGTCGCTGGCAAGCCATGGGTTTATGTGGGCAACGTGTCGCAGCCTACGATGACGGTCTATTCGCCAAAGGGGAAGAACACGGGCGTTGCGGTTGTCGTGTTTCCAGGCGGGGGCTTTGAGGTATTAGCCATCGATCTGGAAGGCACGGAGGTCTGTGACTGGCTGACGTCTGAGGGGATCACGTGTGTGCTGTTGAAATATCGCGTACCGAGCCTGCCTTATGACTGGCACTGCAAGTGTCGGCCCAACGCTCTTGCGAAGTCGACACCGGCGCTAGAGGATGCGCAGAGGACGATTGGGCTGCTGCGGTTTCACGCCGCGGAGTGGCACATCAATCCGCACAAGATTGGAGTGCTTGGGTTTTCGGCGGGAGGGTATCTGGTGGCGGAAATCAGCACGGACTTCGAGCGCCGTTTGTACGCGCCTGTGGATGCGGCTGACAAGGAAAGCTGCCGGCCGGATTTTGCGGTGGCTATTTATCCGGGGCATCTGTGGACTTACGATAAAGGGCTTGAATTGAATCCGACGGTTCCTGTCTCCAGCCAGTCGCCGCCTACGTTTTTGCTGCAGGCGGAGGATGACCATGTGGACAACGTAAACGACTCGCTGGCGTACTACATTGCGCTGAAGAAGGCTGGGGTTCCCGTGGAGATGCATTTGTATGCGCAAGGGGGGCATGCGTTTGGGCTGCGGCGCACGAAGTCTCCGATAACGGGATGGCCTCAGTTGGTGGAGACGTGGCTGGGGACGATTGGGATGATTTCGGAGTAGGCGCTCTGGGATCGCATACGACAAACGGGACTTGTCGGAAGCGAGTCGCTACGGATTTAGTTGAGCGCTGAAAGCTGATTGCTGAAAGCTTTAGACTGAGAACTGACAACGGACCACTGGCAACCCCATGAATGAGCTAATCGAACGATACATAAACTACCTCCGCTACGAGCGCAACGCGTCGCCGCACACGATTCGCAATTACGAGAGTGACTTGTTGCAGTTCAGGAATTACTTGCAGGGCGGGGATCCGGAAGCCAAAGTTGATGTAGGGTCCATCGACGCGCTGCGCATTCGCGGATTTCTGGCCTTACTTTTCGAGCGCGAAAAGAAGAAGACTTCCATCGCGCGCAAGCTGGCAGCGGTGCGGGCGTTCTTCAAATTTCTCGCCAAAGACGGCGTGCTGGCGGCCAATCCCGCCGCCACGGTCTCCACCCCCAAGCTCGACAAAACCCTTCCCCGCATCATGACAGAAGAGGAGATGAACAATTTTCTCGACCGCGTGGCCGAGGCCGTTCAGAACGGCGAGCCCATGATGCGCCGCGACCGCGCCATTTTGGAATTACTCTATGCTTCCGGTTTGCGGGTGAGCGAACTGGCGGGCCTCGACTTGCGCAGCGTCAGCTTTGGCGACAGCATGTTGCTGGTGCGCGGCAAGGGCCGCAAGGAACGCATCGTGCCCTTCGGTTCCAAGGCCAAGCAGGCGCTCAATGACTACCTGCCCATTCGCGAGAGGATTTTGATGGAGGTGAAGAAAAGCGGGCAGACGGCGCTCTTTCTCAATGCGTGGGGCAACCGGTTGACCACCCGCTCCGTGGATCGGCTGCTGAAGAAATACGTGCGCAGCTTCGGGCCGAAGGTGAAGGTCAGCCCGCACTCGATGCGGCACGCCTTCGCCTCCCACTTGCTCACCGAAGGCGCCGACCTGCGCGCCATCCAGGAAATGCTCGGGCACCGGAGCCTGGCCACCACACAGAAATACACGCAGGTGTCCATCAAGCAACTGATCGATGTTTACGACAAGACGCATCCCAAGGCGTGACGAAAGGGCCTGAACTCAGAACTAATCGGCTGGGTAACACGCCCCGGCCTTTGAGACGGGAGTTATCCGTATGACGCCGCGACTGTCCAGCACAGCCTCGACCTCAAACCGAACAACGCTTGGATCTGCTGCGGCTTCCTTTGGATCCTGGTTAGGGTCACGCTTCTCCAAATCCTTATAGGCTGCAGTGCAATCCGGAGGGGTCTTATCGGTCAATCCCGTCGCCTCTCTAATAAGGTTCCAGCACTTCACCTCATCCGAGCGCAATGAACAGGGCGCTAAATACGCGGTTTGGTATCGTACTGTGAGAGGGTTTGTGTGCCAGGGCCGTTGATCGAAATCCTCTATCGGCAGCATTAAGTTGATGGAATGAATGTTTACAGCTGCAAAATCAAAAATCACACTACCGGAAAGGTCGAGAACGGTAAAGCCCCAAGCTCCCTCTGTCCCGTCAAAAGACTTGAAGAAAACGTAGTCACCTTTGACACCCTCGAAATAACAAGCCCGTGCGTTTAAATCCACCACCTTTTCATCCTCAGCGTCTTTTTGACGGCACGGAGGTTCTTGCTGATTCCTTGCTATGAAAGTGAAAGTAATCTCCGCCGCTCCCATTTCGCCTAAGTCAACTTGCTTGACCATCAGACGAGGATAGTAATAACAGGAAAGGGTTGCCTTGGCTTGGGGGTTAAGAGGGTCAGGCGGAAGCGGCGCGTGCCGCTCATGGAGTGGCTTATCGAATAAAGTGGCTTTGACTGAGTCAGTGGCGAAAACGAAGGAAGAAACAGAAGTCACCAAAAGCCCGCACAGCAACAGGATCCTGAACACGCGCCCAGCCTCTTGCTTTCGAGTTCTTGCTTCTCGCTCCTGACTCCTGGCTCCGGAAGTTCATTACGATTCATGATGTCGGCGGCTCAGGAACCACTCGCCCACTTCCGCCGACGCTTCGGAGAGCATGCCGAAAATCGGGGTCGCCATCCGCACGGCCAAAGCGAGGGCTTTTACGCCCAGCCACACCGCCCAGCGCTCGGCCGAATGTGCCGGGTCGCGCCAATCGACCTGCGGGTAAGGATGCGAGCCTTCTGTACGGTAACTCATGAACACAAGGCCGGCATAAAGCGCCGCTCCGGCTAGGAATGCCAACTTGAGAAAACCACTTAAGATGCTGTGTAAATCTGCGCCGACCACTTTTGCAATCTCCTCTTGTCCGGCCTATCTTCCAATCTATTTGATTCACAATGGCCGCAAAGGGTTCCCTGCAATTCAGCACATTGATAATGCCTTTCCTGCCCGAGAGTTAGCCATGGCACTTTGGTACGCGTACTCCTTTGCGCGGAGGCGGGTGAATTTGACGGGGGTCAAGCGGATGCCAGATGTCCTATCACGAAATTCATTAATTTTGCGGCACAAAGTGTTACAATCGGAGCAAGGATCGGGGGCAATCCTACATTTCCTCGAAGGCCTGGGGGGTACCTTTTACCTGGCCGCGAGGAGCAAGGGAATGAATCCCCTGAGTAATGGAATCTTGAACGTCGATGCCCATTAACCTGTACTACTTCGATCCTTGTACCGCCGGGGTAGCCTTGCGCAACCTGGGCGAGGGCTACCGCCTGATTTCCATTCCTCGCAACGGGGATAAACTCCCCGTATTGGAACTACCCGCGGTTCTCGTGGCCGACGCTGCCGAGAACGACTTGGCCCGCCTGGAAAAGTCCGCGCCCAAGTCCGACGCCTGGCGGATCATCTGCTTGCTAGGTGCCGAGGCGCACCCTCCCGCCAAGCTGAAGTCACGCATTTTCGCCGTGCTTCCGCGCGAAGTCCCGTGCCCGGTTTTGGCAAAAACGGTGGAGATGGCGTTTGAGAATCTCCGCGCGCAGGAAGAGCACCACCGCACTCGCCGGGAATTGCGGAGGGCGGTATCGGATCTTGAGACGCTCAACAAGATCGGCGTGGCGCTTTCCACCGAACGCAATACCGATTCGCTGCTGGAACTGATTCTGAGCAAGAGCCGTGAAATCACTTCCGCCGACGCCGGCTCACTCTACCTGGTGGAAGAAGAAAACGGCAGCAAGCATCTGGTCTTCAAGCTGACGCAGAACGACAGCCATTCCGTGCCCTTTCGCCAATTTACCATGCCCATCGACACGCGCAGCGGCGCGGGTTATGCTGCGGCCACCGGACAGATCCTCAACATTAAGGACGCTTATCGCATTCGCAATCTGCCCTTCCGGCACAACCCGGACTTTGACAGGAAGTTCGGTTATCGCACCAAGTCCATGCTGGTCCTTCCCATGAAGAATCAGAAGGACGAGGTGATTGGGGTGCTTCAGCTTATCAATTCCAAAAAGCATCCCGGCGTGAAACTGACCAGCCCCAAAATTGTGCGGGAGGAAGTCGGCCCGTTCTCGCAGCAGAGCCAGGATCTGGCTTCTTCCCTGGCCAGCCAAGCCGCGGTAGCGCTGGAAAACAACCAGCTCTACGGCGACATCGAGAAGCTCTTCGAAGGCTTCGTGCGCGCCTCGGTGACGGCCATTGAATCGCGCGATCCCACCACCTTCGGCCACTCGGAGCGGGTGGCCAAGCTCACCGTGGCCCTGGCGGAAACGGTGGACCGCCTGGATTCCGGCCCTTACAAAGATATTCACTTTACGGGCGAGGACATTCGCGAGATTCGTTATGCATCGATCCTGCACGACTTCGGCAAGGTCGGCGTGCGCGAAGAGGTTCTGGTCAAAGCTAAGAAGCTTTACCCTCCGAACATCGAGGTCATTAAGAAGCGGTTCCAGTACATTCGCAAAGCCCTGGAGCTGGAATCCTACCGGAAGAAGCTCGACCACGTCCTGCGCAACGGCAACCAAGGGTATGAGGAGTGCTTCGCGCTGATCGATGGCGATCAGGTCCGCGAATTCCAAAATCTCGAGGAGTTCCTGCAAAACATCCTTCAGGCCAATGAGCCCACGGTGCTGCCGGAGAAAACCTCGGAAAAGCTCGTGCAGATCGCGGGCTGGAGCTTCGACGATCCCTCCGGCCCCACCGAACCCCTGCTCACCCAGGACGAGCTGAAACTGCTTTCCATCACCAAAGGCAGTCTCAACCCCGACGAGCGCCTGCAAATCGAATCGCACGTCATCCACAGCTTCCGCTTCTTGAGCCAGATTCCCTGGACGAAGGAATTGAGGCGCGTGCCGGAAATCGCCCGGGCGCACCACGAGAAGCTGGACGGCTCGGGATACCCCTACCACATGAAGGGGGAAGATATTCCCTTCCAATCGAAGATGATGACCATCTCGGATATCTTCGATGCGCTCACGGCGCGCGACCGGCCCTATAAACGAGCGGTGCCGATCGAACGCGCCCTCACCATCATCGGCGACGAAGTAAAGTCCCAGCTCCTCGATCCCGTGTTGTTCAACCTCTTCATCGAGGCCAAAATCTACCAAATTACCGCCAAGGATTGAGGCGGCTGTCCGTTGCCCGTTGTCAGTTGTCAGTTTACAGCTTCCAGCTCTGGCACGGCAGCATTGCAGGAAACGCCTGTTGCGAAGGACCAACCCCGGACCTTCCGCCCGCAGAGACAATCCACCCTTCGCTTGGTGGTGAAGCATTAAAATCGGAAGCAAAGACTGAGGCCGGGTTCTAATAACTACCGGGCGGCAGCATGGGGGGCCGGCCCCCTCAGGTACTGGGGGTCGAAGCGCTGGAACTTCAGGCCGCAGTGTGGACAGATGATCAGCCCCAAATTGGGTGGCGGGCTGGCCAAGCGCGTAATTTCCATTCGGAATGCCTTTTTGCAGGCAGGGCAACGGGAAAGCGGATAGCAGCTTTGCATATGAAAAGTCTCCATGAAGGCTCAAGCAGAAAACGAATGCTATCACCGGGAAGATGCAAATGCAACCCGACCATGACACTTTGTCCGGGTGCTCTCTCAGGCCGGATGATGCAGAACCCGAGGCCGGTTCTTGCCCCGCCCAATCGGAATCTGGCGATATAAAATCGCCGCCAGAGCTTCACTGAAACCTATGCGCTGTCACTTATGAACTGCTCCCTAAGCGCAGTGCTGATAAACCTCCCACCCCTTGTAGTTGCCAAGGGCGTCAGCGACGGCGCGGCCAAAGTGACTGCGGTTGACGGCCACGTGGTGCTCGTAGCCGTGCTTGCAAATATACTGGAGAAGCGCTTGCAGGCCGGCGATCTTCACCACCCCATAACCACCGAAACTCTGGAGCTTGTCCGAGGTGATTTCGCCCTCGCCGCAATAGGCGCGCAGTTTGCCGTGCAGGTCGTCGGTAGAGACGCGGCAATAGGTGAGGGGGCCCGCCTTGAGGGTACCAACAACGGTCCCAAAGGTATTATCTTTCCCCACCGAGCCCGCGATGATTTCCTGGAAATCCATCTTGAGGTCTTCAAAGAAGTGCTTGGGCAGGTTCGAGCAGTGGAAGATGACAGCTTTGTCAGGATCCTCACCGTAGTTGTTATTCCAGTCGACGATGGCGCTGGGCGCCCCGGCGGCGAGTTGCAGGATGTACATGCCGATCATACCGATCATATCGGTTTCACAGGCGCTGGGCATCAGGCTATTCGACATCATGCTCATCAACGTGCAGGGGACAACGCCGAAAAATTCCTGCATGGCCGTCCAGCACTGGACGGACGAGCCCGCCAGCGCGTTGTCCTTCATCCAGCCGTCAACCACCACTCCAAACTTTGCCATTTTCACCAGTGGCGCCGCAGGAACGCCCTGCGTGGCAACGTAGCCGTGAATGCTCTCCAGCTTGGCCTTAACCTTCGGGTCATCGTCCGCAAGGCGGCCGATGCGGCCGAAGACTTCCGAAAGGTCGAGCGTCTCGACGGAGATGCCGTGCCGTTCCATCAACTTCTCACTGAACCGCACGGTATTGAAGGCCGTGGGCCGCGCCCCCAACACGCCCACACGAAGGTTCTTCAGCCCTTTGACAATCCGGCAGGTGGCGGCAAACGATTTCAGGTCAGCGAGGAAGGACGGGGAAGCGGGGGCCGACGTGTGCTGCGAGGCGAGCGAGTACTTGATGCCATACTGCCAGAGGTTGTTGCACACGGAAATCTTGCCGCAGAAGCTGTCGCGGCGGCCCCCCATGAGCATTTTGTGGGGTTCATCGGGAAAGGCCTGGATGAGCACCGGGACTTCTAACCCCGCCATGCGCAAAGAATTTGCCACGCCGCGCTCGTCGCCGAAGTTCGGCAGGCTGACCAGCACGCCGTCAATTTCCTCGCGATGCTGGCGGAAGAGGTCGGCGCACTTAGTTGCATCCTGAAGCGTTTCCACTGAGCCATACTTGGTATCCTGAGGGGTCAAGCAGACGCTTCCGTAACCCTCCTTTTCCAGGACGCGCAGGATCTCTTCGCGCCCATCACGAGCCAAAACATCAGGGAAGAAACCGCGATTACCAATGATGACACCGAATGTAGTGGGCTTAGACATGAAACTACCCTCCTTAAGAGTGTGCTCGCGAGTCTCCGAAGCCGAACTAAGCGGGCGGCCAATTCTAGCACGCCGCCGGAACAAAGACCGCAAGGAAGAACTAGGCAGGGCGCCGGAAACGGTCGAGAATTTGAAAGATAATCAGGCCGAGCGCAACATTCACCAATACGGCGCTGGCGGCGGCGATGGGTTGAAACGGGGGAGGCGCCTCGAGCAACACGTGCTGGAGGGCGGCAAGACAGAGGTTGTGAACCAACACAAACACTCCCGTCAGTACCGTGCGCGCCACGAGGGATTCCAATTCAAAGCGCGTGCTCGCAGCAGCCGCGAGGTAACCCACAATCGCCTTGGTAATCCCATAGATGCCAACGTAGCCGTGCGAAAGCAAGTCCTGGAGCAGGCCGAGCCCCGTGCCCAGGGCGATGCCATACACTTTGTCCCGCCGCATCAGTGCAAAGTAAATGGCGATGAGCAGCGGGAAGTCCATCAAGTGTGCCAAACGCAGTTTGAGCGGCAAAAGGGTTTGGAGAAGCAGAGCCGCCAGTACCGCCACCAAAAGGATGGCGGGATGCACCTTAAAGACCGCGACCGGGCGATGAGTGGAACCAGGCATCAGCGCATTAGACTATCAGAAGCAGCGGCGGAGGGTGCGGCGCGCCAGTCATTGCGACCGCGAGGGGAGATTAAGAGCTTGTTGCTCGGCGCCTGCCGGCTTTAGGACCACCAGAACCATTTCCAGCCGATTCAAGTCTACGGAGGGCATTACGGTAATGGTTTTGTAAATGCCGCCATCGCCCGCGTTGAGCACGGTTCCTACCGGCAAGCCTTTGGGATAAATCTGGTCGAGCCCGGAAGTCACCACCGCCTCCCCGCGGTTTACCACCTCTTCGTTCATGACGTAGCGAAGGTCACAAAAACTGTTGCTGCCACCCTTCAGGATGCCCTGCACGCGGCTTTGGGCAAGGGTCACCCCCACACCGCTGGAGGGATCGGTGATCAGCAGCACTTGCGCACTGTGCGGGAAAACGACCAGGATTTTTCCCACTACACCTTCCGGGGTGATGACGGCAAGGTCACTGATAAGCCCCGAATCCGAACCCTTGTCGATGAAAATGGCCGTCAGGGCGTTGGAATTCTCACCAGGAGCCGCGTGCAGGGCATCCAGACTGGAGGCGATGACCTCCGCAGCTATGGTTTGAAACGCCAATTGGTTCTTAAAATCCAGCAAAGTGCGCAAACGTTGAGTTTCCCCCGCCTGCTCACCCAGCCGCTGGATTTGCGCCTGCGCAGCCACCAGTTGGATGTGCAGCTCCTGGTTTTCCTGCTCCGCGTGCCAGAGGTGGCGATAAGTTCTGTAAGCGGTGGCAGAAACCTTCATCAGGCCGCCCACCGAGCGCTCCAAGGGATCGAAAGCCTCGACGGCCCAGTAGCGGATCAGCGGCACGTGGTTGTTGCGGGTGATCTGTAAGGAGAGGAGCAGGATTTGTGCGGCAACAACTACCAGAAGGGCAAAAAAGGAGCGGTGCCGCTTGATGAAGGCCGGCATGTCAGGTCCGTCGTGGTCCAGCGCTTGGACGGGGCGCGTCAAATCCGGTGAGTTCGGATCAAACATAAATCCGCCCTATTCTATCGCTACCCGGCGCAACAAGTCAAAATCTGTCAACATTCTCCCTGTGCCTAATACCACCGAAGCTAGGGGATCCTCGGCGATCGAGACGGGCAGACCGGTCTCCTCGCGGATACGTTTGTCGAGATTTTTCAGCAGGCCGCCGCCGCCGGTCAGGACAATACCTCGGTCCGAGATGTCGGCGGAGAGTTCCGGTGGGGTGCGCTCCAGGGCCACACGGATGGCGTTGAGAATGGTTGAAACGCATTCCGATAAGGCATCCCGAATTTCCGAGTCGTCGATGGTAATGGTCTTGGGAATGCCTTCAAGCAGATGCCGCCCCTTGATTTCCATGGTCAGGGGTTTTTCCAGGGGGTAGGCAGAGCCAATTTCAATTTTGATCTGCTCGGCGGTGCGCTCGCCCACCAGCAAGTTGTATTTGCGCTTCAAGTAGGCGGTGATGGCTTCGTCCATTTCGTTTCCGGCCACACGCACGGAGCGGCTGTAAACAATTCCGGAAAGGGAAATAACGGCAATATCGGTCGTGCCGCCGCCGATATCCACAATCATACTGCCGGAAGGTTCGGTTATGGGCAAACCCGCGCCAATGGCCGCCATCATCGCCTGCTCCACTAGAAAGACTTCGCTTGCCCGGGCGCGCATGGCGGAGTCCTGTACGGCGCGCTTTTCCACCTGGGTGATTTCCGAGGGGACGCCGATGACGATCCGCGGGTGAACGAACATCGTTCGGTTGTGGGCCTTCTTGATAAAGTGGTTCAACATCTTTTCCGTCACCTTAAAGTCGGCGATGACGCCGTCCTTCAAGGGGCGGATGGCGACGATGTTGCCGGGCGTGCGGCCGAGCATTTCTTTGGCATCGCGGCCCACGGCTTCGATATCCCCATTCACTTTATTGATCGCGACAATCGAAGGCTCGTTGACCACGATACCTTTGCCCTTGGCGTATACCAGGGTGTTGGCGGTCCCCAGGTCGATCGCCAGGTCAGATGAAAAAACGCTGAATAAGGAACGGAGGTTCATTCGCTTGTGAGCTCCTGCGGTGATGGACCGGGGTGACAGGCGAAGGGTTGACTCATTCGATCACGACAGTCTTTCGGATAATCTTGGTATCGCCCTTGCGGTCTCGTGCGGTGATCGTGATTTGGTTCGAGCCGGTGTTCGGAAACGGGGGCGTGAAGCCCCGGAACGTGCCGTCCGGCGCAATCGAAAAGACCTGCTCATTGTTGATGGTCACGGTGGAGTCGGGTTCCGTCTTCCCCTGCACCTCCACCACATGGCCGTGTTGAATATACTTGGTCACTTCCAGGTAAGCCTCGTTCCCGGCAACTTCCTGCACCAAGTTCAACCGATTGGCCTGACTCGGTTGACTTTCCACTCCTTTCGAATCGATGGCACTGACCATCCAATAGTAATTCCCCTCATCGAGCCCTGAAACTGAGACGGAGGTCCGTCCGCTGACCTTCTTGTCCACCACGAAATTGGAAAGCATGACCGACGGAGATATCTGAAGGTGATAGGCTTTGGCCTCGGGGACCGCCGTCCAACTGAAATCAAGAGAGGTGGATTTGGGATCTCGCACCAACTTCAGCTCCATATTCTGGGGTGTCAGCAAGGCGGGGGGAGCAATCACCTTATTTCTGACCAAGCCGGGCGTTTGTGCGGCGAAGGATACCTGCTCGTATTGGCCGAGTTGAACGCTCGTCGAGCCGCGGATCACGGCCGCTTGGCCGGTATCCACCGTAATCTCGTGGACGTCCTTATCCGGATCGTTACGAACCGCGGCGCTGCTTTCTTCGTTCAAAGACGCCGTCGCATCGGCAAAGGAAACTTGCGACGACGACCCCGGCGTTTCGAAGTGGCCCGTCTTCAGGTCGACCGCGCCCGAGGTTACCTGCACCGCCACCTTCGTGGCGCGGGTTACAGGGTCCTCCCGGCTTTCTTCCACCACAATAAGCGCATCGGGTTTCAACGTATAACTGGTGCCGTCGGCAAAAACGATGCGCGCCACCCCGTCAGCCTGCGTTTGTACGAAGTCGCCCTTTTCCAGGCTGGTGTTGTAATCAGCCCGGATCCACTGCGATGAGGCAGCTTTCTTAATGCGCACGGTGCCGTCCAAGTTTGTGAAACGCGCTTCCTTCCGGGCCACGGGCGCCGGCGAGGGAGCCGGATTGGCGGCCACCGTTGCCAGCACTTTCTTGCCGACATTGACGACGAAGCTCGGCGAGATCAGATACACGATAAACAGCAACAACAAAAAAGCGAGAACGATGTAAATCGCAATCGTGCGATAGGAGATGGTTGTCCACTCGACTTCGACTGCGCGGCCTCGCTCGCCGGGAGGGTGTGTCCGTGGGCTCATGGCGCCTGCAAACCTGCAGGCTTATTCTTGTCGAAACCACCGGCAGGGTCAAGGAGTTTTAAACTTCACCCCAGGGCCCGCCCAACCCGAAGGCCGCAAGGGGCGGAATGCATTCAGGTCCGCGAGGGCTCGGGCCTCGGGGCCGTTGTAGGGCCGAACGGCGTTCGGCCTGCGGGCGCGTATCGCCACCCCTTGTCACTCGCCACTCGTCATCGCTTTTGCAGCCACCAAATGTCTTCGGGAAATCGCAGACCCAACGGACGAGCTTCTACTCCAGCAGGCCAACAATACCTAAACTCAAAAAGGGAACATTTCGAATGGGGTTTGACAGCAAGGTTTTCATTGACATTTTGTCGTTTTGTGTGCTACGGATACCATTATTGTCCGATAAAAGGACTCGCCACCACCTCTACCGCAGGCGTGTTTGCTTCCTCGGACAAGGGCGTCACAAACTCGACAACTTTACCGGGAGGTTGCACCATGCGCCGAAAGAATATTTTCGCTGTGGCGGTGGTCGTGTCTCTGCTTTGCGGTTTGGGATTACAGGCGCAGCAGTCTGATCCCAGCGCCGCGAATGGCACGAGCGTCTCGGACAACCCGAGTCCGCCTGCTTCTTCGCAGCCGGCAGCGGGAGCGGTCCCGCGGCTGATCAAGTTCGCGGGGGCGGTGCAAGACCTCACGGGTAAAGTGCCCACAGGAGTGGTGGGCCTGACGTTCTCGCTCTACGAGCTGCCCGAGGGTGGCAATCCGCTCTGGACGGAGACGCAGAGTCTGACGCTTGATGCAATGGGGCATTACACGGCGCTGCTGGGGGCGAATTCTCCCGAAGGCTTGCCGCTGGATGTGTTCACCAGCAGCAAGGCGTTGTGGCTGGGGGTGCAGCCACAGTTGCCGGGCGAAGCCGAGCAGCCGCGCGTGCTGCTGGTGGCAGTACCCTATGCGCTCAAATCCTCCGATGCCGACACGCTGGGAGGGCTGCCCGCCTCGGCCTATATGCTCTCGCCGAGCGCGAATGTGTCGGAGAGCATCACCTTGCCGCGGCCGATCTCGCCCCCGGGTTCGGGTGGCGGCACCACCAACACCTCCATCACCGGCGCGGGCACAGCCAATTACGCGGCCATGTTCACGGGGAGCTCGACGATTGGGGACTCACCGATCTTTAGCCTTGGCGGCAACGTGGGCATTGGCACCACCACTCCGGCGGCCACCCTGGACGTCAACGGGACGGGAAATTTCAGCGGCGCGCTCAACCTCCAGGGCAATCTGGCGCTCACCCCGCTCAACGGAGTCAATCCTCAATTTACCGTAACAGACGCGGACGGCTCCAGCTTCAATGTTGGCGATGAACTTACTCAAAAAACCGAAGGTATGTTTTTTGGCTCCGAGCCAGTCCATTCAGCAGGACCGACCACAGAAGGGGAGTGGGCATTGGTGGCTGCCTGGCTCAGCTCAGGCCTGCAAAGTCCACAGAGGGTGAACTTCACTATAAGCGCCCCCAACGGGAATATTAATTTCAATCCAGCCTCCCAGGCTCCGGAGCTCGGAGTCATCAACGCGAACGGTCCTATCCAAATGGCAGTGGGCACCGGCATCACATTCCTCAGCGACAACACGACGCTCAGCACGGGTGCGGTCCCGACGCTGAACGCCCCCAGCAACGTCTTTGCCGGGTCCATCATGGCGAATTCGTTCACGGGCAATGGCGCGGGGCTGACCAACGTTAATGCGGCCACAGCGGCGACAGCGACGACCGCGGCCACAGCGACGACGGCCGCCACCGCCAACAACGCTTTGGCGCTGGGTGGGAATGCGGCCTCTTTGATCCCAGTTCTCAACGTCAACAACAGCTTCGCCGGGTACAACTACTTTGCGGGGGCCAACTTCACGAATTCGGTCACCCTCTCCGCCGGGGCCATCGTGCCCGCCCAAGGCACGGCGACCACGTCGCAGGGTTCCTCCTCCAATGCCCTCCAGTTCACGAGCTCGGTCTACAGCAACGGAGTTGCGTCACCGGTAAATTTCGTCTTACAGGTGGACCCGACAAATAACAACACCCCAAACGCCAGTGGCAGCCTGAACCTGTATAGCGCCGTGGGCAGCGCCCCCCTGACCCTTACCGGCTTGAGCTTTAACCCCGATGGCACCTTAACCTTTGCGCCCAATCAAACCTTCTCAGGGATGATCAGCGGCGTGATAGCGGGCACGGGACTAACCGGCGGCGGCAGCAGCGGCACCGTAACGCTGGAGATCGATCCCAAGCAAGTCCCGACGCTGAACGCCAGCAGCAACACCTTCACGGGAAGCCTCAGCGCAACCGCAGGCACATTGTCCGGCAGCAGCAGCACAGCGGTATCGGGTACGAACACGGCAAATGGCGCCATTGGCGAACTGGGCAGCAACGAGAGTGGAGAACCGACAGGCGTTTACGGCCATGCAGACAACTATGGTGTCTACGGCAGTGGCCACTACGGAGTCTACGGCTACAGCGGATTCACGCAAGGAACCGGCGTCGAGGGTCAAAGCACCCAAGGCACGGGCGGCAGGGGCGTCTACGGCACCGGCGACATCGGCGTCTACGGCGACAACGGAGGAGTCGGACTCGGCACCGCCTTCGGCCAACTGGGCAGCACTGTCGGTGGCTTTGGGACCGGCGTATACGGGAAGGCCACCAACGGAAGCGTTGGCGAGCTGGGCACCACTGTGACCGTTAACGGCAATCCCTTTTCAGCGGGCGTCTACGGTAGCAGTGCCAATTACGGTGTATACGGTATCGGCACCTTCGAGAGTTCAACCGGCGTGTACGGCACCAGCACGGCCATACTTGGCACTGGCGTCTACGGCTCCACCCCCAGCGGCACGGGCGGCACGGGCGTCTACGGCGCGGGCGACACCGGCGTCGAGGGCTACTATTACGTCGGCGCCAGCGCGGCCGGCACCGGTGAGCTGGGAGCAACTTACTAGGGCATGCCGGCAGGCGTCACAGGCCAAAGCTTTGGCTCAGGCAGTTATGGCGTGGTCGGATATTCCACCTATCCCGGCACCTATGGCGTCTACGGCACCACCCCAAAGGGAGGAGCTGGCTATGGCGTGTATGGTGTCGGTGATACCGGCGTCTATGCCCTCAGCCACGGCCCAGCCGGCAACGGGGTGGTCGCGAAGAGCGACCCCGGCCAAATCGGCAACGGCCTCATGGCCGCCGGCGACACGGGAGTTTACGCCACCAGCACCGCGACTTCCTATGGCATCGCCGTTAACGCCCAAAGCCCCTCCGGCACGAACGGCGTCGGCGTTCTGGCTCAGGGCGACACAGGAGTCCAAGCCACCAGCAGCCCCACCTCCGGCATTGGCGGCACGGGCGGCTCTTTCACGAGCAACGCAACGAGCGGCGGCAAGGGCCTATTCGCCTCCAGCAGCGGCTCAAACGGCAGCGCCGTCTGGGGGCAAACCAGCGGGGCGAACGGGATCGCTCTCAACGGCTCAAGCTCGCCGACCACGGGGGGCTTCGGCGTCTACGCCACCGGAGACACGGGTGTCGAAGCGCTTGCCACCGGCACACCCAACGGATCCAGCAGCGGCTACGGGGTCTATGCCAGCGGCTACGTCGGCGTTTACGGCCAGAGCAATCAGCCAGCCTGCACAGGTATCTGTCCGCCCGAGCCCCCGGGTGTTTGGGGCGTGGGAAACAACTATGGCGTTTTCTCTGACGGCAACTTGGCGGTGGACGGCGATATGATCGTTACCGGGATGAAGTCAGCCGTGGTGAGTCTGCCCGACGACCGGATCGTAGCGCTTTACGCGGTGGAAAGTCCTGAGAACTGGTTCGAGGATTTTGGCAGCGCGGAACTACGCGGCGGTGTCGCCGAAGTCACGCTCGACCCCACCTTTGCTCTCACCGTAAACGCCGTGAATTCCTATCATGTTTTCCTCACTCCCAACGGCGACTGCAAAGGGCTCTACGTGACGGAAAAGAGCGCCACGGGATTTCAGGTGCGCGAACTTCAGGGTGGGAGATCGAACATATCCTTTGACTACCGAATCGTGGCCAAGCGTCGCGGTTACGAAAACGTCCGATTGGCCGAGTTGGGCAGAGACCACGCAACAGCACAGAGGGTACGTCAATCGGCTCTCCGCGCGCACCACATGCTGGTCTTTCCAAGCCCGCCGAAGCCTCCGCAGCCGCAAGCGTCCGCAGAACCGCCCAGAGAAGTAGCTCCGCCTACGATACGTGGCGTCGTGCCTCCGAATCCGCCTGAGCCCCCAAGGTTGGCGGCACCTCCCGCGCCACCCAAATTCGTAGCTCCGCTGGCCGCCCCTGCGCCGGTTTCTCCGAAGTCGCTGGAGCCACCGAGCCTGCCGGCGCCCCTCGAGCCGCCCAGATTCGAAGCTCCGCCGGCGCCCGCGCCGATTTCTCCGAAGCGGCCGGCATCTAAACCCGAAGGTGCCCCCGCCGCACCCGCGGCGGCGGCTCCGAAGCCGCCGGAGTAGCTAGCGCGGAGTTGGGGTCCCCAGCGCACGACTCCGCGGCTCTAAGTGTGAAAGACTTCAGTGGTTTTCTTAACGAACAAGAACGAAGAAGCGCGGAGTAATCCGTCAGCCGATGGATAACTCCGCGCTCCCTCCCCGTCGGGTAGAAGCAGGTGTCCTGGCGCGCAGGAGCGATTTCGCACGATCCGGCCCCCTCACAAAAGATATTCTCTTCCCGGCAGGAAGCACTCTGTTGCCTAATGACATGCGTTGAAGCCACTCGAGCCCTATGCTAGGATGTGCGTTTGCTCTGAGCACGACTGCACAAATCTAGGGTCAATCCCATGGTTCGAAGGAGTTCCTGGTGAAAATCTACGAAGGCGAAAATATCCGCAATGTTGCGCTGGTAGGCCACGGTGATACAGGAAAGACGCAGCTTGTTTCCGCTCTCCTCTTTACGGCAGGCATGGTGAATCGCCTGGGCAAGGTGGACGAAGGTACGTCGGTCACGGACTACGACGAAGAAGAAATTCAACGCAAGTTTTCCATTAGCGCCTCGCTCGCTTACGCCGAGTGGGGAAAGACGAAAATCAATTTCATCGATACGCCGGGGTACAACATCTTCATGCACGAGACCGAGGCGGCGCTGGTGGCGGCGGATTCCGCTCTGGTGCTGATCCACGCCGTCGCCGGCATCGAAGTGCAGACGGAAAAGGTTTGGGGCTTCTCGGAAAAGTACGGCTTGGCGCGGGGCCTGGTGATCAACCAATTGGATCGCGACCGCGCCAGTTTTGAGCGCACGCTCGAGGCCCTGCGCGGCGCTTACGGACGAGCAGTGATTCCCGTGCAACTGCCCATCGGCGAGGAGAGGAGTTTTCGCGGCCTCGTCGATCTGGTCCGCATGAAGGCTTACCTCTACGACCCGGACGGGTCCGGCAAAGGCAAGGAAGCGGAGATTCCTGCCGACCTTCAAGACGCCGCCAACAAGGCCCATGAAGCGCTGGTGGAAATGGTGGCGGAAGGCAACGATAAGCTCATGGAGGAGTTCTTTGAACAGGGGACGATCCCGGTCGAGGACCTGGTGCCCGGCTTGAAGCAAGCCGTTTCGGAAAAGCGCATTTACCCGGTGGCGGTTTCCGCCGGCGTCCTCAACATCGGCAGTGAGAGCTTGCTGAATTTCCTGGTGGATTACCTCCCGTCACCCCTGGAGCGAGGCGAAGTTGAGGGCCTGGACCACGAGGGCGGCCAGCCCGTCAAACGCAAGATCGCCGACGCCCAACCTGTTTCGGCTTACGTGTTCAAGACCGTCGCTGATCCCTTTGCCGGCCGGGTCAGCTACTTCAAAGTGATGTCCGGCATCGTCAAGAACGAAGCCAACCTTACGAACTTTAACCGCGGGTCCTCCGAACGCCTCTCGCACATCGGCGTGATGCAAGGGAAAACCCAAAGCGCGGTGGCCGAGCTCCACGCCGGCGACATCGGCACGGTGGCGAAGTTGAAGGATACCCTCACAGGTGACACGCTCGGCGACAAGGGCGCGCCCATCGTTTTCCCCAAGTTGAAGCTCGCCGAACCCGCGATTTCTTTCGCCATTGAGCCCAAGTCGCGCGGCGACGAGGACAAACTCTCGACCGCGATCCATCGCATGTTGGAGGAAGACCTGCTCTTGCGCTTTTCGCGCGACCCGCAGACGAAGGAATTTCTACTCTCCGGCGCGGGCCAGCAGCACGTGGAAGTCGCGGTCTCCAAGCTCAAGCGGCGGTTCAACATTGAGGTCACGTTGAAGGCGCCAAAGATTCCCTACCGCGAGACCATTCGCGGCAAGGGCGACGCGCAGGGCAAGCACAAGAAACAAACCGGTGGCCACGGCCAGTACGGGGATTGCTGGATCAAGGTAGAGCCTCTGGTGCGGGGCGCGGGCTTCGAGTTCGTAAACGACATCTTCGGCGGCGCCATTCCCCGCAACTTCATTCCTGCGGTCGAGAAAGGCATCGTCGAGGCCGCATCCAAAGGGTATCTGGCAGGCTACCCGGTGGTGGATTTCCGCGTGATCCTCTACGACGGCTCCTACCACGACGTCGACTCCTCGGAAATCGCCTTCAAGCTGGCGGGCTCCAAGGGCTTCAAGAAGTGTATGGAGCAAGCGAAGCCCTGCCTGCTTGAACCGATTATGAATGTGGAGATTACCGTCCCGGAAAACTATTCTGGAGATATTATGGGCAACCTGAATGGCCGGCGCGGCCGCATTCAGGGCATGGAACCCAAAGGGGGCTCAACCGTGGTGAAAGCCCAGGTGCCCCTGGCGGAAATGCTCTCTTACGCTTCCGACCTCACGTCCATGACCCAGGGCCGTGGGACCTACTCCATGGAAATGTCCCACTACGACATTGTCCCGCAGATGATCGCCGACAAGATCATCGCCGCCCACAAGCCCTCCGCCGAGGAAGAAGAGGAAGACTAGCGCGCATGGAATCAGTACAATCTGAGGGCCCCGGAGCAGAACTGCGATGCCGAGTTCCCAGAATATCGTCGCCATCGACCTTGGCAATTCCAGCGGGCGGGTGGTGCTCGGGCAATGGGATGGCGGAGGCGGTATTCTGCGTGAGATTTATCGGTTTCCGAACGAGCCAAAGGAGGAAGCCGGCCACGTCGTGTGGGATATCGACCGGATATGGCATGAGATCCTCAAGGGCCTTCGCATTGCCGCCGTGGAATCGGGGGGGCGCGTCGAGAGTATCGGGCTTGATTGTTGGGGCGCGGAATATGTGCTGGTCGACAAAGCAGGAGGCCGCGTCGGCCGTGCTTACACCCTCCGCGATCCGCGCCAAGTCCGGGCCATGGAGCGCGCTTTCTCCATCCTGCCGCGCAAGAGGATTTATGAGATTACCGGCATCCAGGTTTTGCCGATCAATGCGCTTTATGGTCTTCTCGCCCACCAGGAAGAGTTGCCGGAAGAGTGGGAGAATGCAAAGGTGTGGTTGGGCACTCCGGAATATTTCCTTTTCCGGATGACGGGAGTCGCGGTCGCTGAGTATACGAATGCTCCCAACTCACAGCTTGTGGACGCCGCAACAAAGTCGTGGTCTCGCGAGATTTGTGGGGCTTTTGGTTTCCCGCTTGACAAGTTTCCTCCCATCGTCCCCCCCGGGACAATCCTGGGGAACCTTCGGGCGGAAATCGCCCGCGAGACGGGACTCTCAAACGTCAAGGTTATTGCTCCGGCGTGTCACGACACCGCATCCGCCGTTGCTGCCATCCCTCACTCCCATCATGACCTTGCCTTTGTCAGTTCGGGAACATGGTCGCTGGTCGGGACCGTGCTCGAATCTCCCCTGATCTCGGAGCAGAGCTATGAGTTCAATATTACGAACGAAGGAGGCGTTGGCAACACGATTCGATTCCTCTGTAATGTGATCGGTCTCTGGCTGCTCCAGGAAACCCTCAGAGAGTGGAATGAACGAGGGCCGGAGGTGAGTCCAGCGGAGTTGGGAGAACTGTGTATGGCCACCCCGCTCGAAGGAGCTTGGTTCGACGTCCGTGAGGACAAGGCCTTTCTGGCGCCAGGGGATATGCTCGCCCGCATCAATGCCCGGCTGAGGGCCCAGGGCTTTCCCGAAGAGACCCGGCCGGCGGCATTGTCAGGCATTATCTTTCGTAGCCTTGCTAAACGTTATGCAGAGGTCATTCGTGGAATCGGCATTTCCACTGGCAAACGAATCGAGCGCCTGTGCATTATTGGCGGCGGCGTCAAGAATGAAGCGCTCAACCGCCTGGCTGGCGCCGCCACGGGTCTGGAAATAGTCAAGGGACCGAGCGAAGCCACCGTAGCCGGGAACGTGGCGGTGCAGATCTCCGCTCTGGAGAACGCCCGTTCCCTGCAGGATATCCAAGTGATTGCCTCGCGACTGGTCTACGCCGAATGAATGCGAAGAAACCAGGGAAAACTGACAGCACAGGCGGCCTGTTGGGCGGGGCAGTCTACGAGGCGGGCTTAAGCCATTCTCTTCAGAAGCCGACTGCTTAGGGGGGCACCGCATGTTCATTCCGCAGATTTATCCGCTCACGCTGGCCTTGATGATCCTCAGCATGTTTTCCTGGGGGAGTTGGGCCAATACGCAAAAGGCGACGGGGAACTGGCGATTCGAGCTTTTCTACTGGGATGTCGTCTGGGGTATCTTGCTTCTCAGCCTGATCGTAGGGCTGACCTTTGGCCGCACCGACCCCGCGAGTCCGGAGAGCTTTTTCAATAATCTCGGGAGCGCCGGCGCGCGGAACCTGCTGCTCGCCTTCACGGGAGGAGTGATCTTTAACATCGCTAACATCCTGCTGGTTGCCGCCATCGGTATTGCCGGACTGGCCGTGGCTTTTCCCATTGGTATCGGTTTGGCGCTGGTGATTGGCTCGGTGCTCAATTATGTGGTGACCCCGGCGGGTAATCCCCTCCTGCTGTTCGGGGGGGTCGCGCTGGTGTGCGTCGCCATCGTGTTGGACGCGATGGCGTACCGAAAACTTTCCGGCAACGTCCAGGTCACTACCAAAGGCATCGTGCTGAGCTTGCTCTGCGGGGTCGCCATGGGACTTTTCTATCCCTTCATCGCCAAGGCCATTAAGGGCGAAGGCCACCTGGGGCCGTATACCGTCATGTTCGTGTTCGCCTTGGGCATCCTGATCTCCAACCTGCCGTTGAATTATGCGCTCATGCGCCGGCCGATTACCGGCGCCCCCCCCGTGAGCCTGCACGAGTATTTCGCGGCGCGCGGAGGACTGCACGCGTGGGGAGTGTTGGGCGGCTTGATCTGGGGTGTGGGAGGGGTTTCCAACTTCGTGGCCTCTTATGCCCAGATGGTCGGCCCGGCAACGTCCTATGCGCTGGGTCAGGGCGCCACGATGGTCTCTGCCCTCTGGGGCGTCTTCGTGTGGAAGGAATTTCGCGGTGCGGGACCGGCCGCCCTGCGCCTCTTGACCCTGATGTTTGTGTTCTTCATCCTCGGTCTGGCCGGCGTGGCGCTGGCGCCGGTGGTGAAGTAGGGCATAAAGTTGAAAGTCATATTCATCAAAGTGTCCGCATGGGAAAAATAACCGCATTGCTCGCAGTAATCCTTTTGACCGCCGGCTTTTGTGGAGCGGCCGAGACGCCTGCGAAGATCCCCGTGATCCTCGACACCGACATCGGCACCGATATCGACGATGCCTTTGCCCTGGCGCTGATCATCGATAGCCCCGAATTTGAATTGCTGGGTGTAACCACCGTCTCCGGCGACACCGCGGCAAGGGCGCGCATTGCCGCCAAGATGCTGTGGGAAGCGGGCGGGAAATGGCGGCAGGTTCCGGTGGTGGCCGGCGCGCCGGGGACCAAGCAAAACATCAACCAGGCCCCCTGGGCGGAGGGCTTTGTGGGCCCGCAACTTCTTAAGGAAAACGCTGTCGATTTTCTGCGCAGCAAGTTCCACCGCTATCCCGGGCAAATCACCCTCATCGCCATCGGTGAACTTACCAACGTGGCGGCCATGCTCAAAGCTGACCCACTGGTGGCAAAAAAGATCAAGCAGATCGCGATCATGGGGGGTTCCCTCGCGCGCGGCTACGAGCCGGGCTCGAATCCTGAGGCGGAATGGAATATCAAATCCAACCCCGCCGCAGCCCAAGTGGTCTTCTCCTCCGGGATCCCCATCATCATGGCGCCGCTCGATGTGACGGCCATGCTGAAACTCGACGCCGCGGCACGGGGCCGCATCTTCAATCAAAACACGCCGGTTACCAACTCGCTGGCCGCCCTTTATCATCTTTGGAACCGGGAAACGCCTACGCTCTTCGACCCCATGGCCGTGGCGCTGGTGCTCGACCCCGCCCTTTGCCAAACAAAAGATCTCGCCGTCGAGATTGACGACCATGGATTTACACGGGTCGTGGAAGGCAAGCCTGCCAACGCTACGGTTGGCTTGTCTACGGATCCTGCCAAGTTTTTCGAGTTCTATTTGGGCCGCGTGGCGGGAAGATAGGTTACAGGTTACGGCTGCAACTTCGCCTCAATGCGATCGTGAATCCAATGCGGATCCCACCATTCCACAGGGTTGACCGGAATTCCATCCAGGAGCATGGTGAAATGCAGGTGGTCGCCTCCCGCCAATCCTGTCTGACCCGTGCGGCCGATCTCCTGCTCCCTTTTTACCTGATCACCCTCTTTGACCGCGATGGAGCTCATGTGGCCGTACAGGCTCTGAATGCCGCAGCCGTGGTCGATGACCACCGCGTTACCATAGATTCCGAGAAAGCTTGCAAACAGGATAACGCCGTCATTAGCGGCGCGCACGGGCATGTGTTCCGATCCGGCCAAGTCAAATCCGAGGTGCGTTTGATGGTCCACGACCTGCCCGTCATAAATGTAAGTGCGGTAGTCAGCGAAGCCGGCTTCGGTTTTGCCGGGCAAGCGGATGAACGGACCCTTCCACAAGAACCTTGGGGCTGTGTGCTGGGAAAATGCCACCAGCTTCTGTGCGTCCTCCTGTCGAAGCGAGCCATTAATCAGCAGGAAATTCTTGATCAGGCTTCCCTGGTCCCGCAGCTCGGGAGTCTGGCTCATGATCGGGGGAACAACATTCTCGAGAAATTTCCCGCCTTGAGTCTTGTCCAAGTCGATGGTGTCAGAATGGAATTTCTTGGGAAAAACCTTGTAATTGAAGCTGGCCAGCGTTTCGTTACCCGCGTCGTCGCGAGCCACAATGTGGGGGACCGTGGAAGGATCAACGTTATAAGGATAAGCAAAAAGGCACAGGCGGGTTTCCGGTTGGGATTCCTTCGCCGGAAAACTGGGAAAGAAGTTGTCACCCACTTGGACGCCGGATTCGGTGGTTCCCGCTGAAACCTTAAAGACCGCCATATCGCAGCCGCCCTGATTGATGTAATGCTGCGACGTCAACACCTCGACCTTTGGAGGCGCGAAGCGCACCGGCAGGTCCAGCGTCACTTCGCTGCGTCCACCCCGGAAGAAGCGCCCCCAGGAATCGTTGAGGGCCGAGATGCGCACGGTCGCGTGACCCTCCTTCAGCGCCGGAATCACCTCGCGGCCCACCAAAACCTTCCACGTCGTGGCGCTCACAGGGCCTGCGGACCGGAACTTCCACCACCGGTGCGGACGCGCGGAAATAACGAGATTGGATTGGTGAATGACCTGCCCATCCTGCACAACCTCCACCGCCAGCCTCTTGAGGTTGTGTTTGGCGTCGTTTGCCTCCACGACGAGTTCCGTTCTCTGGCCCAAGCCTTTGGGTGGCTGCGGCAAGAGGATGGTGGGTGCTTGGCGGCTCGCCACTTTCCAGAAGAAACCCATACAGATTGCCGCCAAGACCAAAAGGAGGAACACCACCCCCGCTCCCACACCGCTTCCCGACTTGCCGCGAAATTTCGACAACCGCACCCTCCGAAGAATTGAAATTCGAAGATCGAAATTCGAAAATCGGGCCATGTTTCGATTTTCGAGTTTCAAGCTTCGTCCGCGGGAATTGCCTCAGGCAGCAGGCTTGATGACTTGAATGCGCAGGCTGCGAAAATCCACGCGGTTGGTATGACTTTCCAGGCCGATGTAGCCTTGGTTGGGAACCTTGCTCAGAGGGCGTTTCTCGGCAAAAACAAACGCCGGATCGTCAAAGTCGATTTTATGAATCCGATTCCCGTTCAGAAATACCGTCAAGCGCCGGCCGATGCAGGAAATCTCCACTTGGTTCCACTCGCCGGCCTTTCTACCCACGCTGTCGAGTGGAATCACTGCGCCGTAAACCGCCCCCGTACTGTGCAGGTCCGTGAGCTGCCCGGCATCGTCGAGGAGAGCAATTTTCAACCCCGTGAAGGTGGGATCGCCCTGCTCGGCGGAACGCAAGAAGATCCCGCTGACCGCGCCTTTCGTGACGCGGTATTCCAGACGCAAGGCGAAGTCCGCATAGCGCTGGTCAGAGCGCAACCACCCACCCTTGCCTTCCGTCCAAAGAATTCCGTCTTCGGCATGCCAATCCTGCTGCCCCATCGCGTGCCAGCCGGCCAAGTCCTGCCCGGTAAAAATCGGGGCAAACCCCCCATCATCTGCTTCTTGGGCCATTGAGGCGAGCGCGAATACCAACAGCAAGATCGACAACCAGGCCAGTTTCCTCGACATCCCCGGCGACACTCCCTAATGATTAGCCCGATGCCCTGAGCCTGTGATACAAGATACTCGAAACCAGCATGATTTCACAAACCGAATTGGAGCAAGAGGATCCATGCTCAAACTCACCGTGCACCTGCTTCGCCACACCGAGCGCCGCAAATTGGCAGAGTATCTGCGACTTTACCAATGCAGCTTCAACCCCGACGAGCGTGTCAGCCCGCGCGTGCTGCGGCGGGTGATCGTTCCCTCGCCGGCACGCGTGAATCCCGTGCATTTGTTCGCGGCTTATCAGCGTGATCGCTTGGTGGGCGGCGCCTGCACCCTGGTTCTGCCGGCGTTCAGCGTGGTGTTTGGGAGCTACATCTTCGTCGATCCTGCGCTCCGCGGCCGGGGCTTGGGGATACGCATCTTGCGCCAGGTTCTCCACCAGGAGCGCCGCGGCCCCCAAGGGTGGAACTGGCGCCTCTATGGCGAAGTTACGGCGGCTTCCGGCAACCACTGGCATGACGCGCTGGGCCGAGCCGGCTTCCGATTTTTCCCCGCAGTGTGGCCGCTCGTCTCCTATCACTGTCCCGGAAAAGTCGTTGCCGGCCGGCTCTGCTATTTCTCCTTCCGGAAAAATCCGCCGCGCCGATTCTCCCAACCTGCTCTGTTGATGTATATCCATGCGTTGTTTTATGGCCCGGATTTGACGGATCGCTACTTGCTGCCGCGCCTCGGGGACTTCGTTTCCTTGGACGCATAGTCCGCCGCTCTGGTTACCGGCCCAGGCCTTGGACCGGGCCATCAAAGGATTGGGCCATCGGGAAATCGGTTCATCGAGTCATCGGGCCACTGGGGATTTGCGATTTGTGATTTGCGATTGAAGCATCGGTTCGCTTGGTCATTGGCTCATCGGCCGATCTGGTCATCGCTGATCTTCGATTTTCGAGTTTCCAGTTTCTCAAAGCTGGCAAATTGTCATCACCAATCCGCTTTCTTCCGCAAAATTCGTGCGGATTTGACGCAAATGTCCGAATCTAAGACATAAATGTCCGACTTTTTACCGAGCATTTTGTCCGAGATTTGTTTGTTTTCATACACATTCCGGCTTTGAACGCACTTTTTAAACATCTTTTTTTCGCAGTATCCCCTCCCGGTCCTTCCCGAAGTCATTGATAAGGCGGGACATCCGGAGCAGGAATCCTCCATTCTCTGCAGATGCGCAGACTGTCGATTCTCCGGAGCCATCACCGTGGCGATATTCTCCGGTGACCAGGCCTTGCCATTTATCTCCATGAACATCTCGAAGTTCCTGGCGCAGGGCATCGTGATTTGATGCCGCACGGCGCCAAGCTTCCGGCGCGCCGGGCCTCGCCAAGGCCCTCGTTGCCTGACACCTGACACCAACTCTAGTCTACATCTCGTTACCTCAAAAGTCAAGTAAAAAATGAGAGCATATTGAAAGATATATAGACCATGACAAAACGTCAGGCAGGCTTTCTTCAGCAGGACCTCATCCGCAAGTTGGTGGCATACGGCCGGGAGTTGGAGCGCGAGCAGGCCGGCCGCTTCCATTTCAAGCTCACCACCAATGGCCTGCTGCTGGACGAGGACTTTCTGGAATTCTCGCTTCGCGAAGACGTGCTGATCGCCATGAGCTTCGACGGGATCCGTCCGGCACACGACCTCTGCCGCCGGCTGCCCGATGGTCAGCCCACATTCGACCAACTTTACCCCCGCCTGAAGCTGCTGTTGAGCGCGCGCCCTTACGCCAGTGTGCTGATGGTGGTGAACCCGGGCACCGCTCAGTACCTTTCCGAATCGGTGAGCTTCTTGTTGGACGAGGGTTGCCGGTACGTGCTGGTCTCGCTCAATTACGCGGCCGCCTGGCAGGAATCGGAGTTCCGCGTCTTGTCGAAACAATGTGAAAAGCTGGCCGGCCTTTACGTGAAGTGGATTCAAGAAGGACGGAAGTTCTATTTGAGCCCATTTGAAGTAAAGCTTTCCTCCCACATCAACCAGCATTGCTTCCACAAGGAACGCTGCGAACTGGCTCAGAGGCAGATCTCCGTCGATCCCCAGGGATACCTGTATCCGTGCGTGCAGTTCACCAAAGCGGGGCCGGCCAGTGAGTGGTGCATCGGCGACGTCGACAGCGGGATCGATGAAGCCGCGCGGCAACGGATGTACGAACGCTCTTCGCGGGAAAAGGCCTTTTGCCGGGATTGTGCGATTCGAGAGCGTTGCAACAACACCTGTGGGTGCCTGAACTGGCAGACCACAGGAACGCTCGACCAGATTTCGCCCACACTGTGCCGGTACGAGCAGATGCTGGTTCCACTTGCGGATGAAATCGGTCGCGTGCTTTACAAGAAACGCGACCCACTGTTTCTGCACAAGCACTACAACGCCGCTTACCCGGTGCTCTCCGTCCTGGAAGACTCGATGGGCAGGACGAAAGAATCCCCTCGCTAAACCGCGCGATGGGGGATCTTGTTTCCCGCCGCGTCGCGAGCTTTCCAGGCGTTGGCGACGTCACCCATGACCACCAGCACGTCGCCGCTTGCCATGACCGTGTTGTCGCGGGGATTGAATTTCATGTTTCCGTCGGGCTTGCGAATCGCCAAAGGCAGAAGTTCGTAACGCCCATGCAGGTCTATTTCCTTGAGCTTCTTCCCAATCCAGGGCGAGCCCTCGGCAAGGGTGATTTCCTCCACGCGCAACGTTCCGGATGGGTCGCGGAGCATCGTGTCCAAAAAGCTGACCACCCCCGGCCGGATCAGTTCTGAAGCCAGGCGCAGGCCGCCGATCATATTGGGAGAAATCGCGGCGTTGGCGCCGTGGCGCAGGAGTTTCTCAAGCATGGGGGCCTCCGCACAGCGCGCCACGATGCGGAGATTAGGATTCAAGAGCCGCGCCGTTACCGTGAGCAGCAGGTTGTCCTTGTCCTCCGGCAGGACGGAAGCCAGGCCGCGTGCCTTCTGAATCTGCGCGGTCATCAAAATTTCCTCGTCCCCGCCTTCCCCTTTCAGGACGGGAACCTCGCCGAGTTGGCCGATTCTTGCCAGGCGCCCCTCGTCGTGATCGATCACCACGAAGACGTTGCCGGTCTTCAGGAGCTCTTTCACCAGGTACGTGCCGGTTTCGCCGGCGCCGCAGATAATGAGGTGGTCGTGCATGTCCCGGATCAGTTTCTGCATCTTGCGTCTCCAGAAAAAGTGGTTAAGTTCACCTTCCACGATGAAGGCGGTCGACACGGAAAAAGTGTAGAGCATGATGCCGATGCCGATAAGGATGAAGAAGATGTTGAATAGCCGCAGCGCCGGGTGGGATTGGGTATTGACGATTTCAGCGTATCCCACGGTCGTGATCGTGATCACGGCCATGTAAAAAGCATCCAGCAGCGTGACCTCCGGCCCGCCAAACCACATGTAAACCGCCACGGCCGACAGCACCACGATGACGAGCAGCAACAACGAGAGCACCAATTGTTTTCGCAGACTCACAGAACCCTCTCGGCGCGAGCCGGTACACAATACACCTGCCCACCAGTTGGCGCTATCTTAGCACAGGCGGGAGAAAGCGAAGGGGTCAGGTGTCAGGTGCCAGGAAAAAGCAAAATTCGAAAATCGAAACTCGTAAGGCCACCCTCAAATTTCGAGTTTCGGTTTTCGAATTTCGGACCTGGCGCCTGACACTTGACACTCATTTCCCCAGGAGCTGGCGATGCCGCTCGCGCAGGTAATGGTCCGTCATCCCGGCAATGTAGTCGCAAACGACCCGGTGCACGGGTTCCTGCTGCGACTGGGCGAAGTAAAAGGCGGGTAGACTTCGCGGGCGTTTCAGGTAGTACGCAAAGAGGCTGCGAATGCAGCCGGTGAGCCGCTCGCGCTCGGCGTTCAGGTTTTGATGCGAATAGAGGCGAGCATAGAGAAAATCCTTCACCTTCTGATTCTCTAGCGTCATTTGGGGTCCCAGCGCTACCAGACGGGTGCGGCAGGCACGAACCTGCTTGAGCGAGTGGATCCGTTTCCCCTCCAGGCGCCGTCGCGTGGATTCAATCAGGTCGGTCACCAGCGCGTCCAGCAGCCGCTTAAGAGTCTCATTGAACTTGAGTTTTTCCTTGGCCGCCGGATACTGCTTTTCCATCGCCCGGTAGATCCGATCGAAAAGGGGCAAGCTCTCGCGCAGGAACGGCAGGGTCAGGAGTTTGGCTTCGTAACCGTCGTCGAGATCGGCGCAGTTGTAGGCAATTTCGTCCGCGACGTCGATGAGCTGCGCTTCCAGCGGCGGCCGCTCGTTCAACCGGTATTCCGCCAGTTCCGGGTAGGCCGAGGGAAGGTAATCGCGCGAGTGCTTAATGATGCCCTCCCGCACTTCGAAGGTCAGGTTGAGGCCGCGGAACCCGGCATATTTCTGCTCGAAGGACTCCACGATGCGCAAGGCATGCAGATTGTGGTCGAACCGATCGTGGTGCTGCCGCATCAACCGGTCGAGTTCGGACTCCCCGGAGTGGCCGCCCGGCGGGTGTCCCACGTCATGGACCAACGCCAACGCCTCCACCAGGTCCGTGTTCAGACCCAGCGCCTTCCCCACCGTGCGACTGATCTGCGCCACTTCCAGCGTGTGCGTCAGGCGATTGCGGAAGTGATCGGAATATCGCCGGGTGAACACCTGCGTCTTGTTCTCCAGGCGGCGAAAAGCGCGAGAGTGGATAATGCGATCGCGATCGCGTTCGTAATCGTTGCGGTAAGGGTGCGCGGGCTCAGCGTAGCGCCGGCCTTGCGACTCCTCCACCCGCATGGCGTACGGTGCGAGTTGGCAGCGAACCTTGCGGCGCATTGTTCCTTGCAGATAGTCCCCCAGAAAGCGAATATAGCACAGCAGGTCGGCATAACGGGTTGCGGTTGCAAAAGCAGGCCCCGGCATGTGATGATGAGCTGAGTTTGGGCTGGGCAGAGAGCCGTTCAGCGCTAAGCCTGGCTCTGGTATAATCATCCCTCAATAACGCCATGGAAGAGACAGACGATTCTCAAGATCTTCCCGTAACGGTCCCGCAGTCGAAACCACCCAAGTGGATGGCTCGAACTGCCGTGCGCGATACGCTTGTTTGCCTGCTGGCCGGGGGCGAAGGGGAACGCCTGCACCCGCTGACGCGGGACCGTGCCAAGCCCGCCGTGCCTTTCGGCGGCCTCTACCGCATCGTCGATATTACGCTTTCCAATTGCATTAATTCCGACCTGCGTCACATCTATGTTCTAACACAATACAAAGCGCTTTCCCTGAATCGGCACATTCGAGAAGGGTGGAACATCCTGGGGAGTGAAATCGGAGAATTCATAACAGTGCTGCCGCCCATGAAGCGCGTGGGACCACAGTGGTACCAAGGAACCGCCGACGCCATTTATCAGAACCTCTATTCGATCGGCAGCGAGCCCTGCAAGTACGTTCTGATCCTGGCCGGCGACCACGTCTACAAAATGAATTACCAACTGATGCTCAGGCAGCATGTGGCGTCGGGCGCGGGCGTGACCGTGGGCACCATCGAATTCGACCGGTCGGAAGCTTCCCGCTTCGGTATATGCGAGATCGATTCCACCGGACGCATCATCGGCTGGCAGGAGAAACCCGCCGATCCCAAGCCTTCCGCGCACGACCCCAACAAGTGCCACGTGTCGATGGGCATCTACTGCTTCAACCGCGACCTGCTGATCGATGCTTTGCTGGCCGACGCCGACGACCCCAACTCGCAGCATGACTTCGGGAAGAATGTGATCCCCAGGCTGATCGAGAAGGGCTGCGTCTACTCCTTCAATTTCATCGACGAAAACAAGAAGGAAGCGTCCTACTGGCGGGACATCGGAACCATTGAGGCCTACTACGAAGCCAACATGGACCTGGTCTCGGTTTCGCCGGTGTTCAACCTCTACGACTCCGTGTGGCCCATCCGCACTTACCAACGGCAGTACCCGCCGGCGAAATTCGTTTTCGCCCAGGAGGGCCGGCGCATGGGAATCGCCGTGGATTCCATCGTCTCCATGGGTTCCATCATCTCCGGCGGGCGCGTTACCGGCTCCGTCGTATCACCCGACGTTCGCGTCAACAGCTACACGGAAGTGGAAAGTTCCATCCTGTTTTCCCACGTCAACATCGGCCGTTACTCGCGCATCCGCCGCGCCATCATCGACCGCCATATGCACATCCCCGAACACAGCGAGATTGGGTACAACTTGGAGGAAGACCGCAAAAAGTATCACGTCACCGAAACCGGAATCGTGGTCGTGGTCCCCGAACAGAGGATGTTCGAAGAACCGGAGTAGGGCAGAAGGTAGTAGGCAGAAAGCAGTAAGCAGTAGTACCTTCGGAGTTGGATTCTGACATTTTCGGGCAGGATATTTTGGGGCACCTTGGTTTCGGCCTGTGTTTACGCGCCCGCAAGGGTAATTCAGAATCGCTCCAACTTTCCTGTTTGGTTCTGGCTCCGCCAGCGTAGGCACTAGCCAGGCACCAAGCACAAGATACTAGCCCTGCCCGAGTCACTAGCGTACAGCTTACAGACTCGAGCAGAGATCCCCACAATAAGTGCCCACTGCCAACTGCATACTGCCCTGTGCCAATTGGCTTCTGCCTACTGCGTACTGCCTACTGCGTACTGCCTACTGCCTACTGTACTCGCGGTACTCCCGGCAGAACCGTCCACACGGAGTAGTTCGCCAGCGACTGGAGCTTGCCCAGCCATACATGCAGGGAGGCGGCGGGGGCGAGTGCGCTCTCCTCGTCGGAAGTTTCCAGCAGGCGCTCGACGAACGAGCGGTGCGGTGGCAGCAATAGCAGGCTTACCTTTTCATCCGTAGGAATCCTGGCCAATTCACGAGCGCGGGCAATGGCCGTGTGCAATCCCCCCAGTTCATCCACCAGGCCGAGTTTCCGGGCGCGCTCGCCCGTCCACACGCGGCCTTGCGCGATTTTATCCACGTCCTCAACCTTCATGTGGCGCCCTGCCGCCACGCCCTGAAGAAAATCGCTGTAAGTCTCGCGCATATTCCTCAGCACGATCTCGCGCTGCGCCGGAGTGAAATTCTGCAAGGGATAGTCCAGCGTGGAGTTCTCCGCTGTAGCGACGAAGTCCGTACTCAAGCCAAGTTTTTCATAGAGCCCCTGAATGTTGAATTTGCCCATAAACACTCCGATGGAACCGGTGATGGTGCCAGGTTCCGCGATGATCCGGTTGGCCGACATCGCCAGCCAGTATCCACCCGAGGCGGCGACATCCGACATGGAAACCACCACGGGCTTCACCTCTTTCGTCAGTGCCACCTCATGCCGGATCACTTCGGAAGAAAAAGCGACGCCGCCGGGCGAATCCACACGCACCACCACCGCCTTTACGAAATCGTCGGCCCGGGCGCGCCGAAACTGCTGGGCGATCGTATCCGAGCCCATCATTTCATCTCCCAACGGCGAAGTGGCGCTGCGGCCGGGCACAATCTCCCCCACCGCATAGATCACGGCGATTTTGTTGGCAGTAAATTTTTCCGACCGGTCGAGGTATCGGTGCAGGCTGATGCGCCGGTCATAGCCGTGGTTCTCCTGGACTACGAAATTTCGGACGTCGTCCCCGTACGCCACGCGATCCACAAGATGCGTGGCCGGCACCTCATCAGAATTGTATGGCCCCGCCGCGATGACCCTCTCCACCTCTTCCGGCTTCAGGCCGCGCGACGCCGCCACGCCCTGCACAAATTGCCGGTACCAGTCGTCCACCAAGCCCTTCGTCGCCTCTCGATGCGCCGCCGTGAACTTCTTCTCGGTGTAAACGTTCGTGGCGTTCTTGTACTCGCCAATATGGAGAAAGTCAGGATAAATCCCGAGCTTGTCGAATGTGCCGCGCATGAAGGTCGTCGAAGCCATCATGCCGTGAAGGTGGAACTCTGACTTGGGAAGGATCATGAGCGTCCGGCAAGCCGAAGCAAGGTAGTAGGATCGGTTGGTCGCAAACTCCAGGTAAGCAACACTGAATTTGCGGGCGCGGTTGAAAGCCTGAATGCGATCGCGGATCTCCTGAATCTTACCCATGCTCATATCGGTCTCGCCCACGCGCACCTCGAGCCCGGTGATGTGCGGGTCGGTCCGCGCCCGCTCGATCCCTTCAGTAATATCAGTGACCGTCGTTGACGCACCATTGAACATATCCTGAAGGGAGTATTGCGGCGTCTGCTCCGAAATCTCGCCTTCGACTCGTACCACCAGCACCGTGTTGGCCTTTACGCGCCGGGCATAAATAATCCCCAGGATGACGAGCATCGGCAACACCACGACAATGGCAACCACCACCAGGATGATCTTCCAAGTGTTTTTCATTGACTTCCTCCCAGAAAAGCGGGAAAGAGCCGCACGTCGAGCTTCGACATTTCTCTACACGTTGCGGACCGGCGCCTCAGCCCCATACGCTGCGCCAGCGCGGAAAACCAAGCCCCTCTGCCGCGTTCACCACATTATGAACACACTTAGGACATTTTCAAACTCCAACCTGCGGTGATCCTTGCGGCCCAAAGCGGGGATCGCCCCAACCAGACAGAATGCCCCTGCGCGGTTTGGCAGGGCGTTGCAGAGGCGCGGTGTGTTACAATTCCGCGTTTCAAATTCGCAGCGAGGAATCATTCACATGGCACAAATTGATCTCATTCAGGCAAGAGAAATTCTGGATTCACGCGGCAATCCCACCGTGGAAGCGGACGTGGTGTTGCGCGACGGCTCCTTTGGCCGCGCGGCGGTTCCCTCCGGCGCTTCCACGGGCGAGCACGAGGCGGTGGAGTTACGCGACGGCGACAAACGGCGCTATTTGGGCAAAGGCGTCTTGCAAGCCGTGGACAATATCAACGCGGTGATCGCCCGCGATCTGGGCGGGCACGACGCCGGCAACCAGACGGAAATCGACGAACGCATGATCGCGCTCGACGGCACTCCCAACAAGGGCAAGCTGGGCGCGAACGCCATCCTGGCCGTCTCCATGGCGGCGTGCCGAGCCTCGGCGCACTCCGCGCACACGCCGCTCTATCGCTATTTGGGCGGTCTGCAAGCGCGCGTGCTGCCCGTCCCCATGCTGAACGTGTTGAATGGCGGCGTCCATGCCGACAACACCGTGGACTTTCAAGAATTCATGATCATGCCGGTGGGCGCGGAGAGCTTCGCGCAGGCCCTGCGCATGGCGGCGGAAACTTTCCATACGCTGAAGAAGGTACTGAAAGACGAGGGATACAACACCTCGGTGGGCGACGAAGGCGGCTTTGCCCCCAGCCTCAAATCGAATGAAGAAGCGGTGGAAGTCCTGCTCGAAGCCATCACGAAGGCCGGCTATTCCCCCGGCCACGACATTTCGATCGCTCTCGACCCCGCTTCCAGCGAAATGTATCAGGACGGCAAATACGTTTTCTTCAAGTCCGACAAGTCGAAAAAATCGTCGGAAGAAATGGTGAAGCTCTACGCCGACTGGGTGAACAAGTATCCCATCGTCAGTCTTGAGGACGGTCTCGCGCAGGACGATTGGGAAGGCTGGGCAATTCTCACCAAGGAATTGGGCAGCAAAATTCAACTCGTCGGTGACGATATCTTCGTGACTAATACCCAACGCCTGGCGCGCGGCATTGAAGAGGGCGTGGCCAACTCGATTCTGATCAAGCTGAACCAGATTGGCACGGTGACGGAAACCATCCGCTGCATCGAGCTTGCCCGCCGTCACGGCTACACGTCCGTCGTCTCGCACCGCTCGGGCGAGACCGAGGATGCCTTCATCGCGGATTTCACCGTCGGCATGGGCACGGGCCAAATCAAGACCGGCTCCGCCAGCCGCAGCGACCGCATCGCCAAATACAACCAGTTGCTTCGCATCGAGGAGGAGCTGGGCAGCGCCGCGGAGTTCCTCGGCCGCGCCGCACTGAAGTGCGGGGAATAGTCTCGGTGATCGCGTCTTTCATATTCGGCGAGGCGTTAGTCTTAGGGCTGTCCTCGGGACCTGCCTGCATGGCCTCCTGTGGTCCCGTAGTAGTTCCTTCCTTGCTGGCAGAGCAGTCAGGCATGGGACTGAGTGCCCGCTATCTCTCAACTTTTCTGGGAGCGCGCTTTCTGGGGTACGTGCTGTTCGCTGCCGTGGCCTGGGAGCTTGGTGTTCTGGTAGCGCTTCCGCCGGCGCGGCGCCTGCTGATCGTCGGGGTTGTTCACGTGTTGCTGGCCGGCGCCCTGCTTTGGTACGCGTACGCGGTTGGGCGCAAGTGTGCCCCCTCGTCCCCGGGTTCAGAACTGGTGACGATTGGCGTGGCGAGAAAACGTGGCCTATCCGGTCCAGCAGCGTTGGGCTTCCTGACGGGCTTGAGTATCTGCCCGCCGTTTGTGATTGCCGGTGTGAGGGCGGCTCAGATGAATAGCGTGGCTGCTGCCCTTCTTTTCTTTGCGGTGTTTTTCCTTGGAACTTCCGTCTGGTTTGTGCCCTTCGTGAGCCTGGGCCGCGTGCGGCGCGGTCAAGCCGTGACGACCGTGGCACGGATGGCGATGGTGCTGATTGCCGTCTATTACCTCTTTCTGGGATCAGCCATGCTGATGGGGAGAAATGTGTATGGCCACTGAGGCACGAATTCTGCCGCCCGGCGCGACCGCGCCACGAAGTATCGGCAGATCCGTTCTGCTGACCTTGCCGATAACGCTCTGGTCGCTGCTCATCTTCTCGAGATCCTTCCGGCAACCGAATCGCTCCGTGCAGATTGCCGGCCTCATGACCGCGGTTCTTATGATGGCGCTGTTTTTCATGATGATGCGGACGTGGAGCACCTATGGGTGGCGCCGCTGGTTCTTCGTAGCGCTGGGACTCCTGTTCCCGGTAGGCTTCATCCACGAAGTCATGGTGATGCGGGGATCGATGGGTATCCCGATGGAGGAGATGATTGCGGGCCGAACCCCCTTCTGCTTCATGCCCATTCCCCTGCTCATCTTGCCGGCGGCGCTCACCAGGACGGTGGTGTTCCCCGGCTCGATCTTACCCCATGGAGGCACGTCGGGCGGGGGAATGGCGGCCATGGCGGGCGTGTGGCTGGCCATCACCATCGTAGTCGGCAAAGGCTGGTGCAGCTATGCGTGCTTCTTCGGGGGAATTGAAGAAGGCGTGGCATCGCTCCCCCGGCGGGCGAAGCTGCGCAAGATCGACCCGCGCTGGCGCTACGGTCCCTGGGCCGTGCTGCTGGCGATGGTACTGCTGTCGCTGGCCCTGTTTGAGCCCGCTTACTGCATGTGGCTTTGCCCCTTCAAGGCCGTGTCGGAATACGTCGCGGCCCGCAACACCGTGGGATTGATCCAAAACGGAATTTTCATCGTGCTGTTCGCGGGACTGGTCATCGTGCTGCCATGGCTGACGAAGAAGCGAACCCAATGTGCATTCTTCTGCCCGTTTGGCGCGTTCCAGTCGATCTTTAATAAGACGAGCGTGTTCGAGGTGAAGATCGACCGGACGCGCTGCTCGCCCTGCGTGCTCTGTCAGAACGCTTGCCCGACCCTGTCGTTGACGGAAGAATCCATCGCTCAGGGCGAGGCGCTGATGTCGTGCATGAAGTGCGGCGCCTGTGTGGATGTGTGTCCGAAACACGCTGCGGTGTGGCATATCAAGGGCACAGAAGTCGCCGCAAATCCGGAGCGCGCGCGACTGATGTTGCTGTACGCTGCCTGGGGGATGGCCGTGATGTTCGGCGGCACCATCATTGCTGAGGGCCTGGCGACCCTACTGCACGTCTTCCTTTAGGAGGCCGGGATGAAGATACAGGCAAAGCTGGGTTACACGGCAGCGGGATTGACCGTGCTGGTGGCAGTGCTGACGCCTTTCTTGCTGTATGGAGTGTTCACCAAAGGGTTTGCCGCTCTGGGCCTGCACGTGGACGAGATGTACTCCGGTGGACCGAAGGTACGCACGGTTAAGACCGCCGCCTACTCCATCGACATTCACCGGCCGGTATTTCCGCATATGTTGCAGACCGAGAATCCGTTTGTGCAGCTTGATTGGAGACCGGTGAGCGCGTTGCCGGGGCACGTGTCCGACGTAGTGGACGTCGATGGTGACGGGCAGCCGGATGTTCGCGTAAGCTTTGATGTACCCAAAGACGCGAAGACGCCACTGCGCGTGAATGTGGAGGCGCTTAACCCGCACTACGAGGCCATGCGGAACGTGGGGAAGGAGAGGTTTTCGAAACTCATTGTGCGCGTGGATGACGCCATCCTGGTGCGAGTCCCGCTGGCGCATTAGTAGTCGCGAGTCTTCGGCTGTGGCGCGGGTGTCCCCACCCGCGTCTTCGAGGTGATGAGACAGGTGAATCGCGGGTGAGGACAGCCGCGCTACTTCACCGTCGGCATGGGCAGGAAACCAAACTGCGGCTGCCTCCGCGCTACCAATGTCCGCGGTACCCGCTTGGACGTAGTTGGGTGCGATTACGGCGTGAGGTTTTTCTTGGCCTCGCTGAAGGCGGACTCTTCCAGTTCGATGCGCTCGCGCAGAACGCGTTCGACCCAACTCTCCAGGTCGGTCGCGCGATGCAAGCGGGCCAGGAAAGCCGCCCGTGCTGCCAAGTCGCCAGGAATCGAGAGGGAAGCGGGCTTGGCGCGTTTAACTCGGACCGGTGCTTCCCAAGCGGAATCGTCTTCCGACTGCGAAATCACCCGCCGGTCGATGGATTCTTGACTCCGTGACGGAGTTTTCTTCTCGAATGGCTTCATAATGGCCAGCCGGTAATAATGCGAACAATGCTGCCGGGCATCACCTGAAAAATCAGTTTGAGCTTTCGTCCGCCCAATGTTTTCCCGATCAACTGATAGCGATCGCGAAATTTCTTGTTTCGCCGAACTTCGAAATCCGCAAAAAAGCACTCGACGGCTTCTTCGAAAGTGACTCGATGCTCAGAAAGCTTGTCGCGCTCGAAATCATATTCGAAATCTTCCGGCGTGAATCGGCGCCAATCGACCACACACCATTGTACTACGCTTCCTCGCCGTGAAACGTCGCGTTATATCGAGCCGGACTTTTGCTAGCGTGAGGTAGCATACGAGCAGATCGCCCGGCGTGGGGCTATCAGCTCAAGTTCCAGCGCGCGTCGTCTATCTGTCCGACGGCCCGCGCCACATGAAGAGCCGCACAGGAATCCGTCGGCTGACGGATACCTGTACGCCACCCGCTCACCAAAGCAGGCGTGAATGAAACACTCGCTGGGGCGCGGAAGCAGATTCCGCGCTGTGCTTGCGATCATAAGCCGAGTCCAACCCGCGAACTTTTTCCCCCATTTCGAGCAATAACATAATAGAGTGCGCGAATGGCGAACGACCAGACGCTGTGGCAGGGGATCGTGAATGGCGAGCGCGCCGCGTTCGACACCCTTTTTCGACTGTACAGCGCGCCGCTGCGCCTCTTCCTGAGGCGCTACACAGGCTGCCCTGATGCCGCGGATGACGTGGCGCAGGAGACCTTCCTCCAGTTGTGGAAGCGGCACAATGGATTCGACCCCGCGCGCGGGACGCTAAAGCAATACCTTTTCGGCATCGCGCGAAAGCAGGCTGCGCATCAACGAAAAGATTTGCCGCCGCCGGAGGCAGATTTGCCCACCGAACCGGTAGCGGCCGAGGATCGAACGGCGGATTTGGACGAGGCGCTGGTGCGACTGGAACCCGAGGAGCGCGCTTTGCTCTGGCTGCGGGAAGTCGAAGGATACAGTTACGCGGAGATGGCGGAAATCCTAGGTGTGCCGCTGGGCACGGTGAAGTCCAAGCTGTTTTCCGCGCGCGCAGCGTTGCGCCGTGTCTGGTGCAACGGGCGGAAGGATTAGGGGAAATACATGGATTGCCTTACTGCGGAGCCTTTCGTTGGCATGCTGTATGACGGTGAGGAAGCGCCGGAAGAAGCCGTGCAGCATATCACGGGTTGTCCTGCCTGCCGGTCTCGCCTGCGCGAGTATGCCGCCATCGCGAGTGAAATCCGCGTCCTGGCGGCTGCGGAAACCCAGAACCTCCGGCCCCTCGGGTCACCTGCAACCCTGCCCTCCCGGCGCCGCTGGCGGTTAACGCTCGGCAGTCCGGTGCGGGTTCCCCGCTTTGCCCTGGTAATGGGAATCGCCATCATCGCCGGTCTCTCCGTAGCGCTGGGGTATGTCGAGAAGCAGCGAAGGAGGCCGGACCTGTGGTTCGGATGCGATTTCCGTTTGCCGCAGTCGCAGTACACGGGGCCCATTCATCCGGCCAACAAGCCACAATTGATATGGGGCTTCAGCCCGTCGGTGGGCCCCAGACCCTTTTTCCTGGTGGGACCGGAAACCCAGCTCGGTGCGGTGGCGGGAATCGTGGACATACAGCAAGTTCGCAGTGACAGTGTAGACTTTGCCATTCGAGCGAAGCATATCGACGCAGGTGGTCAGAGCCTGAAGGCCTTAATAGAAAAGCAACGATCCACCGGGACCTTTCGAGCCGATGACCTGTTGGACATTCTCTCGGGCGCTCCCCTGCGCCATTATCGCTACGAGCCGGGCACCATGCTGCGAATTCCCATCGAGGGCGGCGGAACCCTGCTCTTTCACGGCGAAGTGGGGGATAAACTCTCCGAATTCTCGTGGCAGGAGTTTCCCTTGGAACCGGCGTCGGACGAAATCGTTCTCGACCAGCCGGCGCTGGTGGTGGAAAAGTCGCTCATCTTGCGTCCAGGCGGTGCGGTGAAGGTTTCCGGCCCCAAGGCCTGCGCCTACATGTACATTCCTGGAAAAGGACTACTGGTTCTTTCTTTGCACACGTTTTCAGGAGCGCACGAGGCGGCCGTGGACCGCAGTGATGCGCTGTTTGAACTTGACCACGAGTGGTACTACCTTTTTGCCCATACGCCCATTGCGCGTGGCGACCGTCCCAAAACCATCTGGGTCTACCTCGCGAAGAACTACGAGCCCTCACAATCCGGCCTCAAGTGGAATCCCGGAAACCCCTTCGTGGGCTCGGCACAAGACGTCACGCAAGTGCTGGCGCAGCTCAAACAGTAGAGGAACAACAGCAAGCGCGGGGTTGTGCGCCCAGCGCGTCAGGCCGAAGTGTGCTCGTGCTTATTTTGGAGTGCGGTAGCAGCAGCTACCGCCTTTCGAACGTTTCTGCCATTGCTGCCTGAACTCAAGGCGGTAGCTGCTGCTACCGCACTCCAAAGCGCTTCGCGCAGCTTCAACAAGGAGGATCACCATGCAAACGAAAAAACGCAGCCTTACGGTTCTCGTCGCAATTCTCGGATTGTTTTCATATGCAGGTTCATGCCATCCACATACGCCTGTTGTGCCGGCGGCCCCAGAAAAAGCGGCGATGCCGCTGCCACCTCCTACTCCCACTGTTACCTTGACCGTGGAACCCAACAGCATTCAGTCCGGGAATTCGGCCACCTTGACCTGGACCTCGCAAAATGCCACGGATTTGGACCTGCAACCGGGAGTCGGCAAGGTCCAGGCCGCAGGCTCTACGTCCGTAACGCCAGGGGATTCGACCACCTTTACGCTGACCGCCACCGGGCCCGGCGGCACCGAGACGGCTACCGCCCGCGTCTCGGTGTACCCGCCGCCACCACCCCAACCGCCCGGGCCGATCATTGACATCGGGCCCCGTCTAGACAACATCATCAAAGACGCGTACTTCGACTTTGACAAAGCGGACATCCGGCCCGACGCGGAACAAGTGCTAACCGGCGACGCGAGTTTTCTGCAAGAACACACCAGCATCAAATTCACTCTGGAAGGTCATTGTGACGAGCGCGGAAGCGAAGAGTACAATCTCGGCCTCGGCGACCGCCGCGCCACCGCCGCCAAAAACTTCCTGGTGACTGCCGGCGTGTCGTCCGACCGGATTTACACCATTTCCTACGGCAAGAGCCATCCGGTCTGCACCGATCAAACGGAAGAGTGCTGGCAGGAGAACCGTCGCGCCCACTTCCACTACGGCAGGGAATCCAAATAACAGCTACAAGATGTTGCCCTACCGGAAATTTTGTCTCTTGGGCAAACATGGAGGGGATTGAAGGGCCGAACCGCCGCGTTCCGTCCGGAACCGGACGGAGCTTTCGGCCGCGCATCCCGAGTCCCATGTCCATTGTACGCGCCGGTGGGTTCGGAACTATGCGTATGGCCATAAAACAAATTCCGTATTGACAGGTTTGAGGGCGGCACGGTAGTCTATAAATCCATGTCACGCGCATTGGCACACCACCACCATGACCACAGTTTGGGGGTGGCGTGTCAGTGGGCGAATGCTTAAAACACCAAGTGCGATAGGCAAAGCGGCCCGCTGACACAAAAGTTCAGCGGGCTTTTTCATTTTCACGCAGGGGGGCTGTGTATGTTGCAACTGAAATATCAGGAGGACGGTCTCATTCCCGCTATCATTCAGGACCGTCACTCGGGGAAAGTCTTGATGCTAGGGTACATGAATGAGGAAGCCTACCTGCAAACCCTCACTTCCGGGTTTGTCACCTTTTATAGCCGCTCGCGCCACAAGCTGTGGACCAAGGGTGAGACTTCCGGGCACCGGTTATTGACCAGAGAAATTCGCGTGGACTGCGACCAGGATGCGCTGCTGGTGCAAGCCGATCAGGTCGGCCCGGGCTGCTGCCACATGGGCTATCGCTCGTGCTTCTTCCGCAAGCTGACCCCCAAAGGTGAGGAAATCATCCTCGAGCGTGAATTTGATCCGGCGAAAGTCTATCGTGACAAGCACCCGGAGAGCCAGACATGAACTTGCTAAAGTTGGGTTTGCCCAAAGGAAGCCTGCAAGAAGCCTCGTTGCAACTTTTTCGTCGCGCGGGCTATGAAATCAGCGTCAACTCGCGCTCCTATTTTCCCTCCATCGATGATGAGGAAATCGAGTGCATGCTGATCCGCGCGCAGGAAATGGCCCGCTATGTTGAGGACGGCATCCTCGATGCCGGCTTGACCGGCAAGGATTGGATTCTGGAGAATGAAGCCAACGTCATCGAAGTGGCTGACCTGGTTTACGCCAAGCAAACCTTCGGCAAGGTGCGCTGGGTGCTCGCCGTCCCGGAAAAGTCCCCTTTTCAGAGCGTGAAGGACCTGCAAGGGAAAATTATCGCCACGGAACTGGTGGGAGTCACCCGGCGTTACCTGGAGCGTAACGAAGTAAAAGCCAAAGTGGAATTCTCCTGGGGCGCCACGGAAGTAAAGCCGCCGGTGCTGGCCGACGCTATTGTGGAAGTTACCGAAACCGGCTCCTCGCTGCGCGCCAATGGGCTGCGCATCGTCGAGACGGTGCTGGAATCGAACACCAAGTTCATCGCGCATCCCGCCGCCTGGAAAGATGCCTGGAAACGCGCGAAAATTGAGACGCTCATCATGCTCTTGCAAGGGGCCATCGAGGCCGCGGGCAAGGTCGGCCTGATGCTTAACGTCCGCCGCGACGACCTTGAAAAGGTGCTGTCGGTTCTCCCCGCTTTGAAGCGGCCCACGATTTCCGCCCTGAGCGATTCCGATTGGGTCGCCGTCAACACGGTGATTGAAGAAAAAACCGTACGCGAAATCATTCCGCGCCTCAAGGCTGCGAATGCGCAAGGTATCGTGGAATATCCGCTGAATAAAATCGTTGTCTGAGAGGCAGGATTTAGCTATCAGCGGTCAGCTCTCAGCTATCAGCCAAAAGCAGCGAGACAACAGGCTTTAGCTGAAAGCTGAGAGCTGATTGCTGAGAGCTTCTATTGATGTTGGAAATCATTCGCAGTAGCGACACTAAAGCTCTCGATAAGCTGCTTCACACGCGCTCCATGACTTTGACGGAGGCTGAGGCCGTGGTGCGCCCCATCCTGGAGGACGTCCGGCGCCGCGGCGACCGCGCCCTTCTGCGTTACACGAAGAAGTTTGACCGGCTCGACCTCCGCAAGACTGGGTTTACCGTATCCCCCAAGGAGATTCGCCGCGCCTATCGCGAAGTTCCCCGCGGCTTTGTGGCGGCCGTGCAGGTAGCGGAAGCGAACATTCGCAAGGCGGCGCGCCGGCAGTTGCCACGGCGCTGGACGTGCCACACGCGCGCCGGCGTCAGCGTTGGGCAAATCCTCCGGCCGCTGGAGCGCGTGGCCTGCTACGTTCCGGGCGGGCGCTTTCCGCTGCCTTCGACCGTCCTAATGAGCGTGATCCCCGCGCAAGTGGCGGGAGTGCGCGAAGTGATCGTGACCTCTCCGCGGCCCGCTCCGGCTGTTCTGGTGGCCGCTGACCTGCTGGGCGTAAAGAAAATCTACCGTCTGGGCGGCGCGCAAGCAGTCGCCACTTTCGCCTACGGAACCGAGTCCGTGCCGCGCGTGGACAAGATTGTGGGGCCGGGGAATCGCTACGTCGCTGCCGCCAAAAAGCTGGTGGCGGGTGAGTGCGGTATCGATTTCATCGCCGGACCGTCGGAACTGGTGTTGGTGGCTGGGGGCGGCAGCGCGGAGTGGATTGCGGCGGATTTGGTTGCGCAAGCTGAGCATGACCCCGATGCCGTGGCTATCTTTATTACCACCTCTCTCAAATTGGCACTTCGGGTGCAGGCAGCGGCCCGGGGAATCGTCACCCGGCTGGACTTGCCGCTCGCGGGCCAGGCGCTTGCCGCGCAGGGTGGCATCATCGTCACGCGCAATCTGGCGGAGGCTGCCGAACTCGTAAATCGCTTGGCTCCCGAGCACCTTACGCTTTTTGAGGGCGCCACCTCATTGCTGGGACGCGTGCAATCCGCCGGGTCCATCTTTCTGGGTCCGTATAGCCCTGTCGCCGCGGGAGATTATGCCTCGGGGACGAATCACATTCTTCCCACCAGCGGAGCGGCGCGTTTGCGTGGGGGCCTGAGCGCCGCCGATTTCGTGAAGGCCATTTCCGTTCAGCGGCTCAGTCCTCGCGGCTTGGCCGGACTGGAAAAGACTCTGGTCACGCTGGCGAGCACCGAGGGCCTGAAAGCTCACGCCTATTCGGTTCAGACCCGCTTTGCAGAGAAAGTCGCCCAACGCTGAGGGATTGTCGTTCGCGAGACGGGCGGCATGGGCTGGACAAATTGACGCTCGCAGTCGCACGCTCCGGGCGATGATTGCGGCAAAATGTCTGGAGCGATGAGATTATGGTCCACCAAGACGTTTTTGACAGTTAAGTGTAATGCAATCTGTTGTTTAAGGGAGAAAGGGCCATTGAAATCTTGTGGGCATTCGCCCTTGGTTTGTGGACTATCCACAATGCGCATCTGAGAGCGCCCTAGGACTTAGCAAATGATTCGACCACGCCAGGCCATTGAAACCTTGAAAAAGTACCGTCCTCCCCAAGAGGGCCGCGGCGGCAAGATGCGGCTGGACTTTAACGAGAACACGGTGGGTTGCCCTCCCCAGGTTATTCGTGCGTTGCGGCGCGCCTTGCACCCGGAAATGATGACACGCTATCCCGAGTACGACGAAGGGCGTCGCACGCTCGCCGCTTATTTTCGCGTGGCGCCGGAAGAGATGCTTCTCGCCAACGGCACCGACGACGCGCTCAAGATGGTCTGTGACACGTTCGTCGATCCCGGTGACACGTTGCTGGTCCCTGCTCCCACTTTCCCCGTGTACGAGTTCTTCAACAATGTGGCGGGCGGGAAAACCCTGCGCATCCGCTACGACGAACATTTCCGCTTGCCCACGGATGAATTCGTGGCCACGTTGAAGAAGCAGAACGTGCGTTGGGTGGCGCTGGCCAACCCCAACAATCCCACCGGCACACAGATTCCCAAGGCCGCTTTGAAGGCCATTCTGCTCGCTGCTCCGGATACGGTGGTGCTGGTCGATGAGGCTTATCAGGATTTCTCCGGTCAGACCATCCTGCCGTGGATTGGTAAATATCCGAACCTGATCGTGACGCGGACGTTTTCGAAGGCCTTCGGCTTGGCAGCGCTCCGCATGGGATGTCTTTTCGCCAACCCCCAGCTCGTTGATCCCCTGCAACGAGGGCAGAATCCCTTTGCTGTAAACTCGCTTGCCTTGATGTGTGCCTGCATCGCCATCCGCTATGACGCGCAGGTGCGCAAGTACGCGGAGACCATCCGGGCGAATCGCGCGGGCTTCTGCCGCTGGCTCGACGCCCACGAAATTCCCTATGTTCCCAGTTCTGCGAATTTCGTCCTGACGCGTGTGGGAGAGCACGCCCCGGAAATTGCCCGCCAACTCCGCGACAAAAACATCCTGGTGCGCGACTGGAGTTACGACCCGCACCTGAAGGGTTACTTGCGATTTACGATCGGCTCGCAAGCGCAAACGCGCCGCCTCATGGCGGAACTTCAGCGCCTCCAATATCTCCTCCCGACTCGCAATGGCGCACGGGCTTGGAAAAACATGGTCTCCTATTCTTCTACAGGATGGTTTGCATGAAAGCGCGCACCGCATCCTTGCACCGCCAAACCGCCGAGACCGATATTCGCGGGCGCCTGAATCTGGAGGGGCGCGGCACTTACAAGATCTCGACGGGCATTCGGTTTCTTGACCACATGCTGGAGCTGTTCACACGGCACGGGGGTTTCGACTTGGACCTCGAAGCGCAAGGCGACCTGGACGTCGATCAGCATCACACGGTGGAAGACGTGGGCATTGTCCTCGGTCAACTTCTGCGCGAGGCGCTGGGTTCAAAAAAGGGGATTAATCGCGCCGGGTATTTCCTGATGCCCATGGATGAAACCCTGGCGATCGCCGCCATCGACCTGAGTGGCAGGCCCTACCTGGTGCTGAATGCTCCCCTGAAGGCGCGGTACGTGGGCGATCTGCAAACCGAGTTGCTGGAAGATTTCTTTCATGGCTTCACCACCGCCGCCGCAGCCAATGTGCACCTCAAGGTTGCGTACGGGCGGTCGAGCCACCACGCCGTCGAAGCCCTATTCAAAGCGTTTGCGCGCGCGCTGCGCTTTGCGTGTTCGCGCGACCGCCGCTTGCGATCGCAGCTTCCCAGCACGAAAGGGCTGCTATGATTGCCGTCCTCGACTACGGCGGTGGGAATGTGGGCTCGGTCCTTAAGGCGATTGAGTACCTGGGCCTGTCGGCTGAAAGGGTCGATCAGCCCGCGGCGCTGCTGGCTGCTGAAAAAATCATATTTCCTGGACAAGGCCACTTCGGCGCCATGATGAAGGGGCTCGCGGAGCGCGAGATGCTTACACCGCTGCGGGAAGCCTTCGCCGGGGGAAAGCCTTTCCTTGGCATCTGCTTGGGTTTGCAGGCGCTCTACGAATCGAGCGAAGAGGCCCCCGGCGTCCCGGGCCTGGGGATCCTGCCGGGTTGCGTGACGCGCTTTCAGGGTGTTTTTAAGGTTCCCCATGTCGGTTGGAGCCAGCTCGTTCTCCGTCCCGATACGGAATTATTCCGCGGAGTCACCGACGGCAGCTTTGTTTACTTCTGCCATTCTTATTACGGGCCCGTCACGCCCGAAGCCTGCGCCGTCACCGAATATGGCCAAACATTTGCTGCGGGAATCGAACTGAACAGAATCTGGGCTGTCCAGTTTCATCCGGAAAAGTCTGGAGAAATTGGGCTGAAGGTTTTAAGGAATTTCTTGAATTTATAGAACGTCCCTGGTCCCTAGCCCCTTCTCACTTGCACCGTTAAAAAGCGCAGTACAGCGAGGGACCAAGGACAACGGACAAAGGACGAAGGACAAAATTGTTCGCTAAACGCATCATTCCGTGTCTGGACTGCAAAGACGGCCGCGTGGTGAAAGGCATCCACTTTGTCAACCTGCGCGATGCCGGCGAGCCGGGCGACCTGGCGGAGATGTACAACCGCGAAGGGGCTGACGAGCTGGTGATGCTCGATATTTCCGCCACTCGCGAAGGTCGTACCACGCTGATGGAAACCGTCCGGCGTGTGGCGCGCCGCCTGTTTATACCGCTCACCGTTGGCGGCGGAGTCCGTGTGCTGGATGACGCGCACCGGCTACTTTCCGCCGGAGCCGATAAGGTGGGTATCAACACAGCCGCGGTTGAAACGCCGGAGGTCGTCAGGACCATTGCGGAGAATTACGGGCGACAGGCAATCGTGGTGGCCATTGATGCCCGCAGGATTCGAAATTCATCACCTGCCTCACAAGGCGACGCCCCCCTCCGGTGGGAAGTTGTGACCCACGCTGGCACCAAAACCACGGGCCTCGACGCACTCGAATGGGCCCGTCGCGTAGAAGAGTTGGGCGCAGGCGAAATCCTGCTGACCTCTATGGACGCTGACGGCACGCAAGCGGGTTTTGATTGCGAGTTGACGGCCGCAGTGGCGCGCGCCTTGCATATCCCGGTCATCGCCTCGGGGGGCGCCGGAAGCCCGGCACATATCGCCGAAGTTTTCCAACGGGGTTGCGCCGACGCTGCATTGGCCGCGTCAATCTTCCATTACGAGACGCACACCATCCGCAGCTTGAAGGAGTACCTGCGCACGCAAGGCGTGGCGGTAAGAATTTGAAGGAGAATTATGAATGCTGAATTATGAACTATGAAAGCCGCGGTTGCCTATCTAACCGGCCTCGCCAAGCGCAATCGGCAGAAATTCATAATTTAGCATTCATAATTCATAATTTTATGATCATTCCCTGCATCGACTTGATGGATCGCAAGGTTGTGCAGCTCGTGCAGGGCAGGGAAAAATTCCTCGAGCTGCCTGAGCCGCTTGCCGTGCTGGAAAAATTCTCGGCCTATCCGGAAATCCAAGTGATCGATTTGGACGCGGCGATGGGCAAGGCGCAAAACAATGCCGAGATCGTGCGCGAGTTGTGCCGCCGCAAGCCATGCCGCGTCGGTGGAGGCATCCGCAGCACAGCGCGGGCACAAGCGGTGGTGGGCGACGGAGCGCTCAAAGCCATTGTGGGCAGCAGCGCCTTTACCTCACAGGGCATCAATGAGGGATTCCTGCGCGATCTCGCCGCTGTCGTGCCGCGCGAAAAACTTCTGATCGCGGTGGATTCATTGGGCGATCGCGTGGCCATTCACGGCTGGCGGGAAACGCTGCCGTTCACCTGTGCGCAGGCGCTGCCCCAGCTCGAACCATACTGCTCAGGGTTTCTCTGCACTTACATCGATGGGGAAGGAAGATTGCAGGGAACGAACATCGATTGGTTTCGCAGTTTGCGCGCCGTTACCCAGCTTCCTGTTACCGCGGCAGGCGGAATCACCACGGACGAAGAAATCGCAGCGCTGGAGGGACTCGGCATGCACGCCGCGCTGGGAATGTCCATTTACCGCAAGGTCTTCCCGGAATTTTTTGCCGGGCGGCACCCAGTTGGGCAGTGAATGACTGTCAAAGGTTCAAGCTGGAAATTCGTAAACAAGACCTGAAACAGTAATCCACCCGGTAGGAAGTGCTCGACAGCCTGGCTAACCGTCCAACGTCCAATTCATGCGGTACTGCCTTTTCAAATAATCATTCGCCTCCGGTGCATTGGTTATCCGCCCTTCAACAGGGTTATACTCCAGCTTCTTCCCTGCGCGATGCGCCACCAACCCCAGCAGCATCTGCTCAATCATCACCCCGGCGTAATCAAAATCGCAATGGGTCTTGCTGCTGGTCCCGTTGACCACCCCGTCATATTTGCCCTTGCAGGCCGCAATCCACTCCAGTTGGAAGGGATCAGGATTAAGGGGATGGCCACTCTTCTCGATTTCGAGGATCGAATCCACGTCTGTATTGGGCAAGCCCAGGGCCGCCGGTAGACCGTTCTCGAGGAACTGCACCACCGCGAATCCATCGGGCCCTGGCTGCGCACTCGGCCACGCCGTGAATCCAGGCGGCAGCGGTGGAGGCGTGGATGCCCGGTGCGCCGCTCGCCTCTCTCCCGCGGGGTGTTGCGTCGGCGACCCGGTGCCGTTCACCAAAGGTAACAACTGCTTGCTCGAACGCCGCCGATAGTACGTCATATCCCCATCGTCATTGTTGGGAATGATGACACGGGACGTGAAGTCGCATAGGATGCTGCCCTTGGTGCCTTCGAAGATCGCACCGTTACCCATCGTGCTCACATCGTTGTAGCTTTGGGGGGACTGGGGCTTTAACCCGCCTTGGTACCACACCAATTCCACCGGCCCCCTCCACTGATTCGCCGGATGGGTGAAGTGCGATTTCAACTTCACCGGGCATATGTCCGGATTGTACTTATCGCTGACATCCTGGTCGACCTCGATCGCGATCGGCGCCCCCGCATCGATGGCGTTCCACACCAAGTCCATGGTGTGCGCGCCCATGTCGCCCATCTGCCCCACTCCAAAGTCCCGATACATGTTCCAGAACAGGCAGTTCATGCCGCTGGACCCTCCGAAGTACTGAGGGCTGTATGGATGATCCGGTGACGCTCCGACCCACTGCTCGTAGTGCAGCACCGGCGGCGCCGTTCCCTGGCCTTCCGGATATCCCGGCCGCGGCAGTTGCCGGCTGTCCCAGCTATGCACCACCTTCAGGTCACCGATGGCTCCATCCAGAATCAACTCGCGCACTCGCGCGAAGTTCGGATACGCGTGCCGCTGCGTGCCGTGCTGCGTGGCCACCTTGGTCTTGCGCTTAAGGTAATTCGCCCGCACCACCCGCACTTCCTCCACGCTGATTCCCAATGGCTTCTCGCAGAAGACGTGCATATTGCGGTTCAGCGCCCAGTTAGCAATAAAAGCATGGTGATGGTCCGCCGTGCAGATGACCACCGCCTCGATATCCTCCTGCTCCAGGCACCGCCGCCAATCGTAGTAGGTCTTTGCTCCCGGGAAAAGCCGGAGGGCTTCCTTGGTGCGCAGATCGTTGACGTCGCAGAGAGCCACGACATTTTCGTTGCAGAGCGATCGATAGTGGGCCGTGCCCCGGCCCCATACGCCGATGAGAGCGATATTTAATTTGTTGCTGGGAGCTGTCTCGCCGCGAAGCGTACCGCTTTTGAGGATGGTAAGTCCCGCCGCGGTAGAGGCAAAAGATTTAAGGAGTTCGCGTCGTTGCATAGGATGGTCCTTTCCGGTACTTAAAGGCTAATCGACAGGTAACATACGCCCAGCCGCTTCTCAAGGCAATGACCCGTCGAGTTCTCAATCCACATAAATGCGCGGCACGCGTTTGCCGATGGAGCAGAGGATTTCGTACGGGACGGTGTCCAGCAGTTGGGCAATCTCCACGGCGGTAATGGAGCAGTGGTCCGCCTGCCCCATCAGAATGACCTCATCGCCGATGTTCGTCCCCGCGATGTCGGTGACGTCGAGGAGCGAGAGGTCCATACTGATGCTGCCCACGATGCGTGCGCGCCGCCCGCGCACGATGGCGTATCCGCGATTGGAGAGGGCGTGGCTTAAGCCATCGGCATAACCGACGGGCACCGTGGCGATGCGCGACGGCCGGCGTGTGTAGAACGCCGCGCTATAGCCCAGAGGCGTGCCGCTGGGGACGTCCTTCATGTAAACAATGCGCGACTTGAAGGTAAGGATCGGTTCGAACTCCGGCACTTTGGGAAGCTCCTGGCCCGGGGGGACGACCAGCGGCATACAGTAGCCGTAAATTAGCGCACCGATGCGCACCAGGTTTTCGGGAAACTCGCGTCCCGTCAGCAGCGCAGCGCTGTTGGAAACATGAATCCATTCCGGCTCAACGTGCATGTTGCGCAGTTGCGCCAGCGCCTCGTCAAACCGCTCCGCTTGCTCATCGGTCTGAGAGGCCACCAAATCCTCCGCCGACGCCAGGTGGGTAAAGAGCCCTTTCATTTGCAGTCCTTCGAGCTCGCGGTAATGCTCCACGAAGGCCGCCACGCGGTCCAGCGGCAAGCCCAGCCGCCCCAGTCCGGAATCGACCTTCAAGTGAAATTCGATGGGCCGGCCATAGCGCCGCGCGCATTCCGCGTAAGTGTCGAGCCGCATGGTGGAGGAAATCGAGGGCGTCAAGTGGTACTCGATCAGGTGGGCCGGGTCGCTCATGTAAAGTCCGCCGAGCAGAAGGACCGGCTTCTGGATTCCCGCCGCGCGCAATTCCAAGGCTTCCTCGACGGTCGCCACACCAAACCAATCCACCCCGCACTCGGCAAGGCACTTGGCGACCGGCACGGCGCCATGGCCGTAAGCGTCGGCTTTTATCACGGCCATCACCTTGCGTGCGCCGGCCAACTCCCGAATCCGCTGGAAATTACGGCGCAGTTTGGAGAGGGAAATTTCAACCCAGGTCGGGCGCAGGAGTTTATCGGTTGGAAGATTCACAGGATTTATATTATCCAGATGGGACAGCCATTCGAATTAGTATCGGGTTCAGATTTCAAATCTGAAATTGGAGATTTCAAACCCCAGGCCGGTGATCTAAGAATTGGTGCCGCCTTGTAATCCCAAATCCGAAATTTGAGAGTTGAAATCTAAAGCCGGACTGCCTCTACGTCTAGGACGGTCCGCCATCGTGAACCTTATTTTCAAACTTCGCATAGGGTTTCAGGAATACTACCGGCACGTCACCGGTGGGCCCGTTCCGCTGCTTGCCGATGATCAGGTGAGTTTCAGACCCACCCTGAACAAATTCCTCTTCACCCTCCTGCCCCTCGGCCGCCTTCCTTTCCCGAAAGATAAAGATGACCACGTCGGCATCCTGTTCGATGGACCCCGACTCACGCAAGTCCGAAAGCTGCGGACGTTGGCCGGGCCGCTGTTCCGGCGCGCGGCTCAACTGCGAGAGCGCCAGGACGGGCACCTTCAATTCCTTGGCAATACTCTTTAGGCTGCGCGAAATGTAGCTGACTTCCTGGGTGCGGTTCTCAAAGCGGCCTTGGCCGGAAATGAGTTGGAGATAATCGACAATCATCAAGTCAAGTCCCTTTTCGGCTTTCAGCCGCCGGGCCTTGGCGCGAATCTGCATGATGCTCAAAGCCGGCGTGTCCTCGATGTAAAGCGGCGCTTCCGAGAGGCGTCCGAGCGCAGGCGTCATGCGGTTCCAGTCCTCGCGGCTGGAAAAGCCGGTGCGGAGCTTATGGCTATCAATGCGCGCTTCCGAACAAAGCAGGCGGATGACCAGAGACTCTTTGCTCATTTCGAGCGAAAACATTCCCACGACCTTGCGGTTCTTGATGGCGGCATGGGCAGCGATATTCAGCGCCAATGCGGTTTTGCCCAGTGAAGGGCGCGCCGCGATGACGACCAGTTCGCTCGCCTGCAAGCCGGAGGTTATGTTGTCGAGGTCTTCGAGCCCCGTCTCGATACCCGTCACGCGCTGGCCGCGGTCGAACAAGACATCAATTTTTCCGAAGCTGGTCTTAACGATCTCGCGGACGTTCGCGAATCCCGACTGCACCCGCTGCTCAGCAATGTCGAAAACCTGGCTTTGCGCCAGGTCGATCAGAGTCTCGGGATCGTCCGTGCCTTCATAGCAGCGCGCGAGAACATTGTTCGAGGCATTGATCAAGCGGCGAATCGTCGATTTCTCTTTGACAATCCGGCAATACTCCCCCATCGCCGCCGTCGTGCCGATGGGAACGCCGTCGGTGAGCGCCGACAGATAAGCCGCGCCCCCGGCTTTTTCCAGCAAACCGTCTTTGGCCAGTTCCTCGGAGAGCGTCACCAAATCAATGGTGCGATTCTTCTCCGAGAGCTCGGCCATTTTCTCGAACGTGAGGCGATGGGCTTCCGAGTAAAAATCCTCTTTGCCCAGGAGTTCGAGGGCGAAATTGAGGGCTCCATTGTCGAGGAGGATCGAGCCCAACAGGGCGCGTTCCGCTTCCAGGTTGTGAGGAACGGATCGATCGCTGGCAGTCGCAGTCGGCATCGCAGTATTGTCAATTCTACACGATCTTTCCTCAAGCTGCGACTAGAGGCAGCCTGCGGAAATCATGTGCAAAAGGTAAGAAACTTGTGAAGAAGTCAGGCAGGCCTGTGGATATTCTCTGCGGGCAACGAAAGAAGTGTGTAGCCTGCCGGTTTAAATGAGAGCTGAGCGCACGTCGCTCCACCCGCCAGGTGGGCAAGGGGGAGCGGCGCGGCTAGGCCTTTTCCTGTTCAGCTCCTGAAGGGGTCTCTGGAACTTCTGCGGCGGCCTCTGGAGCTTCCGTGGCAGGGGCTTCCGCTGCGGGAGATTCCCTGGGGGGCGCAGGCGCTTGGGCGGCAGCCTTGGCCTGGGCTTCCGCCGCAGCCTTGATCTTGGCTTTGGTCTCCTCGTCGGGCTCGACCAGGACTTTGACCGTGGCGGTCACTTCGCGGTGAAGTTTGAGCGGGACAGTGTACTCGCCCAGCACCTTAATGGGCGTGGCGAGACTGATCTTGCGTTTGTCGATGTGGTAGCCCTGGGCCAGGAGCTTTTCGGCGATGTCCAGAGAGGTGACGGAGCCAAAAAGATTGCCCTTTTCACCCGCCTTACGGATGACGGTAACGCTGACGCCTTCCAGCAACGTGGAGAGATCGGCGGCATCGGCCTTTTCCTTGGCCTCCAGCTTGAGGAAGCGGACGCGCTGCTGCTCCACCCACTTGCGGTTCTGGGGGGTGGCCGCCACCGCCAGCTTCTTGGGCAGCAAATAGTTGCGCCCGTAACCGGCCGCCACCTTCACCAACTGGCCGCGGCTTCCAAGTTTATCAATATTTTCAAGAAGGATAACTTCCATCTTTAGACTCCTGTATACAGCATACGGTAGACCGGATACGGGTCACGGGATGCGGGACACGCCCTGCCCGAAATGGGATAACGAAACCCCTTACTATTTCCGAAAGTCGAGCCTATCCGCATCCCGTGTCCCGTAACCCGTGCCCCGTGTCCCGTTCTTTACCCGCCCGCCGCGAATGGCAGCAGGGCGATATTCCGGGCGCGCTTAATGGCTTCCGAAAGCGCGCGCTGGTGCGTGGAGCAAGTGCCCGTCAGGCGGCGCGGCAGGATCTTGCCGCGCTCGGCGACGAACTCGCTGACCAGGCGCACATCCTTGTAATCGATCACGTCGATTTTCTCCGAACAAAACTTGCAGACCTTGCGGCGGCGAAAATATTGCTTGCGGCCGCCGCCACCCGGACCTTCGCGCCGCGGGGGCCGTTCGCCGGCGGGCGCGCCTTCTCTGGGAACTGGCATAGTGATTGACTCCTTTTATAACTGCGCGTTCTCCGCGGGAGCGGGGGGCGCAGCGGGCGGGGGAGCTGGCTTACTCCGCCGGCGCTTGGCCTCCTGCTTGGCCCGCAGGGCTTTGAATTTCTCTGCGCGCTTCAGAATCTCGTCCGTGCAGACGGTGAGGTGCTTGATCACCGTATCGGTCACCTTGAGACGGCGCTCAAATTCCTTGACCGTGTCTCCGGAGCCCTGCACGTAGAAAAGGACGTAGAAGCCCTCGCGCTGTTTGTGAACGCGGTAGGCAAGCCGGCGGCGGCCCATTTTCTCAACCTTCTCTACTTTGCCGCCCGCCGATGCAACGACGCTCTCCATCTGCGCGATGAGCTTTTGAACCTCGTCGTCGGCAACATCGGGCCGGACGATAAAAATCATTTCGTAATTACGCATGGGACCTCACGACTCGCTGGGCGGAACCCTCCGATTAAAGCGATTCATCGCCTTTTGTACACCTTCCGAAAGAATGACCCGGACGGCCTCACTGGCCTGGTCGAGCATCTCCGCGACCAACTCCGTCTCTGCCGGGCGAAAGGGCCTGAGGAGGTAGGAAACGTAATCCTCCACTTGCCGGTCCGGCCGTACACCCATTCGCAGACGGATGAAATCATCTGCCTCCAGAGCGCCGATGATGGACTTCAAACCGTTATGTCCGCCGGCGCTGCCGCGCGGCCGGATGCGCAACATGCCCAACGGCAACTCGATCTCGTCTACAAGTACCAGCAAATCACGCGGCGCCAACTCGTAATTCTGGAGCAGCCTCGCCACTGCCAAGCCGCTCAAGTTCATATAAGTTTGCGGCTTCGCCAGCACCACGCGTTCGCCCATCAGTTCGGTGGAAGCCGTCAGAGCCTGCGCTTCGCGGCGCGACAATTCCTTGCCGCAAGCGTCGGCCAAGCGGTCGATCGCCATGAACCCCAGGTTGTGGGGCGTCAGGTGGTACTCGTAGCCGGGGTTCCCCAAACCGACGATCAGTTTCACGCAGAACCTGAAATCCGAAACTCGAAATTCGAAACTCCAAACTCGCCAACACCGTTGAATTCTCGCCTTCTCACCTCGAGCCCGCAGGAGTAGGAAATCTGAAACTCGTCCTGCCATGAATTTCGAGTTTCGATTTTCGAGTTTCGATCTTCGAGTTTCTGCCCGCCGTTACGCCTTCTCCTTGCCTTTCTCTTTCTTCTCGGCCTTCTCTTTCTTCTCGCCTTTCTCTTTCTTTTCTTCGCCGGCTTCTTCCTCGGCGCCTTCCTCTTCCGCCTTGCCCTTGCGAATGACCTCAGGCTCAGCGGGCGCCGCCTCCGCCACCACCTCCGCGGGCTTTTCCTCTTCCACCTTCAGGATCACCACATGAGCCACCACCCGGTTCGGATCGGTGAGAACCTTCACCTTGGGCCCAATGGGCAGATCCGCCACGCGCAAATTTTGGCCGAGGCTTAGCGGCGTCACGTCCACGGTGATGGCCTCCGGGATGTCGTCCGGAAGGCACTCCACTTCCACCTCGCGCAACATGAACTCGAAGATTCCCCCCTGGACCTTCACCCCCTGGGCTTCACCGGTCACATGGATCGCAACCTTCAGTTTCAACTTGGTGTCGAGGGCGATGCGCACCAGGTCCACGTGCAGCAGCCCGCCGTGAACGGGCTCGGCCTGCCAATCGCGAATCATGGCACGGGCCGGCGCCTTGCCGCGAACTTGCAGCGTGAAGATGGCGTTATGGCCGGCCTCCGAGTGGAGAACCTCGCGGATTCCCTCCGGGTCAACGGTAACCGGGATGACCGGACCGCCCCCTCCATAGACCACGCCCGGGATGCGTCCCGCGCGCCGCGTGCGCCGCGCGGCGTTCTTGCCAAAATCCTCGCGGGGCTCTGCTTCCACGGTTAATACTTGACTCATGGCTTTCTACTCCTCGAATTCGAAACTCGAAATTGGAAACTCGAAAATCGACGGTCAGTTAACGAGTTTCGATTTTCGGTTTTCGAATTTCAATTTTCCTCGCCTCTTCAGATGAAGAGCTTACTCACGGAAGTCTCATCATGAATGGAACGAATAGCGTCTGCGAGCAACTTGCCCACACTCAAAACTTTAATCCTGCCGCACTGCTTCGCCTCCGGTGACAGGGGAATTGAATTGGTCGCCACCACTTGCTCCAGAGGCGCGGAACAGATTTTCTGGATGGCGTCGTCTGCAAAGACCCCGTGTGTGCAGCAGGCATAGACTTTTTCTGCGCCTTTTTCCTTCAAGGCCCGGGCGCCCTGGACCAGGGTTCCCGCCGTATCGATCATGTCATCGACCAGCAAACAGGTCTTGCCTTCGACTTCACCGATGACGTTGAACACTTCCACCACATTGGCGTCTTCGCGCCGCTTGTCGATGATCGCCAGAGGCATGTTCATGCGCTTGGCGAATCCGCGGGCGCGTTCCACGCCCCCGGTGTCCGGAGAGACCACCACCAGGTTTTTCAGTCTCAACCGGCGGAAATAAGCCACAGTGACAGGTGTCGCGTAAAGGTGATCGACGGGGATATCGAAGAAACCCTGGATCTGCCCGGCATGCAACTCGAGCGCCAGCACACGGTCTGCGCCCGCCGATGTCAACAGGTCTGCCACCAGCTTGGAGGAAATGGGAACCCGCGGGCGGTCCTTGCGATCCTGCCGCGCATAAGCAAAATAGGGCATCACGGCGGTAATGCGCGAGGCAGAAGCGCGGCTGAGGGCATCGAGCATCACCAGCAATTCCACCAGATTGTCATTCACCGGGCGGCAGGTGGGCTGAATGACAAAAACATCCGCGCCCCGCACGTTCTCGAGGATTTGCAGCCGCACTTCACCATCCGGGAAACGCCCCACCTGAGCCTTACCCAGCGGCACTCCCAGTTCTCCACAGATTTCCCGGGCCAGCGCCGGATGGGCATTCCCCGTGAAGATTTTCAGCGTGTGGCTAACCCTCTGACTTTTCATCGCATCCTCGCACGCCTGCTTAAAGGTTAGAACACTAAAATATGAAACCTGGCTGGGAGGCCTGGACTCGAACCAGGGTTCCATGCTCCAAAGGCATGTGTCCTACCACTGGACGACCTCCCAAGATAATCGGGTCATTGAATCATTGGTTCATTGAATAGCTGTCCGTTGTCCGTGGTCAGTTGTCCGTTGCAAGCGACAGGGAGTGATCAAGAGTCTGAAGCCGCTGACGACGGACAACTGACCACGGACAGCCTTTAAATGACTCAATGACCCGATGGCTCAATGAACAAATAGCCTTCGATGGTATTCGGCACGCACCAGTGTGCGTGTCGGGAACACCAGCCACCCTTTGGGGATGAGTTTCGAGGCGCGGGCCATTTGCCGAGACGAGGAAAAGAGGGCGTAAACCGCAGATCCGCTGCCCGTCAAGGAGGCGACTTCGGCCCCGGCCCGGATAAGCCGGCGCTTCAATCGCGCCAACTCAGGCCACCTCGCGAAAACGACAGGCTCGAAGTCGTTCTCGGCCGGTCCCCAACTCATCAGGGGAAATTGTGGCCACGCACCGAAACTATCAATGTAAGCGGTTCCGGCCTGCTCTGTCAACCGCAAACCTGCTTGGCGATAAGCTTCCGCGGTGGAAACGGAGAAGCCCGGGAAAATGACCAGGCAGGCGCGAGAAGGAAGATCGCTGAGAGGATAAACCTCTTCCCCGCGGCCACAGCCCAGGACGCGGCCGCCAAGGAAAAACAAGGGGACGTCAGAACCCAGCGCCGCGCCCAGCTTTTGCCGCGCGGGAAACTCCAGACGGTCGCCCGTCAAGCGCTCGAGGCCCAGAACCGTGGCCGCGGCGTCGGTGCTAGCGCCGCCCAGCCCGCTGCCGAGAGGAATTACCTTTTCGATTTGAACCCGAAGCCTACCCCGCCAGCCGCGAGCCTGCGCCCACGCCGCGCACGCGCGGTAAACCAGGTTGCCTGGCCCGCCGGGAATCGCTGGGTTATCGCATTCCACGGCAATTCCCCTGGCGGCTTTGGAAATGCTGATTCCCAAACGGTCGTGCAGCGCGATGGTCTGGTAAATGGTGCGGAGTTCGTGGTAGCCATCGGGCCGCTTGCGAAGGATTTTAAGCCCGGTGTTGATTTTGGCGAAGGCGCGAAGGCGAAGGGTGTTTGGCAAAGTGAACGCCCAGCCGGGCAGCCTCACATGCGGCCATCCCGCAGTTTCGTTGAAGTGGCTCCGCTGGCAAAGCACGGAGCGGGTCCAGGCAGGGGAATTCTACCTCAAAAAAGACAAACCGGGCCTCCAAAGTGGCCCGGGCCAGAAGGCTTCCGGACACTCACTTCTCCGGAGATTTGCCATGCCCCGAGTGACTCTTGAGGTCATCGAGTTGTTTCTGAAGTTCCTTGGCCTGCTCGGCGTCGAAATCGCTGGAGAGGGCTTCGGGCCATTCTTTCAGGGCGCGCTGCCACTCCTCCTGGGCCCTGGCCGTCTTGCCCTGGCGTAAATAGAGATTACCTAAATGTTCGTGGATGGTGGGATCGTTCTGAATCAGGCGCGCGGCATCTTCCAAAGGAGCCTCCGCCAGATCGTAGCGGCCCATCTTAAAGTAGGCCCAGCCCAAGCTGTCGAGGTATGCTCCGTTCTTCGGCTCAAGTTCCAGCGCCTTCTGAATATACTTGACCGATTCTTCCAAACGAACGCCGCGATCCGCCAGCATATAGCCGAGGTAATTCGACGCGGAAGCGTTCAGTGGATCCACGGATAGCACTTTCTTGAACGTCTGCTCCGCCTGATCGTACTTTTTCTGCCGCTCGAAGATGGAGCCCTGCACGAAAAGCGCGTACTCCCGGTCTTCCGGGTTTGGACTCAAATCCAACGCTTTTTGAATCGCCTGTTCGGCGTCGTCGAAGCGCTTCGCCTGCAAATAAATCTGGGCAATCGAAATATGGATGGCTCGATCGATGGGGCGCTGGGTGAGGAAGGTTTGAAGTTCGGCGACGGCCTCATCCACGTGACCCCGTTCGCCCAGCAGGGTGGCGTGCAAGATGGCCAGGTCCTGATCCTTGGGATAGGTCTTGATCGCCGCCTCCGCTTCCGCCATGGCCTTATCCGGCTGGTGCTGGAGGCGCATAGTTTCGATGATCAACATCTCCGCGCGGGGACCTTGCAACGGCCCCAGCGCCTGAATTTGTTGGAAGACATCCATGGCCTGGGGAAACTTCTGTTGGTCGCGGTACACGAGCCCCAGGCGTTCGAGGAAAAGCGCCCGGTTGTTGGCTTCCGGCACCGTGTACTGCCCTCCGGGCCGTTCCGACTGTTTCACCAGCTTTTGCAGGATTTCGATGGCCTTGTCGCTGTTACCCACCGTGTTCTCAAGCTGCGCCTGTTGATAGGGGATTTCCTGATCATCCGGACTCAACGACTTGGCCTTTTCGAGTTCCTGGCGCGCCTCATCGAAGCGCCCTTCCTCACGATCCATCATCGCCAGACGCTTGTATGTCGCTCCATCATCAGGCTCGCTCTCCAGAATCTTCTGCAACTCTGTGCGGGCGGCGGCACTCTTGCCGGCGCTCACGAGCGCGTCCGCGTAATAGCGCCGAAGGTTCGTGTTCTTGGGGTCTTGGGCCAGCGCTTTCTCATAGGTGTCAATGGCTTTGTCGAAATGCTGGCTTTGCGAGTAGGCATAACCCAACATGCCTAAAAGCTGGGAATCCATATCGCTTTCGGGAATCTTGCTGAGCACTTCGACGGCCTGGTCAAAGGCACTCTGCTGCATGTAAATCTCCGCCAGATTGGCGAGCCCCACCCTTGAATCGGGATCCGTCTGCAAGACTTTGCGATACACATCTTCTGCCTTGGCGGTCTGGTTGTTCGCACGATACAGCCGCCCCAAAAGCAGCAAGGAATCCGTATCACTCGGCATCACTCGCACCAAGGCTTCCAGATGCTCGATGGCTTTGGCCAGGTTTTGCTTGTCGGCGCCGTGCTCCCCTTGGGTAGTTTCAAGCCTGTGGAAGTAAATGCGGGAGAGCACACGGTGCGCGTCGGGGTAATCGGGATCCTCCTTCAGCACACCCTCGGCTTCCTTAATGGCTTCATCAGTGTGGTCGGTGCGCCCATAAAGGTCGGCCAGTTCGACGCGCAGGAAGAGCGAATCCGGATCGGCGGCGATGGCTTGCTTGTATTCGGAAATCGCGCGGTCAATGTCCTCCGGGCGGTTGTAGACTCCCGCCAGCTCCATGTAGCGCCGCGCCAGCATGAAGTGATAGTAAGACTTGGCGTGGTCGGGAGCGGCGGAAGATGCTGCGGATGCCGGCTTAGAATCCGGCGCGGGGTTCTGTGCCGCCCACAAGCTACCCCCCCACATTGCAAAAAGACATACAGCCGCTGCAATCGTTCTGGCTTGTTTTTTCATGTTCCCCTTCTGCCCCGCCAATTTATTGCTTTACAAAGTATCACATATGCTTATAGAGGTGTAAAGCCCCAACCGGGTTGCTCGGTTAAAGGCTAAAGGGCAAAGGTTGAAGGGTAAAGGCTGAAGCATAAAAGGATAAAGCTCAGTTGAGGCTGAAGGATCAGCGACATAAGGCGGGTTCTTATCCTTCATCCTTATACCCCTATGTCCTTTAATCTTTAAAGGGTTTACAGGTTCCCCCGCAGGGTTTCCCATGCCAGCCCCAGGTATTCATGAATGGCGACCTCCGACTTGGTAAGGTCATTGGCACCGGGAAAGAAATCGTCCGATTCCCTCCGATGGCGGGGAGCGAGGTAGTCCGTGGGAGCGGCAATGGGCTGCAAGCCCCTTTTCCTGAAAAATCCCATGGCGCGCGGCATGTGAGAGGCGGAGGTCACCAGAATGAATCGACGGGAACCCACGATAGGGGCAATTTGTCGGCTTTCTTCCTCCGTGTCGCGCGGCTCCGCAAGCCGCAGGATGTCCTGCGCCCTTACGCCGAGGGCCTCGGCCATTTTCGTCATGCCCTCGGCCGATTCGTTGCTTCCCGAAAGAACGAGTTTGCTGTTGGGAATTTCGCGTTGCAGGAACACACCCTCAATTAAACGAACCATCAGGTTGGGGGAAATGTGGCTGGTGAGGGGAACATGCGGATCCTCGTTCGCAAATCCCCCCAAAACCGCGATGAAGGTGACGTCCGGAGCAACCGGCCCGATATGCCCGACAGCGAGAGGAGGGTAGCGGTATTCCAAGGGGCGAAGGAGAGCGTCGGAGGTGAAGCTGTTGCTCAGCCCGACCAGCAGCAACGCTCCAAAGGTGACCAGTGATTTCCCCGCCCGCTGCCGGCGCGTGAACCAAAGCAGGAACAGTCCCACAAATAGAAACTCCAAAGACAGAGGTAAAGGGAAAAAGAAGCGGGACACAATTTTTTTCATGAAGAACATGGGGTTGGGAACTCCTCTTGAAGGTCGGCCGGCCGGAAGAATCGTTTGCTCCGGGAAAATCGCCCCCAGGTCAGGCCAGCACTATTGTACTGGAATTGGGCCAAGTGCCCACGCTTTTGCAAGAGAACAGGGCGGGGGAGCGCCTTGCAAATGCGTTCGCCCCCGGATGAGGCTTCGTCTCCTGCGGTGTTAGCGCCCCACGTCCCGGGATGTCGCCGGCGGGAAGCGGTGCTTTGTGGGCCGCTGTATATCTCCGCTGTATATCTCCTTGCTTTGCAGGTGGAACGGGTGTATACACCCACTAGCCCAAGGTTCAGTCAATAGCGAAATTCGCGAAGTACACACATTAGGAGCTTCTTTCTTTGTCCGGTTGAGCGAAAGGCGGATCTCCCAGGCGATGCCTGCCTTGGCGGTAGGCGGGAAAAAGCGAAATGGTGTGGGCTATTCGGGACAGAAAAGTGTCCCAGGCGAAATTCCGGTCGGACGCAGCGTGTCTGATCGTGGTCTAAATTAACAAGGAGAACATTCCATGAGAACACTCCCCCGGCGTCGGTCGACCCTGAAAGTTGTTGCTCTATCCCTTCTTGCCTGTCTCACCCTGCTGACGGCAGTTCCCCTATTCGCGGACGAACCGAGCAAGCCCCAGGCCGTGGCGATAGGCGTCGGAATCTTGGTCATGCTGGTGATCTTTGCCGCAGCCTATGTTTACTTTTCGTTGGCGTTACAGACGATCGGCACGAAAACCAACACCGAGAACCCCTGGCTGGCTTGGATCCCCATCGTCAACATTATCTTGATGTTGAATATCGCCAAGAAACCGCTCTGGTGGATCGTCCTTTGCTTCATCCCCCTGATCAACGCTATATTCATGGTCATCATCTGGATGGGCATTGCCGAAGCCGTCAAGAAGCCAAGCTGGTGGGGCATTATGATGATCGTGCCCGTGATAAATTTGATCGTCCCCGGCTACCTGGCCTGGGCGGACTAGATGCCACAAATTAGCCTGGAGGGGTCTCGGCGTGCGCACCGCTGGGGCCATGGGCTTTCGTGCGGAATTACGTTTTTCCCCACATATACTGTGCCGCCCGCAGAGCAAATTATGTACTGTCCCAAGTGTGGAACTGAAAACCAAGACAACAACTTTAAGTGCACTCGGTGCGGAGAGATTCTTCATCCCTCTGCGCCCCCGATCGTCATAACCTCAGACGACACGCTGGGGGGCTTGATGCCCAGCAAGAACGGTCCTGCTCTCGCGGCCTATTACCTCGGAGTTTTCTCCGCCATCCCCTTTCTGGGCATTCCCCTGGGGATCGCAGCCCTCATTTTCGGGATCAAGGGCGTGCGCAGGGCTCGCGAGCATCCGGAGGTGAAGGGAAAGGCCCACGCCTGGGTGGGCATCATCGCAGGGGGCCTGTTCTCCCTCCTTTATCTGATTCTTGTTGTGTTGGCGGTTGTTTCGTCCGGAAGGAGTTGAACTCTCATGGTTTGCCCGAAATGTGGTGCGCCGAATGACGACAACGCCTGGAAGTGTGTTCAGTGCCAGACGATTTTGCAACAAGCCCCGCAGCCGGTGGTCATCCACCCTCGCGTGGTCATACCGAATTACTTGTGGCAGGCGATTGTGTGCACGGCCTGTTGTTGCGTGCCCCTGGGGATTCCTGCCATCGTGTATGCCGCCCAGGTCAATTCTAAAGTCTTGCAGGGTGATATTGCCGGAGCGCGTAATTCGTCGAAAAACGCCAAGATGTGGTGCTGGATCGCGTTCGGCTCGGGGTTAGCATTCAGTGTGGTTTACCTCCTTTTCGTCGCTGCCGTCGCTATCCCCAACCTTTTGCGCTCCAGGATAGCTGCTAACCAGGCAGCCGCAGTCGGATCTCTGCGGACTTTGAACACGGCAGGGATTACCTATTCTTCAACATATAACATGGGCTTCCCGCCTACGATTGCGGCCCTCGGCCCCCCCGTGGGCGGCGCAACGCCAAACGCTAACGCTGCCGGCTTAATCGATGAGGTGCTTGCCTCCGGTACGAAGAGTGGCTACGTTTTCACTTACACCCCCGGGGAAATAGATGCTCAGGGGAGGACTATCACTTACACAATCCACGCCGATCCGATATCGAGCTCAACCGGCACGAACCACTACTTTACCGACCAGACAGGCGTCATCCGGCAAGAAAGCGTTGGGCCTGCGAATGAGCAAAGTCCACCGATTGCTGGCTGATGCCTTTGGCGGGGCGCCTGGTGGAACGTTGGCCCTTCTACGCGGAGGGAATACAGGCTAATAGAGTTGGTTATTGGTTCTTGCGGAAGGAGTTGACCTCTGGTGATTTGCCCGAGATGTCGTACGCCGAATGACGACAACGCCTGGAAGTGCGTTAAGTGCCAAACGATTTTGCAAAAAGCCCCGCCGCCCGTGGCCAGCGGTCCTCCCGTGGTCATTCCGAGTTACTTGTGGCAGGCGATTGTCTGCACGAACTGTTGTTGCTGGCCCCTGGGGATTCCTGCCATCGTTTATGCCGCCCAGGTCAATTCTAAAATCGCGCGGGGCGACATTGCAGGGGCGCGCAATTCGTCGGAAAACGCCAAGATGTGGTGCTGGATCGCGTTCGGCTCGGGCCTGGCGGCCGGTCTGATTTACTTCGTCTTCAGGTTAATGTTGCTTCGACATCGATGAGGTTTGCGCTTGCAGACTTTCCTGTCTCACAAATCCCGGCCCCGTGAACGCATCTTTCTGTTCCTCGTGTCGGGGGCTTTGGTGGCGCTCGCCGTGGGCGTGCTGCGGGTCTTCAATCCTGCGACGACTTGGCTTTTCCCGCCCTGTCCGTTCCGAGCGCTTACAGGTTATCTTTGCCCCGGGTGCGGAACCCTGCGGGCGCTGCACGAAATCCTGAATGGTCACCTCGCCGCGGCCTTCAGGCTCAACCCCCTGATGGTGCTGTTAATGCCCTACGTAGGATATTCGGGAGCCTCCTCGGCATTGGAGACAGTATTCGGGCGGGGGTTGCCGCGTGTGTTCCTCCGGCCTGCTTACATCTGGATGCTGCTGGCCATCATCCTCCTGTATTGGATCCTGAGAAATACTCCACTCTTAGCCATGTCTTAAGTCTTCGTGGTCGAGTGGGCGGGTTTGTAGGGGGGCACTCCTGCGCCTTCCCCTTCCGCAAAATCGCTTTCTTTTCTCCCGGAAGGAGAGTAATTTTTCCGACGCGCGGTTCTGTTCCTTTCACCCGCGTTGCGGCTACTGATGCACAAATCATGATAAGACGAGGAGGATTCATATGAAACGACGGACATTCATCCAGAGCGTCGCGGCGGGCGCGGTGACACTGGTTGGTTATAAGCCGCAGGTCGATCTTGGCGCGGAGACCGCAGGCGCGCTGGAAACGGCGTTCCGCCAACCCCCCGCCGGCGCCCATTGCAAAACCTGGTGGCATTGGATGAACGGCAACGTCACTACCGAGGGGATCACCCTCGACATCGAGGCCATGAAGCGCGTCGGCATTCGCGGCTTCCAGATTTTCCAGGTGGGCACCGGCATTCCCAAAGGCCCGGTGGACTACAGCAGCACCGAGCACGCGCACCTGCTCCAGCACGCGGCCAAGGAGGCGGACCGCTTGGGAATGGAATTCGACATCATGAACTGCCCCGGATGGTCTTCCAGCGGCGGCCCCTGGATCACTCCCGAATACTCGATGAAGCAATTTACCTGGAGCGAAATGTTGGTCCGAGGAGGAGCGCGGCAAGTCGTCATCACGCCGTCGCAACCCTACACGAAGCTGGGTTACTATCGCGATGCGTTTGTGCTGGCGTTCCCAGCCCTGGAAGGTGAAAGCCAGCCGTGGCAACAAACGCTCCGGGCAGTCCGCACCAACGCGGGTCCCGTTGACACATCGGTTTTGCTTGGTGTCGACCGGCCGGGTGGGATCGAACTTCGCCCGTCCGCTCCGGACCAGTCGGCGTTCCTCCAACTGGAATTCGGGGAGCCGTTTGAGGCGCGCTCGTTGGCGTATTACAGCAGCGATATACCTGGCGCGCCACGGCCTTCCAACAACCAAACTCCCAATTGGCTGGAAGTTTCTGACGATGGCGATCAATTCCGGAAGATTTGCGACCTTGACTGGGGCGGTAGCGGGCAGGAAAGGGTGGAGTTTCCCGGCACGGCAAGTTTCCCGGCGGTGAAGGCAAAGTTCTACCGCATCGTATCCCTGCACGCGATCAGCATCAGAGACGTCCAGTTGAGCAGAGCGGCGCGAATTCCCCATTGGACGCGCCAGGCCAACTTCACGCGCAGCCATGGATTCGGCGCGGAAGCAGCAGAAGTACCCACGGGGTCGATCGTCGATCCTTCCAAAGTCATCGATATCACCCAGCACATGGACAATCACGGCCGGTTGACCTGGGACGCGCCGGAAGGAGCATGGACGGTTCTGCGCATCGGACAAACCACCACGGGCGTTCAGAACCATCCCGCACCGGATGGTGGATTGGGACTGGAATGCGACAAGTTTAGCCGTGAAGCCTACGACTTTCATTTTGACCATTTCTTTAAGGATTTGTTGGAGGCGCTGGGCCCGCTGGCGGCTCGGGGATTGGCCGGCGGCCTCATTGACAGCTACGAAACGGGAATGCAGAACTGGACCAAGGATTTCCCGCAGGAGTTCGCCAAGCGTCGCGGCTACGATCTGCGCAAGTACCTCCCCGCTATGACCGGGCGCGTCGTGGAAAGCCCTGAGGTTTCCGAGCGCTTCCTCTGGGACATTCGCCGCACCTGCGCCGATCTGATGGGCGACTACTACTATGGCCGTTTCGCGGAGCGCTGCCACCAGTACAAGATGAAGGCTTACGCCGAGCCCTACAGCGGCGGGCCTTTCGAAGAAATGCAATCCGGCGCGCACCTCGACGTGCCGATGGGTGAGTTCTGGGTGGGCCAGGGGAATAACAATTACAGCGTGAAGCTGAATGGTTGCATTGGGCACGTGTTCGGAAAACGCGTCGTGGGCGCCGAATCCTTCACCGGGGACCAGCGCTTCGCCATGTGGCAGAATTACCCCTACCAGATGAAGGGGCAAGGCGATTTGATGTACACGCAGGGGCTGAATGAGTTCATCTTCCATCGCAACGCCATGCAGCCTCACCCCACCGCCGTGCCCGGCATGACGATGGGGCCCTGGGGATGGGAAAATGATCGGACGAACTCCCTCTACAGCGGGTTGGCGGGCTGGTACCAGTATGCCGCCCGCACCCAGAATATGTTGCGCCAGGGGACGTTGGTCGCGGACCTGATCTACTACGCGGGCGTGGAAGTCCCCGTGGATACGCCGGTCTTTCCTGATCACCTGAAACCTACGCCGCCCGAGGGCTATTACTACGATGTGACCAACGAGGAAGCGATCCTGACGCGCATGAAAGCTCAAAACGGCCGGATCGTCCTTCCCGACGGCCTGAGCTATCGCGTGCTGATTCTTCCCGAGGACAAACGCCTCGGCCTGGAAGTGCTGCGCAAGGTGCGCGACATGGTAAAGGAAGGCGTCGCGCTGGTCGGTCCCAAACCGGAAGTCAATCCCGGGCTCACGGGATATCCCAACAGCGATTCGGAATTGCACCAGATCGCCGAGGAGGTTTGGGGCGATCTCAACGGCACTACCGCCACGGAACGAAGTTACGGCAAGGGGCGGGTGTTTTGGGGATTGCCCCTGGCGACGGTTCTCGAAAAACTGAACATCAAACCCGATTGCGATATCACTTCACGCTCGGGCGACGCTCCCATTAATTTCCTCCATCGCCGCGTGGGCGACGCCGAGGTCTACTTCGTGGCCAATCGCCGCCGGCGCGCGGAGGACGTCGTTTGCACCTTCCGCGTCAAAGGCAAGCAGCCGGAACTCTGGAACCCGGAGACCGGCGAAATCACGCCCATCAACATCTACCGCGAAAGCGATGCGGGAATCCGCGTGCCGTTGCAATTCACACCTTCCGCATCCATGTTTGTGGTGTTTCGTTCTCCCGTTTCCGCGCGGCATTTGCGATCCATCGCCAAGGACGGCACGGCGATCGCGCCGATGGAGCCGTTCCCGAAATTTCAACCGGGGCGCCAACGGGAGGTTGTCAACGAGTTCACGCTCAGCGTTTGGATCAAGCCGGACCTGGACGGAATTATCCCTTCCAAGGGCGCTCATAACCCGTATGTGCCCATGCGAAGCATCGTGATCTCCCCGCCGGAAGGCGACACGCTTTACGGCCCCGGGAATGTGTCCTGCGGATTGTTGGCGGCCCGCAACGGAATTGCCGTGCTCGAGCACGCACACATGGATTGGCACACGGTGATCTCCGTGCCGATGCACATCGGGGGCTGGGCACACGTGGCGCTCGTCTACAAAACGGGCGCGCCATCGTTGTACGTGAATGGCAAGCTGGTTGGACAGAGCGAGGCCTCCGGCCGCTTGGTCCATCCGGGGCTCAACGATGTGAACGAGCGCGGTGGCGCCGAATACTTCGACGGAGATATGAGCGATCCCGAACTCTTCCAGGAAGCGCTGGGCGAGGATCGCATCCAGCAGTTGGCCGCGGCCGGCATTCCCAGCCCCATCGCGCCGCCGGCAGTTGAATGGGCCGGAACCGGACCCTCCGAGTTGCTCTTTTGGGACGATGGCAACTATACGTGGCAGGGCGCCGCGGGCGAATCATCCCTGAAGGTTTCGGGAATTGGCCGTCCCCTTGAGATTGCGGGACCGTGGCAGGTCAGCTTCCCGCCCAATCTCGGCGCGCCGGCGGAGGTGACGCTGCCCGAACTGATTTCGCTGCACCAACACTCCGACCTCGGCGTGAAATGCTTCTCTGGGACGGCGACCTATAGGAAGCAGATCAGCGTTCCGTCCGGCGCTACCTCGGGCGACCGGCACCTATACCTCGATTTGGGCTGGGTGCACGTGGTGGCGCAGGTTCGCGTGAATGGCCGGGATCTCGGCTTGTTGTGGAAGCCACCTTTCCGCGTGGACATCACCAGTGCCGCCAAGCCCGGTGAGAACAAACTGGAAGTCCTCGTCACCAACCAGTGGGTGAATCGGCTGATCGGCGACGAACAGTTGCCCCCCGAGAATGAGTACGCGTCCGGCGGGGCCATCAAAGTCATCCCGGAATGGTACCTCCAGGGCAAACCCAAGCCGCCAGGGGGACGGACCACCTTCGCTACCTGGCAGCATTTCCAAAAAGACTCGCCGCTCTTGGCGTCCGGGTTGGTGGGACCAGTCCGGCTGCGCACGGCCGTTCGAAAGCGGATCAGCACATAGCCGCGGCTGGTTGTAGGGGTACGGCAAGCCGCAAGCTTGTCCATATTACGATCCGGCCACTGACCGATGAACTGCGGCAAAGCCCCATTGAATTTCGACCCCGCGCGCCTGGCTGCCGCAGAGTGAAACTCTGCGATATTGGTGAGCGACACGGCCGGCTTTCCCGGAGGGGAGGTAACATGGACAAAAAAACCAGTATAACTTCCGGTCCGTCCCCGTCCGCCAGGAGCGAAAAGGGGCGGAGTAATTTCGTTCGGAACGCAGTAAAGCGCTACCTACTCTGCTCCCTATTGATTCTCTCAAGCTGGTGCCCACTCGCGATGCAGGCTCAGAATGCATCTGTCCGTGGGGCTGAAGCGCCTGCATTGCGAGTGACAAAATGGCTACAGGCTCCAGCGGGCTTTGATGCGCAGTGGAGCCGTCTACGGGGCAAGGTTGTCCTTCTCGATTTTTGGGCGACGTGGTGCGCTCCGTGTGTCCACTCCATTCCTCGTTTGAACGAGCTTGCAAACGAGTTCCGGGGCCAGGATGTTGTATTTCTTGCGGTAACCGATGACGACGAGGAACGCCTCAAATCCTTTCTTCCCAAGCATCCAATCGACGCGATCATTGGAATCGATACGGAAGACACAAGCTTTAAGGCTTTTGGATTGAATTTTTTTGGCGTTACTGTGCTCATCGGCAAGGACGGCAGTATCATCGGTACTACGCTCACCGAAAATCTCACCGCTGACATGCTCAAGGACGCCCTGGCAGGCAAAAACCCAGCTCTCCCGCAAATGCAGACCACGCAAAGCGACCCTGACTGGGATAAGAATTCCATTGATTGGCAAGATGGCATTGTCCCCCTGATGTACGCCATCATCAAACCAATCAAGCCCAACGGGGGCAGGGAATCGGCGGGGTCGGACCGTATCACCGCGGATGGTGTTGGGCTCATGGAGTTGGTGGAACTTGCCTACCAGGCAGATCCTCTCCATGTCGATTGGCAAATGCCAACGGATAACCAAGCCTACCGCGCAGCATTCCGCGTCCCTGAAGATCGGAAGGAGTATCTTCTTCCTTACATGCAAAAGACATTGGCGGACTTCTTTGGAATAAAGGCGAGATGGGAAGACCGAGAGCGCGATGCATATGTTCTACGACACATCCATGGTTTCCCCGTCCTGCCGGAATCGCGATCCGAAAAAGAGCAAGTGCTTGCGTGGCACGGGAAGATCACACTGCGGCGCCAACCTGTCAGCGTACTGTGCAAGATTCTAGCAAATATCGTGCTGCAGGCCATTGTGGTGGATGAAGTCGGAATGACTGGGAACTATGACTTCGACCTTTCCTATCAGCACGGAAATCCGCAATTAACGATTCAGGGTCTTCGGGACGTGGGTTTTGAAGTCGTCAAGGAGCGGCGAAACGTCCCCATCCTCGTAGTCACCCCGGAGGGCGCAGCTAAACCATGAGGCCTCGAACAGCCCTTAGCAGGAGGACCAGGATGTGCTCATTGACAACCAAGGGCGAAAAGGCGCGGAGTAATTCCGTTCGCAGCGGAATTACTCCGCACTTGTATTTACCGGTTCGGGGTGGGCATTTTGTCGCTTTGTAGGTAGCATAATCTAGCCTCATTTTCCTATTGACAAAGCCTACAATTGTCTATATACTTATCTAGTGAGCAAGAGCTAGGAGCTAGTCAGGAGGTTTCATGCCCCCCGCAAGAATCCAATCTTCGGAAAATCTGGCCGCGCTGATAGCTCCGAAGAATCAGCAGTCTGTGCATCTGCAAAGAGTGGAGGACTCCTACTTGCGCCGGATGTGGCGTGTTATCAATGCCTTCGGGAAGATCCGGGAGGGAATACTGCAAAAAAAGATGTTAATAAAATACGTTCGAAGCCGTTATGTGTATGAAAACAAACAAATCTCGGACAGAATGCCTGGAAACAATTCGGACATTTATGTCTTAGATTCGGACATTTGCGTCTAGCCGGCACGAATTTTGCAGAAAAAGCGGCTTGATAACGACAATCTGCAAGTTCAATTTGGTTTTTTACGGAGTTCTTTTACATGATACACGCTGGCATCGCCGTCCAGAACTCAGAATCCCTCCCTACAACCCTGCACCCGGCGATGTCATTTCTGTGCGATACTCCGTAAGTCGCATCATCGCGGAGAGTCAGGCATGAACCTGGATCCAGATTGGGTGCCGATGAAATGGCCGTGTGGTCCTTTGGAATGGGCACGGCGAAGCAAGTCGAAGAGTGTTGGAACTGAACTCAAGGAAACTCTCGAAGCATGGGCTCAGCCTGCCGCCTTGGAGTTGCTCAATGGCGCCCCTGTCAATTGCTTGATCGTGGACTGGGCGGACGGAGCGCCCGAAGATTCCGCTCAGCAGCAGGCATTGAAGCCACTCCTCGAAGCCGGCCGCAGGTTAGGAATCAGTTTTGTGGGAAAGGTTGCGGCGGGCGAGGGCACCGCAGCGGCGGTGGCGTCTGCCCGTGCCGCGGGGCTCTCCGCAGTCATGCTCATGGAACCCTCCAGCCAATCCTTTGACCTTCCGGTCATTTTGCAATTCCCCCGCGATAAAGTTGCTTGGGAATCAGCGACTCCAATTTTCAGTTCGACCGGCAACGAATGGCCGGGGCTCAAGCTCGACACGATGAAGGGAGACACGGCCATCGCCGGTCCGACCGGCGTCCCCTGGGTAAATTCGAACGCGTGGTTTTCATTGCTGTCAAATGAGTTGGCTCCCGGAAAAACCCGGTGGCTGGATTTTGACCCTCCCGACGCGCCAAACCTTGCGCGCCCTCCGACCTATGCTCTCGCCGTCGCCGACAGCCAGGCGTTTGGCAGCCGATGGATCATCTCCTTAGATGACAACTTTCGAAACGCCCTCATAAAAGGGAACCCTCAGGCCACGAGCGTCTGGGGCAAGGCTTGTGAAACGCTCAGCTTCTTTGAGAGTCATCGAGAATGGGAGGGATTCCAATCGCAAGGTATCCTGGCGGTCATTTCTGATTTCCGTGGTGACAATGCCTTCCTCAGCGGAGAAGTGCTGAACCTTCTCAATCGCCGCCGGGTTCAATTCCAGGTCATGGAGAGGTCGAGGGCGCTCGCGACGCCTGCGCCCGGCTTGAAGGCGATGCTCTGGCTCGACAAAGACGCCCCCAGCGCCGCTCAGCTTCGGAAGTTGCTGGCCTTTGTCCGCCAAGGGGGACTGCTGATTGCCCCCGCTTACTGGGGCCCTTCGGGAGCAATCCCCAAGAAACGCGACCCCTCGCTTGATTACAAAATGTATAATCTTGGGCAGGGGCAGATCGCGGTGTCTGTAGAAGGGTTCCAGGATCCGTATCAGGTGGCGGTGGATGCTCATCTATTGGTGAGCCGGCGCAATGATCTCGTGCGCCTTTACAACCCCGAAACGACGAACTGCCACTTAAGCTCTGATCCGGACCACCAGAGGCGGCTCGTGCAAATTCTTAATTATTCTTCCGAGGCCGCCAGCTTCGTCACCCTTTGGGTCAACACGCCCGCCCGCTCGGCGCGGCTGTGGAGCCCGGAGAAAAGGGATTCCCTTTCCATCCCTGGCGTGCCCGCCGCGCCGGGGACAGAATTCGGCCTTCCCACCATAGCCGTCAATTGCGCAATTGAGATGGAGGGACTAAACCCATGATGACCACTCCTTGTTCGCGCAGGAAGTTCCTGGGCGCAGTCGGTGCGACGGCGGGTGCGTGGCTCGCTCACCCCACAATGTTCTTGGCGAGCGCCCCTCCGGCCGGCCGCGTGGCGGTAGGGATGTGTCCTGAGTACGGTCCGAAAGTGGTTGCCACAATGGCGACCTTGTTTGACCAACTCGGCGGTTTGGAGCGGCTGGTGCGAGGGAAAACCGTTGCCATAAAACTCAATCTCACTGGAGACGCCGTTACCCGCTTGGGCCATCTTCCCGCCGGCCTCGCGCATTGGGTTCACCCCGATGTTGTTGGCGCCACCGTCCATTTGCTCGGCCAGGCAGGTGCAAATCGCATTCGCTTGCTGGAAAGCGCCCAATCAACGGCTGAGCCGCTGGAAGAATTCATGCTCCAGGCCAACTGGGAACCACGAGACTTTCTGAGTGCTGCGCCGCGGGTGGAGTTTGAGAACACGAACTACCTGGGATTCGGGAAGAAGTATTCACGCTTGATGGTTCCGGGTGGCGGCCTGATGTTCGCCGGCTACGATCTTAATCACTCCTATGAGGGCTGCGACGTCTTCGTATCGCTGGCGAAACTAAAAGAGCACCTGACGGCCGGCGTAACCTTGACGATGAAGAATTGCTTCGGCATTACTCCCTGCACGATCTATGGGGATGGATCTCCCGAGGATGAGCCGGGGCGTATTCCCATGGGTGGCCGCGGCCCGTTCCATGCGGGGAATCGATTACCTCCCAAGAGCGCACCGCCTCTGGTTGACCGCAGCGGCTCAAAGGAGGGCGGCTACCGCGTGCCGCGCGTGGTGGCGGACCTGGTGGCGGCCCGGCCCGTACATCTCGCCATCATCGATGGAATCCATACGATGAGGGGTGGCGAAGGTCCCTGGGCCCCCGGATGTCACCACGTGCAGCCGGGCCTGCTGATTGCCGGAACGAACTGCGTCAACACCGATGCGGTCGGCATGGCGCTCATGGGATTTGATCCGATGGCCGACCGCGGCACGCCTCCCTTTGAGACTTCCGACAGCACGCTGCGGCTGGCGGAACAATTGGGAGTGGGAACTCGGGACCTGCGGCAAATTGAGGTCGTGGGAACTCCCATTTCTAAAGGCCGCTTCAACTTTCGCGGCGCGTAATCGGTAGCGCGAATGTAGCGGCGTAGCGCGGACCTCCGTCTCTGAGGTCCGCGGTTCTTACTACGCAAATTGAGCCAAATTGAAATTAACCCTTTTTCCCACCGAAGAGCCGCGGACCCCAACAGCAAGAGGTCAACGCCGAAGCCATGAAAAATCCTGCAAAGCAAATTAGGTCGCTTCTCAATCAGAACCTCAGCCGGCGGGACGTTCTCGAATTGCTGGGGCTGGGGGGGACAGCCGCAGCCGCGCCCGCGTTGTTCAGCCAGCAAGCACCGGCCCCGCAAACCCGAGGGAAGAAGGCCCAACCGCCGCGACGCGCTATTTCCGCAAGGCATCCCCTCTTCATGGTGGAGGAAGGCCTCGAGATGTGGCGCTTGCTGCCCGATGATTTTCGCGCTCATTGCGCGTCGGAAGCGTACGGAGGGCGAGGCGAGAAGGTGGCCCCGGGGGCGAAGCCTGCCTTTTTCGCTGACCTGGAGCGAGCGCAGGCGGCAGGAATTCCCGTGGTCCTCTTTGTGCAAGGCGATGAAGACGACGGCCCCCCCGTGCGGCTCGAACACATTTCCAAAGCATTCGAAGAATTCCCCAACCTGATTGGGTGCCGCACGGCTGAACTTACCTGTGGCCCGGGGTTTTCAGCCTCCGAGCGGGGCTACCTGATCGACCTGATTCAGTTGTGCGGGCAGTACGGCGGGCTGGTGAACTGGCAGGAGATGGGCTTTCCCTACCAGCGCGATCATATTTTCACGATAGCCGGCAGGGACCCGGAGCTTTTCCAGACAATCTCAAAAAACGGCGACTTGGTAATCCTGACCGACAAGAACAACGGCTGGGGAAGGTTCTATGAGACGCGCTCACTGGTGTTGGGGATGTGGGTGTCAGGAATCGTTGCCCATTGGGGACTGAATGCGGAGGATTGGTGGTGGTACGAGCAGGGCTACGGCGAGCGGTTCACCCCCAGCAAAGGCCGGCGCGGATACGCCCGCCAGCTTGCCGCGGGGCCCGCGGTAACCAAGGGCTGGGAAATGGCCAGCTCTCTCTCTTTACCCGACATCCTCTACGCGCAAAATGTGCTGCTCGCCATCGCGGGCGGGGCAACGGTCTACAGTTTCGAATCGCCTTCCCATGCGCTCGCCTACCACGATCAAAACGGTGTGGTGCGGCTTACTCCCGCCTGGAAAAACGCCATATACCCTCTGTTCAAAGCCGCCCTGGATTACAACCTCATTCCGACGCGCGAGCAGGTAGTGGCAAAGATGCAGGTCGCCTACCAGGATTCCGGCGCGCCCGGGACGGAACTAGACGCTCCGGGCGAAAAGCTCTACCGGCCGCTCTATGGAGGCAGCACGCCCGACGAGAAGATCCTTGCGGGACTCCTTTCCCCCGATCTTTTCCCGCGGTCGGGGCGCTACTACTTCTTGCCGGTGCTGCCCAAGCTGGCTCCACCCGCGTCGCACTCGCTCTTTCCGAATATCATTGTCCCCAACCAGTTTGCCGACGCTGAAAGCGAACGCGCCTACTTTGACAAACTGTATCCCGCGGAATCGTCAGGCCAGGCTTTGGTGCTGCATATCAACGGCGCGTGGTTCGTTACCAACTGGCATGAGAACCAGAACATCGCACAGGACTTCCGCTTTCGTCCAGCCCTCCGCCTACCTGGCGTGGAACTGTCGGGCCTGCTTGACCCGCATTCCTTCCTGCTGGTCAAAGAGGATGGGCAAAAACTCTATCTCCAGGCGAGTAATTACCTGGTGAAAACACACATTTGGGATGAGCCAAGGCCCGCGGTGTTCGACGCTGAGGGTTATCTCCGAAAGTATGTGTCGAAACCTGATGATGGCGAGAAACGGACGACTACCTTGCAGATCTCTATGGCAGGCGGAGAAAAACCTTTGCTTACGTATTCCACTGAACGCGGGACCGTCGAGTCAAAGTGGGAAGCAAGTACGAGGTCGATGCAAATCAGGTTGGACCATAACGGCCCTGTGGAGTTGACGATCGCTTTCTAGCGGAGCAGAGCTTGGGCACGCAACGTAGTAATTGCCCTCATTTTCGGTATAATCATCCCATAGATTTCTCTCAGGGCACGAGGTCGCAATGAGATTCTGTAGAACGCTGACTTTCCTGATCCTGGCAATGGTGTGGGTCTTTGCCCCATCCGCCTGGTCGCAGCAAAAGCCTTTGACGCAAGACCAGGTCCAAGGCCTGGTGCGGAGCGGGCTCGGAGACGAGTCGGGTGCGAAACTGGTCGAGCAGCGCGGCATTGATTTCGCGCCGGCGGAGGACTTTCTCCAAAGCCTCAAGGCCGCAGGCGCCAGCGAGGCATTTCTTACGGCGCTGCGCACTGCCAAGCCCGAGACCGCGAGCACGAGCGAGAAGAAGCCGCTGAACCAAGAGCAAATTTTCGCTTTGCTGGTGGGCCAAGTGCCGAGCCTCAGGGTGACCATGCTGGTTCAGGAACGCGGGATTGATTTTGACCCCACGGAGGACTACCTCCAGCAGTTCCGTTTGGCGGGCGGCGACGACGAACTCATTAACGCGCTCAAGAGCGCCCAGGTGACGAAGCCCGCTACGGTCGATTCGGCGGCGCAGACGTTACAGGCCGCGATCAGGCAACACGTGGCGCGCGGAGCGGAATTCATTCAGAAGCGCCAGTATGAGCAAGCTGAGCAGGAATATCGCGCGGCCTTACTGCTGGACGCTCAAAACGCCCTTCTTTATGTGAGCCTGGCCTATAGCTTGGATCAACAGAAGAAGTGGGACGATGCGGCGACGGCCGCCCGCGAGGCGCTCCGCCTGAACCCCAATAGTGCCTTGGCGCATAGCACCCTTGGTGTCGCGCTGGAGTCGAAAGGGGATCGCCAGGGCGCTCTCGAGGAATACCGCGCAGCCTCCACCCAGGACCCCAATAACGCGCAATTCAAGCAGGCATACGACCGCCTGTCCCAGCCTTCGTCTGCCCCCGCGACAACAACGACGGCGGCACCGGTCGCCTGTGTCATTCTAAAACGCATGGGGCCTGCTGACGAAGTCACCAGCCACCTGTATTCCTTTGGGGTCAGAGGCAAGCAGTTTCAATATGTGGAAGGTAATTATCCAAGCGGAGCCAAATGGCATGGACGCATCACCGACAAAGATGTCAGGGATATTCAGGAAAGGGGCGGCAAGTTCGTAATCCTCGAGCCGAAGTACACAGACGCAGACCTGGAACAGGCTCGCAAAAGCTGTAAGCAGTAATCCCTTGGTGTTTCACATAATCCTGACAGGTCGTTATAAGACCAAGAAGAGGGCTCCCTGCATCGTCCCTGCAATGTCCATCGGGTAATCCCCAGTGCGGGAGTTTTTAGGCTTGCGTTATCTTGAAGCAGAGCAGTTCCAGCGGCTGCACAGTTGTGGCAACCTGGAATCGCCAATAGCCGTCTTCGCGTTCAACCTGAAATCCGGCAGGTTTTGGGGACATCAGGCTATCGAGCCGAGGCGTTCCTGCCAGGGCCGACACACGGAAGGCTATGCGGGAAAGGGTGTCAGAGGTAAGGTTGGCGATCCCGACGACAATCCCATGCTGGCCGTCCCGTCGCAACGGAAGCACGTTAGCTCCACCATCAACAAACAGCGGCAGCGGGCCTTGGTTGATCCATTCCAGCATTTTTCTTAACACCTGCTGACGTTTCCAGCCGCGGAAGCCGATCGCGCGAAGGTCACCGCGAGATCCGTTGAAGGGAATTATTCCCACGCGGCCCCCCAGTGAGTTCTCAAACAACGCCATCCCCGGTAGAGAATCGCCACTGTCTGGGGGGCAAATTCTGCTTACGATGACTGCCTTTTCGAGGGGATCCAGCCGATACTTGGCAGCACGGGCAATGGTCTCATCCTGATTTACATACTTGTCCGCAAATCGACCATCGACCATGCGTTCGTAGTTGTATGCCCCCGACAACGGCTGAAGATCCTTCAGGCCTATCGCTGATGCGTGCCCTTTTTCAACCAGGAACGCCGCCGCGTCACCATCCAGCAGGAGCTTGCCTCCCAGCAAGGCTTGAAGCTCATTTTCACTGCGCTCTTCCAGAAAGGCGCGGCTGGCCAGCTTTACATCATCGGGATAAAAGGTTGTGGCAAACCCCAGCAGGTCCATGGCTCCTTCCCACACGGGGGGTGCGGGCAGGGCTGCCATTCGGTTCGCCACCACTTTCCGGTGCAAAGGGAAATGTTCATCCCAAAGGATCTGTAGTCCCCGTTCGGTCTGACATTCCGCCGACCAAGTACAAATGCCACAGAAGTAATCGAAAGAATCCCTGAGCATTTGATCAAGCGCCTTGTCGTAATCAAACCGCGTATCCACAAAATTGAAAATGTCTAGGGTTATGTCGGGAGGCGCCAAAAATAGACTTAAGGCGATCTGGAGACGAGTGAGGCGGGCCGATTTGTCGAACCGCGTAGACGGACCGTTTTCAAGTTCCGGGGTTAGTCGCATTCTCCCCCCCAGAAGAGGCTGCAATTTCCTCATGCAGGCGAGTTCGGACGGCGTCTCGGTGTAGACGCCTTCCTGGTAAGTGGCATAATGAGGACGCAACACCGGTTGATTCCCGCTCGCGGAAAATGCTCGAACCATGTCTAGCCAACGCCGCCCTTCCGCGGCGTGGGTGTTGGGATCGGAGCACATCAGTCCCATGTGGGTCCTGGGCGAGGCAGCCTTCACGGCGTCGGAGATGATCGTAGCCGCCTCAAGAATCGAGTCGCCACAGAGATCCAGCCAACTCTTGCGCTCTTCTGTTGGCTGCGGCCAAGCGCACAGGATCTGATGGACAAGTTCCTCCCGGGACAAGCGCTTCCCAACCCGCCGGGCCATCTCCTCCAGATGCAGAGGGCAAAAACATCCCCAGGAAACCGGGGAATGATTGTGGTAACGAAAGTCGTCGTCGATGTAAATGATTTCGGGCTCGAGTTGAGCGAACAGCCCGTATAGCTGGCCAATATAGGCTTTCCACTGAGGATCGATCGGGCAGGGAATGGCCCTGGACTGCGCGCCGTCATCACTCACCATGAAATGCCATGAGAAGCGGCTTCGCTCATCACGGCCGATATCGGCATGACCAAGCGTCGTCCACATATTAATGCTCGTGTGCAGCCCGGCCGCCCGCAAGCGAGAGAACACCGGCCGCAAGATTTCCACTCGGGCCTTGGCTTCCTCCAAAGTGGGAAGGTTCCAGCCCATGTCCCAATGGTTGCCATTAAAGAGAATGACATGAGAAATGTGATTCTCTTTGCAGAAGGCAATTAATCCCCCCGTTTGCTGGAAGGCGCTTTCGCTGCGTAAGAAATACCGCAACATGTAATTCACTTGGGGTGCCCCTTTGCTCGCGGGCATCGGACTCGTGTCAGACAGCGCGTCAACCCAAAACGCCACAGTGCCGGGAACGCCAAGCACAGACCTGCAAAACCCACGTCGGCTTACTGACATTACGGACCTCCAGGGTGGTTCCCACGGTTTGATGGACTGTTGTGTCGCCTGGCGCTGCACATCCAGCTCATGGGCCCAGCTCATGTCGGCGGTCTCTGCTGGTTTTCGCGCTTACCCGCCGGCGGCGGTAGCCCGACGGCCCCCCTCATGGTGCTTCACCCACGCCACCAGCGCTGCCAATAGTTTCTGAATGTGCACTTTCGTTTCCTCATCCGTGAGGTTGCCCTTTTCATCGAAACGCTGGGCGGCGTTGGTAATCATGACCTCCGGCCGGTTGAGCGGATACATATTCAAGAACACAAACACCTGCCGCAAGTGGTATTGCGCCCGCGATGTCCCCTGCGCCCCGACGGAAGCGCCCATGAGGGCCACCGGCTTTCCCTCCCAAGCGCTGTCACCGTAAGGCCGGGAAGCCCAGTCGATGGCGTTTTTTAGAACCCCGGGAATCGAGTAGTTATATTCCGGGGTGAGGATAAGGATGGCGTCGGCGGCGCGAATTCGCTGCTTAAGCAGCACAACACGCTCCGGGGGGTGCGCCTCTTCATCTTGATTGAACGGTGGAATGCCATCGAGGTCAAAGATCTCGAGGCGCACCCCATCGGGCACCAGTTGTTGAGCCGCCCGCAGCGCGGCGCGATTGAATGAGGACTTACGAAGGCTGCCGGCAATTCCTAGAATGGTCAAAGGCGTGTTCATTTTCGTATTCCCTCCTCGAAATCTAAACTAACGGACTTTCCCCCGTGCGGCAATTTTCCAGCAGCCCACCGCCTCACCCTGGCGCAGCGTCAGGATCTCGTCATGCATATTCACCGTGGCGCAAACGTGATTGGGTATGACCGTCACAACTTCGCCGACGTGAAAGCTGTGGCGCGACTGCGTAATATCCAGAAGCCCGTGCTCTTCATTCAGCTTGACGATGGGCGCGTCGGGCGCGTCCACCACGTATCCGAAGCCGGATTTTGGTCCGGAGCCCAGCAGGTCGGAAGAAAACGTCTTGGATCCGGCATCGATGATGGCGCGGCCCGGCACGGCGGTGGAAACCACCGTCGCCACCACGCGCACCGCGCAATCCCCCAGACCGCACGCGCCCTGGTAGTAGGTATTTAGATCGTTGTAAACATAGGTGCCGGGACGAATCTCCGTGAGCCCCGGGATCAGGTGCGCAAACTCGGCGGAAGGAGTGGAGCCCCCGGAAACGATCTCCACCGGCATGCGCTCCGTGCGAAACGCCTCGAGGCCTCGGGCGACGCGCTCAGCCACGTGTTCGGCTTCCGCGCGGCGTTGCTCCGGAGTCCCCCAGACATTTCCGAAAAAGCTCATCAGCCCGCGAAACTTCAGCCCCGGCAGCTTTTCGATGGTCCTCGCCAACGCCACCAGTGCCGGCCCAGGATCGAGCCCACAGCGACGAGCGCCGGCGTCGAATTCCACCAGCACGCCGATGCTCGCATCTTGCGCGGCGGCCGCTCGGGAAAGCTCCTGCGCTGCGGCTTCCGAATCGAGCGAGACCAGCAGACGGCGCGCGCGGGCGAGGCGGGCCAGCCGCCGGAGTTTTTCCTCTCCCAGGATCGGAAACGCCACCAGGATGTCGTCGAGGCCCGCGCTGGCCATCACTTCTGCTTCACCCACTTTGGCGACCGTCAGGCCCACGGCGCCGTGCGCCAATTGCCGGCGCGAAACCTCCACCGTCTTGTGCGTTTTCGTGTGCGGGCGCAAACCCACGCCCTGCCGGCGGCACAATTCCGCTACCTGTTCGAGGTTCTTTTCCAGAACGTCAAGATCCACCGTTAAGGCCGGAGTGGAAAGCTCTCGGGCAAGCATGCACACCTCACTTTACTTCCTGCGCCGCTTGCTGACGCGCGCGATGCAGTCGATTTCAATTTTGATCTTGGGGAGCTGCGCGCCCACGGTGGTGCGCGCCGGCTGATCTTCCGGAAAAAACTGCTTGTAAACTTCATTCATCGCCGCAAAGTCCTTCATGTCGGCAAGGAATACGCCCACGCGCACCACATCCTTCAGCGAGCTCCCGGCCGCTTCCAGAATGGCGCGGATGTTCTGGAGCGTCCGGCGTGTCTCGGCTTGAATGTCGCCGAATTCGAATTCGTTGTTTTGGGGGTTCACGCACGCCTGCCCGGCGACAAAGACAAAGCCGTCAGCAACGATGGCCTGGGAATAGACGCCTTTGGGTTGGGGAGCGTCCGAGGTACGGACCACTTTGCGCATGTTATCTCCTCGAAAGGGATTGGTTTTCTCGAAAGCCCCTCAGTATAATGACCCACCTTGATTTGGTAAAGGCCGCTCGCGCGGGGTAGTCGGTCAGTGTGGAGTTGTCGCGGCGAGTTTATCCGTCAGCCGACGGACCAAACGGCGGCGTCCCGATAGGATCGGGACGGGTTCCGCCGGCCCGGCATCAAATTCACCCAGCGCGGCGCAAGAAAGCGAGACGCCCGCTTGCCAATGTCGCCGCAAAGATGGATGAACCATCTCGTGATCGTCCGCCATGGTGAATCGCAGCGCAACGTGCGCCGCGCGCAAGCGCAGCGGGAAGGGAACCTGGAATACCACGGCGACGTCCGCGATATGGACGTAGCGCTGACGCCCCGCGGCTTGCGCCAATCCCTCGAAACCGGAAAATACCTGGGGCGGGAATTTCGTTTCGACCGCGTCTTTGTTTCACCTTACGAACGCACGCTCCAAACCGCCACCACCTTCCTGAAGCAATTTCCCTACACCGTGGACCTGACCCTGGAGGAGCGCATCCGCGAAAAAGAATTCGGCATCCTCGACGGTATGACCGCCCAGGGCATCCGCAGCAAATATCCGGATGAGTGGCGCCGCCGCGAGCGCGAGGGGAAATACTACTATCGCCCGCCGGGAGGCGAGAGCTACCCCGATGTGGCGTTGCGCGTCCACAGCTTTCTCGGCACCCTGGCGCGCGACTGCCGCAAGCAATCGGTGCTGGTGGTGTGCCACTCCGTCGTGGTGCTCACCTTCCGCCGCCTGCTCGAGCGCCTGACCGAAAAGACCCTGCTGGCCATTGATCGCGACCCCGGCCAGGACGTCGCCAACTGCTCCGTCACCTGGTACGCGTACGACTCCGGCGCCGGCCACCGCGGCCGCCTGGTGTTGCGCGAATTCAACGGTGTGCACTACTCCCCTTAATGCGCTTCTATTGATAGCTGTTAATAGGATTTAATAGCTTGTCAAGGAAAACGCCAGGGTCAGGACTGGGCGTAGGAATTTTGCGTTGAAGATTTTTCTATGGCCACACCTCCGAGGTCGTCATCGCCAGGCTTTTTGGTTTCGGGTGCAGAATTTCACGCGCCCGCCGAACTCCCGCGCGCCATAGGGACCGTGGGTGCGATCGCCATTGTGGTGGGCACGATTATCGGGTCCGGGATCTTCATGGTCCCGCACGATGTGGCGCTTGAGGTCGGGTCCGTCCCCGCCGTCATCCTGGTTTGGATCGTAGGTGGAGCGTTGGCGCTGGCCGGTTCGCTTTCGCTCGCCGAACTCGCCGCGGCAACTCCGGAAGCGGGCGGAGTTTACGTCTACCTGCGCGATGCCTACGGCAAGCTGGCGGCCTTTCTTTACGGTTGGGCAGCGCTGCTGGTTATTGAATCGGGTGGCATCGCGACCCTCGCGGTGGCTTTCAGCATCTACAGTTCCACCTTTTTCCCTCTTACTCCCCTCGAACGAAAGCTGGTGGCGAGTGCGGTGATTGCAGTTCTGACGCTCGTGAATATTGCCGGGGTCAAGCGCGCCTCGGGGGTGCAGACCTTCTTTACGCTGGCTAAGTTAACGGGGCTGGCCATCATCGTGGGGTTTGCCTTATTCGCCCACCACGGGGCCCTGGTTGCGCCACCGCCGGGATATGTGCCCCCGCACACCACGCTGAGCTCATTTGGGGTGGCGCTGATTGGGGTGTTGTGGGCTTATCACGGATGGCACCACCTGTCGCATGTGGCGGGCGAAGTGAAGAATCCCTCGAGAGTACTCCCGCGCAGTTTTCTGGCCGGCGCGCTCATCGTCATTTTCGTTTATCTCAGTGCTAACCTCGCCTACCTTCAGGTCTTGTTGCTGCCCGTCATGGCTCAGGACGCCTACCAGCGCGTGGCGGCCAAAACCATGGAAATCCTTTGGGGCCCGCGGGGTGCCGCGTTCGTTTCCGGGTTGATTCTTTGCTCGATGTTTGGGGCGACCAACGGCAACATCCTGGGTGGCGCGCGCGCCTACTTCGCCATGGCGCGCGACCGCGTCATGTTTTCCGCGGTGGGGCGAATTCACCCGCGTTTTGAAACCCCCTATGTTGCCCTGCTGATCCAGGGAGTGTGGTCCATCGTGCTGGCGGCCACAGGCACCTTTGAGCAACTCTATACTGGCGTCATTTTCACCGGCTGGATTTTCTACGCCGCGGCGGCGCTGGCAGTGATCATTCTGCGCCGGAAGCGCCCGCAGTTGGCACGCCCTTACCGGGTTTGCCCTGTATTGCCGGTGGCTTTTGCCGCAGCGGCGCTGATCATCATTATCAATGCGCTGGCCCGCAGCCCTCGCGAATCCGGCATTGGTTTGGGACTGGTGTTTTTGGGAATTCCCGTCTACCTCGCCTGGACGCGTTTCACTCGAATCCGGCAGAGCGCGTAAGAACGGCGGGGCATTTTCCTGCTTATTTGCAAAAGGATTTACTTGAGGTTTTCCGCAATGAGGAACTCGACCACCACCACGTCGTGCCAGCGGCCTTCCAGGAGCGTGTGTTTTTCGTGCACGCCCACTTCTCTCCAGCCGGTCATGCGGCAAAGCGTGCGGCCGGCGTCATTGTGAGCCACAAATCTTCCGATCAATTTGTGGTGTCCTTCTTTGCGCGCCGCAGACTGAATGGCGCGCATTAATTCCCTGCCCACACCGTGCCGCCGGTAATCGCGGTCAATGTAAATGAGCAGTTCGGCGATGCCCTCGATGCGGGGCCGCACTTGATAGGGGCTAAGCGACGCCCATCCCAAAACCCGCCCGTTCAGTTCCGCCACCAGCAGCGGGTATTTTCCGGAGTGTTCCGTCACCCAACGCGCGCGCTCCTCGGGAGTGACTAGGAAATGTTCAAACGTCGCCAGGTGATCTTGGGTCGCCTGCATATAAATCCGCGCGATATCGTTAGCATTGCGCTCTTCGGCCGCCCGCACGTGCAATTGTGGGCGCGGCTTTTCCGGCAGGGCAGGAGTGAGAGGTGATGACATGATCGTGACCTGTGTCATCATAGCAAGAGCCCGGCGATTCACCAAGTCTGGATTGGGTCATTTTGACGTGGCACAGGCATCCCACCCGCGAACGGACACGGCCAAAATGGCCGCGCTACCACAAAATGAGCCACGAGCAAATTTCGCGTTGACATTTTGTCCTTGGCGACTTATTCTGGATTTCTTGATGGTATGCAACCTCCAACTCGACGCGGCGAAGTGCTGTTGTACGGCGCCAATGCCGGCGTGTGGGGGAGTTGCTTAGCAGCGCTTTAGTCAAAACGGCCTGAATCCAAACCCACCGTCGGAGCAAATCCGGCAGTGGGTTTTTTGTTTTTGGAGCGCACTCAGAATGAAAGCCTCGAACTCACTTTGGAAGGAAGAGCTCTCCGACAAAATGCCGGGAGACCTGGCCCACGAAATTGACATTTTCGAAACGGAGTTGGGTCTGAAGAAACAGGGGAAGCTCGACGAGCGTCTCATTGCTGAAACGCGGTTGCGCCGGGGCGTGTACGGCCAGCGTTACGACAATGGTCAACGGCACGACGGCAAAAAGGTGCAAGAGTTCGACTACCCCACCGGGCGCTTAACCAAGGGTCCAAACACGCTCTGGGATGCTCCGGGCATGCAGCGCATCAAGATACCCGCCGGCGGCCTGAACGCCGCGCAACTCGAAACCCTGGCGGAACTTTCGGAAGAGTACTCCGACGGAATTGCTCACATCACCACTCGTCAGGACGTTCAGCTTCATTACGTGCACATTGACGATACGCCGACGCTGATGCGCCGCCTGGCTGCCGCAAGAATCACCACCCGCGAAGCCTGCGGGAACACCGTCAGAAATGTTACCGCCTGCCCCTACGCCGGCGTTTGTCAGGATGAAGTGTTCGATGTCACCCCTTATGCTCGGGCGCTTTCACGATTCCTGCTCGGGCACCCGGACTGCCAGAGCTTTGGCAGGAAATTCAAACCCTCGTTCAGCGGCTGCGCGCAGCATGCCTGCGCACTCGCGAACATGCACGACCTGGGCTTGATCGGAGTCATGCGCACTGAAAACGGGAAGGAAGTGCGCGGCTTTGCCGTGTATGTGGGCGGAGGGTTGGGGACGGTTCCTTATCAGGCGAAACTATTCCACCCCTTCCTGCCCCCGGAGGAGCTGCTGCCCATCGCCCAATCGATCGCCAGGGTTTTCGCGCGTTTGGGAGAAAAGAAAAATCGCAATCGCGCGCGCATTAAATTTCTGATTCACGATCTGGGAATCGAAAAATTCAAGGAATTGGTTTGGGAAGAGCGCAGGACGCTGCCTCCTGACCCGAGATGGACAGAGTATTTGGAGAGGGCAAGAAAATTGACGGAGGAGCCGCTGCACCCACCGGGAGAGATTCCGTCGTCGACCCCCGAAGCCTTCGAGCGATGGCGCAAAACCAACGTGCGGCCCCAGCGTCAGGAAGGTTATTCCACGGTGACGGCCACACTCCCTTTGGGCGACATCACCGCGAGCCAGCTTCGCGCCCTCGCCGACATCGTGCGCCGCTTCACGCGCGAGACGCTCCGCACGACCGTCGAACAAAACTTCGCCATTCGTTGGGTCAGCAATCATGACCTGGTGGACATCTATGAAGCTTTGAACGCGGTGGGCCTGGGGGATCCGGGGGCTGGAAGCATCGTGGATATCGTTACCTGCCCCGGGACCGACACGTGCAAACTGGGTATCTCCTCGTCGCGAGGCTTGGCTGCGGAACTGCGCAACCGGCTCGCCCAGAGGAGTTTTGAAATGGACGAGGCCGTGCAGAACCTTCACATCAAAATCAGCGGCTGCTTCAATAGTTGCGGCCAGCATCACGTGGCCGACCTCGGTTTCTACGGCGTCAGCCGCAAGATGGCGGGCTACGCCGTTCCGCACTTTCAGGTGGTGCTGGGTGGAGAGTGGGAAAGCAATGCGGGGTCGTATGGCCTGCCGGTTGTGGCGGTCCCATCCAAAAACATTCCGCAAGTTGTGACCCGTTTGACGGATCAGTATGTGGCCAACCGTAAGAATGGTGAAAGCTTTAAGGATTTCGTCAAGCGCATCGGGAAGGTAGAAATCAAAAGTCTGTTGGAAGATCTCACGCGGCTGCCCGCCGATGACGCCGGCCGGTCATTTTTCAGCGACTGGGGTGATCCACGCGAATACAGTTTGGGCGACTTGGGCGTGGGTGAATGCGCCGGAGAAGTCGTTGCGCCGATCGAATTCGATCTCGCCGCTGCCGAAAGTGAGGTTTTTGAGGCGCAGGTCGACCTGGAAAAAGGCGACTTTGAGCAGGCGGCCCGGACTGCTTATCTGGCCATGATCCACGCGGCCAAAGCGCTGGTGAAACTGGAATTCCAAGACATCCCCGACGACCCGGACCGGATCGTCCGGGAATTCGCCACCCGCTTCTATGAAACCCAGAAGTTCTACGATTCGTTCGCGGGCGGAAAATTTGCTCAGTACTTGTTCGCTGCCCACGCCTCGTTAAGCAAGCCGGCCAATCCTGACTCGGCTCGCTACCTGATTGATGAGGCCCAGCTCTTCATTGACGCTTCCCACGCGTGTTACAACCGGCTGGGAACTGTCAGTGTCGCCTAGAGGAGAGAAATCGATTCACATGGAATTTCAGCACGTCAACATAAAGCTCTGCGTGAAGAATGCCGAGGGAATTGACCTCGAGGCTTTGATTCCGGTCTTTCATCGCTGGATCCAAAGTCAGTCGCGGGGTGAACTCCTGCTGGACGTTGCGGATTATCGTCACGTCCGCTCGGGCCCGGGCGTGATTTTGATCGGACACCAGGGCAACTATAGCCTCGATAACACCGGAGACCGGCTGGGTGTCCGGTACAACCGCAAAGCGGTGTTGGAGGGAACGAACCAGGATCGCCTGGTCCAGGCAACGCAGGCTGCGCTGGCTGCCTGTCGGCGTCTTGAGACCGAAGCAAGCCTGGACGGAATGATTCAGTTCAATGGCCGCGAGATCGAGGTGTTCATCAACGATCGCCTTCTCGCCCCCAATATGCCGGATACCCGCACCACAACTGATTCGGAGTTTCGCACTTTTTTTGCGACACTCTTCGGGGACATCGAATACGCTGTGTCGTACCCGCAGGATCCCCGCAGCTTGTTTTCCCTGCACGTGAAAACATCTCAGGCATTTGACACAACGGAATTGCTGAACAACTTGAATTCAATGGCGCCGGCATCCCACCAAAGTTAATGGAAATCATCTGACACGGTTGTAACTCTCCCCTTGTCCGCTTTCAGTCACGCTTCGCGGCGGCGTCCCAGAATCGGACTTGTCCACCAGACCCGCAGTCCAGGGATGTTATAATTCTTAAGTTTGCCGCTACTGCTTGGGAGCTCTTATGCATGATGTCTGCCTGTGGATGGCGCTCGCATTTTATGCCCTCGGAATCGCGCTCATTGTCCCCTCTGTTGTACGGCGACGGCCGTCACTTTCGCCTGCTTCCCTGGGGGCGCTGGGAATCGGCTTGGCGGCGCATGCCGCGGCGCTGGGGATTGAAGCCGCGCGCCTTCACCGTCTGCCAGTTACGGACGTTCGGAGCGCTCTGTCGTTTTATGCATTCCTGGTGACCTTGGCCTTTTTCTTCGTCTACCTGCGCTATCGGATTGTTTCCTTGGGTCTCTTCATGCTGCCGCTGGTTTTTCTGCTGACGCTAATCTCGGCGCTTCGTCCGGCGGGTTCTTTTGATTCTTCGGCCTTTCGGGGCGGCTGGTTGCTGGTTCATATCAGTTCGATTTTCTTCGGTTACACGGCCCTGTTTCTGACCTTCGTCGCCGCCGTCATGTACTTGATTCAGGAGCGCGAGCTGAAGTCCAAGCAGCCGCGGGGCTTTTACTACCGCTTGCCCTCGCTGAAGGTCTGCGAGGAACTCTATTACCGCTCACTGGTGCTGGGACTTCCCTTTTTGAGCCTCGGCATAGTGACGGGGTTTGTCTGGGCAAGCCGTACATGGAAGGGCCCTTGGGAGCTCGATCCGAAAATCCTGGCTTCCATGGTGACGTGGTTGATCTATCTGGTGCTTTTTTCCCATTGCGTTAGCGGTGTTTGGCGTGGGCGGCGCGCTGCCTATTACGCGATCTTTGGGTTCGCCGCCATTCTCGTGACCTTCGTGGGCATCAGCTTGCTCAGTGGGGAACACGGATACATCCCGAAATTACGGGGTTAGGAATTCGGGTTTCGGGACTCGGAGGCATTCCGCCGAACCCCGAACCCCTGATCCAGAATCCCGGGCTCAACTATGAATCTCACGCTATTGGGCATCAATCATCGCACGGCGCCGGTGGAAGTCCGGGAAAAGATGAACATCCCGGAAGCGTGCCTGGCGGAAGCCGTATCCGATCTGATGCATCGGGAGGGCATCCGCGAAGGAATGATTCTCTCCACCTGCAACCGTGTGGAAGTGACCACCTCTGCGGAGGAGGAAGTCGACGCGGAATCCATCATTCGCCGTTTCCTGGCGGACCATCACCATTGTGACTTAACGCACTTCGCGCATTTCTTCTACCGTCTCCGGCAGCAGGACGTGGTAAGGCACCTGTTCCGTGTGGCCTCAAGCCTTGATTCCATGATCCTCGGCGAGCCACAAATATTGGGACAAATGAAACAGGCGTACGCCGCGGCGCGCACGGTGGGCGCGATGAACGGCACCCTGAACGACGTGGTGAACCAGGCGCTGGCGGTGGCGAAGCGCGTGCGGCGTGAAACCGCGCTCGGATCGGCGGCAGTGTCAGTCTCTTATGCGGCCGTCGAACTGGCGAAAAAAATCTTCGGCAGCCTCCAGGGTAAAACCATTTTCGTCGTGGGGGCCGGCAAGATGAGCGAACTGGCGGCCAAACACCTGCTGAGTAGCGGCGCCAGCAGCATCCTGGTGAGCAATCGCACTTACGACCGGGCAATGGAGCTGGCGGCGGCGTTTCATGGTACGCCGGTGCCCTTCGAGCATCTCTTCGAATACCTGGGCCAGGCGGACATTGTCATCAGTTCCACCGCGTCGCCTCAGACCATCATTAACAAGAGCCAGGTGGAAAAACTCCTGAGCGCGCGCAAGCACCGTCCCATTTTTTTTGTGGATATTGCCGTGCCGCGCGACGTCGACCCGGCTGTCAATGAACTGGATAATGTCTTCGTGTATGATATCGACGACCTCGGCCACGTCGTCGAGGCCAACAAGAAGCAACGTGAGCAAGAAGCCGTTTGGGCTGAGGAAATCATCCGGATGGAGGTGCAAAAGACGCTGAAACGCCTGGCGTCGCGCGACGTCGTGCCCACGATCGTGGCGCTGGAGGACCGCCTGAACCACATTCGCGCGGCGGAAATGGAGCGCTACCAGGGCCGGCTGGCAAACCTAACCCCCGAGCAGCGCCAAGCCGTGGACGCCCTAACCCGTGGCATCATGAACAAAATACTTCACGGACCCATTACGGAACTTAAGAGTGGAGCGGGCGAACCCGAAAACGTAGCGTTAGTCCGGCTGATTCACAAACTTTTTGGGCTGGGGAGTTGAAAAGAGCAAGGGTAAAGGGTGAGGGATGAAGGTTAAAGGGTAAAGTATAAAGGGTAAAGGACAAGGCGACCGCATTTAACCTTTACCCTCTAAACTTTACTCTTCTATTTTACGCGCAGCTGACTCTATTTGCGATTAACATGCGATTGATCATCGGCTCTCGCGGTTCCAAGCTCGCTCTGTGGCAAGCCCACTGGGTTCGTGACCAGCTTGCCGCTGCCGGCTTTGAAATAGAAGTTCGCGTCATCAAGACGACGGGCGACAAGCTCCAGGCCGTGGCGCCCGGCGATCCTTCGCCGGCCTCCATGGCGCAAACCGTTGCGGAGGCGGGGAGCAAAGGCCTGTTCATCAAAGAAATTGAAGAAGCATTGCTGGCGCAGGAAATCGATGTGGCAGTGCACAGCTTGAAGGATCTGCCCATCGAGCAACCCGCGGGGCTGGCGCTCGGCGCAGTGCCGCAGCGCGAGGACGCGCGCGATGTTTTCATCGCCCGGAGCGGACATCCCCTGGCGAACCTGCCGCCCGGTGCGCGGGTGGCCACGAGCAGTTTGCGGCGGCAGACGCAATTGCGCGCCTTGCGGCCTGACCTTGTTTATCTCGCGATGCGGGGGAATTTGGACACGCGACTGCGCAAGCTGGAGCGTGGTGATTGTGAGGCGTTGGTGCTGGCTGCCGCAGGCGTGCGCCGCCTGGGCCTGGGCGAACGGATAACCAGTTACTTCGCCCTCGACCAGATGTGCCCAGCGGTCGGCCAGGGGGCGCTGGGCATCGAAATCCGCGCTGACGATGCGCTTGCGCGCGAGGCCGTGGCGCGCCTCGATGACCGGGCGACCCATCAGGCAATCCGCGCCGAGCGCGCCGTGCTGCGCGGCCTGGGGGGCGGCTGCCAAGTGCCCATCGCTGCCCACGCCGTTGTGGAGGATGGCCATTTGCGCTTGCAAGGGCTCGTCGCAAACCTCGGCGGGACGCAAGTGATTCGCGCCCAGACGAAGGGTCCCGTGTCCGATCCGGAAGCGCTGGGCGCGACGGTGACGGAAGACCTACTGCGCCAAGGCGCGCGGGGGATACTCGACGCGCTCGGGAAGGCGTAACGCCGCCTGTGGGTGAACGGCAGAAAATCGAAACTCGAAACTCGAAAATCGCCCCGCGTTTCGATTTTGAAGTTTCGTCTTTCGGCGACCAACCATCACCGACCTGGACTACGGACAACGTACAATGAATTCCGGCAAAGTCTATCTTGTGGGCGCAGGACCCGGAGACCCGGGACTGCTGACGCTCAAAGGGAAACAGATTCTTGAGCGCGCCGACTGCGTCGTTTACGACTTCCTGGTGAATAAAGAGTTGCTGGGCCTGGCGCGGGCCGACGCCGAAATGATCGCCGTGGGCCGGCGTGGTGAAGCCGATCGCCTGCGGCAAAGCCAAATCAACCAACTTCTGGTGGAGCGAGCCCGTGCGGGCAAGTTGGTGTGCCGTTTGAAGGGCGGCGACCCGTTTGTGTTCGGGCGAGGGGGCGAGGAGGCCCAAGCGCTCGCCCATGCCGGCATCGCCTTTGAAGTTGTGCCGGGAGTTTCGGCGGGGCACGCCGTTCCCGCTTACGCAGGAATTCCTATAACCCACCGTGACATTACTTCCACCGTAATCTTCATCGCCGGGCACGAGGACCCCGAGAAGGAATCGTCGCGTCTTGACTGGCCGCAACTGGCGAGCTTCCCCGGCACACTGGTTTTCTTCATGGCGGTGAGGAATCTGCCACGCATTGCCCAGGCCCTGATCGAGCATGGACGCGCACCCGCTACACCCGCCGCCGTCATCCAGTGGGGCAGTTTGCCGAACCAGAAGGTGATCGAGGGAACCTTGGCGGACATCGCCGTCAAAGCTTCCGCCATCACCACGCCTGCCATCACGGTGATTGGTGAGGTGGTGAGCCTGCGGGAGCGCCTGGATTGGTTTGAACATCTGCCGCTGTTTGGCAAGCGCATCGCCATCACTCGCGCGCGCGAGCAGGCCGGCGTGTTCCGCGAGGAACTGGCAGCCTTGGGCGCCGAAGTCATCGAGATCCCCACCATTAAGATCCGGCCGCCGGATTCGTGGGAGGCGCTCGATGCCGCCATCCGCAGGCTGGAGGAGTTTCACTATCTGCTGGTGACGTCGGCGAATGGAGTGCGGAATTTCCTGGCACGCCTCGCGGCGTCAGGACGCGATGTGCGCGCCTTGAAGGGGCTGACCATCGGCGCCATCGGCCCGGCAACCGCGGCCGAATTCGCGCGCACGGGCGTGAAGGTCGATCTGTTGCCAGCGGAGTACGTGGCGGAGGGATTGCTCGCAGCGCTGGGTGACCGCGATTTGCGGGGCAAAGCCTTTCTGATTCCGCGCGCGCGTGTGGCGCGGGACCTGGTGCCTCGGGTGCTCGAGGAGCGCGGAGCTCGCGTGGAAGTTGTGGAAGCTTACCAGACCGTGATGCCGGAGATCTTCCCGGAAGAACTCGCTCGCCTGCTCACCCCACCGCCGGATGCGATTACGTTCACCAGTTCATCAACAGCCACGAATTTCGCCAAGCTCCTGGGCGAGAATCGGCTGGCGGAAACGCTGCGCGGAACAGTCATCGCCTCCATCGGCCCGGTCACATCCCAAACCCTCCGCCAGCTCGGCCTTACGGTCACCCTCGAGGCGCGCGAATCCACAATGGCAGAGCTGGTGAGTGTACTGCGGGAGCACTTTTCCAGGGGCTGGAATTGAACTCAGAGTAGTCAGTTGTCCGTGACGATGGCTCAGCGGAAGATGAAAATCGAAACTCGAAATCCGAAACTCGCTACGATTTTCGCATTTCGAGTTTCAGCCATTACAGGTTCAGCAACTCGCGAAGTTTGCGGGTTTGGGCCCGGCTGACGGGAATTTCCGTCTGCTTGCGATCTTGCATTTTGAGCTGGTAGGAACTTTTGAACCAGGGAACCACTTCCTTGATGTGGTTGACGTTTACCAGGTAGGAGCGGTGCACGCGCCAGAAAACCTTGGGATCAAGGTTGGATTGGAGCTCCTCGACCGTGCGGAAGTTGGACTGACCTTCCATCTCGCGTGTGACGATGCTGATGACGCCGTCTTCGATGCTGGCGTAAATGACCTCATCGGAATCCACCAGGAAAAGCCGGTTGGCGCTTTTGACCACCAGCTTTCCCCTTTGGGGTACGGGGCGTTGCTCCACCATCTGTACCAAGCGGTCGAGTTTCTGGCTGGTGGTGTCGGAAGTTTCGAGCAAGCGGTGCACTCGCAGGAGAGCTTTTTCCAGCCGCGCCTTGGCCACCGGCTTCAAAAGGTAGTCGATGGCGTTCACGTCGAAGGCCTGCACGGCGTACTGGTCATAAGCCGTAGCAAAAATGAAAAAGGGCAGGCGCACTTTCTTCTCCAGCAGGCGCTTGATCACGCCAAAACCGTCGACGCCGGGCATTTGCACATCCAGGAAGACCAAGTGCGGGTTCAGCTCACGCACCATGTTCACGGCTTCCACGCCATTCTTTCCCTGGCCGACTACTTCGACGTCGGGAAAACTCTTCAGCAGGAACGTCAACTCGTCGCGAGCCGGCTGTTCATCATCCACAATCAACGCCGTGATTTTCATACGGACTAGATCCCTTCTGTGGCCTGAGGCGCGGACCACACTCCGCGCGGCGGTTTCCCAGCGAAGCTATTATAGTATAGACTTGGCGCCTCAAGGGCACTCCTCAGTGTCCTGGACGCGAAAAGGAGGGCCTTCCCGGCGATGCGAGCGGTGGTGCAACGAGTCAAGCGTGCGGAAGTCCGGTTAGGCGAAGAGGTTGTGGGCCGAATTGGGTTCGGCTTCGCCGTGTTGTTGGGGGTGGGGAAGAACGACACGGAAGCTACCGGCGAGGCGTTGGCGGAAAAGATCGCGAATCTCCGGGTTTTTGATGACGACCAGGGGAAAATGAATCGATCCCTGCTGGAAACTGGGGGGCAGGCGCTCTGTGTGTCGCAGTTCACGCTCTACGGCGATTGCCGAAAAGGCCGGCGCCCAAGTTACGACCAGGCCGCAGCGCCCGATCGAGCTTTGCTCCTCTACGAAAGTTTCGTTGAATCCCTGCGCAAACAGGGAATCCCCACGGAAACGGGGCGGTTCCGCGCCCTCATGGACGTGGAACTGGTCAATGACGGGCCAGTGACTTTGCTGCTCGATTCGGATCGGCGGTTTTGAAAATATCTGGCCGGAAAGCGCCCAGGAGGGCGTCCGCCAAGTTCTACAGCGTAATGTCCATCACTTCAAATGCCGCGCGGGTGTTGGGGAAACGAGTTTTGGCGCGTTCCAGTAAAGCATCGATGGCGCGGTCGTCGCTGTCGGGGTCATGGTGGAAGAGGATCAACTGTTTGACCCCGCTTTCCAGGCACACATTCACCCCCTCGTCCCAGGTACCGTGACCCCAGCCTTTCTTTTCACCCTCGAGTTGGGAGCGCTCGTACTGTGAATCGTAGATCAGGATATCGGCCCCCCGGCAAATCTCACGCAGGGTACGATCGCTTTGGGGATCTCCCGGCTCGTTATCGGTCGCCAAAACGATCGATTTTCCATTGTTCTCGATGCGGAAACAAAGACACCCCTGGGGATGGTTAACGCGGGCGGGCTGAATGCGAAAATCGTCCAATTGGAACGCCTCGGTGGAGACTTCCGTGTAGCTACGCTTCGCGCGCATGGCGTCCATATCCACGGGGAAGTAGGGGTGGGTCATTTGCCCTCCCAAGGTCTCCTCCAGAGGGGCTTCATGAGGCCGGTATGAGTAGATGTGGAAATGATTGGCCTCATCATAGAGCGGAAGGAAAAAGGGCAAGCCCTGGATATGGTCCCAGTGAAAATGGGTGATCAGGATGTTGGCACTGATCGGTCGGCCCGCAAACTCCTTCATCAACGACTTCCCCAGCATTCTCAGACCACTACCACAATCGGCGATGAGCAGGGAGCCTCTGTCCGAACGAAATTCCAGGCAGGGCGTGTTTCCTCCGTACCGTAGATTTTCAGGTTGCGGAGTGGGTGTAGAGCCTCGCACTCCCCAAAACCTTAGCCGCATAATTAAGTCCTTTACCAACCAACAAGGGCGAGAGCCGTTAATTCCTATATCAGATTCTGAGCATTACGCCAAGAGGAAATTTACACAAAATGAAGAAAAGCAGGTACAACGGGTCCCCAAATCGAAAACCCCTACCCGGGGTAGGCTTAACTCACTAGTTAAGTATCAAATGGCAGCAGAGCCGGGGATTTGGTGGCGAAAGAGGACCTTGATTTCCTTGCGCCAGGAATCATTTATTCCGATGAGCATAACCTCGATATGACGGTCAAAGTAACGCAGGAGTTTCTGAGTGGTGGAATGGAAGCGGAACGCGGGTGAAACCAGATACAGCAGAGGAGGCGCCGGGGAAAGCTCGCAGTCCTGGAAGTATCCGAATTCTTTAAACTGATTGCGCTTCTGAAGCCAATTCACACGCAGCCAGTAATCCAGCCCCTGAAGGGGAAGGTTGATTTCTTCCTGGACCTTGAGTTCCACCACCGCCAGCCGTCCCCGGCGCGTGGTGGTGAGAAGGTCAATGACCCCTCGATCGGTGCCCGAGAACGCCGGAACCTGTGGATATACATGCGCGGGCGAAAGCGCCGGATCAATCCGGGTAATGTCCTGGAAGAGCAGGCTTTCGAGCCAGCGCTCGGATTGAAGCCGGTAAAATTCGTGCTGAGGGTCGGGGCTACGTGCGCACCGAATCCTTCGAACCTCGCGAAGAAAATCCCTGAACTCCTCGTGGGACGATTCGTCCAGCCGGCGAACGCTGCCCTCGAGGCCGAAATAGATGCGCGGCGCCAGTTGCCCCTCGAGGCGAGCCACTTCCAAACCCGCGATGCGCAGCGAGGAGAAAGTTCCGGCGGAGTCGGGATGGATATCGATTCCCGCACCCAGCTCGCCTAATATGTTGTGGAGCAAGGTAGCGTGGCTCTCCTTCAGCAACTCTGCCTGACGTCGCGCCAGGCGAGTCTCAATATTACCGTAATCCTTCAGGTCGACTCGGGTGGCAGAGGGCTGGCCCACGCGCCATTCATAGATCTCCACGTTCAAGGCGCGGGGGTCGAGATAGGCAGTTCGATGGGCAATCACGCTGACGGCTGCGGGCGGGAGCAACAGCTTCAATTGTGTAATCCCCACGCCGTCTGCCTGGCTGCGCAGCCAATCCAACCAGATGAGGCCGAAGGCCAGCACGCCGTCCGCCGCGGCGGTCCCTTCCTCTTCGCTCAACCCCAGGAACGCCCAGGCCGAACGGCCTTGCCTCGCCAACCCGCGCGTGTAACAGGCCGAGAAAGAATGCTCGCGGTCGGAACGGTTGCTGACCCGTTCGAATTTCCACCCGCGGTATTCGCGCTCCAACAGGGCGATGAGCTGCTGGCGGAACCCCGTGCGGCCGGCGGCGCGGCCCACGCTCGCCGGCGCTTGCAACTCGCGAAACTCCAGCGTGGTGGTTTCGCGCCCCCCGGGGCTGCGCACGAAGATCCCGAAACGGTCCCGGTCGCGGTAGGCCACCTCCTCCACGCGCCGGGAGAAGGATCTTCCCGAATTCCATGCGCTGAAAATGAGTTTGCCGAATTCGACGGTCAGCCGCCAGTGAGCAGCGGCGAGGTCCATCAACTCAACCTGGTTTTCCACCAGCACGGGATGATGAAGCTGTGCGAGGAGAGCTTCGATCTCGCTTTGGAGTTCGCGGAGGGATTCGGGTTGGGGAGAAGCAGGCATGGTTCGCGCCTGCCATTATAGCCGCAGGCACATGGTTGTGGCAGGGTCGCCGGGCTATTTCTAAGGCAACGCCCTGGCTGGACGGATAAGCCCCAGCGCGCCCACATCGGCGCGAAAGGTCAATTCATTCGGGTCATCTCGAGCAGATCCTTAGTCGCGCGCGCTGGCAAAAAAAGGGAAGTGCGATTCCTGCCGCATTCTCAGCAGGCTACCGCCGCGGCGAGCGGGGCTTCGTGGAGGGCGGCGTGGCACGCACCCTCCCTCGGCCAAATGGCGAGCAGGAGGACCGTTCCGGTGCGAGACTGGTGGATGTAGAACGCACGGTCCCCGTCTTCGAGATCATAGAAGCCCTTGCGGTGCGGATCGGGGCTGGCGGACGCGCCCGCCAAAAGCAGGCAGCGCAGCCTGTCGACCGTTTCCGCGGGATAATGCCGGAGGTTATCAATTCGAAGTGGGCCGCTCATCTTGAGTATCATGATTCTCTCCCTTCGCCCGGAACTCATGCTTCCAAAGGTTACTACGTCTCGAAGAGCCGATAAGTTTCAAAAATCGGGCTTTTCCTTTCGCTGCCAAACCTGAAATGGTCCCTTGTGGAAAAACGCCCCCGCCCAAGCTAGCGGTTGGTTAGCATCATTCGATTAGACGGGAATCAGGCCCTTTGGATAGCCTGGTTACTGGAAAAAACTGGCCAGGATTTCCAGTTGGCTTTGCAGTTCGCCGAAAGTAACATAGGCGAGGTTTCACCGTCATTTGCAGACTGCGCTGAGGCAGGCTCCGGCTCAATCTGAAAATGCAAAAATTTCCATGGGTCATGGGGGTTACATCACATGCGTTACCGTGAACTGGGCCGTACCGGATGGAAGGTGTCGGAAATAAGCTTTGGCGCTTGGGCCATCGGATCGATGTGGGGAAGGGTTGATGACAACGAATCGCTGGCGGCGCTGCATCGCGCCATCGACTTGGGTGTGAACTTTATTGACACCGCCGACGTTTACGGCATGGGCCACAGCGAGCGTCTGATCGCGCGACTCAGGAAAGAGCGGCGCGAAACAATTTACGTTGCCACCAAAGCGGGAAGGCGGCTCTCTCCGCACACCGCGAACGGATATACTCGGCAGAACCTGAAGCAATTCATTGAGGACAGCCTGCGCAACCTGGAAACCGATTGCCTTGATTTGGTGCAGCTCCACTGCCCGCCGACCGAGGTTTACTACCGCCCGGAAGTTTTCGGCGCGCTCGACGACCTCGCGAAGGAAGGTAAAATCCGCTATTACGGGGTGAGCGTGGAGCGAGTGGAAGAGGCTCTTAAGGCTGTGGAGTTTCCCGGCGTTCAATCCATTCAAATCATATTCAACATGCTTCGGACGCGCCCGGCGGAATTGTTTTTTCCGGAAGCGCAGCGGCGGCGGGTGGGAATCCTGGCGCGCGTGCCGCTGGCGAGCGGATTGCTGGCGGGCAAGATGACTCCGCATACGGCGTTTGGGACAGATGATCATCGCAACTTCAATCGTCACGGTGAGATGTTCGATGTAGGCGAGACTTTTTCCGGCGTGGATTTCGAAACCGGTTTGGCCGCCGTGGAAGAGTTGCGCGGGCTCGTTCCCCCCGGGGCTACGCTGGCGCAACTCGCGCTGCGATGGATCCTCATGTTTGAAGCGGTGACCTGCGCTATCCCCGGAGCGAAGCGGCCCGCGCAGGTGGAAGACAACGCGCGCGCGAGTGACCTTCCGCCGCTGACCGAGGCGCAGATGGCCAAGGCGCGCGAAGTTTACGACACTCACATCTGCGAACTCGTGCATCAGCGCTGGTGAGCTGCCGGTTAGCGGCAAAATATTTCGTTATCCCAGGAACCCCACATGAACAATCGTTTCCTGTACATTTTCGTTTTCATCTTTTTTGTTTGCACTATCGCCGGCGCGCAAGACACCTCGCACCCGCCTCAGCGCTCGCAGATTCCCGGGCCATCCACCAGCGCGGATTTTCCCAAGTGGCTGGCCGACCTCAAGCACTGGCGCATGGAACGGCGGATCCGCATTGGGTATGACGATTCGGAATACCTCCGGCCGCAACTGGCGTGGACACAGTCGAGCTTCATTCAGCCGCAGATGATGATTCATGACCGCTACTTCTACGATCCGGTGGCGGGCAAATACACGGTGGACCGTTATTTGGATGATTTACAGCGCCGTTACGGAGGCATTGACAGCGTCCTGATTTGGCAGTCGTACCCGAACCTGGGAATCGACAACCGCAATCAATACGACTTGTTGATGGATATGCCGCGGGGCGTCGCTGGCGTGCGCCAAATGATTGCGGATTTCCACCGGCGCGGGGTGCGCGTGCTTTTTCCCGTGATGGTGTGGGACCAGGGCACGCGCGATGTGGGCGTGCCGAATTGGGTCGCCACGGCGCGCTTGCTAGCGGAAGTTGGCGCCGACGGCGTGAATGGCGACACGCTCGACGTCGTCCCACACGCCTTCCGCACGGCTTCCGACGAGACGGGTCATTCGTTGGCGCTCGAACCCGAGAATCTGACCGTGGACCTCGGCTTGCCCTGGAACAATTTGAGTTGGGGGTACTGGGATTATTCCTTCATTCCCACGGTGAGCAAGTACAAATGGCTTGAGTCGCGCCACATGGTAAACATCTGCCGGCGCTGGGGGCGCGACAAGACCGATGACCTTCAGCATGTGTTCTTCAACGGTGTGGGATATGAAAGTTGGGAAAACATTTGGGGCATTTGGAATGAAATTACACCGAGGGACGCGGAAGCGTTGCGGCGCATTTCAACCATCGAACGCGCCATGGTTCCCCTGCTGATAAGCGCGGATTGGGAGCCGCACACACCCACGCTGCAATTTGGCGTCTTCGCCAGCAAATTCCCGGGAGAGGATCGAACCCTGTGGACCCTCGTCAATCGCAATGAATATGACGTGCCGGCCCGGCAGATCGAGGTCCCATATGCGCCGGGCACGCGCTATTACGACTTGTGGAATGGCGCTGAGCTGAAGCCGGAAGTTCAGGGAAGCCGCGCCACGTTGAACTTCGAGGTCGAGGCGCGCGGTTACGGAGCCGTGCTCGCCACGACCGGTGAGCCGGATGAGCAACTGCACAAGCTGCTGGCGCGCATGAGCGAGTTCTCCAGAAAGCGCTTACAGGATTTCTCCCACGAATGGAAATTCCTGCCGCAGCAGATGGTTGCCATCGCACCGACCAAACCCGCTGCCACGGCGCCCGAGGGCATGGTGCGAATCCCCGGTGGCAAGTTTGAGTTCCGGATCTCCGGAATCGAAATCGAAGGGGGCAACGACGTGGGCGTGGATGTGCAATACCCGTGGGAAGACGCGCCGCGGCGGTATCATCTGAAGTCGATGGAAATGAAGCCATTCTACATTGACAAGTTCCCGGTGACCAACGCGGATTTCAAGAAGTTTGTGGATGCCACACACTACCACCCCAAGGACGATCACAGTTTTCTGCGTGACTGGAAGAATGGCGTCTACCCGGAAGGCTGGGCGAACAAGCCGGTCACTTGGGTTTCACTCGAAGACGCACGCGCATACGCCGCGTGGGCGGGGAAACGGCTTCCCCACGAGTGGGAGTGGCAATACGCCGCGCAGGGAACGGACGGGCGCCTCTACCCATGGGGGAATGACTGGAACGCCGCCGCCGTGCCGCCCGTCGATACGGGCCGCGTGATGGGCGTTCCTTCCGACGTGGATGCTTACCCGCAAGGTGCAAGCCCGTTTGGAGTCAGGGATCTTGTCGGCAGCGTCTGGCAGTGGACGGAGGAATTCACCGATCCGCACACACGCGCGGCCATCCTGCGGGGCGGAAGCTATTACCAGCCGCAAGGGTCACATTGGTATTTCCCCCAAGCCTACAAGCTGAATGAACATGGAAAGTATCTGCTGATCGCTCCGAGCACTGACCGCTCCGCGACCGTGGGATTCCGCTGTGTGGTGGATGCTGAAGAGCGGTAAGTACAGCGACTCGTGGCTAGTGCCGAGCGGGCGGTGGCAAGCGCGAAATTGCTGGTTCCGATTGCCGCCCGTATCTTCCTTTTGGTTCGAAGGGAGTATACTGCCAGGGTTTCCGCGGTTAATAGTGCAGCAGAGGAGGACTCTTATGAAGATGCTGCCAAGAGGTTTCATACTAACTACTTTAATTCTCGCTAGTGGATTATCGGCAGCCTTGCCCAAGGATCAGGCACCCGACAAGTATCAGACCCTTGTAGCGCGGCTAAAGCAGGGCGACACGACGGTCGATTTTCTCGAACTGCGCCGGGCCTATGCTGATTCCACAGAGTACACCGACGGTTCCGACCCTGACGAGAGCAAAGCAATGATCAGCGCCTTCAACAAGGGGGATTTCAATCAGGCTATTGAGCACGCAAAGAAGGTGCTCGAACAATATTACCTGGACATTGAGGCTCATCAGATTGCTTTCCTCGCCTACCGTGAACTGCACATCCAAGAGGAAGCGGAGTTCCATCACAGGATTGCCCACGACCTGATCCAGGCCATCTTCCAAACGGGGGACGGCAAGAGTCGCGAATCGGCCTGGGAGGTGCTGTCGACCCACGAGGAGTACGTCATTCTCCACGTGCTAGGGCTCATGCCGGGCACACAGAGTTTGATACGAGCCGGCAAGCACAGCTTCGACGAACTTCAGGCCAACGACCCCAAGACGGGGCAGAAAGTCACCCTATATTTCAACATCGACAAGCCTATGGCGTACCTTCAAAAGATTCTCTCTAAATGACAGCGGGCCAGCAGTTCGCCACTAACCACTGGCAGCTATCCACTGCCTTTCTCAGTCTTTCACGGTGGGGAAGTCGGCTTCGGTCCAGCCGCGCCAACCGCCGTCCATGGAGATAACGTTGGTATAGCCCATCTTTTGCAAATTGTCCGCGGCGAGCGCCGAGCGGAATCCGCCTCCGCAATAGAGCACGATGGGAGTCGCCTTGCCCGGCACGGCATTTTCAATGTCGCGCTCGATGATGCCCTTGCACAGGTGAACGGCGCCGGGCAGATGGCCTTTGGCCCATTCGCTATCCTCCCGCACATCAATGAGGGTGAAAGTATCATGGGCGTCGAGCCGCTTTTTGATTTCCTGGACGTTGGTCTCGCGAATGCGCGTCTTGGCGTCGTCAACAAGCTTCAGGAATTGCGGGGCATGCTTCATCACGAACCTCCCTTCATAAATCATCATTCATAATTTATCATTGGCTGTGGCGGCTTCGGCGTGAGCGCTGGCTTGGTTCAACCGCTCCATCGAAGCGCCATCCAATTTCAGTTCGGTGGCGCCGATCAAATCGTTCAGTTGTTCCAGGCTGGTAGCGCTGGCGATGGGGGCGGTGATTCCCGGCCTTGCCATCAGCCAAGCCAGCGAAATTTTGGCGGGAGTTGCATGGAGCGCCTGGGCCACTTCATCCAGAGCGCGGAGGATTCGAAATCCCCGGTCATTGAGATACTTTTTTACGAACTGGCCCCGCTTGCTCGCGGCCAAATCCGCTTCCGACCGATACTTGCCGGTCAGGAAGCCGCTCGCCAGGGGAAAGTAGGGGATCACGCCCAATCCGTTTTCGCGGCAAACCGCCTCCAGTTTGGTTTCGTATTCCGCGCGATCGTAGAGATTGAAGTTGGGCTGGAGGCTCTGGTAGCGGGGAAGTCCGTGTTGCTTGCTCACCTGCAAGGCTTCCCTCAGCCGCTCGGCCGGGTAGTTGGAAGCGCCGATGGCTCGCACTTTTCCTTGCTTCACCAATTGCGCATAGGCTTCCAAAGTTTCGGTTAAGGGAGTCTCCGCATCATTGATGTGCGACTGGTACAAATCGATGTAGTCGGTCTGAAGGCGTTCGAGCGACGCTTCCGCGGCGCGCAAAATGTAAGCCTTGGAAAGCCCCTTCTGACCCGGACCCATTTCCGATCCCACTTTGGTGGCGATGACCACCTGCGGACGGTTCCCGCGGCTCTTGAGCCAACGGCCCAAAATACTCTCGGACTCGCCCCCCTTATTGCCCGGAGCCCACTTGGAGTACACGTCAGCGGTGTCAATAAAATTAAATCCTGCTGCCACAAAAGCGTCGAGCAGCCGGAATGAGGTGGGCTCATCCACCGTCCATCCAAAAATGTTTCCCCCAAAAGCCAGCGGAGATACTTCCAGCCCGGAATTCCCCAGCTTGCGCATTTTCATCGTCGCCTCCTGCCATGATTATATGCTTTCGGATCGAAAAACGGATGGCCTGCAGGGCCGAACGGCGTTCGGCCTTTGGGTGGGCGACAGTTGTGTGGGACCGAACCGCGTTCGGCCATTGGGTGTGCGACAGTTGTTGTAGGGCCGAACGGTCGACGACGCGCCAAAGCCGCGATGGTGATGGCGCACGTTCGGCCCAACATCGTGGCACGGCCGCTCTTGGCGGTGCCTCGCTCAGGCTGCGAGCCTGCGCCACAGGGAAGAGCCACGGCCAACTCATGGGACGCTGTGTGTCATCCCCTGACGCCTGGCACCTGACCCCTGAAACCTTGGCAGCAAGCGCCGTCGTTGCCGCCACAATTGAGTCAAAGGTTGGGCATCCAGGGAAAAGCCCACAGACAGAAAGGCACTGTCCGTGCTACCCCCTTCGGCCCGCGGGCCGCGCAGCGCGGCTCAGCCGCAACCAAACGTGGAGGGGCCAGCGGTGCTGGCCCTGGGCCGATGATCCTCTCGGAGAAGGAATTGTGCTTGGTCGGGCGCAAATAGGTATATACTTGTGAGTGCCGAAAGGGCAAAAAACTAATCATAACTGATCCAGGCCCCTGCTGGTGGAGGCCGAGTAGCAATCTTCAGCACTAAGCACACGGCTGGCGAGAATGGCGTAAGCAGAAAGGCGCTTACTCAAGGTGGAAGTGTCCCGCAACGGGCGCCCCGTTGGGCTGGCCAATCCGCTGCGCTAACTACTCACTATTGAACGAATAGCCGTCACGCGAAGGGTGACGGGTGAACGCTGACCGCAAAAGGAGACCCTCTGGTGAGAAACGCATCGGAAAGTCGAGTTTCGAGAAATTGCCCGAGGGGCGCGAGCTTTGCGCTCCCCGCTTTGCCGGCCCTGGCGCTAGGCGCGACCACGATTCCGTCGGCAAGGGCGCAGACCTACAAGACCAAGTCTGAGTCAGCGGCGAATACAGGATAAGTAAATTTGGAGGGGGCGATGAGCAAAGGGATTCGAAACTCGTTCAAGAGGGTTTTCGTTCGCGCCGCGATGGCCATCGCGGTCATCGGTGCGGCGATGCTGGTTGATTCTTCCCTGGCCGCTCCGCGGCAGAATGTCTCCGCGACGAAACCGGCCCTCAGCGGATCGCCGGGCGCGGTGAACCGGCCCGCGGGTGCGCCTAGCGCCCCGGCGAGTCAACTGGTTGCGAATTATGGCAAGCTGCCGTTGGGCTTTGAAGCCAATGAAGGGCAGACGGATTCGCGTGTCAAGTTCCTTTCGCGCGGGCGAGGATATACCTTGTTCCTTACCGGGGATGAGGCTGTCTTGACGCTAAAAACAACAAGTCAAAAGGCAAAAGTAGAAAGTCCAAACTCGAAGCTGGAAACTAGAAACTCGAAAATCGAAACTCCAAAATCGGAGCTTGCCACCCGTCACTCGCCACTTGTCACTCCCGCCCAGGACGGGCTGCGGACAACCGACGACGGACCACGGACGACGGACCACCGACAACGGACAACGGACAACGGACAACGCACCACGGACAGCGTTCTGCGCATGAAACTCGTGGGCGCAAACCCCAACGCGGCAGTGACCGGCGCGGAGGAACTGCCCGGCAAGAGCAATTATTTTATCGGCAACGATCCGAAGCAGTGGCGCACCAACGTGCCGAATTACGCCCAGGTGAAATATCAGGGCGTTTATCCTGGTGTCGATTTGGTTTATTACGGCAACCAGAGCGGGCAGCTTGAATATGACTTTGTGGTGGCGCCCGGCGCCGACCCCACGGCAATTCGGCTCGGACTCAGCGGGGGGCCGGAAGTAGGCAGTAGGCAGTCGGCGGTAGGCAGTGGGGATCAAAACCAGGCAGCGCCCCAATCCAAAATCCAGAATCTAAAATCCAAAATCGATCCGAACGGCGACCTCGTTGTCAATACCGACGGCGGCGAGGTGCGTTTCCACAAGCCCGTGGTGTACCAAGAGCAGTCGACAGTTGACAGTTCACAGTTGACAGTTCAGGACGAAATTCGAAAATCGAAACTGGAAATTGGAAACTCGAAACTTGTCAATCGACAATCGAAAATCGACAATCGAAAATTAACGTTACTCAATCACCCATCGCCAATCACCAATCGCAAATTCCTTGAAGGCCACTACACCCTCGACGCCCAGAACCAGGTTCGATTCCAGGTGGCTTCGTACGACCACTCAAAACCCCTCTTCATCGACCCGACACTCAGCTATTCCACTTATCTGGGCGGCAGCGGTGTGGACGAGGCCAACGGCATCGCCGTCGATTCCCAGGGCTACGCCTACGTGACGGGCTACACGAGCTCGGCCAACTTCCCGACCTTCAACCCGCTTCAGGGGAGTATCGGCGGCGGCTCCACGAACGCCTTCGTAGCCAAACTAAATGAGGCCGGCTCCGCCCTGATTTATTCCACCTACCTGGGCGGCAATGGCAGTGACGAGGCCTACGGCATCGCCGTCGATTCCTCCGGCGACGCCTATGTGACGGGCTCCGCCTTCTCGACCAACCTCCCCACGGTCAACCCGCTCAATCAGACGGTCTTGGAAAATGGAGTTTCGACGACTTACTCCGGGGCGAGCTCGGCGCTTGGCGGTGACGCCTTCGTGGCGCAGTTGAATCCCGCGGGCTCAGCCCTGTCCTACTCCACCTATCTGGGCGGCAGTTATCAGGACTGGGGCCAAGGCATCGCCGTCGATTCCTCCGGTAATGCTTACGTGACGGGCCACACAAAGTCGAGCGACTTCCCCATCGATAATCCGTTAGTAGACCAGTCCACCTGCCCTGTTAGTTGTAACTCCCAGAATTACAACAATTTCTTCGGTACCGCGTTTGTGGCGGAGTTGAATTTCAACAACTCGACCCAGACCCTGACGCTGGTCTATTCCACCTACCTGGGCGGCAGCGATGGTGACAGCGGCGCCGGCATCGCCGTCGATTCCTCCGGCAACGCCTACGTGACGGGCTACACTTACTCGGGCGACTTCCCCACGGCCTACCCGCTCAATCAGACGGTCTTGGAAGATCTAGTTTCTGCGACTTACTCCGGGGCGTGCTCGGCGACTAGCGGCGGCGCCTTTGTGGCGGAGTTGAATTACACCACCTCTCCGACCCCGCCGGCCCTGCCCCTGACGCTGGTTTACTCCACCTGCCTGGGCAGCAGGGGTGACAATGGCACCGCCATCGCCGTCGATTCCTCCACTCCTCCCAACGCCTATGTGACGGGCTCCACTAGCTCCTCGGACTTCCCCGTCTTGAACGCGGCACAGCCGACTTTCGGAGGCAACTATGACGCGTTTGTGGCGAAGTTGAATTTCAACCCTTCGACCCCTGCTCTGGCGCTGGTCTATTCCACCTACCTGGGCGGCGCTTACGGCGACTACGGTCAAGGCATCGCCGTCGATTCCAACTTTAACGCCTACGTGACGGGCTACACTGACTCGCCCACCTTTCCCAGTGTTGACCCGCTCTCGGGCCAGACCAATTGCACGAACTGTGGCAGCCCCAACTACGCTTACCACGCGTTTGTGACGGAGTTGAGTTTCAACGCCCCGTCGACCCTGTCGTTGACCTATTCCACCTTCCTGGGTGGAAATTCTTATGATCAGGGTAACGGCATTGCCGTCGATCCCGCCGGTAACGCCTACGTGACCGGCTACACGAGCTCGACGAACTTCCCCACCCAGAACGCGTTCCAGGGGGCACTAAACGGCACCTATAATGCGTTCATCGCGGAGATCTCATCGGCTCTGTGGCCCTCCGCAAATCTCTCGCCGCCTGGTCTGGCGTTCCCCCCGCAGACCGTTGACCTCACCAGCGCGTCTCAGTCGGTCACCCTGTATAACACGGGGACCGGTCCGCTCTCCATATCCAACTTTGTCTTCACCCCCGGACCTTTTGCCTTTGCCTCCACTGGGACAACGTGCTTGACCAGCTCTGAAGTGCCGGTTGGCGGTAACTGCATCCTTTCCGTGACCTTTACACCCACCACGACAGGCCCGTTCACCGGCGCCCTGACCGTCTTCGACAACAGTAACGGGGACCCGGGCAGCACGCAGACGGTGAGCCTGTCCGGCATAGGCATCGCGGTCGGCGTCTCGCTGGTCTCGATTGCGGTAACGCCGGCGAATATCGCCATCGCCGTGGGGAGCACGCAACAGTTCACGGCCACGGGCAACTACAGCGACGGCAGCACGGAGAATCTCACCACCACGGCGGCGTGGAGTTTATTGCCGACAGGTGTGGCGACGGTCAGCAATACGTTCGGCTCGCAGGGGTTGGCCACCGCCAGCGCTATAGGTACGACGACGATTACGGCAACCTTAGGCAAAGCCGGCTCGGCAACCTTGACCGTCGAAAACGTCACCGCGGCCGCGCCCTTTGTCTGTACCGCCGGCAGCCTATTCGAAAATACCATTTGCAACGGCGGCCTGAAAACCCCACGCGCCTATCACACCGCGACGCTGCTGAACGACGGCACGGTGCTGGTGGCGGGCGGCGCAATCTCGAGCAGCCCCTACGTAACGGCCAGTGCAGAGCTGTATAATCCCGCCATCGGGGGGAGCTTCACCACCCTTGCCTTCACCCTCAACACCGCGCGCGACCAACACACGGCAACGCTGCTCAACAACGGCATGGTGCTGATTGTGGGAGGCTATAACACCTCGAGCGGCACCCTCGCCAGCGCGGAGCTGTACGATCCGGTGGCCCAGACCTTCACCCTCACCGGCAGCCTGAACGCGGCGCGTTACAGCCACACGGCAACGCTGCTGAAGGACGGCACGGTGCTGATTGCGGGCGGCTTCGGCTCCAGCGGCACCTTAGCCAGTGCGGAGCTGTACGATCCTGTCACCGGGATGTTCACCACCCTTACCAATCCCCTCAACCACGCGCGCACCGACCACACGGCGACGCTGCTGAACGATGGGACGGTGCTGTTTGCGGGCGGCACCGGCTCCAGCGGCGTCGCCGAGCGGTACGATCCCGCGACCCAGACCTTCACCACCACCGGCAGCCTGAATACCCCGCGCGACTTTCACACGGCCACGTTGCTGAATAACGGCATGGTGCTGATGGCAGGCGGCGCGATCTTGAGCAGCCCTTACGTGACGGCCAGCGCAGAGCTCTACAATCCCAAAAACGGAATGTTCACCACCACCGGCAACCTGAACAAGGGCCGCTACGAGCACACCGCGACGCTCCTGAACAACGGCACGGTGCTGATCGCGGCCGGCGCCTCCGGCGGCATTGCCTTAAACAGTGCCGAGGTGTACAATCCTGCCACCGGGACCTTCACCACCGACACCGACACCCTGTACGGCGCGCGCTACTATCACACGGCGACCCTGCTGAACAACATCGCGGACAACCCGGACAACGGGATGGTGCTGATAGTGGGCGGCGTACCAGGCCCCTTAGCCAGTGCGGAGCTATACGAACCGCCCACCCTGACGCCGCTGAACCTCGAGTCCATCGCGATCAGTCCGACCAGCCCCACGGTTCCTCTCGACACCGCGCAGCGCTTCACCGCTTCCGGCACATTTAGTAACGGCACCACCCCGCAGCTCGCTTCGGTGACCTGGATTTCATCCGACAGCATGGAGGTCAGCATCACCAACGATGCCAGCAATCTGGGTGCGGCTTATGCCCTGGCCGCGGGCACCCCAACGGTGATGGCGTGCGCGGGCGCTGTGTGCAGCGGCCTTACGACGGTGACGGTACCGAGCCCTGCTGCGGTGGCTGGTGTCTCCCCGACTACCCTGACGTTCACCACCCCTCAGCTCGTGGGGACGACGAGTTCGGCGATGACGGTCACCCTGAGCAACACGGGTAGCGCCACGCTCAATATCACCAGCATAGTGCCCAGCGGCGACTTTGCGGTGGCCACCACGGGCGTCAACATTTGCGGGACCACTGTTTCGGCCAATAACGGTTCCTGCATAATCTACGTGACCTTCACACCCACGGCGACCGGCACGCGCAACGGCATGCTCACTATCACCGACAACTCCTCCGGCCCCAATCCGCAGACGGTAAGCCTGACCGGGACGGGCCTTGGCAATACCCCAACGGGTTCAAGCACGGTGCCCCTGCCCCCCGTTTCCGGTGTCACCGCCTCGGTGGCCTTTACTAACGTCATGACGGCGGGGAATACCACCGCAACCGCCAGCGGCGCCTGCGTCAATGCTCCGGCGAATTTCTCCGTGGGGACTTCCGGGGGTGGGGAATGCATAGACATCAGCACGACAGCAGTGTTGGGGCCGGGGGGCACGATTACCATCACCCTGAGTTTCCCTGCTGCGAACTACCCCACCCCGCCGGGGCCTCAGATCTTCCACCTGGTGGGCCTTAATTGGGTAAACGTGACGGCCGGTTCCGCGGTATGCAGCAGCACGGTCTGCACGATCACGACGGTGCCACTCACCTCTTTATCACCATTCGGCATCTTCGTGGGGTTGCCGGCCGTCAGCCTGCCCGGGACCAGCCAGAATTTCGGCCCGGTTGTGGTGGACGCGTCCTCCAGTGCGCAGCAAGTGACTTTGACCAACAACGGCGTGGCGAACCTCGCGATCTCAGCCGCGACGGTGAGTGGCGCGAACGCCAGCGACTTTGCCAAAAGCACCGACACCTGCTCCGGAGCCACGGTCGCGCCCAGCAGCACCTGCTCGGTCAGCGTGACGTTCAGCCCGCGAGCGACCGGCACCTTCAGCGCCTCACTGATCTTCACCGACAACAACAACGGGGTGACGGGTAGCACGCAGACGGTGACCCTGATCGGATCAGGTCTGGTCTTCACGAGTGGGCCGCATCCTCCGATTGTTCCTCGGCCACCGTTGGAACCGGTCCCCGGGCGACCTCCAATGCCTCCAACAGTCCCGCTGCCGGTGTCCCCGCCCGGAACCGGGACAGAGCCTGTTGTGCGCTCGCCGGGTCCTATCGTTCTTCCCTTTTCGCCACCCTCGCCCCCGGTCCCGGAGCAACCTGCACCGCTTCCCACAGTTCCGCCAACGCGGAACCTGAGCGAAACCGGGAAAGAGCAGGTTGTGCGCTGGCTGGGTCTTGCCGTTCTTCCCCTATGGCCACCGGCGCACCAGCTCCTGCTGCAACCTCCACTTTGAGTGCGGGCAGCCCTCCCAAGGTATCGGCATCGGAGGATTTGAGCGCATAGGGCACCGCCACCAGCAGCACGCGCGGCTGCTCGGCTTCGCCCGGCAACTGCGGCTGCACCCCAAGCCACAAGGCCTTGCTGCTGGTAAACAAATCCAGCGGCAAGCCCTCGGGAGAATTCGCGCCCAACAGCGCCGTGTAATGCCCCAACGCGTCGAGCGTCAAACTCTGCGTCTCCACCCAGAGCGGGCTGCCACCCTCGGGCAGTTCGTAGAGCGCGAACGTCAGCCCCACCACTCCCGTGGGGACTTTGCCCGTGAGGTCTTTCACCATCCCCGTGAACTTGACCAGCCGCGGGACCGCTCCCGCGCAGTTGCGTTTTCCCAGGCCCTGAGTTCACCTTGAGCCTGAATTCCGAGTCCAAGCCCGCATTCCGGCAAAGAAGAGATGTCAAAAATGCAGATCTATCTTGATGAATCATTGAAAAAGCTTGAGAAGAAAGGGCGAGATTATTAAGTGTATTAGAATAAGTTACAACATTGTCCGACTGGTTTCATCCATGTAGGACTGCGCCGGCCACCACCATTCTCCCTGCTTCTCGCTCCTATAGGCGGGTGGGGTCCGAATTGATGCCGGGATTTTTCAAGTGGGAAATTCGAGCTCAGTCGAACGAAGGTGGGATAGTAACGCCGCGGGGTTCAGTGGAGTACGGGCGTGCGGACAATTTGTCCGGATCATCACCCTCAGGCATTTTCGTCCGCACCGCCAGTATAAGGCATCGGAGAGATAGGGCAGTTCGTCCTCGCTGACGCGACTCTAGGAAAGAGAAGGCTGGTAGCGCTACCGGGAATCGAACCCGGGTTTTCAGATTGAGAATCTGACGTCCTAACCCCTAGACGATAGCGCCACAGAGGCAATGCATTCTTCTAACACCCGCTCGCCAAAATTGTCAAGGCGCGGGAAAGGTCGGCCAACGAATGATTTGAAATTCTCGCGGTGATTTCGTATCCAATCAGTACTTGGTGGTAGAAGCAAAATTAAATTCGCGAATCTTGGCCGCGGGCACGACCATTTCAAACGACTCTTCCCCGGCGGTACGTTGGGGCGGGCTCATCATCTCCACCTGGCCCAGCATATCCAGCAAGCTCTGATTGAAGCGGAGGTTTCTCGCGCCCTGCCGGACCTTCCCATGTTCGATCCAGAACGTCCCATCGCGCGTCATGCCGGTCAGGATTTTCTTGTACGGGTCCACTTCCCGGATGTACCAGAAACGTGTTACAAGCAAGCCGCGCTCCGTGGATCGAATCATGTCCTCCACACTCGAGCGGTCGCCGTCCATGACAATATTAAGAGGAGCTTCGGCATACTCGTTGGGGAGCGGTAATCCGTGGCCGGTGGGTTGCGTGCCCAACTTGTGCGCCGTCTGGCGTGAATAGACCAGGTTTTTCACTTCCCCCTTCTCGACAATAGGCACGCGCTGGCGAGGAACTCCCTCTCCGTCGAAGGGAGCGCCGGTCTGCAAGGGATGGAAAACGTCGTCGCGCAGGTTGATGTTTTCGCCGAACACTTTCTGGCCCACCCGACCGGTTAAGCAACTGCGCTGCTCGTGCACGGCCAGTCCGCTGAAGTCAAGGGTCAGGAAGCCCAAGAGGTCGAGCATCGCGGAGGGCTCCAGGATCACCGTATAGCGGCCGGGCGCAACCTCCCGCGGTTCGCGGCTGGCGAGGGCCTTCTGCGCGGCGCGCTCGGCCAGCTCCGGGGGCTCCAGTTCCATCCAATAGGGCGCCGTCTTCTTCGCCCAGCCGGAACTGGAGCCGCTCATCATGGTCACGGAAAACTCCGACATGGTTTCTTCATGAAAGGCTTTGATGCCGCGGGAATTGAAAAGACCGAAAGCCGAGGAGCCGCTCGAAAACACACCGGCGGCCGTCAGGCCATCCTTTTCCGCCCGTTGCACCACTTTGGCCACCGTCTCCGCCCGCGTCTGCGGGGTCAGTTGCGCGGTCTCGTTGAAGAAACGATCGACGGCGCGATAAGTCTGCGGCCCCGGCATGGGCAGCAATTCGGGGTCGGGCGGCTGTAGCCGCGCCAGCACGAGAGCCTCCTCACAAAGTTGGCGGATGGAGGCTTCGTCAAATTTGTTGGTGCTGGCCCGCGCCATGCGCCCATCGCTGACCAGCCGGATCGAAAGCGACGCCGTCTCTTCCGCCACGTTTTGATGAATCGTATTGTTGGCGAAACGGGTGAGGGCGTACGAGGTCGAGGAGACCGTGGCCTCGGTTTCATCGGCCGTGGAGTACTTCAGGACTTTTTCGAAAACTTCTTCCGCGTGCTGACGTGTTAGATTCATTGGACGATCTAATGAGCTCTGACGAAATTCGAAAATCGAAATTCGAAACTCGGGAGTGGCCGGCGAATTTCGAGTTTCCAGTTTCGAGTTTCGGTTTTCAATGACCCAATGACTCAATGAAAAAATGAATCAATCCGGGTACGCCACGCCCACTTGCACTTTGCGGAAGCGGGCCGGTGAGGCTCCATGCCCGGTGCCCATGGTCTGCATCGGCTGCCCCTTGCCGCAATTGGGAGTCCCCCACAACGTCCAATGTTTGGGGCCGCAAATGGCGTCGCAGGAATTCCAAAAGTCAGTGGTGATGCCGCCGTAGCTGGGGTTCTTGAGCATCCGGGTTTTCTTTCCACCGCGAATCTCCCATCCGATTTCGGTGCCAAACTGGAAGTTGTAGCGCCGGTCGTCGATCGACCAACTCCGGTTCGTCTCCAGATAAATGCCGTCGTCGGTGTCCGCGATCAGGTCTTCCAGCCTCCAGGGTCCGGGGAGGATGCTCACATTGGTCATGCGGATCAGCGGAATCCGATTCCAGCCCTCCGCGCGCATCGCTCCGCTTGAGCGTTGCCGGCCGATGGCCGAAGCGGTTTCGCGTGAGCTGAGGTAACCGACGAACAGGCCACCCTGGATAATCGGCGTACACTGGGCGGGGACACCTTCATCGTCGTAGGCAAAAGTGCCCAGCCCGGGGCCATGCGCGGGGGTGGCATCCGCGACGACGTTGACGATTTCGGAAGCATATTGGAGTGCGCCCAGCTTATCGAGGGTCAGGAAACTCATTCCCGCGAAGTTCGCCTCCGTGCCCAGCACGCGATCCAGCTCAATGGGGTGGCCGATGGATTCGTGAATCTGCAAACCCAACTGCGAGCTGTCGAGAATAATGTCCTTCACGCCGGCGGGGCATTGATCGGCCTTGTGCAGCGCCACCGACTCCTCGGCGACGCGTGGCGCATTCTCCAGAAGCTCGAGTTCTTCCACCAGCTCATAACCTTTGGTCTGATATTGCCCCCCGAAAGAATTCGGATAAGAGCGGCGCTGGATTTCCGTGCCGGCAAAGGAGGTGGCCACATATCCGGTGCCCGTCTGGGTCTTCACCTGATAGATTTCCGAGCCCAGGCTGGAAAGGAAGAGTTGTTCGATGCGGCGAAAGTCCATCGCCGCTTCGGCCAAGGTCACTCCCGGCGTCCGGCGCAGCTCCGCGTCGATCTTGAGCATGAGTTCCAAACAGGAAGATACCGGAATGGAAAACGGATCGATCCGGCAGGGCGCCGCCCAGTGGTCCACGAACTTTTCCTCCGGAACCAGGTGGAGGTCGTGCTTCTTGGTCAGGGCGCTGGCGCGGGCGATCTCCACGGCCAAAGCCGCGGTCCGGTCCACGTCCGCGCGGGTCAACGTATCGGTGGCAGCAAAACCCCACCCTCCCCCGGCGATCACCCGAACGCCCAATCCCAGGGACTGCGATTCCCTTACCTGGGAAGTCTGCCCATTTTTAGTAGAGAGATAGCGCTGGCGGGTGTCAAGCACCCTTACCTCGGCGTAGGTGGCGCCGCGCGCAACGGCGGTGTCAAGCGCCCAAGTAGCGAATTCTTTCATAAGGAGCTGATAGCTTCCAGCCGACAGCTTACAGTTCACAGCTCACAGCCAACCATAACTGCCCACTGTCGGCTGTTAGCTGTGGGCTGTTAGCTGCTCTTCTACGTTCCTTCCGACCAGGAGGAAAGATACTTTTCCTGCTCGCGTGTCAGTTTATCGATGCTGATGCCCAAAGACTGCAACTTGAGCCGCGCGACATTTTGATCAATGTCCGCCGGCACCGGATAAACCTTGGGTTCGAGGTTCTTGGCGTTCTTCACCATGTACTCAACGGAGAGAGCCTGATCGGCGAAACTCATGTCCATCACCACCGCGGGATGGCCTTCCGCCGCCGCCAGATTGATCAGGCGGCCTTCGCCCAATACGTAGATTTTCCGCCCGTCACGCATTGTGTACTCATCCACGAATTCGCGTGTCTGGCGCTTGCTCAGCGCGAGTTTTTCCAGGGCCGGCAGATCGATTTCCACGTTGAAGTGGCCGGAATTCGCCACCACCGCTCCATCCTTCATCAGGCGGAAATGCTCGGCCGTCACCACGGATTTGTCTCCCGTAACGGTAACGAAGACATCTCCGATTTTCGCGGCCTCGGCCAGCGGCATGACGCGGAAGCCATCCATCACCGCCTCCAGCGCGCGGGTGGGATTGATCTCCGTAATGATGACGTCCGAGCCCAAGCCTTTGGCGCGCATGGCTACGCCGCGCCCGCACCAGCCGTATCCACACACTACCACGTGCAGGCCCGCAAAGAGCAGGTTGGTGGCGCGAAGAATTCCGTCAATGGTGGATTGTCCGGTGCCGTAACGGTTGTCGAACAAATGCTTGGTATCTGCGTCGTTCACGGCGATGATGGGATACTTCAACATGCCGTCTTTCGCCATGCTGCGCAAGCGAATGACGCCCGTCGTGGTCTCTTCCGTCCCCCCCACAACTCCCGGCACCAGCTCCTGGCGTTTGGTCAGGATCATGGTGACCAAATCCGCGCCGTCGTCCATGGTGACCTGGGGCTTGTGGTCGAGCGCGGAAACAATATGGGAGTAATACGTTTCCTTGTCTTCGCCTTTGATCGCGTAAGTCGGAATCTTGTAATCCTTTACCAGGGAAGCCGCCACATCATCTTGCGTGCTCAAGGGGTTGGAACCGCACAGCACAACATCCGCGCCGCCATCGCGCAAGGTAATCGCCAGGTTCGCGGTCTCGGTGGTCACGTGCAAACAGGCGGAAATCCGCACGCCCTCGAGCGGGCGCTCCTTGATAAAACGCTTGCGGATGATCTGTAGAACGGGCATCCACTGATTGGCCCACTCGATCCGCAATTTCCCTTTCGCCGCAAGATTGGAATCTTTTACATCACCCGCTAGTTTCTTGGTGGAAGCCATCTAAAGGCCTGCCTCCTTCTTCAGGATTGCGGCCTTGTCAGTCTTCTCCCAGGTAAAATCGGGGTCGGGACGGCCAAAGTGGCCATAAGCCGCGGTCTTCTTATAAATGGGACGCAGCAAGTCGAGCGACTCAATAATCCCCTGCGGGGTCAGCTTGAAATGCTTGCGAATGAGATCCTCGAGTTGGGTTTGGTCAATGCGCCCGGTGCCGAAGGTGTCGACCATGACGGAGACAGGGTCAGCGACCCCGATGGCGTAAGCAAGCTGCACTTCCGCGCGGTCGGCGATGCCCGCCGCTACGATGTTCTTGGCAATGTACCGCGCCATGTAAGCTGCGGAGCGATCCACCTTGGTCGGATCCTTCCCGGAAAAGCATCCGCCGCCATGATGGGCTGTGCCGCCGTAAGTATCCACGATGATCTTGCGCCCGGTGAGGCCGGAGTCACCGACCGGCCCGCCGGTCACAAAGCGTCCGGTGGGATTGATATGAAACTTGGTTTTGGCGTCAAGCAAATGCGCCGGGATGACCGGTTTGATGACACACTCCAGCACCCCCTCGCGTACCGTTTCGGTGCTGACGCTGTCCGTGTGCTGCGTGGAAACGACCACGGCATCCACGCGTACGGGCCGCGTGCCGTCGTACTCAACCGTGACTTGCGATTTACCGTCCGGCCGCACGAAATCAAGAATCCCCTCGCGCCGCACTTCCGCCAGGCGCATGCAGAGCTTGTGCGCCGTCATAATGGGAAACGGCATCAGCTCTTTCGTCTCGTTACACGCGTATCCGAACATCAGTCCCTGGTCGCCCGCCCCGCCGGGATTCACGCCCTGGCTGATGTCGGGGCTTTGGCGGGTCAGGTTGACGGTCACCTTGCAGTTCTCGGCGGTAAAACCACCGGCGGGATCGGTGTAACCAATTCCCCGCACGGTCTCACGGACCAGCTTTTCGATGTCGGGCTTGGCCGAGGTTGTAATCTCACCCGCCACGTAAACCGATTGGTCCTTCACCATGGACTCGCAAGCCACACGGCCGCGGGGGTCGGCGGCAAGGACAGCGTCCAGAACGGCGTCGGAGATCTGATCGCAAATTTTGTCGGGATGCCCTTCGGTTACAGATTCAGAGGTAAACAGATAGTGGTGCTTCGGCTCGCTCAATCAGAGCCTCCTTTTCAGATAAGTTATGGTATGGGCAAAGCAAACATCCACCCTAGCATGCGGGGAACGGGAGTGTCAATGATTTCGAACCCTAGCCGGCCTGCGCTGAGCTGATCGGTCGGAAATAAGAGGCGGATGGTCTCCTAGGGCAGCCGAACGGCACAGGTAAAAAGGCGCGCCCCTGCCCATGCGCCCTCCTGCGTGCGTCCAAAAGTCGAGTATTTCGGCCTTTACGAACTGGGCTTTGCCACCCCCCGCTGCGCGAGCAGGTAGGACTTAATGAACGGATCCAGGTCACCATCGAGCACGCGGTCGGCATCGCCAACTTCGAATTTGGTCCGATGGTCCTTCACCAATCGATACGGGTGCAGGACGTAGGAGCGAATCTGGCTGCCAAAGTCGATGTCGGCCTTGGAAGCCTCGAGCTTGTCCGTAACCTGCCTCCGCCGGCGCAGTTCCATTTCGTAAAGGCGCGAGCGCAGCATCTTCATCGCCATCTCGCGATTGCGGTGCTGCGAGCGCTCGTTCTGGCACTGGGCCACGGCCCCGGTGGGAACGTGCGTAATGCGCACGGCCGAATCCGTGGTGTTGACGTGCTGGCCGCCCTTCCCTGAGGAGCGGTAGGTGTCGGTCCGGAGGTCCTCCGGTTTTATCTCGATGGTGATGGAATCATCGATTTCGGGGCTCACGAAAACCGACGCGAAAGAGGTGTGTCGGCGCTGGCTGGCGTCGAAGGGCGAAATGCGCACCAGGCGATGCACCCCGCTTTCGCCGTGCAGCAGGCCGTAAGCATAATCTCCCGTCACCGTGAAGGTGGCGGATTTCAACCCCGCCTCTTCACCCGGTTGATAATCATTGAGGCTGAATTTGAAGCCGCGCGCTTCCGCCCAGCGCTGGTACATGCGCAGCAGCATGTCGCCCCAGTCCTGCGATTCCGTGCCCCCGGCGCCGGGATGAATGGTTACGATGGCATTCAGGTGATCATTGTCGCCCCCCAATAACGTTTCCGTTTCCAGCAGGTCCACCTCGTGCTGGAGCTTGTCCAGTTCGACACGCAGTTCGGAATCGACGTTCTCTCCTTCGCGCGAGAGTTCGAAATACGCTTCCATGTCGGCGAGACGGCGGGCCAACTTCTCGTCTTCCGCCAGGGTTTCCATCAGCCGCTTCCGGACAGTCAGAATTTTCTGTGATGCTTCCTGGTCCTGCCAAAATTGGGGTTGGGCGATTTGTGCTTCGAGGGATTCCAGTTCCTTGCGGCGTTGCGGAGCGTCAAAGAAAACTCCGGAGGTCAGCGGATCGCTTCTTGAGCTCGTCAAATTCACGTTGTAGTTCTTCGGTCACAGGGGCTCCTTAAAAAAGTTGTCAGTCGTCAGTTGTCAGTTGCTTTCTCAGCGCCCAAACGATGCGCCCAGAAGCATCAACGCGGCCACCACCGCGCCTAGCCATGCGAAGACATCCCCATGGGCCGAGTAAAACGTCTGCCGCGACTCAAAGTTGAAATGCGCGAGCATGACCATTCGCCGGTAGCGAGGAATCTCTTCCAGCACTCGACCATAAGGATCGATGAGGGTTGTCAGCCCGTTATTGGTGGCCCGCAGCAAGTAACGGTGATTCTCAATCGTGCGCAGCCGGGCCATTTCCAGGTGCTGGGAAGCGGCGGCGGAATCACCGTACCAGGCGTCATTGGAAATATTCACCAGCACGCCCGCGCCGCCCGCCACCAGCTTCCGCGCGAGTTGGGGAATAATCGCCTCATAGCAGATGAACACGCCAATGCCCCCACCCGGCGACTGGGCCACCGAGTAGCTCGAGCCGGGGACGAAGTCCCCCACCTCGGATGTGATCTTGTGCACCAATCCGGGAAACGCCCAGCCCGGCACATACTCGCCGAAAGGGACCAAATGAATTTTATCATAGCGGGACACTTCGCGGCCTTCCGGATCCAAAGTTACGGCGCTGTTGGTGATCGTCTCTCCCCTCGGATCCACGGGAATAATTGTATTCGCAATCACGAAGGCGCCCGTCTGGCGCGCCATGTTTTCCATGGCAATGCGAAAAATCGGGTCGCGGGTGAAGAAAAACGGCGCGGGGTTTTCCGCCCAGATCAGGAGCGGAGGATTGCCGATTGCCGATTGGCGATTGGCGAGTGGCGGAACGGCGGCTGGATTTTCGATCTTCGATTTTCGATTTTCGATTGCCACCGCGTCAACACTGAACTGAACGAGTTGCTGAAGTTGGGTGGGGTCACGCCAGGGAATCCAGGCATCCAGCGCCGCCTCGTCCAACGGCACGTTGGGTTGGATCAGAAACGCCAACTCCTTGCCCACGGCCGCGGGAGGAGGAGCCAGCCGCCATTGGGCAACAAGCAGCAGCACGAGCCAGCCCGCCAGCGGCAGTCCGGCGCGCGTGCGCCGTGGGGAGAGCAACACCCGGGCCAACAAGGCGCTGGTGGCCACGGCCAGGAACGAAAGCCCATACACGCCGGTTACCGCGGCCATCTGCCGCAGGCCGGAAGCCTGCACGGCGTACCCCAAAAGGTTCCAGGGAAATCCCGTAATCAGATAGGTTCGAGCCAATTCCATCGCCAACCAAAGAAACGGACTCAAGGCCAACGCCCATCCAGAGGAGCGGCGCGCCGCCCATCCCATCGCCAGGCCGAACGCGCCAAAGAAAACCGAATCAATGATGACGAAAAGAATCAATACCCCCACAGCCAGCGCTGGCATGAGGTGGCCGTATAATTCCAAGACGGTCAAAAACCAATAGCAGCTTCCGGCGAAGAAAAACACGCCGCACACATACCCCAGCAGAAATGCGTGTTTCAGCCGTTTTTCCCCCGCCAATGCCACGAGCAAGGGCAGACAAGCCACCCATACCAATCCGCGCAAATGGATTTTGGGAAAGCAGGCCACCAGCAGAAGCCCGCTCAGCGCGCAGGCAGCTAAACGCGTGGAAGTTTTCTCAAACAGATTGACTATCGATTTCCGAGGAGGCAGGTGCGATTCGCGAGGCGGCATCAGTCTGTCATTTGTCCCTGAAATAAAGGTAGATCGGTCATTCCGCTGCCGAAGGCGGGTGCCCTTCCGCCAAGTCCCCTGGTTTCATTATCAAACCTCACAGGCGGGGGCAGCCGCGGGCGCGTCAGCCTGACTTTATCTTGTGCTGCTTGAGCTTTACCACCCAGTACCACACCAGAGCGTTTACGCAAACAACAGAAACTTCGCTTACCAGGAAGCCCGCCCATTGCGGCCAATTATCCACACAGTTCGGCAAAACAGATAGGATTAAGCACCCCGGGAATAAGAGAAGCAAGCTCAGCAGATAGAGACCTGGATTGATATGGATGTTTGCGTAAAAAAAGAGATATATCAATCCTGCGCATTGAACCGCACCGAAGATAACCCAAAGCTTCAAGCCCATACCGCCGCTCCGACCACTGGTGCGGAAAATTGAGAGTCGATGCGTTAATGACCCGATGATCCAATGGCCCGATGACCCGATTCCTCCCCTCAGTGCCGGATGAAGGGTTTGAATCCTTTCTGCGCAAGTTCGGCGCGCGCCTTTTCGGCATCGTCGCGAGTCTTGAAGGGGCCCACCAGCACGCGGAAGAGGTTATCGTCGGCGTGGGCATATTCCGGCGTCACCAGGAAAACCGGGTAACCCCCTGTCTTAAGAATATCAACGAGATGCTCGGCATCCTGCTTGTTGCGCCCTGCCGAAACCTGAAGAGTTATCCCCTCTCCCACCTCCCCCGCGGCAGTCGCAGGTGGGGAGGGAGGATTCGGGGCTGGCTGGGGCGCTGCCGGGGGTTGAGCTGCCGGAGACGCAACGACTGCGGGCTTTCCCGAGGGTGCAGCGGGATTAGTTCCGGCTCCCCCGGGAGGAACCACCACGGTATCCGGCACGGAGCTGGGGGCGGCGTGGCCGGCGGCTGCTTCCTGGGGGGTAACGGGCGCGCTCTCCGGCGGTGGGTTGACCGTAGGCGGAATGAGGGGCGGGGAGGTAACGACCTCGGTGGAGGGTACCGAGCGGGAGGCACGTTCGTTGTACCCCACCAGGAATCCCAGCGAGAAGAAAACTCCACAGGTTGCGACGCACACGAGAAAAATGAGGATTAAGTACCGCGCGGAATGGCTTCTTTCCTCATGCTCCCTCACCTCCGTTGCCACGACGTTCCTCCTCGCCCAGGACGTTCCGCGAAAGATTCCGCCCGCCCCATCCCGCTACTTCTTGTCTGCGCCCGTTCCCGGCGGAGCGGCCAACTTGCCCATCAGAGCGCTCAGCAACTCCACCGGAACCGGAAATACCACCGTGGTATTCTTTTCGGTCCCGATCTCCACCAGCGTCTGGAGATACCGCAGGGTGATGGCGACGGGTTCCTTGGCGATGACCGCGGCGGCCTCGGCGAGTTTCGCGGACGCTTGATATTCGGCGTCGGCGTGGATGATCTTTGCCCGGCGCTCGCGCTCGGCTTCGGCCTGCGCGGCGATGGCACGCTGCATTTCCTGCGGCAAGTCCACCTGCCGCACTTCCACCTTCGTCACCTTGATGCCCCAGGGCTCGGTGTGCTCGTCCAGGATGGATTGCAGCCGGGTGTTGAGCTTCTCGCGCTGGGAGAGGAGATCGTCCAGCTCCACTTCGCCCAAAACAGAGCGCAAGGTGGTCTGCGCCAATTGCTCGACGGCGTAACGGTAATTCTCAAGCTCCACGAACGCCTGCTGTGCGCTGATCACACGGAAATAAACGACGGCGTTGACCTTTAATGAAACGTTATCCCGGGTGATGATGTCTTGTGGGGGCATATCCCAGGCCACCACGCGGAGGGAAACCCTCACCAGCTTATCAATCGGCCAAAGGATGAAGATCAGCCCCGGCCCCTTGTCCGGCTTCTGGAGCCGTCCCAGGCGGAAGATCACCGCCCGCTCGTACTCCCTCATCACGTGCAAACAAGCTGAAACCCAGAAGAAAATAATAACCACCGCAATGACGTAACCCATAACGCACTCCTTTCCGCATTTCTGCGGCGTCGACAACTCACTTATCAGTACTGGAATCTCCGCAGACCCTGGGACCGCCGTAATCGTCCCCGCTCGAATTTGGCATAGGGGAGGTTCGCGAACCGCCCCTACCTGGAAGCCCCGAGTCTACCGGGTTTCCGGCGCCGACTCAACCCGCAAGGTCAGGCCCTCAATCTCCCGCACCCGAACCCGCGTGCCTTTGGGGATTCGCTCGGCGGCGCGTGCCTCCCAAAATTCGCCGCGCACGAGGACTTTCCCCGCCGGGTCGAGGTCGGTATACGCGACGCCCACCAAACCGATCATCCCCGCCTCGCCGGTAACCGCTTTGCGTCGCTGGGAGGCCACAACAAAACGCAATAGGATGATGGTGATAAACGCCAAGGGTAATGCCACGCTCAGCGCCGTGGAAAGGTGGATGCGCGCTTCCGGCCAGGGCGATTTAATCAGGATCATAGCCCCCAAAACCATCGCCAATACGCCTCCCGCCGCCAGTACGCCGTGGGAAGTCACCTTGGCCTCGAGCGCGAACAAAGCCAGCGCGGTAATGATCAGCAGGACTCCGGCGTAGTTAATGGGCATAAAATTAAAACCATAGAGCGCCAGGACCAACGAGATCGCCCCGACCATGCCAGGCGCCACCATGCCGGGGTGAGTGAACTCAATGTAGAGGCAAACCAACCCGATGGCCCCCAGGAGGAAAGCAATGTTGGGATCCGCCACCCAGGTGAGCAGGGATTCAATCCGCGTCATCGGGTAGGTCTCGAGGTCCGCGTCGGCCAGATGCAGCGTGGTGGTGTCGCCGTTGAAGCGTTGAACGGGCTTGCCATCGTACTGCGCGAAAATTTCGCGGGGCGAACCCGCCACGGCGTCAATCAACTTGCCGTCCAGCGCTTCCTTGTCCGAATAGGACGCGCTCTTGCGCACCGCGTCGTCCGCCAGCGTCACATTGCGACCGCGTTTCTGCGCGATCGACCGGATATAGGAAGCCAGGTCATTCTCGATCTTCTCGTTCATCGTCTTGTCCGCTTGCCCACCCAGCAGGTCTACCGGATGGGAGGCGCCGGTGTTGGTGCCCGGGGCCATCACCGCCAGATCGCCCGCCAGCAAAACGAAGAAGCCCCCCGACGCCGCGCTGGCGCCGCTGGGCGCCACATAAGTAATCACGGGAACATGCGATGCATAGATCGCCTGGACAAGCTCCTGCGTGGCGGTTACCAGTCCGCCGGGAGTGTTCAACTCCAGGAGGATGGCGTCGGCATTCCGGTCATTGGCGTAACGGATTCCCCGCTCCACGTATTCCGCGCTTACCTGGTGGATCATCATGTCGAGCTTAATCTCCACCACCCTTGGCCGGGGCTGGGGGCGTTCAGCACCGAGGGGGTTGGAGGGTAAGGCGGTGGCGAGAACGGCCATCAACAAGAGTACAGGACGTGGAATCTTGGTGCTCAAGGCGTGTTCCTTGCCGCCGGAGCTCCGGCATGGATTTGTTGCAGGAACTTTTGCGCTTGCGGGTTGCCAGGATCGAGATGGAGTGCGGCCTGCCCCTGCAAGCGAGCCAGCTCCGGCTGATTCAAGGAAAGATAAACGTGCGCCAGTGAAAGGTGTGCTTCCACGGTGTCTTTCCACTTCAGGGAAGTCTGAAGTTCCCCTGCTGCTTCCTGGTGCTTGCCCTCGGCCTCGAGCGCCTGGGCAAGCAGGAGGTGCGACTGGGGGTCAGACGGAGACAAGGAGACAACCTCGGCGAGCTCGCGCTCCGCTTCCCCAAAGCGGTTCTCCGCAAGATACTTCTTCCCCAGGGCAAGGTGCGCCTCAATGTGCGCTTGGGGAGGGGCATTCGCCAGGTGCTCTTCCAGGGCGTTATGCAACGTCAACTCCAGCAACCGGAAGGCGCGGCCATCATAATTCTTCTTGAGGCGCGGCAAGGGAAGCACGTCTCCCGGCCGGTCGGCTGCCGCCCCCACCTCATGTTCCGCCAGCCAAGCCAATTCCACCAGCTCCGCCTGGCTATCACCCAGCTTGCCGAGGACCACCGCCAGCAACGTGTGGGACTCGGAATCATCGGGGTTGGCGTGGACCGCTGCCTGGAGAGATTCCGCTGCCGCCGCGTAGCGCTTCTCGTACCAGAGAGCCACGCCGCGGTTAAAGCAGAAGTCCACATCCGAGGGATCGCTGTGGTAGGCGCGCTCGAAATTCGCCAAGGCCTCGGCATAGCGGCCACGACGGGCCTCCAACACTCCCAGGTTATTGGAAACTTCGTCCAAGGGCAGGACCTTGGCGAGAGTTTCAAACTCGTTTTCCGCAACCTGTTCTCGTCCCAGGAAGAACTCATCGACCGCGCGCAGGAACAGCGACTCGTCATACGTCGAATCGGGCTTCTCGATCTTTCCTAACCAAAGGGCAGAGTTCGCATAGTCCTTCTGCCCAAAATAAAACCGTCCCAGGGCAAAGGCCGCCCGATGGTCGGATGGGTCAAGGCGCTCGGCTTCCGTAAAAAAATGCAGGCGGCTGGCGTCGTCGGTGGCCACCAGGCCGCGAATATAATTTTCGAAGGCATCGAGGCGGATATCGTGAAAACTCCGCCGGAAGGCCTCCTCATTGTCGACGGTGAAACCGGGATCGTGCGTCGCCAGCAGCCGCCACCCCAGCCGCGTCTGTAGATCCACGAGCTCCGTCAAGTCTCCGGAAACTTCCAGGGGTTGCGAAAGCCTCAACAGTTTGACGTCGAGCAGTTGCGCGTGCGCGACCAAGCGATTGTCCGTCACATTGAAATTACCCAGGATGGCCCAATCCACGCCCAAGGTTTGCGCCACCTTGAACTCGCTCGCCAGCGTCAAGGGCGCGTCCATGGGCATTCCCAGTTGTGTGTACGCGGCGTTGCGTTCGTCGCGGTCAAGAACATAGTTGTCGGGCTGCGGCAGCCGGGAAGAAAGGACTTGCGCGAAACTTTCCGAGATCCAATTCAAATCCGCGCGGGGGCTCAGATTCTCAAAGGGAAAGACCAGCAGGGATCGCACCTCCGACGAGCCACGAAGCTGCCAGGGGCAAGACAACAGGAGCAAAAAAAGTCCGACCGTTCTTCGCATGAGAACTCAATCCGACCGATACATTATAGCACTGCGCGGGACTCGGCCCGCCACGCCTGCGCCAAGCCCCACGGTCAATTCTTAATGGCTACCGGGGGATTCCGCAGGAGTTCGACAAAGGCCGGGTATTGGCTGAGCTTTTTGAAGTCGGGGTCCTCGTCAATCCGCTTCCGGTCGTTGAAACCGTCTTCGAGAGCGCGCCGGAGATAGTGCACGGCATCTTCCGCGTCCCCCATGGAAGCGAAGGCTTTGGCCATGTAGAAATAGTATTTCACATCGGTCTCGCTGGTGTGGACCACCGTCCCCACGGAGGACTCTTGCGCCATAACCTTGGGATCAATGCCCAGAGCGGTGCGATACTCTTGCACGGCCTCGACGTACTTCCCCAGGCGGGAATAGGATATGCCCAGATTTATATGGAAAGTAGCATTGTCGCCCTTTGACTCGATCGCCCGCCGGTAGTACTTCACGGATCTTGCATACTTTTTTTCCATGAAGAATACGGTGCCCAGGTTGTTCCAGGCCTCGGCGAAATTCTTGTCGCCGCGAATGGCATTGGTGTAGGCTTTGCGGGCGCTGTTGAACCTGCTCTCCTCCTGAAGAGCGATCCCCAGCTTGTTCCACACCACAGGGTCTTTGAAAGATGACTGCTTGAGCGCCCGAGAGTAATAATCAGCCGCGTCGGCATAATTCTTTCTCGCCATGAAGATGTCGGCCCGTTGTTCCAGGGTGAGCACCTTGGGCGGGGTAGTCGGGGCCGACGGTGATCCTGCCGCCGGGGCAGCTTGTTCCGGACTGAAACCTGCCCCGCTGGCCGGCGCCGCCCCCCAGAAGGCAGCAGCCCCCATCATAAGAGCAGCAGCAAAGAAGCCCGCGCATCGCATTTGGGGTTTCATGGGTGGACCTCAAACTTTCGGGACTCGGGTTACAGGACACAGAACCGGGGGCTCAGGATCCGGAACTCTTAATCGGGAATCCAGGATTCAGGATTAGAGATTTGGCGAAATTCCGAATCTCTTAAGCCCGTAGTCCCACCTCAAGGGAGCATCACCGCAGATCGGACCCGGGGTCGCGATTCTCGATCCCCTTTTCCCGAGTCCCGGATCCCGAGTTTCATCCCTCCGGCGCGGTTTTCTTCGATGCATCCGGAGGGTTGACCGGCTTGGGGCTCTTTCCCTTGAAAATCGAAAGGAATTTCTTCAGCACACCGCCTTTCTTTTCCTCGGGTTGCTGAGAGCCATCCGAATTGGGGGCCGCGACAGTAGCATTTCCGTTTTCCGGAAGCGAATTGGTCGCCGCCACCGGCACGGTGGTGGCGTTGCCGGAGTGGAACAATCTGCTCAGAATCCCACCGCCGCCCTGCCGGGGCGTTTGCCCCTGCGGCTCCGTTCCCTCGATAAAGTACTCGTTGCGGACCACCACCGCGTCGTTCCCGCTGCTAAGGGCGGAAGTCATTTGTACGGGAACCGCCACGACGCCAGGCGGAGCTTCGAAGGGCTTCGCGTCACCGTAGGCCGGGTACAGGGTAGCCCGCTTCATGAACTCCGTCCAAATGGGCAGGGCGGAATCCGCCCCGGGAAGTTTCAGTTCGCGATCGTCGTCATATCCCACCCAGGCAATCGCCAGCAGATTGGAAGTGAAACCGGCAAACCAGCCGTCGTGCGAAGTCCCCGTCTTGCCGGCGGCGGGCAAGGTGAACCCGCGCATCCGCGCCCCCGCTCCCGTGCCGTTGTTGATGACACTTTCCAACAAATTGACCATCAGGTAGGCAACCCGCGGGTCCAGCACTTGGCGTGTGAAATCCGAACTGCGCCACAGCAGGTGCCCGGAAGCGTCATTGACCGCCAAAATGAACCGAGGCTCCACGTAGGATCCGCCATTCGAAAAGATCGTATAAGCGCCGGCGATTTCCAGCGGCGTCGCCACGTACGATCCCAACGCGATGGCGGGCGTGGCCAGCAAATCCTTGTTGAAACCCGCCGCCACCGCCAGGTTGCGTACTTTTTCATATCCCACCATCTCGGCCAGGCGCACGGTGGCCACATTCAGCGAATACATCAGGGCCTGCCGCACCGTCACCTGCCCGAAGTACTCTTGCTTGTAGTTTTCCGGTTCGTATGTCTGGTCGCCAAACTGGAAAGTGGTGGGTTCATCATTGAGCTGGGTAGCAGGAGTAATGAGGGGTTGGGATCCGTCCACGCCGGAGTTCAGTGCTGCCGCATAGACGAACGGCTTGAATGATGATCCGGGCTGGCGTTTGGCCAGCACATGGTTGAGCTGACTGCGGCCATAATCGCGTCCTCCCACCAGGGCTTTCAGCCATCCGGTGTGAGGGTCGAGCACCACGAGAGCCAATTGAGGCTGCAAGGGATCAGCCGGCGGGGCGCCTGGGGCAGGCTTGGACTTTTTCAACCGCTTGTCAACTTCCACGCTGCCGGCATTGACGGCCGCCGAAGCCGCTTCTTGCACGTCGAGGTCGAGGGTGGTGTAGATCCGGTAGCTCTGGGAGAGCAAATCGTGTTCGGAGAATTGCGAGAGCAACTGATCCTTTACCATGTCCACGAAGTAAGGAGCCTGCGTGCCCTCCACGTTGCGCAGCACCACGCCCAAGGGGGCTGCCGAGGCTTTTTCCGTCTGCGCGGGCGTGAGCATGCCCTGCTCCATCATGCTTCTCAGCACAAAGTTGCGCCGCTCCAAAGCTCGTGAGGGATACTTGTAAGGTGAATAGAGATTCGGCCCGCGAATCATCCCCGCCAACAGGGCGGCCTCCGCCGCGGTCAGGCTGCCCACATCCTTGTTGAAGTAGGCGCTGGCCGCTTCCCCGAATCCATAAATGGAAAAACCTCCGCGCTGTCCCAGGTAAATCTGATTCGCGAACAGCTCAAAAATCTGTTCCTTATTCAGCCGGTGTTCCAGCAGGAGGGCAAGAAAAACCTGGTTTATTTTGCGGCTAAATTTTCGCTGCGGGGTGAGCCCGAAGATGTTGCGGGCTAACGTCATGGTCAGGGTGCTTCCGCCCTGCGGGATTTCGTCTGAGCGGAAAAAATCATGCAGGCCGGAGGCGATGATGCGGTAAAAGTTCACGCCATGGTGAGAAAAGAAGCTATGGTCCTCCGCCGCCACCACGGCGTCGACGACGGTTTTGGGGAGATCCTGGTAGCGCACCAGCCGCCGCTTGCTGCGGGAATTGTCAAACAGCGTGGTGATGACTTCCGGTTCCAGCTTGTAGCTGTCGAGCGGCGTCGGGCCGGAAAGGGAGGTGATGGAAACGAGGTGTCCGTTGGCGAACTCCAACGCCGCCGGGCCCTCCTTGAAAAAGTCGCCCTGAAAGAAGGACGCGGAGCCGGGTCGGATCTCCAAGCGATTGCCCACCCGCTGGTAGGTGCCGACATTTGACCCGCTCTCGTACTCGGCGTAAAGCCCTTTGCGCAGGCGTGCGGCCACTTCCTCCGGCGTGATCGCCTCACCGGCGAACACCGGGGTGGGCGCGGAAAATACCAAGGAAGCGTTGTTGAAGACATCGCCGCTCAGCCGGGCGTCGATGACCCGCGAGAAGCGCACATAGAAATAGACGAAGACTCCACAGGCCGCCAGAAACAACAGCAGCCCGGCAGCGAGCAAGAGTTTCTTCCCCTTTCCCAAAGAGAATTTCCCCGGCCTCGCAAATTTCCCACGGCCCTTTGAGCCAAACGAGCCTCGCGATGCCGAAGATGGACGGACAGCCACGTTTTATATTGACCGGGATGAGGCGGTAAAGTGGAGTTGCAGGGTATACACCTTCAAATCGACAGGGACGTGGTAATCAATACTGACGGTCACTAGGTTCGCATTGGCCAGCACCGTCACATCCTCCGCCGCTATGGGGAGACCCATTTCATCGGCCTTGGCCAGGACTTTTTTTTGAATCCCGTCCACCGAGACATGCTGTGCCAGCCAGAAAGGCGCCTGGCTCTGAAGGTAGCTCTGGATTTCGTAATTGTTTACGTAACAGGGAATGATTTTAAAACAGGCAAAGACCAGCGCCGCAAGAAAGGCGAGACAGAGGATGCCCTTGAATGTTATTTTCCCGGATTCAGACAGCCGCATGGTGTCCCCCGTGGCGGGCAGAAACCCTTTCCGTTATCCCCGATGCATAGCCTGCAAACTCGCGGTAACCATGTCCAGCTTAACATCCTGAATTTGCTTTGTCGAGCGCTGGAAAATCTCCGCCTGCCCTTGCTCAAATTTGCGTTTTCCCAGCGTCACACGATAAGGGACCCCGATCAGATCCGCGTCCTTAAACTTGACCCCCGGCCTTTCAGCGCGGTCGTCAAAGAGCACGTCCAGGGAGTGCGCCCGCATCTCCTCATAAAGCTTTTCGGCGGCCGCGCGCAGCCGTGCGTCATCCATATTGGCCGCCGTTAAGATGACTTCAAAGGGAGCGATGGACGGGGGCAGGAACATGCCATCACGGTCGTGGTTCTGTTCCACCGCCGCGCTCAGGATGCGCTCCACGCCAATGCCGTAGGAACCCATCACCAACGGAACCTCCCGGCCGTTTTCGTCGAGCACGCTGGCGTGCATCGCCTGGGAATAGCGGCGCCCCAGTTTGAAAATGTGGCCCAACTCCACCGCCACGCTGATCCGTAACGGCCGGCCGCACTTCCGGCAGAGATCCCCGGCGGAAACCACGCGCAAATCGCGGTACTCGGCGCGGAAGTCGCGCCCGGGCGTTACGTTGCGCAGGTGGGTATCGTCCTGGTTGGCGCCGGTAATCATGCCCCGGCGGCCTTCCAGCGCCTGGTCCGCGAGAATCCTGACCCCTTTCAATCCCACCGGGCCCAGCGAACCCAGGTGCGCCCCCAACAACGCTCGTGCCACTTCCGGCGTGGACGGGCGAAACACGTCGGTGCCCAGCGTCGCGGCCAGCTTGGTTTCGCTCAAGGTGTGATCCCCGCGCAGCAGGATTAAGATCGCCTGGCCCTCCACGACGTACACCAGCGTCTTGATCATCCGCGCGCCGCTTTCCCCCGTGAATTTCTCCAAGTCCTCGATGGTCTTCTGTCCCGGCGTGGCAAAAGGCTCCGGTGCGGCATCGCCCGGAGGGTCCACCACCGGGGGCGCGTTCCCCTCCGCCTTTTCCAGATTCGCCGCGTAGCCGCAATCGCACAACGCGATCAAATCCTCGCCCGCGTCCGTGGGCGCGGTGAACTCATGCGAGTGCGTACCGCCCATCGTCCCCGAGAACGCTTCCACAATCACGTACTTCAGCCCGCAGCGGTCGAAGATGCGGCTATACGCGTCATAGTGTTTGCGGTAGCTCACGTCCAGGCCGGCGTCGTCGAGGTCGAACGAATACGAATCCTTCATCCAGAATTCCCGCAGCCGCAGCAATCCCGATTTGGGGCGCGGCTCATCGCGGAACTTTTCCTGAATCTGGTACCACATTTGAGGAAGCTGCTTGTAGGAGCGCAATTCCCCGCGCGCGATATTGGTCATTTCCTCTTCGTGGGTCACCCCCAGGACCATTTCATGATCGTTCCGGTCCTTGACCTTGAAGATCGTCGGGCCATAGGCGGCGTAGCGCCCCGACTCTTTCCACAGTTCCGCCGGGTTCAGCGCCGGCAGGTAAAATTCCTGCGCCCCGATGGCATTCATCTCCTCGCGAATAATTTGCATGATCTTCAGGAGCGATCTTTGGCCCAACAGGAGATGCGCATAAACCCCCGCCGCAACCTGGCGGATGTATCCTGCCCGCAGCAGCAAGCGGTGGCTGGGAACTTCTGCTTCCGCGGGGTCTTCCCGCAAAGTGGGAATGAAAACCTGACTCCAACGCATGAGTTCGACCTTTCACTTTTAGCTGTCAGTCTTCAGTTTTCAGCCGTCAGTTTGCATGCCGGCTTTCGCGCTGATGGCTGTACTCAGAAGGCTAATGACCCGCAATTAGAATCCGTCATTGTTGAAGATGTCGCCACGGATTGTCAAGGAATGCGCGGGGACGGTAGAGGTTCAGTTTAATGTTCTAGCGACGGCGGGTTTACGATTTCGTCGGGGCGAGTTTACCGCGCCGACTTGGCGCCGGGGAACTAGGATTTAAGATTTTGGAATTTTGCAATCGCGCAATTTCTCTGACCTTTCGCTTGACAATTGTGGATAATCCATTAATTGCCAGTAATAAGGGTAATTCCCTGCTCGTGAAAGATAGCAACTGTTTTATTTTCAATAACTTACAAGCACTTCATCGTTTTCCAGCTTGTTTTCAATAACTTGCAAGACAGGCGGTGTCGTTGTATTTACTCGGAGGCCGGAGGTGGGGCGCGACCTGAAGCCTGATAGCCCATTGGGGTAAGGGAAACGCGCGGAACCTCCGGCCACTGCATTTCAAATTTGGTTCGCGCCCATGAGCCCGGGGACAATGCGCACGACGATTCTCGTCGCGGCGGGCGTCGAACCCCGCCCGCGCAAGGTTTAGGAGAGTTTGCTGGCGCAGCGCGTCATCCAGTTCCATCGCCGCCTTGAGAGTGTTCGCGGCTCTCCAGGCGGGTGACTCGACGAACCGATCTCCCGATGGCCCGATGACCCGATGGATCAATCACCTGAGGGCGATTCCATGCCAAGCCACCTTTCAGTGGCCTCCCCGCATCCAAAGGAACGAGGGCAGATGACCCTCGACCTTCCATCTGAGCCATCATCGCACAACTCAAGAATCCTATTTCTATCGGTGCTATAGCCTGTTCAAGTAAAATCTACTTAACACATGAAACTCTCTGCAAAACAGTTGCGTCTATGGGAGCGTGAAGGGAAATCGCCAGAAGGGGCAAATGGCGATGATATGGGGTTGCAAGAAACCGGCAAAAGCCGCGTTTAATACTCAGGGCAGATCATCGAGGAGGATGACGATGCGAAACAAACTATCACTATGGGCTCTTTCCCTCATCTTGGGGAGCGGATTGTGTTGGGCTGCGCCGCCTGACACCGACTCGCAGGCGATGCAGAACATTCAATCCCGCCTCAACCATACGCAGGTGCAAAGGCACGGCGACGTGCAGGTGACGTACGCGGGAGGCGTCGCGACGCTCACGGGAACGGTGGATAACCTGGGGAGCAAACTCGACGTCGAGAAGGCTGTCCAGAAGACTCGGGGGGTGACGCAGGTTGTGGACAATATTCAGGTGCGCGCGGATAACGTCAGCGACCCACAGATTCTGGAGCAGGCGCGCCACGAGATCGTGACGTACTACGCATACGGGATATTCGATAACGTTGGCCTGGCGGCCCATAACGGCACGCTCACGGTCAGCGGGCAAGTCACCCAGCCTTTCAAGAAGACCGACATGGGGAGGATACTCGAGCGCGTGAAGGGCGTGGCGGCACTCCAGAACAACCTGGAAGTCTTGCCCCTCTCGACGTTTGATGACCGCCTGCGGTTGCAAGTGGCGCGGGCCATCTACGGCGATCCTTTCTTCATCCACTACACCAACCAGGCGCTGCCCCCCATCCACATCGTTGTGAAGAACGGGAACGTAACCCTGGAGGGCGTGGTGGCCAATGATATGGACAAGATCAAGGCCAATATGGACGCTCTCCACGCCGGCCTCTCGTTCTCCGTCGTGGATAACCTTCGGGTCGAGAAATCCAAGCGACAGGCTTAAATCTTCTCAACCCTCGAAGCCTGCGCTGCGTAAGTTCAGCGCAGGCTTTTTTTTGCCCTAGCGCCTCGACAGAGAAAAGATTCACCACAGAGGGCACAGAGATCACGGAGGACAGACGGAGAAAGAACTGGGAGTCGACAAGCGAGGAGGTATGATCTCTACAGGAGCAAGCAGAAATGCTTTTCTCTGTGGTCTCTGTGCCCTCTGTGGTGAATCTTTTCTGCGTGGCGCTTAGGTTCAGGAGTGCAGATTGCGCTCCAGCCGCTCCTCCATTAGAATGCTCGCGGAGGGTTCGCATTACCCCCATCGTCATTCGGTTTGGTCAAGATGCCGCTGCCGGAGACAAAGCCCATCCGAAAAACCCTCCTCTAGGGAGAAAAGCTCATGAATGCCTCATTAAGCCCTCGTTCCCGCCCGCTGCACGAGGTGGATCCGGAAATTGCGCGCGCCATCGACCTGGAAGTCGACCGGCAAGCTCGCACGCTGGAGTTGATCGCCTCCGAGAATTTCGTCAGCGAGGCGGTGCTGGAAGCCCTGGGCTCGGTGATGACCAACAAATATGCCGAGGGCTTGCCCGGCAAGCGCTACTACGGCGGTTGCGAGTACGTGGATATTGCGGAAAATCTGGCGATCGAGCGCGCCAAGAAGCTCTTCGGCGCCGAGCACGCCAACGTCCAGGCGCATTCCGGCAGCCAGGCCAATCAGGCCGTTTATCTGACCGTGCTGAAACCCGGCGACATGCTGCTGGGCATGAGCCTGGCGCACGGCGGCCACCTGACTCACGGGCACCCGCTGAATTTCTCCGGCAAGATGTACAAGATCGTTTCCTATGGAGTGCGCAAGGATACGGAGACCATCGATTACGACGAGCTCGAACGCCTTGCCAAGGAGCATAAGCCGAAGCTCATCCTGGCCGGGGCGAGCGCCTATCCGCGCTTTCTGGATTTCGCCCGCTTCGCCGCCATCGCCCACGAGGTCGGCGCAGTGCTGATGGTGGACATGGCGCATATTGCCGGACTGATCGCCGCGGGCCTGCACCCCAGCCCCTTCCCGCACGCCGACTTCGTCACCACCACCACGCACAAAACTTTGCGCGGGCCGCGCGGCGGCGCCGTCTTTTGCAAAGAGCAATTCGCCAAAGACCTCGATAGGATTGTGTTCCCCGGCATCCAGGGCGGACCGCTGATGCACGTGATCGCCGCCAAGGCTGTGTGCTTCCAAGAAGCCCTTCAGCCGGAGTTCGCTGCGTATCAGAAGCAGATTATTGCCAACGCCCAGGCAATGGCGGAAGGGCTGGCGGCGGAAGGCTTCCGCATTGTCGCCGGCGGAACCGACACGCACCTGATGCTGGTCGATGTGTTCACCAAGAAAGTCACCGGCCGCCAGGCGCAGGATACCCTGGAGCGCGCCAGCATTACCGTCAACAAAAACGCCATCCCCTTTGACGCCAACCCCCCCGCCGTGGCCAGCGGCATTCGCGTGGGAACTCCCGCCGTCACCACCCGCGGAATGAAAGAACCCGAGATGCGACAGATCGCCCGCTGGATCGCCGAAGTCTTGAACCACCTTGAGGACGAATCCACCATCAAGCGCGTGCGGAGCCAGGTGGAGTCGTTGACGGATAAATTCCCCCTCTACGAAAGCCGACGCGTGGCGGTGGCGCGAGCGGCGCAATAGAAATCTTTGTCAGGAGGCGCGAATGCGACAAGTTGTGATATATCCGGGCGAAGACAGTTATTGGGTGGCGGAGTGCCCGAGTCTGCCGGGTTGCGTTTCCCAGGGCAAGACGAAGGAAGAAGCAGCTCAAAACATCAAAGAGGCAATCCGTGGCTACGTCGCCGCTCTCGAAGAGGACGGCTTGGCGGTGCCCGAGGAGAGGTTTGAGGTTCTCGTGGTGGCGGTATGAGCAAATTGCCCCGAGTCTCCGGTCACGAGTGTGTTAGAACTCTTCAAAAAGCCGGTTTCTATGTCAAAAGACGGGAGAGCAGTCACATAGTCCTCCGGCGTGACGAACCCTTCGCACAGGTGGTTGTTCCCGATCATAGCGAACTCGATCGGGGTACTCTGCGTTCGATCATCTGACACTCTGGTCTCAGCATCGAAGAGTTTGTGCACCTGCTGCATTAGGCAGTCCTGCGGGTCATATGTGCGTGGGTTATTCAACCATCGATGACGAACTCCAGGAATGGGACTTGGTCTTGGCGAAATGGATTGACCTCATCAAAACGTGGTGCGATCTTCGGCCTGATAAATTTAGTTGTTGACATAAAATTATAGAAGTGGCTAATTTTCGCCAAGCCCAGCACTTTCAACGGAAGCCCCGTATTATGCGGCACAGGCTTCTCACCCTTCTCATCCTGACGCCAGTTGCTCTCCGGGGCGCGGGGGCAGCCACTGCGGCCAATCCCTATCAGGAGGCGGCGCAACGCTACGCTGCGGTGCTCCTCGAATATGGGCGCGACCATTACGGCCCCGTCCACACGCCGATGTTCGTGCACACCATCGATCTGCGCACGCTGGAAATTCCCCGGCAGACCACGCCCGCCGAATGGCGCGCGGAAATGTCGACATGGAAGGAAGACCGCAATTACTTGATGTGGGGCAAGGACCGCAGCAGCATGGCTTGGGCGCAGGATTCCAACCTGCTTTGGGACACGGAGAACATCCGCCTTTTCTATGCCCTCTCGCGGGACACGGGTGATCTGCGCTTTGCCCAGGCCGCCGATGACTACATCGCATACTTCCTGAAACACTGCGTGAGCCGCACGACGGGCTTCTTCGCCTGGGGCGAGCACATCGCCTACAACGTGCTGGACGACCAGATTCACGGCAAGCGGCACGAGCTCCAGCATCCCGCTCCGCTCTGGGAAGAAATGTGGAAGTTCAACCCGGACGCCGTGCGCAATGAAATCGAAGCCGTCTACCTCTACCACATCACCGATAAGCGGATCATGGCTTACGATCGCCACGCGAATTACTGGAACGGAATGCCGGAGCGCGACCAAGCCACGATTATGGGTTACGCCGGAACCTACGCCCAGGCTTTCGCCTTCTTGTATAGCAAAACCGGCGACACGCATTATCTGGACTGGGGGCGCAAGCTCTTTCTGGCGTTTCAGTCGAAGAGCAATGACGAGGGCCTTTACCCGGATAACTGGACTGACCGGCAAGCGCGCGACATGCCGTACCAGTTCACGGTCAATACCTCCATCGCGCTCTCGATGTACCAGCTTTATGAAAGCACGCGCGACAATCGTTGGCTGGATGATGCCAACCAGTATCTGGACGCGTGCTTCCGCCGCATCGCGCGGACCCTGGAGAATTCACCCAATCCTTTCAGCACGAATTACCAGGGGGATGTCATTGGCGCGCCGCGGGACTTCATCGAAGCGGCGCTCAAGGCTTATCACTGGACGGCTGACGACCGTTACCTGGCGATGGCGCGCCAAGTCGGCAGCGCCTGGGAGAAGACGCCGCAGCCCAAGGCGCAAATGGCCTCCGTTCTGGCCGAACGCATCAACGCCTTCGCCTCGCTTTTCGAAGCCACGGGTGAGAAGCGTTGGCTGCTGGCCGCCCGGGACTCCGGCGACTATGCTCTGCGCGCTTTCGTGCATCCGAGCGGATTGATTCGCGGCACGGCCATCGTTGACCGGCCTGACTACTACGACAACATCCAGGGTCCGGGAGCTTTGGCCCTGGCTCTTTACAAACTCGGCAATCTTCATGAGGGCATTGCTCCCCTTGCGCCGGTTGAAAAACCGGGTGATGTGCAGCCGCCGCAGATCTCGGACTGGAAGTTTCCGGAAGAGGCTTCGAACATCGAGGCTGTGGCCGTCTCCGTTCGCATTTCGGACCCCTCCGGCATCAAGCGCTCGGTTTTGAATTACACCTACGGGAATGAAGTGGGATTCGAAGACGCGAACCCTGAAATCAAAGGTGATCTCTACACCTTTCACGTCGCGCCGCCCGGTGTCAATTTTATTGGTGACGTCTCCTTCGCGGTCGAGGCTGTGGACGCGAGCCCCAATCAAAACCGAACCATCTCTCGATGGCGTCGGCTGAAGCTCGCTTCCGAAGCGCAGGCCCAAAACACCCGCGGCCAATACCTCTTCCCGACACTCGGCTTGGCTTTGCAAGGCGCGCCGGACGGTGCGGCCCTCCGGGCGCGCGTCACTCGCTGGCTCCCTCCCGAGACGGCTGCGCCGGACAAGGGATGGGTTTCGGCCGGGCGCTATATCATTTTCGATGAACCGGTGCGCGCCGGTCGCCTCACAGTTGCGTATGTGCCGGCAGAAACCTGGCGCCTCATCGAATCCACGCTGGTGTTGGCTTTCTGGAATGGCCATGCCTGGGTTCGCGTTCCCTCAGAACTAAATATCGCGCAGCATACGGTCTCGGCGCGCAACCCGGCGGCGCGCTGCTGGACGCTCCTCGGCGAGGACCGCGTGCTTTGGCGCGCCCCGGGACGCGAAACGGGAGCGGCGCTCGCCGATCTGGAAGGGAATGGCACGTTTGATGTCGTCACTACAAACTGGCAGCCCGGCGAATTGTTATCCTCGCGCGGCCAATCCCTTCAGCAGTTTCCCATCGATCCTCCCTACCATCCGATCACCAACTTCTCGGCGCCGGCTGTAGCCCGCCTCACGCCGGGGGAAGAACCGCTGCTGTTGTTCGGCGCTCCCTCCGGCTATGTTTACGCTTACGACCGGCGCGGAAAACTGCACTGGCGGTGCGAAGTGGAGGGTGAGATTTTGGGCGCAATCGCCGCGGGCAAGCTGGGCGCCGGACCGAATCTGGACGTCGTGGGAAGCTGGAACGGCGGGCTGGCGGTGATCGACGCGGCGGGCCACAAACGATGGCAGAAGCAGTTTCCCGAACCCTCGGGCCAGACGCCGGTTCTGGTGGACCTGCAAGGCCACGGGCGGCTTGACATCGTCCTCAATGTGGGGTCGAAGCTCGTGGCGCTGGCGGGAGACGACGGCAAGGTTTTGTGGGAATTCACCGCGCCGGCGGAGAGTTTGATTACGCCCGCCGCCGGCGAGTTCACCCGCGAGGGAAAACCGCGCATTATTACCAGCGACGATACCGGAGTTGTGTATGCCCTGGATGAAATGGGAAAACTCCTGTGGCGGCAGGACCGCATTTTCGGCCCTCGCGAGGTGCCCGAGCCCATCGACGCCTATGCGGGCATCGCCGAAGTTGGCCTCGCAGACCTGCACGGGGGCGGCGAGCGCCAGGTCATCGTCGCCACCAAGTCAGGTGAGACGGTCGCCCTCAGCGCGCGCGGGGAGCGCCTGTGGCGTTTCGCCAGCTACGAAAGAAAGGTGGGCATCAGTTTGGGCTTGGGCGCTCACCTGGCATTTGCTGACCTGGACGGAGACGGAAAGCTCGAGGTGATCCTCAGCCAACAGGATTCGTATGTCTACGTGCTCGACGGCGAGGGGCGCCAAAAGTGGTGCTACCTGGGATACTTCTGGTACCACACGCAGCCGGCCGTTGCGGATCTCGAGCATACGGGCGAGCTCGACATCGTGTTCACCGCCCCCGAGGAGAATGGCACATACGCCTTGCGCAGCGGCTACCGCGGCAAACCCGGCGGCGCCCCGTGGCCCATGACGCGTGGCAGCCTTGCCCGGACCAACTGCGCACCCTGGTGAGCGCCGGATTCTTGCGAGGATTTCGTGGTGAGGGCCTTCCGGAGTGGCGAACCGCTATGGGGCGCGCTCACCCGCCTGGAACCGTGTCCATGGCCCGGCCTTCAGATCGCGCAGCAAGGGCGCCTGCCAGGCGAATTCCGGATGCGCCTTCAGAAAAGGTGCGGCGAGAAAATCCTCCCCGCAGGGATGCCCCATGCGGGCGTAGAAACTCATGGCCGTGGCCATCGCGCTGTCGATGGCCTTGCCCTGCGTGGCCCCGCCGGGATAGTAAGGCGGCCAATCCCAAATACCTATGCCGCGCGGGGAGACCTCAACGTGGCCGCACAGCGAGCGCTCATCGGCGTCGTCCCGCTTCTCAAAAGCGTCGTAATGATCGGCCAGGAACTTCTCCGCCAAGGCCACGTCGATTTTCCCTTTGTTCCGCTCCATCAGTTCTTCCCAGCAGGTGCGGCGCGCATTGGGGGACGTGGCGGGATTGTGAGGATCGAAGGTGGTTTCTTTGGCGATTAACTCCGGGTCGCGCGGGAAGTTGGAACCGACGAAGACGCCATCTTTGGTTCGCCAGATTCGGTGCGCTTTCAATCCCAGTTCGAACTGCGCGATCTCGCCGGTCTTGTTATCGGCCAGCAGCCAATCATTGGCATAGCCGCCGTTGTTGCCGTCCAGCATGATGCGCACATAGTCGTCGATGGAGCGCGCATATTGCAGCGCTTTTCGCGAGCGCATGAATTCCGGCTTGCCGTGGGGATCCCAACCCGCGAATTGGGTTATCGTGGTTTCCGTCACCAGGAGGCCGGCGGAATTGACGCCGAAATCGTCATCGCTGGTGATGACGCCCGGAAACCCGTCCATCAAAATGCGCTGGCCCTGCTGGGGAACGATGTCGAAGATCACCCGCCAGTGCTCCCCGTCCAGGTAGGAAGTCCAGGCACTGTGCGCCATCACGAGGTGATGGTCGCGCGTGTAGCTGCCCGTAGCCACAAAGGCGCTACAGTTACCGGGGCTCACGAGATGCGGGGCATTCGCTACTTTATGTTTCGCGTCATACCAGGGAACATAATAGTCTGGAATTTCCTGGAAGGCGTTCAGGGCAACAACGTCGTCCAGATCCAGAGCCACGCCGCGGGCCTTCAGCCCGTCGGCAATGCCTTGCAGCTCATCCTGATATTCGCGGTCGATCTTGGGCCAGAGCATTTCCCGGGCGGCTTGGCGGAAAAAGCCCCAATCGCGGCGCGTATCGTGCGTGTCGCGCAGTTTGACGGTTTGAAAGGCATCGAGGATTTCCGGGGCCAGCAAATATCCATGCTGATAGCCAATTTGGCGCGGGGTGCCTTCCAGGTGGATGAAGATCCAGCCGTCCCGGTCAAATCGGTACGCGCCCTTTAGATCGGGTGATCGGCTGATCGGGTGATCGGGTGATTGCCCCGCCCATGCGTGTGGAGAAAACCCTGCCGGCGCTACAACGAGCCACGCGGTAACGGCGAAGAGGGTTGCAAGCAGTGTTGCGGCCAATGGCTTCCGAATAATGGTCAAATGTTTCTCCATGCCTGACACCGTTGGGAAAAGGAGCCACAGGGTTAGCGATCAAGTGATCGAAAATCACCAATCACCAATCGCCAAATCACAAATTCTCCAGCAGTTCCCTGGCCGCAGTGTAACCGCTTTGCACGGCGCCTTCAATGGTGGCGGGCAGGCCCGTGGCGGTCCAATCGCCTGCCAGAAAGAGCCCTTGGATAGGAGTGCGGGCAGGCGGCCGCAGCGGCTCAGCTTCCGGGCTCGGTGAAAAGGTCGCGAAGCGCTCTTTGATGACGAGCGAGTGCAGGAGTTTGGTCTTACGGACCGCGGGCAACATTTCACCCAGCTCTCGCAACGAGATGGCCAGCAGTTCTTCCTTCGACCGGCTGACGTGCTCGCGTGCACCGCTCAGGACCAGTGAGACGTAGTGATCGTTGGTCGCCAGAATGCGGCTCTTGTCAAAAAGCCATTGGATGGTCGTTCCCCGCAAGCCCGCAAACTCGAGGTCGGTAATGGGCGCGTCAAACCACAGGTCAATGGAGATGATGGGCGCGGGCCGCAGCGCCAGGGCGGCGGCGAAGAACGGCTCCGCGCGCAGCAAATCGCTGGGCAGAACGACCGCAAGTTGTTGCCACGGCACGGCGGAAATCACGGGAACGCCCTCGATTTTCTCCCCGTCGCCTAAACCGACACCTCGGCAGGCGCCTTGCGCAATCAGCAACTGCTTTACGCCGCATCCGGTCCGCACACGGCCACCGCGCGCTTCGATGTAAGCAGCGGCCGCGCCCGTGTAACACTCGCTCAACCCCACGCGCGCGATGCCGAGCCGCGAGTCGGCGGGAGAGGAAAACAGCGCCAGCCGCAGGACACGTTCAAAAAGCTGCGCGGAAGCGATGCGCGGGTCCTCATTCATCGCCGTGATGCAGAGCAAGTCCCAAAAATTGCATTGCAAGCCTTCCGATTGTCCCCGCCGGCTGAGCCACGCCGTGACCCTCTCGCCGGCAGCGGGTGCGGAGTTCTGCCCGGCGGTGCGGAGATCCTTCCCCAAACGCATCACTTCCAGTTTCTGCTTCAGGGAAAAACTACCCGAGCGCAGCACGCCCAAAAGCAGATGCCAAGGCGAAGGCCAGTCCGGACAGTCGAGGCGCGAGAGCCGGCCGTCGCGGTCCAGAAACGGCACGGCGAGCCGGGACTGAAAATGAACCCGGTCCAAAGTTCCAAGAGTCTCGAGGAAGTGGATCGTCGAGTGGTAACAACCCATGAAGAGATGCTGGCCGTTGTCCACAACCGAGCCGGTGGTGGGATCACGAAATGAGCGAGCCCGCCCGCCGAGATACGGCTTCTGCTCGAGCAAGTGAACCCGCTTGCCGGCCTCGGCCAAAGCCACACCCGCCGCGAGGCCAGCGAAACCGCCACCGATGATGAGAACGTCAAAAGGCATTTTAGATTTTTGATTTTAGATTTTGGATTGGGCCTCATTGATGGTGCAGCTCCATTGTGGCTCACTGCATTACTGAGGCCGTCATGTCAATCCTGGCCCTCTAATCCAAAATCCAAAATCTAAAATCCAAAATTCATTTATGCCACTCCGCACCGAGGTAAACCGTGAGCGCCGTCCAGAGCTTCAGCGGGCGGGGGACGCGCACCCGCTTCCCGAAAACGTTGTAACAGCGTTTTTGGATGCGCTTCAGGATGCCCCAGTAAATCGCCGCCATGATTTCCGCAGACTTCATCGATTGCCGGTCTTCGGCCGGAAGCATCTGGCGCGCCAGGTCGAAGTAGTGCCGAGCGCGGTCACATTCGAACTGCATCAATTCGATGAAGGGATCGTTGTATGCTCCGGCCAGCAACTCGGCGGGCCGAACGCCGAAGCGGTCCAAATCCTCCTGGGGAAGGTAGATGCGCCCGCGCTGGGCATCCCGCTGAAGGTCGCGCACAATATTGACGAGCTGCAACGCCGTTCCCAGGTTCACGGCATACTCCCGGGTGCGGGGATTTTTGTAACCGAAGATCTCGATGCAAATCAGGCCGATAGTTGAGGCCACGCGGTAGCAGTACAGAGACAAATCTTCAAAAGTCTCGTAGCGCGTGCGGGTCAAATCCATGTCCAGGCCCAGGATGAGATCGTCGAAAGGCTTGCGGGGAATTGTGAATCGCTTGATGGCCGTAGCCAGCGCACGCAACTCCGGCGAGTCGAGCCGGCTGGCATCTTCTGCGTAACACGCATCCAGTGCTTGGCGATAGCTCACCAGACCCCTGGCCGCCTCCTCCAGGTCGAGGTCACTGTCAGCGATATCATCACCCCGTCGCGCGAAGGCATAAACCGCTTCGATGGCAAGACGCTTCTCCTTAGGAAGAAAAACAAAGGCGTAATAAAAGTTGGTAACGCGAGCGCTGGTGAAATGGGTATTTTTCGAGGACACGTTCATGATGGAATGGTAACCGTCGGAGTGTGCGCAACGCTCGCGCGCAGCGGCGCCCAGCGGGCGCGCAAGTAAAGGCGCAGGAAATCCCGCTTGCCGAGCGAAGGCCGCCGATGAAAGATATCATAGGAAACCGCTTCGATTTTCGCAAGAATCGACGTTCCGCCCAGCCACGTCAGGCGCAATTGCGTGCGCAGTTTAGGCTGCACTTCCTCCGGCAAGCCCCTTCCCCGCTCGAAAAGCTTGCGGGTGCGGGCGATTTCAAAGGCCAGCAATCCCTGCCAGCGGGTGTCGGAGCGCCCGGCGCGCAGGTCGTCAAGCGCGTAATTGAAGCGCGCCATATCTTCCTGCGGCAGATAGATGCGGTCGCGGGAAAAATCAATCGCCGCGTCTTGCCAGAAGTTGGTGAGCTGCAACGCGGTGCAAATGTTATCCGAAAGCTCGAACCGGTGCGGATCGTGATAGCCGAACAGTTCCAGCACCAGCCGCCCCACAGGGTTCGCAGAACACCTGCAATAAGCCAGGAGCGAATTGAAGTCCGGATGGCGGTTCACCACCACGTCCGATTCAAACGCGCGCAGCAGGTTTTCAAAGTTCTCACGCGAGAGGCGGAATCGTTCCGCGCTGTCGCGCAGCGCCAGGAAAACCGGGTGATCGATTTTCCCCGCGTAGCAGGCCTCGAGCTTGGCGCGCCAACCGGCCAGCTTTTCAAGGCGGTTCTCGACGCCCGGCTCGTCCGCAATGTCGTCGGCGTAACGGGCGAAGGCGTAAACCGCCGCCAGCGCGTCGCGCTTGTCGCGGGGGACAAGATACGATGCGGTGGGGAAATTCTCGTAATGTCGGCTCGCTAACCGCCGGCACTCAGCGTAAGCCGCGCGCAGCTCGATTTCAGAGGCTGACATAAATCGGAACCTGCGGGTCATTATAGGGCTTCCCGGGCATGTCAGGAAACCCGATTGTGAGAAAAGCAATCAAGGAAGCAGCGTGCAAAGCGCTTAGGCCCGCGCGGGAAACGGCTTGGCTGCGCGCGAAAGGGTGTATACTTCCGGATAACATGCCGCCGGAAAAAATATTCCAGCGGGTCGCGTTGGTGACGGCCATGAAACATTTCCTCCTTCTCCTTCTCTTGATGGCGGCGAGCCTGGGAGTGATGGCGGCGCCACAGGATGCGCGCCCGCCGTTGTCGAAAGACGAAGTGCTTGATCTGCTGATCAGCTCCGCGCCCAGCAAGGTGATCATCTCTACAATCGAACAAAACGGTATCGCTTTCAAGCCGACCCCCCAGGTCCTGGAGGAATTCCGCAAAGCAGGGGCTGACAAGGCCGTGCTGGCGGCCCTGCGGGAGGCCTGGCATGAGGAAATCCCCAAGCCCCTCGGTGACAAGGAAATCCGCATTATGCTTGCCGAGGACGTACCCAGCGAGAACATTGTCAGAACGGTGTTGGCGCGTGGCATTGATTTCCAGCCCAGCGGGGAATACCTGGAAGAGCTCCGGTCGCAGGGAGCCCAGGATGTGCTCATCGATGCGCTGCGGGCTGCCGTGCCAAGGCCCTACAGTAAGGACGAGATTGTGCAACAACTGAGGGCCCGCGTGGACCAGGATTGGATCGCGCAAAAGGTTCGGCAACGGGCTATTGATTTCGAGCCGGGCAACGCGAACCTTCAGGCCCTCCGCAACGCCGGGGCTCGGGCGCCGCTCCTGGAAACCGTTCGCACCGCCAAACGCGCCAAGCCCTTCGTGGCGCAGACGCCGGCTGGACCCACAATGGCGCCCCCCCTGGTGGAAGGCAAGGCAGCAACCCTTATCTGTGAGCCCTCCGATTTGGACGTTCCCGTGTTCTCCGACCCCAACGATCTGGGCAAGATCGTTACCCGCCTGCGATGTGGGGAGCACGTCACCTTTTTGGGGAGGGTCGTCGCTCCTCCGGGTGTCGATAGGATCCAATACGCCGATGGAAAGGAAGGCTTTGTCGCGAACTCTTTTCTTGAGTCCTCGATCGCCACGCCGGGAGGAGGAGTCACGGCGCCCTCTCCCATCTACAAACCAGACCCCGCATACACTCCCGAAGCTCGCCGTGACAGGATTGAAGGGACCGTGATACTTTGGATCGTTGTCGACACACAGGGCAACGTTTCCGACGTGCATGAAAACTCAGAGCCCTTGGGCCAGGGATTGGATCAAAGCGCCATCGACACGGTGAAGACATGGAAGTTCAATCCCGCCACACGCGACGGTGTTCCGGTGGCTGTGAGCGTCAGGGTCGAGGTCAGCTTTCATTTTTGATCAAAATACCCCCTGAGATTGTCCAATCATCGCGCAGACGTAGCAACGGGTAGGCACCAGGGATCCTTGCCGCCGCGGTTTGTGGTGTTCTCTGAATTCCATTAAGATATGTGGTCATGGCCAGCAAATCTAAATCTAAACGCGCCGACGTAACGGAGTCCCAGGTGGATTCCCCCGCGGCGGCAGAGCTGTCGCCACCAGGCCAGGATGGCACCCCACTTAACAGCCCGGACCTTTATATCAACCGCGAGTTGAGCTTGCTGGAGTTCCAGTGCCGGGTTTTGGAAGAAGCTGCGGACCCGGACAACCCACTGCTCGAGCGGGTGAAGTTTCTCGCCATTCTCGGGTCGAACCTGGACGAATTCTTTATGGTTCGCGTCGCGGGATTGATGAAGCAGGTAGCGAGCGGCAGGGCGGAGTTCGGGCGGGACGGCCGGCCGGCAGCGGCGCAACTCCAACTGATCCGGGAGAAGATTCGGCAGATTGCCGCCCTCGCCCATAACCTCTGGCGGCAAGAAATTCAGCCGCGCTTGGAGCAGCAGGGGATCAGCGTTGTTGATTCGTCCTCCCTCGAGGGCGAGGAGCGCGCCGCGGTCGATGCCTATTTTCATGAGCACGTGTTTCCCGTGCTGACGCCGCTGGCCTTCGATCCCGGGCGCCCCTTCCCTCACATCTCGAATCGCAGCCTGAATCTGGCCGTGGTGGTGCGCGACCACAAAGGGGAGGAGCACTTCGCCCGCGTCAAAGTTCCCAACACCCTGCCCCAATTGGTCCCGGTGAAGGCCGCCTCCGGAAATTCCCCGGCATCCCCAAAGGCGCCCAAGGTTTTCAAGTTTGTGTGGCTCGAGCAATTGATCGCGGCCAACCTGGGCCGGCTGTTCCCCGGCATGGAAATTGTGGAGTCGTCCCCCTTTCGCGTGACGCGCGACGCGGAAGTGGCTGTGCAGGAATTGGAAAGCGACGACCTGCTGGAGACCATCGAGGAGGCCATGCGGGAGCGCCGTTTCCTGGCCGTCGTTAGGTTGCAAGTTGCGAAAGACATGCCGGAGAGAATTCTGTCCATCCTCACCAACCAGATCGAAATCCATCCCCAGGATGTTTACCCCTTGGATGGGCCGCTCGGTTTCGACCGGTTTATGGAACTCTATTCCCTCGACCGGCCGGACCTGAAGGAGAAACCCTTCGTGCCGACGACTCCCACCAGTCTGGGGGCGGACTGCCAGGAAGATCTTTTCAGCCTGATTCGCCAGGAAGATTTTCTGTTGCACCACCCCTACGATTCCTTCCAGCCGGTGGTGGAGTTTCTTCGCCAAGCCGCGCGCGACCCCAACGTGCTCGCCATCAAGATGACCCTCTACCGCGTGGGGAGAAACTCCCCCATTGTCGCCGCGCTGCTGGACGCCGTTGAGGACGGCAAGCAGGTGGCCGTGCTCATGGAATTGAAGGCTCGCTTCGATGAAGAAAGTAACATCGAGTGGGCCCGCAAGCTGGAAGACGCGGGAGTACACGTGGTCTATGGAATTGTGGGCATGAAGGTCCACAGTAAGATCGCCCTGGTCGTGCGTCGCGAAGGCGATGCCATCCGCCGTTACGTGCATTTGGGGACCGGCAATTACAATCCCGTAACCGCGCGCCTATACACCGACCTGGGTTTGCTGACCTGCAATGAAAAAATCGCCGCCGATGCCACGCACTTTTTCAACGCGCTGACGGGCTACTCGGCGCGGCAGGAGCCCCAGAAACTTCTGGTGGCACCGGTCAACATGCGCGAAAGGCTGGCGGAATTGATTCGGCGCGAAATCGAGCACCAGAAAAACGGGCGGCCCGGGCGGCTGATTTTCAAAGCCAATGCGCTGGAAGATCCGCCCATGATCCACCTGCTCTATCAGGCTTCGCAGGCCGGGGTGAAAGTGGATTTGCTGGTGCGGGGCATTTGTTGCCTGCGCCCCGGCGTCCCCGGCGTGAGCGAGAGCATCCGGGTGGTTAGTATTGTCGGGCGATTCCTTGAGCATAGCCGGATTTACTATTTTCAAAATGGAGGAGCGGAGGAAGTCTATCTGGGCAGCGCCGACTTGATGCGCCGCAACTTGAGCCACCGCGTGGAAATCATCTTCCCGGTCGAAAACTCCCGGCTGGTCGGGCGGCTGAAAGAAATTCTCGATGTGTACCTCGCCGACCAGGCCAAGGCGCGGTATCTGCAACCCGACGGAAGCTATGCGCGCGGCCCCCAGCAAAAAGCCCCCTTTGCCCTCAATGCCCAGACATCCTTCATGAGGCCGGGCCCTAAGGCAGATCATGCTCAACCCACCTCCACCTTCGTCTGATAGCGCCCGGGTGTAGTTGAGTCGGCCGTAGTTTTTGGTGTCCCACTCGCGTACCTATCCCTGCAAGGTGGATTGAGGATCACTCGTCCCCCGTCAATCCGCAGTAGTCTCACGTGCGGAGCTTCGCCGCTCCATGCGATTCCACATCCGCTTGCGAGGAAAGAATATGTTCTCGCATGGCTCGCCGCGCGTCGTGGGCTCGCCGCTTTTTAATCGCTCTCAGGATTTTCTTGTGTTGTGTGATGGACAGGGTCGCCCGGGAGGTGGGATGCTCCGGCGGAGAAGTGGCCAGGGTTTGTTCGACCCAGCTTTGCAGGTAACCGCGAATGGTGCTCAGCAGATTTCCCAAAATGGTATTCTGCGTCGCCTCGGCGATGTGGAGATGAAATCGCAAATCGTGTTCGAGGTAGCGCTTGGGATCTGACACCGACTCTTCCATCCCGTGAATGGCGCGCTCCATGGCGGCCAGGTCCTCGGGGGTCGCCCGGCGCGCGGCCAGATAAGTCGTGTGAGATTCCAAAAGGAGCCGAGTTTCGACCAGGTCTTTCACCACCTTGCGGTCGAGGAGCAATCCCCATTGGAAGGCGCGCTCGAGATATCGGTCGCGGTTGGCGGAAACGAACGTTCCATCCCCGGCATGCGACTCCAGAATTCCCATTACGGAGAGGGATTTCAAGGCCTCCCTCACCGACGTGCGGCCCACTCCGAACTGTTCACAGAGCTTTTTCTCCGAGGGAATTCGCTCGCCCGGTTTGAATACCTCACGCGCGATGAGGCCGGTCAGTTGTTCAACAATGTTGTCACTCAGGGAAGTTCGTTGGGCGGGTTTCAGACCGTCAATCATCGCTTTACAAGGGAGAAGGGCTAAGTTATGCTGCCGGATGGCAGCTTATCAGACAAGCTGGCAGGCGTCAATTTCATCCTTCTGCCGGCGAGGGGTCAATTCTGTTGTGGAGGGGGCTTCACGCCGCCCTAAGGCGAGGTAAACTCGCCGCCACAGCTTCAAAGTGACCCCACTACCATCATGCCGCTTGTTAGGGCGCTGACTATGAGCAAGACCCTGGAACTTGGAACTCGCATCGAGCTCGTCTCGATGGATCCTCACTTTCACAACATCACGATTGCCCTCTATCGGCAGGATCACGCGGGCAGGCCGGAATACTTAGTGCATAGTTACAGCGGCTTGGAGGGAGCGACCCAGCGGATCGAATCGCTCCGCCGTTCCATGGCCATCTTGGGCCAACTCATGCCCACCGGCGACCGGCTGTACTTTGCCTGTAGCTCGGCGCACCAAGCGGCGGCGAGACGAACCTTTTTGGAAACCGCCAAGCTTGCATCCGGCGCCGCCAATGCGCCCAGGCCTCTCACCGTGCTAGATAAGAAATCGGGACGGAATATCACGGCGCTGAATTTGGGAAGCGGTCGATATCAGATTACCGCTGATGGGCCTGAAGACGGTAAAGCCGCAAGGATCGATGGCATCGTGGGCGGGCTAGTAAAACTAGCAGAGGTCGATCTAGTCGAGGGAAGCCCGGGCCAAGTGGCCTTTCCTTGCGGGAAGGCTCACGACGCCCTGGTTGGTTTGTTGCTTCCCCGCGCCCTCAATGTCCGGGCCATCTTGCGGGAAGAGGAATCGGCCGGAGGGCGCGGCTTGCTGGTCGCCCCCAGTCAGCAGAAATGAGCCAGCCGTAACAAGGAGGCCAAGATGGTTGCGCGAATGACCAGCCGCCAGCGCGTGCTGGCCGCCTTGCGCCGGGAACCGGTGGACCGGACTCCCGCCTGCAACCCCACGTCCATTGCTACCGTCGAGCTCATGGATCTCGCGAACGCGCCTTTCCCCGACGCCAATCGTCAACCTGAACTCATGGCGCGCCTGGCGGCCACCGGTTACACGGAGTTGGGCTTCGATACCATCATGCCGGTTTTCAGCATCATTCAAGAATCCTCAGCGCTCGGCTGCAAGATCCAATGGGAGCAAAAGGACAACTGGCCCACGGTAAAAATGCGCGAGCCCATTTGGGAGAAGCATGAGGACATTCGCATTCCTGCCGACTTTTTAAACCACCCGGACACGCAGTGCGTTCTTCGGGCCATCAAACTTCTGCGCCGGGAATTTGGTGACGAAGTGGCGATTATCGGCAAGACCATGGGCCCGTGGTCGCTCGGTTACCACTGCTTTGGAGTCGAGCCGTTCTTGTTGCTGTCCCTGGACGATCCGGGCGAGACCAAACTGTGCCTGGACAAGCTCAAGCAGGCGACCATTCAATTTGGACTCGCGCAAATAGAGGCGGGCGCGGATGCGCTCACGCTTCCCGATCATGCCACAGGAGATCTGGTCAGCGGCGAATACTATGCGCGGTACTTGCGCGATCTGCACATCGAATTTGCCGAGCGGCTGCCCGTCCCGCTCATCCTGCATATCTGTGGACGCACTGTGGACCGGATGGAATACATCGCGCAGACCGGCATGGCCGCCTTCCATTACGATTCGAAAAACCAGCCGGCGGAATCCATGGGCATCGTCAAAAACCGGATTTCCCTCGTGGGGAATATCAATAACCCTGAGATCCTGTACTCTAAGGGGCCGGAGGAAGTGCGGCGGGAGGTTTACAGGAACTTGGAGGCGGGCGTGCAGTTAATTGGCCCCGAGTGCGCTATTCCCTTGCAGACGCGGATCGACAACCTCAAGGAAATTCCCAAGGCGATTAAGAGTTGGCATCAGGAACACACAACCCAAAATTAGGGACAGGTCATGGCGGAACTGAGCGATATCAGCAACGAATTTATCCGGCAGGAAATTGACGAGTTCATCGAGCGCCCCAATGAACGCGAGCGGGTCATCAACCTTTTTGCGCGAGCTCGGCCGAAGATGCAGACCATTGCCGCAGCACTCATTGACGGCGACAACGACCTGGTGAACCAACTGACCAAGGAGGCCCTAGCCGAAGGTACTGAAGCCCTGGAAGTCATGGACGACGGCCTGATTGCCGGCATGGCGATCGTGGGAATCAAGTTTAGGCAGAATTTCATTTTTGTGCCGGAGGTTCTGGCCTGCGCGCGGGCGATGAAAGCAGGTATGGCTCACATTGAGCCGATCCTCTCCGCCGCCGGGATCAAACCGATCGGCAAGGTCGTGATGGGCACGGTCAAGGGCGACCTGCATGACATCGGCAAAAACTTGTGCATCATGATGCTGCGCGGAGCCGGCTTTGAGGTGATTGACCTCGGCGTGGATACCTCCGCCGACAAGTTCATGCAAGCGGTTGAGGAGAACGAGGTCCCCCTGATGGGGATGTCTGCTCTGCTTACCACGACCATGCCCAATATGGGGAAGACAATCGAGGCTTTCATCGACGCTGACCTTCGCGATCAGGTAAAAATCATGGTGGGAGGAGCTCCCGTCACCCAGGAATTTGCTGACGAGATGGGCGCCGACGGTTACGGCAAGGACGCGATGGCCTGCGTGGCGCTTGCCAAGCGGCTGATGGGCGTCGAGGCGATTTAAAGCGAGCCACCGGATGGAAAATATCGACCCAAAAGAATACCAGAAGCGCCTTGATCGACTCACGGAGATTCTGTCGGGGATCGCCGCGCACGCGGATGAAATTTCACTCTGCCGCTGCCCTTACAAGAACCGCCTCGATCAATGCACCGCACAGTTTGGATGCCGGAACAAACGCAAGCCCCCAGCGCCCGGCAGCCTTCCGGTCTGCGCGGGTGACGACAAGCTGGATTATCGAAAAGCTTGGGAAACCGGCTGATCCCGCATGGCCTGGATCTCCTACAATGCCCGCCGCTGCCCCCTGGAGCGTGGCCGAACCCTCTTCGACTTTGCCGATGAGCTTGCTGTGCAGGTCCCGACTTCCTGTGGACGCAACGGCATCTGCCACGAGTGCATTGTCGAAATGCAACGCGGCGGTCAGGCCCTCTCCCCGCGCACGGGGCCGGAAGATTTCCTACGCGGCAACTATCGGCTTGCCTGCCAGGCGGTCATCGATAATCCCGAGTTCGACGTGGAATTCACCCTGCTGCAACGAAGGCCGAAAATCCTGACGGCGGCCACGGCCAGCCCTTGTGAACTTGACCCCCAAGTCACGCGAGCCGGCGGCAAGGTGCTTTACGATGACGAGGTGGTTGACGAATACCGCGGCCACATTTATGGTGCGGCAATCGACGTGGGCACCACGACCCTCGTCATCGAAATGGTGGATCTTGAAACCGGCGTGACGGTTTGCCTTGCCTCGCTGGAGAATCCCCAGCGCTTCGGGGGCAGTGACGTGATGCACCGCATCTCGTACGATTCCGGCCCCTATCGAGGTGAACTTCACAAGAGCGTCATCAGTGCGCTTAATCGCGAGCTGAAAGAAATGTACAAACAGCTCGGGATCGTGCGGCAGGAAATCTACGAGGTCGTGGTGGTCGGCAATGCCACGATGCGCGACCTGTTTTTCGGCTTGGACGTTCAAACCATCGGGCAGCGGCCCTACAAATCAGTGGTCGAACACGAATACCGGGCCGGGCAACGGGATGCGACTTCTCTTACCGAGTTGGCGCATCGTCTTGGCATTCTGACCCACCCCAAGGCGCGCATTTATGGTGCACCGCTCATTGCCAGCCACGTGGGAGCCGACACGGCAGCGGACCTGCTGGCGATTGATATCGGTTCGCAGCGCGACGTGGTGATGTTGGTTGATGTGGGCACCAACACGGAAGTTGTGGTGGGCCATGCGGGACGGCTGGTCGCCGCTTCCTGTCCGGCGGGCCCTGCCTTCGAAGGCGGGCTGATCAAATACGGGATGACGGCGGGTGACGGCGCCATCGAGGCCTTGCGCTGGAATGGCAAGGCGTGGGAGTACCGCACCATTGGGGGTGTTCCGCCGATCGGAATTTGCGGGTCAGGCCTGATCGACCTGCTCGCCGAGTTGCGACGCCACGGCTTGATGAGCCCCAAGGGCGTGTTCGCCAACAAGGCGCGCGGGCTCGCCATTGTCCCCGAATTTGGAATCACATTTTCTCTGGAAGACATGAGCAATCTGGCGCAGGCCAAAGCGGCGAATTATTGTGGCCAGGTCATTACCATGCGCTCCTTCGGAGTGTCACCGGATCAGATCAGTCGAGTGTACTTGGCCGGCGCCTTCGCCAATTACGTCAACGTGGGCAATGCAATCGAAATCGGCTTTCTCGCGCCCGTTCCGGAAGATCGCGTGGTGAAAGTGGGAAATGCCTCCGTCGCAGGAGCCAAGCAAATGCTGGTCTCACGGCGAAAACGGCGGTCGATTGAGGAACTCGTAAAACGCATTGAGCACGTCGAGCTCGAAACGACCCCGGATTTCTTTGAAATCTTCGTGGAAGGTTGCCAATTCAAACCCCTGGCACTCGCGCCGGGGTTAAAAGTGTGAGCAGGAGGAGCATTGAGACCTAGGGGTTTTGATAAGGAGTTCGTCGTCATTGGGGAGAACCTTCATGCCACCCGCGTGCTTTTGCGGTCCGGCAAGCATGTCGTTACAGCTCCCAGCGGGGAGGAGGCAATACGCTATACCTCCACGAGTGGTGAGACCCGCTACCTCGTCATTCCGGAAGAAATCAAGCGCCGCCAGGATTACCAGGAGGGGCGCGTCAAGCACGTGGCCGTAGCCGTGCGCGACGCCATGTCGGGCGCCGAACCCGCGGCCAACGAAGGTAGGGAATATCTGCGGACTCTGGCGGAGCGGCAGATTAAAACCGGCGCCGACTTTCTGGATATCAACGTGGATGAGGTGTCTCTTCGCCACCATGAACAGGTGGCAGCAATGTGCTGGCTGGTGCGATTCATGGAAGGGTTATCTCCGATTCCGCTTTCCATCGATTCCTCGAATACCGACACGATTCGCGCCGGAGTCGACGCCTGTGAGGGCAAGGCAGGGCCTCCCATGCTGAATTCGGCATCGCTGGAGCGGCTTGAGGCGCTTGACTTGGCCAGAGAGAGAAACCTGCCGGTGATTGTGACCGCGGCGGGCGATAGCGGGATGCCTCAGGATGCCGAACAACGAATCGCCAACGCCTCCCGGATCGTTGAAGCGGCCCTGGCGAAGTCGATTCCCGCCGAAAGCCTCTACGTTGACACCTTGGTGTTTCCCGTTTCTGTCGATATCCAATTTGGCAATCATTACCTGGAAGCGACTCGCCTGCTGCGAGTGAAATTTGGCGGGAAGATTCACCTGACCGGGGGCCTGAGTAACGTTTCATTCGGTCTCCCCTGCCGGCGCCTGGTGAACGAGGTGTTCATCAACCTCGCGGTGGAGGCCGGCGTGGATAGCGGCATCGTGGATTCGGTTGCCAACGACTTGAACCAGATATTTGTTGCCGACAAGACGTCCAAGCCTTACCAACTCGCGCGCGATATGCTCCTGGGCCTCGATCGCAATTGTAAGAACTTCCTTCGCGCCTACCGCAAGGGAGAACTGGAACCCGTCATTGCGAGGTAGAAGCAAATGGTCAAATACCAAATTCTCTATTGGAAGCACGTGCCATCGCAGGTGAAGGTTTTTGAGGAAGGGAAACGGCCGGTGTCCCGGCAATTGCCCGGGCGTTTAGCGGAAATTGACCAAATGGCCATGGAAGAGGGTCTCACGGGCACCGACGATTACCTCAACCAGTGGCAGTGGACACCCAAGAAGGAACGAGAGGGCTCAGCGGAAGAGGTCGCCGATGCCTTGGTCCGCGAGTTGGAGCAAAGCCCGGGGCATAAGGATGGGAGCAAGGCTTAATCGGGAATAGAGCGCTTCGCTGCTCGCTTCATCTTTGCAAAAACTCCAAACGACATTGTCATTCTCACCGGCTGGGAAAAAGGCGCTGTTAGGCTGTTCTGCCGCGTAAATCCCTCCCGGCTTGTGGGCCTGCCTGTTCCTGCCCAAAACTCGATCGACCGCAGAGAACGGCCCAATCACAGGGGCGTCAAAAGGTCGATGGAGTTGCTGAGCGAGTACGGACTACAGATTTCATGGCGGAGGGAGAGGGATTCGAACCCCCGAGCCCCTTTCGGGGCTAACGGTTTTCAAGACCGCCGGTTTCAACCACTCACCCATCCCTCCGCGCGAAGCCTTGCTATTCCTGAGGGCGACGCCACGGGTGATTCTTTTACGAGACTACCACATTTTCTTGCATCCTCGTTCATCTGTCTTCAACGCCACGCCCGGATCTATAACCAAGATTTTTGAAAAGCGGGGCTTTACAAGGCCATCCTAATCATTACGGTGTCCCGTGCCCGCGATCTCTTTTTGCGAAGCACTCTCAGTGCGATATACTTCCGCGCACACTTTTGCAGGAGGTTCTCGATGCATCGATTCGCCCTGAGCACACTCGCGTGCCTGATGGCCGTTTTATTCATAGCCCACGTGGTAGATCCGGCGCCGGTGGCGGCGCGCCCCGCGGGCGCAGCCAACGCCGCCCTGGCCGCGGCCGCCGTGACGGACTCCCCCGCCCCACTCGACGGTTTTTCGGCTGACTCCGCGCGCGCGGAACGCGATTGGGAGAGCAAATTCCGCACCCTTCCCAGCCCCGCCAATATGCGCGGCTACATGCAACGAATCTCCGCGCGCCCCCACCACGTGGGCACAGACTATGACCGCGCCAACGCCCAATGGATTCTCTCGCTGTTCCAGCAGTGGGGTTGGGACGCGCACATCGAGAACTTCGACGTCCTCTTCCCGACACCCAAGGAGCGCTTGGTGGAACTGGTGGCGCCCACGCATTTCAAGGCGAGACTCGAAGAACCCACGGTGGAGAGCGATCCGACCTCGGACCAGCACGCCGAGCAACTCCCCACTTACAATGCCTACTCGGTCGATGGCGACGTCACCGCGCCGCTCGTCTACGTCAACTACGGCATCCCAGAGGATTACGAGCAAATGGAGCGCCTGGGCGTATCCGTGAAGGGGGCGATTGTCATTGCGCGCTATGGCATGTCGTGGCGCGGGATCAAACCCAAAGTGGCGGCTGAGCACGGCGCGGTCGGCTGCATCATCTATTCCGACCCGCATGAGGACGGTTATTTCCGCGGCGACGTTTTTCCCGGCGGCGCCTGGCGCCCGCTGGAGGGCGTGCAGCGCGGCAGCGTCATGGACATGGTGCTTTACCCCGGCGACCCCCTCACACCCGGTGTGGGCGCCACGAAAGACGCCAAGCGCCTGCCGCTGACGGAAGCCAAGACCCTCACCAAGATTCCAGTTCTGCCCATCTCTTACGGCGACGCGCAACCGCTGCTTGCCGCCTTGCGCGGACCCGTGGCCCCGGAAGCCTGGCGCGGCTCGCTCGCCATGACCTACCACGTCGGCCCGGGCCCCGCCCAAGTGCATTTGAAAGTGAAAGCCAACTGGGACACCAAAACCCTGAATGACGTCATCGCCCGCATTCCCGGCGCGACTTCCCCCCAGGAATGGATTGTGCGCGGCAATCACGAGGATGCCTGGGTGAACGGCGCTGAAGATCCCGTCTCCGCGCTCGTGGATGAGATGGAAGAGGCGCGGTCGATGGGCGAACTCCTGAGGCAAGGCTGGAAACCGCGCCGCACCATTATTTACTGCGTTTGGGATGGCGAGGAGGAAGGGCTGCTCGGCTCCACGGAATGGGGCGAGACGCACGCTGATGAGCTTCGCCAGCACGCTGCGGTTTACATCAACTCGGATAGCAACGGCCGCGGCTACTTGCGCGCCAGCGGCTCGCACACGCTGGAAAAGTTCATGAACGGCGTGGCGCGCAACATCGAGGACCCCGAAACGAACCTTTCCGTTTGGAAACGTCGCCACCTTCACCTGATTGCCGAGGGCAAGCCTGACGAGCGCAAGGAGGCCCGCACCCGTCCTGACTGGCGCCTCAGCGCGCTGGGCTCGGGGTCGGACTACACGGTTTTCATCGATCATCTGGGCATCGCCTCGCTCGACCTTGGCTACGTGGGCGAGGACGGCGGCGGTATTTACCACTCAGTTTACGACGACTTCTTCTGGTATACACATTTTAGCGATACCGACTTCCGGTACGGACGGGCCTTGGCCCAAACCGCCGGAACGGCCATACTGCGCCTTGCCGATGCCGACCTGCTCCCCTTCGACTTCACGGATTTCGCCGATACCATCCACACCTACTCTGAGCAGTTGAAGAAGTTGCTCAAGGACAAGCAGGAGGCCGTAGGCGAGCGGAACAAGGAGATCGAGGAGGGCGTTTTCACTGCCACTCTCGACCCCAAGGAGCCGCTCGTCCCCCCCGCCAAGGAAGACCCCCCGCCATACCTGAACTTTGCCCCGCTCGATAACGGCGCGGACGCACTCACCCGCAGCGCGGCACGCTACCAGAAGGCGCTGGAAAAAGCGCAGGCCAACGGAGCGGCGGCGCTGGCCCGCGCCTCGCTCCAGCAGGTGAACCCCATGCTCATCGAAAGTGAACGCCAGCTCACCAGCCCCGAAGGCCTCCCTGGCCGTCCGTGGTTCAAGCACCAAATTTATGCGCCGGGCTTCTATACCGGCTACGGCGTCAAAACCCTTCCCGCCGCCCGCGAGGCGATTGAACTGAAGAAGTGGAGAGAAGCCGACGCCGCACTGGTGGATATCGGCAAAATTCTCGACGGCGAGTCGGCCCTGATCCTGAGAGCTACAGAAGAACTGGAGAAGGCCGCCAAATGATTGGCATTGCCTGGCCAGCCCGGTTGACATGAGGGGTAGAAGAACCGCTGCTTCTCGACAAGAGCCTTGTTGCTTTGAGTCTGATGTCTGGAATTTGAAACCCGCACTCGATTCTGGTCCGCAAGGAGTGCTGGGTCATGGCGGACTTGATCGGCATCACTGCCTCCAATGAGCAAAATCCCGCGGTCCTGAAGCTTGTTTCCCCATGACCCCGCACTATCGAGGCTCAAATCTCTGGATAATGATGTTAGGCCTGGGAGGAGGCCAGGATCTTTTGGGCTTGAGCAGCAAGGGGATCATTTGGAGCAAGTCGAACGAACTCCGCCAAGATTCCTTTGGCCGAGGGAAGCGAGTTGCCACCGAGGGCGAGGAGTGCTATGTGGCGCACAGAAGAGGCTTGCCCGGTGTCGGAGAGGATCTTACCCAGGACCTCCATCGCTTGCTCGGACCCTGTGGAGGCCAGCGACCGCACAGCTTTTTCCAAAGCCCCCGTCCGGCTTCCGGTTTTTGCCAAAACGAACTGTTGCAGTCCCTCGACACTCTTGGGGTCTTTCATGAAGATCAGCTCGTCGAGTACCATATCCAGGACTTGCGCTTTGAGATGTGGCAGCGCTTCGGCAAAAGCCGCCGCGCGACCCGACGCGTTACATTTCACAATCGAGGTTACGGCGGCCTGCTGCACCCGGTCGTCAGGGTGACGAAGCGCGCTGCGCAACTGGGTGGTAATCTCAGGATCGCCAAGCTCACCCAAAACCGTGCAGGCGTTCCGGACGACGTACCATCGCTCATCGGAAAGCCTTCGGCGCGCTGCCTCCATGGCCGCGGTCCCCAGCAGGGGAGCGCACATGCGCACCAAGCGCAATCGATTGGACGCCGAACTTTCCTTTTCGAGAAGCGTAAAGACCACTTCTCCGCTCTTCGGCCCAAACCACTTCGCCAGGGAACTCACGACTTTCGCCCAAGCAAAGTCATCGCGTTTGGCGACATAAAGCTCGATAACCCGCTCAAAGGCCGCGGTGGTCAGCAGGTTTGCCAGAGCCTGCCCGCAACAGTCGAGGTGTCGAGCGTTGTCGATAGCCAAAGAGCTCTCGAGGTCCGATCCGATTTTATGAACTGTCCCATAATCCTCGTAAAGAGCGGCGGTCTGTGCGGCGGTGAGCAGGCTTTTGGCCACCTGCTGATGGAAGTCCTCATCCGCGTCCTTTTTCTCAAGCAATTCCTTGCTCAGGCGAGTTGCAATTCCCCGCAGCAAAGGCAAGGTGGCGGTGCCCGCCGCCACCGGGAGAAGTTGCGGCACCCTGGCAAGTTCTTGGGCTTGCATCTTGTCGGCAGGCAAGTCCAGGAATCCCATAAAATGCTCAACAACCTCGGTAACGTCAGTGATTCTCCCGGCGTTCATGGCCTCCTGGATATAACTTAGGAGGTGGTGAAAATCCTGGTCATCGAAGCGCCGAATTTGCATGAGCTGAGCATGCTTCTCCTGGGTGCTCACTTGCGCCCACATGATTTCCTGCCGGATGCGGTCGAAGACCTCGGGCGGCAAGTGAGCATCCTCGACCACGTTTGAAAGCTTCTGGAGGAGGCGCTCCGCGACATGCGTTGCCTGCAGGCCGCGCATCAAGATCTGAACGACTTGCTCTTGCACGATTGGCGTCGTGGACGCCGCCGGATTATCACCCAGTCGTTTGGCCGCCAAATCCACGGTCAGGTCCTCCACCAGGCTTTGCGCCACGTCCTCGGGAGAGCGTCCTGCCAACTCAGACTGCTTTCCAGTCGGCATTGAGGATAATAAGTAAGCGGGCGATGACTCTTCTAGCATACGAACCAGGGCCCTCATGGACTCACGCGGATCAGCCCCCGGGGTCATCAGGGCGGCCTGAGTCGCCTTGCCCGCAAGATCCAAGGCTTCCTTCGCCCCACCCGCAAACCCTTCCGGCTTTTCCATGCCCACAAACCGCAGAAGCGATTCCAAGCCTTGCCCGCCTCCTCCGGAACCCGGCCCGAGAATCCCCTGAGCCATCAAGTAGGACTCGGGGCTCATTTGCAGCACCGTATCTTCGCTTTCGGGAGTGATTGCGGGAAGGATGCGCATCGCCGCAAGGGGATTCTGCTGGAGGAAGGGCTGAATGCCGCCCTTCTCTTCAATGACTTTGGGCCTTGTAGAAACAACGGCCAGACCGCGCTTGAACTCGCCGAGAGTGATCCCAGCTGAAAAGGTGATCGCGCCGATGCCTCGCCGGAAAAACTCCCCTTCGAGCTGGGAGAGCGTGTTATCGTCCGTCAGAAGTTCGTTGATCAGAACCCGCTTGTTCAGAAATCCGAAGGTGAACTGTTGCGTCTGCCCGAGTAACTTATTCAATGAAGCGTAAATCTGCGCCGTAGCTCTCATCGCCGCGGGGTGATCCACCGAATACATGCTCACGGTCTTGAACGCCGTTTGCAGAGAGTGGCCAAAAGCCAGGCCCTCCGCCTTCAAGTGCGTCTTTTCAGCCATAAGCCACCTGGGGAGGACGAAGTATCGCGTGTAGACATCTCAACCCGATACTTCACTCTCGACCCAATGCCTGCCAAGAAACGTAAGGCAACCGCCCCGCCGTGTCAAGCTCATCTCATCCAGAGGGTGGATGGGCGAGCTGTATAAACGAGGCCGCGCCGGAGTGACGTACTGTTTTGCGCCTCTTGAACTCGCCCCGAGCCGACCCGCCACGGAAGAACTTGAACTGGTCCACGATGCAATTTGCCTAAACCGGCAAATTGATGTAGAATAAATGCATTGAATGTCGGGGCATTTTGCCGCGGACGAATTTATTAGGTTCGAGGAAGACGCTCTTGGCCACCATTTCATAAGCCAGTTCCTAGGGTAATAGGTATTGGCAAACAGACGTTCGAGGCCTTGCACTGTAATTATCCGGTTTAGAATCAATAGTTTTCCATAGCTCAAAGCGCGGAGGGCTCACCCCTAAGGCCATTGAGGTGAATTAGATGAAGTGGTTTGTCGGGTTCCGATCCCGAGTCCCAAAACTCTCGCGGCAGCGTAAGCTGAGCCGGCTGATGCTTTTTGCTCCAGCTCTGATCATAGGGGTTTTGTGTTCGGCGATGTGGTGCGCGCCTGATGGCATGGCCCCCCAGCCCATTGATTCCTTCCTGCTTTCATTGCATTCCCTGGAGACGCAGCACGCGCGGAAGGTCCGCATCCTGCATTTCGGCGATTCGCACATCGCTTCCGACACGGAAAGCTCCGTGGTGCGTTCTTATCTTCAAAACCTGTTCGGCGATGGCGGCCCTGGATTGGCGCTTCCTTGGGGGGGCCCTCGCCTATCGAGCTTGAACATCGCTTATGGAAACACCTACGGCTGGCAGCGCTCTCATCCGACCTATAACAGCCCTGGGGAAGACACGGGCCTTTCGCTGAGTTACATCGAAGCCGAATCTCCCCATCAAAGTGCATGGATTGAGGCAACGGGGAGTGAGTTTCGCGTCTATTTCCTGGCGCAACCGGAGGGAGGGGAAGCCGAATTCCTGCTTGACGGTACGTCCCTCGGGCAGAGAAGGATGAACGCCAGCATCCCGCAGGTGGAAGTGGCAAGCTTCCAAGCACCGGGGCCCGATGCACCCCATCGTTTTGAAATCCAAACCCGGGATTTCGGCAGGGTGCGGATCCTCGGCGTCTCGGTGGAGAAAGCCGCGGCGGGGGTCATTTACAGCGCGCTGGGCTTGGTGGGCGCGCGGGCGGAGTACCTGTTGAAATGCCGCGAGGAAACCTTCGAGGCGCAAATCTCCGCCGAGCAACCGGACTTGATTATTATGGGCTACGGGACCAATGAAACCAGCGGGTCCTATCTCGATGAGAACGCATACGAAAGCGCTCTCAGCACCATCATTTCGCGCATCCATCGTGCTGCTCCCTCAGCCCTGGTCATCCTTCTCACTCCACCGGACCGTGGTGATAGCCGCCCCGGCCAGGCGGAGCGAATCCAGCGAATCCTGCAAGAAGTCATTGCGGCGCAACGTGATGTGGCGGGCAGGGATGGAGCGGTCTTGATGGACTTGCACACGGCGATGGGTGGCGCGGGGTCCGCCGAACGTTGGGCCGCCATGCAACCCCCGCTCGCGCGGCCCGACATGACGCACTTTACCAACGAGGGTTATAACCTCTTGGGCCGTTTTATTGTGGGCGGGATCATGAAGCTCTACGATGCGGGAGCAGATACCGCAGGTTCCTCCCCATCCAGTCCATGGGAAGGAAAAGAACACTTCGGCGAGGTTTTGCCTCCACTCTATCCGGGGTTGAACGGGGCTGCAATGCTTACGGCAAGTTCTCGAGGGGGACCCTTCCCGGAACCCTCTTCTTCACCGGCGCAATTTTATTACATTCTCATGGCTGATGGCCAACTTGTTGTTACCAATGATCTTTCCACGATTGATTCACGTCAAGGTAAGGTTATCAGTCCGGAGGAAGCAGGATGTTTGTTGCGCGGGAAAGCCAGCCCTTGCGATAATGCTGGCCGATGGTAGTCACGGGGCGATCATTTTGGCGTTGGTCTGCTGTAGGGGTCGCTGCCACTCTTTTCCTCGCCCTCAGCCTTTTTCAGTTGCGCCGCACCTGCGCCGCCGACGACACCTCCACCTCCACCACCAAGAAGACATCCACAACCAAGAAGACGTCCAAAACCAAGAAAACCTCCAAGACCGAGAGAGCCTCTACTACCAAAAGGGCTTCAAACACCCAGAAAGCCGCTACCGTCAAGAAGACCTCTACGGCACCCCCCCCGAATAAGACCACCCCGCGCACTCGTCCCAAGCCCAAGCCCCTGAAGCCCGTTCCTTTGACCCCGCTGGAGCCCGTGCCGATCGAAATCGGGGAAGGGAACACGTTGGGGGCTTTCTTCCAGGCGCTGGCAAATCTTGAGTCTCCCACGGTTGATACACCGGAGACGCCGGTGGTGCGGATCATCCATTTTGGGGATTCCCACGTGGCTTCGGACTACTGGGCCGGAGAAATACGGGGAAAACTCCAGACGCGCTTCGGTGATGGAGGACCCGGGTTCGTCCTCCCCGGCCGGCCGTGGCCAACCATCCGGTATGCTGAAGCGCAATCTCTTGATGGACAATACTGGCGAACCGATGGGCTAAGGCCCGGGGAGGTTGATGGGGTCGTCGGGCTGGGCGGCATGAGCCTGGAGAGCTTCCGCGAAGCAAATCCCGCCTCGGCCCTCGCGCCTTTTTCGCAATTTGAAATCCTTGCCGCCACGAGTCCCACGAGTGATTGCTTACAGGTTCAGGTGGATGACGTGGATTTTCATGACCTCACCTCGCACTCAGAGCCCGTGATTCCTCCGCCCCCCGCGCCCAGCTCGCTGGTCCCTGAACCCAGCAGCAAATCCCTGGGCGGGGGCGCGGCCGATCCGCCCGATCCCCCGGCCCCGCTGACTCCCGTCCAGCGGAGCAAGACGCGTCGTAAGACTACCCCTCCTGTGCCGCCGTGGAAGCCCTGGCCAGCGGATTCCCCCCTCGACCTTCTCGAACTCACCAACTCCGCGCCGCTCGCCGCTGGCCCCCACAGGATTTCCATTCGCAGCGTTTGCGGCAGCAACGCCCGCTTGTTGGGCATGGAGCTTTCCAGTGGTTCCAAAGGCATCCTCTACGACACCGATGGAGTGAATGGGGCGCGGCTGGCGGACCTGGAAAAACCCCTGCCCGCACTGCGGCGGGCGCTCCTCCAGCAATCTCACGCCGCATTGATTATTGTTTCCTACGGCACCAATGATATTGGGACGAAAGGATTCACCTCCAGCGATTATGAGGAGAGCGCCTTCCAGATTCTCAGCAAGCTCAAGGGGGATGCCGGCGACGCTTCCATCCTGGTCACCGGTCCCACGGACCGCGGTAACCCGCGAAGAAGCCGCCGAGCCTTCATTCAGGCGGCGCAGGCAGCTCTTCAACCTGCCCTGCGGAGGGCGGCGCTTCGTGCGGGCTGCGCCTACTGGGATCAGCAGGCCGCCATGGGGGGACCCGGCGCGATGACCCGTTGGGTGCGGGCGGGACTGGCGAGCTATGACTACGTCCACTTTTCCGGGCTGGGCTATAAGAAACTGGCGGATATGCTCTACGATCAGCTCATGGCCGAGTATAGTAACTTTCTTAAAGCTAAATCATCTGAGTAGTATCATTCTGATCGAAGAACTTCCGCAGGCAAGGGTTTATGGCTCTCGTTGAACCGGCATTTCTCCTGTTCGCGCTGATTTCCTGCCTGCTTTATCGATGCGTCTCGCGCTACGATTCCCTTCGGCCCTTCGTGCTGGTGGCGCTCTCCCTGTTTTTCTATTCCACCTGGAACCCCTGGTATTGCCTTCCCCTTACCGTCACCGCTCTTTTGGATTACAACACGTCCTGGCTGCTGGTTCGCACCTCGGGCGCGCGGACGCGCACCTTGCTGATCACGGCTGACATCCTACTGAACCTCCTCATTCTGGCTGTCTTCAAGTATTTCAACTTTATGCACGGGAGTGCCGCGCAGTTTCTCGCAGCTTGGGGATGGACGCTGCCGCCGGCGCCTTTCCGCGTGGCGTCCATGGTGGGGATTTCCTTCTACACCTTCCAGTCCATGAGCTACGTCATCGACGTCTATCGGGGCGAACAGAAACCGGCGAGGGGCTTTCTGGAATATTTCGCGTTCGTCTCTTTCTTCCCCACCTTGCTCGCCGGCCCGATTACTCGCGCTCGCGTGCTCTTGACGCAATTGCAGCAGCCGGCGGGAGCGTTGACCGACGAACAGGGCAGCAGGGCGCTGCTGATGATCGCGCGGGGTTTCATCAAAAAGCTGGTTTTCGCCGACTACCTGGCCGTCAATCTCGTGGATCGCGCCTTCGAGTTGCCCCGCATGTTTTCCTCGGTGGAAATCCTGATCGCGGTATATGCCTTTGCCGTGCAGATCTATTGCGACTTCTCCGGTTATAGCGACATCGCCATCGGCGTAGCACAACTCCTGGGCTTCCAGTTGCCCGACAACTTCAACTCTCCTTATCGGTCGGAATCCCTGATCGAATTCTGGCGGCGCTGGCACATCTCCTTTTCCACCTGGCTGCGCGACTATATCTTCTTTTCGCTTCCTTCCAGCCGGCGTTCGCGCTGGCGGCCCTATTGGAATACGCTGGTCACCTTCGCCCTGGGCGGGATTTGGCACGGCGCGTCCTGGACCTTTTTGATTTGGGGATTGCTGCACGGTTTTGGACTCGCGGTGAATCACGGGGTGCAGAGTCTTTGGCCGCGGCGGGGAAAGCTCCGCCCCAAGCGCCTCCTGGCGCGCATTGCGGGCGTGCTGCTGACTTTCCATTTCGTTTGCCTCACCTGGATCTTCTTCCGTTGTGATTCGACCGGACAAGTCGTGGAAATGCTTACCGGGCTCGCGCGCGGCAGCATGGAGATCATCAACATTCCTTGGCCCGTGCCCGTACTGATCGCCCTGACCTTACTGGCTCAGTGGTGGCCGGTAAATTGGTATCAGCGGGTCGAGACGTGGTTCGCGGCGTGGCCGGCGACGGCCCAGGCCGCAGCGCTCTCCGGCGTGGCGCTTTTGATCGCCTGGACCAGCCGGACAGCGGTTACGCAGTTTATCTACTTCAAGTTTTGAGGATGCGCTGTCCCACGGGAATCCTGCCCGTGACCGGCACGGCCAGGATAGCCGTGCTACGAGGACGGATGAAGCTTTCAAAGACCTGGGTCACAATCGCGCTGTTCTGCCTCCTGACGGCGATTCCCTATTTCCTTCCGTCATTGGAACGCTTCCGCATCCTGGAATTTCGCCGGGTTTCCGCCTCCTTTGCCGCTTGGAGGCCTGGCGCCCTCGACCGGGTTTTTCTGAAACCCCGCTCGGAGAATCCCAACGCGACGGCTGGCGCTGCGCCCGCGGCGAATGCGCCCTTGAATCAACCGCTGCCCTCCTCATTTTTTACCGGCGATTATGTGGGAAAGACCTGGCCCGTGCGCGAGGACGTGCGGCAAATCCTCCAAGAGCCTGCCGAGAGCGTGTCCATCCAGGATTACGGTTGCGGGATGGAGCATTTCTATGCGGCGCTGGCCCGCACCGAACAGAAGCAGCCCGGCGCCATCACTCGCATCAGCCATTTCGGTGATTCGCCCATCAGCGGCGACCTGATTTCCGGCGAAGCGCGCACCCTCCTGCAAGACAAATTTGGCGACTCCGGGCACGGCTGGATCTTCATCGCCAAGCCCTGGGATTTCTACTACCACGAGGCCGTGTCGATGGACGGCAAGGGATGGAAAGTGAATTCACCCATGCTGCCCGGTGGAGTCAGCGGGTCCTATGGTCTGGGCGGCGCCAGTTTCACGGCCGGCTCTCCTTCGGCTTTTTCCAGGATACGTACCACCAAGAAAGGCGAGGGGTCGGCGGTCAGCCGCTTTGACATTTTCTATCGCGCTCAACCCCGCGGCGGCTCTTTCCTCGCCTCCGTCGATAAAGAAGAGGCGCGGGAATTCTCCACCCAGGCGGAGGCCAAGAGCTCGGCGGTCGTGTCGATTTCGGTGGAGGACGGCGCCCACACGCTCCGGCTCACTCCTCGAGGCGATGGTCTCGTTACGCTTTATGGCGTCGCCCTGGAGCGCGACTCGCCGGGCGTGGTTTACGATACGCTGGGGATGCTCGGCGGCACGGTTCATCACCTGGCCCTCTTCCACGAGGATACCTGGATTGAGGATCTCGAAAACCGCAAGCCCGATCTGGTTATTCTCAACTTCGGCACCAACGAAAGTAATTACGGATACTTGCCGTATGCGGAATATATCCATAACTACTCGGTGGTGATCCAGCGAATCAGGACGGCGCTTCCCAGCGCTTCGATCCTGATCATGGCGCCAATGGATCGCGGCGCACGGGACGATGACGGCGACATCGTCACCATCCCCAGCATCCCCGCCCTCGTCGCGGCGCAGCGGCGCGTGGCGCGTGCCGAAGGCGTGGCCTTCTATAACACTTTCGCCGCCATGGGAGGCATGGGAACCATGGCGCGTTGGTACGACGATGAGCCGCGCTTGGTCACGGGAGACTTTACCCACCCCACCAATACCGGCGCACAGCATCTGGGGACGATGCTCGTCAACGCGTTGTTGAAGGGCTTTACTGAGTACCAGCGGAATCAGGGAAGCCCGCCGTGCGTGCCCGCGGTGGAGGAGAAGGCAGAAGGCAGTAAGCAGTAAGCAGCCAGCGCGCATCGGGCCATCGGGTCATCGAGTCATTGAGCGATTGGCGATTGGCGATTGGTGATTTGCGATTTGAGTTGGAGATTTTCGATGGGGGTTTGCAATTTTGGAAGCCAGCAGGCTGAGCCCCGCCTCCGCAATAACCATCGTCGTCCAGGATCTTCCCTCAAACTCCAATGGGGTTCCGCGGCTCGCCTTGGTAGCGCCGGCATCCGGAGCTTGTCCTGAATATGGGGAAGGTGTCGGCATTTCCCGGGGGCTTTCGGCCTGTCGAAATGTAGCCTATTTAGATTACCGCCGCAGAGCCTGTCTGGCGCCTGCCGCCGGCCTTGGCGCATCTTTTCGGCCCGACATTTTGTCATGCAATTTTTAGAATTGCGGTGCGTTGTCTAAGTGCTTTGATTTCAGAATGTTCTCAGGTTTGGGAGAGGAAAAAGCGCTTCTCAGACCCTTTGTTTTCAAAAACTTCTCAGGTTTGGGATCTTGCCCTCTTGATGGACATAAAGTCAGTATGTCGCCAGCGCACCCTGAGGCTAGGCAAATTGTATCAATCATCCTCTCCTCGTGCGCGCGCCGTGCCCTAAGGCATGGGCTTGAACGAGTGAGCCCTTTGGCAAATTTCTGGGGCACCGTTGCTGCCTCCCTTCGGCGCAGTGAGCGCGGTTCTGCCGGCCTATCCGAGGCCAGGACGGGCTCCAACGCTCGACTACTGATTATAGGCTATAGGCTCGCGTTTGTCAAGTAAAATCTTTAGCCAAAATGGAGGCATTTTGAGGTTGTAGCGGCGCGAGCCAGCACCCGATGAAGGCACAATTCCAGCTTGCAAAACATTCAATTGCATTCCAGCGTAGGTCGCGCTATTGTTCTGCCTCGCGAAAAGGCGCAAATCTCATCCAAACAACTAAAGGGGGGAAACCATGGCGAAATATCTGGTTCAGGCGACGTATACGCCGGAAGGCGTGAAGGGGTTGCTCGCGGAGGGTGGCACCAAGCGCGTGAACGCCGCGACGAAGGCAATCAAAGCGGCAGGCGGCAAAGTGGAGGCGTTCTATTTTACCTTTGGGAAGTCCGACGCCGTGGTCATTGTCGACCTGCCGAATAACGTGAGCGCGGCGGCGCTCTCCCTGTCCATCAGTGCCAGCGGAGTGGTCACCACGAGCACTACGGTCCTTCTCACTCCCCGTGAAATTGATGTAGCCGTGAAGAAGAGTGTCCCGTATCGCGGCGCGGGGCAGTAAGCAGTAGGCAGAAAGCAGTAAGCAGCAAGGCCGCTTGCGAGTTACGCCGAGGCAGGATAGGCGGAATGCGGGAGCCGGGCAGCTTTGCGTGGAGGTTTGGTTTAGGCGGGCAGATGACGGAAACCAAAGCCTGCCGCCCTCCCGACCTTTTCGGGACAGGTTTCTGGGCGCCTTTTAAACAATCCTCTGCGTTCCAGGCTTTTCGTCGAAACTCAAAAGCCAGGAACTGCGGGCAGCGTTCAATTCAACAAGCCGAGATGGACGGTCAACTCCCGCCTGCCCCTCCGGGAAATCGCATCCCGAGGAATAGGTGTCCGCGCCAGCCAGCCCTTGAGCACGGCCTCAATTGTTTTCATCTGGCGCGGCACGTAGTCGGCGGTGACGTTGCAGAATCAATCGGAGAGAGCCGGCAACGATCAGGACTACGCTGCCACAGGAACCAACAAACATTGGGAGTAGAAATGCAAAGGTCCAACTGTGTACGTTGATGAGACCAGTTGGAGGTTCCAGCAGCCACGGAGGACCGAGGCTTAGTACAATCAAGCCCATGCCCATATAAATGGCAGCTTTGCCCCGTATCTTGAACGACAATCCAATACAGCCCACCAGAACGAGCACTACGCCGATGAGAATGAACCAATCGGCATACCGTTCGCACCAAAGCGAATGCTCATAAGTGACTAACCAGTGATGGTCGGACAGAAAAGCCATCTCTATGCCAGCAACTGTGGCCGCCAGACCTACTCCGAAGATGCCAAACCACTTCACCAGTTTTGGAGACCCCACTTCGAAGAATAAACAGGTAGATAGGGTCACTCCTTTCCTCACGGTGCGATTTTCGCATGTCCAATAGCCACATGGCAACCGCACGTGGTCAATCTGGGTGAGGATCGCCGCTACCATCTGGTGGCGCAGACGCTCGCACTTTGGCGTCTGCGCCAGCCAGCTCTTCACGCTACAATGAGCATTCTGCAACCCACTGGAGGTGAGGCGAAGCCACTATGAAACGAATTGCGCGCAACCGCGAGTCTCTGAACTACACGTTTGATTTCCGTCATCCTCCCATTCTCAAAGTAGGACTGGGAGAACCCTTCATGCTGGAGACGGAAGATGCGCCCTCGGGCGCCTACCGTACGCCAGAGGATGCGGCACAGTTGCCCGAACCGTGGTACCTCAAGCATTCTCCCCCCAAGGCCAATCCTGTTACCGGCCCGGTTTTTGTCGAAGGGGTTGAACCCGGGGACACGCTGGTTGTACACATCGAACAATTGGAACTCGACTCTCAGGGCGTCACCTATTGGCGTCCGGGCCATAAGCCGCTCGGTGATTCTGCCAAATGGAGGGAATTAAGTACGCCAACTCTGGTGATTGGCAGAATCCACGGCGGAGAAGTGGTGATGGAGGAAGCGACCACCTGGGAAGACAGTGCAGTGAGGCAGCATCCGCTGGGATTGCGCGTGCGGAAGTCCCCATTTATCGGCACCCTCGCGGTCGCTCCGGAGCGTGAAGTGGAAACTTCGGTGTTTGGTCAGGGGAGCTGGGGAGGAAATCTGGACGTACGGGACATCTGTCCGGGGACGCGAGTGCTCATCCCTTGCTACCATGAGGGTGGCCTGTTGTACGTCGGAGACGTGCACGCCTGCCAAGGTGACACGGAGTTCTACGGGACGGCGATGGAAATCCGCAGCACCGTCACCCTACGCTGCGAGGTCATCAAGCATAAACGTGTTCCTTTTATGCGTCTGGAAAAGGATGCCAGCATCATCTCACTGGCGTCTGCTCGTCCTCTGGAAGAAGCCGTTTGGAGGGCAAGCACTCAACTGATGGAATGGCTGATCGATGACTACCACTGCTCGCCGCGCAAAGCGTACTTACTGCTGGGAATCAATCCAGATTTTCGCGTTAACGTTTATCAGATGGCGCTGATCGGCAAGCTGCAATACACGGTCGGCGCGGAAATTTCCAAAAAGTGCCTCGCTTGATCCAGTAGTAGGCAGCCACGGTCAATCTTGGTGCCTTGGTGTCTTGGTGGTTCATCTTTATTTTAACCACCAAGGCACCAAGACACGAAGGAAAGGTCTAAACCACTTCAATCAGTGCCGCGCCCCAGCTTAGGCCTGCACCGAAGGCGGCGATGACCACTTTCATTCCGGGGCGCAGCAGGCCCGCCGCCTTGGCCTCCGATGCGGCGATCAGCCAGGACGCCGAAGAAGTATTTCCGTATTTTTCAATGTTTACAAAACACTGACTGCGGTCGATCTTCAGCTCTCGCATCAGCCTTTCGAGCAGCCGGAGGTTGGCCTGGTGGAACAGGAACAGACCGACCTGGTCGACCCGCAAGGAATTCTTTTCCAGTAATTCCGCCACAGCCTGGCCGAGCTTGCGCACCGCGTGCATGATAATGGTCCGGCCATCCATCTGAAGGGTGGAGCCGAAGTCCAGCCGGAGGGCGTCGGAGAATGTGGCGTCGCTGGCGATGCGGACATCCCGAATCGCCAGCGGGGCATCGCCGGGAGTAACCAGGCACGCGCCGGCGCCATCACCGAACAGAATCGCCGTTTCCTTGACGCGGGGCTCCTGCGCCATGACGCGTGTCATGGTCTCCGCGGCCACCACCAGCGTCGGCCCCCACTGCTCGCACATCCGGTCCGCGAGCGCCAGGCCAAACAGTCCAGAGATACTGGCGAGATGCAAATCGAAAGCCGGAATCCCACCGGCATTGAGCCGTTTCTGAACTTCCGCCGACACACCGGGAAACTGCCGATGCGGCGTGCCGGTGCAGGCGATGATCGCTCCCAGCTTGTCCGCGGTGACTCCGGCATCCTGCAAACAGGCCAGCGCCGCGCGCTCGGCCAGGTCGCAGACCGTTTCCCCCGCCGCCACCACGCGCCGCGTCTCGATGCCACACATGCTCACGATCCAATCCGGGGTGACATTGAATTCCGCCGCCAGCGTTTCATTCGACAACACTCCGGCAGGAAGGAAGTGCCCGAATCCGGCCAGTGCGGACATCTAGGCGGCACCCTGGCTGCTCAGGTAAGCAGCAATTTTGGCGAGAGATTCGAACTTGGAAGGGTGAAGGTCATTGTCCGGCACCTTGACGTTGAATTCCTTTTCCAGGTCGGCAACGAAATCGACCAGGTCAAACGAGTCGATGACGCCGGTGTCAAACAGGGAAGCTTCGCGGTTGGTGGGAATGGGAGCTTTCGCGACTCGCGCCAAAGCCTCCAGGATTTTGTCGTCGAGGGGCATTTTCGTTTTCCTTGCAGCAGCGTAGATGGTCCGTTCCCCGTGACCTCTGTGGCCTCTGCGGTGAAATCCTTCTTGGTTGCGGCTCCGCCGCGCGGTATATCAACGCTGCGAATCCGGTGAAATATCATACTACAAGTCACCGAGACGCGAGCCCGGGTTAACCGCACCGCGCGCGCTAGCTTCCGCCCCGGGATCCTTGTAATGGCAGCCGCAGGCGCGCCTCGCATCCGGCGCGGTCCCTTCGGTTCTCCAACGTCAGGATGCCCCCATGGGCCTCCGCAATTTGCCGGCTCAAGACGAGGCCGATTCCCGAACCTGTGGGCTTGGTGGTGAAGAACGGGACGAAGAGATTGGAAGTGTTCGACAAGCCGGGACCTTCGTCCCGGATGCAAACTTCCAATTGCTCGGCGCGGCGAGTCCAACCCACCGAGACTCCCCCCCCGGTTTCAAGCGCCGCGTCCACCGCGTTGCGGAGCAGGTTGATGAGAAGCTGTTCCAATTGATCGGGGTCGGCGCGCACGGTCAGGTCGGGGCCGGGCGCCAAGGCGATTGCCGTGCGGCTTTCCAGTCCCACGACACGGCGCAAGAGGGCGCCGGCTTCCACCGCTTGCAGCTTGGGTTTGGGCAGGCGGGCGAGCCGCGAATAAGCCTCCAAAAAGCGGCTCAGTGCCGCCGCCCGCGCCTCGATGACCTCCAAGCCGCGGCGCATGTCGTCTTCCCAATCCGCCGGCCGCGGCTGGCGTTCCAGCATCGTCTCCAGCGTGCCGGCCATGGACTTGATGGGCGCGAGGGAATTATTGAGCTCGTGGCCGATGACGCGGATCAGCCGCTGCCATGCTTGACGTTCTTCCTCGCGCAGGGGCCGGTTTAAATCCGCCAGGACCAGGAGGACGTGCGGCATTCCGCTCTCGCGAAAAGCGCTGCGCCGCATGGCCCAGCGCCCTGCCCCCCCGGGGAAAGAAATCGTCAGGGTGCGGGTAGGTTCTCCTTCCAGGCAATCCCCCAAACCCAGTTCCGCCGCTGTTTGTCCCAGGATGCGCTCGCTGGGCTGGCCCAGAAGCCGCTCACCCGCGCGATTCATCAACTGAAGACGCTGCTCGCTGTCGAAGGTGAAAACCGCCACGTCGATTTCCTCCATGACTTTGCGCAAGAGGGCAATCGCTTCCAGCGCGCCCAGCCGGCGGCCGCGCAGCGCTTCACTTAGAGCGTTCACTTCCACCATCACTTCGCCCAGCGCGTCATCGGGCCGCGCGCCGCGAGCACGCAGGGAGTAATCCTCTTCGCGCAAAGCCGCAAGCAGGTTGGAAAGGGTTTGCAGCGGATAGACCAAATGGGATCGAAGGGAGAATGCCGCGCCCAGCCAGAACATTACGACCAATGACGTTAGAGTCCAACGCGTAGCGTTGGCGTAGTCCCCGAACCAGAGGAGAAGAATCATCACCAGGACGGCGGGAAAACCCGCAAATAAGGCGAAGTACAACATCTGGACTTCAAAGCGCATCCGGCGGCGGGGGGGCCGTCGTGGAGGGCGTGCGCTTGTGGTTGCCAAGTCATCTGCCATGCGGCCTTCACGGTTGCCGGCGACATGGTTTTACATGTCGCTGGTCTCTGGAAATGGAAAGGTCGAAGCTCGAAAATCGAAACTCGAAAATCGGTGCGAGTTTCGAATTTCGAGTTTCGATTTTCGTTTTACCGCGCCGATTACAAACCATATTTCTTGAGCCGGCGATAAAGGGCGCTTCGGCTCAGTCCCAGGGCGTCGGCGGCGGCGCTGACGTTCCCCTCATAGCGGGCCATGGCCTTTTTGACCAGAAGGCTCTCAACCTCCTCCAGGCTCATCTCGTCGATGCGGCCGGCCCACTCGCGCCCCACGCGCAAGCCCAGGTCGCTGGAACGCACCAGTTCGCCTTGGGCCATCAGGACGGCGCGCTCCAAGGCGTGCTCCAACTCGCGGACATTGCCCGGCCAGGCGTACTCGAGCAGCGTCTGCATCGCGGCGCTCTCAAAGCCGGTCAGGCGTTTTCGGTAGCGCTGAGAGAATTGGCGGAGGAAATAGTTGGCGAGGAGCGGCAGGTCCTCGCGGCGCTCCCGCAAAGCTGGCAGATGAATCTCGATGGTATTCAGCCGGAAGAGCAGGTCTTCCCGGAATCGCCCGGCCTGGACCTCCTGCGCTACAAGGGCGTTGGTCGCCGACAAAACGCGCACGTCCACGCGGCGCGTTTTCGACGACCCCACGCGCTCCAATTCCCCGGTTTCGAGCACGCGCAAGAGTTTGGCTTGCAGGTTCAGCGGAACGTTGGCGATTTCGTCGAGAAAGAGGGTTCCCCACTCGGCCAGTTCGAACCGGCCGACGCGGTCCGTTTTGGCGTCGGTGAAGGCGCCCTTGACGTGGCCAAACAACTCGCTTTCGAAGACCCCTTCGGAAAGCCCGCCGGCATTCACCGTGACCATGGGGCGCAAGGCGCGTTCCGAGAGGGCGTGCAGACTGCGTGCTATCACTTCTTTCCCCGTGCCGTGCTCACCCGTAATTAACACATTCGCGTCGGAGGGCCCCACCCGGGCGAGCAAGTCGAGGACAGGCCGCATGGCCGGAGATTCCGCGATCAGGGTGGGCCGGCCCTCCGCGCGCAACAGGCGGTTCTCCGCCTCCAGGCGTTGTCCCTCCCGCAGCGCGCGGCTCAACTCAATTTGCGTCCGCAAGATCGCTATGAGGCGGGCATTATCCCAAGGCTTCTCAATAAAGTCCCTGGCGCCGCGCCGCATTGCCTCAACTGCCAGACCCACGCTTCCCCACGCCGTCATGACCACGACAGGGAGCATGCTGTCCATGGCTTGCAGGACCGAAAGGGTGTCCAGCCCCTCCTGGCCGGAGGTGGTGTCGCGCGCAAAGTTGAGGTCCATGAGGACGAGATCGAAGTCCTTCGATTTTACAGCCGTCACGATCCCGTCGGGCGAGGTGGTGGATTCTGTGAGGTAGCCCTCGCCCTTGAGCAGCAGGCGGAGGGCTTCCAGTACATCGGGTTGATCATCAGCGATAAGGATTCGAGTCATTGCACAATTGTCGATTGACGATTGTCGATTGTTGATTGACAGCGTAGGTTTTCAATCTTCAATCGAAAATCGACAATCACGCGATCCACCCGTCTTGAAGCTTGATAATCCGGTTGCCGTAAGCGGCGTTCGCCTCCGAGTGGGTCACCTGGATGATGGTAGTTCCCTCGTTATTCAGCCTTTTGAACAGCTCCATAATCTCTTTTCCCTGGCTGGAATGCAGATTGCCGGTGGGCTCATCGGCGAGAATCAGTCTCGGCTTGGCGATCACGGCGCGCGCGACGGCGACTAACTGTTGTTGTCCTCCGGAAAGTTGGCTGGGAAAGAGATCCTTTTTCCCTACGATTTGAAACCGGTCGAGGGTATCGGCCACGAGCGCCTGCCGTTCTGACGACTTCACGTCGCGATAGGAGAGAGGAATATCCAGGTTCTCCGCCACCGTCAAGCTATCCAGCAGGTGGTATTGCTGAAAGACAAAACCAATGTAGCGCTTGTTAAGCTCGATGCGTTTCTTAGGTTCGAGCCTATGGACGGGCTGCTCGAGGAAAAAGAATTCGCCCTCCCAACCGCCGTCGAGCATCCCGATGATGCTGAGGAGCGTTGACTTGCCCGCGCCCGACGGCCCCATGATGGTTATAAACTCCCCCTCCCGAATATCCAAGTTGATGCGCCGCAGCACGTAATAGCGCCCGCCCGCCAAGGGATAGTATCTTTCCAGATTCTGCGTTTTGATCATAGCGATGTTTTAAATTCCCTCTTGCCTTATACGGTTGAATTGCGAATTCTGAATTATGAATTCTGAATTATGAAATGTCGAGATTGGAAAATTAGGGGGAAATGACCTTTCATAATTCAGTCGCTAAATCACAAATGGCTCGATGACCCGATTACTTCACTCATACTTTAGCGCCGCCATAGGATCGACCTTCGCCGCCCGCCGCGCGGGGATGTAGCAGGCTACGAGTGACACCAAGCACAGCAACAACGCCACCGCCGCATAGGTCAGCACGTCAGTAGCGGTAATGCCGAAGAGTACACTTTGCAGATAGCGTGTCAGCGCGATTGACACCGCGATGCCCACGGCCAAGCCGGCCACGGTCAAAATCAGACCCTGCCCCAGCACCAGCCGGAAAACGTCAGCTCGCTGAGCTCCGACCGCCATGCGAATGGCAATCTCATGGGTGCGCTGGCGCGTCGTGTAAGCGATCACACCGTAGATGCCCACCGCTGCCAGGATGAGCGCCAGCAGTCCGAAAACGCCTGCGAAGGTTCCGGCAAGCCGTTCGAAAATACTCCCCAACTGCATGCTTGACTTGAGAGTGGTGACGCCGAAGACGGGCAAATCGGCGTTGATGTCATGGATGGCTCTTTCCACCGCCGCGGCGTAAGCCTGCGGATCGCCCGACACCCGGGCGTGAATCATCACCAGACCATAGTAATCCTGGAAAAGCGGCAGAAAAATGACAGGCTCCGGAGAATATACCAAGCGGCGGTACTTGCCATTGCGAGCTACGCCCACGACCGTGGACCACTGGCCATACACGCTAATCCTCTTCCCGATTGCGTCCTGACCCGGCCAGTAACGATCGGCAAACTCCTGATTGACGATGGCCACCTGCTGCGATTTTTCCCCATCCTGTTCTGTAAAGTCACGCCCGGCTACGAGGGGAGTGCGCATCGTCCGAAAGTAGTTCGGACCCACGACGGCACGACTGATTTCCATCGATTCGTGGGGTTGGGGCACATAACCGTCGGGGTAGACGTAGTCGGTGTGGAGCGTAAAGCTGAGCGGCGAGAAATCCGCCAGCGTCACCGACTCAACCCCGGGCAGGGCTTCGAGCCTCGAGAGCACTTGGCGGTGGAACGCGACGCCTTGAGCTTCCGAATAGCCGGCGGGCCCGAGCTCATAGGAAGCCAACAAAACGCCGTTAGGGTCGAAGCCGGGATCCTGGCGCTGGGCGTTCCTCAAGCTACGAATGAACAGACCGGCGCAGATCAGCAGGAGCAGCGAGAGGGAGATTTGCGCCACCACCAGCGCGCTCGAGAGCCGCAACTTTTGGGGTCCGCCCGAAATAGTGCCCGCCTCCTCCTTCAGTACCGCGATGGGCGCCAGGCCGGACGTGCGCAGCGCCGGCAGAATGCCGAAGATCAGGGCGGTGAGAATCGCCATTCCCATCGTCACCACGAGCACCGTGCGGTCGGCGTGCCCATTGAGCGTGAGCGGCAAGTTCGCGGTGGGCGGAAAGAAAGCCGTAAACGTCCCCGCCGTCCAAGTGGTAAGCACCATAGCGAGTGCGCCGCCCGCCAGGGCGAGCAAGAGGCTTTCGACTAGGAGTTGACGCACCAGCCGCCAGCGGCTGGCGCCCATGGCCAGGCGCAGGGCCACCTCACGTCGCCGGGTAACCGCGCGCACCAGCAACAAATTGGCAACGTTGGCGCAGGCCAGCAAAAGCAATGCCGCGGCCAAGGCCAGCAACAGGGGAAGTGTCTTGTACAAATAAACGTTGGCTCCAAAGGGTGAGCGCCAAAGCGGATCCAGCGTAATCTCGCTGGGACCGCGATCGACATTGCGCGAGGTCTCGATAATCTGCTGCATGAGGAGATTGAGTTCCCCCTCGGCTTGCCGGCGATCGGCGCCGGGCTTGAGTTTTCCGAGCACGTTGAGCCAGAAAGTGCCGCGATCCTCGGGGCGATTCGAACCCCAAACAAGTCGGTCCATCCCCAGGGGAATCCACACGTCCGCGCGCAGACCGGTCTTGCATCCCTGGAAATCCGGCGGCGCGACTCCGACGATGGTGTACAGGTGCCGGTTGATCTGAATCGTCTGGCCGATGATGGACCGGTCGGAACCGAAATGCGCCTGCCACAGGCCCTCACTGATTACAGCTACCGACGCTCCTCCGCCCCTGAATTCTTCCCCCGGGAGGAATCCACGACCGCGGACGGGATGCACGCCGAGCACGTCGAAGTAATTGGCAGTGGTCAGAGCCCCATAAATGCGCTCCGGCTTGTCGGTACCGGTAAAAGACATGAAATCGTCGTGGTACGCCAGAAGGCCGGAGAAGCTCTGTACATGGTCACGGAGGTCCGCGTAATCAAGATAAGAGAAGGGGGGAGTCGGGTGTTCGCTACGTTCTCCCCTCATCACCGTGACCAAGTCGCTGGTGTGGGCCACTCCAGGAATGGGGTTGAGCAGGGTGGAGTTGATCCAACTAAAAATGGTGCTGTTGGCGCCGATGCCGAGGGCCAGGGTCAGCACCGCCACCAACGTGAAACCGGGATTCTTTGCCAACATGCGAAGACCGTACTTTAGGTCATGAATCAAGGTGTTCACCCTCAACCTCAGATCGGGTCATCGGGCCATCGGGTCATCGGGTCATTGAAGACCGAAACACGAAATTCGAAACTCGAAACTGGAAACTCGAGGGCTGGCTCGCGAATTTCGATTTTCGAGTTTCGAGTTTCGTTTGCAAACATCCAATCACTCAATGGCCAAATGACCCGATGACCAAATGACCCGATGGCCAAATGGCCTGATGAACCCATCAGCCTCACGCCCTGGTCTCCTCCACGATCTGGCCGTCGAAAAGGTGCACGGTCCGCTGCGCGAATTCTGCATAGCGGGGATCGTGTGTCACCATGCAGATCGTGGCGCCTTCGCGGTGGAGGTTGCGGAGCAATTCCATTACCGCCTCGCCGTTCTTCGAGTCCAGGTTTCCGGTGGGCTCATCCGCCAACAGGATGGACGGCTTCCCCACCAGCGCCCGGGCCACGGCCACGCGCTGCTGCTGGCCGCCGGAAAGCTGCGCCGGATAGTGCCGCATGCGGTGCGACATCCCCACGCGCTCCAGGGCCTCCTGCACGCGCTGGCGGCGCTCCGTCCCCGCCATGCCGCGATAAGTCAGGGGCAATTCCACGTTCTCATAAACGTTGAGATCACCAATCAGGTTGAAGGCCTGGAAGATGAATCCAATCTCCCGATTGCGGATGCGGGTTCGATCCGAGATTGAAAGGTCTTCCACGGCGGCGCTGTTCAGCGTGTACTTGCCATCCGTCGGCGAATCGAGCAGGCCGAGGATGGAAAGCAAGGTGGACTTTCCGCAGCCCGAGGGCCCGGAGATGGAAAGGTATTCGCCGCGCGCGATCTCGAGATAAATGCCGGAAAGGGCGTGCGTCTCCACCTCGTCCGTGAAGAAGACCTTCTTGACTCCTTCCAGGTGGATCAGCGTTTGCCCTGACCCGTTGGACTTCGACTTCACCGCATCCGGCGTGTGATCTTTACTTTCTGGAGTTGCTCCCATAATGCTCTCCTTAGTTTAGGCTTGTTCTTTGATTCAAGAAATCCTCGGTTCATCGAAGATCGAAACTCGAAATTCGAAACTGGAAATTCGATGGTCGGCTTCTGAGTTTCGAGTTTCGATTTTCGACTCTCGTTTGCAAGCATCCAATCACTCAATCGCAAAATCGCCTAATCGCTTAATCACTCAATGGCCAAATGGCCCGAGGGCCCGATCTCTTCATTCATGCCGCAATGCCACCATGGGATCGACCTTCGATGCCCGGCGCGCAGGCAAGTAACTAGCGAGCAGGGCGACCACAAGCACGGCGCCGGCGCCTGCCGCCAAGCACAGTGGATCGTAAGGTTTGACGCCATAAAGAAAACCGGCCACCAGACGGCCGGCCGCTAAAGCCGCCAGCGCGCCCACCACCACACCTGCCAGAGCCAAGCGGAGGCCCTGAACCAAGATGAGTTCTCGCACCTGCGGAAGGCGCGCGCCCAGCGCCATGCGAATGCCGATTTCGCGCGTACGCCTACCCACCACGAAGGACACAACGCCGTACAGGCCAATGGAGGCAAGGAATACTCCCACCAGCCCCAAAACACCGATCAAACGGGATTCCATTAACAGGTCAAAGGTCGATAACTCCACGAGCGTGCGGGGAGTATCGACGCCGGAAATCACCAGGCTCGGATTGTCGCTGTGGATCTCCCGCCGGAGGAGCGGAATCACCGTATCGGGCTTCCCTGCGGTCTCGACGATCAAAGCACCCCAATCATAGTGGGTCTGTCCATAAGGAAGATACATGTAGGGTTTGGGCAGCTCGCGCATCCAGCTAATCTTGGCGTCTTCGGCGATGCCGACGATCTGCGTATCTTGTTTGTCGATCTTGATGGACTTTCCCAACGCGTCAACACCGGGCCAGAATCGACGCGCCATCGTCTGACTGATGATCACAACCCTTTGCGACTTCGGGCCATCACCGGAGCTGAAATCGCGGCCTTCGAGGAGCCGGGTCCCCACGGTATGGAAGTAGTTGGGGCCAATGGCGTTCAGGTTGATAGGAACACTCGACTGACCCTCCGGCAGCTCGAAGCCCGGGATTGAAACCGGAGCGTCCATTCCTCCTCCTGAACCACTCAACAGAATCCGCAGGGCGTAAGTGGCCTTTTTGACTCCCGGCACGCCCGCGGCTTTTTCCATGAGGCGCGGCAAGAACTGCGCTCCCTTTTGTCGCGTCCCCTGTAACGGAAAGACGTTCACCACCGCGAGGTTCTTGTGAATGTCGAAGCCCACCGGTTGGTTCGCGACGTAGGCAAGGCTGCGGAAGAGCAGCAGAGACGCCGTCGCCACGATGAGCGAGAGCGCGATCTGGCCGACGACGAGGAAATTACGCACTGTCAGGCGGCCTCCGCGCACCATCACTTCCTCCTTCAGGACCCCGGCCAAACCGATTTTCCAAGCGCGCAGGGCGGGAGTGATGCTGAACATCATGGTGGCGAGGAGCGTGACGCCCACCGTGAACGCGACAACACGAAGATCAACCTGCATCTCCGGTCCGAGGAAGGAAAGCGATGGCGGCAGGAGCGATTTCTGCACCCTCATCAGCCAGGTGGTAAGCAGGAGCCCGCAGCCCCCTCCCACCAGCGAAAGCAGAAGTCCCTCGGCGAGAAACTGGCGGAGCAGTTGCCACTTGCCGGCCCCCAGCGCCACCCGGACAGCCAGCTCGCGGCGGCGAGACTCCGCGCGGGCGAGCAGCAGGCCGGCCACGTTGGCACAGGCGATGAGGAGCACAAACCCCACCGCCACCATGAGCAACAGCCCCACCGGCATCAGTTCGCGCTGTCGAGCCGTCTCAGGGGTGAAACGAAATGTCATGCCGCGATTGGTCTCCGGATAGGCCTGGGCCAAGCGGCGGCCCAAGGCGTCCAACTCCGAGGAGGCTTGCGCAGGCGTCACACCCTCGCGCAGGCGCGCAACCGTGTCGAATTCGCGATCATCTCGGTCGTGGAGCTGTGCGGGACTGAATTCGACGGCATCGGATATCAGGATCCACATGTCTGTGGGGACGGCCCTCTCGAGTCCCTCAAAGTGCGGGGGCGTGACGCCAATGACCTTGGCCGTCGTGCCCGTGAGCCGGATTTCCTTGCCGATGATCCCTGGATCCCCTCCCAGGCGCCCTTGCCAGAGACGATAGCTGATGACCACGCCGAGTTCTGACGCCGGGCCGCTGTCCAGTTCACGAGAGAGGGTTCTGCCAAGAAAAGCCTTCACGCCGAGAACCGTGAAGTAATCCGGAGAAATCAAGTCCACGAGGATCTTGCTGGATTCATCGAGGGTATTGAGGAAGCGGCCGGAGCGGTAGCAAGCGGCTGTGCCCGAGAAAGACTTGATCTGCTGGCGGACGTCTTCATAGTCGGGATATGAGTAGTCGGAATCGGAAGTCGCTCCTTGGGGCGTCATCATGGAGAGACGAACCAGCCGGTCAGGGTTGGCGATGGGGAGCGGTCGCAAAGCTGCGGCGTCAACTACCGTGAAAATTGCCGAGTTCGCCCCTATTCCCAGCGCCAGCGTCACCACCGCCACCGCCGTGAAGCCGGGATTCTTCGCCAGCATGCGCAGGCCGTAACGGAGGTCCTGAATGAGCGTCGTCATGGCAAACTCACCCTTGCATCACACCATTGCCGATTGCCGATGGTTGATTGCCGATTGACGGCGGACGATTCCTTTGCTTTACGCAGCCTGCTTCATTGGCTTGCAGGTTCCAATCGACAATCGGCAATCCGTCAGCGGGACGGACCTTCGGTCGAAAATCGGCGATTACTCATACCTCAACGCCACCATAGGATCGACCTTGGCGGCGCGGCGCGCCGGGATGTAGGTCGCGACGAAAGCGACGGCGGCCAACACCACGCTCACCAACGCCAGGGTCCAGGGGTCGTGCGGGCTGACGCCAAACAGCAGGCTCGCCAGCAGACGCGTGAGGGCCAGCGCTCCCATGATTCCAATTGCCATCCCTATCGCCGTCAAGGTCATCCCACCCTTCATGACCAGGCGGAGTTGATCCCAGTGGCTCGCGCCCAAGGCCGCTCTCAGTCCCATTTCATGGGTGCGCTGGGCAACGGAGTAGGAGATCACCCCGTAGATACCGATGGCGGCGAGCACCAGGGCGAGCGCCGCGAAGGCGCCCAGCAGCACCGTCCGCATGCGGTTCTCACCCAGCGAGTCTGACTTGATCTGTTCCAGCGTCTTGATGTCGTCGAATGCCTGGTGCTTATTGAGTTGCCAGACCGCCGCTTGGATGGATTTCACCAGATGCGTGGGATCCATGGCGCCGCGCACCACCAGCGCAGTTAGCGGAAATGCGCTCTGCCTGTACGAGACGTACAAGCCGCTGCTCGAAGCCGTGAGGCTGCCAGTTTTTTCGTCCGCGACGACGCCGACCACCTGCCAGGGTATCTCCGGCCCCAGCGCCGGCCGGTCGGGTACAATCTGTTGAATCAAAATGCGCTGGCCGATGGGGTCTTGATCTTTAAAGTATCGCTTGGCCATGGTCTCATTGATCACCGCCACTGGCAGGGCTTCCGGAGTGTCAGTTTCCGCCAGCCAGCGTCCCTTGAGCAAGCGCATTCCGACGGCGGAAAGATACGATGGACTTGCCTGTTTGAAACCGCACGAGGGCCGGTTGGCCATGTCCAGAAAGGGCTGCCCCGCGATCTGAAAAGGCATCCCAAATCCCCAGCCCTCGAGGGGCGGCTCAAGGGTGACGGCGGCGGCGCGGACCCCCGGGACGGCCTGAACCTTTTGCATCACCTGCTCCTGGTAGCTAATGATGCGCGGCCCATCAGGATACAGCTCGGCTGATATGGGCAACCACATGGTAATCACGTTCGTGGGGTCGAAGCCCGGATTGACCTGCTGAATTTGATAGAAGCTGCGGAGCAGGAGCCCGGCCCCGGAAAGCAGGACAAACGCCAGGGCGATCTCCGCCACCACCAAGCCATTGCGAATCTGCTTCCGCCCAGCCCCGGAGGTTGCACCCCGGCCTCCTTCTTTGAGAGGGCCCACCAAGTCCGCCCTGACGCTGTGGACCGCCGGAGCGATTCCAAACAGGACCCCGGTGGCAATGACCAATACCGTAGTAAATACCAATACCCGCCCATCAAGTCGCACGTCGGCTGCTGCGGGCAGGAGGCGAGGGGGTAGCCAGGCCTTAACACCCAGCATCAGCCCCCAGCCCAAGGCGGCGCCGACAGCCCCTCCCATGCCTGCCAGCAAAATACTCTCGGTAAGGAACTGCCGGAGCAGACGCGCACGGCTTCCCCCCAAAGCCGTGCGGACGGCCACCTCGTGTTCACGTCCCGCGCCCCGCACCAGCAACAGATTGGCAAGATTCACGCAACCGATTAACAGTACCGCCCCCACCGCCCCCAGAAGCACCAGCAGAGATTTCCTCAGGTGGTCATTAACCAACCGTTCGATATAGCGGTCGACGGTCACGCTCCATCCCTTGTTGGACTGCGGATAGTCGTGCTCGATGCGCGCGGCGATGGCCTTCATCTGCTGACGGGCTTGCTCCAGGGTCACGCCGGGTTTCAATCGCGCCCAGGCCATCATCCAGTGATAATTCCGTGTCATGTCTTTGGGCTCAAATGCCAGCGGGGCCCACAGGTCCTGCCAATCCCGATCGAAGATCCCGGGCGGCATCACCCCGATCACCATGTAGGCCTCGCCATCGAGCTCGATGCTGCGGCCGATCATGGCGGGATCCGCCCCAAAGCGGTTCGCCCAGATTCGGTGGCTCAGCACCACTTCGTGTTGCTTGCCGGGTTGGTCCTCATCGGGCGCGAAGGTGCGTCCGAGTTGGGGTTCGGCACGGAAGATGCTGAAAAGCGGGGCAGAGACGCGCGCCACCCGGAGCTCCGCCGGAACGTCACCGCCGGTCAGCGTCATGGTCCCTCCCGTTTGCGCCGCCATCGCTTCAAAAACCGTGTTCTGCTCCTTCCAATCGAGAAAGTTCAGGGTTGAGACCACGTTGCGCTGCGCTTCAGGCGGCTTCTCCCACACCTGCAAGATTTGCTCGGGATGTGGAAGCGGCAGCGGCTCCAGGAGCACCGCATCCACAAAACTGAAAATGGCGGTGTTCGCACCAATACCCAGCGCCAGCGTCACCACCGCCACCGCCGTGAAGCCGGGATTTTTCGCCAACATGCGCAGGCCGTATCGGAGGTCCTGAATGAGCGTCGTCATAGCAAGCTCACCCTTGCATCACGCCATTGCCGATTGCCGAAGAAATCGGTTCATCGGGCCATCGGGTCATGGAAGACCGAAACACGAAATTCGAAACTCGAGGGCTGGCTCGCGAGTTTCAATTTTCGAGTTCCGTTTGCAGGCATCCAATCACTCCATTGCAAAATCGCTAAATCACCAAATGGCCCGATGAACCGATGAGCCGATTGCTTCACTCATACCTCAACGCCACGATAGGATCGACCTTCGTCGCCCGGCGCGCCGGAATATACGCCGCGAGCGCCCCAGTCAGCCCGATCAGGCAGCACGCGACCGCCAGCACTGTGGGGTCGAGCGGCTTGATGCCGTAAAGCATGCCCCGTAGAAGTTGGCCCCCGGCCAAGGCTCCGGCCATCCCCAGCCCGAGGCCGATCAGAACCAGCAGCAGAGCCTGTTTGAGCACCATGAAGAGCACCGTGGGGCGGTCGGCGCCCAAAGCCATGCGGAGTCCAATTTCGCGCGTCCGCCGCGTCACCGAGTAAGCCACCACGCCGTAGAGTCCCACCATCGTGAGCAGCAGTGCGATGCCCGCGAAGCAGCCGAGAAGCAGCGTGTGGAAGCGTGGCTCAAGAACCTGAGCAGCGAGCAGCTCGTCCATGGTCCTGACCTGAAACACGGGAACCAGCGGGTCAAGCGCCGCCATCTGCCCACGAATAGCCGACTCCAGAGTACGCGGCGGTAGAGCGGTGCGCAGCATCACCACCGGCGGCATCCAGGCAAGCTGCTTGTAGGGAAAGTAATAGATGGGCTTGGGCTCGGCGTCCAGCGCAAATAGTTTGGCGCTGCCGACCACACCCACGATCTCGTGCGGCATCTCCTTCTCGCCCGCATCCGTGGCTCCCGGCGTAATGCGCTTGCCGATGACGTCCTCGCCTGGAAAAAACTTGTCCGCAAAGGCCTTGTTGACAACCAGGACACGTGCTGATGTTTTGTCATCGTGATCGGTGAAGAACCGGCCCTTAAGCAGGGGAATGCCCGCAGTCGAAAAGTACCCCGGCGTGGCGAAGGCCATGCGCGCCTCGGGACGGCTGGGTTGCGGGGCGGGATGCTCCTCGATGTCGAACGAGATGGTGACATTATCCCCGCCCAGGGGAAGCGGCCACACACCCGCCGCCGATTGCACTCCGGGAAGGGCGCGCATACGTTCCAGCAATTGATCGTAGAAGGCCACCTCCTGCGCCGCGTTGTACTGCGGCTCAGGCAGGCTGAACCAATAGCTGAGCAGGTGGTCCCGCCTTAGCCCCAGATCACTCTCTTCCAGGTGCAAAAAGCTCGCCATCAACAAGCCCGCTCCACTGACGAGCACCAGGCCCAGCGTGACCTGGGCGATGACCAGCGCGCCGCGCATCCGATCATGGCGGTCCGTGCCGCCCCGGGTCTGCTCCTTCAAGGAGCCGGTGAGATCAATCTTCGACGCCTGGAGCGCCGGCGCGATGCCGAAGAGGAGGCTAGCAAGGAAGGCAAGCAGCAGCGAAAAACCGAGCACGCGGCCGTCGATGCTGGCTTGGGCCAAGCGCGGGATGCCCTGCCCTCCCAGCGGCAGCACCAACCGCAAGGCGTATTCCGCCACGACAACTCCGGCCGTTCCCCCCAGAATGGCCAGCAACAGGCTTTCGGTGAGAAGCTGCCGTACCACGCGGATGCCACTCGCACCCATCGCCGCGCGCACCGCCATTTCGTGCTCACGCGCCGTGGTGCGCGCCAGCAGCAGGTTGGCAATATTGGCGCAAGCGATCAGCAGCAGCAGCCCGACGGCGCCCAGCAGGATCAGCAAGGGCGGGCGCGAGTCGCCTACGAGGGTCTCGAGCGCAGGCCTCACAAAGGCGCGACGATAATTGGTGTTGGTGTCCGGGTACTGCTTGGCCAAGGCCCCCGCGATCACATCCAGGTCGGCGCGCCCCTGCTGGACGCTGACACCGGGCTTGAGGTGGCCAAGCGCATCCATAAGATGAACGCCACGCTGCTCGGTGATGGGCTGACTCCCCAGTGGCGCTTCCCGGTCCGTGGCGACGGTCGTCCAGAGTTGGATATCCGGTCCGTTCACCGGAAAAGCAAACCCGGCGGAAGCCACTCCCACCACGGTGTACGCTTTACGATCGAGCGTGATGGTGCGTCCCACGATGCCGGGATCGCCACCGAACTGACGTTGCCACAAGACATGGCTGAGCACCACCACATGGGATCCCGCCGCTTCTTCCGAGGGCAGAAAACCGCGTCCCAATTGGGGCTTAATTCCGAGTGCCGGGAACAGGTCCCAGGTCACTATTTCCGCGTCGAGTTGTCGGGGTTGCCCCGCGCCAGTCAGCACCAGGTTCGTGCCGCGAGAGGTCACCAGGTGATCGAAGACGTGGTTCTGCGCCCGAAAGTCGAAGAAGTCCGGGTAGGAGAGACTGTTGGGGACGGGCGCCCCGCGCGTGTATATCGATTCCACCGTCACCAGGCGGTCGGGGTCGGCATAAGGCAGCGGCTTCAGCAATACGGTGTTCACCACACTGAACACCGCCGTGCTCGCTCCGATGCCCAGCCCGAGCGTCAGTACCGCCACCGCCGTGAAGCCGGGATTCTTCGCCAGCATGCGCAGGCCGAACTTGAGGTCTTGGAACAAAGGATTCATCCGTATCCTCACTGTTGAGCTCTCAGCTATCAGCTTTCAGCTACTGCCGCGGGCCGCTCGGTCTTTAGCTGAAAGCTGAGAGCTGACAGCTTCCTCATTCATACCTCAGCGCCACCATGGGATCGACTTTGGTCGCTCGCCGCGCGGGGATGTAACTGGCCAGCAGGGCCACACTCGCCAGCAGGACCGAGACCCCGATAAATGTCGTTGGGTCGGTCGCCGCCGTGCCGTATAGAAAACTCGCAAGTAGGCGGGTGAGCGCCCAGGCGGCAACCAGCCCTGCCCCGATCCCGACGAGGGTCAGGGCAAGCCCCTGGCCCACGATTAGCTTCAGGACATCTTTCCTGGTGGCGCCGAGCGCCATGCGGATGCCGATTTCGTGCGTCCGCTGCGTCACCGCGTACGCCATCACGCTGTAGAGGCCGACCGCCGCCAAGAGCAGAGCCAGTGTCCCGAGCACGCTCAGCAGGTTCGCTGCGATCTTCTCGGCGTAAAGGGTCTGGACGACGTGCTCCGCCAGCGGCATGGCGTCAATCACGGTGACGTTGGGGTCGATTCCCCGAACCTCGCGCCGCATCAGGTCAGCGGCGGCGCTGGGCTCTCCGGCGGTTCGAATATAAACGGCCAAGCCCATGTCAGCGCGATACACTTGCCGGAAGGCCGCGTAAAAATAGGGGCGCGGGGCCTCGGTGAGGTTGAGATATTTGCTATCCTTCACTACTCCGACCACCGTGAACCGCTGGCCCCACCCGTGCACTCGCTGCCCGAGAGGGTTGCGTCCGGCAAAGTACCGGCGCACGAACGACTGGTTAACGATCAGCACCGGCGCCGCGCTCTCATCGTCGTGTTCGGTGAAATCACGTCCCTCCAGAAGGGGAATTCGCATTAGCCGGAAGTAACCGGGGGAGACCACGCTGCGGTAAATCTTCATATTCTCGTTCTCACCCGGCACATAGTCTTCTACCTGGATGGGCTCCCACCAACCTGACAGTGCCCCCAGAGGTTCGACGTCAGAGTAGGCAACGTCGGTCACGCCGGGCGTGGATTCGAGCCTTTCGCGCAGCCGTAGGCAGAACTGTTTGCGCTGTTCGAGGTTGTAACCGCTGGTGCTGATGAAGAAGCGCGACAGCAGCACGTGGTCCGGGTCGAATCCCGGGTTGACCCTCTGGGTGGCCTGGAAGCTGCGCACTAGAAGCCCCGCGCACACCAAGGCCACGAGCGCCAGCGACACTTCCGCTATCACCAGCAGCCCCCGCAGGCGATGCGTCGCCTGCCCGGCGGCGCCGCTGCGGCCGCCCTCCTTGAGACTCTCGTTCAAATCAACCCGCGTAGCCTGCACCGCGGGCGCGACCCCCGCGAGCACCGCGGCAGCAACTCCCAGCAGCACCGTGAAGGCGAGCATGTGGCTGTTCAGACGAATGTCCAGCGCAAAGGGAAAGTGGCTGGGGGGGAGCAGGTACTGAAGTGACCCGCCCATCCACATCGCCAGGGCGATGCCCGCCAGGGCGCCGCCGGAGGCGAGGACCAGGCTCTCGGTGAGCACCTGCCGCGCCAGTCGCACACGTCCGGCCCCGAGCGCCAATCGCACGCTGAATTCTCTCTGCCGGGCGGTGAAACGCGCCAGAAGCAGGTTGGCGACGTTGGCGCAAACGATCGCCAGCACGACAAAGCACACGGCCATCAGGATTCCAAGGGGAGCCAGAAGCGCGCCCTGCATCCCGAAGTGTGACTTCCAAAGCGGCAGGAGCGTGGCGCTGATGCCGGTGTTCGTGTCGGCGTCCGCTTTGGCCATGTAGCGGGCCAGCTCGGTAACTTCGCCCCGCGCCTGTTCCAGTGTCACGCCGGGTTTCAGCCGGGCGAGGCAAATGAGCTGGCGCGTCTGGCGATCGCGGAGCATCCATTCTCCCACCCCCTGCAATTGCGGGTGCATGACGAACGGTACCCACAGGTCGAAGGCCAGGCCCCCAAGGGTCCCGCGGAAATCCGGCGGCGCCACGCCGACGATGGTCAGTTCCTGCCGGTTCACTCGGATCGTCTTGCCCACCACTTGGGGGTCGGAGTTGAAGTGGCCCTGCCACAAGCGATGACTGATCACCACAATGGGAAACGCCCCCGGCTTGTCGCCCCACTCCTCCGGCAGAAAGGCGCGTCCGAGGGCGGGCTTGACCCCCAGCACCGCGAAATAGTTCCCCGACACGAGTTCGCCCCAGACCTGCTCGGCATGGTCCTCCTCGCCCACGCTCAGGGGCTCGAGCTGCGTGGCGGCAAGGCCGGCGAGCGAGGTTAGATGGTCGCGGTAATCGCGGTAGTCAGGATAGGAAGTGGTGAGGAACTCGCCATTCGCCGCGACGGTCTCAAACGATAGCAGTTCCTCGGGCTTCTCGACCCCTGGCAGAGGGTGGAGAAGGACCCCATCAATCCAAGTGAATACAGTTGTGGTCGCGCCGATCCCGAGCGCGAGCGTCAATACCGCCACCGCTGTGAATCCGGGATTCTTCGCCAGCATGCGCAAACCGTATCGTAAGTCCTGAAGAAGATTTGTCATGCCGCGCTCCCCTCAACTCCCAATACGAGCAGCGTTGCGTCGTCGTTCAGTTTATCTGCGGTGAAATCCCGGAGCGCCGCCATGATCTTTTCCCTGATGAGGCTGGGCCGAAGGCGCCGATGCGCGGTGACCAGCGCAATCAAGCGCTCCTCCTGGAACTCTTCTCCTTGCCCGTCGGTGGCTTCCGTGATCCCGTCGGTAAACATGATGAGGCGGTCGCCGGGAGCAAGTTCCACCTGCCCCTGCCGGCATTCCCAATTGCGCACCAAAGCCAGAACCGGCCCACCCTCGCGCAGCCGGCGGCACGAGCCGTCCCGGTGAACCAGGATGGGAGGATTGTGCCCCGCATTGACGTAGGCCATACTTCGCGCCGGCGCATCGAGAAGGCCGTAAAAGAAGGTGATGAAGCGATTCTCTCCGACCTGAGGCAGATCGGCTCGGTTGACCCGGGCGCAGAGGTCGGCGGGCTGCACGTGCGGCCCCGCGAAGCCCCGCACCGAGGCTTGCAGGTTCGACATCAAGAGCGCCGCCGGAACGCCTTTTCCGGCGACGTCGCCGATGCACACGGCCAGCGAGCGGTTGTTAAATTTGAGGACATCAAAATAGTCGCCGCCCACGCTGCGCGCCGGCCGCCAAGCCGCGTCGATTTCGTATCCCGGGATTTGTGGAATATTCACGGGCACCAGGCGCTCCTGGATCTGGTGGGCTTCCTGGATCTCTTCCTGGTGTTGGCGCAGTTCTTGCATCGCCTCTTGAACCCGCAGTTCGTTTTCCGCCTGCTTTTGCCGCGTTCGCCGGAGGGTTCGGCCCAACTCAATCTGTTTGCGGAGCGTCGCGAGCAGCCGGGCGTTATCCCAAGGCTTTTGGACGAAATCGCCCACGCCGTGCTGCATAGCTTCGACGGCAACATCAACGCTGCCCCAACCGGTCATCACGACAATCGGCATCTCACGCCGCGTTTCAAGGTGAGCCAGAAGATCTAATCCCTCCCGGCCCGAGGTCGTATCGCGGGCGTAGTTTAGATCCATCAGAAGCAGGTCGAATTGATTTCCACCTATCGCGTCCAGGATTGCTGCCGGTGAACTAACCGCATGGACCTGGTAGCCGTTGTTTCGAAGCAGCAGGTCCAAAGCTTCGAGCATGTCCGGCTGGTCATCGGCAATCAGGATCCGAGCCTGGTCCGTGCCTGCCACATTCGCAACCTCTTCCGCTATGGTGCTCATGCTCACATCACTTTCTACGTCTATCAGGTCATCGGGTCATCGAAGACTGAAATTCGAAACTCGAAACTGGAAATTCGAAACCGGAGATTCGATAGTTGGCTCACGAGTTTCAAGTTTCGAGTTTCCAGTTTCGCTTGCACGCATCCAATCACCTAATCGCAAAATCGCCAGATCACCAAATGGCCCGATGAACCGATGGCCCGATGGCCCGATGGCTCCGATTGCCTCACTCCAGCCGAATCCGGTTGAAAGCGTCCCACTGCGACATATCGGAAAGGATGACCTTGTCGCCGGGCTGCAGGCCACTCTCAATTTCGACGGAATTCACCGAAGCGCGGCCGAGTTTCACCTGCGCGCGGCTGGCGATTTTGCCGCTCTCATCGAGCCGGAAAATGCCCACGGTGCTGTTGGGCTGGCCGAAAGCGGGACGGCCGACGTAGATGACGTCAGCAAGGTTCTCAATTTCGATGGTGCCTTCCACGCTCAGGTCGGGGCGCGCGCCTTTGGGAAGCGGGGCATCCAGTTTCACGTCCACGGTCACGCTGCCCTCCACCACGGAGGGATCAACCCGCATCACGTGGCCAGGAATAATGCCATTGCGCGTGTCAATGGATGCTTTCTGGCCGATAAGCACGTCCTTGGCCTGCGTTTCGGGGATTTTCAATTGCGCCTTCAAATGCTCGGGCTGCACCACCTTGGCGAGAGCGGTTCCGGCGGGCACGCGCTGGCCGACTTCCACGTCAAGCTCCTGCAAAACCCCGTCCGCGCCTGCACGCACGTGCAGAAGAGAAGCGAGTTGGGATTTCTTCAGTTCATAAAGGGCGCGCATTTGCTCCACTTTCGCTTGTTGCTCTTCCAATTGCGCCTTGGCGGAAGCGGCGCTCACGGCCAGGCGTTGCTTTTCAATCTCGCTTTTCGTAGCCAGGGATTCCTCCTTGGCGTGCGTGACCTTGGCGTTTAGTTCCGATCCCAAGCCGCGCTTGGCCAGTTCTTCGTCACGGTCGGCGTTTAGCCGCGCTTCGGTGTAATCGGATTGCACCGTGGCCGCTTCGGCTTTCTGGTCGAGGAGCGTGCTGTCAAGCTGCGCCTTGGTGGTGTTGTATTGCGCCTCGGCGGCTTTCAGTTGCCATTCGGCGTCGAGAGTGGCTTGCTCCTGCTCCGGGTTGGTCAACTCCATTAAGACCGTGTCAGCATTAACCTGTGAGCCGGGAAGAAGAAGCCTTCGCGCCACGCGCCCGTCGATGGGGGCGGATACCACGAGAATATCTTCCGGGACAAGGCTGCCCAGTCCGCGGACCTCCAGCAGCATGGGGCCGCGCTTTACCGTGTCAACCCAGACCGTGGCCTTGTCCACACTCGGAGGAGCGGGTTTGAGGCGGGAAACGCCCAGCGTCACTGAGCCAATAGCGAGAAGGCCTACTACAATATAAATCACCCGGCGAATGCGCCGCCGGCGGATTGCATCTTCACGGGGGATGTCCATTTCGAATCTCCGAGGTGAAACAAGCACGGGGCATACCATTGTGAGATTAGATCTAATCCTATGGTATCGAAGGAGTTAAATACAAAATCGGGGGCTGTGTGCGGCTGCCGAGTGTTCGATATTGGGATTACCCTTGGCGATATCGAACAGCATAAAAGGAATGGAGACATTGTGTCATGGCATCGCGCACTAATGCCGAAACTCGGGATTTAGCAGGCATATTCGGGGTATCCATAATCCACTTTTGAGTTTCGCTTGCAATCGCTCAATTCCACAACCGCCAAATAACCCAATCACCCGATGGGCGATGGCTCGATGAACCGATGCCCCGATTTCTTCGGCCGCGGTGGAAGAGAAAATCTGACGGCTGTCACGCACGTCCGCGAAGTCCGGCGCGGAGATAACAATGCTCGGGAGATTCAGCTTCTGGTATTTGACCCGGATGGCGAACACGTGGGCGGGATCGGCAATGCCCGCCGGATGCAGGAACAGCCCGTTAATCACACTAAAGATCACGGTGTTGGCACCGATGCCGAGTGCCAGCGTCAGCACCGCGACGGCGGTGAAGCCAGGGTTTTTCGCCAGCATTCGCAGGCCGTATTTCAGATCCTGCCATAGTATCGGCATCGCCTTCCCTCCCTCATTAATTACCCGACCGTAGGGATCTGCTTCCTACGTTCTATCCAGGCTTCCGTTGTGAGAATGCGAGGGCTCACCTCGATGAGGCGTGGAAGCATGTTGTATACGGTTACCACCGTCCACTTTGATCCGTCGCGAGTGCGAAATCCCTGCCGGTTGAGGGTCTCAGCCATGTTGGATAAGGAGCGGTCTTGAACAATCAATTCGAGGATCAGCGCAAGCGCGTTCATTTCGGACAGATTCTCTTCCAGATGTACGCAGTCATTTGCCACCCGCGAACCATAGGGAACATCTTCTCCGCTTCGGCTAAGGTCCGGTTTTACCCCCTCCGTCTGGCGTTGCCACTCCATGGCCACCAGCTCCCAACCGGCGTCGGTCCTCTTTCTCACGTACTCAGTATCCAGTGGGCCCGTGACAATCTCGCGAATGCGTTCTACCTTCGCCATAAGCCCTCCCGCAAAAGTGATATGTGAATCACGAAATCTGAATTTTGAAAGCGGGGTGCTGCCTTCCGGCCATCAAGCTAGAAATTCCATAACTCAGCATTCAGATTCCCTACTCGTAACTAAGCGCCACCATAGGATCAACCTTGGTCGCTCGGCGTGCCGGGATATAACTTGCCAGGACCGCGGCCGCGCTGAGCAACAATGTTGCTGCTGCATAGACGAGCGGGTTGGTGGCGTCGAGACCATAAAGCAGGCTGGAGACCAGACGTGTCGAGGCGAGCGCCAGCGCCGTCCCCAGCGCGACCCCCAAAAGAACCAGCACCAGACTTCTGCGAAGGATCAGCCACAGCACCGCGGTGGGCGAAGCCCCCAGCGCCATACGTAATCCGATCTCGCTGGTGCGCCGCGCGACCGTGTATGCGATTAACCCGTAAAGCCCAATAGCCGCGAGGCAGGCAGCCACCATGCCGAACGCTGAGGCCAGCCATGCCACCATCCGGTCGCCGTACACGGATTCCGCGATCTGGGTTGTCAGCGTGCTCACCTCGTTCAAAGGCACATTGGAATCCATCTCTGCAACTGTCCGCCGAATATACCCGGTGAAGATAAGGGGGTTGCCCGCGGTCCTTATGTAGTAATGCATTGACCCGCTGAGGCTGTCCTGGGGGTAAGGAATGTAGACAAAGCGGGCCACCTTCTCTCGCAGAGCGAGGTGGTTACTGTTGCGCACCACGCCGACAATCTCGATGTTCAGCTTCACATCGCCCGCACCAAAAGCCAGGTGACGGCCCACGGGGTTCCCGCCGGGGAAAAAGAAACCTGCGAACTGTTCGTTGACGATCGCCACCTTCGGCGCTTCAGCGCCGTCCGCGGTTGAAAAATCGCGTCCCGCCAGCAAGGGGATCTTCAGGGTGGGAAAGAAACCCGGGCTGACGGAGTCCACCGCACATTCCATGTCTTCGTCCTGACGGGCGCGGTACCCTTCAACCGTGATGTTGGCGCCCCGGTCAGAGTTGGTGAAGGGCCCGCTGCTGGCCGCGCCCACGGCCACCGCCCCCGGCAACTCCGCCAGCCGCCGCTCGAGTTCCTGAAGAAACTCGTGGGCTCTCGGGCCGCGGTAGCCGCTGAGTTGCGGGTCGACGGAAAAGGAAAGTACGTTTTCGGGTTTGAAGCCGGGATCCTTCTGGAGGAGGTTTCTAAGGCTCACCGCGAACAAGCCCGCGGTTACGACCAGCACGATCGAGAGCGCCAATTGTCCCACCACCAGGGCACTGCGCCAGCGCGCAAGTGAGCGGCGGCCGGCGAAGCCCGCCGAAGCATCCTTCAACATGGGAGCTGGATCCACGCGGCTCGCCTGGCTGGCGGGAAGCAGTCCACAAGCCAAGCCGGCCAGCACGGCCACGCCCAGGTTGAAGGCCAGAACTCTGCCATCCAGTGCGGAAGAAAAGCTCACAGCCGTGTCTTGCGGCAAGAGATAAAGCAGGAGCCGGCAGCACACGTTTGCGACCGCAAGACCGCCCAATCCCCCCACCAAACTGAGGAGCAAGCTTTCAACCATGAGTTGGCGAGTGATGTTCCCGCGCCTCGCTCCCAGAGCCAGGCGGATGGCGATTTCTTTCCATCGGCCTGCCCCTTTCGCAATCATCAGGCCGGAAACATTGGCGCAGGTGATCAAGAGCACGAGCCCCACCAAGCCCGCGAGAACCAGGAGGGGCTTGGCCCATGTCTGCCGGAGAAGGTTGATTCCTTCTGCCGCGGGGTGGAGAGAAATGTGCTGCCGCAGGTACTTTTCGCGGAACGTCGCGCGGGGATTCTTCATGGATTGGATCTCCGCCTCCAGAATGGGCCGGTAGGGAGCCTGGAGCGCGGCTTCCGTTTGCTCTCGAGAAAACCCCGGCTTCAATCGCACGAAAATATTCAGCCACATGATGTCCCGTTCAACAAGGCCGTTCCAGGCGGGTGTCAGCTCCCTCTTCATGGAAATCGGAACGAACACATCCACATTATTGCCCCTCAAGAGACCGGCAAATCCCTGCGCCGCAACGCCGACGACCGTGAACGGGTAGGCATTGAGGGAAATCTTTCGCCCCACGACGTCCGGATCACCGCCAAAACGCCTTTGCCAGTATCCGTAACTCAGGACGGCCACGGGGCTGGCTCCAGGAACGCGGTCGTCCTCCGGATCCAAAACGCGACCGTGGGCAGGCCCGACACCCAATACCGGGAAAAAGTTTCCGCTGACTACGTCGCACCCGGCCCTTTCTGACCAGCCCGCAGAAGCAATACTTAAAGGGACATGGGCGCGCGCTATGACTCCGTCAAACAGCGGAATCTGGTCCCGAACATCCTTATAGTGCGCGTAGGAATAGACCATTTCGTCGGCGTCGGATGTGGACCACCCGCGCCGGTATTCGGCGTCGCTTATCACTACCAAGCGCCCAGGGTCTTTCACCGGCAGGGAACGGAGAATAGCCTGGTCCAGCAAGGAGAAGATGGCCGTGTTCGCGCCGATCCCCAGCGCCAAAACCAACACCGCCACCCCGGTGAAGCCGGGATTTTTCGCCAGCATGCGCAGGCCGAACTTCAGGTCTTTAAGTAAGGTGATCATCTCCACCTCAGATCGGTTCATCGGACCGTCAGATCATCGGGCCATCGAAGATCGAAACTCGAAATTCGAAACTCGAAAAAGCAACTTGCGAACTGCCTGTCGATTTTCGAGTTTCGATTTTCGAGTTTCGTTTGCAATCGCTAAATCACCCAATCGCTAAATCACCACATGGCCCCACGGTCTGGGCTGGGTTAGTTGCGGCAACTCGTATGCCATCGCCAAGGTAAATCATCATCTGCGGATTCAGTGACTTAAGGCGCCTACAAGATGCTTAGTTCGATGAATATTGTCCGATTATGGGATTGCAGTGTGCGCTTCCGGTACGGACAATATTTCTCTCCCGCCAGCCATATGCGGTGCATGAAGTCCGCGGTGGTTGTCTAGTATGTCCGACTGCAACTGTTCGATTCCGGTCACTATAATCCCATGACCGAACGTGTTAAAGGGACGGTGAGCCAGCCTGCATAACCTGGATCACACTGATTATAAAGGGCCTAACGTACGTTCTGGATATGGCAGTGAGAGTGCGGTTGAAGGCTGGGGGACTAAGGGCTGAGAGCTCGGGATTAGGGACGGGGAAAATCCCAAATTCGACGCCGAGTACGCAGAACCTAGCACCCAGAACTAAAGATCCAGAACCCGACACCTGAACCCAAACGGAGAAACGAGCATGGTGACAAAAACGGCACTTTGGCGGTTGTTTGCGACAGTCCTCTTACTGATTTTATCTTTCACTGGGCCCGCCGCCTGCCAGGAAGCCCGAGGAACGCTGGCGGGTCGTGACGTAACCCAAATCGACTACGCAAACAACCCCGGGAGCTTTCCTGACATATTTGCTCCCTATTTCACCCGCTTTGTCCCCGACCCGAAGATGGACAACTCGGAGCGGCTGAAAAATCTGATCGTCAATGGCAAACTGCTGCTGACACTCGATGACGCCATTGCGTTGGCCTTGGAGAACAATCTGGACATCACTGTGGCGCGGTACAACCTGCCCATTGCCCAGACAGACCTTCTGCGTGCCAAGGGGGGTGGCGCGACACGTGGTGTGGCGGGCGCCTACCAGTCCACTACCCTTTTTTCCGGCAGTCTGGGCGGAGGCGTGGGCGGCGGCGGTGGCGGTGGCGGAGGCGGCGCAGGAGGCACGCTGGGGGGCACGAGTATCAATAGCGTCGGTGGAGGAGGATCGTATGATCCGAGCCTCTTCGCCTTCTATGGCGGGACGCAAGCCACTACGCCGCTGAACTATATCGTGGTGAGCGGCGTACCGGTTGAGACCAGTCATTTTGCCTACTTTACGGCAGGGTACAGCCAGAGTTTTGTGACCGGTACAAGCCTGGGCGCGACCGAGTATAGCTATCGACTTTCTGACAACACCACCACTGCGCTGTTCAATCCCGAATTTGTCACCGGCCTGTCCGTAGGCTTTAGCCAGAACCTATTGAATGGCTTTGGCGCCCGCGCCAACGGCAGGTTCATCCGCATTGGCCGTAATGGTCTGAAATACTCCATGAGCGTCTTCCGGCAAAGCGTGATTACCGATGTGGCGGCCGTGATGAGCACTTATTATGACTTGTTGGCCGATGAGGAGAGCATCCGCGTGGCCCAGGAAAGTCTGGGGTATGCGCAGAAGCTCCTGGAAAGCAACCAGGCCGAATTGAAGATAGGGGCGGTGGCTCAGTACGACGTGCTGCGGAGCCAGGAGGAAGTGGCGAACCAGCAGCAAGCCCTGCTGGTGGCGCAAAACACCTTCTCGCAGGATGCCCAATCCCTGAAGGCCAAAATCTCCAAGAGTTTCAACGAGGAGCTGGCAACGGTGGAGATTACACCCGCCGACAAGCTGCCCGAGCCGCATCCAGATGATGTGCCCGCCTTGGCCGAGGCGATGCGGGAAGCCGCCAACCATCGCCCGGAGATCGAGCAGGCCGATTTAAATCTGCGCAACCAGGAGTACACCATTCAGGGAACGCGCAACGCCCTGTTGCCTCAAGTGCAAGTCTTTGCCACTTACAGTTTCGCGGGCCTGGGTGGGGCGCTGCGCTCCACCTTCGCGAATATCGCGAACGACGCCTATCCCAATATTTCCTACGGTGTACAGGTCGGCATCCCCTTTCGCAACCGGCAGGCCCAAGCCGATGCTGCGCGCGCACTGCTGGAGCAGCGCCAGTTGCAAATGAAGCTTCAGGATGCCAAGAACCAAGCCGTTTGGGATGTCAGCAAGGCCGTGAGTGCGGTGCAGCAGGCCAGGGGCACGCTTGACGCCACGCTGAAGCTGGCGGCGGTCTCGCGCCAAGTGCTTGACATGCAGCAGCAAAAGTTCACTCTGGCTTCGGCCACGGTGGAAGACGTCATCACCGCCCAACGGAATCTGGCTACGGCCGAAGGCAATGTGGTAAGAGACCGCGCCGCATACGCCAAGGCCTTGATTCAGTATGAGCAGGCCACGGGAACCCTGCTGGATCGCAACAACATCTCGTTGGACGAGGCCGTAGAAGGGGAAGTTCACCGCGCACCGAATATTCCTGGGACGCGTGGAAGTGCCCCTTAGTGCGCTGAGTCAGGAGTTCGCCGATAAACCCTTCACCTTGCGGGCAACCGTTCTTTGGCCCGTCAGCCGACAGGCTGAATTCATTAATGAACTTCCGTCCGCTCCCTCCGAGGCTACCTTCGCCCGAACTTCTCACCACCATTTCGGAGTGCGGGAGCTTGCCCCCGCTTTTTCTACCGCTGACTCGTCAGCGGTCAGTGACTCGCCGCGACGAGTCGCGGCAAGCCAAAGCGGCGATCCGTGAGCTGACGGACCGCACTCCAAAAGTATGGACACGCCATGGCGTGTCCCTACGCGCTGTGGGGTGGTGGCGTATCCGGGACGGGTTCGGCCACATCCAACTTCATCGGTTCCAATTTCGGCGACAGCAGGTGAATGATGCCGAGGCCGACGAGATACGCCAGCGAGGCGATGGCAAAAGGGACCACGTAATTGTTGTTCGTAAAATACAGAATCCGCGACACGAGTTGCGCAAACACCATCCCGCCCAGCGCTCCGGCCATACCACCGATGCCGACCACGGAACTGACTGCCTGTTTGGGGACGGTGTCGCTGACCAGTGTAAACAGATTGGCAGCAAACCCGCAGTGCGCGGCCGCCGCGAGGCCGATCAACGTTACCGCTATCCAGGGATTGGGAACCAGCGGCGTGGCCAGCACCGGCACCACGCACAACCCGCACACCAGCAACGCGATCTTGCGCGCCGCGTTGACGGTCCAACCTCGCTGGAGCAACTTCGACGACAACCAGCCGCCGCCGACCCCGCCGCCACTGGCGGACAAGAACATGATCATCAGCGGCAGGCTGCTCTCCGTCAGGCCCAGGTGATAGCGTTTGTTCAGAAAATCCGGCGCCCAGTAAATGTAGAACCACCAGATCGGCGATGAGACCGTCATGCCGACCACAAAGGCCCACGTCTGGGGGTGCCGCAACAGCACCAGCCAGGGAATCTTGACGGTGGGATCGGGCGGGTCCTTGCGGATGTACGCCAGTTCCGTCGCCGAAACGCGTGGATGTTGGTCCGGCTCATGGTACAGCCATGCCCACCCTGCGACCCAAAGGAACCCCACCACGCCCGTCACCAGAAACGCCGCCTCCCATCCCCACCGCCATGCCAGCCACGGGACGATCAAGGGGCAGGTCACGGCGCCGATGTTGCTACCGGCATTGAACAGCCCGGTGGCCAGCGCGCGTTCTTCCTTCGGATACCACTCCGCCACCGCCCTGATCGCCGCCGGGTACATCCCGCCTTCCGTCAGGCCCAGCCAAGCCCGCGCCACGTTGAACCCCGTCACCGTTCGTGCCGCCGCGTGCGCCATCGTCGCGGCGCTCCAGAGCGCCACCGATGCCAATAATCCCCAGCGCACTCCCACGCGGTCAATCAGCCGTCCGGCGAGCACGTATCCGATCGCATACATCAATTGAAATGCGGTCACCATTCAGCCGTAATCGATCTGTGACCAATGCAGTTTCTGCTCGAGCAACGGCTTCAAAACCGCGAGCACGGCACGATCGATGTAACTGATGGTCGCCGCGAAAAACAGCATCCCACAAATCGTCCAGCGAACACGTGTCATCGTTCTCCTCTGCTCAACCACCTTGATGTGGCAAACCGCTCGCTTCCCGCAGACGCGTCAGCAAATGTCGTAGCGGGTAGCGCATCAGACGTATCCGTCAGCCGATGGATTCGTCTGCGGCTCTTCATCCGTCTTGATGTTCCCATATTAAGAATTGCGGAGGAAGGCAAATCACGCCTACCGCTCCGTAGCTCTTCCTTTAGACGGCAGCTAGCGGGGGGCTGTCCTTTAACTCCGCAGCTCTTCGCTTTCCTTAATTTTGATGTTGTGGGCGAGGCCTTACGCACCGTAGGCGGCGTCGGGGGGGGCGCCGGCGGGGTGCGAGAGCCATTGTTAGGGCGGATTTGTGGTGTGAGTTTTTTCTCCTAAGCCATTGTAATTAAAAACCGTGTTAAGTTATGTGCATGATATACTTACATTCGTACGACATAATTGACTTGCATTGACACGGCATAATATACTTTTATTTGCACAACTCAATAAACTTGTGTTCGCCCGAAACAGGAGAGGTTCTATGGCGACGCCGAATGAAAAACTGGCTGAATCCCTCGATGTGCTCAAAGCACTTCAACAGGGCGGGAGACGTGTATTTCGGTCGGACGACCTGAGCCGTGTTCACCGTGAACGGTTGGTTGCGAACGGCTTTCTTCAGGAGGTCATGAAAGGCTGGCTGATCTCCTCCAGCCCGAGCGCACATGAGGGCGAAAGTACACCATGGTACGCTTCATTCTGGGAATTTTGCGCGCGCTACTGCAACGACCGTTTCGGCGAGGAGTGGTACCTCTCGCCGGAGCAGTCGCTTTTGCTCCATGGTGAGAGAACGGTCATTCCGGACCAAGTGGTGGTCAACAGCCCAAATGGCACGAACAACGCAATTGAGCTTCTGTTCGGCACATCGCTCTACGACCTGAAGGTACCCGCGATGCCGGCGACGGCAGATCTGGTGGTAAGGGACGGTTTGCGGCTCTTCTCGCCGGCGGCGGCGTTGGTGAAGGTGGCGGAATCCTTTTTCCGGCGAAATCCGGTTGAAACGCAGGTGTTGCTGGCGAGCCTCGTCGATGCGTCGGACTTGCTGCGGCTGTTGCTGAATGGCGGCCACTCGGCGAAAGCAGGCTATCTGGCGGGAGCGTTCCGGCAGACCGGCCGGCCAGATTTGGCGGGTGAAATCATGAGCGCGATGAAGAGCGCTGGCTACGATGTGCGGGAGAACAATCCCTATGAGGCCGGGCAGATATTCGGCACACTGCGGGGGCCTCGGGCTCCTATCGTGGGGCGCGTGGAGATGCTCTGGGAGTCGATGCGCGGCGCCGTCCTGAAGGCATTCCCGAAGGAACCGGGACTTCCGAAAAACAAGGATGCCTATCTACGTTTCGTCGACGGGATTTATCAGAGCGACGCCTACCATTCTCTGTCCATTGAGGGATATTCGGTCACACCGGAAGTCATTGAAAGGGTGCGGCGAGGGGACTGGGACCCGGAACATCACGAGGATGACCGGAAGAGCCGCGACGCGCTGGCGGCGCGCGGATACTGGCAAGCGTTCCAGCTTGTGAAAGGATCGGTGGAGAAGGTGATCGCGGGGGAGAATGCCGGCGCGCAGGCGCGCGCGGCACACAACGAGTGGTATCGCGAATTGTTCCAGCCCTGTGTGGCTGCGGGCCTGATCGAAGCCGGCGCGCTCGCTGGATACCGGAACATTCCCGTCTATCTGCGGACGTCGCGCTATGTGCCGCCACGCTGGGAGGCGGTACGCGACGCCATGCCAGGGCTTTTTGATCTTCTCGAAAGGGAGGCGGAGCCTTCGGTGCGCGCTGTGCTCGGTCACTGGCTGTTCGGCTATATCCATCCCTATCCGGACGGCAACGGTCGGATGGCGCGCTTTCTGATGAATGTGATGCTGGCTTCGGGCGGCTATCCCTGGACGGTCATTCGGGTCGAGGACCGCGATGCCTATTTGGGCGCGTTGGACCGCGCCAGCATCGACATGGACATAAGACCGTTCTCCACGTTTGTGGCGCAGCGCGTGCGGTGGTCTCTTGACCGAGGTTCTCATTCGCACTCTTGATTTTAAGGAGCTGATATATCTGGGAATCCTTGTATTGAGAAGTCTGCGGGAAAAAGCCGCCCGTGGAGAACGCCCACATTCTCGTAAGTGGTCGGAATCCCCCACTGAGTTATCCAATAGTCCGAGTAAGCGGTTAGATGAACCAGGGAAAATCCCCGGTAATTCTTCTTTTCCTTTCCATCGGCTTTGAGCAGATCGCGTGCGGTTGCTGATGCAATGTCCCCATCCTTGCTAGCGGGCTTGAAGATCACCCCAAAGGGCCTCAACGGACTTTTCAAGCTCGATTCCTTATGGCAACGAGTAACCTTGTCTTCCGTGCTGGGTCACAAGTCCGCTAGACTTTAGCCAAGCAAGGCAGAGGTAAGACTGATAATCCGGAAAAACAGATCCGGTCATAGGGTCAATCGGGGCGCTACCCCGGGTGGGACGTCAGCTTGTAGGGGCGAGTGGTCGCCGACGTGCCAAAGCCTTCCCCTTCAGAACTGATCGCGCAGTCCCCCTTGATAGGCCTTAATCATCGTGTACCCAAAGTCACGCGACTGCGCTCTGACGAGGACGTTCTCCGGTACTTCTTTTCCTTCCAATTTGCCTTGGTAGGCCTTCATCAAAGCCATCGTTAAGGGCACATCGACCAGCCAGTCTCCCGCCGTGTAGAAGCCTTTCCACTTGCCATATTCTGCCGCGCGCAGGGCGTCCTGAAGTTTTTCGCCTTCGGCGATTGCGGCGCGAATTTGCGATGCCTGGCTGGCTCCCTGGGGATCGGCGGCGGCTTGCCCAAGGTGCAATAACATCCGGTTGGAATGGAGGTGATAATCAACCTGGCTCAGCACGTTCGCCTGAAAGAAATCCTGCCGTTCCGCCGGTACCAAAGGCTTGGCCTTCTCTGCCAGGAGCCGTGCCTTGCTCCAGCGCGCGTCAGCTTCCTCGGTGATCTTGGCCAGGAACGCACCCATTTCTTTCAAATTGGCAAATCGCGGATTGCCCCTAAGACTCTGAATAGCCGAGGTGACGTCCCCCGCAATGAGGCCGAGCAGCAGCCGGCGAGCGGCGGTTTGGTAATAGTGGTCCTCGGCGGCCGCGTCTTCCTGCTCGCCATATCTCGCCGGGGCGGCGAAATAGGCGCGATAGTAATCTTGCAGGGCGGGGACGGCGGCGGCGCCGAATTCTTCCTTGCACCACTTTTCCAAGTAGACCGAGCTTTGGTCCATCCCCGTGTTGGTCCAGGGATCGGCTTGCCAAGCCAGCTCCATCAGCGCGCGCGTGGTCATGACCACCGGACGCACGTTCGACGTGTTGTCCAACAGATAGTTGGTGGCGCCGGCTCTTGCCGCGCGCCCCAGTTCGCGCGCAATGCGCTCCAGCGGCACGCCTTCCGTTAAGTGGTTGGAGCGCCCGCTCATCATGGCGGTGTGGTAGTACACCCCCTGACCTTTGCTGATCGTGTTCCCATCCTGAATCAGGCCCTGCCCGTTGTCAGGCCACACCAGAGATACGCCTTCCGGAATGTGGAGAAATCCCTCCTGTGCAAACCTCGAGGATTCCTGCCAGGCGTTCATGAAGAAGATGGGCTCCCGACCCGCGGAACGCACGATGTTCATTTCGGCCTCAATGGCCGCGCTGATCACATGCGCTCTTTCCTCGTCGCTGGACGGAGCACTCTTGTCATCGCTCCAAAATGGGCGGTCATGTTGCCCACGGTAGCCCACCGTCCAAATGATTTCGGAGTTGCGATATTGGCTGACGGCCCGCTTCCAGGCCGCGGTCAAGATATCCGGGTGGCTGATAAACGAGTAAGGCTGATCGCTGGGCCAGCGGTAGGTGTTCAGCCCCAAAGGTTCCACGTGATGGTGGGTGATAATTAAACCTCGCTCGCCCGCGGCCACAACCTGAGGTTCGTAAGGGAAGATGAAGGTGCCGGGGGTTACCATGTTTCCCTTCAGACGGAGGATGGCCTCGAAAACATGGTCCCAAATCTCGAGGGATATCCCCGTTCCATCGGCCAGCCCGGGTTTCCACCCCGTCAGCAGATCTTCGTCGTTGGTGAACCAGCCGCGATAACGAAACGTCGGCGGCCCTTGAACCTCTTTCAGTCCGCTGGGAACCAGCACTTGCGCCCGGTGCGCGGGCGGGTGATCCGTCCACCAGTACCACGGGTCGACACCCAGAAATTCCTGGGAGAACTGGTAGATTGCGTAAATCGTGCCCCGCATGTCAGAGCCCGTCAGGACAATGGCTTGATGGATGGGAGATGCCGGCAAGGGATCGCGAACCACTCGAAGGGTCAGGACCTCCCACCGGGAGGGCCTTTCGATGCTCTTCGGCAGCTCGCCTTTCAGCCCGATCCAAATGGTCGTGGCTTTGGCATCGGCAGGCCGGTGCACCACTTGGACGCGGGCGCCGAAAACCTTCTCCATGTCCGATGCCAGGTCACGCGCCGCCTTCTGTACCGGCACGGGTTCATTCGTGTCAATTAACAACGTCGTGGCAGAGTTAATCGCCACCTGGGCGCGAACTCCCGCGACGGTGATTTGAAAAAATATGATAAGTCCTACGATGCGTTTTACCACCGATCTATCCTCCTCCTAATTGAGGTGAACTGGCCCTTTCTCGAAATCAAGTCGCTAAGAGTAACTCTGTTTTCACGCAAATGCTTGATGAATCCATGAAGAGCTCAGGGACGATACCCGTTTGGCTCGATGCGAAATCCAACGCACGCCGTATGCGTTTTTTTTGCTTGCTATGTGAAAGGACTTGGGGCCTCGTCGTCGGGCCGCTTTTAGACGCAAGAGGTGAGGCGAGCGGACAAATTGTCCCCCACGCGGGATGGAATTCCCCTCCGGGCATTAGCGCCGAATGGCCGGAAATTGTGGGGTATCCACAATGCCCCCCCGGCCGCTGCGGCGAACCGCACTGAATCCCAAGTGACCCTCAGCCCACCTTCGTCGTGCTGAACTTCCGCCGTTTCGTATGTTGTAAAGTCTGCTATCTTAGGTTCCCCGAAATGGAGGAGATAGAGCATGAAAATTGAGCAGACTTTTACGCGGCGAAGATTCCTGGAAGGCGCGGTCGCGGGCGCCTCCGGGTTGGCGTTGACTTCGGCCAACCCCCCGCGGATTTCCGCGAATCCTCGCCCGTGGAGATTTGGAGTGGTCGGGACCGGAACCCGCGCTCGCAATGCGCATCTGCCGATTCTGCGCGACTACTTCCCCGAGGTCGAAGTGGTGGCGCTCTGCGATATCACGCCGGAGAATTTGCAGGAAGGTTTGAAGGTTTACAGGAAGGACGTGGGCGCCTTCACCGATTACCACCAAATGCTCTCCGCGCATCCGGAATTGGACGCCGTGGTCGTGGTGACGCCGAATTTCCTGCATGCACCCGTAACTCTCGCCGCGCTGGAGGCTGGCAAGCATGTCCTCACCGAGAAGCCTATCGCTACGCATGTGGCGGATGCCACAAGAATGATCGAGACCGCAAAAAAACAACAGCGCGTCCTGGAAGTAGGATTCGAGATGCGCTACTCCCAACTCTTCCACCGCATGGCCGACTTGCTCAGCCAAGGCGCGATTGGCGACCTCGAGCTGGTGTTTGCCGCGCTCTTTCGCGGTGACTGGAACCCCAAGAGTTGGAAATACCCCGATCCAAAGACCGGGATCAGCACCAACTGGAGACTCCTGACCTATACGGCGGGATGCTCCTTGATGGAGGACGGAATCCATGAACTGGACGTCATTCATTGGCTGGTGAACGCCCCGCCGAAATTCATCCAGGCCCAGGGCGGCAACAACGTTTACCGCGACCGCGAGACCATTGACAACGCCGGCCTGCTGATCGAGTTCGCCAACCGTGTCCGCTGCAACTTCGGCTTCTCGCTTTTTACGCCCACCCAGGACGGCTTGGTCATGCGTTTCTACGGCTCGCAGGGTGAAATGACCTTTCGCCGCGAAATGGATTCGCAATATGTCGTCCTGAATCCTTACCATGGCAAATCCCAGAGCATCCCGGTGCCCTACTACCAACCCGGCGAGGAGGAAGTCTGGAATGATCTTTTGAAACGCCGCCACTCCGACCCGATGTCGAACGACAACGAGATTTCAACCTATCGAATTCACCGCGAATTTCTGAAGTCTCTCGAAACAGGCGCCGCGCCTTTTGCCGATGGCGAGGTGGGACGAGATGCGATTCACCTCGCCCTGGCAGCGGAGCACTCTTTGCGAAGTGGGCAGGTCGTCCCTTGGGGTTCAGCCGAGATCACGCTGTAGAGAAAGTCCGGCATTTTCATCACCCGAGAGGAGGGGGAATGGCTCGATTGGGTGGGGATGCCGTTTGGTATCGTGCCGTGGCGTACGATGTCTCCGAGGGAGGCGACAAGCTCGTGGCAGAATGTACGTTATTCCAACCTCATCGGCGTTCCTGTCCAGCCTAGAACCACCCCACCAGCCCAAGCGCTTTTCTTCCCGTGACTCCGCTCGCAAGAGCGCAATTTTGCTGATTGTCATACAGTTTGTAGACATTCATCATTTTTGACTTGACAAGCGATAATAGACTGCGGGAATATCGAAAATCTTCCGTATAAATAGCAACAAAATGGCCGCCGACTGATCACTCTCGGATCTGATGAGCGGTTTTAGTGCCCCGAGCAATTGGCCAAAGCGTGCGAGCGAGCCCCAAGAAATTTGCGAGGAGATTGCCCCGATGAACGCCCCTGCCTGTTCTCGACTTTCTACTTATTTCCATAGTTCCAGTTCAAGGCCCGCGAAGTACGGAACGAAGCGGTTCTTGGGTGGGACTGCCCTCTTGCTCTCTCTCCTCGTCATTGGCCCGTCGGCGCTTGCCCAGACCCCGTTGACTCCTTCGACGTTGTCATTCGGCAACCAAGTCATAAACCAGGCGAGCGCTCCGATGAGCGCAACCTTTAAGAACACCCAGACAACACCTCTGAGCATCAGCATCGCTATCAGCAGCGGAACCGCTCCGGCCGATTACGTTCTGGGCGGGAACTGTCCTGCAAGCCCGAGCACCCTCGGCCCGGGGCAGACTTGTAACATTACCGTGACCTTTACCCCCTCGGCGCCGGGAATGCGAACCGCCACGCTCACGGTTACGGACGATGCGGCCACAAGTCCGCTGACCGTGGCCTTGACGGGAACGGGAGTGGCGCCGGTGGACCTCATTCCCAGCAGTGGGAATTTCGGCGCCGTGGCCGTGGCCAACCCCAGCGCCACGCAACCGGTCGCGCTCACCGACCAGAAAAACCTCGCCCATGGCCGACCGCTGAATCCCGGCGGTAATGCCGGCCTCCCGGTCGTCGGCCCGGTGGGAACCGTCCCCTCGCCCATCAGCGTTTCCTTGCCCGGCACCGGCTCGTTGCCCGTGAGCGTTTCACCTGCAAGCCTCACGTTCGCCAGCGGCGCGGTGGGCACGACGAGCGGGACGCAGACGGTAACGCTGACGAATCATCAGAATACGTCCCTGACCGTCTCGGCGGCGGTGGCCACGGGAGATTTCGCGGTGGCCAGCAACACTTGTGGCTCCAGCGTGGCCCCAGGGCGGAGTTGCACCGTCGGAGTCACGTTTAGACCGATGGCGATGGGATCCCGGACGGGCACCCTCACCCTGCCCTACAGCGCCGCAGGCAGCCCCAGCGTGATCGCCCTGAGCGGCTCGGGCAACGCCGAGGGACTCCTTTCCATTGCCGTGACCCCGGCGAATCCCTCGATCAGCTCAGGACAAACGCAGCAATTTACCGCCACGGGTATTTTCAGCGATGGCATCACGCAAAATCTGACGACCTCGGTCCTCTGGAGTTCCTCAAAGCCGGGCGTGGCCACGATCAACGCGGCGGGCCTCGCGACCAGCGTCTCGGCGGGCAGCACGACCATCGTCGCCACCTACACCCCGGGAGGTCTGGCGGCGCGTGCGAAACCGGACAGCGTGATCATCACCCCCCCGTCGCCCCCGACCCTGCCGCCGCCGATCAGCAGTGTCAGCAGTATTAGCGGCTCAACGACCTTGACCGTCACCTCAGCCTTTGTTTCCACCGGCAGCCTGTCCTCCGCGCTGACCCTTCACACCGCGACGCTGTTGGACAACGGTTTAGTGCTCATCGCGGGCGGCGCCAACTCCAGCGGCAGCAGCGTCAACACTGCGGAGCTGTACAATCCGACCACGGGAACCTTCACGCCGACCGGCAGTTTGAACACCGGGCGAATGCTCCACACCGCCACGCTGCTCCCGAACGGCATGGTGCTGATTGCGGGGGGTTACGTCGGCACGGTGAATATCACGGGAGCCACCGTGTACGCCGTCACTGGCGGCCCCACTGCCAGCGCGGAGCTGTACAATCCCGCCACCGGGACTTTCACCTCCACCGGCAGCCTGGTGACGGGACGCGACATTCATACGGCGACGCTCTTGAGCAACGGGCTGGTGCTCCTGACGGGTGGCCAGAACACCTTCGGCCAGACCACCGCGAGCGCGGAGCTGTACGATCCTGCCACCGGCTCTTTTACCGCCACCGGCAGCATGAGCACTGTGCGCTATTGGCACTCGGCGACGGCGCTGAACGATGGCACGGTGTTAATAGTGGGAGGCTATAGCACCACGGCCGCCTTGGCCACTGCCGAGCTGTACAATCCCGTCACCGGCGCCTTTTCCGTGCTCGCCAGCGGCCTGAGTACGGGCGTCTTCCAGCTCACCACCACGCTTCTTAACAACGGCATGGTGTTGGTGGCGGGCGGCGCGAACACGGGCGGCTACCCTATTACCAATGCGGAGCTTTATAATCCCGCCGACCAGACCTTCACCCCTACCGGCAGCCTGATGACCGCGCGCTGCCAGCACACGGCCACCCTGCTGACCAATGGCCAGGTGCTGCTGGCGGGCGGCAGTTATGACTTGGCCGGCGATGACACCGCCACCGCCGAGCTCTACAACCCCGACACCGGCACCTTTGCTTCCACCTCCAGCCTCAACTTCGGACGCTACTTCTTTACCGCCACGCTCCTGGACAATGGCCAGGTGCTCATGGCAGGCGGCCTAACCGGCAATGCTGTCACTCCCACTTACTTATCCAGCGCCGAGCTTTACGACCCGGCCACGCTGACGCCGGCCAATCTCGTCTCCATTTCGCTTGCTCCGACCAACCCCAGCATTCCGCTCGACAGTGCGCTGCGCTTCACCGCCTACGGCACGTTCAGCGGCGGCAATGTCGAACAGCTTGCCGAGGTGACGTGGAGTTCCTCCAACCCGGGCGTGATCAGCGTCAGCAATGATGCGAGCGATCCCGGCGAAGCCTATGCCGCGGCGACGGGCTCGGCGACGATCAGCGCCTGCGCGGGCACCGTGTGCGGCTCGGCCACCACGACGGTAGGCCCGCCGGGACCCACTTCCGCTACCGGCACGGCGGCCTTTGCCCCGACCGGCACCATGACCCACCCGCCCGCCCAAGCCACCGCCACGCTGCTGAACAACGGCTGGGTATTAATCGCCGGCGGACAGAATCCCTATGACGGTTATGAGGCGTACGCGCAACTCTACAATCCCGCCACTGGGGCCTTTGCGCCCACGGCCAACCTGAATTATTCCCGCTCCGGCCACACGGCAACCCTGTTGAGCAACGGCTTGGTGTTAATCGTGGGGGGCGTGTTCGGCGATGGGCTCCGGGGAGTGGCGGAGTTGTACAATCCGGTCACGGGGACTTTCACGCCCACCGGCAGCCTGATTACCCCGCGCGCGTTCCACACGGCGACGCTGCTGCCGAACGGCAAGGTGCTGATCGCGGGCGGCAATTACATCTCGGATCTAACCAGTGCGGAACTCTACGATCCCATCTCGGGCACTTTTGCTCCTACCGGGAGCATGCACACAGCCCGCGACTGGCACACCGCGACCTTGCTGAACAACGGCATGGTCCTGATTGCCGGCGGCGGAGTCGGGGGCAACTACAATTATCCAAGCTCGACGACCAGCGCGGAGTTGTACAATCCCGCCACCGGGACCTTTACTCCCACCGGGTCGCTGGGCACGGCGCGCGTCTATCACACGGCCACGCTGCTCAACAACGGCATGGTTCTGGTGGCAGGGGGCTCCAACGGCTTCACCGACACGAACACTGCGGAGCTGTATAACCCTTTTACCGGAACCTTTACTCCCACGGGCAATCTGAACTACGGGCGCACTCAGCACACGGCGACACTTCTGAACAACGGCTTGGTTTTGGTGGCAGGCGGCGATACGGTATACAGCTATGTGCCGATTGCGGAATTATACGATCCCATCGCCGGGGTCTTCACTTCAGGTTCCGGCCTGAACACCCCACGCGCCTGGTTTACCGCGACGCTTCTGAATAACGGCTCCGTGCTGATCGGCGGAGGGGATATCGCCAACTACCCTTACACCGCCCCGGTTTCGGAGCTTTACCTGCCGGGCGCCCTGACCCCGTCCGGCCTGATTTCCGTTTCGGTCGCTCCCACCAGCCCCACGATTTCCTTGGGCACCGCCCTGCGCTTTACCGCTACCGGCACGTTCAGCGGCGGCGCTACGGAACAACTTGCCGAGGTCACGTGGACTTCCTCCAACCCCGGCGTGATCAGCGTCAGCAACGATTCGAGCGATGCCGGCTCGGCTTGGGCAGCGACGGCGGGCTCCGCGACCATCAGCGCCTGCGCGGGCGTAGTGTGCGGTTCGACCACGGCGACGGTGGGCCCAGCGGGACCTAATTCCATTACCGGCTCCGCCAGCTTTTCCTCCACCAGCGTTCTGAACGTCGGGCGCGCCTACCACACGGCCACCCTATTGAACAGCGGCCTGGTGCTGATTGCAGGCGGCCAGGATGACGGCTCCGGCGACGCCACCAACACGGCTGAACTTTACGATCCTACCGCCGGGACCTTTACGCCCACGGGCAACCTGACTACCGCGCGCTATTACCACACCGCGACCCTGCTGAATAACGGCATGGTGCTGATCGTGGGCGGCTATGGTGGTAATCAGAGCGACGTTTACCTGACCAATGCCGAGCTCTACAATCCCGCCACCGGGACATTCACCCCCACCGGCAGTCTGAACACCGCGCGCCAGCAGCACACCACCACGCTGCTCCCCAACGGCCAAGTACTGATCGCGGGCGGGTATGGCAACACCGGGACCCTGAGAAGTGCGGAGATCTATGATCCGACCAGCGGGACCTTTACCGTGACCGCCGGCTCCATGGAGACGCCACGCTATCTCCACACCGCCACCCTTCTTCCCAACGGCATGGTTTTGATGGCGGGGGGACTAGACAACGGCAGCCTGCTCAACACCGCGGAGCTCTACAATCCCGCCACGATCTCCTTTATCCCGACAGGCGATTTGACCACTTACCGTGCGCTGCACTCGGCCACGCTCCTGAACAACGGGTTGGTGCTCATCGCCGGCGGCTTTACCACCTTGTCCCCCGCCATTACCGCCACGGCCGAGTTGTACAATCCCGCCTCAGGAACCTTCACGGCCACCACCGGAACCCTGAACTACGCGCGCGAGTTCCATACGGCCACCCTGCTGACCAACGGCCGCGTGCTGATCGCGGGCGGCGACGATGGCTCCGTTGACGACGCTATCCAGTACGTATTCCAAGCGGAGCTTTACGATCCCGCCAGCCAGAGTTTCTCCCCCAGCGGCAGTCTGAGCACGCCGCTGGAGTATGACACGGCGACGCTGCTGACGAACGGCACAGTGCTGTTCACGGGGGGCATCTTTGGCAAGTACGGCGGCGGCGTGACCACCAGCGCCGAGCTCTACGCTCCGGCCACGCTGACCCCTGCCAACCTGCTATCCATTTCCATCGCGCCCGCCAGCCCCACCATTCCTTTGGCCACCGGGATGACCTTCATCGCCACCGGCACGTTCAGTGGCGGAAATAGCGAACAGCTCGCCGAGGTCATCTGGACTTCCTCCAACCCCGGCGTCATCAGCATCAGCAATGACGCGAGCAATGCCGGTGCGGCCTGGGCGGCGACCGCGGGTTCGGCAACGATCAGCGCTTGCGCGGGCGAGGTGTGCGGCTCGACCACGGCGACAGTGGGCCCGGCAGGACCCAATTCCATCACCGGGACTTCCAGTTTTGCCCAGGTCGCCAACACCATGTTCGACATCCGCGCCGAACACACGGCCACCCTGCTTCCCAACGGCCAGGTGCTGCTCGCCGGCGGCGACGAGGACTATGAGGGATACTCGGCCGAACTGTACGATCCCGCGGCCAAAACGTTCACTCCCACCGGCTTTCTCAACTACGGGCGTTACCAGGCCACCGCCACCCTGCTGAACAACGGCCAAGTGCTGATTGTGGGAGGCTACTGCGACGGCTGTAACGGTAGCGAATATGCGGCGACGGCGGAGCTCTACAATCCCGCCACCGGCGTCTTCACCCTCACTGGCATTTTGAATGTCCCACGCGCCCAACATACCGCCACCCTGCTCCCCAACGGCCAGGTGCTGATTGCCGGAGGCTACATCAACGCCAGCCCGGGCGTTACGGCCACCGCCGAGCTGTACGATCCGGTCAGCGGGACCTTTACGCTCACCGGCAGCATGCTGTATAACCGCGTGTTGCACACCGCCACCCTACTACCGAACGGCCAGGTGCTGATGGCGGGAGGCGACTCCGAGGACGCAGCAGACTCCACGGAGCTGTATAATCCCGCCACCGGCGCCTTTACCTATGCCGCAGAGCTGGAAACCCCGCGTTGGAATCACACGGCGACCCTGCTGAACAATGGCCAGGTGCTGCTCGCCGGCGGGCGCACCTACTCCGACAGCTACGTGACCGCAACCGCCGAGCTGTACGATCCCTTCGCGGCTACGCCTTATCAAGAGAAGACCACCTACACCCTCGGCAGCCTGAACAACGCGCGCGAGCTGCACACGGCCACCCTGCTCAACAATGGCTTGGTGCTGATTGCCGGCGGCGATCAATCCAACCTGGATAGTAACGCCGCGCTCTCCAGCGCCGAGCTTTACAATCCTGCCACCCAGACCTTTTCCAACACCGGCAGCCTGACCTCGCCGCGCGAGTATGACACGGCGACGCTGCTCAACAACGGCTCGGTGCTGTTCGCCGGAGGCACCAGTGATCTCGACTTCGACGCTGTTTACGAGACCGCGGAGCTTTACAGCCCGGCCACGCTGACCCCCTCCGGCTTGGTGGCGATTTCGCTCGCTCCGGCCGATCCCACGATTTCCCTGGGCACGGCCACGCGCTTCACCGCCACCGGCACGTTCAGCGGCGGCAGTTCCCAACAGCTTGCCGAAGTGACCTGGAGTTCTTCCAACCCCGGGGTCATCAGCGTTGGCGATGATAGCAGCAACGCCGGCGCCGCCTGGGCCGCCACCACCGGCTCCGCCACCATCACGGCTTGCGCGGGCGAAGTGTGCGGCTCCACCACCGCCACCGTCGGCCCGGCCGGCCCCAACTCCCTTACCGGCTCCGGCAGCTTCGGCGCGGCCGGCAACATGATTAACGGCCGCCAGTACCAAACCGCCACCCTGCTGCCGAACGGCCAGGTGCTGGTGGCCGGGGGCGCGGACTCGGACTACGACTGCTTGCCTTATGCCGAACTTTACGACCCTACCACTGGCTCCTTCACGGCCACCGGTAATTTGCACACGGGCCGCTTCTCGCATACGGCCACCTTGCTCAACAACGGATTGGTGCTGATCACCGGCGGCTATTACGTGGATGGTACGACGAACACCGCCGAGCTCTACAATCCTGCCACCGGAACCTTTACCCCCACGGGCAATATGAAATACGCGCGCGTGGGGCACACCGCGACCTTGCTGAACAACGGCCAGGTGCTGATCGCGGGCGGCTACCTCGACAGCGGTTTCGCCGAGATCTATGATCCCACGACTGGGACCTTTGCCCTGACCGGCAGCCTGAATGTCGCCCGCGAGAACCACACTGCGACGCTGCTCGACGATGGCACCGTGCTGATCGCGGCGGGCTTTGGCGGCGACGGGGCCTTAAACAGCGCAGAGCTTTACTCCCCTGCCACCGGGACCTTTACGGAGCTCTCCAATACTCTTAAACTGGGGCGGTTCTTCCACACGGCAACGCTGCTGAACAACGGCCAGGTGTTGCTGGCGGGTGGCGAGCTCTCCAGCAACCCCTACGTGACCACCTCTGCCGAGCTCTACAATCCTTTGACCCAGACCTTCACTTACACCACCGGCAGCATGGACGAGCCGCGGTACTACCAAACGGCGACGCTGCTCACCAATGGCTTAGTGCTGGTGGCAGGCGGCTGTCCCTATCCGGGCGGCTTGGCTTGTGACTATTATCCCGATTACACTGCCGATCTGTACGATCCGGCCAGCGGGACCTTTGCCGTTACCAATTACCTGAACGCGAGCAGCTACAGGGACGAGGGGGTGGCATTCCAGACCGCCACACTGCTGAACAACGGCCAGGTGCTCTTAGCGGGAGGGTCAGATGACGACGGGGGTGACGTCACCAACACCACCGAGCTGTACAGCCCGGTCACGCTCACGCCCCAAAACCTTGTCTCCATCTCCCTCACTCCCGTCAATCCCACGATTCCTTTGGGCACGGCGCAACGCTTCATCGCCACCGGCACGTTCAACGGCGGAAATACGGAAGAGCTTGCTGAGGTCACGTGGACTTCCTCCAATCCCGGCGCGATCAGCATCAGCGATGATGCGAGCGACGCGGGGTCGGCCTGGGCCGCGACCACCGGGTCGGCCACCATCACCGCCTGCGCGGGCGACGTGTGCGGCTCCACCACCGCGGCGGTAGGCCCTCCGGGTCCGGACTCCATCACCGGCACCGCCAGCTTTGCTTCCACCGGCAGCCTGAATCTGGCGCGCGAAGGTCACACTGCGACGTTGCTGAACGACGGCCTCGTGTTGATTGCCGGAGGCTTGGGCACCGGCGCTACGGTGCTGGGCACGGCGGAGATTTATAATCCCTCCACCGGGACTTTCACTGCTACCGAAAACTTGAACCAGAGCCGCTACGGTCACACCGCCACCTTGCTGAACAATGGCCTGGTGTTGATTGCCGGCGGCTGCATCGGCAGTTGCGTGTCCGGCATTCCCGTCCCCACCGCCAGTGCGGAGCTGTACAATCCCGCCACTGGCGCCTTCCTCCCCACCGGCAACCTGAACGCCGCGCGCACCTATCAACAAGCGACGCTGCTCAACAACGGCACGGTGCTCATCGCCGGCGGCGTGGATGGCAGCAACAACCCCTTGGCAAGTGCCGAGCTGTACGATCCTTCCAGCGGAACCTTCACCCTCACCGGCAGCTTCGCGAACGCCCGCGAATTTCCCACGGCGACGCTGCTCAACGATGGCACGGTGTTGATGGCAGGTGGTCAGAGCCTCAGCGGTTCCCTGGCTACCGCCGAGCTCTACAATCCTGCCAGCGGGACCTTCACCCTCCTCGCCAACGGCCTGAGCACGGCGCGATACTTGGCCACGGCCACTCTCCTGAATAACGGCCTGGTGTTAATCGCGGGCGGCCGGAACTCCGCCGGGCCCTTGAACACGGCTGAGCTGTACAATCCCGCCACCCAGACCTTTACCCTGACCGGCAGCCTGAACACGGCGCGCGAGGAGGCCACGGCCACGCTCCTGAACAACGGCAGGGTGTTGATTGCCGGGGGGACCACCGTCAGCACTCCCAGCGGCGCCATGGCCAGCGCGGAATTGTATGATCCCGCCAGCGGCGCGTTCACTCCCGCCGGCAGCCTGACCACCCCACGCGTCGCCGACACGGCGACCTTGCTCAAAAACGGCATGGTGCTGATGGTGGGCGGCGATGGGGGCAGCGGCCCCTTGAGCAGTGCGGAACTTTACGATCCGGCCACGCTCACGCCGCCGGACCTCGTCTCCATCGCGATCGCTCCGGGCAACCCCACAGTTCCGCTGGGCAGCGCGCTGCGCTTCAGCGCTACCGGCACGTTCAGCGGCGGCAACACCCAGCAGCTTGCCGAAGCTACCTGGACTTCCTCCAACCCCGGGGTCATCAGCATCAGCGATGATTTGAGCAATCAGGGCGCGGCTTGGGCCGCGGCGGCAGGCTCGGCGACCATCACCGCCTGCGCGGGCGCCGTGTGCGGCTCGACCACTGCGACCGTCGGCCCGCCGGGACCCAACTCCATCACCGGCACCGCGGCATTTGCTTCCACCGGCAACCTGAACCCGGCGCGCGACGAACACACGGCGACCCTGCTGAACAACGGCTTGGTGCTGATTGCCGGCGGCCTTGACTCGAGCGGCGCGGCCTCAAATTCCGCCGAGCTGTACAATCCCACCACCGGCGCCTTCACCCCTACTGGCAACCTGACCACCGCCCGGTACGATCACACGGCGACCCTGCTGAACAACGGCATGGTGCTAATCGCGGGCGGCTGTTGCCAATCCGGCGGCAGCAACGCATTAGCAAGTGCCGAGCTGTATGATCCCACTACGGGCACGTTCACCGCCACCGCCAGCCTGAACAACGCGCGAGACTCGCACACGGCGACCCTGCTGAACAACGGCATGGTGCTGATAGCCGGGGGCTACAATTTCAACGGCAGTTTCCTACACGCCCTGTTCTTAAGCAGCGCCGAGCTGTACAACCCTGCCACCGGGACCTTCTCGTACACCACCGGGAACCTGAACACCGGGCGGGCCACACATACGGCGACGCTGCTGAACAACGGCATGGTGGTGATCGCGGGCGGCGATGATTTCGGTGCTTCCGACCGAGTCACTGCCTTAGCCAGCGCCGAGCTGTACGATCCCACTACGGGCACGTTCACCGCCACCGGCAACCTGCACACCGCGCGCGACTCTCACACGGCGACGTTGCTGAACAACGGCCTGGTGCTGTTGGCGGGGGGCTCTCCCGGTCCTTTAAACAGCGCCGAACTGTACAATCCCGCCAGCGGGACCTTCTCGTACACCACCGGCGGCCTGAACACCGCGCGTTACCAGCACACGGCGACGCTGCTGACCAACGGCCTGGTGCTGGTCGCGGGCGGCCAGGGCTCCAGCGGTGATTTAGCCAGCACCGAGCTGTACGACCCCGCCAGCGGGAGCTTCGCGCCTACCGGCAGCCTGACCACCGCGCGCGACTCCTTCACGGCGACGCTGCTGAACAATGGTACGGTGCTGATGGCGGGAGGGGAAAACTCCGGCAGTACATTAAACAGTGCGGAGCTGTACGATCCCGCTACGCTCACGCCCCCGGACCTCATCTCCGTCTCGGTGAGTCCGGCGAACCCCACGGTTCCTCTCGACAGCGCGCTGCCCTTCACCGCTATGGGCACCTTCAGCGGCGGCAACACGGAGCAACTCGCCGCGGTGACCTGGAGTTCGTCAAACCCCGCGAGCGTCAGCGTCAGCAATGATGCCAGTAATTCTGGGGCAGCCTATGCCGCGGCGTCAGGCTCGGCAACGATAACCGCCTGCGCGGGTACGGTGTGCGGCTCGACGACCGCCACGGTAGGTCCGCTGGGGCCGGGCTCCATCACCGGCAACGCGGCTTTTGGTCTGACCGCCAGCCTGAACACGGCGCGCTTCGCTCACACGGCAACACTGCTGAACAACGGCCTGGTGCTGATTGCGGGCGGCGTTGACGAGAGCCTGTACTCCTCATCCAGCGCGGAGATCTACAATCCCACGGCCGGGACTTTTACCCCCACCGGCAGCATGAATGCCACCCGCTCCTATCACACCGCGACGCTGCTGAGCAACGGCATGGTGCTGATTGTCGGGGGCCTTGACGAGAACGAGAACGACTTGGCAACTGCGGAGCTGTACAATCCGGCCACCGGGACCTTCACCCTCACCGGCAGCCTCACCACCGCGCGCGACACGCACACCGCGACACTCCTGCCCAACGGCTTGGTGCTGATTGCGGGAGGCGAGGAATCCGGCGGCGCACTAAGCAGTGCCGAGCTGTACGACCCCGCCATCGGAACCTTCAGCCTGACCGGCAACATGGCCAACGCGCGCGTCTACCAGACGGCGACGCTGCTCAACAACGGCCTGGTGCTGATCGCAGGCGATGCCGGCACCTCCGCGGAGCTGTACAATCCCGCCACCGGGACCTTCAGCGCTACCGGCAACCTGGTTACCTACCGGTACGCGCACACCGCGACGCTGCTCAACAACGGCATGGTGCTGATGGCGGGCGGCTATGGCACCAGCGGTTTCCTCAACAGTGCCGAGCTCTATAATCCCGCCACCGGAACGTTTGCGAACACCGGCAGCCTGGCTACCGCGCGCGACTTGCACACCGCGACGCTGCTCAACAACGGCCTGGTGCTGATGGCGGGCGGCCAGGGCTCGAGCTCCGCCTTAAACAGCGCCGAGGTGTATGACCCGGCCACCGGGAGCTTTGGTACCACCGGCAGCCTGAGCGGGGCGCGCTTCTCGCACACCGCGACGTTGCTGAACAACGGCCAGGTGCTGATGGCCGGCGGCGCCATCATCGTCAGCGGCCCGCGTGGGAACGTCAATGTGCCGCAAGGCAACGCGGAGCTGTACGATCCCGGCACGCTCACCCCGCCCAACCTCGTCTCCATCTCACTCGCTCCGGGCAATCCCACGATTCCTCTGGGCAGCGCGCAGACCTTCATCGCTACCGGCACGTTCAGCGGCGGCAATACCGAACAGCTTGCCGAGGTAACCTGGACTTCGTCCGATCCGGGGGTGGTCAACGTCAGCGATGATGCCAGCAATGCTGGGGCGGCCTATGCCGCGGCGGCAGGCTCGACAACGATAAGCGCCTGTGCGGGCACGGTGTGCGGCTCGACGACCGCCACGGTAGGCCCGCCCGGACCGAAGTCCATCACCGGCACCGCGGCCTTTGCTTCAGGTGGCAACCTGAACACGGCGCGCTTCGCTCACACGGCAACACTGCTGAACAACGGCCTGGTGCTGATTGCGGGCGGCGTTGACGAGAGCCTGCACTCGTCATCCAGCGCGGAGATCTACGATCCCACGGCCGGGACTTTTACCCCCACCGGCAGCATGAATGCCACCCGCTCCTATCACACCGCGACGCTGCTGAGCAACGGCATGGTGTTGATTGTGGGAGGCCTTGACGAGAACGGCAACGACTTGGCAACTGCGGAGCTCTACAATCCCGCCACCGGGACCTTCACCCTCACCGGCAGCCTCACCACCGCGCGCGACACGCACACCGCGACACTCCTGCCCAACGGCTTGGTGCTGATCGCCGGAGGCGAGACCTCCAGCGGGACATCAACATTAAAGAGTGCGGAGCTCTACAATCCCGTCGCCGGGAGCTTCAGCCTTACCGGCAACATGGCCGACGCGCGCGTCAATCACACGGCGACGCTGCTCCCGAGCGGCCTGGTGCTGATCGCAGGCGACGCCGGCACTTCCGCGGAGCTGTATAATCCCGCCTCCGGGACCTTCAGCCTTACCGGCAACCTGGTTACCTACCGGTACGCGCACACCGCGACGCTGCTCAACAACGGCTTGGTGCTGTTGGCGGGCGGCTATGGCGCCAGCGGTTTCTTAAACAGTGCCGAGCTCTATAATCCCGCCACCGGGACCTTCGCCAGCACCGGCAGCCTGGCCACCGCGCGCGACTTGCACACCACGACGCTGCTCAACAACGGCCTGGTGCTGATGGCGGGCGGCCAGGGCTCGAGCTCCGCCTTAAACAGCGCCGAGGTGTACGACCCCACCACCGGGACCTTTGGCAGCACCGGCAGCCTGAGCGGGGCGCGCTTCTCGCACACCGCAACGCTGCTGAGCAACGGCCTGGTGCTGATGGCCGGCGGCGCGGTAATTGTTAGCGGCCAGCGTGGGAACGTCAATGTGCCGCAAGGCAGCGCGGAGCTGTACGATCCGGCTACGCTCACGCCGCCCGACCTAGTCTCCATCTCGGTGAGTCCGGGTAACCCCACGGTTCCGCTGGGCAGCGCGCAGACCTTCACCGCCACCGGCACGTTCAGCGGCGGCAACACGGAACAACTCGCTTCCGTAACCTGGACTTCGTCCAACCCCGGAATCGTGAGCATCAGCGATGATGCGAGCAATACTGGGGCGGCCTATGCCGCGACCACGGGATCAGCGACCATCAGCGCCTGTGCGGGCGCGGTGTGCGGCTCGACGAAGGTGACGGTTGGTCCGCAAGTGGTCTCCATCGCCGTCACGCCGGCCAACGGAGCGGTTGCGCCCGGCTCGTCGCTCCAGTTCATCGCCACGGGCACCTTCAGCGACGGCACCACCCAGAATTTGACCTCCTCGGTGATCTGGAGTTCCTCGGCTCCGAGTGTGGCGACCATCGCTAGGGGAGGACTGGCAACCGGGGTGAGCGTCGGGGACACGCTGATTACCGCCGCTTTGGCCGGGGCAGAGGGCTCGGCCACGCTGAGCGTGATGGTGGCGGTGGCGCCGGTGGCCACCGGCAGCCTGACCACCGCGCGCGTCGGACACACCGCGACGCTTATTGGAAACATCTACGTGCTCATAGCGGGAGGCTTTAATTCCAGCGGTTCCTTAGCCACTGCGGAGGTCTTCAATTCCACAGACGGGATGTTTTCACCCCCCCTCGACACCCTGAACACCGCCCGCTATAACCATACGGCGACGCTGCTGAACAACGGTATGGTGCTGCTAGCGGGAGGCCTTAACAGCTCCAGCGGCCAAGCCCTGGCCACGGCGGAGCTCTACGATCCCGCCAGGGGAACCTTCAACTATACCGCCGGCACCCTCAACACGGCGCGCTACTCCCATACGGCCACGCTCTTGAGTAACGGTATGGTGCTGCTGGCGGGAGGATATAACTCCAACGGCGCCTTGGCCAGCGCGGAGCTGTACGACCCGACCACCGAAACATTTATGCCTACCGGCAGCCTGAAGACGGCGCGCTACCAGCACACCGCGACGCTGCTGAGTAACGGCACGGTGCTGATTGCGGGCGGCACTGCCGGCTATCCCATATCCGATGCGGAGCTCTACGATCCCGCTACGGGGGCCTTCGCCCTTACCGGCAGCCTCGATACCGCCCGCGAGCTGCACACCGCGACGCTGCTGAGCAACGGCCAGGTATTGATTGCGGGGGGCTTTAATGGCAGCTTCCTGAGCAGCGCGGAGCTCTACGATCCCGTCAGCGAAGCTTTCACCCCCACCAGCAGCCTTAACACGGCGCGCGACCGGCACACGGCGGCGTTGCTGAACAACGGCTTGGTGCTGATTTCAGCAGGCGAGAACTCCAGCGGTTTCCTGGCCAGCGAGGAGCTGTATAACCCCTCCACCGGCGCCTTCACCTTTACCGGCAGCCTAACGAGCCCGCGCGGCGCTCCCACCGCCACCCTGCTGGCCGGCGGCAGCGGCCACGTGCTCATTGCCGGAGGCTATAACTCCAGCGGGTACCTCTCAGGTGCGGACCTCTACGAACCGGCCACGCTTACCCCGCCGGACCTCGTGTCAATTGACGTCCTGCCCGCATCGTTCACCATAGCCCTCGGGGAAACGCAGCGGTTTATCGCGATGGGCAACTTTGGCGACGGCAGCCAGGAACAGCTTGGCGGGGTGACCTGGACTTCATCGAATACGTTTCGCGCCCAGATCAGCAATGACGTGACGAATCCGGGAGTGAGCCTTGCTTTCGCACCCGGAGCCTCCACGATTACGGCCACGGTCGGGAGCGTCAGCGGCTCCGCCACGCTGACCGTGCGCTCCGCCGGTTTTGTTGACACCGGCAGCATGGACACCCGACGCGTCCTTTTCACGGCGACGCTGCTGAACAATGGCATGGTGCTGGTCGCAGGCGGCGACGACGGCGATGGCGGCCTCGCTGTATTCGGATCCAGTGCTGAGCTGTACAATCCGGCCACCGGGTTCTTCACGGCCACCGGCAGCCTCAACGTCGGCCGTTTCGACCACACGGCGACGCTGCTGCAAAATGGCCAGGTGTTGATAGAGGGAGGCGGAGCCCTTTCCCCAGCTTCGGAGCTGTACGATCCCGCCAGCGGGACCTTCACCCTCATCGCCAGCCCGAATACCCCCCGTGTCGGCGCCACGGCGACGCTGCTGAAAAACGGCATGGTGCTGATCGCCGGCGGCGTCAGCAGCACATCGGGCAACACATTCGTAGCTCCTGCCGAGCTGTACAATCCCGCCACCCAGACCTTCACCGTTACAGGTAGCCTGAATATCCCCCGCGACTCTCACACGGCGACCCTGCTTCCGAGCGGCCGGGTGCTGATAGCGGGAGGCACCTATGACTCGACCGGCGACCTCGCACAATATGCCGAGCTGTACGATCCCGACACCGGGACATTCACCCTTGACTTGAACCAGATGGTCACCCCGCGCGCCGGTCACACGGCGACGCTGCTAAATAACGGCATGGTGCTGCTGGCGGGCGGCATATTTGACACCTCCAACCCCCCAGACGTCACCGCCAGTGCGGAGCTGTACAATCCCGCCACCGGGTTGTTCACCGCAACCGGCAACATGGTCACGGCGCGCGTGGACCATACGGCGACGCTGCTGAACAACGGCACGGTGCTGCTCGTGGGAGGTGAAAGTGCGGAAACCTCGGGGAATGGATTACAAAGTAGCGAGGTGTATGACCCCGGCTCCGGGACTTTCACACCCGGCAGCATGATGGACACGGTGCGCGCCGCCCACACGGCGACGCTGTTAAGTAACGGCATGGTGTTGATTGCGGGCGGCACGAATGGCAGCATCTTAAACAGCGCGGAACTGTACTAGCGCCGTTGCAACTTATGGGGGCCAAGTATTGCGCTCGTGCCGCGCCCCGCAGCGGCTTGCCCGCGGGGTTACGCGGATGAGTGTTGTAGCGCTGAATTTTAGTTCAGCATGTGCCGACCTCCCGACCGAGTCGGGACGGGTTCCGGTCGGCGCTACATCAGGACTTGCCGACGCTTCGGCCCACTCCGGACAGGCCCGCGCAATGCTTGTGCGACCAGCGCTAACCACGAGCCGTGAACTGTCAACAGTCGGCATTGACGACGTTTCCCCCATGAAGCGCTCTTCCACCGCCAGCAGACCAGATTTAACTCGGTCATCTCTTCCACGACGAATGCGGTCCCTCGCGCCCGATACCGCTTTTCCCAACCCCACCGTGGGCTGGTTCCCTCACGAGTCCGCGCGGTCTTCCGCATGGGCTCTCTTTCCCACAAGCGCGGGGCGCAAGTATACTCTCCGGCAGTGTGCCGCTTGAGGGATGGTGAGGATTGAATAATACTAACGATCCGTCGTCATGGCGTAGTCCGGTTCGTGCGCAGCTTGAGGCGGGCCAACCCGTATTCGGCCTGGGCATCACGACGGCCTCTGCGGAAGTGGCGGCGCACGCAGCCACTCTGGGTTTCCACTTTCTGTGGGTGGAAATGGAGCACTCGCCGATTACGCTGGAGACACTCCGCCTCATGGTGCTGGCGACGCGCGGGTTGCCCGCCTGCGTATTCGCGCGTGTCCCCGTCGTGGAACTCTGGACGGCTAAACGGGTTCTGGATCAAGGTGTGAGCGGAGTCATTTTCCCTTTCATCGGAACACCGGAGCAGGCCCTGCGCGCCGCGGCCGCGTGCAAGTACCCGCCGCTCGGCAAACGCGGTTCGGGCGCGGCGGCGGCGGCCCGCACCTGGCCCTCTCCCGGCAACTACTATGACTTGGCCGACGCCAATGTCATGACCGTTTGCGTGATTGAGGAGGCCTCCGCCCTGGATCACATCGATGCCATAACCGCGACTCCCGGTATCGACGTCATCTTTATCGGCACGAGCGACCTGTCATTCTCGCTGGGCTTGCGGGGACGCCTGAACGAGCCTGCCCTAGACACCGCGATCGCGCGCATTGTGAAATCGGCTCGCCGCTCTGGAAAATTTCTGGGGCTACCCGTATGGAGCGCAGAGGAAATTCGCCATTACATGGAACAGGGCTTTTTGTTCTTTTGGACTGGCACGGAAATGGGTCTAATGGAACGTGGCGCGCGTCAACTGCTCGAGCCTTTCGGCCTTTCGGGGAGCGCAGGCGCTCAGCGCGCAGTTTACCAAACAGCGCGTCGTCGACTGTAGCAGCGCCCTCTGAGCGCCGACTCGTTCTATCCTCGCCAGCAGATCAGTTTTAACTCGGTCATCTCTTCCACGACGAAATGCGGGCCCTCGCGTCCGATACCACTTTTCTTAACCCCACCGTAAGGCATATGGTCGGCGCGATAGGAGGGCACATCGTTCACAATGACTCCTCCCACGCGCAACTGGCGAGCCGTTTCGAAGGCTCTTCCGATGTCGCGCGTGCAGATGCCGGCCTGCAAACCGTACTCACTGGCATTCACGGCATCCACAGCCTCTTGCAGAAGGCGGTAGGGATGCAAAACCACAACCGGCCCGAAGACCTCGCGACAGCAGACCTCCAGGTCGGGTGCGACACCAGCGAGGATGGTCGGCTCCAGCGTGGCGTTTTGCCTCTTCCCTCCGGCGAGCACCCGCGCTCCGCGGGAACGGGCGCGCTCGATCCACTCTTCCACGCGCTCCGCCTCGCCCACGGTAATAAGGGAGGAAACATCGGTGCTCTCTTCGAGAGGGTGCCCGATCTTGAGTTTCCGGGTGGCCGCGACGAAACGCTCGGTGAATGCCTTTTCAATGGATTCGTGGACGTAGATATTCTGCACCGAGATACAGACTTGTCCGGAATGCGTAAAGCTCCCCGTCACGCAGCGGGGAATCATGGTGTCCAGATCGCAGTCGGGCTCGAGGATAACGGAGGAATTGGAGCCCAATTCCAGGGTGACGCGGCGCAGGCCGGTTTGCGCGCGGATTTGTTCCCCCACCGGAACGCTGCCCGTAAAGGTGATCATCGCCACGCGCGGATCAGTGATCAGCAGAGGCCCCAATTTGCTTCCTGACCCGGTTACGACGTTATAGGCGCCCACGGGCGCGCCCGCCTCCTGGATCAATCGGGCCAAACGCAGCGCGCTGAGCGGAGTGTTCCCGGAAGGTTTGTGAACCACGCTGTTTCCGGCCGCCAAGGCGGGGCCGATCTTGTGCAGGGCAAGGTTCAAGGGGTAGTTGAAAGGAGTGATGGCGCCGATCACTCCCAGCGGCTCGCGCACGGTCATCGCCCAACGCCCTTTGCCGATGGGGGCCGCCTCCATGGGAATCACTTCTCCGCGCAGGTGGCGCGCAGCGTCGGCGGAAGCGAGCAGGGTTAGTTGGCCGCGCTCAACCTCGAGCCGCGCTTCGCGGATGGGCTTTCCGGTTTCATAGCAGACGAGCAGGGCGAACTCCGCGGCATCGCGCTCCAGCAAGCCGCGCATGCGTTCGAGGAGTTCGGCGCGCTCGTATTGGGTGAGCCGCGCCATCGCCGCCGCTCCGGCATGAGCCGCCGAGACCGCGCGCACCATCGTCGCGGCATCCGCCTCGTAAACTTCTCCCACCGGCGTGCCATCGTAAGGGAGATGGATCGTGCGCAGCGCGCCCGAGCGCACCCACTCACCGCCGATGAACATGGGGAATTCCTTTTTTTCGATGGTCGCTGTGGCCATGGGTCATGCCTCTTTTTCATTAGATCGCGGCTCGGGTGCGCCGCAGGCGCTTTGCAGTGCGGTCCGTCTGCCGCCGGACAGCCGCTTTGTTCCCGCCAGCGCCCTCCGCACGAAGCGGTACGCTGGCCAGAAATTATAGCAGCCCGCTTGGCCCAAGTCTTCCCAGAGCCCAGGTTGGGGAGTCATTCGCGCACGGCGATCCGTCCAAGGCCATCAGGGAAGGAATGTTGGTGCTCTCGTCAAGGGATCTGCCAAACATGAGTTGCGGCAATTACCCACCCTCCTAAAATTGTTTTGCAAACGATAGGAAGAATTTATATTAACTCCCATTGACATGCGCGTGGGGCGTGGCGCTAGTCTATAATATTGTGCAGCGGGGCCGAAGGGGGTTTCTCAGGGAGGCGCATGCCGATCAATACCCTGAGGAGAAGTCTACCTGCGTCCCTGCCAATGCCTAGATATCGCTTTGCTTGTTTCTCGCTCCATGCGCCGGCCCCCTCTTGAGCCGGGGACTTGCCGTCGATCTGTCGGTGGGGTGCGGGGCGCGGGAATCATCGGGAAGACCTTGCGCGGCGGGGCGAAGGTCCGCCCTTCCAAACGCGTGGCGAGAAATCCGGTTTAAGCGTCGTATGCGCTGAGAATGTTGAGCGGTAGGGGGATTTACACGGATGGGCCAACCCGAAGACACCTTGGATGCCAGTCATGTTTTGACGATCGAGGATATCTCCAATCTCGCGCGGGACGGGGACAAGCCGGCCGAGACCCTCATGAACGTCGTCGCCTTGATTGCCCGGCGATTCCGGACGGAGGTTTGTTGCGTGTATTTGCTGGAGCCGGACCGGATCAACCTGGTACTGGCGGCAACCCTGGGTCTCCGCCCGCAGTGCGTCGGCGCTCTGCGCATGGCCACTCATGAAGGCCTGGTGGGCTTGGTGGCGGAGCAACTGCGTCCCGTCGCCGTGGAAGAGGTGAAGAATCATCCCCGCTTCAAATACTTCAGCGAGGCGGGAGAAGACGCTTACCGATCGTTTCTCGGCGTTCCCCTGATCGATCAAGGTCTGTTGCAAGGAGTGCTCACGGTTCAGACGATGGCGCCTCGCATCTACCTCGAGGAAGAGATTCGCATGCTCTCCCAGGCCGCCACGCAGGTCGCCCCGGTGGTCAGCGAAGCCCGGACCCTGGATCGCTTCGTTGCTCCCGCCCAGGAGCGGCTATGGTCCCTGGCGCGCAATCTCTGGTGGAGTTGGGACCATGACTCCGGCGGATTGTTTCTGGACCTCGACCCGGTGCGTTGGCGGAAGTTCAACCACAATCCCATCGCGGTGCTCGCTCCACTCCCGCTCGCGGAGATTGAGCGCCGCGCCCAGGAGTTGGTGCTGCATGGGCGAATCAATTACGCCTACCGCCGGCAGCGCGAATATCTGCAAAGGGATCGGACCTGGGGCGCCAAAAACGCGGGGGTGTTGAGGCGGCGCCCGGTGGCCTACTTTTCCGCCGAATTCGGTCTGCATGAGTCCATCCCAATCTATTCGGGGGGCCTGGGAGTCCTCGCCGGCGATCACATCAAGAGCGCTTCTGACCTCGACATTCCGCTGGTGGGCGTGGGACTTTTCTATAGCCAGGGATATTTCCGCCAGCGCCTGGACTATGACGGCTGGCAGCGCGAAGAGTATTTCGAGACCGATGTCAGCCTGTTGCCCATGGAAGCCGCCATCGGAAAAACCGGTGCGCCGGTGACGGTGGAAATCGAAACCCGCAGCGGTTCGCTGTGCGCCAAAGTCTGGCGCTTAAGAGTCGGCCGGTGCGACCTGCTCCTGCTTGACTCCAACGTGCCCGGGAACGCTCCTGAAGACCGCGAATTGACTTCCCGCTTGTATGGCGGAGATGGGCGGGTGCGCATTCGCCAGGAGTTACTGCTGGGGGTCGGGGGCATTCGGGCCTTAAAAGCCATGGGGATTACTCCCGGGGTATTTCACCTGAATGAGGGGCACAGCGCTTTTGCCCTGCTGGAGGCCATCCGCGTCCGCATGGAGGATGAGGGCCTGACCTTTGAACAAGCCACGCCGCTCGTCTGCCGGGAAGTGGTTTTTACCACCCATACTCCCGTGCCGGCGGGCCACGATCGATTCAACTCCGGACTGGTGGAAGAGCACCTTGGTCCGCTGCGGGATCGTCTGGGGCTGTCGCTCGATCGCCTGATGCAAATCGGCCGGGAAAATCCCGCCGATGCCAATGAAGATTTCTGTTTGACCGTGCTGGGCCTGAGAATTTCCCGCCGGGCCAATGCCGTTTCGGCGCTGCACGGGCGTGTGAGCCGCGCGATGTGGAAAGGGCTCTATCCTGGCGAAGCGGAAGACACCGTTCCCATTGGACACATCACCAATGGAGTGCACGTTCCCAGTTGGCTGTCGCCGCAAATGTACCGTCTCTACGACCGCCACCTGGGGACCGGATGGCACGAGCACAGCAGTGAGCCGCGCATCTGGGAAGGAATCGAAAACGTCGATGATGGGGAGTTGTGGGAAACCCATCTCAACCTGAAGCAGAGCCTCCTGGAATTTGTCCGCACCCGCGCCACCCAGCAGGCGGAGCGCCGCGGCGAACCGTTGGAAGTCCGGCAACGCCTGAGCCGCATTCTCAGCCCCGACGCCCTGACCATCGGATTTGCCCGCCGCTTTGCCACTTACAAACGCGCCAACCTGATCCTGACGGATATCGAGATGCTGGCCACTCTGGCCAACGATCCCAAGCGCCCCGTGCAGTTTGTATTCGCCGGAAAAGCCCATCCCCTCGACGAACCCGGCAAGCGCATCCTCCAACAAGTCGCGTACCTCACGCGTGACCGAAAATTTGCCGACCGGCTCGTTTTCGTCGAGGACTACGACATCAATGTGGGACGACACTTGGTGCAGGGCGTCGACGTGTGGCTGAATAACCCCCGGCGGCCGTATGAAGCGTCGGGAACCAGCGGACAGAAAGTGGTTCTGAACGGCGGCCTCAATCTCTCGGTTTTGGACGGCTGGTGGGCGGAGGCCTACGACGGCTTGAATGGCTTCGCCATCGGCACCGGCAGGACTCATTCCACCACGAGTATTCACGACAAGCGCGACAGCGAGGATTTGTACCGCGTTCTTCGGGAAGAGGTTATTCCCCTTTACTACCAGCGCGACCGCGACGGCTTGCCGCACGGCTGGATCAAGCGTATGAAGCGCACCATCCGCACCCTCGGGTGGCGATTCAACGCCGACCGCATGGTAATGGACTACACGCTCAAGTGCTATGTGCCGGCGGTGGGCGGAACTTCCAGCGACATGAGCACGACGCATTGAGAAAACGACGAGGAGCCCATCACCCAAGCCGCCACGGCGGGAGGGGATTCCTAACCGGTCGATTGCTGTTCCCTGAGGAAGGGGCACAGAGGAATCCCGCTCGGAGCGAGATACCTCTGCTTGCAAATTGTCGCCACCAAGCCACTTTTTTCTGCAAAATTCGTGCCGGTTAGACGAAAATGTCCGAATCTTAGACATAAATGTCCGAATTTTTTCAGGACATTCTGTCCGAGATTTGTTTGTTTTCATATACATTCCGGCTTTGAACGTATTTTTTTAACATCTTTTTTTTGCAGTATTCCTTGCCAGACCTTCCCGAAAGCATTGATAAGACGCCACATCCGGCGCAAACAGGAGTCCTCCAGTCCTTTTCGAAGGCCTTCGAGGCTTGCATCGTCGCCACCATCTCCTCACCTTGCGCTTTCCTTTGAATGCTCTTCAGCCCCAGCCGGTCACGCATGCGCTGGGCACGCTCCATCCGCCAAAACGTTTCACCCATCTCCTCGACCAAGCGTGTCGCTTTCTCTAGCCACTAGCCACTAGCCACTAACCACTAGGCACTAACCACTGCCTTCGGATTCCGCCGACCCCTTGGATAGGGCCGCGGTCTTGCAGCCAGTCGGGATCGGCCTGTAGATGAGTGTATCAGACGGTATCGTACTTGTCAAGTAAATAATGATGTCGTACTCATAATTAATTGACGACGACAAAAAGTCTGAAATGGCGGTTGGCGCAGAACGAGCCCAGCTCGGCGATTCACGTCATCTAATTACGCCAAAATCGTAGGGCTGGGCTCCCCCTGCGCCAGCCTGCGGAGGCACGGAGGCACAGAGGAAAACCGGCAGATGCCCCGCGCCACAGGCTGCTAGGGCGGGGGCAGTTACAACAGCCTAGTCCCCAGCCCCCAGTCCCTAATCCCTAGTGGAAGGCGGAAGCCATGACGTCGGTAGATCGGAAATGAAGTGCCCAGTTTCCACTGGGTTTCCCGATAGCCGCCGCTTTTTGGCAGCGTCAGTCTCTGTACTGGCTGCTTGACCGCCGCGAACACAAGTGCTACTACGTTTCCCATGCGACCGGGCGCCATTGCGGCTGTAGGGACTCTGGCTTTGATTGCAGTGTTTGTGGTTGTTGCTTACCCGCAACTCTTGTGCCTGCTGGTGAGCGCGGCGTGCGGACTACTGTTAATTGGGGGCTTTGTAGCGGTGCCGAGTTTGGGGGTCGACACGACCATCGTGTTCCGGCGCACTTCACCCCAGGAACAAGCCGAAAGCCTCGGCCCATCTACAGCACAAGCGGTCTACCCGGTTTTGAATGGAATGACCCTGAGATTCGATCAAGCGGTCCTGGCGTGCAACATCTCCCTTCGCCTGAAGAATGTTCCCCTCTTACTTGCTGCCACCCTTGTCGCCCCCGCCTCGATAACGCTCGCCGTGTCGCACGCCATCGGAATTTTCGGATTAATGGATAATGGGAGCGCAAAGTACTACGCCATTACGGGACTTGCATACTGTAGCGTCCTTTTTCTGATGTTTGCCGGGCGATGGATGAAGGAAAGGCTGTTGCTGCGGCGTTCCCAAGTTGCCATCGGCGTCCTTCAACTAAGCCCTCAAGAAAGCCAGGCAGAACGGCTCGTCCGCTACTCATTTACGGACCCTGCGGGTCATTACCACGGCCAGATTTTGCCCGACCACCGCCCCCATAAGGAAGATAACATTCTGCTCGTTCTCTACGATCCTGTTCACCCGGACACCAACCAGCCTTTCTGGAATTTCTGGTTCCACTCCATCGAAGCGAGCTTCGCGGGTCAGTAGGGGAGGAGATTCGGCCCCGCCGGCAAAAACCGGGGGGAAACCGATGACAGGTCATCTTTCCGATTTAGGCATACCGGCGGCAACCGTCCTTGAGCCCCGAAGGGGCGAAATAACGAAGCCCAGGGCAACGCCCTGGGTCAACCGGACCCAAACCGATACCCGAGCCCTGAAGGGGCGGAACAATCCTTTTCAATCCCACACGTACCGCTCGTCGTAGGCAATTCCGTGCGCGTCCAGCAGTATCCCGCCCTTTCAGGGCTGGGGGAAAATCGCGATGTAATCTAAACCAGTTAGCCTGGGCTTCGTTATTTCGCCCCTTTGGGGCTAAATCAACGGGACCCAAACCGATACCCGAGCCCTGAAGGGGCGGAACAATCCTTTTCAGTCCCACACGTACCGCTCGTCGTAGGCGATTCCGTGCGCGTCCGGCAGGTTCCGGAATTCCTCTTGAAAGCTGACCATGCGGTGGTGGATTTCTTGTTGCGCGATGTACGCAGAGTTGCGAAAGCGATTGCGGCATGGGGGAACACGTATTTCGCCCTTTCAGGGCTGGGGGTGAAAATTGGGGGGTAATCTAAACTTTCGTTCATGACAGCTTCAGCCAAATGTTACCTTCCGCATGGGCTCGGAGTTTTGGAGGGAAGGCCCAGACTAGCGCGATTTGAGCGAACAATCCAGCAGCAAAGGCGAACGGCGGTCCGACCAGCAACCAACCCGGCCCTGTAGTCTGATACCCCTTGTACATGACCCATCCCCCGGCACACAAAGATGCCATGAACAGGATGGCACGGTAGCAAAACGGGATTCCGATGGGCGTCTTGCACTGGGGACAAGCTCCGGCTGTTCTGCGATAGTGTCGCCATGCGAAACGATAGTGGCAGAGCGGACACGCTAAGGGACGGCCAATCGCCCTTACTTTTTGCCGCATCTCCTGCCATCGCCGATTCATACCGAAACCCGGTTGCCGTAAAGAACTGTACCACGCTAGTATGGGCTCACTCCGCGGCGGGAATCAACAACTGTTGATTCCCGCCCATACCGCCAGTCTGGGTCGAGACGGAACCCAAAACGGTACCCGAGCCCTGAAGGGGCGGAACAATCCTTTCAATCCCACACGTACCGTTCGTCGTAGGTGATTCCGTGCGCGTCCAGTGATTACGGCATGGGGGAATCTGAACCCACCAGGCCGTTTGGCCGGGGCTTCGTTATTTCGCCCCGTTGGGGCTCAGGCACAAAAATGGGGAATCCGGGACAGGCACGATATTTCCTACATCCTGTGGCCATCCTTCAGGGTGCTGAGCTTCACGCGGCGTCGTCCCTTGCCTCCCCGGCACCGGGTCACGGCCCCGGGTAGTGGTGTCATTTGGAATGGGATCCCCCTCGAAACACTGGTCATTCCCGCGAAGGCGGGAATCCAGTCCGTCGGCGGCGCATTTCCAACGGCATGCGCAGTGGATTCCCGCCTTCGCGGGAATGACTGCACATGGGAGCGCCCGTGTTTCGCAAATGACACCACTGCCCGGCCCCGGCTTCAATTGGGAACAACGAGGGATGGAAGGTATAATGGACGCGGGTCGATAGCCGGGAGGTGGTTATGAGTTTCGTGGGAGTGGTTTCAAAGGGAACGGTGGTTCTCCCGCCGGACGCGAACTTGCCGGACGGCACGGATGTACGCGTTGAGCCGCTACCTGCCAAGCCCCTGTCGGAACGTCTGAGCGACGTCATTGGCATCGTGCACGGAGGCCCTCCCGACCTGGCGGAGAATCACGACCACTACCTTTACGGGACCCCCAAAAAGTGAAGGCACTATTTGCCGACTCCTTTTATTTTCTCGCCCTTTTGTGATTGGAAACGAGCGCCCACGCCCGAGCCCTAGCAGCCTCCCAAACCGCACCGAGCGCCTGATAACCACGGCCTGGATTCTTACCGAGGAAGCTGATGCGCTCGCGGTCCCGGCGATGCGTGAGGGTTTTCCGCGTCTGCTCGCCGCGCTGCGGGCTGATCCTGCCTGCACGATCGTTCCGCCAACCCAAGATCTTTTCGACGCAGGAGTCGAACTCTACGTCCGGCGCCCGGATAAGGCTTGGTCACTCACCGACTGCATTTCGTTCGTCGTCATGCGGGAGCACGGCATGAACGAGGCTCTGACAGGAGACCGTCACTTTGAGCAGGCCGGCTTCATTCCCCTGCTCAAGTAGCGCGCTCGCGCGAACCGGCAGGTCAACACCACTTTGACTTGCGACCTGCAGAGTGGGGGCCAAGCTCGGCCCACCAGATTTCGCCTCGCTTCACCGGCTCTGCTAAACTACAGAGAGGGCGTTACTCGGGCATTGGGTCAGTTTGGGAGAAATTTGAAAGACGCGCGAGTAGCGCCGACCTTTAGGCCGGCATTTTTCGCGCGTGCCCGACGTGCTGACCTGAAGGTCAGCGCTGAATCCCTTGGAAAGAGTGGTCGGGGCGCCCAGATTTGAACTGGGGACCTCTTGGTCCCGAACCAAGCGCGCTACCAGGCTACGCTACGCCCCGGCAAAAGCAGTGGTTAGTGGCTAGTGGTTAGTGGCGAACGCGAGCAGGGTCTGAAACTAGCCACTCGTCACTTGCCACTCGCCACCGTTTCAATGGTCGGGACGGCCAGATTTGAACTGGCGACCCCTTGCACCCCAAGCAAGTGCGCTACCAGGCTGCGCTACGTCCCGATAAAAGCAGTGGTTGGTGGCTAGGGGTTAGTGGTTAGTACGAAAATCAAGCAGGGGAGCCACTAGCAACTAACCACTACCCACTAACCACTGCCCTTCCCACGCTAGCACTTCCGCGAAAGCATTGTCAATATCGTCTGCAATTCCTGCCGGATGGCCTTTATTTCCGCCACATCCACGGGAGAGTGAAACAAGGGCGTCTGCTCCGCGGCACTCTTGCCATCGCTCGCCAAAAACCGGCGCGCCCCTTCGATGGTGAACCCCTTTTCGTAGAGGAGCCGGCGGATTTGGAAGATCAGTTCCACATCCTTGCGGCGGTAAAGCCGGTGTCCCGAATTGCCCTTCACCGGCCGCAGGGAAGGGAACTCCGTTTCCCAATAGCGCAGGACAAAGGCCTTGGTGCGCGTCAACTCGCTGACCTCGCCGATGCGGAAATAGAGCTTGTCCGGGATCGCCACGTCGGCGGGGGAGACCTGGATCAAGCGTGCAGCGTGACCTCGAGACATAATCCACAGATTACGCAGATTTCACTGATTAGGCAAGACAAAGGCGCTAAAAGGAAGGTGTCAGGTATCGGGTGTCAGGTGTCAGGAAAACCCAAGGTGTCAGGTATCAGGTATCAGATGTCAGAAAAGCCCTGACACCTGACACCTGGCACCTGACACCTGGTTCCAGCACCTGACACCCGGTTCCAGCACCTGACACCTTCCTTCCAGCCTTGTATAATCTGAGTAATCTGCGTAATCTGTGCATCGCGAAGGGAGACGGCATCTTATGGGAAAGTTGATTATCGGCATTGATGTGGGCGGCACGAAAGTGGCAGGAGGTTTGGTCACTCAGAAGGGGCGGCTGGTGGAATCGCAGATCGTCCCCACGCGCGCGGAAAAGGGGTTTGGCAAAAGTTATGCCCAGATCGTCCACCTGATTGGGCGCTTGCTGCGCGCGGCAGGAGGCAAGGAAAACGTGGGCGGCATCGGCATCTGCGCGCCCGGTCCGCTCAATCCCAAGACGGGGGTGGTGCTCAATCCGCCCAATTTGCCCGGCTGGCGCAATATCGAGTTGGCGAAGCTGGTGGCCAAGGAGTTCGGCCTGCCCGCCCGATTGGAGAATGACGCCAACGCCGCCGGCTTGGCGGAAGTCCTGTTCGGCGCCGCCATGGGTTACAAAGATGTTTTCTACGTAACCGTCAGCACCGGCATCGGGACCGGCATCATCATCAACAGGAAAATCTATCACGGCAAGAACGGGATCGCCGGCGAAGGCGGCCATGTTTCCATTGACTATCGCAGCCCCTATCGCTGCGGCTGCGGAACCTATGGCTGCATAGAAGCGCTGGCGGCCGGTCCGGCCATGGCCCGGCGGGCGCGCGTCATGCTGGAGCAGGAACACAATCTGCCGAGCGTCCTGCGGGAGCTGACTCATGGCTGCATCGAGCAAATTTCGCCGCTCATGATTCAACAGGCGGCCCGCCAGGGCGACCACGTGGCGAAGGCCATCCTCGAGGAGACCGGCTTCTTCCTGGGCGTCTGGCTGGCCGGCATGATTACCCTGTTCGATCCCGAGGCCATCGTGATCGGCGGCGGTGTTTCACATGTTGGCAAGCCCTTGTTTGATAAGATCAGAGCTACTATACCCAGCCACACGATCAACGGCTTCGCGGCGAAGACGCCGGTGTTGCCCGCCAAACTTCGCACGAACGTCGGCGTCTACGGCGCGGCCGCGGTTTTCCTGCCCGCGGGTGAAGAGGCGGAGGGCTGATCCACAGATTACGCAGATTACACAGATTAAGCAGAAAGAGGACAGAGGAAGAGAAAAACATTTCTCTGTTTGTCCTTTCTATCCTTTCTTGTCTTGTTTAATCTGTGAAACCTGCGTAATCTATGGATGCCAATGCGCGAAGAAGGAAGGGATGAGCGGACGTATGCTCTGATCGGCGCGGCGATGGAGGTCCACCGCCTACTGGGCTGCGGGTTCTTGGAAGCCGTCTATCAGGAAAGCCTGGCGCTGGAATTCGCTGCGCGCGGCGTACCCTCCCGGTGTCAGGTGGATTTGCCAATCTCTTACAAGGGCCAGAAACTCAACACCGCTTACCGGGCTGACTTCGTCTGCTACGACTCGGTGATCGTTGAACTCAAGGCGCTCGCGAAGCTCAGTGGCACGGAAGAAGCGCAGATCCTCAATTACCTCAAAGCGTCAGGGTTTGAGACCGGCCTCCTCCTAAACTTCGGCCAACGCTCGCTTGAATACAAACGCTTTATTTGGCGCCCACAGCATCCACAGATTTCACAGATTAGGCCGGAAGAGAAAACACCATAAAGGGGCAAGCAGTATAGGGGGCCAACCTTACTTTGCGGCAAACCCTCCTCGCGGTGAAGCCCTTTTTATACTGTCCTTTGTGTCTGCCTGTGTCTGTCTTTGTCTTGTCTAATCTGTGAAATCTGCGTAATCTGTGGATGATGACCGGAATTCTATTGTTCGCCCACGGCAGCCCCGTGGAGGAAGCCAACCGCGGTGTGCGCGAATTAGCCTGGAAGATCGAGGCCGCCGGCCCTTACCGTTACGTCCGCGCCGCGTTTCTGGATGGCGCGCAGCCCACCCTCCCTGCCGCGGTCATGGAAGCTGCCGAGGCCGGCCTCGAACGGCTCATCGTGATTCCCTATTTCCTGACGGTCGGCCTGCACCTGCGCCGCGATTTGCCCAAGCTCCTCGCTGCCGCGCAGGAGAAACACCCCAACTTTGAAATTGCCGTCGGCCAATCGCTGGAGGGGCATCCCTTGATGCCCTCGATCATCCTCGGCCGCGTGCAAGAGGTCCTCGAAGGCGAAGGCGCTACGCACTGAGAATCAAATAGAGTGCGATTTGAGGGCACTACACTAGTTGGGTGGCTGGGGGGTTGTTTCTTCCTTGTAAGTCTGCCCTAACTCTTTCGGTTTTCCGATTTGTTGCGAGGCGCCGACATTAAATAGCTTGAAATCCGAGTATTCGTGCTTATTAAGGAGACTCTTGCCATTCCAATCCACGCTCACCTTCACCTCGCGCGGCAACCAGAATCCTTCGGCAATGGATTTAAAATGGTTTTCGCCGAAATCAATCTCGGTAGTTTCTTTCTCCAGCCGCACTTCCGGCAACGGCTTCAGCAAGTCCGAACGCATGCGGATGATTTCGTAACTCTCGGAGTCAACCCAGGCCAGGCCTTGGGAAAAGGTCGGCGTGGAGGTTTCACCAATTTTAAACAACCCGTTCAATCGCGCTCTTCCGGGTCGTTGGACAAAGGCGATGACCAGCGTGTCCCGGCCGTTAATCTTCTGCCGCCCGAGATAGCGAAAAGTGGATTCGGCCTGGTAGACGGGATGGAAGATGAGGGAAGCGGAGGCGAATCCCGAAGTCAGCATAAAGCCGTCGCTCAGCCCTTGCGGTTGACCTGCTTGACCCGCAAGATTGGAGCGATATTCCGTGAAGCCCAGTCCCGTCTCCTCGGTGGGCGTTAAACACAGATAGTGAAATTTCTGATCCAGGGTCCCACTGACCTTGCCGTTGTGGGACAGCTTCTCTTGATGAATCTCCTCCAGCGAGACCGTGTTGGGGAAGTTCCGGAAATACGCCTCCACCCTCTTGCCCACCGAGCTGAGGAGGGAATCGAGTGGCGCCTGGTCGGCCGCGGGCACAAGGTCCTTGAGCTCCGGCACGGTGCGGTGGAGATAGTCGATGGGTTTATTGACGGTCGAGCTCGTCTTCATATAGGCCACTTCGATCTTTTTCTTTTGCTCAAGCCGCCCGCAGATCTGGCGGACCCGCAGGGGCATAGTCTTCACGTCGCGCCCGTCCAGGTAACGGGTCATTTCCTGGTCGGCTGCGTCAAGATCACCTCCGCCCAGCAAGGCCTCGACGCGCATGAGTCGCGCCTCAGGCCCGGCCCCGGCCGCGGTGGCCCTGGCCAGGTATTCGCTGGCCGACCCCCAGTTTCCCAGCAGCAACTGCGCGCGGCCAAGCTCTTGCAGGGCCAGCGCATCTTGCGGAGCGAATTTGAGCACCTCGAAGAAAAAACCCGCCGCATTCTTGAGCTCATGCCGCCAGCTCTCCATCACTCCGTAGGCCAGCAGGGGCTCGGGCCGTCCCTGGGCTCGATCCGCCAGGGTCTTTTTGGTTGCCTCTCCCACGTCCCGCTGGGCGCCGTCCCAATCGCCCGAATCGAGCTCCGCGAGCCCCAACATGGTCAGGCACATCACGCAGGAAGGATCGCGAAGGGTGACCTTCTTGAAGGACGGCAAGGCCCGGTCGGAACGTTTCCGGTCGAGAAACTCTCCTACGCCGCGCGCGTAGTCCTTCGCTCCCGAGGCAGACAGCCCGTCGGAAGCTGCGAGGTTCTTCAGCCGGGGCGCCAAGCTCGAGATCAGCTCGGCCTGCGAGAGAAGAGCCGGGTCCTCCGTCACGTCCCGGAGGGTGACGCGAGTAATCCAAGCCATGTTACCGGAATTGCGGACATCCACAAGCACGGATGCCTTGCGGAAGCCCTTCTTGGTGACCATCACCTCCACGTTGAGTTCTTTAACCAGCTCGGCGTTGATAAAGTAGTCGGTACGGAACTTTCCTTGGGAATTGGTTCGCATCGTGCGAGATTCCGCGCCCACGTTGATGGGTTGCACCACGACCCGGGCATCGCGCACGGGATCGCCCTCGAGTGTCACCACCTGGCCGGCAACCCCCCAGTCATTCTGGCGGATGGCAATAACGACGGGGCTTTTATTCGTCGGCCCTTGGGGTGCCATCGCCCGGGCCCTCTGGGCTGCCGGCAACAAACCCAGTGCCGCAAATATCATGAGAACGTGGAACCGACCCTTCATGATGACCACATCTTGCAATAGTTTATCGGGAGGGCTCGGCGCACAGCTCCGATCCACACCCCCGTTAGGGTACCACAAAAACCCGCAGTAAGAATCCGCGTTCACCGAGGGGACACAAGGTCATTAGCCCAAAACGAAATGGGGGCCGTTCATACGGCCCCCGGTCGAATCAAGTCAAGCTGTTAACAGTCTTAGAATGATACGCGTCTGGCCCCGGATCTGACCCGCCTGCTCGGTCTGCCCGCCACTTGGCGGGCCCCTCCAGGCCTGGGGGCTTTCCCACCCGCCTTTTGCTATCCGCCCAAAAACAAAAAAGGGGAGAACCCTGAAGTTCTCCCCCGAAGTTGTGAGGATGACTATCAAGCCATCCTCGAACTGCCGTCAGAATTCGAGCTTGGCCGAGAGTTGGACCACGCGCGGTGACGAGTCGAAGCCGAGGAAGACGCCATACGGACTCGTCGGCACGCCCACCATTCCGCTGATCTGCCCGAACGTGGTATCACCCGCTAACAGTGAATTGTTAGGGTTGGCAAAGTTCGGATGGTTGAACACGTTAAACGCCTGCGCGCCAATTCCAAGCTTCATGTGCTCCCGAATGCTGAAATTCTTGTACAGGCTCATGTCCGCGTCGAAGAAGTGCGGTCCGACGTACTGGTTGCGATCCTGGCCCGGGAACGTGGTGTAATTGGTCCAGGAGGCGGCGCCCGTATTAACGAACGCGTTGGGGTTCAAGCAACTCGAGACTATGGGGTTTGAAGTGGCAGTCGCGTCTTTACCGCTACAGCTTACCTGGCCCTCGAGATGGTTAATCGGGATTGCCATAAATGTTCCGCCGCCGTTGCCGATAGCCCCGGAGAGGTTGCCGTCCGTCACCGAGAACGGCAGCCCCGTGCGCCAGAAGATCTTGCCCGAAAACTGCCATCCATTCACGACCTGCTTGGCGAAGCTGCTATTGACCTTAAACTCGGGATTCATCACGTAGTCAGCACTAAAGAAGTGGCGAATGTCGTAATCCGAGTTGCCCCAGTTGCAGGCCCGGAGGCCGTAGGGACAGGTCTGGCTTTGAAAGCCGTCGCCAATGGTAAAGAGTCCGCCGTTGGAGTCTTCATCCAGGTTATGGCTCCAAGTGTAGTTCAAATGGGCCGTAAACCAATGCGAAAAGCGTTCTCTCAGCATGATGGTCAGGCCATTGTAACTGGAGATAGCCCCGCTTTGCACGGTGGTGACCGTTCCGTAGTTCGCCACCGGTGGGCTGAGCGGAATCAAGCCCGTGGTGCACAGCCCCGAGCAGTAGATCTGGTACTCGTCCCAAGCGTTCGGCCAGGCATTCGAATAGGGAATGCGTTGGCCCTGGTTACCGACGTAGTTCAGGGAGAGCACCGTGGCAGTGCCAAACTGCTTCTGCACCTGTAAGTTCCACTCCTGCCAAAGCGGAGCGTGGATGGTTCCGCTGAGGGCGGTGAAGGCCGGAGCGGCAAACACCACTCCGAGCCCCGACAGAGTCTTGGATATCTGGCCGTAAGTCTGCCCGCCAGAAAAACCACTGCTGAAGGCATTCGCGGATGCCTGCCAAGTCGCAGCCGAACCGGCCGCCGTCGTATCAAAGGCCAGCGTGCCCTTTGACGGGCGGACACGAAGCGCCACCGCGACCGGCGGGTCGCCGAGCTCGTCATCCACCAGGCCCTCCGGGGGATTGTCATAGAAGATGCCGTAGCCGCCGCTGATCGCCAGTGAATTGTCGCCCTTCGGAGACCATCGGAACCCCACGCGCGGCGCCCAGTTTACGGAGTCCACGCCGCTATAAGCCGAGTGCAGACCGGTTACGATGTCCTTATTGTAAGCGATAGTGCCCGAGTTCGCACCGGCCACATAACTCGGCAAGCTCGACCAGGGGCTGACGAAGTTCGCGAAGCAGTTCACCTGGCACACGGGGTTGGAATTGCGTTCGGCGCGCAGCGCCAGAGTCAGCTTCAGGTTCGATCTGACCCTCCACTCGTCCTGCGCGTAGAAGCCGCTACCCCACATGGCGACGGGAACATCACTCGACACATTCAGAGACCGGCGGTACTGGTATGCCAACCCGTTCGCGAAATTTTGCAGGCCGGCGGAAACGTAGCCGAAGTAAACCGCCGGGTTGGTGAAGAAAAAGTTGTGGTCGCTGGTGTCGTACCGGCGGAAGTTGATGCCGAACTTGAAGGCGTGTTCGCCACGGACCAGCGTGAAATCATCAATGGCCTGGTACTGCGTGATGTTGCGTCCTTGCGGGAAATCATACTGCGTACCAAAGCTCGAAAACGGTACCGCTCCCGAGGTAACAATCGCGTAGGGGAACGTGCTGAGCGCCAAGGCCTCATTTTGCTGGAACTGTGCCACGTAGTGGCTACCTGTGAGCATCAGCGAGTTCGTCGCGCCCGCCCCGAAAACGTGCGTCTCGTTGAGCTGGGCGTCATACGCGGGCTGGTTGGACAGGGCATTGAACGCGGCGTTAATGTGACTGATAGCCGTCGGCTGTAAGCCGTGATCGAGTTTGTACCGGACGTAGACGTTATCACTCTTGCCGACCTTCTGGTCCACCCGGGCGGCCAGGATCCACTCCGAACCGAGGGAGCTCGCACTGCCGCGGAACGTGTCGGCGCAGTACTCCGTCGCCGGATTAAAGCCCGGCAACGACAACCCGGTACAGTAAGAGGTGTTGGGTTTCACCACGGCCGTGCTTGCACCCGGAGCGTTGGCGTACAACTGGAACATCTTCGTGTAAGCCGCAGATTCATTCGGGTCCAAGGTATTGACGTTGGCCTGAACAGCCTGCGCGAACTGCGCGGTCGGAGCGGTTGTGGTCCATTCGTTGGGCAGAAGGAAGCGCAAGCCCTCGGTGTCCACGAAGAAGAACGTGCTGTCCTTGCGAATGGGGCCGCCGACGGAAGCCGCCCATTGGTTCGCGTTCGAAAATGGTCGGGGGGTAATCGGCGTCGTGTTGTTATTCATCCAATCGTTGGCGTTCATCGAGCGTCCGTTCCACCACCACTGGGCATTGCCGTGATACTGGTTGGTTCCCGACTTCGTGATCATCGTAACCTGGGCGCCGGCAAGCTGGCCATATTGGCCCGCGTAGGCGTTGGAGGTAACCGTCGCTTCCTGAATCTCGTTGCCACCGATCGTGAGGTTGCTGGCGCCGGAGTTGTTGATGTTGAAGTACGGGTCCATGTCGTTCTCGCCATTAACGGTGAACAGGTTGGAGGTGGCCGGCAAGCCATACGTGGTAAAGTTGCCGTACCCGCCCATCGAGTTCATAACCGTACCGGGCGCGGTTTCCGCGATGTTGGTGAGGTCACCACCCGCGCTGGGCAGTTCTTGCACTTCCATGGTCGTGTACGGCGTGTCGATGCTGGGATTGGTGGTAACCAGTGGCGCGCCGCCGGTCACTTCCACCGTCTGCGTCGAACTGCCCACTTCCAGACTGATATTGACAATCGCCGCCTGCGAGATGGCCACGCCAATGGGCCCCCGCTCCGTGGCCCGGAAGCCCTTCGCCTCCGCCTTCACACGATAGTTCGAGGGGAGCAGTAGAGTGATCTCATAACTGCCGACCGAACTGGTTGTGACCACTCGGATGGCCCCTGTCTCAATGTTGGTCGCCGTGACCGTAGCGTTAGGCACCACGGCCCCGGTCTGGTCGGTTACCGTGCCGGTAATCGCGCCCGTCGTGAGCGTCTGCGCCGAGGCGATCGTGGAAAACAAGAAGCACGCAGAGAAAAGCGCGAGCGCCAACCAGAACGGCCCCCGCACGATCCGTGAAAATAGCAGTTGTCGTTTACCCTCTCGCATACTACCTCCTCATTAGATTAGTTAGAATTTCGAAGCCTCAACTGCCAGCGGCAAGGTGAGAATAATGGCATTTCCCACCCTCACCGTCTGAGCTGGCACGCGCAGTCGCCGAAAGCCCGCCTTCGTGACGCTCACGCCGTAAATTTCGGGATCAAGGTTGGAGAAGATGAAGTGGACGACCTGATTGGCGGGCTGGGCTTGAGTGGCCTTGGTGGCCACATCCATGATCGCCACTTCAGCGCCAGCGATCATGCCGCCGATCTGGCTGGTGATGGTGCCGGTAATCGTTCCGGTGGCAGTGGCCTGCCCCCACATCAGGCTTGGGGCAGCTACCAACAGGACACACAAACAAGTCGCAATCCGCGACGCGTGCCTCACGGGTGCCTCCCGATTTAGGGACTTCAGTTAGGTACGGAATTCCCCCCCTTGAGCCGGACAATTGTCACGATGCAAACTCGAAACCCCCAGCCAACCACTCCTGCTGACAACCCAGGAAAACTCGTGACGCTATCGTTAAATCTAGAAGAAACAACGGGAAAAATATAGGACACAGAATTTGTTGTCAAGCAAAATCTGGGCCATCGCGCCTGCTAAGATGAGAGGTGTTTTCATTGAAAACAAAGGGGAAGGGGAATTGCCGGATTTCAATTGCTCCATTTCTACAGAATCTCATATACGGAAATCGGTAATCGATTGCGCTAAATGATTTGCGGCTGCTACTTCGCAAAGGCGGAGCCTTTCGGCAGAGGAGGCGGCTGAGCCGGAAAAGATTGGGATGTTGTCGGATCGGCTGGACCTGCACGAAGGTAGAAAGTCCATCACGGTCAGGACCTGTCCCGATGCCCTAGATCGGGATGGCCGTGATCGACACCGATAGGATGGCCGTGCTACGTCTCGCGCCTGCTGTCACACAAACTTCCAGAGGCCAAAAGAGGGTCTTCGGCGGCAGGAGCACAACAAAAAGGGGCGTCCCGCCTAAGCGAAACGCCCCGCAGACCTTCGAAATCAAGAAACCCTAAAAATCAATTCGCAGGGCCAAATTGATTTGTCGGGCTCCGCCGGAGGTTAGGGAGGGAATACCAAATCCGGTACCTTCAGCGAGAGCGCCGGCATCGTCGAGGAACGCGTCGACCGTGCCGAAGTTGGGGTGGTTGAACACGTTGAGGGCCGAGACGTCGAAGCGCACCTTCAGGCGCTCGGTGACTTTGATGTTTTTGTAAATAGCAAAGTCGGCTCGATTGATTTGGTAATCGCGCACGGGATTGCGGGGAACGTTGCCAAAAGGAGTGCCATAGATCGTTTCCGCCTCTTTCCCGTTAACAATGAAGCGCACGGCCGAGGTGGAAGTCCCTGTGGAAGTGTCCGTCGTATTCCACTGATTGAAGCTGATCAGGGCATTCGCCGCCAAGGCGCAAGAGGCGTCCTTTGCCCCGCCATAAGCGCAGGCATCCCCGGCGTAGATGCCCACCTGCGAAACCGGCGCCGTGGGGCTGCCGTAGAACGGGCGAACACTGATCGAGGGGTAGGAGAAGAACGCGCTGTTCACCGTGCTGTCAAACCAATTGGCCCCCGTATCCCCGGCCAGGAAAGCCTGCGCGGGCGTGTAGGGCTGGCCGCTTTGAATGCGGTAATCACCGGAGACGGCCCAACCCCCCAAGATGTGTCCGACCAAACCAGGCTGGTGGCGGAGCCACGGAAGATCCTCATAAAAGCTAAGGGTCCAACTGCCGGGAAGATCTTGCCCGGAGATCGCGTGCTCGGCGTGGACATAGTCCAGGGGGTCCTGCGCGATGGTGACGGTATTGCCCCCGGCCAACGAACTGAAAATTTCGCTGGTATTATCGGTGGTCTTGCTCCAGGTGAAAGAGGTGCTCATGGTCAACTGGTTCCACAGGTTGGTAGAGCGAAGTTCCGTCTGCCAGCCATTGTAGTCAGACACCCCGGAGTTGGCCCGCGTGCGGAGCACACCCTCATTGCAATTGACGCGGCCGGTCGCTGTGGAAACGACGGCGCTGGCGGCGGGGCAAGGGGTAACGCCGGAAATGGCATTGGGGAACGCCGCCAGAAGGTTGTCAACACGCGGATTGCCGTTGATCGACTGGAACAGGCTGCCGCCATGGTTGCCTACATAGCGAGACTCCAGAACGGCATGCTGACTGAGCTGCCGTTGGAATCCCAAGGACCACATCTGCACATGGTCGGCGGCGAAGTTCGGGGTCACATTGGTCTGATTGAACGACCGCGGGTCCGCCACCCCCGTGGTGAGGTAAGGCGCGGCCAGGACGCGGATGGCGTTTCCCGAGGGGATAGCCGGGAGGGGAACGTTCGCGGTCGCGGCCCCGCTGATGGTCTGGGCGAGCACCTGGGGAGCGGCCGTGGCAATGTTCAGGTAAATGTTATAGTACGGCGGGTCGTAGGCCAGCCGATAACCGCCGCGCAGCGTGGTCTTGCCCGCGCCACCCCACCACGACGGGTTGTAGGCAAACCCCGCACTGGGACCGAATTCGGTCTTGGGAGAGGGAATGACCGGGAAGGTCCGCACGGTAAGGGGCAGAGCGGGATTGTACATGGGCTTGGAACCGGTTTCGTTGGCGGTGTCCAGCCGGTTAAACAGATTGGCCGGTTGTCCGAAGTAGGTGTACGTGAGACCGAGATTGAGGGTCAGGTTCGAAGTAACCTTGTAATCGTCCCCGACATACCAGAATGAATCGTGCTCGCGGAAGTCCAGGTTGGCATTGCCCAGGCTGATGCTGAGCGAACTCGGGATGTTGGCGATAAAATTACCGAAAGTGCTAAATGCATAGCTTCCGTTGAAATTGGCCGGGAATACGTTCGGCGACCGCTCGTAGGTGAGGTTCGTGCCCACCTTGATCTGGTGCCGGCCGCGAACGTAGCTGAAGTTGTCCTGCAACTGGTAAGTGTTGACGATGCGCCCCTGGGGAAGGTTATTAGCCGGCCCAAAGCCCAAATACCCTGACGGCATGGTGATCGAGGCCAAGGCGCTGGCCCAATCGTTCATGGTCGGAACAGTGCCCTGAGGGTTTCCACCGAATTGCACGCCCAACCGGCCGTAGTTAAGCTGGAGCTGATTGAACATGTTGGACGAGAGAGTCCGGGTCCAGCTCACACCCCATTGCTGACCTAGGGACGGAACGTTAACAATGTAGCCGGTAGACCCGGTGCCCGAGGCGTTAAGCGGCGTCATCTTCTGGTACAAAAATCGCCCGTATACCCGGTCCTTAGTGCCATTCACATCCAAGCGCTCGAAAAGGTCGTACTGATGGCTGGACGTGCTGAGCGTACGTTTAATACCAGAAAATACGACGCCCGCACAGGCGGCAAGCCCCGAGGAAGCGGGTGGCGTTACTGTCTGGGTCACGGGTGTTCCCTGGCTCTGGGGGTTGCCTCCCGTAACCGCAAAGGCGCCATAACTTGCCAAGGCTTGGAGAGAAGTGCTGTTGGGATAGCAGGTCTTCAACGTGGATAGCCCCGCGGGAGTGGGGGTTAAGCTGCCCGACGAAAAGACCGCACTGCCGGGAATGATCTCGTCGTCAAAGCCACTGAAGAAGAAGACCTTGTCCTTTATGGCGGGACCCCCAATGGCGCCCCCGGAGTACTCGTCATTCCTGACGGGGAGCGTATGTAAGCCCTCGAAGGCCTTCTGGGTATTGGACAGGGTGTTCAGCTTGTTGTTGCCCTCCGTCACAAAGAGGTCACCGTGCCACTGGTTGCTCCCTGACTTGGTGACGACATTGACCACCGAACCGGCATTGCGGCCGTATTCGGGGCCGAAGTTGTTGGTCGTCACCTGATACTCCTGCACAAAGTCCGGGTTTCCGACGAACATGCCAGGGCCGGTCACCGAGTTGTCATTATTGTTGGCACCGTCGATCTGCTCGTCGTCGGCGCGTCCGCGAAGCCCATTGACGGAAAATGCCGCGCCGTCAGTGTTCGCCCGGTTGTTATCACGGGTGCCCGCCACGCCCGGAAGGAAATAATCCAACCTATCCAGTCCGACGTTGAAATCCATCGCCGGAAAGGTCGTGAGCGTGGTGGTGGTTATCGAAGTGCTGATCTGTGATTGCGTGGTCTGCATCAGCGGCGGGGCCGCGCTAATCTCCACCAGGGTGGTGACCGCGCCTACTTCCAGGGTGATCACTCCCAGACCGTGGTCCGCATTGACGGTGACTTCAACATCGGAGAAAGAAGACCGCTTAAATCCTTCCTTGCTGACCTCTACGGAATAGAACCCGACCCGAAGGAAGGGAATCTTGAACAAGCCCGTGGCATCGCTCTTGGTGGTAACCACGTCTCCAGTCGCGACCGCAGTCGCCTTGACGACCGCAGCGGGTACCGCACCCCCCGTGGGGTCTTGGACAGTGCCTGAAATCGATCCCGCTACAACCTGGGCGCGGCTCGTGCTTACCGCCGGCCCAAAGATCATGGCGAGACTCGCCAACAAGACCAGCATTGACGTTGCAGCACATCTTTTTGTCCGCTTGCTCATACTACCTCCTGTAGAATCTCGAGTTTTGCTCGGTCCCCAGATAAAGGCCAAATAAATTCGCACGATCATTTGCTAGCTGACGTTTGTATTGGAAATACATCTCGGTTATTCAAAAGTCTGACCAGGTTAAGAAATGTTTCGAATGTAAGGTTGAGTGCCAAGTGCTAAGTCTATACTAGATTGCAAGCGGCTAGCCAAACTCGCGGCAAGTGTAAGTGAATGAATTTAAAGGAGAAATCTAAGCATATGGAGCTCGCAAAGTTACCGTAATATGAAAATTTGTAGGAAATTAGCGTAAAACTGTAATCTGAATATATAGACCTAAATGTCAGCTTCTGAGAGGGGCTCCTCTTGCCTCGAATGGTTAGGACTTGTTCCCGCCTCCTGAGACCTACTTCGACGCGGGCTTTAATGTCCAGGCTTGGAGCTTGGCGAGCGACATCAGCTTTGGCGCATGAAACCTGTGGGGAAATATCACCCAATCCCAGAGGTCGGGGGAGTCTTCGGCGACATAATCTGCAGCGGCAAGTCGTGCCGGCGAAAAGCTAACAATCTCGGGCAATTGTGTTTTATCCATAATGCTCTTCGCAACATGCGCAATTCCCACCAGATAACTTTCCGGGGGAACAGATTGGCTGCCCAGCCAAATGGCGCTGGGGATCCGGCCGGTCTTATCCAGGTCGTCCTGGACATCCAGCAGAGTCCGGCGGACCTGTAGCCAAGGAGCGACCAGTGTGCCGGTGAGCGGTTCCGGCGCTGAGGCCGGGCCGTAAGGGGTCCGCTCCAGTACGAGCGCCTCTGTCCCTTGCCTCTCGACCATTACTGACAGGAATTTGTTGATCACATAAAAAACTTCGCTCGCGCTCAGGTTGAAATTATCACCCGCCTGAAACGACACCTCGGAATCCACCTGACCGGCGATGGTTCCGACTTCCTGTGTCGTGAACACGTGATTTTGGGCGTGGTCACGAAACTTCTCGGCGGCGCCCGATGCCGTCAGGAACTGGACGCGCGGGAATGACTTCATAAAGCGCACCAACTCCTCAAAATACTGGAAGGCCTTCTCGGTCTCCTCCGGCGTCTTCACTGCCGGCAACTTCCACTGATCGGGCGGCGGATTTGCGCCGTCGCGGAAATTCACGGCGTCCCAAAACTCCTTGTGCACGAATTCGCAGGGATGGAAGTATACGCTGATGACACCGCCGGCTTTCCGCGAGGTCAGGGTGAGGTAGGTATCCTGGAATCGGGCTTTGGCCATGTCCAGGTTGGACCAATTGGCGTCGGGTCGAAGTTGCCCGCCCTCCCGCGTGTTGAAGATGTTGAGCAAGCGTCCGTACCAGAAGGGCCGGCCGCGCCATCCCACCTGCTTGCCTTCGTCCAGATAAACCCGCACGCCCCACTTTTGCAGCGCCGGAAAGGCTTGCGGCGCCCAGGAAGCGCCCGGCTGCCCGTAGGCCACAGGAGTCTTTCTAAAGGTGTGGGCAACATCGTCAAAGCCCGGGCGCTCGCGGCGCGTGAATTCCTCCACTCCCGTATCCCAGTCCAGGTTGGATTCGTACTCGGCCACGGTGGGGTGCTGGCTGTGGGTGTTCGAATGATAGCCAATTTCGTGCTGGGCTAGAGCGGAGATGACATCCTGCCGCGAGCGCCGCTCGAGCACGCGGGCCTTTTCGCCCACCACCTTAAAGGTGGCGGGAATTCCCTGCTGCGTCAGGAACACCGCAAGGCGCTTGGCGGCGTCGTCGCTTTGCGGCAGGATGTAGTCTTCCGTGTCAAACCAGAGCAGGATGTAAACCTGCCCCTCCGTGAGAGTCTCCGGCTGGGGCCGCTCCTGCCGGGACCCGCCAATGTGCGGAATGTGGATCGAGGGTGGAGGAGGATTTTGCACCGGCCCTCCCCCCGGCACTTGCCCGGAGGCCGGCGCGACGGCGAGCACAATCGCCGCCGCCCACACCGCCGCTAATATCGTCGCTTTTCTGTTGGCGCTTATCACGGTTGAGGATTATATGCGCAGACTGCCCCGATTGATTCACAATCTGCAGATCAAGCAGCAAACGATTTGGGGAATTCGTTATCCGGGCTGGAGACCGCCTGTTGCAGTAATTTCTCAATGCGAGTGCGCCAGCCGTGGAGGACTTTTTGTCTCGAAGCGTTATCCCCTCGCAGCCCCCAGTACTGTATGCCCAGGGAGAGACGCGAGCCCGGGACTCCGATCACAAAACTGTCGCGATCGATGTGCCAGGCGGCTTGCGAATAGATAGAGGATAGTTGAAGGTAGGCGTTTGCGTACAATTGCAAACGCCTTAGGATTTCGGGGGCCAACTGCTCCGCGGTGTCCGCCAGCGAGCGGCCTTCCGCCACCATGGCCACTACGGCTTCGTAAATGTTGGCGTAATCGGTCAAGGCCCCGCGCCGGAAGAACGCCAGCGGCGAGCCGAACTCCACCAGCACTCCATGGTCCCAGAGGCGGGCCAGCAGGGCGGCTTCCAGGTAGGCAAGATCCACAAAGGCGGTGACCAGTGTTTTGCCTGCCGCAATGTCTTTGCCCCATGCGCCCATCCAACCGCGATAGTCCGCCGGCAGGGTCAGGGCGAATTCGCCAAGCCGCTCGAGCGCCAACCGCACGCCCTGCGCCATGGCGGGGACATGGCTTGTTGCCACGCGGACTTCCACATCGACCAAATCCTCGTCCGTTTCCCTCCGGCACACTGCCGGAACCACGACGGCATGTACGCCGGGTTCGATTTCTTGTTGGGTCACTCGCCGTGAGCAGTAACTCAAATCGAGTAGGTCCAACCAGCGCTGGCGAACTGTTTGGCTGGAAGTGTTGGGTAGACGCGTCGGCTGTTTCAAGTTTGTGGCTTCCGTCATTTCGCCCCTCGCTCTTGCATGACAACTGCCATCAGGCTTGCCAAAACTGCCAACTAACCCCAGTGACCTCATAAAGTTAGCTTTACGCCTGAAGTTGATGGAAGGTAAAATCGGCAAATTTGTGGGGCAAACTACGCAGAACAGGGATTGTTCCCGCAAGGGGCCAGTTTAATCGCCAGTTTGCGCCATCCAAACCGCGGAGGATGATTCTCTTGAGATTTTGACGCATATCAATCCACCCAGATCGCGTCCTCATTCAATGAGCCAGATTGATACTCTGTAATATCTTGTCAAAGGTTGGAGCGTAGGATTCAAAAGTGCCGGAAGGAGCGATAAAGATGAAGGCCAATACGGAGTCGCCCCCGCGGACCGTCACCAAATGATCCGTTTCCCTCTGTCCCTCAATCGGTGAATCATTTTGCAGCAGAGTGCTAACCGCCGGGTTGCCGTGCAGGTTCATGCCGGTTTGCTGCAAGACATGCATGGAGGGATTGGACTGCCGCATCGACTCGAGGAGTTCCTGAGTCGCATCCACGAGCCCCCAATTTCCCTGTCGAGGCGCGTAGAGGCTGACGGCTGCGCCGTAAGCCTGCGCTGTTTCCCCTTCGGCGCCCGTCACCATGCCCCCCGGAGGAAACAGCGCCACGCTATCCTCGCCGCGCTGTAACTGCCAGTTATCGGGGTAGTCGAGGGTAAATATTTTGCCATCGTAACGAATCAGGTCCGTGGAGGGCGGGGGCGGGGGTTGATTCTTGGCGCTGATTTTAGGCGTGCCTTTCCGCTCGGGCGGTGGAGCGAGTGCCGCCAAGTACCGCTTGACCCCCTCGAATTCCGGACTGTCCGTCCTCGCCCCGCGGGGCGGACCCAATTGGGCAATCTCTCGGTCCACGTCCTTGATGCGGTTCTCGGGATTGGGATGATCCGAGAAGAATTGTACGGTGCGCTGCGGATATTTCTTGGCGATGATCTGAAAGAACTGCACCATGGCATAGGGATCGTATCCGGCCTGGTAAAGAATGTAAGCACCCACCTCATCCGCCTGCGTTTCCGCGGCGCGCGAGTTCTTCAGTAGCAGCGAATTCACCCCCAGGCCGAGGCCCAGTTGCGCCAGTTGACTGGTCAGGCTGCCGCTCTGGCCAAGAACGCTGGTGAGGATGGCCATGCCGCCCTGCGCCAGAACGGCTTGCGAGGCAATGTGCGTACCGTGGCGCATCACCACGTGGCCGGATTCGTGGGCAATCACCCCGGCGAGTTGCGCCTCATTATCGGCGGCTTCAAACACTCCGCGGTTCACGTAAATGTACCCGCCGGGCAAAGCAAATGCATTGATCTCCGCGCTGTTGACGATCCGGAACTGCCACGCATACTCCGGATGGTTGTTCGGCGCAAAAGCCACCAGCCGTTTCCCCAAGCTATTGAGGTACTTTAGGGCCTCCACGTCGCTCAGCAAGGGCAATTGCTTGTCCACTTGCGCGGAGTATTCCTTGCCTAACTGCGCGTCCTCAGGGGGAGAGTAGAAGTTGTAACCGGGCTTGAAATCGGGCTTACCAACTCCCCGGGCAAATGTGGGCGCCAACGCCAGCCCCGCAAGAAATAATGCGGACGCGAGTTTTCTGCGTGCCTGCCATGTCACCCGCAAGATCATGAAGTTCTCTTCCCTCACAGATTACCTGGCCCTGACGCCGGCCGGTCCTCCAGCCCGGAAAGCTCTTCCTTTCAACTTACCACTACCATCGCCTGCAAACCTCGGAAAAATTTCTACCCCGCGATATACCGCGAGTTTGCTCAGCCGCTCTTCGACCCGGAGCGGGCGGTTGTATTTCGCCGAGCGTTCCGAGCACGTCATGTCGCCCTCTTCCAATTGCCCTGCGACTGGAGACTTCATAACCGCGCCACCGGTTTCCTGGCGGCGCCCATGCGTTCGAGGAGCCGATATCGCGCCCCGCAAGTTGGACAGCACACGTCGAGTCCGCACGCCGACGCTTTCGCCCCCAGCTCAAACGCCAGCCCGAAGTGGCCGTCGGGCGAGCGGTAAAATTCAAGCATCAATTGCACGCAGCGCGTGCAGAATTGCCGGCGGCGCACCATGTGAACCGCTTCGGTCATGGTGATTCCCACCCCTCGGCAGGGTGCAACTTCAGAGCGTCAAAGGGGCTAATAGTATACTGAAAATGGCAGGGTGATACCGCCGCGCTTCACTATTTGCTCAGATACTTCTCCGGCGCTTGATCGAACTTGGCCTTGCAGCCCTTGGAGCAGAAATAGATGGTTTGGCCTTTGTATTCGCTGGTAGCGGCGGCTTTCTCAGAATCGATCGTCATCTTGCAGACCGGATCAATGACCTTCATAACTCCTCCCATGTCAACACGCCGCCAGGATTTTATCGTTAAATGCCGCAGGGGTGGGGAGTGGAATTAGGGGATGAGAGGCCTCGTGCCCAGCCGAGTGATGGTGATAGCCCGGAAGCCTGATTGCACCCTTCCGCAAGGCGCGCTTAGCAGGCGACGTTACAGACTCGCAGGGAAAGGTTGCGCAGGAACTCTTCCTCACCCATCCGCGCCAGCTCCACTTGGCAGGTGGGGCAGATCAGAATAATGCTGGCGACGCGCTTGCCTTCCACTCGTTGCACGTCCCAACGGGCGCCTATGGCTTCCTCGGCGTGCGGCAGCCGCTGGTCGCAGTACCAGCAGCGACCCTTGCCGGTCGAGCAGATGGCGCGCAACGCGGCGTCAACGTTGAGCAACGTTCGCCTGCGGGTTTTAACTGCGCTCAAACTCACCTCCTGCCTGACTGATGGTCTTCATTACTCTTCCGCCGATGTGACCCTTTCAGGGTCAAGCCCTTAGATGTTCCCGCTTTCCGGGGGCGTTGCCTCGGCTACACTATGTACCCCCTTCGCGGATTTACGAAAATCTCGACTTTCCCCTTACGAGCACCCGCCGGCGCTTCACTGCCTACTGTTCTTCTACGAGCATCCGCTGGTCGATCCGCAATTCAGGCACTTATAGCAGGCGGCGTTGCGGACCATGATGGCGCCGCAATCGGCGCAACTGGGGGCGTCGTCGCTTTGGTTAACGCCCACCAAGCCCCCTTGGCTCATGGCGGAGGCGAATCCGCTCGGTGGCGGGGCCTCGCTGGTGGCGCGAGTGAATTGGCTGGCCAATTCCGTGGCCTTTTCCGCCTCCTTGCCATTCAACGACTGAAGGCTGGCATCCTCGCGAGGCTGCGCGTCGCGGGGCAGAAACTTCAGCGCCAGCCAGCGGAAGATGTAATCCATGACGGACTTGGCGTAGCGGATTTCCGGGTTGGGGGTCCAGCCGCTGGGCTCGAAGCGCGTATGGCTGAACTTATCGCATAGCACTTTGAGCGGCACGCCATACTGCAAGGCCAGGGAAACGGCGGTGGCGAAGGAATCCATCAGGCCGGAAACCGTCGAACCCTCCTTGGCCATGGTGATAAAGATTTCGCCGGGTTGGCCGTTTTCGTAAAGGCCCACGGTCAGGTAGCCCTCGTGCTGCCCCACCGCGAACTTATGGGTGATAGCCTTGCGCTCGTCGGGCAGTTTGTGGCGGTAGGCTTGCCCCGCGGATTCCGCCCTCACGTCCTGGCTGTTTTCTGACATCGAGTTCCTGGCCTCCGCCGCCTGCTTGGGTTTCGCGTCGGAGGTGTTGAGCGGTTGCGAGCGCTTGGAGCCGTCGCGGTAGATGGCGAGGGCCTTCAATCCCAGCCGCCAGCCCTCGGTGTAGACGCTGGCGATCTCCTCCGCCGTCGCCTCTTCCGGCATATTCACGGTTTTGGAAATGGCGCCGGAAAGAAAGGGTTGCACGGCGGCCATCATGCGCACATGGCCCATGTAATGGATGGAGCGCTTGCCGTTGGCGGGTTTCAGCGAGCAGTCAAACACCGGCAGGTGCTCCGCCTTCAGGTGCGGCGCGCCCTCGATAGTACCTTGCTGGTCAATGTAATTGACAATTTCGGAGGCTTCCTGGTCGGTGTAACCGAGCTTGAGGAGCGCGGTGGGCACCATGTTGTTGACGATTTTGATCAGCCCGCCGCCCACCAGCTTCTTGTACTTCACCAGGGCCAAATCCGGCTCAATGCCCGTGGTATCGCAATCCATCATGAAGCCGATCGTCCCGGTAGGCGCCAGCACCGTGACTTGCGCGTTGCGGTAGCCATACTTCATGCCGCTGGCCAGGCACTCATCCCACGTCTTCTTCGCCGCTTCCCACAGGTTTTCCGGAACATTCCGCGCGTTGATGTGCTGGAGCGCCTGGCGGTGCATGGAAATGACCCCCAGGAAGGAGTCGCGATTGATCGGGAAGCCCGGGAAAGGCTCTAATTCCGCCGCCACGCGTGACGACTGGAGGTAAGCCTCGCCGTGCATGAGAGCCGTGATGGCCGCTGAGAAGTCGCGCCCGGCGTCGGAGTCGTAGGGCAGGCCGTTGGCCATGAGCAGCGCGCCCAGGTTCGCGTAGCCGAGTCCCAGCGGACGGAAGTCGTGCGAATTCTGGGCGATTCGATCCGTCGGGTAGCTGGCGTTGTCCACCAGAATTTCCTGCGCCGTAATCATAATGTCCACGGCATGTTTGAAGGACTCCGCATCAAATTTGCCGTCAGGGGTAAGGAACTTCATCAGGTTCAGGGACGCCAGGTTGCAGGCCGAGTCATCCAAGAACATATACTCACTGCAAGGGTTGGAGGCATGGATGGGCGCGGTGGCCTTGCAGGTGTGCCACTTGTTGATGTTGGTGTCAAACTGCATGCCGGGGTCGCCGCACTGGCACGCCGCCTCCGCGATCATCTTCATCAGGTCGCGGGCGCGATAGGTCTTGGCGACTTCGCCGGTGCTGATGTGGCGCGTCTCCCAGTCCTTATCCTCCACTACCGCCTTCATGAAATCGTCGGTGACGCGCACGCTGTTGTTGGCATTCTGAAAGAAGATGGAGCTGTACGCCTCGCCGTCGATGGCCGGATCGTAACCCGCATCCACCAAAGCCCAAGCCTTGCGCTCTTCCTTGGCCTTGCATTCAATGAATTCTTCGATGTCGGGGTGGTCGATATTCAGGATCACCATCTTGGCGGCGCGGCGCGTCTTGCCGCCGGATTTAATGACCCCGGCAAAGGCGTCATAGCCTTTCATGAACGACAGGGGACCCGAGGCCACACCACCGCCCGACAGCGCCTCTACTGAAGACCGGAGAGGCGAGAGGTTCGTACCCGTTCCCGAACCCCACTTGAAGAGCATCCCTTCGACTTTGGCCAGATTCAGGATGCTTTCGAGGTTATCCTGGACGGAATTAATGAAGCAGGCTGAGCACTGCGGGTGACGATAGGCCTCGGTCTCCTTCTTAATGCCGCCCGTGGCCGGATCCCAGTACCACCCTGTCCCCTGGGTGCTGCGGTGGTACTTGTGCCACAGGCCGCAATTAAACCAAACCGGTGAATTGAACACCGCCTTCTGCCGAACCAGGATGTGCGTCAATTCGTCGTGAAAGTTCTTGGCGTCTTCCTCCGTGTGGAAGTATCCGCCCTCCACGCCCCACTGCGCGATGGTGTCGGCCACGCGGCTGATCAATTGCCGCACGCTCGACTCGCGCTCCGGCGTCCCCAGCTTGCCGTGGAAGTACTTCGACGCCACAATGTTGGTAGCGGTCTGCGTCCAATCTTTGGGCACTTCCACGTTGCGCTGCTCAAAAATAATCTTGCCCTTCTCATTCTGGATGGAGGCGGTACGCACTTCCCACTCGACCTCTTCCAGGGGGTGCACACCTGCCTTGGTGAAAAGCCGTTTTATGGTGATACCACGCTTGCTCGCTGTTTCCGCGGCGGAGGTCCAGGCCTTGGTTTCCGTCGACACAGCATCCCTCTCTGACATAGCAGTCCTCCAAGAAAGTGGGTTCACGCCCTCGTTTGATTTGTCGCTGGTGCGGCCTGGTCACAGAGGGTTGAGCTTTTGGCTCATGTGTCCCGCTGCCGGATATGCCCCCTCCGGGCGGAATCCGGCTCCGCAACGGCTGCGGGGGAATCTAACTTGACGGGTTCGGTTTGTCAAGAGAAAAAGCACAAGATGTAGTGGTTTAGTAGGTCATGCCAACAAAATCTTGTGGAAAACTGGTGGACATCTTGGGGGTTTCTTGGAACCGGCTTACCCCGCCACCCGGCTTCTGCCGCTAACTGCTTTCCCTCTTTTGAGATGCTTCGAGGTCGCCTGCCGGCAGCCTGCGGGGACATTTTTTCGCCCGAAGGCCCTCCACGGAGACTCATCGCCAGGAAGGAGACGCCGGCGGACGAAACGTCCGCCGCGTGGGGATGAGCACTAGCTGGGAAGGGGCGCTTTCAGATTAACCTTGGACAGGGACTTCACCAGCGCCGCCTCGACTGCCTCTTTCGCCAGTCCGCGCGCTACAGCAACCTCATCAACCAGAAGTTGCCAGGAGCGATCCAACATTTTCTTCTCGCGGAAGGAGAGGGGCTTGGCTTGGTTGAGAATGATGAGGGTTTTCAGGACCTCGGCCACCTGCATGAGAGAGCCGCACCGCATCTTTTCGGAGTTTTCCTTGAATCTCCCTTTCCAGTCGCCTGCGGATTTACTTCGGCCCTTCTGCAAATATTCGAGAATATTGCCGATTTCGCTGCTCTTGGTGACTCGGCGCAGACCCACGTTGGCCACACTGCTCAACGGTACCATGACGCGCATACTCGTGGAGCTGAGCTTCAATAAGTAAAACATTTCTGGCTGGCCGGTAAGATTGCGAGTTGAAATCTGTTCAACGATGCCGACACCTTGATTGGGATAGACAACCTTGTCGCCTATCTGAAATTGAGCAAATTGCATGGGACTCCTCGGTGGTTTGAATGGCGGTCACACAACTTCTCATTCTAACTCCGAAGTTGTCGGAAGTCAATTAAATAGAAGTGAAGGTAGTGGTGACGTGGCCTCGTAGGGGTGCATGGCCATCCGCCCCTACATCAAATCGGCCCCTCCGAAAAAATATTGCTGGGCATGACAGTTTTCACCCGCCCTTTCCTTTTAAGAAAGTAAGCCTGTGATGCGGTGCAAGTTGGGGAGTGGAGTGATCTCCGTGGTCGGGCTTTCGGCCGCCGGGGGGCACGCGGGAACCGTAAACGCATTCGGCCTCGGCCCGCAGGCGAGTGGGAGAGACAAAGCTCCATCTCCCCTTCCCTGAAGTAGGCTCTATAGGTTGTCTTTACTGAGGCCGTTCCTTTGCGAGTTCTGGCAAGCGGGAATAGGCGAGGGAACGGCTAAATGCATTCCTTATCGAGAAAAAACGGCCACGGCTTGAAGCGATGTTTCAGAAAATAAGGGGGTTAGGTTCAGGCGTCACGTGTCAGGAGTCAGGGATGAAGCGCGGAATTCGGGCTTGGGATTCAGGGGGTGGGGGTTAGGGACTCGGGGGTTGGGGATTCAGCGTTCGGGGCTAGGACATAGGATTCGGAAGTAAGGAATCAGGATTGGGGCGCCATGTGCTACATCTTAAATCCCAGCGATCGGCTTGCAACTCTCCCACCTTCGACGAGATGTTACCGATGACCGAGAACTGAAGACTTCATGCCCTCGCCCCCTTCTTTGACCTCTTGTCCGTTCTTATCTTGTCATTGCACGCGCGGTGTGCTACGGTCATGGGGTGAGGAAAATGCGATTCCCAGCAATTGAATCGCGGCTTCACGCGTGTTAACTGAGTCATTAAGCTGAGGTCACGCGCCAAGATTCCGCCCCGGCTACATGGGTAAGAATGGAAGTCCGATTTCCCAGTGACGAACGCCCTCCTGCGTGGAAGATTGCTTTTCTTCAGTATGCCATTGCCGCGACTTTCTTAGGCTTGCTGGTAGGATACTGGCGGCTGCAAATTGGACAACACCGGCAGTATTGGGAATTGGCGGAGCGCAACCGCATCCGCAACCTTCCCGTCATCGCACCGCGAGGGAAGATATTGGACCGCGACGGCCGCGTGCTGGCGGACAATTTCCCGGCATTCAGCGTGCTGCTGATGCGTGAGTCGGTTGCTACCCTATCCCCGGAGCGCCTGACAGGAATCGCGCGGGGTCTGCAATTGGATCCCGAGGAAGTCCGGCACACTCTTGAACACACCGCCAGCCTGCCGCGCTTCCAACCCGTGCTATTGAAGCAGTCCGCGACGCTCGAGGATATTTCCTTCGTCGAGTCCCACCGCGTGGAATATCCCGAACTCGAGCTGATCCAAGTGCAACAGAGGCTCTATCCCAAGCACCAGTTGGCAGCGGCGCTGCTGGGTTATGTGGGGGAAGTTCCCGAGGAAATGATCGCCAAGCTCGGCTCATCCTACCGGCCCGGTGATGTGATGGGAAAGTTCGGCGTGGAGGGCCAGTACAACCAGATTCTCTCCGGCCGCGACGGCATGCAGGGGGTGGTGGTGAATAGCCGCGGGCAAGAAGTCGAGACGCTCTCGAGAAGCGAACCGCGTCCCGGAAACGATCTGCGCCTGACCGTCGACGAGGACCTGGAAATGGCCGCGGAAGCTTCGCTGGGCGAGCGAGCGGGCGCAGTGGTGGCTCTGGATCCACGCACGGGCGAAGTCCTGGTAATGGTCAGCCATCCCTCGTTTGATCCCAACGATTTTGCCAAGCGCATCGACCCCAAGGAATGGGACCAGCTCAACAACGACCCCATGAAGCCACTCATGAATAAGTCCATTCAAGCGCAACTGGCGCCCGGTTCGGTGTTCAAGATCGTGATGGCTGCTGCCGCCCTCGAGACCGGGACCATCAGCCCCGATTTCACCGTACACTGCGCGGGTTCCGTCACATTTTACGGACATCTCTATCACGACTGGGTTTTCGAAAAACATAAAGGCCACGGCACCGTAAATATCCACACCGCGATCCGCGAATCTTGCGACGTGTTCTTTTACACCATGGGAAAGATGCTGGGGATTGACAAGATCGATTACTTCGCCAAGGGCTTGGGCCTGGGGGCGCGGACGGGCGTCGACTTGCCCAACGAAGCGCCGGGTTTGATTCCCTCTCCGGATTGGGTGCAACGTGTTTTCAAGCACAAATGGTATGCAGGGGAAACGATTTCGGTGGCCATTGGCCAAGGCGCCGTTATGGTCACGCCCATTCAATTGGCCCATACCTTTGGAGGTATCGCCATGGGTGGAATCTTTCATCCGCCGCACGTGGCGTTTCGGGACCAGTTGCGGGCGCTGGGCGACGATCCTCCGGATATTTCCCCGCATGACTTCCCCCTGAGCGACGAAACCATTGAGGCGTTGAAGTCGGGCATGTGGGCGGTAGTGAATGAGGGCGGAGGGACGGGGGCTGCCGCGCGCTGCCCGGGAATCGACATCTCCGGAAAGACCGGCACCGCGCAGGTGGTCAGCCAGACACTCCAGCAGTCCGCGAAGAGTTCCGAATTCAAGAACACGGCTTGGTTCGTCGGGTATGCACCGCGCGACAAGCCGGAAATCGTCGTGGCGGCGCTGGTGATGCGGGGTGAGCACTCCGCCGTGGCAGTGCCCATCGTCCGCGACGTGATCAAGGCCTATTTCGACAAGAAGCTTGGCTCCAAGCCCCCGGATAATCAAATGGAAACCCAGGCGAAGGTGCTAAGCCAATTACGACCGACTACCTTGCCGGAGCCGCCTCGATCTGCTTCGCGGCAGTAGCAAAGGACTGAAAATTGGGTAGACCTTTCCGAACAAGCGACATTGACTGGTTTCTATTGGGACTGGCCTTGGCCATCGCCGCCATTGGGGTTGTGGAAATCTACAGCACCACTCTTCACTCGCCGCTGGCGGGCCTGTACAAGAAACAGATCTATTGGATCCTTCTCAGTTGCATTCTGGCCCTAGTTGCGAGCCGAGTTGATTACCATATGATTTTGGAGCAAACCCCTTGGCTCTACGCTGTTTCCGTCTTGCTCTTGGCAGGACTTCTTGTGGTGGGCCATTCGATTGTTGGCACACGCCGGTGGCTGCAATTAGGGCCCCTGAGTTTCCAAGTGTCAGAAATCGTCAAGTTGATTATAATACTCGTTGTGGCAGCCTACTTCGCCGATCGGCGGACCAAGGCGGTCACTTGGGGGGACTTGGTAAAGCTAGGGATCCTCGCCGGAATACCGGCGGCCCTAGTGGCCCGGGAGCCCGACTTGGGCACTGCATTGACCTTTATTCCAATTGTTGCGGCCGGCGTTCTCTTTGCCGGAATCCGTTGGCAACACATCGCTGTTTTGTGCCTGGCCGGAATTCTCGCGCTGCCCGTGGGCTATCATTTCCTCAGACCCTACCAGCAGGAGAGGATGAAGACGTTCTTGCACCCTACCCAGAATACTCAAACCACTAGCTACCAGGTTACCCAAACCAAGATTGCCATCGGCTCAGGCGGCTTTTGGGGAAGGGGAATGGGCAATGGCACACAAAGTCGACTGGGATTCATCCCTGTATCCCGCGCCGATTCCATTTTCGCTGCCCTCGCCGAAGAACAGGGATTTGTCGGAACGCTGCTCGTGCTGCTGTTGTACTTTGCTCTGCTCCTGCGTTTGCTCGATGGAGCACAGATGGCGCCAGACCGTGCTGGGGCCTTCCTTTTGATCGGTTTAGCCGCGGTACTGTTCTTTCAAGTGGTTATCAACACCGGGATGATGATTGGGTTGTTCCCGATTACCGGCATCCCGTTGCCGCTCATGAGTCAGGGCGGCTCCTCTTTGCTCTTCACGTTCCTCGGCCTGGGGCTGGCGATGAGCGTGAGGGCAAGGCGCTATGTGAATTGAAGGCAGCCCTTTGGCCGTTGGGTTGAGGTTCGCGCCTTCGACCAAGCGGTTCATTAAATCCAGCGATTCGCTGGCAAGTTTCAGCCGCGGATCGCGAGCCGGGTGGGTCCAACGAGTTTCGCGCTTGGAAGCGCGTCTTGGAAATCATCCGGTACCGATCTCTTGTCCGGCCGAGGTCAGTACAATCCGTCCCGAGGAGTCGGGACGCCCGGCCGGTTCAGGAACGTTGCTGGCTGATCTCCGTCGCATGACGGATTGATTCCCCGGCGTTCCGGAAATGGGAGTTTCCATGTCTAAGGAGATGTATATTTCCTCGTCTCCTCACGAGACGAAGGTCGCCGTGTTGGAAGACGACCAACTGGTCGAGGTGTATTTCGAGCGGGATACAGACGTCGGCTTGGTGGGCGGTATTTATAAGGGGCGCGTCAGCCGTGTGCTCCCTGGCATGCAGTCGGCGTTCGTGGATATCGGCCTGGAACGTGACGCTTTCCTTTACGTTTCCGACTTCTTCTACGAGGACCAGGAAGAATACGACAAGGTCTTCGAGGAAGCGGAGGCGCGTGCAACCAAGTTCACTGCGCAGCAGGCAGAAGCCCCCGCTGCGCCGACGGCGCCGGCCGCTCCCACGGTAACGGAGACCCCACCGCCCGTATTTGCGGAAGTTGCTCCGCCCCCTGGTGCGCCGGTAGCGCCTCCTCCGGCGGAGTCGCCTGCCGCGACGGTTGCACCGCCGACTCCGATCGCCGCACCCCCCGCCTCAAAGGAATCGCACGATCGTCGGCCATTTGATCCGCGCCGTGGACGTCGCCGGCGGCATCGCGGTCGGCCCGATTTCGCCGAGAGTCGCCATGGGGACCGACGGTTCCCGCCTCCGCATCATACCGAAGAGCCGCCCACGGAATCCCATCGGTTTGAAATCCTCCCGGGCGAGTCCTTGGCAAAATACAGCCATGCCACGTCGGCCTCCCCGGGCGAAGGTGGGATTGTGTTACCTGAAGGTTCAGTGGCCTCCTCTGGGGGCGGCAGCGGAAGTGAGGAAGCCGCTTTTACGGACGTTTTGTCTGGTGAAGGCGACGAGTCCATCGAGGGCAATCCCCCAGTCGTTGGAGCGGTCGAAATGTCCGGAGATGCGCCGCCCGCGGCCGAAACGGTGGACGAGGCTGCCGAAGTCCAACCCGCAGTTGCCGCCGAGCCAGCCTCTGACTCGCCAGCCGCAGCCAGCGCCGTTCTGACCGATGCCGCGGTGCCATTTACTCCTGGCGTGATCTACTCCGGCAGTTCTTCCGCCGCGGAAAGCGTCCGTGCCGAAGTTGGCGAGGTGCCCGCGCCGCTCGTGCCAGCCGCCGCGCCTGCCCCTCGTTTTATCGAACCGGCCCCTGCGCCGGAAGTTGCCGCGCCTTCTCCTGAAGCAGCCGAGCGGATGGAAACCGTGGAGGCCGCGGCAACACGAGCCCTAGCCGAATCCGCCGCAGCCCCACCCGAATCCGCCGCAGTGGAGCCCGCCTCTGACGTTGCTGAGCTTGGCGACGGGGAGGAAGCAGGCGAGAGCGAGGAAGAAATCTCGGAAGAAGTCGAGGGCGAAGGGGAAAATTTGGAAGAGGCTGAGTTGCTTGCGGAAGCCTCTGAGGGTGAACTGGATGACCAGGGTGAGCTGCCCGCCGAAGTTGCCGCGGGAGCGGAGGGTGAAGGTCAACCTGTGGCGCAGGAAGCTGTGCCTGGCGATTCATCCGTTCCCGGAGCGCCGGGCGTCCCCGGCGACCGCACTTACACTTTGCGCGAGCCCCACCAGCGGCCGCGCTTTGCCCCGCGCCGCCGTCGTGGCCGTCGAGGTCCTGGCGGTGATCGCGGCCCGCGCCGTTTTGACAAGCCGCGCGAGTCCTCCCGCCCGGGCGGCAATCATCATCCCGTACAGATTGCCGAGGTGCTGAAGGAAGGCCAGGAAATCCTGGTACAAATCGCCAAGGAGCCGTTGGGCACCAAAGGCGCGCGCATCACTTCGCACGTGGCATTACCCGGACGTTATCTGGTCTACATGCCCACCATCGACCACATTGGCGTCTCGCGCAAGATCGCCTCGGAAGAGGAGCGCTTGCGCCTGCGCAACATCATTCTGGAAAACAAGGGCGCGCTCACCGGAGGCTTCATTGTCCGCACCGCCGGCCAGGGCCGTCCGGAAGAAGAGTTCAAAGCCGACCTGAAGTTCCTCTCCACGCTCTGGAGCGAGATCCGCTCCAGGGCGGAACGCCTGCGGGCGCCGGCGCTGCTGCATCGCGATCTCGACCTCGTGCAGCGCCTGCTGCGCGACCTGCTGACGCCCGATTTCAAGTGCGTGCGTGTGGACAGCGAAATCGATTACGAGCGCGTGCTGGATTTTGTGAACCGCAGCCAGCCCTCGCTGGTTGGCAAGGTCAAGCTCTACAGCCGCGACACTCCCCTGTACGAAGAGTTCGGCATCCAGCAGGAGATCGAGAAGGCGCTCAAGCCCAAGGTCTGGCTGAAGTCGGGCGGCTACATCGTCATCAATCAAACCGAGGCGCTGGTGGCCATCGACGTCAACACCGGCAAGTACGTCGGCAAGACCAATCGGCTGGAAGACACCATCGTCAAAACCAATGTCGACGCGGTCAACGAGATTGTGCGGCAGGTGCGCTTGCGCGATCTGGGCGGCATCATCGTGATTGACTTCATCGATATGGACGAGCGCAAGAATCGCGCCAAGGTGGTGCAAGCCCTGGAAGAAGCTTTGCGCTCTGACCGCGCCCCCACCAAGGTCATCTCCTTCCACGATTTCGGATTGGTGGCGGTCACCCGCAAGCGCGTCAAGCAGTCGCTCGAGCGAACCCTCTGCGACCCGTGCACCTATTGCAGCGGCTCCGGCTGGGTGAAGTCCGCCAACACCGTCTGCAACGAAATCCTGGCGGAAGCCCGCAAGATGGCCAAGGGAATCGACGGCAACGTCATCACCCTGCGCGTCAACCCGGAAGTCGCCAAAGCCCTCAAGTCGCGCGAAGGCAGCCTGGTCTCCGAACTCGAATCGCTCACTAAGAAGGACGTCATCATCAAAAGCGACCCCAACGTCCACCAGGAACGGTTCGAGATCTATTAGGGATTAGGGGTTGGGGATTGGGGGTTAGGGAAACGAGATACGGGATACGGTATACGGGACACGGGATTCGGGTGACGATTTTCGATTGACGATTCTTGATTGACGGTTGCGATTGGCGATTTTGGATTTTAGATTTTGGATTTGCGATTTGTGATTTGTGTTTGCGACTTTGAATTTGCCGTATCGGATTGAGCGGTCACCGCATCACGCTCGCACTGTGGCATGGGCATCCGAAGCTGTGAAAAAATAAACAATCTCATCCGTCAGCCGACGGACCAAGGCGCAAAGATTCCCAACGACCAATTGCTTTGTTTTCTTTGCGCGCTTCGCGACTTTGTCCGTCGGCTGACGGATGAAATGCTTTTGCTCTTCCCACGATTTTTTCACACCTTCTCCTGCCCATGACGGGTCACGGGGCGGAGTTTAGATTTTCGATTGACGATTTTCGGTTGACGATTGCGATTCGCGATTTTGGATTTTGGATTTGTGATTTGTGATTCGCGCTTGGCAATTCGGAATCCGGAATTGCATCTTTGGGTCTTAAATTTCCTGCAACCCAAATCAGGCCACCCCACCCAGTTCGATTGTGGATAAAGGGCAAATAAAGGCGAATACCCGAAGATGAGCGAGCGACTCCCCGTAATCTGTTAATTTCAAATGGGTTACCAGGAAGCCCACGGCACTCGATCCGATTTCCTGATGAATAGACAGGGAATACGCGCTTGATTTCCAACTTTCTGTCGCAATCCCCAGCGCGGCGCCTTTCACCCGCCCCCAGCACTTGGCACTGCGCACCAATCTTTTTGTCTCGTTTGGACACCCAGACCAATCATCTAGTCAAACGCTCCACTTAAATTATCCAGACAAATTATCCGGACGTGCCTGCCAGGGATTTTCAGCCACGACAAAGGACATCAAGCCAAAGCTCACGCGTCTGCCCGGTACAGTTGCGGATTCATCCCCCCGAAGCGGCGCGCGCGGTGGCGCTGGCAAGCAACCCAGCGATCTGGTTTGCATCAGCGCGTGAGACCTTAAGATGCGTTACCGGCTGGCCCGTTTGATCCGTAATGCTCAAACTCAAAAACGACTGCCCAGTAACTACGGTTAATGTAACAACACTACTGGTCAACTGATCAGCAACTTTGACAGTTTTAGATATTGTCCTCATAAGTTGATGAGATCTAATCACGTACTTGTAGTATCTAGTATGTAAGAGAGCATATTGGTCAAGACGTTGCCTTCAAAATGCGTCAGCGTGACGGATGATGAACTGGGGGTTTTCGTTTTCCCTCCACGGCCCGTCTGACTGACCGTGATCGTCAGGTTGGGAGGATTTTGGTCATCTACTTTTAAGTCGAACGTCGTCTGTGGTTTCCCCACGGTTAGAGACATTTCTTTGATCATTGGGCTTTTCCTTTCAGCGAAATACGCTAACGCAAATGAAGTCTTGCCGCAATGAATATCTGACGGAGCCAGATTTCCGCCGTGGCGAAGGGTCGCGGCAGTATTTCTCAGGAAGGGGTCGGCGTTCCCGATGCGCTCGGACCGAGGCGGCGAACAGGTTGCCCGACTGGCAATTTCTGCCGCACCTACTACCTCCCACCTGCCACCTACCGCTCCGCCGCCTACTGCCTACTGCCCCCTGGGCCCCGTTCCCCCCCCGCCCAACCTTGAAAAACGCCATCTCAGCGATATTTCCGGGTTTGGAGCAACGCTTTGGCCTCATCGTGATTCCCCAGGAAACAGACGAACAAGTCCGCTAGCCGGTCCTGAAAGATAAAGCGTAAGGAAACATTGCCGCGACATTCGAAAATCTTGTCGCCCAATTTGCGAATCCCCAACCCGCTGTGCACATGAGGGCGGCCAAAGGTCTCCGGCAACTCGCACAGCGCCAACAGACACTCAGCTCTTTCGTTCTTGGGCAGGTTCTGTAGGCGTCGTAACACCGTGGGGTCAATCGACAAGAGCTTACTCAAGCAGATTCCTCAGTTGCTCGGTTGAGACGGTCAGCAATTTCCCCGACCGCTTGAGCCGGCGATAGCGTTTTTCGGTCGAGTCCGCAAACGCCGCAATTTGCTCGGGCGTCGCCGCGTATTCGCGTTGCGCGTAATCGGTGGATTCCACCTCTACTCTGCGCAGCGCAATGATTTCAGCCCCGCGGATTATCCCGATGTCCTGCCCGCGGGCGGCAGCGTCCAGCCAGCGGCTCAGATTCTTTTTCGCGTCCGTAATCGTGAGAGTCTTCATAGAGTCTTTATACAGTCTCTAAAGCGCCTTGTCAATTTTCTTCTAGCACCCCCGCCGTCTTCCGCCTTCTGCTTTTTGAATCCTGAATCCTAGCTCCTCTCTCCCGTCTACTGTCTCCCGTCTACTGTCTCCCATCTACTTGACGCATTGCGGCGCTACGAGTAGTATGAATTAGTATCATACGGAGGGTATGAAGATGTCACAAGGCCGGGCCGCTCGCGGTCATACCACCATTCAGGGCGCAGGAAAAGCGCGCATCACCATTTCACTCTCTAAGGACAAGGTCCGCTTTATCAAAGCCCACCGCGGACAAGCAGGAGCCCGGTCGGTGAGCGCTTTCATCGAGCGACTGGTCGCGGAAGCCCAAGCCCGCGCGGAACTCGAAAAGCTGGGTGCCCGCGCGGCACGATATTACGACTCCTTATCCTCCCGCGAGACTGAAGAACAGCGGGCATGGGGAGAGTTGGGTGAGCTTGGACTTGCTCACACGGAGGAATAAGCCTCATGGTGAACTCCCAACCTGTTCAACCGCACCGAGGCGAGATTTGGTTTGTTCGAATACCTTCAGATCCTCCAGACAAGCATGCCCGTCCCGTGATTGTGGTATCGCTCGAGGTAAGGAACCAACATCCGCGAGCCAGCACGGTCCTGGTGGTGCCGCTATCGACGACCCTGCGCGGATTCGACACCCACGTCCGACTGGAGCCTGGCGAGACAGGTTTGGGAGAGCTTTCCGAGGCCCAAGCGGAGAACATCAGCACCGTGAGGAAGGAAAGCTTGGTACCCTCGCGGTCCCGGCTCAGAACCATAAGCGCCATCAGACTCGGCCAGATTGCCAAATGTGTCGTGCTGGCGATGGGGATTCTGGACATTTAAGCGTGTAGCGCCGCCTTTTGCTTCCTGAATCCTGAATCCTGAATCCCAGCTCCTGTCTCCCGTCTACTGTCTACTGTCTCCTGCTTTCTGAATCCTAGCTCCTGTCTCCCGTCTACTGTCTCTCCCATCTACTACCTACCACCTACCACCTGCCACCTACCGCTTCGCCGTCTCCGGTGCTCGGCCCCGTTCCTCCCGCCGCCCGCCCTTGAAAAATGCTCACGGACAAAAGGGCGCTGGCGGTGCCTGCTTGCAATTCTGACCCACCTACTACCTGCCACCTTCCACCTACCGCTCTGCCATGTCCCGAATACCCTGTCCCGTATCCCGCCCCCGCATGGTGGGCGTCAGAGAGGCAGGAAGCGAATTTGATTGACCCACTCTTCGGCTTCGGAAGCCAGCCAGATCAATGACAGTTGTTCGATGGCCGTGCTCAGGGGCAGCTTTTGCGGGATCAAGAAGACGCCGGGGCTGGCTTGCCGTGTAATGAAGTGCCGGAAATGTCGCGGTAATGTCCTGACATCGTGTGACACCAGGATGCGGTTTTGTTCCGCGGCGATCTGGAGCACGGTGAGGTCGTCTTTTCCCCTTGCACGGGCCTCCTACGCCTGCACGAAATTTGCCGACGGCTCACGCCGTCGAAGGCCAAGGACAATGGCCTGTCGCAGGTTTTCGTCTGCCAGGAATTTGATTTTCATGCGCGGGAAGTGAGCTCTCGGCGAGCGCGTTCAAGCCGTTCCCGCAGCGCCGGGGGAAGGGGAGATTGATTCTTTCGGGCCTCTTCCCAGAGTCCTGCGGACTCGGTGAGATAGGCGTCAATCTTAGCCCGGTCGGCAAGATAGAAGGTGATGGCCCCATACACTTGCTCGAGCGACAAAGTCGGAAACTCATCGACGATGGTCTCTGGCGAGGCTCCATCCAGGAAGAGAAAGATGACCGATTCCAAGGATACCCGCGAACCGATGACGTAGTAACCACCGTCTCGATTTTCAACATATTCCCTTGCCATATACCCTCTCCCTTCTTGACGTATGATGATAGCATCCTGCCGGCCGACCGAACCAACTCTCTTTTTCTTGGTCGTGCCCCGTGTCCCGTGTCCCAACTCCCGTATTCCGCGCCCTTAAACCCAACCGCCAACCCCTAGCCCCGTGTCCCGTGTCCCATGTCCCGTTTCTCCAGTTCCTCGCCCCGCCCGCCCTTGAAAAATGCCCGCGGACAGAAGGGCGCTGGCCGTGGCTACCAGCTACCAAAGCCCCGGCGATGAGTGGAATGTAGCGCTGACCTTTAGGTCGGCACATAGGAGAATAAGAAATTTTTAAAATTTCATGTTGACAACATGCATTCTAAAGGGATATATGTTTACAACATTGAATTGAATTTCAATTCAATGGACAGATGACATTTGGGGAGCAAATTCGAAAATTACGTCTGGCGAACCACCAGTCACAGCCACAACTTGCTGAGAGGGTTGGGATCCATGTCACCTATCTTAGCAAGATTGAGAATAATAGGGTTTCTCCGCCAGCTAGGCCTGTAATTGAGAGGATCGCCCGTGCGCTTCACTGCGAGGAAAATGAATTGCTACTTTTGGCGAGGAAGCTCCCGACCAGTTATGTCAAGCAAATACAACAAGACTCACTGGTCGCAGACTTCCTTCGGACGGCTCCTAAGCTAAACGATTCACAGCGCTACGAGATACGACGGATAATTCATGAGCTTGAGGGGTGTTGATTACGCGCGGCAGCAAGCGCTCTTCCACCTTCAAGACTACGCGAGGAAGTTCACCAAGGGGGAGATTCAGGTCCCTATACAGGTTGAACAGATCGCGGAGTTATACTTTGGTCTCACTATCGAGCGCCGAGAGTTGCCGCAAGGCACATCCGGGCAGCTTTTCACAACGGACCGGAGGATCGTCTTGAACGCGACGGAGCCTCTAACCCGGCAAAGGTTTACCGTGGCGCACGAGCTAGGGCACCTCGCTTTGCACAAATCCTTGGTTGGGACCCCGATATGCCCGGCCACCTCATTCCCTGAAGTTGAGACTGAAGCGAACAGGTACGCCGCGTCGTTGTTGCTGCCAACGAACCTGGTTTTGTTGGAGTTAGCTACTGAAGTTAATACGCGAGCCATGATTGCAAAGAATGAAGACCGAATCTATGAGCTGACCCCCGGCGAACTGGACGTAATTGCATCCCGGCTCGCCACGAAATTCGTTGCTTCGAAGACCGCGGTCGAGATATTGCTCTCGAAAAGATTTACGATACGCCACCCGCGTCAATTGAGTCTTGAAGTCGGCATTGAAAACGCATGAAGTCATTTGAATCGAAGGAGGGACCATGCAGGCAACATTGACCGCTAGTCGCGTTAGGCACTGGGCAGGCCTAGGTATGATGGCTAACAAGGCTCATTATGGCCTGCAGTACTTCACCGAAAACAACAGAAAAGTCGATCAGAGTGCAAGAATGTACTTGGAGCAGGGGCTTCAACTTTGCAAAAGGCTTGTTGAAGGGGAGAAGACTAGGAAGAGGGGCCGGATTACGGAGGTAAGGCAGCTGGGGTCACTAGCGGACGTTGAACCGAAGGAGATTTCGGTAACTGTCGGAAGGGTAAAACCACAGAAGGTGTTGAAGACCTTTGTAACGATTCTACAGGCGAAGAGAACCTCGGCCGTCTCAAGTCAACAGCTACGCGAGGCCCAAGATTTCCTGCTCAGAATCAGCGATGCATACACAAAGGTGGCGTTTAAGGAGCTGGGAGATCTAGAATCAGCAGAGGACTAACTTCCATCAAAATCCGGAATGGGCCGATCCATGGACGTGCGGTGTATTTGGTTCCTATTCCAAAGAGCTGTCGAGACGGTCTTGAGATTTGGAGTGTACCTGGACCGGGTCCAGAACCTGTCTGCAAGTAGAGAAGTCAACCTGCTTCGTTTTTTCCGATATCAAAATGAACGAATCCGGCAAGACCTATCTGATCAGGTCAAGCAGTTGACCCGGTACAATTTCGAGGGAACTATCAACGAGCGTGACAAGGTGAGAAGGTTCTTGTACGCTTACGCTCAGACAGTGACCAGCATAAACGGCTCGTTTCGCGACCTGGATTACCTTCCAAACCAACCTCCGGTGCCCTCTGGAGTGTACATCCTGCTCCGTGACTTGTTCCCAGCGACATTCCACGGGAAAACGCAGCCCACTGTCGTGTACCACCGCAAATACGACTTCGAGCAACGCACCTACCGTGAGCTTCAAGCCGAGGTGTCGGGCGCGCCCCTTTCCCTCCCAGTAGTTCTTCGGATGCCTTATGTTGAGTTTCGTAACCCGCTGATGTGGGTGAACTTAACCCACGAAATGGGGCATGCGCTGGATGCCACAACGCGACTCTCAGCTCAATTCGTGGCTTCCTCGGGAGTAAAGTTACATGAAAGGGCGATTGTCGAAAACTGGGCTTCCGAACTGTTAGCTGACCGCGTAGCTATCAATGTGGTGGGCCCCGCGTATCTTTCAGCGTTCATTAGCTGGTACCTGACACGCTATCCTGCTGAGCTTACACAGTCCAATTTAACACATCCTGCGCCGGCGGATAGGCTGGCGACCATGCGTGAGCATCTGAGGAAAGAAGGAGTTTTGTGTGGTGAAGCGGAGTTCGCACTTAGAGTATTCGATCAAGTGGCGGAAAATCTCCCACAACTCCAGACAAACGGCAAGGAGTCGCCATCTCTCCCGGTACAGATGTCTATCGGCAAGATAGCCAAATGGGCGGACTCTCAAATAAAGGGGGGGCTTAGGTTACAAACTTTCGGTCCTCGACAAAGAAAGGCGGCTGATGCGATTCAAGCAAACCTGACCGAGAATATTGTTGCTTCGTCCCGGGGCAGGATTCCACTCAAGAAATTGCAAACGGCACTTGAGACGGAGACCTTTGACACCCCTGAGAAGCTCTATCGCGCCGCCGCGCGCTTGAATGAAGTACCTAACCATTCCTGCGAAATCGCCAACGCAGCCTGGGACAACGCGCTGTCAAGCGGCCTAAACGAATTCCACAGAGTGTTCTCCCAACAGAGTTCCACGGACGAAGAGAAATGGTCCAAATATCGGGAATACCTTCTGGCATTCCAACGCCGTCTAAGAAAATCGATAGAGCACGCAAGGATACATTCACTCTGGCGAAAGTATCGCAAGAGCCCTTCGCAAGAATCCCATGCGATCAGCGGTGTCGATTCTTCTAAACTAGCAGCACCCAAGCGTTCGCCCCGACCATCTAGGGGTGAACCCACGCTCTTGACGGAGAAGCAAATACTAAGCAGACTTTGTCGCCGCGATAAGGGAAGGATAGTCGTCACGCCAATCCTTGATATGCGAGAACAGATTCAGCCGTCATCTCTGGATCTTCGCCTGGGATCGGAGTTTGCCATAGTGAGGAGTGCGCGCCTAGCGTGGCTGGATATCTTGCAAGACACGGAGGCGGCAGAGGCTGAGATTGTTCGCTACCTTGAGACAGTTCACATCTCGCCCGAGGAAAAGTTTATTTTGCACCCTCACGACTTCGCACTGGGCTGCACTCTTGAGTACATCAGGCTTCCATTTGATATTGCCGGGAGGCTCGAGGGCAAGAGCACGTGGGGTAGGGTTGGGCTGCAAATACATTCCACTGCCGGATTTGTCGACCCGGGATTCGAAGGAGCCCTCACTTTTGAGCTCCAGAACGTGGGCCGCGTTCCGATCCCTCTCTACCCCGCTATGCGCGTTGCCCAGATATGTTTCTATGAGGTCGAAGAATCATCTATTCCTTATCCGAAGAAGGCTCACGCTTCTTATGGTGGACATCCCGGGCTGATCACCAGCAAGTATTTCAAGCTTCCAGATATAGAGATTCTGCAGCGTATTCATCCCAGGGCAAGAGCGAAGTAGGGAATATGGACCGGGTCGAGTTTGAAGATACAATCTTTAGGGCCCTACTGCGAGCTCAGGGGCTACGACTTCCCCCGATATCGCAAGGCCTTGGACCTTCCCCACCTAGTGAAGACTCTGAGTCTCAGCAGGAAATTAGGGAACTGGCTAAGCGATTGATCGATACAGCCTATGAGAATGGACTAGATCCTCCCAGAGATTATAAGATCAAATCTAAGAAGCTGTCGGGCGGTGCTGTTACGGAGTACGTATGGAGGGTAAGTTCTACCCTGCCTTTCGCCTTCAAAGCCAGCAGAAATCCCGATCTGGCCAGGCAGGCCACAACTTTACGGGACCTAAGAAATTCTGAGATTCTGCCTGCTAGTTGCCGGGAGCTGTTTCCGAGGGTGTACTCCTCGTCGATCGATGTCTCACCGTTCGCTTACATCATGGAGTTCTTTGGGGACGCCTATACGAATCTCCGGGACTACTTGTTCGCAGGTAAGAGCCCGCGGAAATATCATAAAGTGATCGAGCGGGTCGTAAATGTGTTATTTGACCTATTTCGGACAACAGTCCAGCCGAATCTGATCCCAAACCTTACAAAGATTTACATTGATCGAATCAGAGAGAGAATGGACGGGGCGAAGGGCGCCAATCCTAAATTCAAAGCACTGGTTGAGTCCCCCATCGTGATCTGTTCGGAAGATTACGCGCCATATGTCTGGTACCTCGAACAGGTGCAAGAAAGGCTTCCCAAGCTGAGCCCTCCGTATTGCACATTTGTCCATGGCGATCCCCATCCAGGCAACATCTTTTTCAAGCTCGGAGCTGGCGGGCCGACAGTTAAACTGATCGACCCAAAGGCTTGGATTTGGGGAGACTATATATTTGACGTAGGTAAGTTCGTGCACTACCTCTTGGTCACGGGGCCGGTGGAAGACGGGCGAGGCGTCCAGGTACGCGTTCGAGGAGGCAGTCCAACGCGCGTCGATTACAAGATTGTACCTCCGCCTCCGGCCTTGCAGGCCGTTAAGGTGGCAGGGAAGCACCTCACAAAGTTCGCTAAATCCATCGGTGATCCACACTATAGGATTCGATTGAACCTCTCCCTAGCCTCCAACCTCCTGGGCCTGTGCGAGAACCGACTTAAACGACACAAGCCACTAAATCAAAATGCGGTCATCTACTACTGCGAAGGCCTTCGATATCTACGATTGGTCGCCGAAGGGTTGACCTGAAGAGCGAGTAGCCACGCCCAGCTCAGTCCCTTCTGTGGGCTTTAGCCCGGCATTTGGCCTTCCACAAATTTGATCTTGCAATCTGCAAGTGCAAAGGGGCGACGCGTGCCCCATGTGGGTTCTTGGAGCCACGGGCAGTGCCTTTCTTTCCGTGGGCCTTTCCCTTGATGCCCAACCTTGACTCAATGGTGGCGGCAACGAGGGCGCTTGCTTCCAAGGTGCCAGGTGCCAGGTGTCAGGGGAAAACTCACAGCGCACGCCCCAAGGTGTCAGGTTTCAGGTTTCAGGTGTCAGGGGAAAACACAGCGCCCCATGTATGGAGGGCTCTTCCATTTGGCACAGGCTCGCGAGGAGAAAGTTCGTTCCCGGGTGGAAGGTGTTATAGAATAGTGAATGCTTGAGTTCGAGCGACCGCTGAGGAGGTCTGGATGCACGTTAAGGCTCGGAGTGGGAAGCAGCCTGCAACCATGCCACGAAAACACGCGAAGCGAGTTGCGCTGACTAAAAACAAGCTCACGATCCGTGACTTGGGGTGGACACGTGAGCGCGCGCGGGAAGTGCGCGCCAAGCTGACCACTTTCGCTACTGATTGGGACGACGCCAGCATGGACGTCTACAATGAGCCTTAAACGCGGCGACTTCGCCTTGGTCTACTTTCCCCACTCCGACCTCAGGACGGTGAAACTGCGGCCGGTTCTGGTGGTCCAAGCCGAGGAGCTCAACACCGGACTCCTTCAGGTGGTCGTTGCCATGGTGAGCAGCAATCTGGCCCGCGCCGGACATCCCAGCCGTGTCACGGTCCTGTTGAAGGACCCGCTCGCTCTCCAAACCGGCCTGAAATCCGATTCCGTAATCATGACGGATAACCTGGGAACAATAGAACTGCAACTCGTCAGACGGGCCATCGGACGAATGCCGCGAATGGAAACTGTCGATCAGGCCCTGCGCAATACCCTGGGATTGTGAGCATACCCGTTTCACCCCCCTTAATCGCCGTGATGCAAGAGCGGGCCCCGGACAGTGCCTTTCTGTCGTGGGTTTTTCCCTGGATGCCCAACCTTGACTCCATGGTGGCGGCAATGAGGCCGCTCGCCCGGGGCCGAACGCTGTTCGGCCCTACACCCCATTCCGCACCTCAAATTTGCGAGTAAGGCGCGGGGGAGAGAATCACGTTCGTAATGTTGGAGACGATCTCGGGGTCTGTATAGCCCGGCGTTGAGCTCAGCTTCTTCCACTCGGGATCGGCGATGAAGGCGGCCCACTTACGCGTGCGCTCCTCCATGTCCGCGAAGGTGAGCAGGTAGGTTAGGCTGGGCATGCCCGCGCCCACCAGCGTTTCGCCAAAGAACACGGGCCGCAAACCGGTTCGCCGGAAAATAGCGATTTCGGCGCTATTGAACATCTCGATTTTGGCGCGGTTAGCTTTTTTGCTGTGACTCTCGTACGTACGAAGTTCAAAGATGCGCGGCTTCTTATCCGCCGTGCCGGGCGGCAACTCCAGTTTCGGCATGCCCGCGAAGGCGGCGAGCAAAAAGCTTTCCACGCGCAGGTAGGCAGGTTCGGCCGGCGTGGCATTGATGAAGGCAGCGCCGGCTTTTAAATACTCCGGGTCGGCCGCCACCCGATCGTGGATGGTAACGGCGGACTCGAGCGACAAGTGGGGCGCCAGCACATAAAGCGTGGGGCTGCCCGGTCCGATGGTGGTGTTGAAAACGCCTACCGGCATGATGCCGAGGCGGTTCAGCGCCGGGAGGGCGGCGTCGCGAAAGTAATCGTTGATGGTTTGTTGCTGCGGGCCGCGGCGCAGCAGATATCTTCGTAATTCGTAGTATTCGCGCCCGGCCGCCGCCGGCGCGGCCCCGGCGGGGGTGGCATCTACCGGGGGCGTGGCCCCCGCAAGCGCCGAGGCGGCCAGCGAGGAAACTAAGAAACCGCGTCTTTTCATGTCGTTTCTCCGGAATTAAGGGTCGTGATAAGCAGCGCAGCATTGTATGTCATGCGGCGCACAAGACAAGCAGGAAATGGGTAGTGAATCAATTTGATTTCGTAGCGGCGAGTTTACCTCGCCAAATGGTCCGTCAGCTGACGGATAAAGCCGCCTCTACACCAAATTGACCCACTACCGGGAAATGCGGCGTTTGGGCCGTGCGCGCGGCCTGGACCGCGGGGAAAGAGGCCGGGAGTGCTCACCGTTCCGCCTCCTGCACCCTCCACCCGCAAAATTCGGGTTTGCTTTGTGCGAGGTGAATTCACTAGAATCGTATGAGGGCTATGAGCGAAGGTATTTCTGAGGGAGGGTAGGGGTCACTTGAACGGAAAAAACTATAAGCTTGGGTTGCTAGCGGCAATGTTCATTCTCGTGCTGTGCGGGGGAGTTCCCTGGGTGGTGACGCGGGCGGCGCCGGCCACGCAAGGCGCAGCGCTCAGTGACGCCGCAAGCGATAAAATCGTGACGTACTTCCGGGAGCGCTTTGGCGTGCCCGATACCGTCAAGCTCTCCCTGAGCCCGCTGCATCCTTCCTCCGTGGCCCCGAATTTCAATGAGGCGGCCTTAACTCTGGACGACGGCAAGAAGCAGGCCATGCAACTCCTGTTGGCTTCCAAGGACTTGCGTTATCTGATCGCGGTCAATGGCGGGATTGTTGACCTCCACCAGAATTCTGCCGCGGAGATGGCGGAGCGCATTCACGAAGTCTTCAAGACCCCTGCCAATCAGAAGCTTTCGGTGGGAGGGTTCAAGCCCTCGGCTTCCCCTGACTTTGAGCGGGGGACCCTTACCGTCGATTACGGCCCGTCCAAACAGGACTTTGCGGTGCTCCTCACTCGGGATGGCAGACACCTGATTGTGAGTGAGCTGTACAGTATGGCCGTCGATCCCCGGCAGCAAGCGCTGCGCACCATTACGCTCCGCGACGAACCCACGCAGGGACCGGCCAACGCCCCCGTGACCATCGTCGAGTACGCCGACCTGGAATGCCCGACGTGTGCCCGCGTGCACGAGTTCCTGGAGACCCAGTTGGTGCCGCGCTACGGCGATAAGGTGCGCGTCGTTTTCAAGGAATACCCCCTGCCCATGCATGACTGGTCGTTGAGCGCGGCCATCGCTTGCCAGTGCGCTTATGAACTCAATCCTCCCTCCTACGTGCCCTTGCGGACCGCCATCTTCCGCAACCAGCAATTCATCAACATCACGAACGTCCGGGAAACGTTGCTGAGCTATGGAGAGCAAACGGGACTGGAACGCGCCAAACTCGCCGGTTGCCTCGACGCCAAATCCTCGCTCCCCCGTGTGCAACGCGATGTGGCGGAAGCCAAGCGCGTCAACGTGGATCGAACGCCCACCTTGTTCATCAATGGGCGGATGATGATCGGATTACCCTCCGAGGATGCCTACTATCAAACCATTGACGAGATTCTGCGCGGCGGCAAGTGACGGTTTGCTCGCGAAAGTTTGAAGCTTCAAGCCGCGGACTTACCCAACAGGTTTAATTGAAGGATCGGAGGCGGTCGCGTCTCGGTCTTCAGTTGTCGAGCGGATGATGCCTGTCTCGTCGGTAAAATAGCTATTCTCGGATACGCCTTGGTATTTTAGCGGGCGCGCCACGACGGTGTAATGCCTGATCTTGCCGGTTGCGTCAGGCGGCGCGGGCCTGTAAGTGAACCTGTACCTGGTTTTTACGCTGCTGGCGAGCACGCTGTCAATCAGCCCCGCCGCGTCGGCAGTGGGGTTCTCCCCGGCCCCCGGAGCCAAAGCGGTGAGGCTGGAACTAAACCCTCTCGTATACGTAGAGGAATACGTCATCTCGGCGGTGTTAATCGTTCGCAGGGAGCCGACCGCGGAGGCTTGGTACGCAGCCACACCATCTATGAAAACCGACGATTGGTAATTCTGGATGACGATGGCCGCGGCGGCGAGGAGGGCGACGAGGCATAGGACCACCCACACCACCCAACCGACTACCAAACCCGCGGCTCTTCCAAACCCCGGTCGGTGCCTCACCTCTGGTGTTGGAGGTAGCCGTGGCACTGTCTCGCGTGAGTCGGCCATGTAAAACCCTCCTTAAAGCTATAAGCGGTCAGCTCTTCACGACGAGTCCGCGCGACGCTGGCTCACTTAGTTTTTCCGATGCCCGTGCCCACGGAACCAGTCCCCGCGCTTCGACCGGCGGTCTAGCCCGCAAGTGGTGAGTCCGATGCAGTCGCCGGTTGGGTGGAATTCTGGCGGATCACTCCCGTCTGGTCCGTGTAATAGTAATTTGCAGTCTCAGGTTTAATTTTAATTGGACTCGCCGTGATCGCGTAAGTGGTGATCTCCCCTTTGTCGTTGCGAGGCCCCGGCGAGTAGACAAACCGGTAGCCGGACTTCTCGCCCCTGGCGAGGTCGCTGTCAATCAGCCCCGCCGCCTCGGCAGTGGGTGCCCAGAGGGTGCCAGCGGGGGGCAGCCCACCTAAAGCGGCGAGGCTGGGACTAAACCCTTTAGAGTATCTAGAATAAAATGTTTTCTCCGCGGCCATAATCGACCAGAGCGCATCGGCAGGGCTGCCTGGCGGAAGCTTCTCCTGCTCAATTCCAGAATCGCCGGCGGTCGCCTCTCGGTCCTCAGTTGTCATTCGGATGACGTCCGACTGGTCGGCAAAAAAGCTTGCCGTGTATTGACCCTCGTATTTCAGTGGGCGGGCCACGAGGGTGAAACGCGTGATCTTGCCAGTCCAGCCCCGCACGGGCCTGTAGGTGAACCTGTATCCGACTTCTACGAACGGGTGAAAGCGCGTCACTCGAAACATTTTTTCGCCGCTGGCCAGTTCGGGGTCGATAAGAAGGTACCCAGCCAGAGCGGCCAGGCTGGGGCTAAACTCTTTGTAGTCAGTGTAATATCTTCGCTCCGCGCCGATAATCCAACCGAGCGACTGCTGAGCCTTGTCTGGCGGGGCGGTTCGTGTCCCAGCGCCAGAGTCGCGGGCGGTTGCCTCTCGATCCTCGTCTGTATACCGTATGACACCCGACGGGTCGGCAAAATAGCTCAACCCCTCTCCTTCAAGCGGACGTGCGATGAGGGCGAAATCCGTGATTTTGCCAGTCGGGCGCTGTCGTATGGGCCTATAGATGAACCTGAATTTGATTGCTATTTCGTTCGACTGATATCGCCTCACAGAGCACATTTTTTCTCCGCTGGCGAGCTTGGAGTCGATAAGCTCCGCCGCCCCGGCAGTGGGGTTCGGGGGCGAAGCTAAATCGGCGAGGCTGGAACTGTAGCCTTTGTTATAGGTCGAGGCGTAGGTGATCTCGGCCGTATTAAGCGCGCGCAGCGTGCCGACAGCGCTTGCCTGGTGGGCACCTCCATACTGGTTGAAAGTGCCTTCGACCCAGAAAACTCCTACGATCATCGCAAGGAGCGCGTAGCTGGCCAGGTTGGCGTCGAACATTCCCCGCGATAGCGAAGGACGAAGTCTGGGGACGGCAGTCAACGACCCTGGCTGCGAACCCACCGGAACCGGCGTCGAGGAAGACGCGGCGGAGCCTGCCAGTGAACGCCTCAACATCCACCGCGCGACCGCATACTCGATTCTCCAGGAGACGAAAAAAAGCGGAACAAGCCACAAGAGTAAGCCCAAATACAAGGGCGCTCCGCCATGATATGGCATCATCATAGCAGCTGGGAAAGCAATGAGCGGAATGACCATCCCCGCAATCCCGACCAAGGTGGACACGATGTTGGCCACCGCACTCACGCCCATTGCGCGTCCCCCAAGGCCCAGCCTTCGGTCCAGAACCAGGCCCTCGATAAAGATGACAGGGATCAGGCCGAGGAGCAAAACGGGCCCCATCCCAAAAACCCAAGGCAGTGCCGAATTGGCCAACAGCGGCGTCGGAGTGAGAAGGATGATGGCCAACGCAATAACGATGGCGGGAAACACTCGATGCGGAAGCGATTCGCTCATGGCTGTTCACCCCCGGATACTTTGTGGACTGGACTTACGGAGAGTTTAACACAAGGTCCGGCGCCCCGCAGGCGGTTTTGTGTTCGGCTGGCCAGGACCAGTTTCACAGGAATTTCCGTCTTTATTTTCCGCCTGACCCGCGACCCCAAAAACGGTATTCTTGCTGCAATTGATGTATCTCTTCTATAATGAAAGGTTCTGGCCAGATCGCGGGAGCAATCATGTTTCTCTTCTTTCGGAAAAACAAAGAGGCAGTAAAGAAATACCTGCTCATTTTCTTCCTGGGCATCGTTTCGCTGAGCATGGTGGTGGTGATGGCGCCCCTGCCGAGCGGCGACACCTCTCGCCCCGAAGGCAATGCGCTGGCCTCAATCGGCGGCAACAGCATTACCAGTGCGGACCTGGACCAAAGGATCCGCGACCAATTTAAGAACTCGCCCATGGGCTTCGACCGGCGCATGGTGCCAATGGTCGCGCCCAGCGTTCTTGACCAGATGGTGATCGAACAGATCTTAGTGCAGCAGGCCAGGAAAATGGGTGTGGAGGTTTCCAATCAAGAAGTGCTCAAGGGTTTCCAGAGCATCCCTTGGTTGTACCCGGAGGGAAATTTCGTGGGCACCGACCGCGCCGCGGAAATGGTGGCGGAAAACACCGGCAAGACGCTTCCCCAGTTTGAAAGCATGTTGCGCGACAGTCTGCTGGAGGACAAAGTCCGCACCATCGTCACGGACGGAGTGCAGGTAACGCCCGCGGAGGTGCTGGCGCAGTTCCGCCATCGCAACACCAAAACCAGGATCGACTATGTGCTCGTTGATCCCAGCCAGTTCCTCAAGGACGTCAAGGTGGCGCCGGAAGGTTTGGATGCGTTCTTCAAGAAAGACCCTGCCCACTACAAGCTTGCCGAGCAACGCCAGGTCCGCTACGTGATGATCGATCCCGACCAGGTGCGAGCGCAGGTAAATGTGACGGAGGGGGAATTGCGCGAGTACTACGCTCAGCATCTGTCCGACTATCGTGTGCCCGACCGCGTCAAGGTCGCCCACATCCTCTTCAAGACGACGGGCAAGACGCCGGCGGAAGTGGCCACCATCGAAAAGACGGCGGCCGATGTGCTGAACCAAGTCCGGGCGGGCGGCGACTTTGGCGACCTGGCCAGGAAATTTTCCGAAGACACCACCGCCCAGGCGGGCGGGGAACTCGGATGGCTCGTGCACGGGCAGACGGTGGCGAATTTCGATTCCACGGCTTTTTCCTTGAAGCCCGGCGAAGTGAGCGGTTTGGTCAAGACCGAGTATGGCATCCATATCATCAAAGTTGAGGAAAAGCAGTCCGCGCATTTGCAGTCCTTTGACGAGGTCAAGAATTCCATTCGCGGCGATATCGAGAAGCAGCGGGTGGCCGACGCCCAGGAGAAATTGGCCGTCACCCTGGAAACGCAACTTAAGGCGAATCCGCAACAGTTTGACGACATTGTCCGCAAAGCCGGACTGGTGCCCCGAATGACGCCGTTGTTCAAATTCAACCAGCCGGTTCCCGACCTCGGCAAAAGCGACGCGCTTGAGAACCTGACATTCCAGCTTCGCCTGAACGAAGTCGGCACGCGCGTCACAGTTCCCCGGGGAGAGGCGATTATCCAGTTGGTCCAAATCGTTCCCGAGCACATTCCCACGCTCGAGGAAGTGCGCCCGCAGGTGGAAGAGGACTATCGCCACGAGCAGTCCATCGCGCTGGCTCAGGACAAAGCCAAGAAACTCGTGGAGCTGGCAAGGACTCAGGACTTTGACAAGGCGGCGAAGTCCCTGGGGCTGACTGCCAAAGAAAGCAAAGACTTCAGTGAAAATGAGTACGTGGAAGGCGTGGGCAGCGGTTCGCAGCTAACCGGGGCGTTCACGCTGGACCCCGGGCAACTGAGCGGCGTCATTCCCATTGGCGCCAACCAGGTGTTGTTCAAGGTGGTCGCGCGCACGCCCGCCAATGAAGCGGATTTTCCCGCCCAGCGCGACCAGATCCGCGAGGAGTTGCTGGACCAGAAACGCGACCTGCAATTTGAGATCTATCGCCAGAACCTTAAGGACCAGTACATCCGCTCCGGCCAATTGAAGATAAACGAAGCCGGCATGAAGCAGTTCCTGGCTTCCTACCAGGCGGAGTAGCGCGAGCGAGTGCAGAAGGTGTCAGGTGCCAGGTGTCAGGTGTCAGGGTTTTGTTGACACTTGGCACCTGGAATCTAACGCCTCTATGATCTAAGCATCAGGTATAGGGCGTCACGTATCAGACGTTGGGATTTGACTGATACCTGACACCTGACACCTGATACCTGACACCTCCTCTGCGGAGTCCGCCCCGTGGTTCCGTTGCCCGACCAGCCCAGTGCCGCCCCCCGCCAACAAACTTCTGAGAGAATCATCGAGCCCGCCTGCGCCGTGGTTCCCGCCGGGGATTTCCTGATGGGTTGCGAGCAGGGCCGAGATGAGGAACGCCCCGTGCATGGCGTTTGGGTGGATGCTTTTGAGATGGCAATTTACCAGGTGCGCAACCGGGACTTCGCCGTTTTCATGCAAGCCACCGGGCACCCGGCCCCGCCCAACTGGGAGCAGCCCGGTTTCGACGACCCCGACCATCCGGTGGTCTCCGTCAGTTGGGTCGAAGCGCAGAAGTACTGCCAGTGGCTGGAGAGCTTGACCGGCCGCCATTATCGCCTGCCTACCGAGGCGGAATGGGAACGCGCCGCGCGCGGCGGCCACGAGGGCTGGCTTTATCCTTGGGGTGACGACCCGCCTCAAGCGCGCCCCGAGTATCAGCAGCGCTGGGGCGGGGAAGTGCGCGGCCCGTTGCCCGTGGGGCAGGGCGCGCCGAATCCTTACGGAATTTACGATCTGTGTGAGAACGTGCATGAATGGTGCGCGGATTGGTATCAAGCGGATTACTACGCGCAGTCGCCGCGGCACAATCCCTCGGGACAGGTGGCGGGCGAGCGTCGAGCCTCACGGGGAGGCTCCTGGCGGCACCACATCAAGGTAAGCCGCGTGGCCGCCCGCTCCAGCATTCCCCCGGCCTTTCAATATGCGGACTATGGATTTCGAGTGGTGCGCGGGGAGGCTTGATGCTGCGGCGTGATTTCCTGGCGCGACTCGCGGTGGCCGCCGGGTCTGCCGGGCTCGGGCGCGGCGGAAATCCGCTCCTCGACACCACGCAGAGGCACGCGTCTCCCAGCGCTTCGGCCAAGCTGGAACGAATTTCCATATCCACCTGGAGTCTCCACAACTACTTTCGCGCGACGCGCCGCAGCGATTTCAACCTACCCGGCCCGATGCTGGCGCTGCTCGATTTCCCCGAAATGGTCGTCGACAAGTACCAGGTGCACCACTTTGAATTCTGCACCCCGCACTTTGCCTCCACGGAGCCGGCCTATTTGCGGGAGATCCGGTATGCGCTGGTGCGCACGCGTTCGACCATCGTGAACATGCCCGTGGATATCAAGGAGTGTGGGCGCGAGGGAACGTTTTCCGACCCGGACCGGAAGCTGCGCAGAGCGGCCCTCGACGCCGTGAAGCCCTGGGTGGACGTGGCGCACACGCTGGGGGTGAGATCGGTGCAGGTCGGTCCCGGCAAGGTGGATCCCAAGAACCTGGCGCGCACCGCCGAATCCTACCAGGCCCTCGCGGCTTACGCGCAAGCCAGGGGCGTCCGCGTGGTGGTGGAGAATCATGGCGGCTTCGGCACCGAGCATCCGGAGGAATTGGTGAAGCTTCTCAAGCTGGCCGGCCCCGGACGCATCGGCGCGTTGCCGGACTTCGCCAACTTTCCCGATGAACCCACGCGCGAGAAGGGACTAAAGATGTTCTTCCCTTACGCGTCAACGGTGTGCCACGTCCAGGGCCTGGAATTCGCCGCGGACGGAACTGAGAAGGGGTACGACTTCCCCCAAGCGATGCAGATTGCCAAGAGGGCGGGCTTCCGCGGAGTCTACTCGATTGAATTCGACGGCCCTGGCGACCCTTATGCCGGCATCCAGAAAACCTTGGATGAATTGCTGAAGTATTTGTGAGGATTTCAATGCCCGGAATTAATCGTCGCAGTTTTCTCGGAGCAGCTTCGCTTATGGGGCTGGCTCTCCCGCCGGAAGCGGCATTCCCCGTCGCGGAGAAGACTGCGGCTTCTGCGCCTCAGACCTCCGTCAAGTTAGCACCCTTGTCGGAATGGGACGCGCAGCTCGGGTTTGCATTGGATCCTCCAGTTCAAGAATGGCAGCCTCAGCCCTCCGGCGATGAGAATCAATCCGCCTTCGTGGGCGGCGGTTATCACCTGGTCGTCGATTATCAGCGCCCGGAGCCTCACCTCGTTACCTTTCGCTTTCGTTTGGGCCGCGAAGACGGCCACCCGTTCGTAGTCCATGGCTATTCCCTCAGATCTCGAAAGGTCTTCACGGACATTTATCAGTTTTGGAGCTATCGCCAGGGGCAACCAGAGCTTCAGGGAGAGTTTGACGTTTACACGCGCGGGCTGGCGTCGGGAGACAACTTTGCCCGGACTTACGCGGCGAACACCGGTATTCCCCTCGCCCTCTGCGCCAACCGGGAAGGGCGAATCCGTTTTGCCTTCGGCTTGCTCGATCAAATTGAAGCCACCGGCCTGCGCATGAAGAACTATTCGCTCGGCCTTTCGGAGAGGGGCGAAGGCTTGAACTACGAGTTCGAGTATGTAAAGCCCTTGGGCTATTCCCTGCAACGCTCGGAACTTATCGACGGCGCTTATTTCGACCTGCGGGGAGAGGATTGGTTCGCTACTCTCCGGCGGTACAGTGAGTGGGCAGCGCAAGACGATAAGATCGGTGTGGTGAAGCCTCCCTCGGTTGCCTTTGAGCCGATTTGGAATTCCTGGTATCCCTTCGGTTTCGACATCACCCAAGAGAGCATTGAGAAGAATGCGGAGTTTTGCCACAAAGTGGGGATTAAGAATATTTCGATTGATGCGGGCTACCAGGAGCAGCTTACCGGCGGCTTGGGAACGGCGCAGGATTTCGCGCAGTTCGAGGACCACACCGGCGACTGGACGGCGGACAAGAAGAAATTTCCGGATTTCCGCGAACTGGTGGAGCGCATTCACCAGCAGGGGCAGATCGCCACGGTATGGGTTGCGCTCTTCATGGTGGGAAAGAAAACCGCAGCCTACCAGCAGGTGCGCGGAATGCTGAGGCAAGATACTCCCGGGAAGGAGCGGAGCTATCTTTGTCCCTGCCACCCCGATACCCCTGCCTATCTGGCGCGCACTTTCTCAAAGCTGGCACGTGACTACGACTTGGACGGTTTCTGGCTCGACTTCATGGACGGCAGTCACACGCCCTGCCACAGTGCACATCCGCATTTCACCCCCTCGGCGGGGGAAGGCTATAACGCCTGCCTGGGTGCGGTTCGCGATGCGCTGGTGAAGTTTAAGCCCGACTTTCTCATGGAAACCCGCATGCCGATGGCCAACCTCAACGGCAAGCAGTTTTACAATGTCATGGAAACCACGGACATGCCGTTTGATCTGGATCTGAATCGCAGCCTGGGAGTGGTGGTGCGGGCATACGCGCAGGGTTTGGCATGCAAGATCGACCCCATGCAATGGCATATTCGCGAATCCGATGAGAACGTCGGGGTGTGCTGCGCCACGACGACGCTGAGCGGCGTCCCGGTGTTCGGCGTGGATTTCCGGCTTCTGCCGGAGTCGCACCTGCGCGTGGTGGCGGCCTGGATGCAATTCTACCGCGAGCATCAGAGTGAGCTTTGGCAGGGCCATTTCCAACCAGTGGGCTTTGGCCACTTGTCTCCCCAAGTGCAGATTCAGGGGGACAAATCCACGTATCTGTACGTGGGTTCATCGGCAACCGCGCCCGCCAACGTTGGCAGCAGCGGCTCCATCTACCTCATTAACGCTTCTGACCAGGACCGCGTGGCCCTTTATCTCGACAACATGAGCCCTGGCCAATGGCAGGTGGCCCTGCGAAATTGCTATTTGGAGAAGGTATCGGAATCCTTGCTGGAAGTGAAAGCAAGCACTTACGCATTCGATATGCCGATCCCCCGAGGCGGGCTGGCAGAGTTGCGCAAGAAGGCCTGAGTTTGGCACCGGCCTCATTCGTCTTAAGGCGATAAAATCAAGACGTAGGGACGGTTCGCGAACCACCTCTCCTTCCACCCGCATTTTTGTTCGGGAGTGTTACGTGATTCGTTTAAGATTTGCCCCCATCCTTAGTGTGTTGTTCTTAGGTTTGTCCGCAACATTGCCAGCCTCCGACTTTTATGTTTCTCCGCAGGGTTCGGATCGCAACCCTGGCAACAAGGGAAAGCCCTTTGCCACGCTGGAACGCGCGCGCGACGCGGCTCGCTCCGCGCAGCATGAATCCGCGGTCACCATTTGGCTGAGGGGCGGAACCTATACGCGGTCCAGCACCTTTGTGCTCAGCGCTGCGGACAGCGGGACTGCCTCCGCGCCCGTGGTCTACCGGGCTGTGCCCGGTGAGACCGCGCGCATATTTGGTGGCAAGGCCATCCGTGGATTCAGGAAGTGGCGCGGATCGATTCTCCAGACCAACTTGCGGCGGCAGGGTGTGACCGACTTTGGGCAGATGACTTCGCGCGGCTTCAGCCGGACGCACGTTGCCGGGCTCGAACTTTTCTTCGCCGGGCGTCCCATGACTCTGGCGCGTTGGCCCAACCGGGGTTGGGCGCACATCAACGCCGCAACCCCCGAGAAGGCCACCGACCGATTCGCCTTTGATGGCGACCGCCCGGCGCGCTGGGTCAAGTCCCCTGACGTGTGGGTTTATGGCTACTGGACTTACGACTGGGCCGACAGTTACGAACATGTGGCTTCCATCGACATGGCGACGCACACTCTCCGCACCGATCCGCCCACGCCCCCGTACGGCTACAAGGCCGGGCAGCGTTGGCGGGTGGTGAACGTTTTGGAAGAGTTGGACGAGCCCGGCGAGTGGTACCTCGATCGTGGCGCGGGGATTTTGTATTTCTGGCCGCCTGCTCCCATCCGCTCGGCGGAGGCGGTGGTATCTTTGCTTGACAAGCCATTAATAGCCATTAATGGGGCGTCTTACGTAGAGTTCCGCGACCTCCATTTCGAAGTCACGCGCGGGGATGCCATCCTCATCACCGGCGGGTCGCATGACATTATTTCCCACTGCCAAATTGTCAACATCGGGAACCGCGCGGTTTCGATCGAGGGAGGTTCGCAGAACGGCGTGGAAGACTCCGAGATTCGCAACACCGGCGATGGAGGCATTTTGCTGGAAGGCGGCGACCGGGAAACCCTGAGTCCCGGCGGGCATTTTGCCGTGCGCAATCACATCCATGATTTCAGCCGCTGGTCGCGCACTTACGCCCCGGCGATTCTGATGCGCGGCGTTGGCAATCGCGCCGTCGGAAACACCATCGACCATGCTCCGCACAACGCCATCCTCGTCAACGGCAACGACCACCTGATTGAGAGCAACGACCTGCACAGCGTCGCCATGGAGACGGGCGATGTGGGCGCTTACTACCTGGGCCGAGATTGGACGGAGCGCGGCAATACCGTGCGGGGCAATTTCTTTCACAACCTGGGCATCGGTGATGTGAATGCCGTCTATCTGGATGACTGCGCGAGCGGTTCGATCATTACCGGCAATGTCATCCGGGGGGCGCATCGGGGCGTGATGATCGGCGGCGGACGGGATAATTTCGTTGCCGGCAACAAGTTCCTGGATTGCGATATCGCGGTTCACTTCGATGCGCGAGGCCTGGGCTGGGCGCACACCTGGTTCGACGGCAGCGACACGACCCTTTTCGACCGACTGCGCGCGATGCCCTATCAGCAGGAGCCCTGGCGAAGCCGTTATCCGCAGTTGCTGACGCTCACCCGCGATGACCCGGCGGTTCCGAAGGGCAATGTCATTCGCGACAACCAGGCTTGGTGCCAAACCTGGATTGCTTATTACGATCACATGACGGAACGTAATCTTACCTTGATCAATAACTCAACAAGTATACCGCCCGCGCCGTGGGATCCCGCCCGGGTGAAGGGAATCGGCCTTGACATCGACACGCCGGTTATCGTCCGCCGTTTGACTCGCCTCAGCCCCACGAGCGCGAAACTGACGATGGAGAACCAGGGGCGGAGCGCGGCCTCGGGCGTCTTTGACGTTTGGATTGATCCGGAGGCTGCCGCCATGCTGCGCACCCCGGCAGCCATCCCGTTCAATCTCCAGCCCGGCGAGCAGCGCGAGGTCCTGATTGAAATCGATCGCCCCGCGCCCGTGGTGCTGGGAGTGGAATTGCGCGGTGAGGGCCTGGCGCCGGAAGGAATCCGCATGGAACAGCATCAACCCCGGCGCCCTTGAGCAGTGCGGGAAATCGCAGCATTCATTTCAAGGAGGCATTCATGTTGACAAGACGCAGGCTGCTGGATCTTGTGGGCAAAGGGCTGGTGGTGGCGGGGCCCGCGGGCACATTGCTAAAGGGTGCGGGACGGGCTTCTTCCCTTACCGAGGATCACGCCGAACCTGCCGAAGCGCAGGAATCCGCCTCCACCGCCGCAGCAGGGCAGAATCACTCCCGCCGCCCGCCACGCTTCAACGATGGCCGCGACTGGTTCCTGCAAAAGCGCTTCGGATTGTTCACCCACTGGGGCATCTTCTCCGTGGCCGGATGGGATTCCGAGGAGATGTACCTGAAGGGGATGACGCGCGCCGAGTACGCGCCGTATATGCACAAGTTCAATCCCCTCAAGTTTGACCCTGACGCCTGGCTGGATTTGGCCGAGCAAGCGGGAATGGAGTACATCACCATCACCACCAAGCACATTGATGGTTTCTGCATGTGGAACACGCGGGAGACCAGCTACAACGTCATGAACACGCCCTATGGCAGAGACACGCTGAAGATGCTGGCTGACGCCTGCCATCGCCGAAACTTTCCCCTCTGCCTCTATCATTCCATCGTGGATGAGCACAACCCGATCTATCCCAATGCCGGACGGCCTTACGAACTGCCGGTCCCCGAGCCGGGAGACGAACCCGACCAGGAAAAGTACCTGGCCTTGTTGAAGCGCCAAGTGAAGGAACTGTGTACCAACTACGGCGAGATCCACGGATTTTGGTGGGATGTCAATGTGATGGGCGTCAAGGATCCTTCCTTCAACAATTTGATTCGCTCGCTTCAGCCCAATGCCGTGATCAACAACCGGGGCTTCGACGACGGCGACTACGGCACGCCGGAGCGCGACTGGGACAACTCGGTGAACACCGAATTGTATTTCCAAAGGAGGGTCGAGGCGTGCCAGTCGGTGGGGTACCAGGGATGGGGCTACCGCGCCAATGAGGACTACTACTCGCTTCCTTACTTAATCCGTAGCATTCACAAGATCATGGCCAAAGGTGGGAATTATCTGCTCGACGTAGGCCCCAAGCCCGACGGAACGATAACCGAGGAAGCCGCCTCGCTCCTGCGGCAGATTGGCAAGTGGTATAAGTCCGTGAAAGAGTCCTTTGTGGATGTGGATGCCGCCAGCATGTTGACGAAAAATCGCAACGTGCTGCTGACCCAGCGCGGCGACACGCTGTATGTACATCTTTTTAAAGAACAGGAAACTCCTGCCGTCTACTTGCCCCTCATTACCGCCCTGCCGCTAAGGGCGACGCTGCTCAATACCGGGGAGAAAGTGGAATTCGAGGTTCTCGCCACGCCTCGGCTGGCCCGGCAAAAACCGAATCATTGCCTGCGATTAATGAACCTGCCGGTCAGTGGCCCAGCCAGCGTGGGGCTGGTGGTGAAACTGGAGTTTGATCATCTGGGGGGCGTAGCGCGGCGAGGGCCTGGCGCCCGAGGGAATCCGGATGGAAGAGCATCATCCCCGCAGCCATTAATTTGAAGTGCGGCAGCTTGCCGCCGCTTGCCTCCATCCCGAGATTGCTCGCCGCCTGCCGAAAGTTGACTCATGGTCATGAGTCAAATATACTCAGACTATGGCTAAACGACTGCAAGTCATCCTCAAGGATCCCGAATACCGTGAGATTAAGCGCGCCGCGCGCTCTCGCCAAATGTCCATTGCGGAATGGGTCCGACAGGCGCTCGGTCAGGCACATCGCCATGAGCCGGTGGGCAGGGTCGGCAAGAAGCTGGAAGTCATCCGCGCCGCAGCACGATGCGATTATCCCACGGGTGACATCGAGCGCATGCTGGCGGAAATCGAGATGGGGTACGGATCGGGTGCGCACTCGTGATTCTGGTCGATTCGAACATCCCAATGTATCTCGTCGGCTCACCTCACCCCCACAAGAGCGACGCACAGCGATGGCTCGAACAACTGGTCAATGACCGCCGGCGCCTCGTCACCGACGCCGAGGTCCTGCAAGAAATCTTGCATCGATACGTCGCCATCGACCGACGGGACGCCATCCAACCGGCGTTCGATGCTCTGCTCGGCGTCGTCGATCAGGTGCTTGACGTTACGCGGACCGCCGCCGAGCGAGCCAAGGAGATAGTCCTGGGACATCGTCGGCTGTCGGCGCGTGATGCTGTCCATCTGGCCGTCATGGAACAACATGGAATCAGTCAAATCTTGAGTTTTGATTCAGGTTTTGATGGGTTCCCGGGTATCTCTCGACTGTCGTAACCTCTTGAATTCTCAATCCGCGATTTGCGCCTTCCGCTCGTGCCACGCTAAGACCCGTGGAGTAAGGGCCCACTCTACTTGGACGTATCAACGGCCTAACTGGACAAATGAAATCTCGTTGCCTCTCCAATGGTCCCATCGTGGGCTGTTGGCAGTATTGTTTGGGGCACGCTGGCGAAGACCCCTCGCCTTGAGGTCTGAGATTTCCGGGAAAAGAATCCCTAAAAGAGGTTGACGCAGAGGGCCCAGAGAATGGCTCACAGAGAGCACGGAGAAAAGCCGAGGTCTTCTCCGCGTTCTCTGTGCTCAGCGATTTATCCTCCGTGAACTCTGTGTGAAATGCTCTTAAGCCTTCGTTGGAGCGCCCGTGCCTTGCAAATTACACCTCTACCTTCTGTCCCAGGGTTTTGACTTCGGCGGGTGCGCCGTCTAGAATGGTTCTGACAGGGGCCAAGTAGCCACGCACACCATGAAAATCGCGATTCTGCATCCATCCTATGAAGGATCGAGTGCACCCTTTAGCAAACTCGACCCGCCCTGTGATCCGTCCGTGTACCTTCCGGACTGCGATTGCGCTCACTTCCAAATCCAGAAAGCTACGGCGGTGCGGCAGGTGATCCAGATTGCCCGCGAGGGCTTCGACGTGGCGATCAACCTCTGCGATGGGGCGTGGGACCAGGACACGGCGGGCATCGAAGTGGTTCAGGCGCTCGAGCGGATGAACATCGCCTTTACCGGCGCGGGATCGTCGTTTTACGATCCCTCGCGCGAAGCCATGAAGATGGCATGCCACTCCGCGGGCGTTAACTTCCCGGCTTATGTGATGGCGCGCCAGCTTCGCGACGTGAATCGCGCCGTGCGCGACCTACGCTTTCCGCTGCTGGTGAAACACCCACAGGGATACGCGAGCGCGGGACTTTTCCGGAGCAGCCTCGTGGCCGGCGCGGAGGCGTTGCGGCGGGAGGCAGAACGGACCATCGCCGAATATGGCGCCGCGCTGATCGAGGAGTTCATCGAAGGGCGGGAATTTACGGTGCTGGTGGCCGAACCGCGCCACGCGGACGAAGAGGCCTGGGCCCTGGAACCCGTGGAGTTTCTTTTTCCGCCCGGTGAGTCGTTCAAGCACTTCGACCTGAAGTGGAAGGATTACGAATTAATGGAGACGCGCAGGGTTACGGACCCGCCCCTGGCGGCGCGCCTGTGGGAGGCCGCGGCCTTGACCTTCGCGGCGCTGGGCGGTTCCGGGTTTGGAAGGTGCGATTTCCGCATGGATGGAGCGGGGACGATCTACCTGCTCGAGATCAACCCGAATTGCGGGCTGTTCTATCCCGAAGGCCAGTACGGCAGCGCCGATTTCATTCTCGCGAGCGACCCGGCGGGGCATCGTGGATTTTTGAAGCACCTGCTGGCCTGCGCCCTCCGGCGGCGCGACCGCGCGCGCCGGGTATGGGAATTGCAATTCTCACCCGCTCGCGGCTTTGGCATGTTCGCCGCGCGGGTGATTCGCGCGGGCGAAATTTTGGAGCGTTACGAAGAGCGACCACAGACACTGGTTTCGCGCCAGCAGGTAGAGCGGCACTGGCGGGGATTGCGGCGGCAGTGGTTCGACCAGTACGCCTGGCCGGTGACGGCGGACCTGCACGTTCTCTGGAGCGAGAATCCGGACGATTGGCGTCCCATCAATCACGCTTGCGATCCCAACACCTGGCTGGAAGGTTTGAATCTGGTGGCGCGGCGAGACATCGCGGAAGGCGAGGAATTGACCGCCGAATACGCCACCTTCTGTGGGCCTTCGATGGCGGGGTTCGAGTGCCAGTGCGGGGCGGCAGATTGCCGCGGGGTCATCCTCGGCACCGACTATCTGCTGCCGGAAATCCGCCAGCGCTACAGCGGCCATGTTTCGGACTTCGTGCGGGCGGCCTGGCTCAACCCCGCGTCGCTCAACGCCTCACCGGATGGGCGGCGGCCCTTTGAGCTCGTGCGGCACAGCTCCGGTTACGGCCTCGCCGCCCGCCGAGCTTGGCGAGCCGGGGATACGGTAGCGGAGCTCACCTGGGGAAATCGCCAGAGCCGGCCGACGCGCTGGACCCTACAGATTGGCCCCGAGGAACACGCGGAGCCCCTTCCCTTCGAGCTCCGCTACGTGAACCATTCGTGTTCGCCTAATGTGCTGTTCGATATCGATGCCGGAAGACTGCGCGCGCTGCGCGATATCGCCCCCGGCGATGAGCTGCATTGCTTTTACCCCGCCACCGAGTGGGAGATGGCGGAACCGTTCGAATGCCATTGCGGATCGAGCGCGTGCGTGGGCTCGATCACCAGCGCCGCGCAAATGCCGCGAGCCGCGCTGGAAGGTCAGGCGCTGTCCGGCTCGATTCGCTCGAAACTGCTGGATCGCCTGCCGGCGGATCAGGCTTGCTCTTGAAAGCGATGGGCACATCGTTTCCACCCGGGCTCGCCATCAGCAGGCAAGCCTTAACACAGAGCGCGCGAAGCATCTCAGCGACCTCTGTTTTAAGGCTCTTCTGGACGCAGTGAGAGGTTTGCCAAGACGACAGGGATTTACGCTATGGGATTGCGGAGCTATCCGGCGCGGAGCGGGATTACCCTGTACTAACTGCTTGGCAAGGGTGGTCTCACCGCTAGGCGATGTGCCTGTAGAGCAGCCTACCGGACATGGTCAATAGACCAACGGGCATATGGGCAAAGATACGCTGCGCGAAATGCATAGAATGCGCATCGCCTATCTTGGGGGCAGGCGAAGTACAAATTCTTTCGTAGGCGAGCACTGACCGGGTCATACCAAAGTGGTCTTTGAAACTAGCGAGTCCTTCATTCGCGATATCTGAGCGGCCAAAATCAAAGGTCTGCATTCCCCCTTCTTTCGCCGCCCGGATTGTCTTCCATACCAAGAACGGCACGCTGCCGAGATGGTGATAACGCGCGTCGGAGCAGCCGTACTTATAGACCAGCGTAGCGAGATGGCGGAGGGTCAAACTACTTGCGACCGGCCGTTGCCGGCAGTGGACCACGCGAATGGTAACGCGGTCACCCAGATAGGTCAGCAGGTTGCGAAACCATTCGATCGGTTGCGGAGGCAACTTGTGACGCCGGCGGGTGAGCACCATAAGGTGGTAAAATTTCCTTAGAAGCTCTTCCGAACGTCCCTCTTCGTAACTGAGGGCTTCACGTCGGGCGCGTCGAATCCTTCTTTGGATGGAATCTTTATGAAACCCACGAAAGAGGTGTTCGAGGGGGGGGCGCAAATCCAGGACATGAAAGCAGAACAAATCGCTTTTATGCACGCAGGGTTCCGCCGACAGATCTGACCTTAGCGGGCGAATCTCGACGTACTTGAGTTTTTCTTCCTCCAGGGCATGTTGCAAAGAACTGAGGATTTCTCTCAGTTGCTCGGTTCTTTCCACGAGGGGCTCGCAATGGTCGGCAAAGGGCAATGACACCAGCCGCCGCCCGGTCAGCCAACTTCTGATCCGACAGAAGACGATTCCATTGGTCAACGTGGCCCCGGGAGGGGAGGTCGTATAGACGATGGGTTTATAACCATGCGTCCGCTGCAACGCCTTCAGCCAGCCGGTGGTGTGAAAGACGGATGCGTGGGGGTGGCGCTGGCCAAGCTCTTCCCAGCGCGGATCCTCTAACGGATTGAAACTATAAACTGGCATCACTGGTGACGGATTTTGGTAAAGACCCCTATCTGGATCTTCTAAGTATTAAGGCGAAAAATCAAGGAGAATTTTGCGCAAGAGCAAAATGTTTTTTAGCGTGAATCCACGTTGCAGCCTTGGGGATTCGGTACAGGCCACCTCGGGGGTTCCAAGCACAATGAACGTCAACCTGCTTTTCAGTACGCAAAAAGGAAGCCGGAGCCTAATTCTGCCTGAAAAGGGATAACTCTGCGCTCCGACATCTTTTATTCATGCGCGGCGATGCGCACGGCGGCGACTCGCTCGATCCTCTCCCGCAGGACGGGTTCGCGCGTCAGCAGTTGTAGGAATTGATCGCGCTGGAGGCTCAGGCAGACGCAAGGTCCTATGGTTCGCACCGTGGCGTTTCGGGGTTCCTCGCTGAGCAGCGCCATTTCGCCGAAGTAATCGCCGTCGGAAAGCTTCGCCAGGACCTGCTGGGAGTCCTCCCGAATCACCTCGACGGTGCCGTGGGCAATGATATACATCCTGTCGCCCGCATCGCCCTGGCGGAAGATCTCGCGGCCGCCGTCGAAGCGTTCGGTCGCGAACCAGGTGGTCAGTTCCGCCCGTGTCGTCTCGCTGGCGTCGGCGAGAAGGGGTATCCCGGCGAGCAATGCCCCATCGACGCTGGCGCGTCCCGTGGCGGCTTCCACGTGGACACCGGACTGCTTGTTCCACAGGCGCGCATAGAGACCGTTGCGAGCGAGCAGTTCGTCGTGCGTTCCGGATTCGGCCAGTTTGCCTTGGTCCATGACGAAGATGCGGTCCATATTGACGGCGGTGCGCAGGCGGTGCGTGACCGAGATCACCGTGCGCCCGCGCGCCAGCCGCTCGAAAGTGGCATTAAGGGCCGATTCCGTCGCCGGGTCCAGCGCGGAAGTGGCTTCGTCGAGGACCAGAATCGACGGATCGCGCAACATCGCCCGCGCGATGGCGATGCGCTGGCGCTGTCCTCCGGAGAATCGGCTGCCGCGTTCTCCGCATACCGTGTCATAGCCTTGGGGCAGGCTGGCGATGAAGTCGTGGATTTCCGCCGCCCGCGCCGCGGCTTCGATTTCGCTGTCACTGGCGCCAGGTTTTCCCAGCCGGATGTTCTCGCGCACGGTGGTGTTGAAGAGGACGCTCTCCTGGAATACCACCGAGGTCAGCGCGCGCAGGGAGATTTGTTTCGCGTGCCGGAGGTCGGTGCCATCGTGGAGCACGCCGCCGCCATTGGGATCGTAAAACCGCAACAGCAGATTCAACACCGTGCTCTTACCCGAACCACTGGGTCCCACGAAAGCCACCGACGCCCCGCAGGGGATGCTGAGGCTGACGCCATCCAGATGGCGGCGCTCACCGGAATAGCTGAACTCAACATTCTGCAATTCCAGCGCCTCCCGCAGAGGGGCCAGCTCCACCGCCCCGGGAATGTCCTCGATCCCCGGCTTCTCCTTCAGCAGCTCGTCAATCCGGATGACGCCACCGCTCGCACTGATCAGGTTGGGCGTGTATTGCGCCAGATACATAAACGAGTAACTCAGCGAAACAAACAGCGCCTGGAAGGCAGCGAAGGTGCCGATGGTAATGGCGCCGCGGAACGCCAGATATCCGGAGATTCCCATCACGATGACCTGGAGCAACAACGTGCCAAGGCTCGCCGAGCGCTCCATGAGCGAGGTCATGAAGCGCTGCCGAAGGCCGGCGCCGAACAACCGCTTGTTGCCCTCCCGAAACCGGGCAACGATCAAATCCTGCAAGTTGAAGGCGCGCACGGCGGCCGGAGCCATGAGCGTTTCCTGGAGCGACGACATCATGCGGCCTTCCTGTTCCTGCTTGGCGACGCTCGCTTCCGTTGCCCGCTTGGAGAACAAACGCGGGCCCAGGACGCAAAGCGGACAGAGGAGAATTCCGAGGGTCGCCAGACGCCACTCCAGCGTAAACACCAGCACGGCAGAGAGCAGCAGATCCATGAACGGTTGCAATCCCCACGCCACGCCTGCCGTGAGACCGCTTTCCACGGCGCCGATGTCGTTGGAGAAACGCGACATCACGTCGCCGGCTTCGGTGGTGGCATAGAAGGACATGGAGAGCCGTTGCAGATGCTCGAACATCCGCTGCCGCAGCGAGGCGACGATTTCGCCGGTGATTTTCGTGTAAAGATAGTCACGCCCTACCGAAGTGGCCGTAACGATTACGGTGCTCGCCGCCAGCGCTCCCAGGATCAGGACCATCATGCGCTGGTTGTGGCCCAGCAAGGCGCGATCGATCAGGAACTTCACGCTCAGAGGAATCTGGGCGTTGAAGAACATTTCAAGCACCGACGCCAAGATGACAGGGATCAGGCATACTCGGTACGGCCGGAAGTATTTGAGTAGTGGGCGCAGCAATTTTCACTCCTGACCCGCATTACAGTTGATTTCGACTGCGGTAAGGGGTCAGCACGGAGAGCTGTTCCATCTCTCCACAATGACTGCCCTCATGGCCGGGTGTGCTCCCGCAGGTAGCCGCGCAGGTTCAGGCGGCAGGAGGCGATTTCGGTCGCGCCTGCGAGCGCCGCTTGCACCGCTTCCTTCTCCGCCACCAGCGGCCAGAGCGGTTGTGGCTGACCGGCTATGAGCGGGAAAGCCTCCCGTACAATGCCGTCCCATCGGTCGGCGTGGGCGTAGATGTCCGCTCCGCTAACGGTGCTGCGGCATTGGCTCGTCCGGCAACGGCACTCAAAAGTGCCTTCCAGGTTCAGTGTGGCGTAATCGTCGGTCAATTCCTCGCCGGGTTGGATGTCCTTAATGGCCATCTCAAAGTTGTACCCGGCACTCAGGCAGGTGGGGGCACATGAATGGTTGACGTAGCGCGCCAAGTCCCAGCAAAGTACGTACTCCCCGCGGCCGTTCACGAACGAGTACTTCTCCAGAACCTTGGTCAGGATTGGCCCGAGACTATTCAAGCGTTGCGGCGTGAAGACCTGATCGAGTTCGTCCTGTGCCCACGTGATGGTGCCCTTGGGAATGAGGCGGGTTGCCACCACCCCAAAGCCGATATCGGGGTGGATGAAGCGCAATTCGGTGTCGGGATGAATCATAGCCCCAGTTTCACCATCGAAGTGCCGGCCCCTCCAAAAGCAGCATCGATGTTCACTGCAACGGACAGATCGAGGACGTGGCCTCGCATAACCAATTCTTTGAAATCTCTTGAAATGCGTTTTACCCTGAACTGTCAGGCGTATTTAGGAAAGATATACCAATCCGCATCCGCTTTGCAAGGCCGAGCTGAGTAATTTAGAACTCGTGCCCGATAACTCCCCGCTCATCGTGTTGCCTTGGTGCTAGCGGTCTGGCCCCGGGTGTGGACCCTGAAAATCCGAGCAACACGGTTTTTCCGCCGGCCGGAATTCCATCAACTCCACGCGGGTAAGGTCCGGATCGTAGAGGTTAAGCTGCCATTTGCCATCCCTTCCGATCTTCGGTTGCCCAGTGCCTTGTTGGTGCCAGCCGTTCGATTCCAGCTTGGCGGCCGTTTGTTGCATGTTCTCCACGCCGAGGGAGACGTGGTTCATAACTCCCATCTGCCGCGGGTTGGGTTGGGCGGGGGCGTTGAGCATGTATTCCAGCCAATCGGTGCCGTCGGGGACTTGCATCGCGCACCAGTCGGTGCGGCCGGGTTGCATCCCTCCATACCAGTAGACATGAAATCCCAGGATGTCGTGATAGAAAGCGTCTTCAATCCCCCGATCGCGAACAATGAATCCGGCGTGGATCAGGCGGCGGGAAACAGCTTCGGCAGCGGGCTTCTCCTCTCCCTTCGCGCGCTCGACGAACTCGATGGTGTGGCCATCGGGATCCTTCACCCGAAAGGTGCGGCTTCCATCCGGCCAGTGCTCCGTGGTCTCGGGCACTGTCACTCCTTTTTTCGCCAGATAGCGCTGCAGCGCCGTGAGGTTGTCCGTCGCAAACGCCACGTGGTCCATCCGGTCGACAGCTTGAGGGTCAGGAGCGCTACTGTACCCCAGCCACTGCTTGCCGACGCTGTATCGCAGGGTTTCTCCCGGCTCCAGCGGATTCGCGGGGAGAAGACGCAACACAACGCGATAAAGATGGGAGACGCCTTCCGGCGCGGTCGTGTAAAACGCCACATGATCGATGCCGGTAATCTTCGGCCGGTCCGTCGCCTCCTGCCCGCCGAGGGCCAAGCTGGCGATCCCCAACAGTGCCAATAAAAGTGTGCATCTCATGGAATCCTCTCCTCCCTCCGCCCAGAGGACGAGGGGATTTAGGGGGGGCGCGACTGTTTTTCTTTTTGAGCTGCAGGCTCCTTGGACAAGGCGATTCTCTGCTTTTCCGTCAGCATTTCGTCCGGGTGGTAATGGTGCAGCCCGCGGATGACTTTGCCTTGCGGGTGGTTCCGCAGTTGGTAAATGTAGGGCCGGGGCGGGAAGCCCTTTTTCTCGTCGAATATTTCATAATACTGGTCTTCATACTCGATTGTAATCAAGCGGTCCCAACCCGGCTTGGGCCGGCAGGAAGCGATAACCAGGTCATAACTGATGCCCTTACAATGCTGGACCTCATCGAGCACGCGCGGGCCAAGCTGGCGTTCCTTCCGCGCTTCTCCGGCCCGGTTCAGTCCCCATGCGATCAAGTAGAGAGGCATCGTCCCCACACATTCGTCCACGGTAAACGCCGCGAAAAGGCGCACCACGCCTTCGATCGAGAAGTAGATGAGCAGCAGGGTGAGCGGACTAAAAGCGTACTCCACGAGTGTCGTGAATCCCATTCCAAACTGTGCGGCCGAATTGGCCAGCGCCTCGTCCCCCGCATGTCCCTTGAGGGCGGCATCGGCGATGGTTCCCATCCGCCATTGGAAGAACACGAAGTAGCGAAGGATGACGAGCCCCAGGCTGATCACGGCCTCGGCGAGTCCCGACAACATGGCGGGGCCTCGGAAGTTCGCATCCGTCGTCCACGCCCAACGGCTTCGGAACTGCCGGGGCAAAAGGACAATCAACATTGCCGCCAAGAACTGCACCAGGCTTCCCATTGAGGTTTTCCCGCTGGGCAGCGAGTGTACACCCAAAAAGTAGTTGATAAACAATTTTCCCCCAATTTGTCGTATGCTATCTCACCCTGGGGCTGATGCAATCTGGCGCGCGTTTTCACAAGGATTTTGCAAAGGGGCTGCCATTCATGTTTGAAATCATCCGTACGGGAAAAGTCTATGACGTGTGCATCATCGGCTCGGGGGCGGCGGGCGGGGCTGCTGCGAAGGTGCTGACGGAAGGCGGGCTGAGCGTGGTGATGCTCGAAGCCGGACCCATGGTGCACCCCGCGACGGACTACAAGGAGCACGTCTGGCCCTACGAGTTGGCGCATCGCGGGGCGGGGATTGGCGGCGCGGGCTTCAATAATTTTGCCGAGACGGAGTTCCTGGCCCCCAACGGTTACTGGAGCATCGAGGGTGAACCGTACACCAAAGCGCCGGGCTCCGATTTCATGTGGTTCCGCTCGCGCATTGTGGGCGGGCGGACGAATCATTGGGGCCGCATCGCTCTGCGTTTTGCCGAGGCGGATTTCCGCGCGCGCTCCCGCGACGGCCGCGGCGACGATTGGCCGCTCACTTACCAGGACCTGGCGCCCTACTACGACAAAGTCGATCGCTACATCGGCGTTTTCGGGTCCAAGGAGAACATCCCCAGCGCCCCCGACGGGATCTTCCTGCCGCCGCCCAAGCCTCGCTGCTCCGACCTGCTGGTGAAGCGCGCGTGCGATAAGCTGGGAATTCTTTGCGTGCCTGCGCGCAAAGCCATCTTGACCCAGCCGCTGAACGGCCGCCCGCCGTGCCACTACTGCGACCAGTGCGGACGCGGTTGCAAGACGGCATCGAACTTCAGTTCCAGCCAGGTTTTGATTCCCCCGGCGATGGACACGGGGCGTCTGACCCTGGTGACCGGCGCCATGGCGCGCGAAATCCTGGTGAACGACGAAGGCAAGGCCACGGGTGTCTCCTACGTTGACAAGGCCACGCGCCGCGACCAGCAAGTGCGCGCCCGAGCCGTGGTGGTGGCGGGGAGCTCGTGTGAATCGGCGCGCTTGCTGCTGAATTCCCGCTCGCGGCGATTCCCCCAGGGCCTCGCCAATTCCTCCGGCGTGGTGGGGCGCTACCTGATGGATTCCGTACACAGCCCCGGCACGGGTTATGTCCCGGTGCTGGAAAAAATGCCCCCGCACAATCACGACGGGGTCGGCGGGATGCACCTCTACATCCCCTGGTGGAAATTTGACCGGAAGAACGAGTTTCTGCGCGGCTACCACATCGAGTTCGGCGGCGGGCGGCATATGCCTTCGGCGGGCCAGTTCCACGGCATCTGCCGGCAGTACGAAGGTTACGGACTTGAACTGAAGCAACGGTGCAAGGAAAAATATGGGGCGTTCATCAGTCTATCCGGCCGCGGAGAGATGATCCCCAACGAAAACTCTTACTGCGAAATTGATCCCAACGTCGTCGACGAGTGGGGAATTCCCGTCCTGCGCTTCCATTTCCAATGGGGAGACAACGAAATCAAGATGGCGCGCGATATGCAGGAAACCTTTCGCGCTATCGTCGAGGCGGTGGGCGGCACTTATCAGACGGAAGTTAAGACCACCGGGGAATTTCCTTATGGCCTTCTGCCCGGCGGCCAGGTGATCCACGAATCAGGAACCGTGCGCATGGGGAAGGATCCCAAGACCTCGGCCCTCAATCAATTCTGCCAGGCCCACGACGTGAAAAACCTGTTCGTGACTGACGCCGCGTGCTTCGTGACGAACCCGGACAAGAATCCGACGCTTTCCATTCTGGCGTTTTCCTGGCGAGCGTCAGAATACCTGCTGGACGAGGCGAGGAAAGGGAATATTTAAAATCTGTCCTTAGTCCGTTGTCCTTAGTCCGTTGTCCGTCGTCAGTTGCCAGTCGTGAGTAAGAGATTGAAGGCCCGTTGGCCTTAGGGTTTAGTGATTACTGAAAACTGAGGACGGACCACGGACAACGGACCACGGACAACGGACCACGGACCACGGACAACGGACCACGGACCCCTCAGGAGAAATAGCCATGCCCACAAACTTAACCCGCCGTGATGTCTTGAGGAACCTCGCAGTCGGCGTCTCCGCGGGGTCGGTGTTGCGGATGATCCCCCTCGAAGCGGCGGAGCACGTGCACCGCATGGTGAGGGAGGAGCGCGCCCAAGCGTCGGGTGGCGCTTACACCCCCAAGTTTTTCCCCGCGCACTCGTACCAGACGCTGCGCTCGCTCTGCCAGACGATAATCCCCCCTGACGAGAAAGCCGGAGGTGCTCTGGAAGCGGGCGCGCCGGAGTTCATTGACTTGCTGACCAGCGAGAACCAGGAATATCAGTTGACCTTGGGCGGCGGCCTCGCTTGGCTTGACTCTGTTTGCATCGACCGTTTCGGAAAGGTCTTCCTCGATTGTGCGGCAGCGGAGCAGAAAGAGCTGCTCGACCAGATTGCTTACCGTGAAAATGTGCGGAAGGATCCGGCGCTCGGGCCCGGCGTCAAATTTTTCTCCCTCCTGCGCGACCTCACCACGGATGGATTCTTCACCAGTGAAATCGGCATCAAGTACCTGGAGTATATCGGGAACACCTACCTGGCGGAATTCCCCGGCTGCCCGCCGCTCCCGTTGTAGGGGTACGGCTTGCCGTACCCTCTTCATTCTTGTCGCGCCACCGGACCAAGAGGGTACGGCAAGCCGTACCCCTACAACCGGGACGCGTCTATGGAAAATCTTGGCAGGCGGGCGCAATTGCATTTAAAATGCCGCCCATGTCAAGAGCCCACAACTTTCTCTTATTCACTTTGCTGCTGGCCTGCTCCGGGGGACTGTGGGCGCAGGATCGTCCGGGGACGGCCGGGCCTGCCACGGTCAAGCTGCCGGCCCCATCAAAGACCCCGGCGAAGCCGCACAAGTTCTGGGACACCGAGAACATCTCCCTTTTCACCGGCGTCGGCGCCGCGCGTATGCTCGACTACGCTTCCACCCGCTACCTGCGCGATAAGGGGAACGAGGAATGGCTGCTTTCCAATTCCATTGTCGATAACCGGCCGCTTTTTGTGGGCATTGAACTCGCCGGGACGGCGGCTTCCATCGGCGTTTCCTATCTCTTACACCGCACCGGCCACCATAGCCTGGAGCGCTGGGTTTCGGTTGCGCACATCGGCTTTGGCGTGGGCGGGTCCATCCACAACTACCTTTTGAAGCCACCGCTCACCGTGCAACCTGTGACGACGATTCAACCTGTGCGCTAGGCGCGTGGAGGGATGCAGAGCGGGTAGCACAGCGTGGTGCTACCCGCTGAATGCAGAAAACTGAAAACTGATGACCGAATGCTGACAGCCGTTCTTCACACCCTCAGCGATTCTTCTTAGCCTGCCAGATACCGGAGAAATTCTCCGCCTGAAAGCCTTCTGCCACCTCGCCGGTGGTGGCATAGCGGTAAAGCGCGGCTACAAAGATGCCGTGAACGGCGGAACTGGCGACGGCCAGGAAGACGAAGTAGAGAATCATCAAAGCCAGCGCGATCAAAAAGCCGGGGAGATGCCCCAACACCGCTCCAGCCGCCAGGAGGAGGAATCCCGGCAGCGTCAGCAGGAAGAAGATCAACCCCAGGCTGAGTCCACCGGCCACTTCTTCGCCCCAGGTTTTGCGGAAAATCTCCGCGGAGCGCTTGAGCGCATCCACGGGGCCGAGTTTTTCAAAGGCCAGGATGGGCACCACGAAGAAGCTCGCCAGTGTCCAGGCCAGGCCCACGATCTTGGCCACCAGGCGGCCGATCAGTTGTGCGCGCTGCTCAATCATTTTCAGTACCGTGCCCACCGTCGCCGCCAGCACTGCCCACTGAAGGATGATTCCCTTGCGTTCCCAAGCCAAGGCCAACCCGTCGCGAAGCGTCGGCGTGCCGCCTTGCAGCCGAATCGTGGCGGCCCCCACCAGCGCCGTGTTGAAGAAGACCATCACAAAATAGTTGACGAGGTAGAACACGAACACTCCAACGACGCTGAAGAGCGGGGTGGGCTGCCAGTGGACATTGGCTTGGGTGGCGGCCCGGATGGCAGGAAAAGCCACAATGCCGCCGCCCGCCACGACAAATGCCGTGGCCAGCACGCAGGCGATTGCGGAGAGAACGGGATAGAGCATCAGCACCGTGTCCGAGCGCAGGATGGCGAAGCTCTGTTTGACCAAGTTCCAACTGTTGCGGATTCTACCCATGGCGTGTTACCTCCCAGCGGCGAAATCCCCGAGAGCCTTCAAATCGCAAGAAGCGATCGCACAGACCTTGGCCCTCAGCTTTGACGTGCTGCTTCTACCTGTATTGAAAGGCATCATAGCACGACCTCCCCCAGTTTGCACGGAAGTCGCCCGGGTTGTAGCGGCGTGCTTCAGCCCGGCACGTGCCGCCCTAAAGGGCGCCGCTACGTTCAAACCCTCGCTATCTTCCCATCAAGTTCTGGCGCAGTCTGCCGAAAAAATAGAGGAAGGCTTCTGGGGTCTGGGCTTTGCTGATTCACCCCGCAGCCATCGCCAGGCTTCCGCTTCTGCGATGAAGCCGACATTATGCCCGGAGCGTGCCTGAAGCCCGCCGGTGAGCCGGAGGAGACCTTGATATTTGATGAATCTTGCTTCCTCTCGCGACTAGAAGGCGACGAAGTATTAGCGAGGGAGATCATTGCGCTCTTTCTCCAGGAGTACCCCAAACTTCTGGAAGACATTCGCCAAGCCATTGCGCAGCGGAACGCTTCCTGGTTGGAGCGGGCCGCGCACACGCTGAAGGGTTCCGTGGGAGATATTGCCGCGCCCGAGGCGTTCGAGGCCGCGCGCCTCTTGGAGCAGAAGGCCAAGGAAAAAAAGTTTGAGGACGCCGACGCCGCGCTGGTGAGCCTGGAAGCCGCTCTCCATCGGCTGGTGCAGGAACTGTGCCAATATGAGAAAAAGCTGCCGAAGGTGGACCTGAGCCTCCAGCCTGAGGAGGGATGTTATTTCTGAAGATGAACCGTAGCGCGGCCGAGCCGCAACCAACGCGTCTCGTAGGGGCACCCCTCGTGGGTGCCCTCCACAAGGGCACCCACGAGGGGTGCCCCTACGAGACCTGGAGTTTCTACATTTTTCAGGCGGCGCCGGCCTGGGTGAGAGGGCGCTAAGAGAGTCGAATATCGGAAACCCGCCACACAGGACTTCCTACCGGTAGGAAAAAGTGAAGTCAATTTGTAAAATTTTTTCCTACCGGTAGGAAAACGGCACGGAATTCTATTGACAAGATACCTGGGCTCGGGTTTAGTCTGGGGGGGCGGAACGCGGCCCCCTCACCGGGTCGCCCGGAGGAAAGGACGAATGCCCAGACCGACGCGGAAAATTCAAATCATCCGGCGCAGGGGGGACCATCGGCGCGGCGGAAGGGAAAAAGTTGCGCCGGGAGCGAGCACTGAAAAAAAAGATGTTAGTAAAATGACGTTGGAAGCCGGAATGTGTATGAAAACAAACAAAAAGACGACAATTTGCCCGAGGAAAAAAGCGACATTTCTGCACAACGGAAGGGCATTTTATACTAAAGAACACGTATTTTGCAGAAACGGTCGGGTTTTTTTCATTATTGGAGCGCTGGGAACGAACCCCGCGCTTCAAAATATAGAAGCTCGAAGGGCGGTCCCGGCAGGGGCGGGGACCGCCTCCACAAAGTGCAACACTTGGTTCGCTTTCGGGTTTATACTAGATGAACCGAATTGAGACGAGAAGGGTAGGCGGAGCACCATAACGTTCGGGTTGCCCCACCGTAGGGCCAATTGGCAATCATCCGGAGCCCTATTTCACATCGGACTGGGCGGGAAGAATCAGGTCTGGGCAATTTCGTTGCGCGTGGACATCCCAATAAACCACGGGCTCGCAGCAAATAACGCCAGCCCTCGCCCTAAGTGATTGTTTATTTTGCAATTATTTAACATGTGGTGAGAAACCTTTTGCGGGCCGAAGACCGTCCAAGCAAGAACCAAGGGGAAAAGGGAAAGGCTAAGGTGGTAATCGATGAAAAGAATCTTCACGATTTTGTTCATGCTGATGACGGGAAGTGTTCTAGCGTGGGCGGGCCCGGCAAACGCCAGCCCCCAAGCAGGCACGCTCCCCGAGCCGGTCGCGGGACAAAGCGGGCTGGTCACTCTCCGGGGCAACACGCGCCCGGAAGCCAACGCCAAGAACGATCGCGGGCGAGTCTCCGATGACCTGGTCCTCAACCACATGATGGTCCAGTTACGCCGGTCGCCGGAGCGGGAACAAGCACTTCAAGAATTCATCAGTGCGATTCACGACCCCACGTCGCCGCTCTTTCATCAATGGATCACGGCGGAGGAATTCGGGCAGAGGTTCGGCGTCCCGGAGGCTGAGGTGGCCAAGGTGACGGGTTGGCTCGAGTCGCAGGGGTTCACGGTCAACTTGGTCTATCCCAACCAAATGGTGATCGACTTCACCGGCACGGCGGGCCAGATCCGCCAAGCCTTCCACACGGAGATCCATAACTTGATGGTGAAAGGCCAGGCCCATATCGCCAATATGAGCGACCCGCAGATTCCGGCGGAGCTGGCTGCCACGGTGGCGGGCGTGGTTTCCCTGAATGACTTCCGGCTTCGCCCGATGTTTCGTCCGCGCGCTAATGCGCGCGCTAGTTCGCGCCCCAATTACACTTTCACCTTCCCTTGCGGCCCCAACAACGTCGACACTTGCACCGAGAACGCCCTTGTGCCGGCGGACTTGTGGACGATCTACAACTTCACCCCTACCTTTACGGCGGGGTTTTCGGGCCAGGGCCAGACGATCGTGGTGCTCGAGGATAGCGACCTTTACAGCACGGGGGACTGGAGTACTTTCCGCTCCACCCTGGGCCTTTCGGGGTACGGTGGCACCCTGACCACCGTCCACCCGAACGGTGGCAATAACTGCGCTGATCCAGGCGTCAACTCTAATGGTGACGATGCGGAGGCAGCGGTCGATGCGGAATGGGCGAGCGCGGCGGCTCCCAGTGCGGCCATCGAGCTGGCGTCCTGCGCGGATACTGAAACCAACACCGGCCAATTCATTGCCCTCCAGAACATTCTCGCCGGCGGCACGCCGCCCGCGATCATCAGCCTTAGTTACGGCGCGTCCGAGTCGGACCTGGGCGCTGCCTCCAACGCGTATATTAACTCGCTCTACCAGCAGGCGGTGACGGCGGGCGTCTCCGTCTTCGTTTCCGCGGGTGACGAAGGCGCGGCCTCTTCGGACGCCGACCAAGGAGACACCGAATACACCGAATATGGAATCACCATCAGCGGGCTCGCCTCCACACCCTACAACGTGTCCGTGGGCGGGACCGACTTTGCCGATATTTATGAAAACCCGAATAGCATTTTGAATGGAAGCTCCACTTATTGGAACACTACCAATGCCTCCAACTACGAGTCGGCCAAATCGTACATTCCTGAGGTTCCCTGGAATGACTCCTGTGCCAGTGTGCTGATTGCCGATTACCTTGGATTCTTGCCTGCCTATGACCTTTGTAACACCTCCCCGTACAACCAACCGCCGTCGCAGACGGATCCGTATGGTTTGTTGACAACGGGCGCCGGTGGCGGCGGCCCCAGCGCTTGCGCCACCGGCGCGCCGGATATCCAGGGCCTGGTGGGTGGCACCTGCGCCGGATATGCCAAACCCCCGTGGCAGTCCGGTTTTATCGGCAACCCGAGCGATGGCGTGCGGGACATTCCCGATGTTTCCATGTTCGCTTCCGACGGATCTTTCTGGGGGCACTACTACGTGATTTGCTTTTCTGACCCGACCACCGGCCTTGGTGGCTATCCTTGCAGCGGCACCATTTCCAACGTCAATTACTCCATTCCCGACAATTGGGCCGGGGGTGGCGGAACGTCGTTTGCTGCGCCAATCTGGGCAGGCATTCAGTCGCTTATCAATCAGGCTTCCGGGAGCCGGTGGGGTAACCCCAATCCCTCCTATTACGCGCTCGCCGCGACGGAGTACGGCTCCGGTGGGAGCCCTACTTGTAACAGCGCCGCGCTACTTACTAACCTGGCAACCACCTGTATCTTCTACGACGTGACCACGATCCCCCTTCTGTACACAGGTAAGGGCAGCACGGGAGGCGATACCGACCTGCCTTGCTATGGGATGAATTGCTATGACCCCTTGGGCACTAGTGCCTATGGAGTGCTTTCCACGGTCTCCCAGAGCCTGACCTTGGCGTACGTCACCAGCCTGGGAAGCGGATATACGAGCGCTCCTGCCTGCACCCTGAGCGGAGGCGGCGGATCAGGGGCGGCATGTAGCGGCAGCTTCAACGGCGTGGTGACCTCGCTTAACCTTACGAACGGCGGTTCAGGTTACACGTCAGTGCCATCCTGCACCATTAGCGCCCCAACAACAGGAACGACTGCGACCTGTGTGGCGGACATATATGTTGTGGGCCCGATTGTCGGTGTGACTCTCACCAACTTCGGAAGTGGCTACACCTCCACCCCCACTTGCACCATCAGCGGAGGCGGCGGGTCAGGCGCCACCTGCACGGCGACCGAAGGGCTGGGAATCGGCGTCACCCTTACCAAGCCCGGCAGTGGATACACCAGCCTGCCAGGCTGCGTTCTCAGCGGAGGCGGGGCAACAACGCCCGGAACGTGCGCTGCCCTGGCGGTTAACACCAGTGGCGGCTATTTACCGTCGTTCGTCGCCTCGACGGGATGGGACTTCGCCACGGGAATCGGCACGGTCAATGTCTCGAACCTGGTGCCCAAATTTAATTCGGTGACCGAGTCCCCTTCCAGCCTCACGTTCGGCAATCAATTGGTGGGGACGACCAGCGCGGCCAGCTCCGTGACGGTGACCAATAACGTCGGCCAGTCTTTGAGCTTTACGAGCATTGGGGTGACGGGGGATTTTGCGACAGCCAGCGGCACCACCTGTCGCACCAGCGCGCCGGTTGCCGCCAGCGGGGGCAGTTGCGTGATTAATGTGACGTTCACGCCCACGGCCACGGGCAGCCGCTCGGGTAGCCTCACGCTCACTGACAACGTCACCACCAGCCCGCAGACGGTCAGTTTGAGCGGCACCGGGGTCGTGCCTAGCATCGCCATCAGCAGTGTGAGTCCCACCTCCGTAACGCTCATTCAAGGGGGTAGCGCGCAGTCGGTGACGGTGAACTTGACCGACACGAACTACACGGGCAGCGTCACGCTCTCCACCAGTACCTTGCCCACTGGGGTGACGGCAACGATCACCCAGCCGGGGACGGGGACTTCGGGGAGCATCTCACTCCAGGCCGCCAGCAGCGCCCCGCTGGTGAGCAACCAGACGATCACTATCACCGCCAGCGGCAGCGGGGTGAGTTCCGTCACCAGCACCTTTAGCCTGACGGTGAGCCCAGTTCCCAGCATCGCCATCAGCAGCGTGAGTCCCACCTCCGTCACGCTCATTCAAGGGGGCAGCGCGCAGGCGGTGACGGTGAACTTGACCGACACGAATTACACGGGCAGCGTCACGCTCTCCACCAGTACCTTGCCCAGTGGAGTGACGGCTACGATCACCCAGCCGGGGACGGGGACTTCCGGGAGCATCTCACTCGTGGCCGCCAGCAGCGCCCCGCTGGTGAGCAACCAGACGATTACCATTACTGCCAGTGGCAGCGGGGTGAGCTCCGTCACCAGCACCTTTAGCCTGTCGGTGGCGACCGGTGGGCCCCAGGTGAGCTTGTCGCCATCTACACTCACCTTCGCGGCCCAATTGCTGGCAACCACCAGCAGTTCCCAGAGTGTCACTCTGACCAACACGGGTAACCTTAGCCTCACTCTCAGCGCGATTACGGCCGCTGCCCCCTTTGCCATTGCCACCTCCGGGACCACCTGCTCGACCTCGACCCCCGTCGCCGCCGCAGGAACCTGCACGGTGGCGGTGACGTTCACGCCAACAGCCACAGGCGCGGCGTCGGGCAGCCTGTCATTCACCGACAATGCAGCCGGCAGCCCACAGCCTGTTGCGCTCAGCGGGACGGGCCAGGACTTCGCGTTTCCCCAACCCTCCGGCACTGCCGCCTCAACCTCGGTCGCGCCCGGTGTAACCGCAAATTACACTTTAAGTGTGGGCGGCGGCACAAATGCATTCTCCGGGACGGTGAGCTTTACCTGTGCAGGGGCGCCCTCCGAGGCCACCTGCACGGTTTCGCCGAACCCGGCAACGGTGGGGAGCACTGCCACCACTGTCGCCGTCATGGTTACGACCACCGCGCCTTCGCTTAGCGCGCCACGCTCTCGACCCCTTCCCCCGGTTCCACCGCTATCGCCGGGCGTGAGAGGTCTGGGGATGCTCGCTTTGGTTCTTGCGGCAATGGCATGGGCCATCTGGCGCCGGAACCAACCCGGCATGGGCGGATGGAAGTCCACAATGGTCCCGCTGGCCGCGGGATTCATGCTGATCCTTGCGCTGGCAGGATGCGGTGGTGGTGGCAGCAGCAGCAGCGGTCCGCCGCCTAACCCCGGAACCCCGGCCGGAACCTATACGTTGACGGTAACGGGCATGGCGGGATCCGATACCCATACTGTGACGCTCACGCTGATCGTGACTTAGTCAAATCTCGTAGGGGCACCCCTTGCGGGTGCCCTTACGGAGGGCAGGCACGAGGCCTGCCCCTACGAAACCTGGCGGCTACAACCACGGCCTTGACCGAGGCATCCAAGTGCAATGTTTCTTAGTTCTTTACCGCAGAGGCGCGAGTAGGTGTCAAGTATCAGGTGTCAGCAAAGAGCGAAACTCGAAAATCGAAATTCGAAACTCGCAAGTCCACCATCGAATTTCGAGTTTCGAGTTTCGAATTTCGGACTTGGCACCTGACACCTGATACCTGACACCTGACACCTACTCTGTGCCCCTGCGGTGAGAAATCCGGCGCGTCTTCTCAGGACTGGATGGCTTGCGAGGGTCTGTGGTATTTTGATCCAGTAGGGACACGCCATGGCGTGCCCCTACTTGACCCCTTCCCGGGGGAAGGGGCGGTTTGAGAAAGGTGGCACGGGTCAATGGGGGAAATGCGGAAGGCGGTGAGAACCTTTTGGGGAGTATTGCTCATCCTGATTCTGGCGGTAGCTCCCGGGTGGGCAGCGCTGGGCGAGCCGGAATCCTCCGTGAGCGCGGACGGGCAATTCCTGCGCGGTCAAATTCGCGAGGAAGTCCATGAGGGCTATCGACTCCACCAAATCACCCAGGCCGGCGGCGGCGTGGTGCGCGAGTATGTCTCGCCGGCGGGTAAAGTCTTTGGAGTTTCCTGGCAGGGGCCGGGCGTGCCCAACATGCAGCAGTTGTTGGGATCCTATTTCCCCTATCTCCAGCAATACGCGCAGGCCCAGACGGGACGCCACGGCGGCCCCCTGATTATTCAGAAGGACAATTTCGTTTTTACCAGCGGCGGGCACATGCGGTGGTACCACGGCCGCGCCTATGTGCCCAGCCTGTTGCCCACCAACCTCACCCCGGAGGTGGTGCAATGACGCCCAGTCCGGGGTGCGAAGTCCGGGGTGCGAAGTCCGAGGTCCGAAGTGCTTCCAGGAAGGGTATGGCGAAGGTGGTGCAAAGGAGCAAGAGGGTTTCCGCAGCCACCCTGGCAAGCCTGTTGGTGGTGGTGGCGAGCGGGATATTTCTGACCCGATGTACCGTCACCCGCACCGGCGCCGACATCCCCTTGCCGGTCATCACCCTCTCGCCCACCTCCGCGTCACTTGTGGCGGGCGGGACGCTGCAATTTACCGCTACCGTGGTCAGCTCGACCAGTACCACGATTACGTGGTACGTAAATGGTATCCTCGGCGGCACTCCTGCTTCCGGCACGGTTAGCTCTACAGGATTATATACAGCGCCGGCTTCCGTCCCCAATCCGGCCACGGTGACGGTTGCCGCCGTAAGTTCGGCGGAAACCAGTCCCTCCGGTTCGGCGATTGTAACGATTATGGCTCCGCCGGTGAATGCCATGGTGAGCGTCACCCCCATGGACTCATCGACTCCGGCGGGAACGACCGTGCAGTTCACCGCCACCGTCACCGGAACCGCCAACACCGCCGTCACCTGGTATGTGAATGGCGTGGCGGGCGGCAATTCGACGGTGGGAACGCTTTCCAGCTCCGGACTCTATACGGCGCCCAAGGCCGTACCCAGCCCTCCAACGGTTGCCGTGACCGCCAGCAGCCAGGCCGAGCCCAGCCAATCCGCCTCCACCACCCTCACCCTGACGGCCCCCAACAGCGCGCCCCTCTATGTCAACTTTGGACTCAATGGAAACACGGGTAACCCCAACACCGCCTATTACAACGGGCTTTTTACGACCATCAAGGTCTGCTTGCCGTACACGGCAGATTGCCAGATCATCCCTGACATTTTGGTGGATACGGGTTCGGTGGGCTTGCGAGTTCTTAATTCCGCGCTCACCACCGTTCCGGCTACCGAGCTGGGGACGATCAAAGACTCCACTGGGGATCAAGTGCAGGAGTGCGTCCAGTTCGGCGATACCTCTTACGCCTGGGGACCGGTGTTGATCGCGCAAGTGCAGATCGCCGGGGAAACGGCCCCCTCCGTTCCCATTCAGGTGATTGGCGATACGACCTTTATCGTGCCCTCCGCCACTTGCCTGAGCCTCGGCCCTGGCCCTAGCCTCGACACCGTGGCGGCCTTGGGCGCCAATGGCATCCTGGGCGTGGGCACTTCCATCCAGGATTGCGGCCTCGACTGCGCGGGAGGCCAAACCTTCTCCCCCTATCCGTATTACGTCTGCCCGAATAACGTCTGCTCGCCTGCGGCCGTTCCGGTGGTGCAGCAAGTTTCGAATCCCGTCGCCTTCTTTGCCCAGGATAATAACGGCGTGGAGATTCTCCTGCCGTCGATTTCTTCGGCCGGAGCGCCTTCGGTTCCTTACTTGAATGCGGGGGGCACGGGCTTGATCCCCGCCGGGCAGTTGATTTTCGGGGTCGGGACCCAATCCAATAACGCCCTGGGGACCGCCACCCTCTATGCCGCGGATAGCCACGGCAACTTTTCCAAAGTTGTCTACAATGGCTCGTCCTTCTCCTCGGGAGGGTTCCTCGACTCGGGCTCGAATGCCCTCTACGTTTTGGATGCTCAAACCCTTGGCACTGTGGAATGCTCGACCAACCCTTACTACTGCCCTAATGCGACTTTGAACCTCACGAATATTGGCCTCACCGGCTTCAATAGCGTGGGCTCAGGAACGATCGCGCTTTCCATCGCCAACGCCGATACGCTCTTTGACACGAACCCCAGCTTTGCCGCCTTCAACAACTTGGGAGGCGCGAGCGGCACGGGCCTCTCGACGGATTATTTTGACCTGGGACTGCCGTTCTTCTTCGGCCGCACCGTGTTCGTGGGCATCGCCGGTACCACCGTCCCCAATAACGCCAACGCCCCCAACGGCTACTTCGCCTTTTAACCATGATGACTCCCTTTCAGCGCAAACTTGGGTAGTGTCCTACCTTCGGGACCAGGAAGCCCTGCTCTCTATTTTGAAATCACTCCGTCAAATTAACCACCCAAACTCGACTCACAGTTGCATCGACGGAGGGGAAGTGGATAATGGAAAATTCCGATTTGAAGGGGGGTGTGGCGTGAGAAAGTGGACAGGGTTGGGGATTTCGCTTCTGGTCATTCAAGTGTTTCTTCCCTGGGGCTTCGCTCAGTCGGGATTGCACGCGCCGACGCCCGAGGAGTCAATCAGCATCAAGGACGCCTATGGCCCGGTGATTTCACCGGACGGCAAGTACGTCGCCTATAGCGTCAGCGAAGCTGACTGGCAGCAGAACGAATACGTCTCCCACCTTTGGCTGGCGGACATTGGCACTGGCCGGTTGTTCCAGTTGACACAAGGGAGCAAGTCGAGCTACGGCGCCAAGTGGTCGCCGGACGGACGCTGGCTGGCGTTCATCACGGAGCGCGAAGCCGGGGCGAATCCCGAGGCGCCCCCGAAGCCCAAGAAGGAAGACCGGAAGGAGGAGAAGCCGGAAGGCAAGCCCGCTGCCAAACAGATCTGGCTGATTTCTCCCCGGGGTGGCGAAGCCTGGGAGCTCACCAAGCACGAAAAGGACGTGGGCGGGTTTCAATGGTCCAAGGACGGTCAGCACATCGCCTTCACCGCCGCGGCCCCTGAGACCAAGGCCGCCAAGGATCGCAAGGAGAAGTACAGCGATTACGAACTGTTTGAGAAGGATTTCACGCAGAGCCAATTGTGGCTGGTGGATGTCGCCGCCGCCGAAAAATTGCAAACCCCGGTGAAGGCCACCGCCCTCACCACCGACAGCAAGCTGAATGTCGAAGACTTCGCCTGGTCTCCGGATTCCCGCCGCATCGTCTTCAGCGCGACGCCCACCCCCCTGCTGGCATTCTCCGGGCAGAGTGATCTCTACCTGCTCGATCTCGGGCCCGGCGCGGCCCGCACCGTTCATAAGATCGTGGCGCTCGAAGGGCCGGAGACGAATCCGGTGTTTTCGCCCGATGGCCGGCAGATCGCTTTTCGAACCGCGCTGGGCCGGCAGTACTATTACTACCTCAACAGCCATATCGCTACCGTGCAGGTAGACGCCGTGCTGGCGCATCCGGCCACCACGGCGGCCGACGTCACCGACCTCACATCGAAGTTCGACGAAGACCCGCGACTGATCGATTGGGGTCCGGACGGCATCTATTTTACGGCGCTACAGAAAACCTCACTGCATGCCTTCCGCATCGATCCGGGCAGCCACAACCTCATCCGCATTACCGCGCCGGATCATTATCTCGCCGAACGCGTGTCGTTCACGAAGGACTTCAAGCAGATGGCGGTGGCCGCCTCCGACCCCACCCACATGACGGAGATTTTCGTTTCCGCCACCTCGCCCTTTGCGCCCCGCAAGCTGACGGATATGAACGCGCAACTCGCCGGCTTCATTCTGGGCAGCGAAGAGGTGGTCTCCTGGAAAAGCCAGGACGGGACCGCGGTGGAGGGCGTTCTCCATAAGCCGGCCGACTACGATCCCGGCAAAAAGTACCCGTTGCTGGTGGTGATTCACGGCGGGCCCACCGGCATCTCGCTGCCGGACCGGGACCCGGCAGACCGGACCTATCCCCTTCAGGACTTCTTGGCCAAAGGAGCCCTGGTGCTGGAACCTAATTACCGCGGCAGCGCCGGCTATGGAGAGAAGTTCCGCTCACTCAACGTCCGCAACCTGGGCGTGGGTGATATGTGGGACGTGATGAGCGGCGTGGATGCGCTGATCGCCCGCGGCCTGGTGGATCCGGCGCGCCTGGGAGCCATGGGGTGGTCCCAGGGTGGCTACATTTCCGCCTTTCTCACCACCCATACGGATCGCTTCAAAGCTATCTCGGTGGGTGCCGGCATCAGTGACTGGATGACTTATTATGTGAACACGGATATCACGCCCTTCACCCGCCAGTACCTGCACGCCACGCCTTGGGATGATCCTGAGATTTATGCCAAGACGTCACCCATCAGCACCATCAAGCAGGCCCGCACTCCCACCCTGATCCAGCAAGGCAGCAACGACAAGCGCGTGCCCGTGCCTGACAGCTACGAACTCTACCGTGGACTCCAGGACCAACACGTGCCCTCGAAGCTGGTCTTCTACACCGGTTTCGGCCACGGTATCTATAAACCTAAGTCGAACCTCGCCGTCCTGCGGGCCAATCTGGACTGGTTCAGCCACTACCTCTGGGGCGAGCCGATTCCCAGCGACTCTTCGCTGCTCGGTTCCAGCGAGGTAATCGAGGCGCCTGACCACAAGGGGCAGAAGGGGACGCAAGAGCCTTAGTGTACCGCCACGGGTTATTCTTTACAGCAGCCCACATTGCCATGATGTGGCGAATACACTGAATTCCAGGTGTGCGCCACCCCGGAATTGTGGTCTTACCGCTAAATCGACTGCTGCTTTGTTGGGCGGATTCCTAACGCACGTAGCGCAAAGATCATTGGTTCCCTGGTCCGGCCGGGTTTGGAGCGGGGTTCGGAGGCATAGGGAAATGGATCTGCATCCTTGCTTGGTCAATTTGGTTAACAACTATTTCCCATGTGCTCAGCGTTTCCTCGCCGTTTCGTAGCGAGAAACGCAGCAGCCCCGGAGATGGGACGACAAAGCCCTGCAAATCAAGAATTGCCCGCGCAGATAGCATCTGATTAAAATTTATGTCGACGGGACCCGAAAACAGACGTTGATTCCCAGACTCGCTGAGCAATTGCAGTCCTACCCGAGAAGGGTCCGCGGCCTCTCGGGAAATCAGCGCAATAATGCAGAGGCGAATGGCGACAGGGAAGGATGCGGCGTTAAGCTGCTCCATGATGTGGAAGGCGCTGATGCTGTTGTATCTGGCATCAACTGAGGCGCTATCCGCGGTGAAGAACAACCGTACTTGAAGCATCGTTCCTGGCCTCCCAGGTTAGTTGTGATAATTTATGGTTATCCTTGTCGGTTCCGATGAAGATCCAGTGAACACAGTCGGAGAATCAAGCTGACCCGGAACGCTCATCAACTGTTTTAGGACTGGAGAGAAAGTTTGGATCAGTGCCGACGCGATGTACGGAAACCAAGATTGATGTGGGGCTGGGGTCGCGGCCGCCTCGAGAAGATGTTCCATTTCTGGCTTGTACCAAAGAGCCACAATGTACACGTAGGGTAGCACCGCCGCCTCTACATCTTGCGGCTCGGTCGCCACTGCCGCGCGTAAAGCCTGAACAATCTCTTCTCCCGAAAGGGTGTCTGCAATCGCGCGCACGACTGGATCGGCTTGAAGTTTTCGAACCAAGAACAGAGGTGTGTTAGAGACAGCATATACCCTGCTCGCGTCTGTCAAATCGAAACTATTTGGATTCATGTTCGTATCCTGTGAAATGTAATCGATCCTGAATAAGGGCATTCATTAATTTTATGAATAACCTCGTGCGAGGATCCCCATTTGCTGAGAATCAATGGCACCGGGTCAACGGAAAGAACGATGCCGGAGTGTTCCACGTCGCCGTCTTGGCTGTAGATTACGATGTCTCCGGGAAGCACGTTCTCTAATTCGACCACCGTTTCATATTCGTCATCCTTCAATATCTTCTCGATTTCGGAAGGCTTCCAAATCCAGGTACGGCGGCTAGCGAATGTGAGGCCATGACAATTATACTGCCGGCTTGGCCCGACGGGTCGATGCATCCCATATGGATATCTTGTGCGATACTCCTCAACTAGTAATATGTCACCAGCACGAGGCGGTCGCCGGTTTATCTCGTTTTCAATCTGATTCTCGCAGCGCGTATGAAGATTAAGCTCGGACTCCAGCTTTAGAATCGGCATAGTCTGATGGCCCCCCTCTTGCCGCGCCCCTAGAGGCAGGGTTGGCGCTTGCGTCGCAAATCTACATCAGTTCTCGCCCAAATACCAGCGTGTGTTAAGCAATACAAAAGGTCCAACATGAACCCACTCTCCATAACACTTGGAGATCGCCCGCCAGAGGGGAACCGCATCCATCTCGGCGTGATGGTGAAGTATGAAATTTGTGCGCACTGAAGACGAACTCAACGCGCCAGAAGAGAACCCCCTTGCGTTCTCAGATTACGAAGGTTGAGTAGTCTGGCTCACCCCGGAAAAGGAATTTTCAAAATCCACTCTTTTGAGTACTGACAATCCCTTTTCTCTCGCCTGATTGAATGTGAGCGATACAGGGTCATAAGCCGTTATGGTCATGCCTTCGGTAGCCTTGATCCAATCCTCCGTTGTTGCGCCGTCAGTTTGTGGTGTATAGGTTTTCATTTCTTACCTCATCTCACCGATGATTTTCTTCTGTTGGACATACTTGAACCCGTCGGTTCTCGTGATAGTTGCCACGTCAATTGCTCCTCCTACCCCCCGAATATCAACTATCCACTTTTGAAGGGTGATCGTCGCTCGGAGAGCGAAAATTGAGAGATCAACGCAGTCTTGAAGTGGGAGAAATTGCCACGGGATCTTCGCGGAGAGTTTAGTTCTTAGTTCTGTTTCAAGCGGGTCCGTCTGTAACATTTGAGCTTGCGGCACTGGAACACCCAGAAAATCCCTTACTGTTTTCGGTGCCGCTGGGTCAAATCCATTTATCATTCGACTGACAATTTCATGCTGCCCGCCCCATCTTGCACCGAATTGATCAGGTGGAATTGTTTCAGTCGGCGCGGGGCTTGTCGGAATAGAAAACTCGAATACCGTTCCATAGGCGGCCTTTTCATCGTATCCACCAACGATGAATACCATATCCTGTCCTGGTGCGGCAGGGATTGGCATGTGCGCATCGGTCCATCTAGCAAGAAAAAAATCGCTCAGTTTCTTGGCAAAATGTTCCACAGAAAGCCGTTCTTCAGAAGCGAGGGATGCTTCAAATTCTGGAAGAAAACTGTGTGCCGTCCTCGGTTGCTGCCCAATTGCACCAACTCCATATGTCACCGCTCCCACGTATTTCTGCGACTCTACTCTTAAGAGCTTTGTTGCGTTATCGAAAGTGGAAGGCAGAACCAAGGAAATTGCGCCCTGCGGACCCTGCGGCATTTGAACTTGGGCATTCAGAGTTACTCTGCTATCCGCAGCCAGCACGACTCCCTCTGGCCCCTTGAACGCTACGCCCAAGGACATACAAGTCCTCCAGTGTCTGATATGGGGGTAATAATAGCACGACGCTCAACGCAACGGGAGATTTCCACAGGCCACCCAGGATCGCTCTGGCAGAATTCTCAACTCTATGCCATACTTGACATGATTGAAGAACTGCCAACCCTATTTTCGGCTGTTTCAACTCATAACTTTAGAAATTAGTGCGTGCTGACATAAAACAGATGATTTCATGTTGTTTCGCGGTTTCTCCTGTGGCTGAAAAGGAAAGAGTGAAGAAACCGTCCAAACCATTCGACTTTAAAATAAATATGTCAGATGTGTCAACTATATAATGGTAATATCTTCCCAAGCCGATTCCACCAAGCCATGAGACTCCACTACCGCCCCTCTGCCAATTGGAAAATCCTAAGCGGGCCGGTACACTAACGCAACTGGCCCACCAGGAATTCCCGACTCCCGCCAGGATTAGGGAAACCTGGCCACTGCCTACTGCTTAGTGCTTACTGCCTACCGCTTGTAGCAAGGTTCACGCGACGCTAAACTATTCTCATGCTGAAGGCACTCGCGGTTCTAGGGCTGGTCTGCGGGCTGAGTCGCATGGCGTTTACGCAAGCGCCGCAGCAGGATCGCATTGCGTCCATTGCCGGATCGGGGGCCGTGAGGCTGGAAGGCAACCGTCGCCCCCTGTTCCGCCCTGAAAACGACCTGGGGCCGGTCAAGGGCTCCTTCCAGCTCGAAAATATCTCCCTCATGTTCAAGCTCACGGAGAGCCAGCAGGCGGAACTCACCGCGCTCCTGGCGGAGCAGCAGGACCCCTCCTCGCCTAACTATCATCAATGGCTCACGCCGGAGCAATACGCCGACCGATTTGGGCTGAGCCCCAAGGATATTGGCAAGGTCGACGCTTGGTTGCAGGCGCAGGGCTTCCAGGTCATCCAGACGGCGCGCGGCCGCAATTGGGTCTCTTTCTCGGGTACGGCCGCGCAGGTGCAAGCAGCTTTTCAAACGGAGATTCACAACTTCTCGCTCCACGGGCAAACGTACTATGCCAACGCGACGGAGCCAGCCGTGCCCGCCGCCCTCGCCGAAGTGGTGCTGGGCTTTCGCGGGCTGGACAATTACCGCCTCAAACCCCACAGCCTCTTCCGCCATGTAGGGGCCAGCAGGGCTGGCCCTGGGCCGAACGCTGTTCGGCCCTACACCACGGACGGCGGCGAACCACCGAACTTTACCTCCGGCATTAGCGGGAACACTTTCCTCTCCCCGGGCGACATTGCCATCCTTTACGATTTGAATCCTCTTTACAGCAATGGGATTAACGGCGCCGGGCAGACCTTGGCGATTATGGGGCAAACGGACCTCTACAACGGCGGGAGCGACATCACCGCCTTCCGCACCGCCGCGGGGCTGCCCCCCAATACGCCCACCATTATCCTGGACGGAAGCGATCCGGGTTTGACCGCGGACGATATCGCCGAAGCCAGCCTGGATCTGGAGTGGTCAGGCGCAGTGGCCCCGAATGCGACGATTCTCTATGTGAATTCGCTAGATGCTGTGAGTTCGCTTTACTACGCGATTGACCATAACCTGGCGCCTGTCCTCAGCATCAGTTATGCCGGCTGCGAACAGTCTTAGGGCGACGCCAACCTCAGCATGATGGCGCAGATCACCCAGCAAGCGAATTCCCAAGGGCAAACAATCATAGCCGCTAGTGGAGACGCAGGTGCCGCGGCGTGCGATTATTCCAGCCCCATCTCGCCCGTGACCTCCGCCACGCACGGTTTGGCCGTGAATGCGCCCGCCAGCGTCCCCTACGTTACCGGCATGGGAGGGAGCGAATTCAACGAAGGGGCGGGGAATTACTGGACGGCCTCCACGGGAACGGACGTTATCCCTTCTGCCCTTTCTTATATCCCCGAAATAGTTTGGAACGACACCACCTCACCCGAAAACACGACAGGCGGATTGGCGGCCGGAGGCGGAGGAGCGAGCATCTACTTCTCCAAGCCGGCCTGGCAGACGGGGCCCGGCGTGCCCAACGACAATGCTCGCGATGTTCCAGACCTCTCTTTGAACGCCTCACCCTTCCATGACGGCTACTTGGTCTGTGTCGAGGGAAATTGCGTTAACGGATATCGAAACACGAGCCAAGCGCTCACGGTGGCCGGTGGAACCTCGGCGGCGGCGCCCACTTTTGCCGGGATGGTGGCCCTCATCAACCAGCAGATGAACACTCCTGCGGGCCAGGGCAACATTAACCCCATCCTCTATTCCATGGCGCAGACTTCGCCGGCGGCCTTTCACGACATCACAACCGGCAACAATATGGTGCCCTGCGCGGCCGCAACTAGGGGTTGTCCCAACGGCGGGGAGATCGGCTATAGCGCCGGCGTCGGCTACGACCAAGCGAGCGGCCTGGGCTCGGTGGACGCTTATAACCTGGTGATGGAGTGGGGGTCAGCAGGCACGGGGAATCTGCCCGCACCCACCCTGACAGCTCCGGCCAATGGGATGACGAGCGTTCCGGTTATGCCTACCTTCACCTGGAGCCCGGTTACCGGCAGCGCCGGCTATAGGATCATGATTGCCACCAGCCCAGCCGCTCTGACCACCAACCCGGCCGTTTCCACCTGTACCGCCAGCGCCTGCGTGAAGACGGATACGACCAACGCCACCTCTTACCCGCTCGCCATCCCCTTAAACTCGAGTGCTCTTTATTACTGGCAGGTACAAGCCTTGGAGCCGGCTTCCAGCACCGGGACTGCCGCCTGGTCAGAGCCGTTCGTCTTCAATACCGGCAAACCGGATTTTTCCCTCAGTGTGTCGCCTAGCGCGCTGACGATTTCCGCCGGGAACAGCGGCACATCCACCCTCACCGTGGCGCCCCTTAACAACTTGAATGTGGAAAATGTAACGCTTACCTGTGCCGTGCCGAGTACGCTCACGGGCGTAACCTGCACGGCCGGGACGGTTGAAGGTAACGGCACCGCAACCATCACCATTACGGCTGCGTCCACGGCTGGAACCTTCCCGGTGCTTCCCGGGAACCGTTTGCTCTTCGTGGGTTTTCCGGGAATCCGGGGCCGGAAATGGTTCGTGGCCCTGGGGGTAGCTTGCCTTCTGCTGATGGGGATTTGGAGCCTGGGCTGGCACGGAGCGGGGCTCTGTGGCCGAAACGGCCGCCCCGAGCGGCGCGCTGCGCGAGCCGCGAGGTGGCCTTACGTCCTGGTTGCAGGGGCGCTCGCGTGCTTTCTCGCCGCCGGCCTCAGTTGCGGCGGCGGGAGCAGCACGACGTACTCGCCCCCCACCGTCCTGGCTCCCACAGCGATCACTAACTCGGCCGCTTCAATCACCAGCGCCACTGCTACGCTCAGCGGGCTGGCCAACCCCAATGGGACCGACACCCACGCCTGGTTTGAGTACGGCATCAATAGCTCCCTGATTGGCGCCCAAGCCACGCTCCAGCAGGACATTGGCTCGGGGAACAGCGCCGTCGCCGTCAGCACCAACATTGCCGGGCTCAGCAGTGGCACGACCTATTATTATCAGGTGCTTGCCTCGAACAGCGCGGGAACCATCTATGGAAATATCGTGAGCTTTACCACTCCAGAATCCGGAACCGTCACCATAACCGGCACCTCCACCACTGCCACCCATAGCACGCAGATTTCCGTGTCGGTGAATTAGAGGAAACCAGAATCTGGTTTTAGTCGCGATTAGTACTTATTGCGTGGTCTGGACCGCCGCTTGTAGCTCGCGGGCCCGGGCAATCTGCTTCTTCAGTTTTCCCTCGATTGCGGCATCGCCAATGTGCTCGTCCTGAAGCACCCCATCCGCGTCAATGGTGAAGGTGTGCGGAATCGCATGTACATCAAACAATTTCGCCATCGGCCCATCAAAACCGCCGTCGCGGCAATTCAGCCAGGTCATGCCGTTTTTGGCCACGAATTCTTTCCACTTTTTTTCCTCGGAGTCCAGGCTCACGCTGAGAATGACGAGGGGCTGCCCCTGAAACTTCCTGGCAATCTTTTGAACAGTCGGCAAGGCCTCGCGGTATGGACCAGACCAAGTCGCCCAGAAGTCGATCAGCACAACCTTGCCTCTCAAATCATCCAGCGAGATGCGTTGCCCCGAGAGCGTGGTCACCGCGAACGGTGGCGCCATCCTGGCTCGCACCATCTCCGGATGACTGGCAAAGAACAGCGCCCGCTGCCGACTGGGATGGTCCGCCGGCGCCATCTGGGCAAATTGCTCAAAGCGGGCTTTCGCCGCCGCGTCCTGATTCAGGTGTGCCAGCGCCAATCCGTCGTTATAAACCGCCATGGGGAAATCCGGGACCGCCGCCAGGGCCTTGGTTATCTCGTCGTGGGCACGTTCGAATAGCTCATCCTTGTGCCTGCTGCACCCCTCATCCACCAGGAGGATGCCGAACTCGTAATGAGCCATGGCGAGGTTTCTGGCGCCCTGAGCCTCCTCGACCATCTCTTCCGCCGCGGTTTCAGCGGCCCTCCAGTCCCCAAGTTCACTCCCGTACTTGATGATTCGCTTCTGGCAGGCGTGGCAGCGCCCACCATCCTGCTTGTCGGCTTTCTTGAAGCTTTCGAAGGCCGCCAGCACCATGTGCTGGTCTAGATAACTCATGCCTTGCTGGTATGATTTCTGTGCCTTTTCATTGGTGGGGCCCGCCATCTTTTCTTGCGCCAGCAGCGGGGTCACGGCAAATGCGAGTAGCAATACCATTCCGATAGACCGCATATAGACCCTCCATCCTGCTCCCTAAATGCGCGCCATTATAACTCCGTGAAATTTCGCGGGATTGCTATTTTCATAGCTTGGCAGGGGGTTTATTTGATGTGGAGACGGGATTGGAAATCCGCTGCAAAAATAACGCTGGCGCGGATTCAGGAGGACAAGATAATCGATCGCCCCTGCTCTAAACGCCGAGCGGCCGGGAGCTGGCGAATCGGCTACCGAGCCTATGGACAAAGTGTCAGTTTTTCATGTTTTCTATCCAACTTCGGCCATGCCGCCTTCAATTACCAGTTGCCTGATAATTTGTCATGGCCCGCGGCGTGCAGACGGTCGGAAAGGTGAGCTAATGCCCGCGAATAGACAAATTGTCTCTATGGCTGGCACTTTCTTGAAGGCTCAGGAACCTCTTTCCCATCTCAACCCCTGTGAACTTGAAATCGACCTTTTTTGCAAAGGCATGCGCATTGACCCTTCCTGCGCGCTCGAAAACGACGCGCGGTTCATCTCCCGCACGCGCGCCGGGTTGGGCAGCGGGCTGGAGTTGATCATCCCCGGGTCCCTCAAAGATGTGTGGGTGAACGTACCGGTCGAGGAGGACTTCGCGCAGCAATCGTGCTACGAGCTCGTCCGTGACCAGGGTGAATATTGGGTGAAGGACGCGCGGCTAGATCATCGCTACGCGGTGCGCATTCCCCCGGAGCCCGCCTGGTACACGCGCCCCACCTCGCGCGGCACTCCCATGCACAAGGTCGGGGTGTTGCAAGGGACCTACCTTGGTATCTATATCTCGAACTCGTGCGGGTTTTGGTACCACTCACCGGCGGTCAACTGCAAGTTTTGCGCCACCGGGCTGAATGTGGGCGTGAACGAAGTGGCCTGCAAGGATCTTGAGGATGTGGTGGAAGTGGCGCGAGCGGCCAAACAGGAGTCCGGGGCCACCTTTGTGCATTTCAATTCCGGCTATCAGACCGACCGAGATTTGGACGAGGCCGCGCCCTACGTGAAGGCGGTCAAGTCGCGCGTGGGCATGCTGGTGGGGCTGCAGCTAATTCCCACGCAAGATTTCTGGAAATACGACCGGCTGATAGACTTGGGCGCGGACCACTTCAGCTTTTGCTACGAGTTCCACAATCCGGAGTATTTCGCCCGCTTCCTTCCCGGCAAGCAGCTACTGGTGGGCCAACGGGCCTTTTTCCGCGCCCTCGAATACACGGCGAAAAAGCTGGGCAAAGGATCGTGCTCGGGCGAAATTATTGCCGGCGTCGAGCCGCTCGAAGACACGCTGCGCGCCATCGATTACATCACCGGCATCGGTGCATTTCCCACCGTTTGCATTTTCCGCCCCACCATCGGCTCCGACATGGAACAGTGGCCGTCGCCGCATTACGAAGATATGCTGAGGGTCTTTCGCCACCTGTACGAAGCCTGCCGCCGCAACCATATTCCTATCGATGTGACGCCCAACATCGAGGTGAGCTTGATCGTCCAGCCGGGCGACACGCGGTATCTGGCGCCGCGCAATCGAGCGTCACTTTTTTATCACGCTGAAATGGCCCTGGCGCGCTGGCTGGCACGCCCGTACTTCGCGTGGAAGATGCGGCCGAAAAAGATCACTGCTTCGGAAGTTCTAACGCCGGACAGGGGGGCAGCGCCGGCATGATCCAGAATCACAATCAACCTGCCGTCACCGCGAAGCTCCGTGCGGAAACCGAGGCCCATACCATTGCCGCCGCCGTGGCTGCGGCGGCGGAAGCTGCCGCCCATTCTTTCGAAATCGAAACGAGCGGCGCTGGCCTGGAAGTTGTGGCGCGGGCGCCGCTGCCCAACGGCCTCCCCAATCGCGCCCGGATGAAAATCTTCTCGCCCAAGCCCGGCCACACCCTGGTATTTTTCTTCAAGAAGAGCCTGGTTCCCTACAGCCGCGACCGCTACAGTTACGGCGGACTGGATTTGCGCGCGCCCTCCGTCGAGGCCCAGGAAATCGCCGCGTGGCTCGACTTCCTGACTTCTGGCTTCCATCCCGACAAGCGCCCGGAAAACCTTCGCCGCGCGTTTCCGTATGAAATTCCCGAGTAAAGACCCCTCGCCTGTCACTCATTCTTACTACCCGCGGCGAAGGCCGCGCGTAGATCAAGCGAATTCCCAACCGCGACACTTGTCAATTTCGCAGCGGCTACGATTGATGTAATGCCCCAATTCTTCTAAATCGTATTGGCGGGCCAATTCACGCGCGCTCACCCCTGGCCGTTTGGCCTTGAGGACGAACCACCCCTCGAGCGGGAGCCACTTTTCCTGGACAACATCCTCGCCGTGTTCATGGAGCAGCTGGTCAAGCTTCTTGGGCAAATTCTGGTCTTGATGAAATATACAGCGGTCCAAGTCGAGCATAACTCGGGTCACATTTGTGCCGTTGCCTTGGTTATTGGTCTCGTGAAGAAGCTCGGCACCGTCGATATCGAATACCAGGCAGTCGGGTGTATAGGTTGCGCTGACGATGTAATAGTTATTGGCAATCGCCTGGGCTTGAAGCGAACGGCCGGCCGAATAGGCGCTCGGCCAGATCACGAGCTCGGCTCCATGATTTGCCATCCGTTCCCACAGCCGGGACCAATTCACATCGAAACAGATCGCAAAACCCACACGGCCAAAATCCGTCTGGTAAACGCAAATGCTTTCACCCGGCCGTATAGGCGGTTCTTGGAGGCATTCGGCCGTCCAGACCGGATAGATTTTGTTGTAGATGCATGCCACTTCTCCCACGCGATTCAGAAGCACCACGGAGTTGAATCTTCGTGAGCCGTCTTTTCGATCAATCGGGCAAACGATATATGCTTCATATTTTTTGGCCAAGCCGGACATGGCAGTAACGGTAGGGCCATCGAGGGATTCTTGATTTTTTCCGTCCAGGCCGCGGCAAGCTTCGGGAAGCACGATTAGATCAGCCCCGCGGCGCCCTTCGCCTTCCACCAGGTCAATGATCTGAGCCAGGCTATGCTCTCCCGGGCGAAAGCCGATGCTCGCAATGTTCACCGGCCGCCCAACCTTTTCAGCCGATGGCTGCGCAGGAGATTCGTTCGGATTTTCTTGCGCCCAAGCCGCCGGCTGCCTGGATCCCAACCCTGCGGCAAGGGCAGTTGCCGCCACGGCTGAATTCACCATAAATGATCGTCTCTCCATAAAATCCTCCCGAATCTCAGGAATAAACCTACGCCACATTGAAAGTCTACGATGGTTTAAGCTAAAGGAAAAGCCTCAGGGCTGAAGAGAAATACGGGGGAAGAGGGGAAGTGCGGAGGCCGGCCCTGCATTCGAGGTTTTCGTCTGCGAGTTTCCGGTCTCCTCGATCTCTTGACTGGCGGGCGAACCCCAATCGCAATGGAACTAGGGGCCCGAGGCTCCGTCTCATTTCCTTCGCGGGTATCGAGCTTCTACCAAGGTGCGCATGCCGCCGCGCGTTGAGAACTCACCTTTCACCACGGCCCACCTCGGCTTGCAGGCATGCGCCACGTCATCCAGGATGCGGTTTACGGCATTTTCATTGAAGATTCCAAGGTTGCGGAAAGCCACAATGTAAGACTTGAGCGACTTCAATTCCAGGCAGAGATTGCCGGGAAGATAATGAATCGTGATGGTCCCAAAATCCGGCAGCCGCGTGCGTGGGCAGATACAAGTGAATTCGGGGATGGTGATGGTGATCTCGTAACCGTGGTACTGGTTCTCCCAGGTTTCGATTGCGGGCAGTTCGGCGTGAACGCCTCCGCGGGCGTGTTCGGGTGTGTATTCAGGTTTGTGGGTCTTTCGCGGCATAGTTTCCTCCCCCACATTCAGAATATACTGAAACGGTGCGGCTTTGCACCAGCCAATCCTATGACGGAGTTGGCCGTCCGGGCCGGAAAGGTCGGGCATGTCTAAAACCAATCTCGGGACTCTGATGCTTTTCGTCCTCGCCCTCGTAATTTTCCCCGTGGGAATTCGCGCCCAGGAGCGACGCAAAATTATTATCGATCAAGATTGTGCCGGTCCGGCGGGAAGCGATCTACAGGCGGTCTTAGTCTTCGTGCAATCCGCCCAGGTGGATCCTTTGGGGATCACCGTGGTAAGCGGCGACGAGTGGAGGGATGAAGAGGTCGCGCACACCTTGCGGCTGCTCGAAATCATCGGCCGCACGGATATCCCCGTGGTCCCGGGCGCCGTTTTTCTCCTGATCAACAGCCAGGAAGAGACGGCGCGCTGGGAAAAGCTTTTCGGCAAAATCCGCTATCAGGGCGCATGGAATTGGGGAAAGCCGCATGCCCCCTTTTTCGTGCCCGAACTGCCCGAGGGAAATCCCAATACCAAGGCGGCAGCGGAAGACGCGGCCCACTTCATGATACGGATGGTCCACGCGTATCCCCACCAAGTCACCATTTATGCCGCCGGCCCTTTGACCAACCTGGCTTTGGCCTGCGCGTTGGATCCGCAATTTCCAACCCTGACCCACGAGTTGGTCTTCATGGGAGGGAGTCTCAGCACTTCCGTGGACGATCCCGAGTTTTCCGCCACTCCCCGCCGGGAATTCAATCTGCGATGGGATCCGGAAGCTGCGCACATCGTCTTAAGGGCTCCCTGGCCGAAAATTACTTGCACGACGGTCGACATCTCGGTAAAGACCCGGCTGACCAAAGAGATGATCGGCCGTATCGGTCGGGCGCCAACGCCTTTAGCTAGATACTTAGCCCAATATGCCCCGGAGGGCTACATGTGGGATGAGTTGGCCGCTGCGGCCTGGCTTGACGCCAGCCTCATTACCCGTGAGCGGCAGTTGTTCATGGACGTTGAGGTCGACCACGGAGCTGAGTACGGCAACACGGTTACTTGGCTGCCCGGCGATAACCCTGGGCTTGGTGAACAACTTGTGCACGTGCAAATGGATGTGAACACAGAGCAGCTCTACCGGATGTTCGTAGACCTGATGATGCGCCCCACTCCTCGCGCTCCAGCGAAAGGAAATTGAGAAGAGTTCTTCGCTCCAGGGGTATCCGCCCTCGGACCACTGACTAAAAGCTGCCGCGTCAACCACCGAGCCGGGAGGCTTGGTTGCATAATCCAGCCTAGCATTGTCAATGTATCTAACTCAAAACACGTGTGTTATATTTTTTAGAAATTTATCTTGACAATGATACGCTCAACATTTATTCTAACGAGCGACTAACAGGGTGCGAGCCGCATCTATTAGTTTAAGGCAAGAGGGTTGAGCTGAGCGGGCAGGCGCCCGTTCGAAGGAGGTAGTTGGCGATATGGGTAAAATCATAGGAATTGACCTAGGTACGACGAATTCGGTTGTGGCGGTCATGGAGGGCGGCGAGCCGACCGTGATCACGAACCCCGAGGGCGGTCGCACGACCCCATCGGTGGTGGCATTTACGAAGTCGGGAGAGCGGCTGGTCGGCCAAGTGGCGAAGCGGCAGGCGATCACCAATCCCGAGAATACGGTGTATTCCATCAAGCGGTTTATGGGGCGCCGCTTTAATGAAGTTCAGAGCGAAATCAAGACAGTGCCCTATAAGGTAGTCTCGGACTCCAATGGCAACGTGCGCGTGGAATGTCTGGGCAAGGAGTACTCGCCCCCGGAGATCTCCGCCATGATTTTGCAGAAGATGAGAGACGCGGCGGAGCAGCATCTGGGCGAAAAGGTTACCCAGGCGGTCATTACGGTACCCGCTTACTTCAATGACGCGCAGCGCCAGGCGACCAAAGATGCGGGCAAGATCGCGGGCCTCGAGGTTTTGCGCATCGTGAATGAGCCTACGGCGGCGGCGCTTGCTTACGGCCTCGACAAGAAGAAGGATGAAACGATTGCCGTATACGATTTCGGCGGCGGCACCTTCGATATTTCCATTCTGGAAGTGGGGGAAGGCGTGGTGGAGGTGAAGTCCACCAACGGCGACACACACTTGGGCGGGGACGACATCGACAAGCGCGTTATGGACTGGATCGTCGCGGAGTTCAACAAGGACCAGGGCATTGACCTGTCGAAGGACCGCATGGCCTTGCAACGCCTGAAAGAAGCGGCGGAGAAGGCCAAGATGGAACTCTCCACGGTGCTCGAAACCGAGATCAACTTGCCCTTCATAACCGCTGATGCTTCCGGCCCCAAGCACTTGGCCATGAAGCTGACACGGGGGCGCTTCGAGCAGATGTGCGAGGATATTTTCCAGCGCTCGGTGGGCCCGGTAAAGCAAGCGCTGAAGGATGCCGGCGTGACTCCCGACAAGATTGATGAAGTTGTGTTGGTGGGCGGCTCCATCCGCATCCCGCGCGTGCAACAGATCGTTAAGGATCTCTTCCAAGGCAAAGAGCCCCACAAGGGTGTCAATCCCGATGAAGTGGTGGCGGTGGGCGCGGCCATTCAGGCGGGCGTTTTGGGAGGCGAGGTCAAGGACCTGCTGCTTCTCGACGTGACCCCGCTGACGCTGGGTGTGGAAACCTTGGGAGGTGTCATGACCGCGCTGATCCAGCGCAACACCACGATTCCCACTCGCAAGACCGAGACCTTTTCCACGGCGGCGGACAGCCAGACCTCGGTGGAAATCCATGTACTCCAAGGCGAGCGGCCGATGGCGAAGGACAACCGCACCCTGGGTAAATTCCACCTGGTGGGCATTCCTCCTGCTCCGCGGGGCATACCGCAGATTGAGGTGACGTTCGACATTGACGCCAACGGTATCCTGAACGTCTCCGCCAAGGACTTGGGGACGGGCAAGGAGCAGAAGATCACCATTACCTCTTCCAGCGGCCTCAACAAGGAAGAGGTGGAGCGCATGACCAAAGAAGGCGAGCTCCACGCCGAGGAAGACAAACGGCGCAAAGAGGAAGTGGAAGTCAAGAACAAAGCCGATTCGATGGTGTACTCGGTCGAGAAACTGCTCAAGGAGAATCGCGAGAAAATCTCCGAGGGCGATGCCAAGTCGATCGAAGCGGCGCTGGAAGAGGCGAAGAAGACCATCCAGGAAGGCGACGCGGGCAAGATCAGCGCGGCCGTCGAAAGGCTGACCACGGCATCCCACAAGCTTGCCGAGGCCATGTATAAGCAGGCGGCCTCCGCGAAGGCGTCCTCGGACGCTGGTGCGGCAGGTGCGCAGCAAGGTCCCACCGGCAGCGGCCCGCAGGGCCAGGCCAAGGGCGAGGGAGACGTGATCGACGCGGAGGTTGTGGACGACGATAAGAAGAAAGGTTGATAGTTGATAGTCGAAAGTTGAAAAAGTAGGGGCGGTCCGCGAACCGCCCCTACAGCGCTATTACAGGACTGAATTATGGAACATCGCGCCCAAGTGCCCGTCCAATGCCCGGTTTGCAATTGGCGGCACTTCATGGAAATTGAAGCCGAGGAAATGGATCTGGTGGCGGGAAGAGAGCTCCGCAAGCACCTGGAGGCCTGGATCGCCTCGCGCTGTCCCGATCACTTGGGGCCGATTCTTGAGATGAGCAAGAATTGAAAAGAAGCTGTCAGTTGTCAGCCGTCAGTAGTCCGTGGCTTGTCTCGTTGCGAGAGAAAGGCCGAAAATCGAAACTTGCGCCGGCTTTCGAATTGCGAGAAGTGCTGACCGCCGAAAGCTCTGAACTGATAATTGACGAATGACAACTTTGTCGCAACTGAACTGAGCGTCTCCGTGATGAGGCTTTTCTGGCACGGGGGACACGGAGGCACTACAAGCAGGAACGGAAATCTTCGAACGCTGGGAGCGGCCTCCTGATTGTTGGCTCCTGACTCCTTTCTTCTAGGTTTTCAACATGGCCGTCGGCACACAAAAAGATTATTACGGAGTCCTCGGCGTTAGCCGCACCGCCAAGCCGGAGGAGATCCGCAAGGCCTACCGCCATCTGGCGCGCAAATTTCACCCCGACGTCAATCCCGGTAACAAAGGCGCCGAAGAGAAATTCAAGCAACTCTCGGAAGCTTACGAAGTCCTGAGCGACGAGAAAAAGCGCAAGATTTACGATCAGTATGGATTCTATTCTGATAACCTTCCCCCCGGGGGTTACGGCCCCGGGCCCGGTCCGGCCGGCCCCGCGTATTCACCGCCACCGGGTGTGGACTTTTCAGGCTTCGACTTTTCGAACATGGATGATTCGGGCGCCGAAGCTGGAGGGCGGACCGGCGGGTTTGGGGGCGGCTTCCGGGACATCTTCTCCCAGATTTTTTCGCGGGGCGAACGCGAGGCGGCAAGTGAGGAGCCGGAAAAAGGTTCCGACATTGAATACCGGATGCATTTAGGTTTTTGGGATGCCATCCGGGGAGCGCAGGTGCGGGTCACGGTGCCGCACGAGGAGACCTGCACTACCTGCCATGGGACGGGGACGATGCCCGGTCCAACCGTTACTTGCACCGAGTGCAACGGTACGGGCAAGGTCATGAAGCAGGTTGGCACGATGCGCTTTGAGATGACTTGCCCCATATGTAAAGGGAGCGGCAAGCAGCGCCGACCCTGCCCCAAATGCCACGGCACCGGCGCCATTCAAACCTCTGAAACCTTGAACGTGAGAATTCCTCCCGGGGTTGATACCGGTTCGCGCGTGCGCGTCCCCGGAAAAGGCAATGCCGGAATTCAGGGCGGCCCACCGGGCGATCTCTACATCGTCACGGAAGTGGAGGCGCACCCGGTGTTTGAGCGCAAGGGCGATAACATTTACATCAAGCTGCCCGTGACCATCTCCGAGGCGGCCCTGGGCGCCAAGGTCGAGGTTCCCACCATCGACGGCCTGAGCACCATCAAGATTCCGCCCGGCACACAAAGCGGACAGAAGCTGCGCCTGCGCGGCAAGGGTGCGCCGTCGCTGCGGGAGTCGTCGGGCGAACTTCGGGGCAACGAATTTGTGGAAGTGCAGGTGATGGTGCCCCGGGTCGCCGATGAGCGCACCAAGGAAATCCTCCGCGAACTGGCGCGCTTGAACCCCGAGGATCCCAGGAAGGATTTGAAGGCAGCGGCCAGAAAGCCGTAGGCAAGGACGAAAAGCGAAATTCGAAACTCGAAAATCGCACCGAATTTCGAGTTTCGATTTTCGAAATTAGGTGACGGCTGAGCGCTTTTGACTTTGAACTTTTGACTTTCAACTGGTTTTTCCATGGCTAAACGTGGCAGGAAAACTCGCGGCAAGGCTGGCTACATGATCTCGGCCGTGGCCGAGATGTACAACATCCATCCCCAGACGCTACGCCTGTATGAGCGCGAGGGCCTGCTCATTCCTTCGCGCTCCAACGGCAACACGCGCCTTTACACGCAAGACGATTTGGAGCAGCTTGAAACCATCCTGAATCTCACCCGCGACTTGGGTGTAAATCTGGCAGGGATCGAAATCATCTTGAATATGCGCCGGCGCATGCGCCAGATGCAGGAAGAAATGCAGGCCTTCGTCGACTCTGTGCAGAAGGAATTTCTGGAGCGTTCGGAGAAGGACCGCGAGAGAATTCAGAATGCCCTGGTGCGCATTTCGCCGCTGCAAATGATTCGCACCCGAAAGTAGGTGTCGGGTATCAGGTGCCAGGTGCTTGGGAATAGTGAATAGTGAATGGTGAATAGTGAATGGTAAAAAGCGGCCGCAATTCACAATTCACTATTCACCATTTACAATTTCCTGGCACCTGATACCTGGCACCTGACACCTGATTAAGGACCATGCCTCAAAAAGATTGCCCCCAGTGTGACGGAACGGGATGGAAGCCGATCGAGGTGAATGGCATCCGGCGCGTGGCGCCGTGCGATTGCCAGAATCTTGAGCGCTCGGCCCAACTGCTGAGCCAGGCGCGCGTCCCGCCTCGTTATGAGCACTGCGAACTTGCCAATTTCGACGTCCGCAAGAGCACAGCCACAGGCCAGGAGAACAGCACGCTGTCGGTGGCGAAAATCTGCGCACAACGTTTCGTGGAGGAATATCCCACCGATTTTGGCCTGCTTTTTGTGGGGACCACGGGCGTGGGGAAAACCCACCTGGCAGTGGCCATCCTGCGCGAGCTGATCTTGCGCAAAGGGGTGCAATGCCTCTTCTATGATTTCCACGAATTGCTGAAAACCATCCGTGATAGCTACAATCCCGGAACCCAGAGCACCGAGCTCGGTGTTCTCCAGCCCGTGCTGGATGCGGAGGTCCTTTTGCTCGACGAGTTGGCGGGCTCCAACCCTAGTGACTGGGTGAAGGAGACCCTGCATCATATTATCAATTGGCGTTATAACTACAAAAAGGTGACCCTCATCACGACCACCCTGCTTTCTCGCAATACCTCCCCGCGGCCCAAGGGTTTCCAGCCTTCCGGTGAAGAAATCCCCGATCTGGATTACACTCTGAACCAGTTGGGGGTCACGCTGCGCTCGCGGCTCTATGAAATGTGCAAGCTCGTGGAAATGAGTTCCGACGACTACCGCAAGGCTATCAAACAAGCGGGCTATAAATTCCGCGTGGAATGAAAAACCCTGATGGCGAGCTAAGGTCCGGTGTAAAATCATCAATGCTGCTGAGTGGGAGTGCAAAAGCTTGTTAGCCGCAAAGGATATTTCCAAATTGCTGGCGGGGGTTCCCAAAGGGGCATGGGTTACCTTGTCGGGCGACGAAGAGCGGATTATCACCTACGCCGCTGAACTGTCCGAAGTTCTTGAAAAAGCCAAGGCGCTGGGCGAAAGCGACCCGATCGTCGTTCGTGTTCCCGAGGATGCTTCGCACTTGCTCTTGTAAGCGAGCGTGGCCGTCATAATGGGCATTGGGCTATTGGGACAAGACGGGTTTTTTGAAAGGTCCAACGTTACGTTTAAATTGGCGCAGGGGATTTACGAAGTTGAGCCGATTTAGATCGATGATTTAGGACCGGCGGGCCATGGCCAGCGTTCTGCTCACTGCCCTCGCTAACCGCCAACTGCCAACTGCCTACTGCCTTCCTTCTCAGCCGACACCCAGACCTTCCGTGCGGCGGCCTCACCCAGGATTGTGGGTCTCTTGCCCAGGCGCAGGCTGAGGGTTCCATCATAATTCCGGTCAAGAACTTTAATGCGCACACCGGGCCGGATGCCCAGCCCATCGAAGTATTCCAGCAGTTTTCGATCCCGCTCGTGCATGCTATCGACCTTTACTCGCGCGCCGGGCGGGGCTTCCCACAGGAGTTGCAACCCCAGCTTCCGCAACTCCGGTGCGCTCTTATTGAGCCGGTTGCCATGGGGGCAGCGGCCGCTCGCGCCGAGCATGGCGATCAACCTTCGCTCCACGTCCTCGGAGATGGCGTGCTCCAGCCGCTCCGCCTCATCGTGGACTTTGTACCACTCGATTCCCAGCAGTTCGTGGAGCATCCGCTCGACGAGGTGATGGCGGATGCGCAGCCTGTCGGCGATCCCGCGCCCTGCCGGGGTCAATGAGATCCGGCCCTTACGGTTGACCGTCGCCAGCTTGTCGCGGCGCAGCCGCCGCAACGCCCAGGCGACAGCGGGGGGGCTGACATGAAGCCAGCGGGCAATGGTGGCGGCGATCACCGCGCCCTCTTCGGCCTCCGCCTCGGAGATGGCTTTCAAGTAGTCCTCTTTGGATACCGTAAGTTTCATGGTATTGAACTCGCCTAACCCCAATGATTTTAAAACCCTCCCCCCTTGAGGGAGGGGGGTAGCGTGCACCCCCGCCTTTGGGGTCCGCGGTTCTTCCTTTGCAACAGCCGCAGGTTTCCAAGACGGACGCCTGCCCTCGCGTTCGAGAGCGCGAGTCTAGGGAAAAGCCGCAGACCTCAAAGGCGGAGGTCTGCGCTACACGTGCTTCTCCCATTCTTCCGACTCTACGCGCCGCCACCATCCTATCAGATGGGCGGGTTAAACTGACAGGCCAAATAAAGCTTGACTATGGACAACGACTTATAGTTAACTATGGTTAATCTAAATATGATAGCTATGATAGGGAAACACGAAATGCTGGGTGAAGGTAAAAGCTCGCTCGCGCCTGCGAGGACGGGTTCTGGGAATGGAACAGTGCGCATGGTTGCTTTCGTCCTTTTGATCGTCGTTGCGCACGTTTTCTCCCCCTCCCGGGCGCAGGCGCAGGGTGAAACCACGAGTGCCATTGTCGGACAAGTGACCGATGCAACGCGCGCAGTCGTTCCGGGCGCCCTCGTGACGATCGTGAATGCCGACACCGGTCTCGAACGTCGCGCCCGGACGGACAATCAGGGCCGCTTCGATTTTCCGCAACTGCGTCCGGGCACTTACTCCGTCAAACTGGAAGCGGCAGGCTTTGAGCCGCAGCAAAGTGACCACGTGGTTGCGGGTCTGGGGCAAAAGCAAACGGTCAACTTCGTCCTGAAAATAGCTTCCATCCAGCAGGCCATCGAAGTGAGCGGGGCCGCTCCACTAATCAACCCGGAAAACGCCAACACCTCGGTCACGCTGAATGCCCCCGCGCTCGAAGACCTTCCCAATCCGGGTGGCGATTTGACTTACCCGCTGCAATTTGCCACCGGCGCCCTGATCAACACGGCCGGGAGCAGCAATGATTTTGTGGGAGGAACGAACGGGTACGGCAACGTGGAATTCAACGGACTACCGGCGTTGTCAAACGGCTATATCGTCGATGGGCTCGAGTCAAATGACCCGCTTACCAACCTTAACAGCGGGCTCTCGACAAACCTCGTCCTAGGGCTCAATTCAATTTCCGAAGTCACGGTCAACACTCTTTCCTATTCGGTGGATCAGGGACGATACGGAGCGTCGCAGGTCAACTATGTGACCAAGTCCGGCACGAACCGATTTCACGGAAACCTTTACCAGATCTGGAACGGGTCGCGGTTGAATGCGGCGGATCTTTTCACCAACGCCATGCCGGGAAGTCAAAAGGCGCGCTCGACGGTGAATCATTTTGGGGGCAGCTTGGGGGGCCCTGTGGTGCGCGACAAACTGTTTTTCTTCTTTGACAGCGAATGGATGCGGATCGCCTTGCCCATTGTCACGCCCACGACCGTCCCCACCCAGGCGTTCCAGCAATACGTTTTGCAACAATTGCCGTTGGGTGGAACGGACTCTATAACTGGATCAAGATACCCGGCGGCTCCGCAACTGGTTCCGTTTTATCAAAAGATGTTCTCGTTGTACGGAAACACCAGCGGCACGCCTCTTGCCATCTTAGGGTGCCCCTTTAATTCCGATGGCAGCACGGCATTGGGCATCCCCTCGAACGGAAATGGTTGCGCCAACCGGCAGAGCATTTCGCATTCGAGTGACGATCATGAGCAAGTGCAGACAGCCCGCATGGACTACAACCTCAGCGAGAAGAATATGCTTTGGTTCCGGTTTCAGTCGGATACCGGTGTGCAAGCAGCCTACACCGACCCCATCAACCCGTTGTTTGACGCGGTTTCGCCGCAGCCGTTGTACTCCTTTGCGGCCGGACACACGCATGTGTTTTCACAAAATCTTGTGAACTATTTCAATCCGGCGTTTTCCTGGTACGCGAGTTTGTTCGCCCCTGCCGACTTCGAGAAAACCCTCTCGGCCTTCCCGATTGTTTTGCAAGGCCAAGGAGCCAACGCGCCCTTCACGACGATCGGAGGCCTCGACAACACGTGGTTGCAGGGCAGGCGCGCGGCGCGCTTCTTTATTAATGACAATCTGGCCTGGAGCCGTGGGGCCCACGAATTTCGATTTGGCACCAACACCCGCATTTTTCGCCTGAATGATTACGACTTCGGCGAGGGCACAGTTCCTACGGTGACCTATACTACCTTGCCGCAATTCATCTACGGTGTCGCATCCACCGCAACCAAGACTTTCCCCGAGGCGGCAAACGAGCCCTTTAACTTCCTCAATCTGGATCTCTACGCGCAGGACACCTGGAAGGTTACTTCCTGCCTGACCTGGACCTTCGGCATTCGCGACACGTTCAATTCCAATCCCCTTGATCCGCACCAGGAGGTTGCACGCCTGAGTGGATCATTCAATTCGATTTCGCACGATGTCAATCAGCCGCTGAACGCGGCGATTCAAACGCACCTCGGCGCCCTTTTCGCTTCCACGCCCCTGGCCATCCTTCAGCCAAGAACGGCAATCGCCTGGCAGCTTACACCGCACTCTGTGCTTCGAGCCGGCTTCGGGATCTTCAGCGATATCCTGCCCGGAAGTGTGGCCGACACTCTGGGCATGAACCCACCCTACGTGCAGACGTTTCAAGGCGGTTTGCTCGGCACCGTAGGCGGATTGGGCATTGCCCCAGGAGTGCCGGGCAGCGCCATTGACGCCACGGTGGCCGCCAATCAGGCTTTCACTTCGGGGTTCGCGAGCGGTGAGCTTTCCTGCGCGTCCTTGCAAGCGAACCCGGGGGCGTGCCTTCCGCCCGTGGCGATGACGGTGGCGCCGGGCGGCAAGTTGCGCGCGCCTTACTTCCAAGAGTGGAGTTTCGGGATCGAACACCAGTTCGGGAGTACTTCCAGCTTACACGCCCAATACGTCGGCACTCGCGCCTTGAACCAGCCTTATCTCACCCAAGAAAACGGTTACCAAACGGTCTGCCCAGGCTGCTTTGCTCCTTTTCCATACTTGCAGCCGACCGACCCTAGGTTTGGGGCCGTGACCCAGCTTTCCACCGGTGCGGACAGTCACTACACCGGGCTGCAATTGACCGCGGACCGGCGATTGGGGCGCGGTCTCAAAGGCCAACTGAACTACACCCTCAGCCGTTGCCGGGATGAAGTCTCCAATGGTGGATTCCTTCAGTTTTCCTCCGGAGGAATCCTCTCCCCGTTGCCGGGTGAGCTTGCCCGGGACGAAGGCCCCTGCGATTACGACATCCGCCACAACCTCACAGGCCAATACGTCTATGAATTACCGATGAAGGTGCGAAGCCATCGCCTCGGTTACGCCCTGAACGGTTGGCAGGTGTCGGGCACGGCGTTTTGGCATAGCGGAATACCTTTCTCGGTGGTGAGCACTCCATATTCCGACGGAGGAAATGGCATTGTGCAGGGTAGCGGACCACAATTCGCGAGTGTAGTTCCTGGTGTGCCATTGTATGAAAAGAGGCCCGTTGCGTCCGTGACGCAGCCCGGGACGCTCCAGTGGCTCAATCCGGATGCTTTTGTCTCAGCCGTTGACCCCAGCACCGGAGCTTGCGCGGGCGGCGACAGTCCCGCGCACTGCCAATTCGGAACGCTGGGCCGCAACGCCTTGCGCGGTCCTGAATTTCTCTGGAGTGACCTCTACCTTAGCAAGTCTTTTCCTCTGACCGAGCGCGTAAAGCTGCGAGTGGAAGGGCAGTTCTTCAACGTGTTCAACCATCCGAATTTTGGACTCCCCAGCATGGTTTTGGCCGGTATTCCGGGAAACCCGGGTACCCAAACGGGGTTCGGGGCGCTCACTTACACCACCTCGCCGCCCACCGGCCTGCTGGGGGTCGGTTTGGGCGGTGACAATGCACCTCGCATGATCGCTTTCCAGGCGCGAATTGAATTCTAAAAATTGAGCGGCTCCCGGGAATTAGGTCCCTGCCCCGGGTGTCTACTTGACCTGCAAGCTGATTTCCGATAGCGTTGCAAGTTAGCGAGATCATGGGTAAAACGCGTGTAGCTCTTTTTATCACCTGCCTTGCTGACCAGTTTTTCCCCCAAGTCGGCGAATGCGTGGTGAAAATCCTCCGGCGGTTGGACGTGGAAGTCACTTTCAACCCGGAGCAGACGTGTTGCGGCCAGCCCGCGTTTAATACCGGCTATCGGGACGAGGCGCGCAGTGTTGCGCGAAAAGTTCTGGACCTCTTCGATGACGCCGATTATGTCGTGGCGCCGTCGGGCTCCTGCACGGCGATGGTGCGGGTTTTCTATCCTGAACTTTTCGCTGAAGACCCGGACCTCCTGCGCAAGTCCCAAGACCTGCAAAAGCGCTTTTTTGAATTCTCGGAGTTCCTGGTGAAGGTATTGAAGGTGGAGGATCTGGGCGCGCGCTTTGCCCACCGCGTGACCTACCACGATTCCTGCCACCTGTTGCGCGAGCTCGGCGTGGATGAGGCGCCGCGCAAACTGCTGCGCAAAGTGCAGGGAATTGATTTGGTGGAGATGAACGATTACAAGCTTTGCTGCGGGTTTGGGGGCACGTTTTCGGTGAAGTTTCCGGAGGTCTCCGTGCCCATGGGGCAGGACAAGATTCGCGCCGCCACCGCGACCGGCGCCGAATATCTGGTGGCCGCTGACGGAGGCTGCTTGATGCACCTGGCCGGCCTGATCCACCGGCAGGAACTGCCGCTCAAGACGATGCATTTGGCAGAACTCCTGGCGCAGCAGGGGCCGAAATAACAGCGAGTAAAGCTGTCCGTGGTCCGTTGTCAGTTGTCAATGGCTTAAGGCTTTCGCTCTCCGCGTATCTGTTGCAACGGACAACTGACAACGGACAGCTTTTCAATGACCCGATGACTCAATGATTCGATGACTCAATCCTCTGGCGTTCACACTAACGACATTCACAAAAGTGGGAGCGAAACCATCGGCAATGCACGCTTGGCCGAGGCCTACCGTTCCTCCACGATGCGTTTGTTTACGCACCGGTTGAATGCGCTCGGCGAGGTCCCCGGCTTCGAGCGCCTCCGCGAGGCGGGACGCGAGGTGAAGCGCCACACCATCGAGAACCTCGATTATTACCTCGCCCAGTTCGCCGACCAAGTGGAACGCAACGGCGGCAAGATGCACTGGGCCTCCACGGCCGCGGAGGCTTGCCGGATCGTGGTGGATATCGTGCAGCGCTCGGAAGCGCGGGATGTGGTGAAAGCCAAGACCATGGTCGGCGAGGAAGTGGAGTTGAACCACGCGCTCGAGGCGGCGGGAATTCGCGCCATTGAGACCGATTTGGGCGAATTCATCATTCAGTTGGCGGGTGAGCGGCCCGCGCACATTGTGGGCCCCGCCATGCACAAGACCCGCGAGGATGTGTCCAAGCTGTTTGTGGAGCACCTTAAAGCCGAGCCCACTCTGGTTCCCGAGGAACTCACCGCCATCGCCCGCCGGGCGTTACGCGAAATGTTCCTGAAAGCCGGCGTAGGCGTAAGCGGCGCGAACTTTGCCGTGGCCGAAACGGGAACCGTGGTCACGATCGAGAACGAAGGGAACATCCGCATGTGCACCACCGTGCCGCGGGTGCACATTGCCTTGATCGGAATCGAGAAGCTTATTCCCCGGCTTGCCGACCTGGGAATTTTCCTGAGGTTGCTCGGCCGCTCCGGTACGGGCCAAAAGCTCACCACCTACACTTCGCTCCTGACGGGGCCGCGGCGTCCGGGTGAAGACGGACCGCAGGAAATGCACGTGGTGATGGTGGACAACGGCCGCACCAAGTCGCTGGCCGACCCCAAGATGCGCGAAATGCTGTACTGCATTCGCTGCGGCGCGTGCCTGAACACCTGCCCGGTTTATCGCAAGATCGGCGGACACGCCTACGGGTCGGTATATAGCGGTCCCATCGGTGCGCTGGTCACGCCGGAACTCGTCGGCATCGGCCAAGCTCGAGAATTGCCCTTCGCCTCCTCCCTGTGCGGAGCCTGCCGGGAAGTTTGCCCCGTGAAAATCAATATTCCCGACCTCCTTCTGCACTTGCGCAGCGAGGCTCAGGAACATGCGCCCAAGCACACGGACTCGCTGCTTCCGGAGCGCCTCATGTTCCGAATGTGGGCTTGGGGAATGCGCCACCCATCGCTGTATGTGCTGGCCAGCCGGTTCGCTCGCTGGGGGCAAGTCCTGCTGGCGCGCCAGGGATGGATTCGGAAGATTCCGATGTACCCTGCATCCCAATGGACCAAGGAACGCGACTTTCCCGCGCTTGCGCCAACGACCTTTCACAACCGGTGGAAGAAGCTTTAGGCGTATAGGAAAGGTTAAAGGGTAAAGGATAAATCAGAACTCCTCGACTTTATCCTTTACCCTTTAACCTTCACCCTTCACTCTTGCTCATCCCTCGCCCTTGTGAAGACCGGCGCTTCCGCGATGGCGAGCGGGGTGCTGCCTTGGCGGTCACAAACTTGTAGGCCATGCCGAGCAAGTCGCGCAACACGCCGGGATTGACGCGAGACAGGCGAACCAGAACGGTGGTGTAGTCGGCGTAGTGGTCTGTAATGTAGTAAACGTCGGGGGCCGCAGCGAGCAGCTCGGCACGATCATCGGAATCCACGCGCACGACAATCGAACCGGGTTCGGCCGAGCGATTAGCAGGTACACAGGCCAGGAGTTTTCCGTGGACCTTAAGCGCGGGGAACCCGTACGCGGTGCCCTCCTCCACGCCGGACAACGCCAGTCCGATCTTTCGCACGGTGTCGAAGTCGATGGTGCTTTTAGGCATGGGTCAGGTCGATTCCGTGGAACGCATTACTCCTGTTTTGCGGTCAACATGGCTGTGATCATCCCCCTACTCCGACCTCCGGGATACCCGCTTTTTTCCGAGTCTTGCGCCAGCGACCAAGGTGATCTTAATTTCGATCGAAAACCTAGAAACCCAAATGATCCCACCGCCCGCGGTTGAATCCGGACCAGTTGACAATCACCGTGATCGGCGGTGTGGCCTCTTCATCGAGCGCAGTGGCGTCGGCCCTTCGACCAGTTCCATCACCAGCGCGTGGTGATCTCCGCTGTCCTCAAAGCCGTAAATTGCTGCGATGTTGGGATGATTCAGCGAGGCCAGGACCTGAGCTTCGCGTTTGAACCGCGCCATGCGCTCGGCGTCGCCGGCGAAGGCCTGGGGCAACACTTTCAAAGCCACCTCGCGGCCCAGACGTGTGTCGCGCGCCCGATAGACTTCCCCCATGCCGCCCGCACCCAGCGGCGAACCAATCTCGTAAGAACCTAATTTGAAGCCGGAGGTCAGAGCCATCGCTGGAGTGCATTATACACATGCCGGGAAAGGACGAAACTAGAAATTGGAAATTCGAAACTCGTCAACACTGCGCCGAATTTCAGTTTCAAGCAGGGTAGCGCCCCGATGCATCGGGGCGGCTTTTCGTTATTGGGTGCAAAGAGCCGCAGAGGAATCCGGCTGGGGGGCGCCGGATGCCTCGGCGCTACACTCACCCCCGGGCTTCCCGCTTTCCCGCAGACAAATCCAGCCTCTCGCGATAGGGTCATGTTAATATTAGGTTCAGTGGTTGGGGAGAACCCATGACGGTGACGCTAAAGTTCCAGCCAGAAGTTGAAGCCGGACTACTGGCCCAGGCGCAAGCGCGGGGAATGAGCGTGGAAGAATACATTCTTTCGGTGGTGGAAGGGTCGGTGCTGCCTGCCGTAAAGAACAAGTTGTCGCCGGAGGAACGAGCGGCGGCATTTGAGGCCTGGTCTGCCCGTCATCGTCCCACTCCTCCCCTTTCAGATGAGGCCGTCAGCCGCGAAGGCATGTATGAAGGCCGTGAGCACTGATGCGTGTCCTCGTTGACACAAACATTCTGCTGCGCAGCGCCCAACCCAATCATCCCCTCTGCTCTCAAGCCACCTACGCCGTGACAATGCCGCCCAAGCAGGGTAGAATTAGGCATTCTAGAGTAATCTGAGAAAGGGGGCAGCGATCATGAGCCTCAACATTTCACAACAAACCGAAGCGCGCATTATGCAGGAAGCGCAGCGGCAAGGCATATCTGTTGATGCGCTGCTGGAGCGCCTCATCAACGAACGGGCGGCCGGCACCGCCGCTCCGGACCACCAAGCCCCCGAGTTGCCGATCTTGCACCTTGGCCCGATGGGGCCTCTCCATCGCAGTGACATTTACGATGACCTCCGTTGAACCGGGAGTTGTGGATGCAAACGTTCTGGCTTACGCCATGAACGCTGACGCATCGCAATATGTGGCCTCGCGTTCCCTCCTGGAAGCGGCGCGTGACCCGTCTACAACGCTGTACGTCACCTCGCAAATACTTTGCGAGTTTCATTCCATCATCACCAACGGCCGCCGCTATTCGAGGGCTGTTTCCGCTGCGGAGGCCGTGCGCATTCTTTCCGCCATTTTGGCCTTACCGGGCCTCCAGGTCTAGCCGGTGCCCACTCAAGTTGTGGCTGGATGGATTCAGTTGTTACAACATCATCCCGTCGAGGGTGCGGGCGTATTCGACCTGCAAATTGTGGCGACGATGCTGGCGAGCGGCGTTCAGAGAATCTGCACTTTCAACACTGCCGATTTTGAAATTTTTGGGGAATTAACGGTTATTGCGCCTTCCTAAGTAGGTGACCACTCTCAATTCTCATCGCTGACTCGCTCCGCGGCTACCGATGACTCCGCAGCGTCCATCCGAAATTTACTGTGCGCAACGCACCCGGAAACAACCTATTTGGGGTATGATGGCGAACCTTGGAATTCAGGTGCCAGGTGTCAGGTGTCAGGTGCCAGCAAGGGACGGAACTCCAAACTCGAAACTCGCCATCAATGCGCCGAAGTTCCAGCTTCGAGTTTCGAATTTCGAGCTTCTCCTCTGACACCTGGCACCTGACACCTGACACCTAAGAAAGAGGTGCTCTATGCGCAAATCGTATTCAATCATCAGGACTGTGGCAGTGGCGGCACTTCTGGCGCTGACGGCCGCGTGGGCTGTGCCATCGGCCCGCGCGGCGGAAGGGCCGCAGCCTCCCGTCACGCTTCGCTGTGAATACTTGCACAACCCGGTGGGAATTGACGTGCGGCAGCCGCGATTTGCCTGGGTGCTTCATCACACGGAGCGCGGGCAGGCGCAGTCCGCGTACCAGGTTTTGGTGGCAACCACGCCCGAGTTGCTGGCGCAGAACAAGGGTGACGCGTGGGACAGCGGCAAGACCGCTTCCGACGACTCGACGCAGGTGGTTTACAACGGCAAACCTCTGGAGAGCGATCACTCCTACTGGTGGAAAGTCCGCTACTGGGACAAAGGCGGGAACGCCAGCGACTACAGCCACCCCGCGAGTTTCGACGTGGGGCTGCTCTCTGCTGATGACTGGAAGGGGCAATGGATTGGCGGGGCGAATCAGTTGCGGCAGGAATTCACCCTGACGGAAGCTCCGCGCCGCGCTCGCGCTTACATAACGGGACTGGGTTACTACGAGCTGCGCATCAACGGCAAGAAAGTCGGAATGAATTACCTCGATCCGGGCTGGACGAGTTGGGGAAAGCGCGTTCTCTACGTTACCTACGACGTCACCGCCAGCCTGCACAGCGGTTCGAACGCCGTCGGCGTGATGCTGGGCCAGGGCTGGTTCAAGTCCCGCATCATGCTGCTGCAACTGGACATCGAATTAGCCAGTGGCAAGCACGTGAGCGTGACCAGCGGCCCCACGTGGAAGGCCATGAACGGCCCCATTGTGAGTGACAGTATTTATGATGGTGAAGTCTACGACGCGCGCCTGGAAACTCACGGCTGGGATTTGCCGGGATACAAAGACGATGGATGGAAGCCGTCGGAAAGCGTGAAAGGCCCGGCCGGCGTGCTCTCCGCGCAGATGATGCCGCCCATCCAGGACATTGACACCATGGTTCCCATCGCGCTGACCAACCCGCGTCCCGGCGTTTACGTCTACGACATGGGCCAAAACTTTAGCGGTTGGGCGGAGTTGTACGTCAATGGACCGCGCGGGGCGCAAGTGCAACTGCGTTTTTCCGAATTGCTTTATGACAACGGCATGATCAACCGCGAGAACCTGCGCGGGGCCAAAGCGCGCGACATCTACATCCTGCGCGGCGACGGAGAGGAACACTACCACCCGCGCTTTACCTATCACGGCTTCCGCTACGTGGAGGTGACCGGCTACCCCGGCGCGCCCAGCCTTGATTCGCTGCGCGGGCACGTGGTCCACACGGCCGTCAAGACCACCGGCAGCTTTGTGGCCTCAAACCCCCTGCTGAATCAGATCCACAAGATCATCCGCTGGTCGGACTTGACCAATATGCACAGCGTTCCCACCGATTGCGATCAGCGCGACGAACGCCAGGGCTGGATGGGCGACGCGCAAGTCAGCTCGGAAGGCGTAATGCTGAACTTCGATATGGCGGCGTTCTATTCCAACTTCCTGCGCGACATGCGCGATGACTTGGGCGCCGACGGCACCATGACCGATACCGTTCCTTACCTCACCCACGGCCGGCGCCCCGGCGACCCCGCCTGGGGCACGGCCTTCCCCCTCATCTGCTGGTATCTTTACCAGCAGACGGGCGATCTCCGCCTCCTGGAGGAGAATTACGACGGGCTGAAGAAATACGTGGAGTACCTGCACAGCCGCGCCCCCGACAACGTTTTGCGCTTTAGCTACTATGGCGACTGGGTGGCGACGGAAATGACTCCGGGGGCCGAGGTTTCCGACTTCTACTATTACTACGACACGCTGGTGCTTTCCAAAATGGCGGCGGCGTTGGGCCATTCCGCCGATGCCGGGAGTTACGCGGAACGGGCCGGGCAAATCAAAGACGCTTTCAATAAGGAATTCTTTGATCCTAAGACGGGCAACTACACCACGGGAACCCAAACGGCTAACGTCCTGCCGCTTTTTCTCGATATGGTTCCCAACGATTACCGCCGGGCGGTGGCGGGCAACCTGGACAACAATATTCTCTACTTGCACAACACGCACCTGACCACCGGGCTGGCGGGGCTCCGGTACCTGATGCCGGTCTTGACGCAAATCGGCCGCTCCGACCTGGCTTATGACCTTGCGACGCAGACCACTTACCCCAGTTGGGGCTATATGCTGGCGAATGGCGCCACCACGGTTTGGGAACTTTGGCAGAAGAAAGTTGGGCCGGCCATGAATTCCCAAAATCACCACATGATGGGAAGCGTGGATGCCTGGTTTTATGAGGCCTTGGGCGGAATCAATGTGGACCCTGAGCGTCCGGGTTATCGCCACATCCGGATTGAGCCGCAGGTGACGCGCGACCTCACCTCCGCGAGCGCCACGGTGGGCAGCGTGCGCGGCAATGTGACCTCTTCGTGGAGCCACGAGCCGGGCGTCATCACCTTGCAGGTGGAAGTGCCCGTCAACAGCACCGCGAGCGTTTCCATTCCTCAGGATCCCGAGATGACGAATATTGCCATTCACGAGGGCGACCACACGGTTTGGGAGAAGGGACAATTTGTCGAAGGAACGGCGGGCGTCACGGCGGGGAAACTCGACGGCAAGCGCGTGGTCTTCGAGGTGGGCTCCGGCCACTATGCCTTCCGGGTGAGCGGGGAATGAAGGCATTGAGTCATTGAGCCATCGGGCCATTGAAAAGCTGTCAGTTGTCCGTGGTCAGTTGTCCGTTGCAAGGGATACGTGCAGGTTGAAAGCCTTGAGTGCCGCCCTAAAGGGCGGTGCTGCGTTCGAATTAGGACACTACCGCAATGCTCGGATACTTGCGACTATTTGGGGGCAGTAGCGGAATATCCACAATGCTTTCTGAGGGGGTACGTCGATTATGAAACTGGTAACTTACGAATCCGCGAAACAATCCCGCCTGGGGGTGGTGCAAGGAGAATTCGTGGTGGATGTGGCCGCAGCGTATGAGTCGATTGCCAAATGGCGGATCGCCGACGCGAAAGTGGTGACGGCGGCGAAGGTCCTGGGCAAGCTGGGCCGGCCGCCGGCGGACATGATTGAACTTCTGGGGCTGGGGGAAAAATATCGTCAAGCGCTGGAAGTCATTGTGGCGGGTGCCGGGGCGATGGGCAAGAAGGGCGCCAAAAGCCTGCTCATTCCGTTGCGCACCGCCAAGCTGCGCGCGCCCATCGCGCACCCGAACAAGATCACGTGCATCGGCCTCAACTACGCCGACCACGCGCGCGAGGGCGGCCAGGAACCGCCTCCGGCGCCGATTTTCTTTCTGAAATCGCACAACACCATTTGCGGTCCCGGCGATCCCATCAAGCTGCCTCCCAACTCCACGCAAGTGGATTACGAGGCGGAATTCGCTGTAGTGCTGGGCAAGCGCGGCAGGCGCATCCCCGAAAGCGAAGCCCCCAAATACATCGCGGGTTACACCATCCTTCACGATGTGAGCGCGCGCGACATGCAGTTCGCTGACAAGCAGTGGTATCGCGGAAAGAGCTGCGACACCTTCGCGCCGACGGGCCCGTGGATTGTCACTCCCGATGAAATTCCCGATCCCAACAACCTGCGAATCTCCTTGACGCTCAATGGCGAGACCCTTCAGGATTCCAACACGAGCAACCTGATCTTTAAGGTTCCCTTTCTGATCAGCTATCTCTCCCAATCGGTCACCTGGGAAGTGGGGGATTTGATTTCCACCGGCACGCCCCCGGGCGTGGGATTTGCTCGAAAGCCCCCGGTGTTCATGAAGGCCGGCGACACGGTAAGCGTGACGGTGGAGGGAATCGGGACCCTCACCAATCCTGTCGTCGGACCGTAGGGTGGAACTACAGTCCCTGGTTCGTTTGACATGCGCTTTGCATGGAAGTGTCCTGATCACATGGCGACGATGGTCCAGATCCGAAACGTACCGTCCGACTTGCATCGTGAGCTCAAGGCGCGAGCGGCGCTCGAAGGCCTCTCGCTCTCGGATTTCCTGCTCCGGGAGATACGCCAGACGTTGGAGCGGCCGACTCTTGAGGAGATGCGGAGGCGCCTCGCCGGGCGTCAGCCGATTCGGCCACGTCCCACCCCTGCGGCTGCTGTCCGAGCCGAGAGGAATAACCGTTGATCGTCGTGGACGCTTCTGCGATCCTTGAGGTTCTGCTTCAGTCAGCCAACTCCTGACTGTGGGCTTTTCCTATCCGCACATCCCAAACCATCGACGCGGCCAATCATGGTACCAGATGAGCCTTCTTGCCAAGAAGAACCCGCGGTCAGGAAAGCACTGACCGCGGCTACCTGCCCCCGGTGTTCCTGAAGGCCGGCGACACGGTAAGCGTGACGGTGGAGGGAATCGGGACCCTCACCAATCCCGTCGTCGGCCCGTAGCGCGAACCCACGGTCACTGGTGTCGTGACCGTGGGTCTTTCTCTTTCGCACATCAGTTCTTCGCACATCACGGGAGCCCGCCGTCAGGAAATCGCTGGCTTTGGCTACCCGCGCGTCGTCCCTAACCTCCAGGTCACAAGAGCGGTTTGGCGACTACACCGCCAAGTGATCGCAGGCAGGCACGGCAACTTCCCCGGAGGGGACTTCGGGGGAGTCAGGGCGTTGCACTTCTAGGCCGACCAGGTTATCCCGCCCATTGGTACTGCGCTGCCAAAAAGGTAGTAAGATTTCTTCCGAGTACGTTATCCGTCGCAGTCACCGCCAGTGCCGGATGTAGCTTCCAACTTCCCGTAAGTGGACAGCAACGCAATTGCACTTGCTAGGTGTTCTACGCTCGCTTCGGCTCATCGCGACTTCTAATCATCTTGTCTGGCGAAGGAACCATCTCCTGTCCCCTCGCGCGCTCGCCAAAATTGCATGTCCCATTACCTCAGCATATAATAGGATTCGACAAGCTCCTCGAAGCACCTACAGATGCGGAGGCCAGTCCATGAACGCAGCATTGCGCCGACGTCCGAATGCTGATTCGAAGCATCTGCTTTACTTAATCGCCTGGATTTGCGCTTTATGGGCAGCCAGTTGTTATTTTGCCGTCTCGGAAGAAATACCGGGCGTCCCCCCGACTCCGCAGAAACCCGCCGTGGAAACCTATCACGGCGTAAAGGTCGAGGACGATTACCAATGGCTCGAGGATTGGAACGATCCTAGAGTACGGGCCTGGAGCGATGGCCAGAATGCTCACGCTCGCTCCATACTCGACGCGCTTCCCGGTCGTCAGCGGATACGCGATCGCCTGGCGGCCTTGCGCAGCGCGACTTCCGCCAGCTACTCGCGCCCGCAGCATCTTCAAGGATTATTGTTCTTTTTGAAATTCCAGCCCCCCAAGCAACAGCCATTCCTGGTCACCCTCGATTCCAGCCTCTCCCCAGAGTCAGAGCGCGTCATCGTAGATCCAAATGTAATTGACCCGAAAGGCCTCACGGCTATCGATTTCTACGCCCCCTCTCTGGACGCGCGCTACGTTGCTGTCTCCCTGTCTGAAGGGGGCACCGAAAACGGCACCGTGCATGTCTATGACGTCCATTCCGGGAAGCCCCTTGAGGACGTGGTTCCCCGAGTCAATGGAGGCACCGCCGGCGGCAGCCTCGCTTGGAATGCGGATGCCTCTGGCCTCTATTACACACATTACCCGAGCCCGGGCGAGCGCCCCACCGCGGACCTCGATTTTTTCCAGCAAATCTATTTTCACAAGCTCGGGGCTCCCGCCAGTCAAGACACCTACGTTCTTGGCAAGGATTTCCCGCGCATCGCCGAAATTCAGCTCCGCACCTCCAGCGACGGACACTACCTCCTCGCCACCGTCGCCAACGGAGATGGGGGCCAGTTTGAACATTTCCTTCTGTCCCCCGACGGCAAGTGGACACAGTTCACGCAGTTTTCCGGCCGAATCACGCAAGCGGTCTTTGGTCAGGACCAAGCCGTCTACCTCATCTCCCAAAACAGCTCACCTCGCGGCACCGTTCTCCGCATGCCTCTTGCTCATCCTTCCCTCGCGGATGCTTCCACCGTTGTGCCGGCTACGGATGACGTTATTGAAGACATCTTGCCCACAGCCCATCGCCTTTACATTCTGGGTGTTTGGGGCGGCCCTTCCGATGTCCGCGTTTTCGATTTGCAAGGCCACGAACAGTCCCGAGTACCCGTTCCCCCGATTTCTGCTGTTGACGGTCTCACCGCGACGGGAGCCGACGATGTCATCTACCGGAGCGAGTCTTATCTCACTCCCCCCGCATGGTTCCGCTTTGATGCGGCTGCCAACAAAGCCGAGCGCACCCATCTCTCCGTGAAGCCGACCGCCGACTTCAGCGACGCCGAAGTCGTGTGCGAGTTCGCCACCTCGAAAGACGGCACCAGAATCCCTATCAACATTATTCGGCGAAATGGCACGAAGCTCGACGGAAAGAATCCCACTCTCCTCACCGGCTATGGCGGTTTTGGGATCAGCATCAGCCCCGTGTACAACGTCAACGTCCGCGTTTGGCTTGACCAAGGCGGCGTTATCGCGGAGGCCAATCTGCGCGGCGGCGCCGAATACGGTGACGATTGGCACCGCGCGGGCATGCTCACCCGGAAGCAAAACGTCTTTGACGATTTCGCCGCTTGCGCCGAACACCTCATTCAAGCCGGTTACACCAATGCTTCGCGGCTCGCCATCGAAGGCGGCAGTAATGGCGGCTTGCTGATGGGAGCAGAGCTCACCCAGCATCCCAACCTGTTTCGCGCCGTTGCTTCCAGTGTCGGTATCTACGACATGCTGCGCAACGAACTGAGCCCGAACTCCGTCTTCAACGTTACCGAATACGGCTCCGTCAAGGATCCCAGCCAGTTCCAGGCCCTTTACGCTTACTCTCCTTACCACCATGTCGTTGACGGCACTGCCTATCCCGCCGTCCTTTTCTTGACCGGGGCCAACGATCCGCGCGTGAACCCCATGCACTCGCGGAAAATGACGGCGCGCCTGCAAGCGGCTACAAGTTCCGGCTTGCCCATTCTTCTGCGCACCAGTTCCAACTCCGGCCACATCAACGCCTCGCTGAACGAACGCATCGAGCGCACCGCCGATATCTATGCGTTCCTCTTGCATGAACTTGGGGTGACGCTAAACCCCTGATCGCACGATGATAGGCGTCATCGTCAACTCGATTTTCGGATTTTGTCACCCCTGCTCGCACTTAGGCTTACCCCGATAGAAGCGCCTGAAAGCGACTTGGTTGATTTGTCTGCTCGCCGAATAAGTGGGTTGCGGTTCACAAGCGGGTCTCTGGAAGGTTTTGGTCCGCAGCCAATCCGCCGATCCTGGTCGAGTGGTCGCACCCTGGAAAGTAAGCTTTGCGTGGTCCCCTGGGCGGATGGTTGTCCCGATACGGGGTTCTGGGATGCCTGGATCTGCGTTGGTCTCCACTTGGCCGTAAAACGGCCGACCCGCCGCGATGCTCGGGGTGGCCGACGATCTGGACGTTGAGTCAGCATCGTCGGCGGGCTCGCGGTGCCCTTTCCTACCGGTAGGAAATCGACGGTGGGAATTGTAAAATTTTTTCCTACCCGCAGGAAATTCCGCAAGAATCTTCTTGACAACATACCTTGCCTATGTGCTAGTCTGAGGGGGAGGTGTCATGTGTCAGGTGTCAGGTGTCTGGTGTCTGGTGTCAGGTGTCATGGAGAACTCCGATTTGCGCTGGATATCGCGCCTTATCAATACATTCGAGAAGATCGGGGAGGGGATGCTGCAAGAAAAAGATGTTATAAAAGTACGTTCGAAGCCGTTATGTATATGAAAACAAACAAATCTCTGACAAAATGCCCGGAAAAATATCGGACATTTATGTATAAGTTTCGGACATTTGTGTCTAGCGGGCACGAATTTTGGAGAAAAAAGCGGCTTGGTGACGACAACATGCAAGTTCAATTGGGTTCTTCGCGGGTTTCCTGCGCATGCTCCCTCCTCGATCATTTGACATCCACGCCGTCACGAAGTGGAGCCGAGAGCGGGGAAAAAGGGGAATTAAAAAATGCAGGCATATCCCACGATGTTATTGAAAACAAAAATGCCATTTTTTGTCATGCCACGATGTTGATGAAAAATAAGGTAGTTATACCTTATCTGCCACGATGTTGATGAAAAGACAGGGGGTTATTGGAAACCGCGGTGGCGTATTGCGAACTTCGATCGGCGGTCCCCGCCCCGCGGGGTAAACTCCCACTGCCGCTACAGCCGAACTCGAACGTAGCGCCGACCGGAACCTGTCCCGATTTGGTCGGGAGGTCGGCACATGCCGGGCTAAAGCCCGGCGCCACATTTGAAATTAGGACACCGCTCCCTGCCCTCGATTATTTGACATCCACGCCGTCGCGAAGTATCTTGGCCGCGTACTGCGGAGGATCCTGATTGGAGGCACGATTATGCCGCTCGCCGATTTCAAGAACGAGCCCCTGAGCGACTTCAAAAACAATCCCGCCCATCGTCGCCGGATGGAGTATGCGCTGGATGAAATCCGCGAGGAGTTGGGCCGCGAATACGATCTGGTCATCGGCGGCGAGCGCATCAAAACCCCGGAAAAGCTCTACTCCTACAATCCCAGCCACCCGGACCAGGTGGTGGGAGTGTTTTCGCGGGCGGACGCCGCGTTGGCGGACCGCGCCGTGCGCTGCGCCGACGAGGCTTTCAAGAGCTGGAGCCGCACGCCCGTGCAGAAACGGGTGGACCTGCTGCTGAAGACCTCCAAGCTTCTATTGGACCGCAAGTATTACTACGAAGCCCGGATGGTTTATGAGGTCGGTAAGACGTGGCCGGAAGCGGACGCGGATGTGGCGGAGGCCATCGATTTCATTGAGTTTTACGCCCGCGCCATGCTTCGTTTGGCGGGCCCCCAGCCGCTCACGCCGGTAGCCGGTGAAAAGAACTATCTGCGCTACATTCCACTCGGCGTGGGCATTGTGATTCCACCCTGGAACTTCCCCCTGGCGATTCTGGTGGGAATGACCGTGGCTTCGATTGTGACCGGCAACACGGTAGTGATGAAGCCCTCCAGTGACGCGCCGGCCATCGCCTACAAATTTCTTGAGGCTCTCGAGGAGGCGGGCATGCCCCCGGGCGTGGTGAATTTCCTGCCCTGTCCGGGCGGGGAGGTGGGCGATACCCTGGTTGGGCACCCCCGCACCCGTTTCGTGGCGTTCACGGGATCAAAGGAAGTCGGGCTGCACATTAATGAGTTGGCGGCCAGGACCGCGCCCGGACAAGTTTGGGTGAAACGCGTGATTGCTGAGATGGGCGGCAAGGACTCGATTGTGGTGGATAGCGACGCGGACCTGGACGCGGCGGTCGAAGGCGTGGTGGCCTCGGCCTTCGGGTATCAGGGCCAGAAGTGTTCTGCCTGCTCGCGAGCCATTGTGGTGGAGCCGGTCTATGACGTTTTCCTGCAAAAACTCCGCCAGCGAGTGGAGCAGATTACGGTGGGCCCCGCCGAGCGTCCGGAAAACTACATGGGCCCCGTCATCAACGCCAAAGCCAAGAAATCGATCCTGGAATATATCGAATTAGGAAAAACGGAGGGCCGCCTGGTCGCCGGCGGGGGTGAATGCGCGGGGGCAGGGCATTTTATCCCGCCGACGGTGATCGCCGATGTTTCCGCTACGGCGCGCATCGCCCAGGAAGAGATTTTCGGTCCGGTCCTGGCGGTAATCCGGGCCGCGAGTTTTGACCAGGCCTTGGCCATCGCCAATAACACAGATTACGGGCTGACGGGCGCCGTTTATGCCCGGGACCGGCGTAAACTGGATCATGCCACGGAAGAATTCTTCGTGGGGAACCTCTATCTGAACCGCAAATGCACGGGCGCGCTGGTGGGCGCCCATCCGTTCGGAGGCTTTAATATGTCCGGGACGGATTCCAAGGCGGGCGGGAACGACTACCTGCTGCTCTTTACTCAGGCCAAGACCGTGGCCGAAAGGATGACCCTTTGAACGGGTTGTTTAATTACAGTGTTGGAATCGTTGATGATATATAGATTATACTGATAATTACATCGTAATTCTTCCCGCTTGCATTCTCGTGTTTTTCTCGTATAATGAAAAAGGCGGGGGAAGTTGCCCAGTCTTATTCTTCAAGGTCCTATCGGTTCTCTATGGCGAGCACGGATAAGCCGGTGAATATCGAGCAAGTCGGCCCACAGGCGCGAATTGCGACGGAGCTTGTGCGGTTGGAATCGCAAAAGAGGGAATTCTGGGTTCTGATTATCTTTGCGGGTGTGGTTCTTTTCCTGGGAGTTCTATCTTTCTTTTTCCCCCACCAATTCTGGTACAGCGGCGGTTTGCATATCAACCTCTCCCCGCAGGTTCTATTCGTCATCATGGTTGCCACGGTGCTGGCTTCCTTGGTGTACGTCCGCCGGGACCTCGAGATCCGAGGGCTACGGCTGGCCAATCTCCAGCAGTATATGACCGCGCAGGAGGAGCAAGCCGCCAGCATGGTCGATGCGGTGACCAATGTTTTCACGCGCGGCCTCCTGAATGACCTCCTGGCAGGCGAAATCTCCCGCGCCGAACGCACCAACCGCTCGCTGGCGCTCATCATGTGCGACCTGAACAACTTCAAGCAGGTCAACGATCGCTACGGCCACCTGATGGGTGACTACGTGCTCTCGCAGATTGCCACGATCTTGAAATCCTGCGTGCGCGGCTCCGATTGCGTCGTCCGGTACGGGGGTGATGAGTTCCTCATCCTGCTTCCGGAGACCGATGAAAAAGGTGGAGAGACGGTGCGCCAGCGCATGCATCACCGAGTCGCCGAATGGGACCGCAGCAACCGCGTGGGTGACTTGCCGATCTCCGTCAGCTTGGGTTTGTACCTCCACGTGACGGGCCAATCGCCGGATAAGGATGTCGCGGAAGCCGATGCTCGCATGTACGCGGAAAAGCAAGCCAGCAAACGCGCGGCCGTAGAGAAAACCTAACCCTTGACGATCACTTCACCACTTGCCATTTCTCGTACCCAAAGTCCCAAACATCCAGGCTGAGTTTTTCATCGACCAACTCACCCAGCACGTACTCCCCCGCCTCCAGGGGTTGGAGAGGTTTCAGGGTGTAGACGTTGGGCGCCACCTGCTTGCGTTCCAACGACACCATGGTGCGCTCTTCCTCGGTTTTCCCGTTTTTTCCGCGGCTGGTTACTAACTCCTCGACCACGCGCGACTCCTTTCCCGGCTTCAGGTGCACCAATTCGAGTTTCGCGCCAAGGCCATCGGCAGATTGGACATAAAAGACCGGCAAGGGGTCATTCAACCGAATCGCCGCTTTCGCGCCCTCGAGGACCACGAGCGAGCGAGCCTTCATGATCGGCAGGGGAACGGCCAGCATCATGGCGGCCCGCTTTTTGTCGGTGACAAGTTCACCCGCCGACTGCACGAGGCGCACCAAGCGGCGTCCGTCGACGGTGAAAATTCCATCGTCCCCCGGAAGGCGAACGCCGGGGGCCACTTCCATCCCCTGATCCGGGGGCTTGTAAAACCGCTCCTGGTCGGTTTGCTTGGCTTCCTCAAGGCGCTTCTTCTCCGTGGCTTTGGCTTCTTCCTGCGCACGCTTGGTGGCGTCAAAATCCACCAACGAGGTGGGTACCTCCTCCCATTCCGAGCGCTCCACGCTGAAATAGCGCACCCGGTCGCCCTGAACCTCGTAGCTGGTGACGATCTGGTAAGTGCCGTCCTTCATGCAGAGCTTGAGAGTCGCCCAGGCCACGCGTGGCGCCGCCAGCACGCTCAGCAGCAGCGCGATAGCTAGCAGATAGCGGCTTGGCGATAGAGAAAGCATGTTCGGACCCGCGCCCGGTTAGATGCGAACGGTGGGGAAAACGCGCACTTACCTTCGTCCTCTTCAGCATTATAGGCGCGAATGAGCTGAATGCGAACGGGTAGACTCACGGCGAACGCTGGCATATGGGTGTCTTCACCCTCATCAGAAACGCAGTCACCGGCCGCACTTTCGCGTATGATGGGCAACATGATGTCAACAGTCCTGCGCGGGTCCAGGCGCATGCTGCAACTCGGTCTCTTCTTCCTTACCGTCGGGGTGAGCTCCATGCCGGCGCTTGCCCAAGTGGATTATTCGGTCCACTTTGAAATGGAAAAGCCCAAGTACTTGCAGGGGGAGCCCGTCTTCTGCCGGTTTGTGATCCGGAACACGGGGAGCAAGGTTTTCGCTTTCCGCTATCGCACTCCCACCCGCAGTTTGGCCACCGAATACAACCAGGAGCCACGATTCCTGGTGACGGACTTTCGGGGGCGGCGGCTGCCCGATCCCGGGCCTCGGCCCTGCGGCAGCCCTCAGGGGACGGTTGTTTACGGCTATGTGACCCTGCCTCCCGGGCAAGTGCATAGCGAGCGCTGGTTGCTGAACCAATGGGCGCAATTTGCTGCGCCGGGCCGCTATCAGGTGCGCGGGGAGCGCCGCTTGGCGCTGCTCCAGCCCGACCCTCAGACAGGAGAGTATGGGGATAAGCCCGCGGCTTTTGCGCTGGCCATTGATGAACTCAGCATGGCGGTTATAGGTTCAACTCGCGCGCAGGTTGAGGCGGCCTTCCATCCCTATCTCGCCGCCATCGAAAACCCCAAGGAACCCAATCCTGCTGAGGCGGTAGTCGTGCTCACGTCCTTGCCCCACTCTTTCTTTCTCAATCAGTTGGTCGCGATGGCAAACGCCGGAAAGCCGGAGCGTTGGGACCGGCGCGACGCCCTCAACGGCTTGGCGCGCCTGAATACGCCTGCTTCTTGGAGGGCGATCCTGAAGCTGTTTCGAGGTGTGGATACTTCCCCGAGCTCCGGAAGCAAAGAAGCCGCAGAGCGCGAGGAGGATCCCCTGCGTTCATACGCCCTTCTCCTGCTGGCGGAGAAAGCCGATCAGGCGTTTATTCCCACTTTGGTGGAGATGCTCGCCAAGAGCACAGAACCGACGCGAGGCGACATCCTGCGTGCCCTCGGGTTCTTTCACGACGTGCGGGCCTACCAGCCGCTCTACGATAATCTGCACTCTGCCCAGGTCACCGACCGGATGAACTCAGTTCTCGGCTTGAAAAACCTGGGCACAAAGGAGGTCATACCCGCCCTGCTCGCCGCCCTCAACGACCCGGAAGCACAGGTTCGGCAGGTGGCGAACTTTGCCCTGGAGGGGGTGACCGGCCACAAGGTTGCCGTTTCCGCCAATCCCTCGCGCGAGGAGTTTGAGCGCATCGCCAGCAACTGGCACGGTTGGTGGCGTGAACACGCCGCCAGCTTCTCTCCCCCGCGGCCTGCCGCCTGCCATGATTGGTGATGGCCCAGAAACCGGTCGCTAGGGTACGTGGACGGAGTGCGCGTGCACCACGAGTTTCGGGCCGGAAATGAATCGGCAGGGGCGAGGGCGATCTCTTGATTATTTCGCATTCGCGGTGTAGGGTAGCCATCTCGAATGGCCCAAGAGACTCGATTCGTTGTTGGGGACACGAGTCTCGGCAACCACGCGCTCGCCTCAGGTTTTCGGAGGGTTAAGGAACATGAAGGCTCTGTTGCTCAAGGGACCGCGGCAGCTTGAATTATCAGAATTGGCGCGGCCAGACCTTCTCGATCGCCAGGTCAGAGTCCGGGTTGCCAAAGTAGGGGTTTGCGGGTCCGATTATTCCAGCATCGCGGGCAAACTCCCTTTCACCCGTTTTCCTATTGTTCCAGGACACGAGGCCAGCGGAGAAGTCTTAGAAGCGGGTGAGCAAACGGGATGGAAGCCCGGCGATCGCGTGCTGATTCACCCCATTCTGGCAAACCGCAGCGACCCTGTTTTCGCCAGAGGAGAAGTGCACCACCTGGACTCTACGGAAGTTCTGGGAGTGGTCTCGCGCAACGGGGCTTACGCAGAAGAGACGGTGGTGGAAGACTACATGCTGCGGAAGATTCCGGAAGGAATGGACTACGAATCGGCGGCGATGGTAGAACCTGTTGCCGTGGCGGTTCGTGCTGTCCAGAGGGGAGGGATCCAAGCGGGGGATAGGGTACTTGTATTTGGGGCCGGCAACATTGGACTGCTGGTTATTCAGGTTGCGCGGGCACTGGGAGCAGGGCGCGTAGTCGTGACCGACATACTTCCAGAAAGGCTGGCCCTCGCCGCGAAGCTGGGGGTAGATCGAGTCATCGATGTACGTAAGGGTTTCCCGAAGGATGATCTTGAAAAACAGTTCGACATCGTCATCGACGGCGTGGGAAGCGAAGGAAGCGTTCAGGACGCCGTCTTGGCCTGTGCACGGGGCGGCCGTATTGTGGTTTATGGTGTACCGAAAGGGGACATTGTTTTGGCGTTGAAAGTTGCCTTTTCCAAAGACCTCTCCTTGTCCACCAGCCGCCTTTACGATGCCGACTTTAATGTCGCGATCAGGCTTATGGCTGAGGGCAAAATTTGCTTCAACGACATGATCACTCATCGCATTACGCTAGCCGAGGCTCCGCCGCTGTTTTCCCGCGTCATCGACGGCGAAGAGCAGGCAATTAAGATCATGATCTCGCCGTAAAGCACGTAGCCACGGTCAGCGCAGTTCTGACCGTGGGCTCGTCTATACCGCAGGAGGACCCACGGTCAGAACTTCACTGACCGTGGCTACGCCCCGCAGGAGGACCCACGGTCAGAAATGCACTGACCGTGGCTACACCCTAACCCTGGGGTCATCACGAGGTGAGGAATCATGAAGGGACTTTTTTCCGTGGAAGGGAAAGTTGTCTATATCAGCGGAGGTTCCCGGGGGATCGGCCTCAGCATTGCCGAGGCTTTCCATAAAGCGGGTGCGAAGGTGATCGTAGGCAGCAGGCAGGAGCAAGCGCTTAAAGCCACCGGGCTTGATTATAGAGTCTGCGATATCACCGACGCGGGGCAGATCCAACGGTGCGTGGACGATATTATTGCCAAGTTCGGCCGCTTGGACGTGCTGTTCAATGTGGCCGGAGTCAATTTTCGGTACGCGGCGGAAACGTATCCGGAGGAAAAACTTGATGCGATTCTTGCCATCAACGTACGCGGAAACTTCCTGATGGCGCGTGATTGCGGAAAGGCCATGATTCGGCAAGGCTCCGGCAAGATCATCAACATCGCCAGCCTGCACACTCACCTGAGCATCAACGGCATGGTCCCGTACGCGGCCAGCAAAGGCTCCATTGGGTCGATGACTCGCGCCCTGGCCGTCGAATGGGCCCAGTACAACATACAAGTGAACGCCATCGCCCCCGGTTTCATTCTCACCGACTTGAATGCCAAGCTGTGGGAGAACCCCACGATGCTGAATTGGGCCAAAGAAAGAACCCCTGCCGGGCGACTGGGGCAGCGTGATGATTTGATTGGCGCGGCGATTTTCCTGGCCAGCGCGGCCAGCGATTTTATTACCGGCCAGGTGCTCTATGTGGATGGGGGACTCACCGCCGGACAGACTTGGCCCCTCGATGTGCCGCGCTGATGTCCCGGTTAAAGATTGCCCACCCCACCATCGCCGCTGCGGCCATTCCCCTGAGCGCTACGAAATGCCGTGTCTTAGCCCGCGAAGCGGGCTAAGAGCAAAAGGAGACAGAACCATGCCGAGCAAGCAAGAGGTGATGAAGAGCTTGAAAGAGATCGGGGTGGTTGCCGTGATTCGCGCGGACAACCCCTCTGACCTCATTGAGGTGGGCCGCGCGCTCTGTGCCGGCGGCGTGAACCATATCGAAATCACCATGACCGTTCCCGGTGCACTGGGGGTGATCGAGAAGGCCGTGACCACGCTCCAGGACCTGGGGGTGTGCATCGGGGCGGGCACGGTGCTGGACGGAGAGACCACGCGCCTGGCGATTCTGGCGGGAGCCGGCTACATCGTCTCGCCCGTGTTTCGCCCGGAGGTCGTCGCCGTGTGCAAGCGTTACGGCATTGCGGTCATGCCGGGCGCCATGACGCCGGCAGAAGTGCTTAACGCCTGGGAGGCCGGGGCGGACGTGGTGAAGATCTTCCCGGCCGGGGTGGGCGGGCCGCAGTTCTTCAAGGATCTGAAGGGCCCGTTCCCGCACATCGAGATCATGCCCACCGGCGCAGTCAATCGCGAGACCGCTCCGAAATTCATCAAGGCCGGGGCCTGCGCCATCGGCGTCGGTGGCGAACTGGCAGGGAAGGAGCTGATTGCGGCGCGCGATTACGCCGCGATCACCCAAAACGCCCGGGATTTTGTGGCGCTCGTGAAGGGCGCACGGGGAAAATAGGAGGGGAACCATGGCGGAAAGCAAGAAAGCGGTTTTTTTCGGCGAGTTGTTGATGCGTTTGGCCACCCCGCGCTTCGAGCGCCTGGTGCAGGCCCGCGAGTTCATGGTGGGCTATACGGGAGCGGAAGCCAACGCCGCTGTCTCGCTTGCCAATTTCGGAATGGACGCCTACGCGGTCTCCTTCGTGCCCGACACGGAGATCGGGCAGGCGTGCGTCAACTACCTTCGCCAGTTTGGAGTGCATACGGACTTTGTCCTGCGGGGCGGCGAACGGCTCGGGACCTTCTACCTGGAAACCGGCGCGGCGCAGCGGCCCTCGAAGGTCATCTACGACCGTGCCCACAGCTCGATCACCGAGCTAAAGCCCGGCATGATCGATTGGGAGAAGGTCTTCAGCGGTAAGCAGTGGTTTCACTGGTCCGGCACGGCGCCGGCGCTCGGCGACAGCATGGCCGCAACAACCCGGGAAGCCTGCGTCGCGGCCAAACGCGGCGGACTGACGGTGAGCTGCGACCTGAACTACCGTCGCAAACTGTGGACCCCTGAAAAAGCGCGTCGGGTCATGACGGACCTGATGCAGTACGTGGACGTGCTGATTGGCAACGAGGAGGATTCCGCCATCGTTCTGGGCGTAGCTGCCCCAGGAGTGGATGTGGCGAAGGGCCGCCTTGATGCCGAACGGTACAAAGACATGGCGGCGGAACTGCATCGGCGCTTTGCCTTCAAGTATGTCGCCACGACGCTGCGCGCCAGCATTTCCGCCTCGGAGAATGGATGGTCCTGCCTTCTGTCCGATGGGCGACAGTGCTACATGAGCCGCGAGTATCGGATCTGGGTCGTGGACCGCGTGGGCGCGGGCGACGCTTTCTCGGGTGGGTTGATTTACAGCCTGCTCTCCGGCATGAGCTGTCAGGATACCGTGGAGTTCGCGGCTGCGGCCTCATGTTTGAAACACTCCATCCACGGCGACTTCAACCAGGTTAGTCGGGAAGAGGTCATGGCGCTGGTGAGAGGCAGCGGCTCCGGAAGGATTCAGCGGTAACGCCTCCGGCCCGAGAGGCCTAAGCGTGGATTTACGTTCGGAGCCTGGAATGTTTCCCACGTCAGCCGATCAGTCCCGTCTTGCTTGACCAGATCGCTCCTCGATTATCTGATGGCCCCCTGCCCCTATAGATCACGATGTTGCCGTCATCCTGAACTGATAAGAAGTATTCGCCGCCGGGTGAGAATGCGGGCCCATGCCCAGCCTCGCCCGCCCTTGTCACGCGTCCACTTGTCAACGCTTTTAGCACACCTCACCCGTCTATGTGCAGGTCGCGGGGAGGGAACTGTTTTCGCCGGAGGCCGCAACCTATTTCCTACAACTCATCGATGGGGCGCAGATCTACGTCGAGACGCTCGCCACGCGGCCGGACGCGGAGACCTTGGGCCGGATTCGCAAAGTCTATACCGACGCCCGCGCCGAATTGCACCGCCGCATGCACCAGCACGGCATCCAGCATTAGGAGCTCAAGGGGGGAGCAAGTTTTCAGTTCTCAGCGGGGGTAGGTGATAGAGGGCATGTGGATTGTATCCGTCTTGTGAACCCACCTTTAGCGCCCTAAGAGTTATGTTTGACCCAGCGAGGGCTGGGGAGTCCCCGTCTGTACCACGCATCCCGGAGCTCCCGAATTGTTTAATGTCTCTGGCTAGTGCACGTGAGGACTCCAACTTTTCGGCGAGATTGGAAATCGTATATCGCAATGTCGGTTCCGGCGCCAGGCGAGAGGATCAGTTTTCCGTCCGACGTCAAAGCCGTATCGCCCATGCTGAACTCGTTTTTAATCCGCAGTCTCTTTCCTGTCCCTGGGTTCCACTTGACGATCTGGTTTTGGAGGTTGCCCCATACCACCCATTGTCCATCGGGGCTAAAGTACAAGCTGCCGACTTGGCCGTAACTAGGACTAGACTTGATGGCGCCTCCCGTAGCGAGATCCCAGAGTTGTATCGCAGCGCTGCTGCCGGTAGCTAAAAGCTTGCCATCAGGACTGAATGCAACTCGCCAAGCCATCCGCCACAGTTGTGCCCGGCGTTCCCCTTCGTCGGCGAAAATCTTTGGCGGCGTACCTGGAAGAACCTCAAAACTCCTCACTTCCTTGCCGCCAGCAACTGTCCAGAGACGGACTTTTTCGAATGTCGCAGCAGCTAACAAGGAACCATCCGGACTGAAAGTAACCCCCATGGTCATGTCAGAGTTGTCGATCTGCTTCGTTTCGCACCAACTCTTGGTATCGAATAACTGAATTCTCCCATCATCCGAAGCTGAGGCCAGCGTAGTACCGTCTTGACTGAACGCGACAGAGTTAACACCGCTTCCGATGATAAGCATGTGCAGCCGCCGTCCAGTGGCTGTATCGAATACTTTCACTGCTCCATTCGCCGTTCCCATTGCGACCATCTGGCCGTCAGGACTGAACATTGCCGTCATCGCATCATCGTCTCTAACCGTCGGCGTTGCCCAAATCTGCTGGCGCGTGTTGACGTCCCACGCCCGAACCCACGGGTCGAAGCTCTTCCCGGCTGAGAAAGCCAACTTGCTGTCAGGGCTTGTCGCAATCGTTTCCACTGAGCAGGGATAGTGGTCGTCCTGGCGCTCGTCTCTTTCCTCAGAAGTCATAAAACTCAGAGGATTAGCTAGAAATGCAATCCGATTTGACTTCCACCACTCCTTCCAGGGCTGAGTTGCCCTGTGACCAATGAGGAAAAGGTCGTTTTCCTTCTCAAGCCGTTTACCCGTAACTCGCTCCAAGGCATCCACCGCTTCGTCTGATACAAAAACGGTTGTCTTTTTCTCGCGAGCGTCCCCGCCAATACTGAACTCGATCATGTTTCCGCAACTTCTACGATCATCCAGGAGCGAGATAAACTGCGGCACAAGATTTGGATCGCGATACTCTTGAAGAGGATGAATAGCGCCACAGAGTGTCGGGTAGTCGCTCAGCATTCCAAGTAAGAGTTTCTTGCCAGCCTCCGAACGATGTTCCCCAAGCAGGCTGATGGCCTGCCCCCTTCGCTTAGGGGATTGCTTCAGATCGCCTGCAATCTGCACAAGAATTTGCTTTCCTTCTTCGCCGAGGTTATCTACAACTTCGTTGAGGAGGATACGGTTAGTGCTCTTGTCCAGCACGGCTTCGATTTGACCTCTTGTCGTTTCCTTGCATTCTTGCGCCCAGATTTCTGTGAGGGTCAGGAGGGTTATCGGAAGTAGGAGGAAGAGTCTGAGCGATACGAGCATTGCTAGCCGTGCTCCACAGTGGTGGCGAATGTGTTGGCGCCCGAAATTGTAACCCCAGAATGCCTTGCAACAAAGTGGGCTTTTCTCATCCCCCGCGCCCCGCGGCAACCGCACGTCGTCAATCGGAATGGGGCAGGACGCGGAAAAAGAGTCTTCAGTTCTCAGCTTTCAGTCGTCAGCAGGAAAGCAGGCAGCGCTGAGGTGTGCGTACTTTGCGCTCCTCAGCGGCACTTCCCAAACACGACGGGCATGCACAGGTTATTAACGGGAAGGGTGAAGAGCCGCACAGGAACGCAAAATACGCGTACCTGTGCGCTACCTACTTTTCCTTCGAAGGCGAACCCACGGTCAATTCCCAAGACGAATTGGCCGTGGCCACCTCCGGGTCACACAACCTCAGGCGCCGTTTGAAAGGATGAATGCGATCACGAGATGCCGGGCTTGCCCTACTTGGCGTTCCGCATTGTGAATGCGGAACCGGACAGATCAGTGCTATGCTTGCTCCGAAGACAGGTTGTTATTTCCTGAGAGAAAGGAATATACTTCTCTCATGCGGTGCCTAACGCTTCCTGTAATTCTCGAGAGCGACCAAGACGGCTATTTCGTCTCCTGCCCTGCGCTCCAGGGCTGTTACAGCCAAGGAGAGACCTACGAAGAAGCCATGGCGAATATCAAGGATGCAATGCGGCTGCATCTCGAAGATCGCCTGGCGAACGGGGAGGAAATTCCCGAGGCGGTTTCCGTGAGCCTCTCCACCGTCGAAGTCTCCGTCTAATGCCGAAATTGCCCCGCGTTACAGCCCGCCAGATGGCCTCCGTGTTGGAAAGGCTTGGATTTTCCCTGACCCGTCAGAGCGGTAGCCACCAGATTTACAAGAACGCCGCCGGCAAGAGGGCCACGATTCCATTTCACGCCGCGAAGATCCTCCACCCCAAGGTTCTGAAAAGCATCATGGGCGATGCCGAACTGAGCGCTGACGAGCTGGAAAAGCTGCTGTAAATCGCCGTCGGCTAGAAACGCGAGTTCGACGCACAGACTGCGCGACTTTAAAGGGGTAGCCAACGGTCACTGCTCTCGTGCCCGTGGGCTTTTCCTTCGATGACGAACCCACGGTCAATTCCCAAGACGAATTGGCCGTGGCCACCTCCGGGTCACACCACCTCAGGCGCCGCTCGAACGGGTGAATGCAATCTCGAGATGCCGGGCTTGCCCTACCCGGCGTTCCGCAGGGTGAATGCGGAACCAGGGGGCGGCGAGCCGTTCCCCTACGACGACAAGGACGCGGTCAGTTCCAGCCGCTTGAGATTGATACGGTCGGCGTGAACCTGGGCAAGGTCGTAGTGCGCCTGCTGCGTAAGCCAGGTTTCGGCACTGCCGCCGAAAACCTTCGACAGCCTCACGGCCATTTCGGGAGAAATGCCGCGCTTCTCGTTCACCAGTTCCGACAGGGTCGTGCGCGTGACTCCGAGCGCGGCGGCTGCGGCTGTGATCGTCAAGCCCAGAGGCTCAATACATTGCCGCAACACAAAGCCGCCGGGGTGGGGTGGATTCTTCATCGGCATGGTTCCCGTCTCCTTTCAGTGGTAGTCGACATAATCAATGTCCAGCACGTCGCGGTCGGCAAAGCGAAAGATTACCCGCCAGTTCGCGCGAACCGTCACCGCCCAATAACCCTTGTACTCGCGCTTAAGCGGATGTAGCCGGAAACCCGGTACGTCCAAATCCGCGATCGTACCGGCAGCATCCAGCCGCGCGAGAATGTCGCGCAGCTTTTCCGCATGTTCGCTCATCACGCCGCGTGAATCGTCATCTTCGTAAAGGCGTTGCAGTCCCTTGTGACGGATCGAGCGAATCATTCCTGTACTGTAATGCGTAACGTAACGGATGTCAACAGCGGGTCGCTACGGTCATTCCACTTGTGATTGTGGGCTTTCCCATCGATGGCGAGCCCACGGTCAATTCCCGAGACGAATTGGCCGTGGCGACCTCCGGGTCGCACAACCTCAGGCGCCGTTCGAAGGGGTGAAGGCAATCTGGAGACGTAGGGGTAGGGCTTGGGGTAGGGCTTGCCCTACCCGGCGTTCCGCACGGTGAATGCGGAACGAGGGGACGGTCCGTCGGTTGACGGATCCCCCTACGATGAAGGGCCTTTTCATTGCGAGGCATGCAAAACTTCGCGTATGCTCTACATATGAGTACCATTCGCCTGACACCTCACAGCGAGGAGTTGCTGCAAAAGCAGCTCACCCGCGGTCCTTATCGGTCGCCCGAAGAGGTCATCGAGCGGGCTCTGGAAACCCTCGCCCAGAAAGAATGCCCTCCCTTTCATCCTGGTTCCGCGGCCAAATCTCCCGCTGAGGCGGTCGCCGACATTCTGGAAATTCAGAAACGTAACCGCTTGGGCGGACTCAAGATCAAGGATTTAATTCACGAAGGGCACAAATACTGATGGCGGTGTTCGTATCTCACGCGGCGCCGACCGGGGTGAGACGGCGCCAAGGGAATATCGAAACCCGCCACTCCGGGTTTCCTGCCGGTAGGAAAAAGCGAGGTCAATTTGTAAAATTTTTTCCTACCCGTAGGAAAACGGCCCAGAATTCTCTTGACAAGATACCTGGGCTCTGGATTAGCCTGGGGGGAGGGAGGGGGCGCAACGCGGCCCCTTCACCGAGTCGCCCGGAGGAGAGGACGAATGCCCAGACCGACGCGGAAAAACAGAGGACAAATCACCCGGCGCGGGGAGGTCCTATCATCGCGGCGGAGGGGGAAAAGTCGCGCCGGGAGCGAGTACTGAAAAAAAGATGTTAGTAAATGACGTTCGAAGCCGGAATGTGTATGAAAACAAACAAAAAGATGACAATTTGCCCAAGGAAAAAAGCGACATTTCTGCACAATGGAACGGCATTTTACACAAGAGCACATATATTTTGCTGAAATCGTCAGGTTTTTTATCACTGTTGGAGCGCAGGGGAATGACCCCGCGCTTCCAGATGTAGAAACTCGAGGCATGGGCGTCTGAAGGTGTCAAATAATTGCCTGAAGAACAAAACAACTCACGCAAAGGCGCTAAGGCGCAAAGAACCGGCAAGCAAAGGAGTTCCCCCTCTGCGCTCCTTTGCGTCTTTGTCCGTCGGCTGACAGATGAGATTGTTCTTTTTTTCACAGCTTCTCTCGCCCGTGACCATCATGGCCAAGACCCCGATGGATCGGGGCAGGTCGGCCACGCCATAAGGATCGGCACGCGCTCAATTTAAGTTCGGCGCCACAAAGCGGCTCCTATTCTCTCGCGATGTATTAGAAACATAAGGCGTTATTGATGAATGATGAGAATTCTGCAAAATCCCATCCTATTGAAAGTAAAATGGTTAGCTCATTATGGGTGGCCGGCGTGCGAAAAACGCGGGGTTTCTCCGCGGAATTTGTGGGTAAGGCAAAAGGGGTAGATTCTCTCTTTAATATCAAGAGTTTTTTCTTTCTAGAAGGGGTGAAGGGGAAACCTCTTTCTTTTTGAAGGTCAGGAAGCGACGAGGACACGGGTCACCTCCTGGGCCGGGGCGGATTTCAGCCGAAAGAGTTTGGGGGGAAAATATGAAGGTAAGTCTGGCGATGTTATTGAAAACACATGTAGAAAAAATGACCGAAAACTGGTCTCTCGCGATGTTGATGAAATCAAAAGAGTTAAAATCACTCTCTGGCGATGTTGATGAAAAGAAAGGTAGTTGTCTGAGAATCCTGAGCTTGTTTCTTGGGTTATTGATCCCCCAATCCGTTCTCGCCTCCACGCTGCATATCCAGGTGGTGGATGAATCCGACCAACCCACCTGGGGGCGGCTGGAGGTTCATGGGGCGGGGGGAAAAATGTATCAACCCGCAGAGGCGCTGCGCGACCTTACGGCGGGAACGCACAATGTGCAAGCGGACTATTTGGGCAGTTTCATTGTCCACGGCGATTGCGAGATCGAGGTTCCCCCTGGCCGTTATTTGGTGATCGGCGAACACGGCACCGAATATCGGCGCGTGGAGAAATCGGTTACGGTGGCAGGTCAGGGCGTGACCAACGTGACCGTCCCGCTCCGCCCCTGGATTCGGATGTGGAAGATGGGGTGGTGGAGCGGTGACCTGCACGTGCACCGTCCGCCCGCGGACGCGGAAAAGGCGGTATTGGCGGAGGATTTGAACTTTTGCCCGGTCATCACCGACTGGCCGCACCGGAAGAATTATCAGTTCCAGACGGGCGACATTTGGGGGGCTGACGCGAATGCTCTTATCGGAATCGATGCCCGCCACTCTGTGACGTTGAGAAATGCCGAAGACGAGCGCGGGGGCGGGGCCTGGCTGTTTTTGCAACTCCAGGCGCCGCTCCACGGCCTTAACGCGGCGACGGATTGGTGGCCCTCAGCCCTGAGCTTCATTCACCATGCCCGCGACCAGCGCGCCTCCCAGGCTATCTTCCCCTGGGTCGATGTGGAAAAACCCTTCTGGTGGGAAGTGCCGGTGGCGATGGCCCTCGCGCCGCCCGATTCCATGGAAATTCTCTGCAACCAACTGACCGAGTATGGAATCGAGGCCAGTGAAGCCTGGGGGCGTCCCCGCGACCGCAGCTTTGCCGGACGCGAGGGGTGGGTGAATTACCTCCTGAGCCTCTATTATCATTACCTGAATCTGGGGTTTCACCTGCCGGCTTCGGCGGGGACGGCCAGCGGCGTTCTTCCCAATCCGATCGGCTTCAATCGGGTCTACGTGAATTTTTCCGGACCTTTCTCGGTGGAAAAATGGTTCAGGGCCCTGCGCGAAGGCCCCAGCTTTGTCACCAACGGTCCCATGCTTTTCTTCCATCTGAAGCCGGAGGGGGCGCTGATGAAAGCCACGGTGGAGGCGCACTCCCGCGAACCTCTGGATCGGATCGAAATTGTGGCCAACGGAGAAATCATCGAGTGGTACCCCCTGCCTCCGGGCACGGACGATTTCCAGGCTGAATTCACAATCGATCCCCAAAAGTACTCTTGGGTCGCGGCGCGATGTTTTCTGCCTGGAGGGGACACGCTCCGCCTGGCGCATACCAGTCCCGTTTATTTGCCCGGGCATTACGATTGCCGCTCAGACGCGAAGTATTATGTTGATTGGATGGATAATCTCATTCATCAAACCAAGGAGAATCCCAAACGCTTCCCCTCCGCCACCGAGCAAGAACAGGAACTTGGCACCTACGGGCAAGCTCTTGCCTTCTATCAGCAGAAATTGGCGCAAGGGTGCACGGGGAATTGAGCATGGGCGCTGGGCGGGCTCCGCGAAATCAAGCCTTGGGCATATCCCCAGCGCGCCGGCGGTTATCCAGGATTATCGAAGCTTATCCAGGGATCAGACCTTCGTGGTTGCCCCGGAAGTAAGTTGGATGGCGACGTGCGACTGGACGCTCCCGGGGCGCCGATCCAGGCGCACCACTCGCGCCTGCACAGGAATTTCCATGCTGTCCGGATGGTAGGGCAAGATGACCTCGAGGAGTTCTCCCACCTCGTAACCTTGCTCGGTGGCGAAATACACTCCCGTCCGGGAAACGTTGATCGTGTTACAAATATCGATGGCCGGCGGGCGGTACTTGGTGCGAATAATCTTGATCACCAGGGAGATGGGCGCTCGCCCTTTCAGCCTCTGCTCTCTTACGGATTCTGCCGACTCTTGTGCGGAGGCATCCGCTTGCGCAGGCGCCTCAGCGGCCGGAGGCGCTTCCTTGGCAGGAGGTTTTTCAACGGTATAAACCCACTCGGTGGTGGCTTTGCAGGATTCGCAAGAGCGGGCGATGGTGAAGCCTTCACCGACAGATTCGGTCTCCGCCTCAGGCACCGATGTGGAAACCGTTTGATGGCACCGCTGGCATTCCAAGAGAACAACGGGCGCAGCATCCCCCGTCTCCTGGCCCTCGGGGATTGAATCCGGTTCCCAGATCTCCCCTTCCGGGTCGACCAGTTCGAGCCCAACAGCATGAAAATCCTGTTCGGCGCGAGTGTTAATCCAGGCCACCCGATAGGTGCCTCCAATCTGGGTTCGCATGTTCATTATGTGCAATTCGGCGTCGGGATCAACCCGGCCGCGAAGGCGAATCACAATGAAATCCTGGGTGAGACGGGTTGTGGAGGTCAGCTCATCGAAATAGCGCTGCTCATGCGACATGCCGCGGACACGAACAGCGATACTAACCTTGGGGGCTCCGGCGATCGTGTGTTTGCGTTCCATATTCCTCCACTGGCAGGGTGCCCTGGAAAGCGATCGCCTCTTTCGAGGGTAAAGATCTTAGGGCCGACGACAGCCTGACGAAGGGCTAATTTTAGCACTGCCGCGAGAAAATTAAGACCCTTTCGGGCGGATCCTAAATCGTAAGATAGTTGCGTGAGTGGGTTAAGCATAGTGCGGCGGCGATCGGGGATCCTGGGAGCTTCTCCGGGGATCAGCGCTCCGTAGTTGCCCCGGAGGTAAGATGGATGGCGACGCGCTTCTGGTAGATTCCTGGGGGCTCGTCTTGGCGTACCACCCGTGCTTGCACCGGAATGGCCATGCTGTCCGGATGGTAGGGCATGATGACCTTCACGGTTCCTCCCACGTCGTAACTTTGGGCGGTGGCGAAATATACTCCGGTCCGGGAAACATTTATCGTTTCGCCAATATCGAAGACCGTCGAGCCGTATCGGCTACGGATAATCTTGATCGGAAGCTTGATGGGCGCTCGCCCTTTTAGCCTCTGTTCCTTTACGGATTCGGCCGGCCTTCGTACGGCGGCATCGGACGAAGCCGTTTCCTCGTGAGGTGACGCTTCCTCTGCATGCGGTTTTTCAATAGCATAGGCCCAGCCGGTTGTGGCTTTGCAAGTATCGCAAGGGCGGGCGATGGTGAAGCCTTCATTGAGAGATTCGGTGTCCGCCTCAGGCACGGATGTGGAAACTCTCAGATGGCACCGCTGGCATTCCAACAAGGCAACGGGCGCAGCATCCTCCGTCTCCTGGCCATCGGGGATTGAATCCGGTCCCCAAATCTCCCCTTCCGGGTCGAGCAGTTCGAGCCCAACAGAATGAAGATCCTCTTCGGCGCGAGTGTAAATCCATGCCACCCGAAAGGTGCCTCCAATCTGGGTCCGCATGTTCGTTATGTGCAATTCGGAGTCGAGATCAACCTGGTCGTGAAGGCGAATCACAATGAATTCCTGGGTCAAGCGGGTTGTCGAGGCCAGCTCATCGAAAAAACGCTGTTCATGCGACATACCGCGGACACGAACAGCGATACTAACCTCGGGGGCTCCGGCGATCGTGTGTTTGCGTTCCATAATCCTCCCCTTACAGGGCGTCCTGGGGGCAGAGCGCCTCTTTCGAAGGTAAAGATCTTGGGGCCCATGGCAGCCCTGACGAAAGCGCTTGGACGTACTCATTTTAGCACTGCCGCGAGAGAAGTGGGATCTTTTCAGAGGGGTTTTGTTTTCGAAGTTAATTCCAAATAATCCCGCTCGATGATTTTCGTCGGAGCAGACAGGGCCGTGAGCTGGTCCAGGTCAAAGTCGCGATAGAGGTCCAAACAGAACAGGTCGGGCGCATCCGCATAGGTAACCGGGTTGTCGAAAAGGTAGCGAAGGCTCCGCATCCCACCGTGGATCTCAACGGCAGAAAACAGATCGGGCATCAGGGCTGAGGCGATCAGCGACACCACCTGGCTGCGCATGCCGGTGCTCTCCAGGCGGACTCGAGGCGCCTTCCATTGCTCCTTTGCCCAGTGTGCCAAGGCGATCAGTTGGGCGGCTTCCAGTCCCAGGGGACGCTCGCCCACAGAGTTGATCATATTGGTATAGCGGGTGGGCCCCGGAGGGGCCGAGTCACCCGTGAATACGAGGTCCAGCACCAGCACTTGTTCTCCGCGCTCGATGCGGTCAGCCACTTCCGGCAAGCGGTCCCAAGCTTCTTCGCCGGCCGCATGCACCCCTTTATCATTCAGCACGAGGGTCAACGGCGCCTGAGCAGGTGTGGGGATTTCCTTCAACCAAACCCCCGTCGCGCTCAATTCATTGCTCATTTCAAACCGGTAGGAAAGAGACTCCACCTGATTGTCATACGAATCGAATTCCGGCCAGGGCCGCTTTACGGTAACGGGGCGGTAGCGAACAACGTCGTGGAGCCGGCTTCGCCCAGAGGCAGACCATTCCTGCCGTTGGGCGGGGTCCGAAGGAATGGTCGTGCGCGTAACTTCCGCCGCCAACTTCCTCGCCAGCCCCAGAATCGTCAGATTATCACTCGGCAGACCCCCTGCGAGTTCATCATAGCTTTTGATATCGTCTCCAACCCCGATCTCCTTTTCATTAACGGGAAGGCCGAAATACTCGCTGAAGAATCGATAGATTTGCTGGCGATTGTCGAGCCCCAGATTGTGCCCGGAGATGTCAATGTTCTGATGGAATTGAAAATCCCTTTCCTTCCCGAACAGTTTAAAAAAGGGGACAACGGCGTCATAAACGAAGGGCCTGACCAGAGGCGCGCGATAGCAACAACTGTCTTCGGCGTTGTAGATCAATAAGGTGGGGCGAGGGGCGCGCATGGCCGTCAGCGTCGAGTAATCCTGGCCCATCAGAAGGTCCGTGGCGTTTTCTTCGATGTCTCCGGTGTCGCCAACGGTGACGCGGGCCAGGAGAGTTTCGTAACCCGCCACGGGAATCGCCACCTTGACGCGCGGGTCGAGGCTGCTGAGCAAAATTGTCTGCCACCCTCCGCCCGACAGGCCCGTGACCCCGATCCGTTCACGGTCAACCTGCGGATTGTCGTAAAGGATATCCAGGGCTTTGCGCATCGCCAAGTAAAAGAGACCGGCTCCGCTCGCGCCCACCAGGTTCAGATGGGCGGAAAACCCGTGCGAATTCTCTTTGTTCCGCATCTCGCCCATGTCTAACCACTCGGGATTCAGAACGATCATCCCTCGCAAGGCTTGATTGATGCAGAGTCTCTGCTCGAAATCCGACGCTTTGCCAGGCCCGAAATGGCCCATCACGTCCAACACGCCTGGGGCTTTGCTACTCAACTGGGCGGGCTCGTAGAGAAGGGCCGTCGTGTAAAAGCCGGGAACGATTTCGTAACGCAGTTTCCGCAGCCGGTATCCCGGGCCGGCGGGGACTACTCCCAAATCCTCAAACTTGGGCGGAGATGTTCGGCAAGCTTGCGGCCAGCCGGAAAGGATAGTGTTTTCTACCAAGCGCCGGCGGATCTGCTCCTCTTGCGCCGACCATTGCGCGGCATTGCTCGGGGCCGGAAGCGCGGGGACTTGCTCCAAGAGAAAATGTTCGAGCTGATAGGTCACAACTTCTGGTGGCTGAAGCTGCCTCGCCAGAATGGATTTCACCTGCTCGCTGTCACTCTGGCCTTGAGCGTAGCCGGCGCGGAGCAAAAAGATCAGTACAATTACGACGATTCGTTTCACATTGACCTCCAAAATGCGGCCGCGGGGGCTAGGAAGACTTAAGACCAAAGATCTTCTCCGTGTAGATTCGGCTGCGGCGCAGGTCTTCTTCCAGCCCGCGGGTCATGACCGTGGCTTTTTCGTAGGCCAATTCCACAACCAGGAAGCCCGTATAGTTGATCTGGTGTAAATATTCCGCGACCTGAGAGTAATCCACATCTCCCGGTCCGAAGTCTTCCATCCACACCCCGTGTTGGGAGTTCCGCAGGTGCAGACTTTCGAGCCGCGCGCCTACGCGTCGCAAGAAAGGCATCACTTCCTGACCGCCGCGATAAGCCCAATGAACATCAACGCAACAACCGGCCAGCTTGGGGTTCGTGTGCTGCAACTGGTACCACCATTCGCGCGCATTTTCGCGGAGCTCCGGGGTGTGGTGGTGGAGCAGCAGCCTTATTCCTTGGCGCCGCAAGGCTGCCCCCAATTGGTTTATGTAGTGGGCCTGAGTTTTGAGCTCACCGTCGGATTTGCGCCCCTGATTCGCCTTGGGGCTGGGGTTGGTAATGATAACCCGAGTTCCCAAGGGTTTGAGGATCCTGGCCAGTTCCAGAACCGACTGAATTGACCTCTCGGCGGCGGGCGGATCGTGCAGCGAGGTCCCGGCGTAGACGCTTTCCGGGTTCAACGCGAATTTCGCCAGCAGTTCGCGCGTATGCTCGCGCACTTCCGGCTTGAAAAAGGGGTCGGAGAGTTCCACGCGCTGGTATCCCGCCTGATGCGTTTCCCGCAGCGCCTCCTCCTCGCCTTCCGCCAGGGTCACCTTTTGGGAAGCAAAATACTGGGTCCAGATGTAACCCTCCACGGACAGCTTGGGAGCATAACCGCCCGCATCTTGGTTGGGTGAACCCCAGCTCAAACCTGGTGGGATGAGCGTCGCTCCGGCAAACTTGACAACTTTCGTTAAGATTCCGCGCCGAGTGCATGGTGCCAGTAGGACCTTCATGGACCCTCCTTGATCGCCCCCAACAAAACCGTAAAGGAATTGTTCGCCAGCCAGGGCTTTGAGCGATGCGGCCAATTGCCGGGATGACTGTACGGCTTGATGCGCGGCGGGTCAAGGGTCTCTGGTGGGAGGTCATTGCGCTGGGATGATGGGTCGTTTCGCAGTTGGCTGTAACGGCGCCAGCCGCCGCTACTGAAGGCCAAATTGAGGCATTCCCGGAGGGCGGACCAACTTGCCCCGGGCTCCACAATCAGATATCTTGCGCCGTGCAAGTTCCGTTTCCAAAGGCGGGTAGGTAAGGAGGGAGCATGTCATTCTCACGACGGAATCTCTTGAAAAATATTGTGGCAGGTGCAGGCCTGACGATTGGAGCTCAGAAGGCCCATGCGAAGGGCGCGTCCAAGAGTCTCCCGCATGCCGCGTCCGGTGGCAGCGCGTCACCAAGCCGTCCGCAAGTACCGAGTGGACCAGACCCTCTGTTTGAGAAACCCGGACCGATCACCCTCGCAGAACTGGCGCAGAGAAAGACCATCGGGGTGACGGTGGCCGAGGTGAGCGATTACGCGCCCGCCCGCTACCGGGGGGAACTCGCGCCCAGTCCGCCGCACGCCGATCTCAATCCCAAGAAGGCGATCATTGTGGTGTGGAAAGACCACCCGCACCGCTTCGTCTTCAGTCACGAGTCAAGCTACGATCCCTGGATGGAGCTGCCCAACGGCGTGGGCCTCTGCAATCAGTTTTTTGAGGGCAACTTCGGATGGGCGGAGCTTTTTAATAACAACGGCCGCAAAGAACGCAACAGCTTTGTCGATATCGTCCAGAGCGGACCGCACCGCGTGTGGGTGCGCTGGAATTATCTCTGCGTGAACAAGGATGACGACTCTCACCCGGCGCTGCGCGGTACGGAGGATTACATCACTTACCCCAATGGTTTGGTATGGCGCCGCCTGACCTATAGCTCGCTAATGCCGGACGATCCGAAAGGTTACAGTTGGCAACCCATCGACTTCTTTGCCGCCGCCCCCGCGGGCACCACGTGGAAGGACCTGTTTCCGCGCGATGAACAGCACGGCGACTACTTGGTGGGTTCGGTCATCGATGCCTATTCTCCCCGCCGTTACGACGTATTTTGGGACGACGAGGGCAAGCCGCGGCGAGTCGGCAATGCACCACTGCTCCTGGAGATCTCGCATTCCCGGGGTTTCGCATTGATTATGACGTTCAAGGACGGGTTTCTGTTTACGATCATGGGAGCGTCCAGCGGATTCCCGAGCGAGAAGAGCCAGGTTGTTGATAATTCCTTCGATGACACCGGAGGGGAGGGTTGGGTTGCGGAGCGTTGGGACCACTGGCCGGTGGGATGGTTGAATTCCCAAACACACGATTACAAGCCGGGCTCGCAATATCCTTACAGCTTCGGCCCGTTCTCTCATTACATTCTGAACAAGCCCATGAGGAACCCCAGGACGGATTACGGCCCAGCCGCCCGGGACATGGAGCTTAATCGGTGGTCGGAGAAACATGTGTATTACACGCTGACCGGCCTCGCTCATGATATCGAGTCAGTTCGCCGCTTGGCAAAGCGCTGGCTCGATCAAGGCGACGATTGCGCGCGGCCCGAGAGCATTGCGAATTTGGACTAAGCCCCTCCAAAAGCAAGACGCGGCAAAAATCTTGCGCGATCATTCCGCCGCAGGCAGAAGCCCTGGAGCCAGGACTGAAGGCGGGGAAATGGCTCAAAAAAACAGCTCCTTTTTCACAGATTTTGCTCTCTGCGCGGGCAGACGTCGTGTAACGTATGGGGGCCAAAGGGCTAGCCTTGATTAAAAAGTTGAGTATTTTTCACAACTTTTTCTCAGCTTCCTGCCTAAAATCCCTAGGCCTCAACAGCTTGATGAGATGGTCAGACTGTCAAAAAGCGTAACTTCTTGGGTTATTTAACGTGCCTGAAGCAGGGCCCGCCTGAGCGGTGGTCTTTCGGGCAAAGTTCCTGAGGGCTGAAAATCCGAGTATTTTTCACAATTTTTTCTTGACAACTTGATTCGAATCATATAAAAGGGCGTTTCTGGAAACACAAGCGAGAAAGATCGCGGGAAACACTGCTCCTTTCGATTTTCCAATTTCTGCGTCGGGTTCTAGTTGGGCCGCAGACGACTTGCGCCGTCTCCGAGCGAATTCTGTATCGGCCCAAAAAGAAATTTTGCGAGCGAGGAAGCGGCGGCGACCTGTCCTCTGATTTGAATGAGATGGACGTTGCTGATCCAAATCCTCCAGAAGTTGGATTGCCATGCTGTCATTTCATGGCGCGAAATTGGATAGATCGTTTTTTCGAACTTCAAATTCGAGGTTCGATTCCCCTGTAAATTTGCATTCAGCTCCCCACGGCGCCAAAAAGGCACGGCGGAAAATTTCGCCTCATTTTCATCAAGGTGTAACCGGAGGCTGTTAACAATTAACATTTCAAAACCGCTAACTTCCCCGAGGATGTCCAATCTGAATCAACAGCGAGGGAGGCTTATCAGTATGACGACAATAATAAAGAAATTGAGTTTGCGGATCGCGCTGGAGTGCTTGGTGGTGGGACTGCTGTTCGCGGGCAGTGCGGCGGCGCAGACCATTACCGGCTCGATTGGCGGGATCGTCAAAGATTCCTCGGGAGCCGTAGTTCCCGGGGTTAAAGTAACTGTGACCGACAAGAGCACTAATGTAAGCGTGAGCACACAGACGAACGGGGCGGGGGTTTACGAGGTGCCGTTTCTCACCTCCAGCACCTTCCGCGTGACCTTTGCCAAAGAGGGATTCAAGACTTATCTAGAAGAGAATGTCCCCGTGATCCTGAACCAGGCGGTGCACTTGGATGTAGTGCTGGTCATTGGGAACACCACGCAATCGGTTACCGTCACGGCGGAGCCTCCCCAGGTGAATACCGATTCGGGGGTGGTTGCGGGTTCACTGGCCAATGCGGACCTCATGAAGTTTCCTGAAATGATTGGGGGACACGGTCCGAACGAGCTGACTTACGTTAAGATTTTTCCGGGAATGTCAGGATCGAGCCCGAGTTTCAGCAACACCAACAACTTCAGCATCGGTGGCGGGCGTGCCGACTCCACGCCCATCATTGAGGACGGTCTGCCGAGCAATATGGCCGTCGATAACACTTATGGTTTCACCCCCACCCCTGATTCCACGGCCGAACTCCAGGTATTGATTACCCCCTACTCGGCGCAGTATGGCCAGACAGGCGGCGGCGCGATCTTAACCACGACCAAATCCGGCACGAACAATTTGCACGGGTCGTTGTTTGAGTACCACAACGACCAGAACCTCAACGCCGTGGACTATTTCACCAACAGTAGCCCCGGACCTCGTCCGGTGCGGGCCCGGACCATCGTCAATTATTTTGGGGGCAGTGCGGGAGGGCCGGTGTACATTCCTCACCTCTGGAACGGCCGCAACCGCCACACTTTCTTCTTTTCCGACCTTGAGGATACCCTCAGCATAAAGCCCGGCACTTTGAATACCCAGGTGCCGACGGCCATGGAGAAACAAGGCAATTTCTCAGGTCTATCTCCGAGTAATACCACCACTCCGACGATTTATGATCCCGCGACGACGGTGGTCTCCGGGTCAACGGTAACTCGCACGGCTTACGCCGGGAACATCATCACCGAACCTGAGGATCCTGTCGCTAAGGCGATCATGTCGTATTATCCGGCCCCCAATTGCACCAACGGGTCGTTTGATTACTGCGTCACACCGGTTTCCTATCGCTCCTACCTGTTCAGTAATACCCGCGTCGACCAGGAAATTGGAGACTACGACCGGCTCTGGGCCCGGTATTCCCGTGATGGTCCGTGGACGGAGGGAGTGCCCTATATCAACAATGCTGCCAATACCAGCCTCACGAATGGTTGGAGAGACTATCACGAAGAGGTGTCATGGGTTCACATCTTTTCCCCCAACGTGACCAACGAATTCCGCCTGGGGCAAGTGGAGGAGGATAACTTCACCCTGGCGAACGCGCAAGACACCGCCACGTTAGGGTTGCCCGGAGTTCCTGCCAACAGCGAATTCCCGGGCATGACGGTCACCGGCTTATATACTATCGGCGGGGCAAGCCCCTCCAATAGCCTGGATCGTTTCCAGATTTTCAATGACGGATTGCAGATCCAAAAGGGAAAGCACAGCTTCCGCGTAGGAGGCGAATTTACCCGCTACATGTTTAACCAGTACTCCCCGGGAGTTTTGGCCGGCGGTTACTCTTTCACCGGCACCTTTACTTCCACCACCATCAGTGGGAAATCAAGTGGAGGCTTTGGCCTTGCCGACCTCTACCTCGGAGACGTGGCCACGTCTTCGCTTTCCACCAACAATTACGAATTCCGCTATCGCCTGAATTACAGCGCCGTTTATATTCAGGACGATTACAAGATAACCCCCAAACTGACCCTCAACCTGGGATTGCGTTGGGAGTTTGACGGGCCCACCACCGAAGTCAATAATTGGATCTACAGTATGAACCCTACAATGACGGATCCCACCACCGGAAAATTGGGGGCCGTTCAGTTCGCCGGCCGGAATGGCGCGCCTCGTCATTTCCTGGCCAACGATTTTCGTGGTTTCCTGCCGCGGGCGGGCTTCGCCTATAGCCTCAACCACAACACGGTGATCCGGGGTGGCGGAGGCTTGTTCGAACTGCCCAGCATCGGTTACATGACAACGGGTTCCACCAACGAATATTCCAAGTCCTGCTCGTTCAAGGGCGTAAACTCCTACACGCCGGCTTTCCAACTGAATGCCGGCCAGCCCGCCTGCGCGTTCAATCAAAACTCGGCGGGCCTGCCCAACCTGGTTTCCAGTTTGACCAGCCCCACGCAGAGCCTCACCGAATTCCAAACTCAACCCAAGATTCCCCTGCTGCAAGAATGGTCGTTGAGCGTTCAACACCAATTCGGCAACGGCTGGGTGGGAGAAATCTCTTACATCGGGAACAAGGGTACCCACGAGCCGGTGCAGTTGGCGATGAACCAGATTTATCCCATTGCCGGGTGCTGCTACGGGCAGACTAGCCCCACCCCGCAATCCCTGCGGCCCTATCCGCAATGGAACAATGTCACCTACTTTTCTTTGAGTGGAAACTCGAATTACAACGCCCTGGCGCTGACATTGCAGCATTACTGGTCTCATGGCCTGTCGACTCTGCTCGCTTACACCTATGCCAAGACCATGGATGACGTGGATGGGATCAACAAGTCTGACGGAGTGGGGAACCAAAACACTTACAATATTGCCTCACAGTATGGCGTGGCGATGATCGACCTGCCGCAGCGGTTCTCCGCTTCCTATGTCTGGCTGGTGCCGATTGGGTCGGGTGGGAAACTGGCGCAGAACGTCCCCGTCGTCAACGCGATTCTCGGCCATTGGGAGTTTGGCGGGGTTACCCAGTTCCAGCCCGGCTACCCTTACAACGTCAGTCAAACCAACACCGACGGGTTGTTCAACAGTGCTCAGTACACCAGTCGAACGGGCGAGGTCATCCACCCTTCCACCCCGACCGTCGCCCAATGGTTTAATCCCCTGGCCTTTACGCCGACGGCCCAGGATGCCTTTGGCACGACACCGCGCGCTTCACTGTTCGGCCCCGGCCTGAACAACTGGGACCTCTCTGTTTCTCGTAACTTTCCGATCAGGGAGAAATTCACTTTGCAGTTCCGCGGCGACTTTTCCAACCTATTCAATCACTTGCAGCTTGACAATCTCAATACCGCATGCACCACGATTGTCAGCGGCCAATGCGGCGGTGCGTTCGGAGCAGCCACTGGCGATGTCGGCGCGCGCTCGATTCAATTGAATGCGCGCTTGACTTTCTGAGGGAATGACCGAAGGATCGGGTTTGATCAACTCGTAGTTTCAAGGAGGCAGTGCGAACTTCGACCTGAATGTCGCAAGAAATGTGGTGCCCGGCGGCTGCCCTTTCGCTGCCAAGGCGGTCCGCTGGGCGCCACGGGTCTTTACTGTAGCGGCGGTTTCTGACCACCGGAATCTATTGAATCAATCGCCGGCGGTCAGGGACCGCCGCTACAACTGACAAGACGAAATTGTCCCCTGGAATCCTCGCCCATTTAGGGAGAGAATATCCGGGGTTGAGAGTATTTTCGCTCACGAACGGGCAGGTTCGAAGATGGAAGACGAGCTGCCAACCCGCGACAACCAACAAGGCCTTTCCACGCTCGACAGGGGACCCCGTTCCCTAATTCGCCCTTCCACGGGCCGTCGCAATCACCGACTTCTTAACAACCGTGTGCTTGCGCACTTCGATCGAGGAGGATCAAAGATGGCTTTCATAACCAGAGCAAGACTTACCCTAGGGTGTATGTTTCTAGTGCTGATAAGTTTGGCGGTCCCCGGCTGGGGGCAAAGCCTTAACGGGAGCTTGAGCGGCAAGGTGACTGATCCCAGTCATGCCTCCGTGCCGGGCGCCCTCGTAACCGTCCAGAGCGTGGCCACGGGAGTTTCGCAGCACTTCACCACGGGCCCGGACGGGCTTTACACTTTTCCCAACCTGCTGCGCGGCACCTATAACCTGACGATCGAAGCCAAGGGCTTTCGCAAGTACGAGCAACTGGGCATCATTATTGACTTGAACGCCCGCGCCACCCAGGATGTCGGCTTGGTGGTCGGAGCGACGACGCAGACTGTGGAAGTCACCGCCAATGCTTCGCCGTTGAATAAAGAAAGCGGCGTCATAGCGACGTCGGTGCCGCCCGCGACGCTGGAAGAGCTGCCTCTAACCGTCAGCGGTGGCGCGCGCAACGCCGCGCAGTTCGTGGAGATGGCGCCGGGCGTGACCAGCAGTGCCCAAAACAACATGAAGACTTTTCGCTTCGCCGGGGGGATTGCCTGGGGCGATGAGGCGCTCCTGGATGGCATCACCATGACGGAAGGGTTGCTCAATCCCGCCGGCATGGTGGCTCTGTCCGATTATCCCTTATCCCCGGATGCCATCGGTGAAATCAGCGTGCTCACCAACAACTATGACGTGCAATATGGTGCGTCTACGGGTGGAGTGGTCAGCATGGAAACCAAATCCGGGACCAATCAATTCCACGGCGACCTCTTTGAATTTGGCCGCAACTCGGTACTCAATGCGACTGCCTGGAACGCCAACTCCAAGCCCTATGATAACGAGCACGAGTATGGCGGGACCTTGGGCGGTCCCCTGCACGTTCCCCACGTTTTTTGGGGTGGACGGCACAAGACTTACTTCTTTGAGCTCCTGGATGCCTACCGCATCTCGGGCGGCGCCTCCCCCACGGTTACCACACTTCCCACCGCGCAGGAACGCCAAGGCAACTTCAGCGACTGGGTGAACGGGACGACGGGGGCGCTCATCCCCATCTATGACCCTGCTACCACCGTTGCCAATCCTGCCTACACCGGCAAAAATCCCACCGCAGCGAACCCCCCTTGGATCCGCACGCAGTTCGCTTATGGAGGGGCTCCCAACGTTATTCCTCCGAGCTATCCGAACTTCGCTTTTGCTCAGAAATGGATCCAGTATCTTCCCACCAACACCAATGCCGGAATCACCAGTAACTATCAATCTCCGCCCATCCCCAGCTCCTACGGTTCCCACATCAACGAGAGTGACACGCGTGTCGACGAATATTTCGGGAGCAATGACCATTTTATGGCTTCGGTCCGGTACTCGGGCCAATCCGCACCGACGCATGCCCAACAGGCGTGCGTGTTACCCCTGCCCCTTTGCGGAGATAACGAGAACGTACCTTACTACAACTTCCAAGACCGGGCCAGTTGGGACCATACCTTCAGCCCGACCGTCATCAATCACTTTGGCGCCGGTTATTCGGATTTCAGCCAAGCGAAATATGCTTTGGATTCTCCTTACGTCTCCCAGATCCCCGCAATCGCCAACGTTGCCGGCGGTGCCTATCCGCCCGAGCTCACCTTTGGCGATGGTTATGCACAGATTGGAAACAACGCGGGTCTTGCCGCGAATGATTTGGGACGCCGGCCTGCCTACATTTTGAACGACGTGTTGAGTTGGTCGAAGGGCAAGCACTTGTTCAAGATGGGGGGCGAAGTCCGCTTCCTGGAAGTCAATCAACGCAACGGCACGAATCTCTCGGGAACGTTCGGTTTCACCGATGCGCTGACGGGGGCGTATTCCAATGCCTCGACCGGAAATTCCTTCGCCAGCTTCATCACCGGGGCCGCTGGCAGCGCCAGCTCCTACTTCTGCTACGTCTGTAATTACTATGCGCGCAGCCGTGAGCTTGCGGCTTTCTGGGGCGACACCTGGAAAACCACTCCCAGGTTTACCCTGAGCTATGGCCTGCGCTGGGACGCGGATACGCCCATTCATGAGAAAAACAATGACTTTTCTTTTTTCAATCCCAACGGAGTCAATAGTGCGGCAGGAGGCCTGCTGGGCACACTGGCCTATGCGGGAACGGGCTGGGGCGCGCCGAGTTTCGGACGGAACTCGCCGGGTCAATTTTGGCTCAAGGGTTTCGGCCCGCGTTTGGGACTTGCTTACAACATGGGTCATAACACCGTAGTGCGCGGAGGTTATGGAATATTCTTTGGCACCGAGTTTAATAATCTGGCTGCCATCAATCAGACCGGGTTCAGCACTACCGTCAGTCCTCCGGTAGGAACAGCCAGCGTGTCTCCGGCGATCTGGATGCAGTCAGGCTGGTGCCAAACTACAGGGTTGGCGGCATCCTTTTGCGGCTTCCCGACCGCTGCGCAGTTCTATACCCCGCCTCCTTTTGTCAGCTCGACCTTGCAGAATGGCAAGGGAATGTCCGCCTATTCGTTTACCAGTGACGCCTTGCCCTATGCCCAGCAATTTACCTTTACCCTTGAACACGCCTTCTCCAACAACCTCCTGGTCAACGCGACTTACACGGGGACGAAGGGAACGCGTCTTCAGGCGGGCATCACCGGCTTCAACGTTTTGAATCCGTCCTACCTCACCGGTCCGCTGGCCGGCAATTTGAAGGACACCTTCCCCATCAGCGCCACGAGTAAGGACGGCGTCCCCATTCCCTACCCCGGCTGGCAAACCCAACTGGCGGGGTCGGCCACCGCCACCTCTTGCAGTACCTGCACGGTCGCCCAGGCGTTGTTGCCTTACCCGCAGTTCACCGGCACCTTGTTTCAAACCAATGAAAATGACGGCAACTCGTTTTACAACGGCCTGAGCATTGAGGTTACCAAGCGCACTTCCCACGGGCTATGGCTCCTGGCTAACTACAACGTCCAGAAGAACATGGGAACCGTTAATGCGGAAAACGAGCGCAATGCGTCCGCAGGCATCTTTGGAAACATCTCCCAGTATCTGCGGAATGAAACCTGGGCCGTTGAAACGGACGATGTGCCCCAGACCTTGAGATTGGCCGTCGTCTACGACCTCCCCTTCGACCATTTTACTTCCTTCGGAACAACCGGATTCGGCCGGCAGGTTCTGGGCGGATGGGAAGTGAGCACCATCTATATGGCGAACGGTGGCATCCCCTTTCAAATCAACTCCACCTGTGGGGTTCCCGGCCAGTTTGCGATCCCCTGTACTGCGGGGATGCTGAAGGGCGTCAGTCCCTTTGCGCAACCGGAGTCCAGTTTTGACCCCAGTGGCGCCTCCGGTTACAACCACCCGCTGCTCAACATCAATGCTTTCGAGCCAGCGAGTTATTTTAGCGCGAACCCCAATTATTACGGTCAAGGCCCGCTGGTGGAGCCCAACCTCCGCCAACCAGGGTACGACAACGAGGATGCTTCCATCATTAAAACGTTCCCGATCAAAGAGCGATTCAAGTTCCAACTCCGGGCGGATTTCCTGGATATGTGGAACTGGCATAGTTTCACCTATTCGGGCAGTCCTAATGGAAACTCGCGACTCACGACCAACGTCAGCACGACGACGACTTTTGGCAGATGGTCGGGCAGCAGCTTTTCCGGTCCGCGCGTGGTCATTGCGGTCGGTAAGCTCATCTGGTAAATCTCCGGCAGCCATCGAAAGCGGAGGTTTGGCAAGTCGCTTCGTTTCGACCTAAGGCAAGCACGACTCTGGAGTGGCGCTCGAGGACAGCCCCTTGAGCGCCACTCGCTCTTCCAGCTTCGCCGTGAAGTCTGAACCTTACTCTTTGCCCCAGGGGAGCCCAGAATCCACAGTTTCCTTTGTTCCCACATTCTGATTACAGCCCGCTATACTGTTAACCCTATCGCTGAACACAAGGTTATTCTGAAATCAACACGAATGAGGCAACGGATCAACAAAACCCATGCGAAAAACCGGACGTAGAGATCTTCTCAAAGGCTTGTTAATGGCTGGCTCCGTGTCGCAACTTCCCGCGATGGCGACTGCGGCCAAAGACCGCACTGATGAAAAGGATTTGATCTTTTCGGCGTCGGGACTCGATTTGAAGTTTGACACCCGCACCGGCGCTTGGACCGAACTGGCCGATAAAAAAACCGGCGCCCTGCTGATGAAGTCTTCGCCGGACTATTCAACCTTCGCCCTAACTATCGATGGGAAGGAATCCCCCTTTCCCGTCCTGCTCAGGCCGCCTGGTGATGACGGGCTTTCGGGGGCCACCACCGTATCCGGCTTCAAGTACAGCTCGCACACGGTGACGGACGAAGGCGAAGCCACCCTCCTGACCGTGAATTACCGGGAGGGGCCGTGGTCGGCGAGCCATGAGTATCGCGTCTCCCGCGGCCATCGCCGCGTCGAGAGGAGCTTGCGGGTTGGCTACGAGGGGCCGGATGAGCCGCTGCTCCGACAGGTTGATGTTATGGTTCCGGACATCCTCGTGCAGGCCGGGGACGTCATTGAACTTCCCGCGGGGGCGTTTCCGCCCTCGCTCGTTCCCGATAAAGTCGTCGGGCGGGCTCTGGGGTTGGGCGATCCGAGCATGGCCGCCTTAAGAAACCCCACCAAGCCGCGCGCGTTCTTGTTTGGAACTTATTCCGAGACGGAGAATGCCCGGCAGAGGGTGGAGGTGGTGGCCGGCGCTGTCCGGCTTCGCTATAACATCCGGCTGGCCGCGCGGATGAAGGCGGGCACGGAAGTGGCTTGGGGGAAGGACTACTTCTGGCTGATTGAAAGCGATTGGCCCGAGGCGCAGAAAGAATTTCAGCGACGCTGGAGCGAGATCGACGTCCGCACCCCCGACGACCGCCCGCGCTGGGCGGAGCGGCCCGTTCTCTATGAGACGCAAATCGGCGCCGCCCTCTTTGACCGCGGGCAGGTCCAGTTTAACCCTTATCCTACAACCCAATCTCTTATTGACAAACTGGATTATATCCGGGGCATGGGATTCAACGGCATCCAGTTGATGCCGCATTCACCTTGTCCCAACTATGCCGTTTATGATTATTTCGACCCTGTCCAGCAATTCTGCGGCGACCCCGGCCTGGAGACCCTGGTGCAGGAAGTTCACAAGCGCGGGATGCACATCATCCTCGACTGGATCGTCCACGGGGTCATCGATAAAGAGATCGCGCGGCAGTTGATGAAGCAAATCAGCTCGGTCGCCGACCAGCATTACCTGCACACGGGCTTGGCGGACTACGTGCTGAACTTCGGCCCCGCTTGGGTGGAATCCGCGCCGGAAGTCAGCCCCTTGCGCGCCCAACATCCGGAATGGTTCATGAAATTCCAGGATGGCAGCCTGGGACACGTGTACACCTGGGCCTTCGACCTCGAGAATCCAGAGTTGCAGAAGTACATCATTGACGCCCTGAGGTTCTACGTCCACGATTACGATGTTGACGGGTTCAGGGTTGACGCCCCGACCTGGAACTCTTTTCCCAACTGGGACCCCAAGATTCCGTACCGCGCCAGCCTGTCTCAGACCGGCGGCATTCGCCTCTTCGACCTCGCCCGCGCCGCGGTACACCGTGTGAAGCCCGGCGTGATGTTTTACACCGAGGCCATGGGTTCCGCCTTCCGCCGAATGTTCGACGTGAACTACGCCTATGACGAGCTCTGGATCATGGAGCAATTGCTGGCGTGGCACAAGAATAAGCCCCCAGAGGTGAAACCGGATCTGCGCATGTCTCCGCCCATCCCGCCGGAGGGGCTCACCATGACGGCTTACTTGTTTCGCCAGTGGCTGGAAGGCCGTCGGCGGACAATGCCCAAGGGCTCGATTACCGTTCACCAGGTTGACTCGCACGATTCTTTCTGGTGGCTGCCGTGGGGCTATAAGTTCCGGCGCCAACAGTTCGGTCCGGACGGCTACCGCGCATGGCTCTTCGTCGTCGCCATGATCGACGGCGGCCTCATGCAGTATCCCACCGCGGAAGAGGGCAACGAACAATTCACGCAGCGGGTGCTGACGTTGCGGGGGAACCTCCCGGAGTTGAATGAGGGGCGTTGCGACTATTTGGCGGTAAAGGTCTCCGACGACGCGGTTTTTGCGGTGAGCTGGGAATCGCCCTCGGGCTGGGCGGTGCCTCTCACTAACCTGGGACCGTCCAGCTTGGACGTGCGCATCAGCTTGCCGCACGGACAATTTGCCTGGGAAGAGGAGTCTCAATACTTGGTGCGGGATGTCTTCAACGGACTTTCTGTCAACGGTCAGCCGGGAGCCGTCCTCCGCGGGCGGGATTTGGAAAACCTGACACTGAGATTGGGCTCGCTCGAATCCGGACTTCTTGTCATCCGCAAGATTCCCCCGGTAGCGGATGTGAGGGCAGCGCATGATTTGTAATGCTTTATGATGGATTGTAAAGGCAAGAGTTGGGCCGCGCCGAGAAGTAGGCCATGGAACGACAAAACCACAATACGCGCTTTTCACGCCGGAGATTCCTCAAAACTTCGGCGGCAGCGATGGCCGGCGCCGCGGCCTTGGACCGCGTCGCTTGCTTCGGCGCGGCGGGCACAGTTGTCGGGATTGAATCCGCGGCTTACACCTTCGGCATCGATCAAGATCGCCTCCATGGTGCACCCGACTTTGGCTGGATGAACCATCCCCTGGCCGCAGCGGACCGCCTCCATGTGCAGAAGGGCCATTTCTATTGTGTTGGACCGGATGCCACGCCGAACACAGCGGATGATGGACGAGTCCAGCTATTTGGCGTCACGTTGTTTTTCGGCAAAACGGTTTCCGATGCGAGTCTGGCTCCCAAGATCGCCAAACGGCTGCGGCGGCTGGGAGTCAATTTGGTTCGGATTCCCTCCGGCTACTTTGTAGATAAGGAGAAGCCCTTCCCCACCCTGGATGACGCGGGCGTGGCGCGATTCCGGCAATGGCTGGATGCCCTCAAAGCGGAGGGCCTTTATCTCGACCTCATCCTGCACAACACGGGTTACACGTTCAAGCCCAATCGCGACGGCCTTCCGCCGCTTGCCACCGATCCCGAGGAAATATCCCCGGCCAGTAAGATTTTCATCTTCTACCCGCGCTTGGTGGAGCTCCAGGTTGAATACGCGCGCAAATTGCTGACGGCGATTGGGCTGAAGAACGATCCGGGACTTGCCTTGGTGGAAATCTTCAACGAAGGCTCGCTGCTGCGCGCCTGGCAGACCGGCGACGTGGATCGCTATCTGGCGGGCGAGTACGAGGCCGAATTTGCCCGCCAGTGGAATCAATACCTCAAGAACCAATATGGTGAAACCTCTGCCCTGCGTGCAGCGTGGAGCCCCGGGACGGGGGAGCTCAACGGACTCGCCGCCGGTGAATCGCTGGAGGCCGCGAATGTTTCGCTGGTTCGCGCCAAAGACACTCTTACGACCAGCGAGCCGCGACTCAACGACTTCGTGGAATTTCTCATCAGCCGCGACAAAGCCTATTGGGATGTGCATCGCCAGGCCGTGCATGAAACTCTGGACCCGCTGGTTCCGGTCAGCGCCACGCAAATGTGGTACGGTGGCCTGATGAATCTTGACGGCCAACGCGACATGGATTACTTCGATCTGCATTTCTACGAGGATCACCCGAGTTTCCCCGGCCGCGATTGGGACTTGTCCAATTGGCGTATCCGGGATTCTTCCGCCATCGGCGGTGGGCTGAAATACTGCCTTGACTGTGCCGCCACGCGCGTGCTCGGCGCGCCTTTCACTATTAGCGAATACAACCAACCTTGGCCCAACAGCTACAACGCGGAAATCGATCCCACCATGGCGGTGTTCGGGGCTTTTCAGGATTGGGACTCGCTCATGCACTTTTGCTACTCGGCCGCCAATGATGAGCCGCAGCCGATTCCCCGCGGGATGAGTCTTTCCGGCAATTGGTCTCAGTTTGCCAACCTCGGGCAGTCCGCGTGGGCATTCCGTTCCGGAGCGATCCAGGCGGGCAAGCAGCCGCTGGAAATCGCGGAGACGAAAGACACGCGGTTGAAAATGGCCCGCGCGAAGAAGAGTCATCCCATGGCGGGATGGCTTCACCAAAATACCGGCTATGACGAAACCATTGCCCTGATTCACCCGGTGGGGCTGGTCCGCGCGGAAGACCGGCCCGTAGCGCCGCCGCTCCCGCCCGCGGGGTCGTCGCCCTATACTTCGAACACCGGCGAGATGACCTACCACATGAAAAAGCTATTCCTGGTGCACGCGCCCCAGGCGGCGGGAGTGTTTGGCTTTCTCGGGGCGGGGAACCAAGTCTCTGCCGGAGCGATCGATTTGGAGCTTGCGCCAAGCGCACGCGGGTTTGTCACGCTCTTTCTCACTTCGCTTGATCGTCGGCCGCTGCGTGAGTCTCGCCACATGCTCCTGTCGCTGCCCGGTTACATTTATGGAACTCAGCCGCGGAGCGATCCGCCGCGGCCGCAAAAATTGGTTCATTATGATTCCCAAGACGATTGGTGGACTCTCGAAAAGGCTCCCCACCCTCCGGGTAAACCTCCAGGAATCGGCACCGACGCCGTACCGCCCGCTTGGCTCGAAAGGGTCGAGTCGTTTCTGACTCTCCGGACCGCCATCCGCAAGCTGAAAGTCTATCCCCTGGATGGCGCCGGCGAGCGCATGACGGCGCTGGGCGAGAACGACGTTCAAAAGATAAAGGGTGGATTGAAGATTCATCTCCACGCGGACGGCCAGCCAAAATCCCCGTGGTTTGAATTCGCCGCCTCCTAAATTATGAATTCTGAATTATGAATTGGGCCCCCAATGCAGAACATTCGCGTAAATCTTGAAAATATTTCCGGCCGCTGGTGCGTTCGAACCATCGCTCTTCTTGGTGCAATTTTGATCGGATGTGCAATAGTCTGCCCGGTCGCCGGCAATGATTTGCCTGCCGCCGCAGCGCCTTCAATGATGCTGGAAGCCACCCAATTCCCGGGGAGTTTGATCGGTCTCCAATATGAGACTTGGTTTACTCCCCACAATGCCGGCAACTACGAAACCGCCGAAGCCATTCCGATTTTGGGTAAGTACAGTTCCTATGACGTCAGCGTGATTCGCAAGCACGAGGAATGGTTCGAGGACTTGGGCATCAACTGGCTGCTGCTCGACTGGAGCAACATGCTCTGGACGCGGCCGGATTGGGAAAAACACGAGGGCGCCACCCTGGAACTTGAGGAAACCACCGCCCTGCTTTTCAAGACCTACAGCCAGATGGAAAGGGAAGGGAAGCATCCGCCCAAACTGGTCATCATGCTGGGTCTTCAGAATGGCCCCCGGGTCCCGAACGATATCCAGAGAATTAATGGCATCATCGCCTGGACGAAAGCGAATTTTCTCGATAAGCCCGAATACAAAGACCTGTGGCTTTACTATCACGGCAAACCGCTGCTCGCGATTCTGTTCAACGTCAGCCATTCCTGCCCGGAAATCAATGCGCGGACCAGCGGCATTGTTGCGCCCGATTGGACTGTGCGTTGGATGGGGTCACAACTCCAGGACACGCATGTGGAAAATTGCGGCTTCTGGTCATGGATGGATGGCACCATCCGCCAACTTGTGACCAGCAACCAGGGGGACTACGAGGAGACGGTGGTGACGCCTTCGTGCTTTCCCATCCCGCGCGGCTGGCTTGACCCGAAAGCCACCGGCCGGGATCACGGCGCGCCGTATTTGGAAAGCTGGGAAGTCGCCTTCGATACTCATCCCAAGTTCATTCAAATCCACCAGTGGAACGAATTTGCCGGGCAAACAGAGGGCCAGGGCTATGGGCCGGCCCATGACATCTATGGTGACGAATACAACCTGGAGTTTAGCGACGACCTCGAGCCCACCAAATTGGATCAGTGCGCTTATCGGGGCTGCGGCGGCTGGGGTTATTACTATATGAACCTCACCAAGGCGATTCTTTCTCTCTACGACGAAGTGACCCCGGATATCACGGTCCTGGCGTTGTCAGCGCCCTTCCAGCCCGTCATCAAAGAGAAGGAGCTTCCTTTGGATTGGGAAACGCTGGGCAATAATCCCAAATTCTATACGCTGGAGTTGGACGGGCAGGTGGTTGCCGACAAACTTCAGGGGAATAGTTACACGCTGTCGCTCTCGGCAATTGCGCCCGGTAAGCACCGCCTAACCCTGATCGCGCGGGGTGTGCACACTTACTTTGATCTTTCGCCCGCCAAACTCACCACCCGGTCCAGCCAGCCGCTGCCGGTGACTTCGGAGATTGAGTTCACTTATTCCCCCGGTAAGTTTTGAATTATGAATTCAGAATTATGAAGCGACTGCCTCGGCTGTATAGTGTCGTGCGCGAAATCACGATTGTCGGTTCTTCATTTGGGAGAAGGATATCAGCCAATGAGAGCGATTCGTTTTGAACAACCCGGGAAGGTAGCCCTGGCGGAATTCCCCGACCCTACGCCGATGGCCGGTTGGGCACGGATGCGCATTCGGGCGGCGGCGATTTGCATGACGGATTTCGAGTTGTTGCGAGGCCGGCACGCCGTGGAGTACCCCCTCACTCCAGGGCACGAGTACTGTGGTGTGGTTGACCAAGTCGGCTCGCCCTCTGACGAGGTCTGGGTGGGGCGGAGGGTGGTGGCTGACAACGAGATTACCTGCCTGAAGTGCGGGTTTTGCCGGCGAGGAGAATGGCGGCGCTGCCCGGAATACCGGCAGATCGGATTCGGCCCGCCGGGAGGTTACGCCGAGTACGTCCTGGCGCCCGTTCATAATCTGCATCCGCTCGCGGACACGATTTCGTTTGAGCAAGGGGCGTTGCTGGAACCGCTGGGCGTGGGCATCGCCGTGGCCTCAATCGCGGGAGCCCGGCTGGGCTCAACCGCGACGATTCTCGGCTTGGGTCCGATTGGGTTGAATTGTCTGGCGGTCTTGAGGGCCTCGGGAGCGCGGCGCATTCTGTGTCTGGACAAGCAGCCCAAGCGTTTGGCCTTGGCCAAATCCTGGGGAGCGTGGGAGGTGACTGAGGATGCCGAGCATCTCAAGGACCTGACCGAGACAGTGCATCCGGAAGGGACAGACATCGTGATCGAGGCCACGGGATACGCTCCCTTGGTTCCGCTGGGAATCAGCCTCACGCGCTTCGGCGGCAGCTTGGTCCTGGCGGGTTTTTGCAAGCATGAGGAACTGCCGTTTGCGCCCGACTCGGTGCAGGGCTCCAACCGCCGCGTGCTGGGCGCCGGAAACAATAGCGGATTCATAGGACCCGCCGCCTTGCTGGTGGGCGACGGCGTGCTCAGCACGGAGGGAATGATCACCCACCGCTTTCGGCTGGAAGATTTCCGCCAGGCATTTTCCGACGAGCAGGTGAGCGCAAGGGATTACATCAAAGGAGTGTTCCTGTTCTGAGTAGCCGGGGCGGAGGGTCGGGAGTGTTGTATGTGGGATCCCGTCCCGACGAGGATGCCACCATCAAGGCCCCTCGCGGGGCTCAGAGTTATAATAGGAGGTACTAAGGAGGGTCCTGCTATGAAGCGATTTCTCCTTGCCATGATCGTGCTTGGAAGTGCCCAGGCGCTTACCGCGCAAACTGAGACGGAAAGCGCAAAGTCTCCCTTCCAGCCGGCAGAGACTCTATCTGTCACTGACATTGTGAGTGCAAATCCTTGCCGCCCCAATGGGACTGTGGTGTTGGATGCCCTTATAACCGAAACTGGAGAAGTTCAGAAGGTTGAGATCCGGCGTGATATTGCCTGCCTTACTCAACTTGCGATCCATGCGGTAAAGGACTGGAAATTTTCTCCGGCGACGTACGCGGGCAAAGCCATTGCTTCGAGAATGCCTGTGGCAGTTACTTTCACTCCGGCTTCGTATACCCTTCCCGACCCCCTTCCTACGTTGATACCCCAGACCGAGGCGGCAATCCAGGCAGAGTTCCAGCCGGCGGAAGTGACCCGCGCGGCGTTCCCGCCTTATTTAGCTGACGCAATCGTTTTCCTCAGCAACGTGGTGCTGGAGGTCCCGCTGAGTGCGAAGGGGAAGGTGCAGGAGGTGAAAGTGCTCCGAGGTCTCTCCCCTCTGACCGAGGACGCCAAGGCCGTAGTGCTGCGGGACTGGCAGTTCATGCCTGCCACTTTCAACGGCCTTCCGGTCCGATCCAAGATTATTCTGGCGTTTGTTTTCCAATACCCCACCCACGTCTCTTGGAAGTGACCAATGCCTCGAGCTGAAATTGCCTCGATGCTGATGGTCGATGACTTCCACGCCCCCCCCGCCGGGGCGGAGCAGGCAAGGAGCGGCGCTACAGCGCGTGAGGAGCGGTTTCCACGCAGGCGTATCAGGGAGTGGCCGTAGGCGGCACAAAGTGCCGGTTGGTGCGCGGCCGATAGCCGCTCCGGGCACGGATACGGTAGTCCTTGAGCGGCTGGCCCGCCAGCCTCACGTTGATGCTCCTCCAGCCATAATTGGGATTGGGCTGGGGGTAATAGGTGAGCGTGTAGAGATGGGCAAGGTCATCGCGGATGGAAGCGAAGGCATTCTGCTGCTCTTGCCAGTCTTTGGCAAAATAGGATTTGCCGCCGGTGCTGGCGCTCATGCGCCCGAAGACCGCGGTGGAAACGGGGTCGAGACGCGCCAATTGCGTGCTGATCATATAAATGGGGATGCCCTCGGTTTGGGCCAACTCGCGAACGTCCTCCGGCGCCACCATGCTGGCGTTGTCGGGTCCGTTGGAAAAGGTCACAATCACTCTTCTGCCGGAAAACTGGGAAGCATCCTTGAGGGTCAGCAGCAGCGCGTCATAGAGAGCGGCGTCGTCCCCGGCCACGGTTTCCCGCACCCCGCTCAGCGCCATGGAGCGGTCGGGTGTGAGCATGCAGATGCGGGAAAAGTTGCGGCTGTAAGAATAGAAGGCCACGCGGTAGGGATGGTCGAGCGACCGCACGAATTCCGCGATGGCATCCTGGGCGTAGACAAATCCCCGGTACATGTAGTTGCTGGTGTCGAAAAGGATGAAAACACTGGCTCCTGCGACCATGGAGGCAATCCGGTCAGCAGATTCCTTTCGCATGATGGGCTGGAGGGCTGCGTCGCGCGCTTGACGGGCGGTGGTTTTCGTAGGCGGATCCGAGCCAACGGCGGCGCTACGGCGAGGGTATTCTTCCAACGCCCGCGGGGCTTCATTTTCCTCGCCGAAGGTTGCGATTTTTTGGGCAATTCCGTCTTCGTAAATCTCAAAGTCCCAGGGGCTGAGGCCGGTAATGTAATTTCCCTTCTTGTCGGTCACCGCCACATCCAACTGCACCATATTGACGTTGACGCGAAAGACGGTGTTCGGATTTTCTTGCTGGGCCGCCCTCCAAACTTTGGCGCCGGAGAAAATCCCCACGCACAAAACCGAGACCCAAATGATTCGCTTTGCCATAAATCATCCTCCCTTGATCCCCCAGACCAGCTTCAAAGCGGGGAAGGTACGGTTGCCTTGGGCAAGGATTCAAGCTTGCCCTCCCGAAATTCCATGCCCGTTTCCCGCAGCGCGCGTAAAAGGGCGGGCCAGTCATCCAAGTGGGTGGCAAAGAGATTTTCCACCATGCGATGCGTCAGTGCGGGGACCAATTGATGAAGGTTTTCCGGAGGCAAACCTTTTTCGTCCGCCAAACGGGCCCAGAAAAGATTGTTGGACTCCCAGGACTCTGCCAGCAGGTAACTCGAGTAACCGAGGAAAGTGGGGAAAGGTTGCAAATTGAGAAGTTCGCAGGCGGTGGTTTGCGCCAGGGCAGGGTGGGGAACGCCGAAATCCTCCGACAGCTTTGGCCCATTGATCTCCTCGGGGTCATCCTGGGTGAGCATCTGAATTTCCTCGCCCGCTTTCCCCCAGCGGGTCATCTCCGCTGGATATTGGCGCTGAAATTCCAGACCCAGGTAGAAGGTTTCCGCGGGTGTCATGCTGGGAACGGCATCCTCCGGATGCCCGGATCCAAGAGCCTTCTCCAATTGGCCCAACCTCCGCGAAAGCATGCGAGTGGCGAGGATGTCCACGACCTTCACCCGCAGGCTTGCGTCCTGCCCAGCGCTCATCAACAGATCTTCCCCGAGCTGTTGGTAGAGGGCGGCGGCATGTAGTTCCTTTGGAGTCACCTGCCACCAACGCGGCAAGACCGCGCTGGTCACCAGGGACGGAACCAAATCTTCCCAGATGAGGGACTGGACGTTTTTCGGGACGATAAACTCTTGTTCAACTTGCGCCAGGACGTATGGGAGGCCGGGAAGTCCCCCGGTCAGACGCACGCCGCCGGCGGAGGTATCCCCGCGACCGACCAGCCGGGGCGCAGACCAGGGAGGTTCTGATCCGCGAGATAAATCACCGGAGAAATCATGGCGGCGGATAAAGAGGGGGTTGTTGTGGAGCATCTGAGCCCCGGGCGGCTCGTAGTAGGCGTAGTTCATACCGGTCAGGAAATCGCGCAAGAAGGGGACGAGCCGGCCACGGGCGTTCGCCAAATCCCTGGGCGCTCCCGGCGTGCGGAGAGCTTCGACGATGTTCGTATCCATCTCAAACTGGGTGTGGGCATCGCCAAAACGCCCGGATGTCCACTCAATTTTTTCACCGGTGGAGAAGATCGGCTTGGGCATTTCAAACTCGCGAAGCTCTTGGGCGAGCGGCATCAGGGTTTCCGCTTTGGCTTTTCCCTGGGCCACCAAGGGGAAGCCATCCCCCAGTGCGAGCAACGTATCGAGCGAAACCAGGCGCTGCGCTTCCAGGACCCCACGGATGCGGTTCGCGATATCTTCCCTTATTTGGGCGCGATTCGGGCTGGTAGGATGAGGCCCTGCCACGAGTTCGATGATCTCGTCTTGCGACACATGAGGTTTTCCCGTCGCCGCGCGCAAGAGTTCAGCGAGCGAGGTCCGAGTTGCGTCGTAAAGCTCCGGGGAAGAATGGATGTCGGCAAAAGGATGGAAAACCCGTTGCCAGGAACTATTCTGATCCGCCGCGGGGATCTGCTTCTGGCGCGCCAAGATCTGCCAGAGGCCGCTCTGGGCTTGAAAGATCCCTATCGTCTCGGCGCGTACCGTGGGGTCCGAGATGCGGTCGATGGCCTCCGCAGTGTTGACGAATGCGGTTATGGACGTATCGTTAAGGGTATGGAATTCGGCAAATGCCAAGTACTGATCGTTGTATGCAGCGAATTTCTTGGCCAGCAGGAGGGCCGTCTGGGGACTCAGCGGCTTTCCGCCGGCGCGCGCGCGATCGATCTCGCTGAGCGCCAAATAGGCTTGCAGAGGCCCCTTTGGCGTGTAAGCGCGGGAAAGACCAAACAGCGCCTCAATTAACTGCTCGGGAGTGTTCAAATGGGCGACTTTCTTAGACCAGTCGCGGCCGAGCTTGGAATTGTTTACCCCACGAATGATCTCCGCCCACACCGCCAGATTTCCCGGCACATGAGGTTGACCGTCCGGGTCGAGCGACATCCTCGTTACCAATAGCAGTAGTCCGGGGTCGGGACGGAAGACCGATTTCGCAGGGTTGGGAGAGATATCGCGTCCGAGTAGCGCTTGGTAAAACCGCGCCAGGCGGTGAGGCTCGGTAAAATACGCCTGCTGAGGCCCGCTCACTCGTGACAACGCGTCATAATAAGGAGCCAGCCATCCATCATCCTTGGTGAGGAGCGCGATGACGAATTCTCCCGGTGAATGAGGGCTGACCCCGACCAAGTGTTCCCATGCGGATTCCGCCTGCGGTCCGCCGGGGACCAGCATGCGCCCGGAGCGAATGCGCAGTTGTTCGCCATAGAAATCCAGCAGGGGCGCGAGGGGCAGGAGCCTCTCGATACCCGGAGCCACCCGCAGGGCGGATCGCGTCTCTTCGTCGATCTGAGCCAGCGCCCAGTAAAGCCGGGCCATCTCTGGATCGCTCAAGAGCGCGTCCAGCAAATCCTTGTGATTCTTGTTCCGGTCGTTTTCCATCCAGACGCCCGTGTCAAACAGTACGGGGAGCTGCGTGTTGCTATACGGATAGACGAAGGGCTTGCCGCTCTGAAGCGACTTTTCTAAATCGGCGAGAGGGAATCCGGAATCGACGGTGGTAAAGGCCCGCTTGGAATTGGCGGTCTCCAGGGTGGCATTCGGCCCGCAGGGTTGCCGGAGCCTGTAGCCAATCACAGTTAAGAGACGCTGGGCGCCGTCACAATTGGAAACGCGAATGTCGCCATCCGGCCCCGCCAACGCCTGTAATTCTCGCGCCTGATCCACATACCGTCTGACCAGGATCAGGTACTCGGTGGGTGACGAGGATCGGTTTGACCCTCCATACCCGTCCAACACGACTTGGTGGGAGAGGAGGGGCAGAACTTCTTCCGGCGTCACCTTACGGCTGACGGCCGCCAAGCGCAGAAACGGCTGGAGGGGACCTGGAATGGCCAGCGTGGGAGATGGCGCCGAGGGACCTCGAGGGGCAGACTTGTCCGCACCGACGGGAGCGGCAGGAGATGGCGGCGTCCCCCCCCAGTTTTTGGAAGGCAATGACCAAAGGGCGAGCAGAAGAGTCGTCAGTAGAACTGCCCGTGGGCGATTGGAAGATCGCATAATTTGAGCCCCTCCCCGAGCGTTACGGCCGAATTGTTTTCTAAGGAATCTTGCCCGACGGGGAAGGAGCTTGGTAATGCTGAAACGCGGGCCCGCATTTCGCTGGCCCGGGCATCAAGCGTCGCGATAGCATTCCCGCGTCCAACTGCCGAATGAGTTGTCAGCGTTTCCGGTGCTACCCACCCCGTAGGTGGCAGTATACACCAAACTGCCTTTAATGGAATGGGGGTCAATAGAGATTTTTCTACGCGTTAATTCCCGTCTTCCCGCCCCGTTCCTTTACACATTCAAAGCGCCAGGGGGTCGCGTTCAAGATCGATGAGGGTGAAGGGAGCTTGGCCAGCGTGCGATTCTGGGAAATGCCGTAGCGCCGCCGCTGGCGCCGATGGGTTTCCACACCGCCCTAAGCGGAGTAGACGTTTCGGCCGCGCGAAATGACGCTCTCGACTCTAAGTGTTTCGGGTTCTTGCCGGAAGAGAACTAAGTTCGCGGGCTGGCCCGCGGCCACTTGAGAACAGATGGTACGTCGCCGCAGCAAATTGGCCGGGTTCGCGGTCGCCGCCTGAATTGCCTCCGCCAGCGTGCACTGGGAAAATTTCATGAAGACAGCCACCCCGCGATTCATGGTAAGGGCGGAACCGGCCATCGAGACGCGATCGGCCCTCACCACCTGGCCCGAAGGCAGGAGCTCAATCTCCGTTCCCACCAGCGAATACCTTCCGGGAGGCAATTGGGCGACGTGGACGGCGTCGGTAATCAGGATGCATTTATCGATTCCCTTCACGGCGACAATCACTTTGACGACGTCGGGGGGCAGATGAAAACCGTCGCAAATAATGCTGGCTTGCAAGGATTCCGTGGCGAGTTGCGCCCACAAGGGGGCCTTGTGCCGATGAAGATACTCCGGGCAGCCGTTCCCCAGATGCGTGTTGAGGGTGGCGCCCGCTGCCGCCGCGCGATGGACGTCATCCGGCCCGCCGTCGGTGTGGCTGATCGCCACGACCACTCCCGCGCTCTGCGCTTTACGGATAAAATCCTCCGCGCCGGGCAGTTCCGGAGCCAGGGTGACAATTCCAATTCGCCCGCCCGCGGCGCGTTGCAGCTCCAGGAATTCACCCCAATTGGGGGGGTGCATCCATTGGGGATCGTGCGCGCCGTGCGATCCGAGCGGGGAGATATAGGGGCCCTCCAGGTGGTAGCAGGGAACCGCATGAGCAAAATCACGGTCCATGCACGCCGCCTGCTCGAGGATGGCGAAATTCTTCGCCAATTCGGAAAAGGAATTGGTGATGAGGGTAGGGCAGAAGGTCGTGGCGCCTGTGCTCCAGATGGCGGGAAGGACGCTGATCGCTTTCTCCGCGTCCAGGCCCGGGCCGGAGAAATCGACTCCCGCAAAACCGTTCACTTGGATGTCAACAAACCCCGGGCTGATAAATGGCATTTCAGCGCTCTCAGCGCCGGTCATGGCAACCGAGCTTATATGTTCGCCAGTTATTTCCACTTTCGCGCAACCAACCCCGGGAATATTTCCTTGCAACTGCATGCTCTTGCCCCCCATGCTTGTTCTGATGCCGGAAGATGCGGTATTGCCGGCGCAAGCACTTTCCTATACGTAGCCGCATCCTGTCAAGAATCTCCACCCGCGAGGCTGCGGGCCGCCCCCTGAGTTGGTGCTATACTTCCCGGCCTTCATGGAGGTAAAGACCCAAATGCTCATACCCGCGCTATCAAATCGAATTCGCATTTCCCTTGTGGCCCTGCTTGTGTCCTTGCCGGCACTGATGGTGCTGCCTGCTCCGGCGCGCGCGCAACAAAAGTCGGCGGAGGAAATCGACCGCCAGGTAGAGGCCCTGCTCAGCAAGCTGACCCTTGAACAGAAGATCGACCTGATTCACGGGGCGAACGGTATGTTCAACCCGCCCATTCCGCAAATCGGCCTGCCACCTCTCAAGGCCTCTGATGGGCCGATGGGAGTTAAAAGTCGGGGGCTAACCACTGCGTATGCGATCGGGATTGGATTGGCGGCCTCGTGGGACACGAAGCTGGCGCAGCGCGTCGGTGTGTCGCTGGGCCACGACGCGCGGGCGCGCGGGGTGAACTTCCTATTAGGGCCGGGGGTCAATATCTACCGCGCCCCGATGAATGGCCGCAATTTTGAGTATTTCGGCGAAGACCCTTATCTCGCCGGGCAGATCGCCGCTCACTACATTTTGGGCGTACAAAGTCAGAACGTGGTGGCCACCATCAAGCACTACGCCGCGAACAATTCCGAATACCATCGTCGCCTGATCAATGCCATTGTCGATGAGCGCACCTTGCGGGAGATTTACCTGCCTGTGTTCGAAGCTGCCGTGAAGGAAGGGCACGTTGGCGCGGTGATGGATTCCTATAACCTGATCAACGGTGAACACGCAACCCAGAACAAGTTCCTAAACACGGAGGTCCTGAAGAAAGATTGGGGATTTCGCGGCATTCTGATGTCCGACTGGGGTGCCACCCACGACGGCATCGCTGCGGCCAATTCCGGACTCGATAGCGAGATGCCCGGCGGCGAGTTTATGAACGCCAGGACGCTCTTGCCGGCGATTCAGGAAGGCAAGGTTTTGGTCGAGACCATTGACGACAAAGTGCGACGCATTCTGCGCATCGCGGTGGAATTCGGCTTTTTGAACCACGAGCAGGAAGATCTCAGCATTCCGCTGTACAGCCAGCAGTCGGAGCAGGTGGCCCTGGAGTCGAGCGTGGAAGGCATGGTGCTGCTCAAGAACCAAGGCCCACTGCTTCCGCTCGATTTGAGCCGGGTACACACCCTCGCGGTCATCGGGCCCAATGCTTACCCTGCCCAGCCGACCGCCGGCGGCAGCGCCAACGTCGACGCCTTCTCCCCGGTGAGCTTCCTCACGGGATTGAGCAATGCCGCGGGCGCGCGCGCCAAGGTGCTTTGGAGCCCGGGCCTTAAAGACCTGAAGCAGCTTTTCGCGGGCCGGGGATTTTCCACCGAGCCCGATGGCCGGCACCCCGGCCTGATCCAGCAGGAATTCGACGGCGGAACAATTGGGTTTCGGCCTGACCGGGAGAAGGTGGTCGCCAGCGTGAACCACTGGAACAACGACTTTGTCCAGCCCACGGGCAAGAGCCTGGCAGTGCGGTGGATGGGATTCTATACGCCACAGACTTCCGGGCCACACCTTTTCATCACCGCGGGTTTTACCGCGGGATATAGCGGCGACACTTACCAGCTCTACGTGAACGATAAACTGTTGCTCAAGGAAACTCCCGGCGACGGCGAACCCCAGAGCGCTGAGGTGGACCTGGAAGCTGGTAAGCCGGTGGCGATACGTTTTGACTACGTTTCGCAGGCCGACCTGATTCGCGCCGGTCTGGTCGCCCTGCCGCCGGAGGAGGTGCTGGCGCCCAACGTCAAGAAAATCGCGGGGCTGGCTGACGTCGCTGTCGTGGCGGTGGGCTTCGACCCCTCCACGGAAGGCGAGGGCCATGACCGCACTTTCCATCTTCCTCCGGGACAGGAAGTCTTGATCAAGGCCGTCGCCGCAGCCAATCCGCACACCGTGGTGGTGCTCACTGCGGGTGGCAGCGTCTCGACGAGTGGTTGGATTGATCGCGTCCCCGTGCTGCTTCACACTTGGTATGCCGGATCGCAAGGGGGCAACGCGCTTGCCCAGGTGCTGTTCGGCCGCGCCGACCCCGGCGGCAAGCTGCCCATGAGCTGGTGGAGCCGCGAGGAGGACAATCCCACTTTCAACAGCTACTACACCGCGCCCGGTTCCGACGACTCGAAATACACCGAGGGAGTTTTTCTCGGCTATCGCGCTTACGGAATCGCCGGACACAAGCCCGAGTTTCCCTTTGGCTTCGGGCTCTCTTACACCACCTTCGCGTTCAGTCACCTCAACGTCACCCCCACCACAAGCAGCCCTGACACGCCCATTACTGTCAGCTTTGACGTCGCCAACACCGGCCATCGCGCCGGGGCGGAAGTGGCGCAGGTTTACGTGAGTGATCCCTCCGCCACCGTGCCGCGCCCGGAAAGGGAACTGAAGGGATTCGAACGCGTCATGCTCAATCCCGGTGAGAGCCGCCACATAACCGTTCGGCTCAATCGCCGCTCGCTGGCTTACTGGGATGTGGAATCCCACGGTTGGAAAGTTGACCCCGGCAAGTTCGTGGTTCGCGTGGGTGACTCCGCCCAAAACGCTCCGTTGAACCAGGAGATCACGGTGAAGTAGGGCAGCAAGCCCCAATACTGTTCACTGAGTTGTCGTCGCGGATTAGGAAACCTAATTGCGGCCGAAGACTGTCTTGGACTGCGGTAGCAGCAGCTACCGCCTTCCGCCTTCGGTTCATACGATAAAGGGGCAAGTGGAGGAAGAATGGCGGTAGCTGCTGCTACCGCACTCCAAGGCGCTTCGCGCAAGGCCATTTGAAATCGCGCGCTAAGTGAACAGCGATGCCCCTAACCCTCGACGCGGTATTTGAGGTGCAACATGAGATTGAAAGCAGCATTGCTAATCTTGGTGGCATTTTTGATCGTGGTACCTACTCGGCTGGGAAACCTCATGGCGGACAGCTTCAGCGACCATATGGAGAACGCCAAAGAGTTCATCTCGAAGGGCGACTTCAACGGCGCTATCACTGAATGCCAGAAAGCCCTTCAAAAGAAGCGGCACTCTATCGAGGCGCAGTCCTGGCTGGGAATCGCGTATGAGCGGTTGGGGGATCGTTTGTTCAAGAACGGTGAAACGGATGAGGCCATTGAAGCTTACAAGGATGCCCTGGCCTCAGTGCCCGAAGATGCGTATTGGCACGAACAACTTGGTATGGCGCTGGAGAGAAAGGGTGACCGTGAAGCAGCTATAAAGCAGTACCAAACCGCTGCTGAACTCTCACCCCTTGATGACGGACTCCGGAGTATGTACCAAAGCCACATGGGCGGACCCCAAGGTCCCGAGAATGCCGGCAGCTTGGGGGGTGGAGCTAATAGCGTGGGGGGTGGCGTGAGCGAGCCAATTCCCATTCGGAAACCTGATCCACCGTATACGGAAAGAGCACGTGAGGCGAAATTGCAAGGCAGGGTGGTCCTTTGGATTGTTATTGATGGCGAAGGTAAAGTATCCACCGCCAAAGTCATCAATCCGCTGGGGTTGGGTCTGGACGCGAACGCCCTGAAAACTGTCCGAGCCTGGAAGTTCAAGCCCGCCATGCGCAACGGCAGCCCTGTTCCGGTCAGAGTGAAGGTTGAAATTACCTTCAGGCTTTTCTAGCGCCCTCTCCTCAATGCTGTGTCGGGGGGATGTCGGACTCAGGATTCCCGATTCCGGATAAATGCGGCAGGGGAATTACGTTTTCTGTCGGATTCCAGGTAAGCGTTCTCCCGAAACGAACGGCTCACTTCGAAAATCGCAAATCATCAATCACAAATCACCAATCGCAAATCGCCAATCACAACTTACCCGCTTCGATCACGATGGTGTGCCGGCCGGCGGCGGGGAAGTCGAGAACGATCCTTCCCTCTTCGATTTCGGCGTGGCCATCTTTTGTATAGGGATCGTGGGGCAACAGCGGCCAGAGTGCGACCACATCCGCCGGCAAGAGGAAACGCACGCCCGCATGTTCGAACCAGGCGCCGGGATACCATTTGAACGGTGTGGTGGAGAGGATAGTCTTGTCTCCCGCCGCCGTCGCGACGCTCGCGCCGAGGTGGGGCAGGATGGTGAAATGCGCGGCCAGTAATGGGTCGCCGGAAACCGTGTATTCCAGGCGCTGGTCATCCACAATCTTCAAAGTAATCTCGCCCCAACGCTGGTAGTACATCATGGCCACGCCCATCTGGCCGTCCGCGAGAAGCTTGGCCGCGGTGGGAACATGCAGCAATCCCGTGGGCGGAATGAAGTTGGGATCTTCGTCGCCCGGCTTGAGCGCCAGCAGGCTGGTGTCTCCCAGGGTGAAATTGCTCCAGTGGGGCTGCATCTTGGTGTTTCCGCCGCCGACGATCAAACCCGGTCCATCGTGGAAGACGCTGACGAAGTTCTGCCGGTCCTGAACCCAGCGTTTTTGAATCAGGGGAGCCGTGAACGCGGAGATGACTACAAACCACGGAGCACGTCGCACCACCCGGGCTTCGCCGCTCGGCAGGGTGTAATCAAAATCGCCACTCGGAACGTCAACCGCATCGCCCTCCTCGCCCCAGAGCAGCAAAGCGGCCGCATCGTCCGCGGGAATCGGCCCCTGCAAGTGACCGATTTCACGCATCAGATAACCCCGGCCCGCAGAACTGAAGGTGAAGCCCACGTTGGGTATGCGGATCTTTCCCAGATACGGGTTGCGCTCGTCAACGGTTTCGACGTCGGTCCCATCGGGGTAGGTGAAATAGGCGTGATAAATAGAAGCCTTCCGCAAAGCCGCGCGAACAGACTCATCATGGGAGACGGCCAGATATATCCCGAGCGCTTCAATATAAACCTTGTCGTAGAGAATCAGGGGGCCGGAATGCTCAGTCCAGTATCCATCTGCAAACTGGGCTCGCACCAAACGATGGAGAATGTCAGCGCTCTGCTCGCACCACTCCGGCCGGTCAAAAATCTTTCCGGCGAAGTAAAGGCCCATGGCGTGATGTGAAGCAATATTGTGCAGAGGCGAGGTGCGCTCCTCTTTGGAAATGCCGTCATAACCGAGCAGTAAGGCTTTTTCCCAGCGAGCGCGTCGCTCCAGCGGCATGGCTGCGCGGATCATTTGAAACGCGCGCAACCAGCGCGTGTAAATCCAGGGCTGATAAATCTGACCCCACGTGGAGCCGTCCTTTTTGAGGAACAGGAATTGCCCATTCTTGTCCTGCGCGTCAATCAGCGCGTCGCCCCCCAACATAATGGCATTGAGCAGTTGCGCGCTGTGGTAGTACGGGTTGCGAGAGTCGTGGTAAGACCATGCCGTCGCCAGCGGCAACAGCACATTCTGGTCGGTGGTGATCCAGATCCCCGTACCGAAGTGGCCGGTCTTGGGGTCTTGTGAGCGCAGAATATCCGGGACCTGGCTCACCAGATCCTTTAAGCATCGTTCTTTGTATTGTGCCGGGTAGGGCGCCGCCCCAGCGTGTGCATTCGCGGCAATCAGTAGGGTGGCGACAAAGGCTAAGAAACGGATTTTGATGGTTGGTCCTCCTCAGCGTGTTTCGACCGCCACCACCGAGTCGTTTTCGTCAGGCGCTTGGCGGGGCGTGTCAATAACCAGCTTGCCACTGTCGTGGTGAAAGGTAAGTCGCTGGCCGCCCGCGAGCAAGCGGACCGCAGCAATGTGCCCGATCGAATCCTCCACGTGGAGTTGGCCGTCTATGGGCCAGTCGAAAACGTGCAGGTACACAGTCTTGTCCTTGCGCGTCGAGCGGCCAAAGGGAAGATTCTGGAGCGGGCCATAGGTGGTGCCGTAGATCGAGTCGCCGTTGATTTTCAGCCACGCGCCCATGGTGTGCAGGCGCTCCACAAACTCGGGTTGAATCGTTCCGTCCGGCCCCGGCGCGACCGCGAGCAGAAAGTTGCCGCCTTTGCTGGCAATGTCCGCGAGCGTCTGAATCAACTGCTTGGCTGACTTAAAGCTCTGATCGTTGCGGTCATAGTACCAGGTACTATTGGTGGTCATGCACGTTTCCCACGGCCGAAAATCTTCGGAGGGGGGCGCGACGCCGGCCACCGAATTGTTAATCACCTTAAGATTGCTTCCGGCAAGGCTCTTGGTGGGCACGCCTTTGGGCAGGTGCTGCTCGGGGGTATCGAAATCCCCTCCCACGCCGAGGCGGTTATTCACCAACGCGTCGGGCTGCAAGGCGTGGATCAGGCGCAGGTAGCGCCGTCCGTCGAATTCCTCCAACGGAGCAACGGCGTCGAACCACACAACCGCGACGGGACCATAGTGCGTCAAGAGTTCGCTCACCTGAAGCCTTACATAATCGAGATAAACCGGCCAATCAGGACGCCAGGGCTCACCGGGGTAGTTCTCACTGACCGGCTTGGAGGTGTCGCGAAAGTCGGGGTGATGGACATCGGTTGGAGAGTAATAGAAGCCCAGTGGCATGTTAGCGCGCTGGCAGGCGTCGGCAAGCTCCTTGGCAATGTCTTTGCCATAAGGTGTCTTGGTGACCTTGTAATCCGTATATAGCGAATCGAACATGCAGAAGCCGTCGTGGTGCTTCGCGGTGAAAACAATGTAACGCTGGCCGGCGTCCTTGGCCAACTGCACCACCGCGTCCGGGTCGAAATGGGCCGGGTTGAATTGGCCCGGCAGGCTGGCGTAAACGGCTTCGGTCATGCCGGGCCAGCGCTTGGGGCTGGGGCGCATGATCGGCCACGAACATTCCACGCTCGCCACCGAGCAAACTCCCCAACAAAGAAACATGCCGAACTTCCAATCGTTGAATCTCTGGATTTTGGGATCAGCTCCCCCCAGGGCAAGAGAGGGGAGGGCAAGCAGCAGAAGCAAAGTCGTTCGAATCTTCATCCAAGGGCTCCTCAACGTGTCACCACCTCCAACACGGAATCGTTTTCGTCGGGGGCTTGCTTCGGTATGTCAATTTCCAGCGCATCGCTTTTTTGGTGGTAGGCAATTCGCTGCCCGCTTGCAAGCAAGCGGACGGAAGCAATGTGTTGAGCGAGGCCATCCACGTGGAGTTTGCCGTCTACGGGCCAATTGAATACGTGCAAATAGATGGTCTTGTCTTTGCGCGTGGACCGGCCAAAGGGAAGATTCTGCAATGGGCCGTAAGTGGTGCCATAAATCGAGTCGCCATTGATTTTCATCCACGCACCCATGCCGCGCAGCCGTTCCACAAACTCAGGGCGAATCGTGCCATCCGGGCCCGGTCCGACGTCGAGCAGCAGGTTGCCTCCCTTGCTGGCAGTGTCCGCCAGCAATTGAATCAGTTCCTTGACCGATTTAAAGTTGTGCTCATCCTCATGGTAGAACCAATTTCTTTGGGTGATGACCTGGCACGTTTCCCAAGGCCGGAAGTCTTCGGCTTTGGGGACGACTCCGGCAACCGTGTCGTTAATCACCTTGGTGTTGCTGCCGGCGACTTTATTGGTTGGCACACCTTTGGGATTGTGCTGCTCGGGTGTATCGAAATCCCCCCCCACGCCCAGCCGGTTGTTGATCAATGTTGCGGGCTGCAATTCGTTAATCAAGCGGGAGAAGCGCCGCCCATCGAATTCTTCCAGGGGGGCCACGGCATCGAACCAGATGACTGCGACGGGGCCGTAACGGGTCAGCAACTCGGTAAGCTGCAAACCCACGTAATCGAGATAAGTCGGCCACTGCGGGCGCCAGGGTTCGCCGTGCCAGTTGTCGCCGATAATCTTGGAGGTATCGCGATAGTAAGGGTGGTGCATATCCGCGGTGGAATAGTAGAAGCCCAGCGGCATGTTGGCGCGCTGACAAGAGTCCGCGAGTTGCTTCACGATGTCTTTGCCGTAGGGGGTCTTGGTGATCTTATAATCCGTGTAGAGCGAATCCCACATGCAGAATCCGTCCAGATGCTTCGTGGTGAAAACAATGTACCGCTGGCCGGCGTCTTTGGCCAACTGGACCCAGGCGTCGGGGTCGAAACGGACGGGATTAAACTTTGGGGCGAGAGTTGCGTAATACTCTTCGGTATTGCCCGGTTGCCTCTTGGAGGCAGGTCGCATGAGGGGCCAGGAGTTTTCCCAACTCGCCAGGGAGCAAACTCCCCAATGGATGAAGAGACCGAACTTCCAATTATTGAATTGTTCAAGCCGGGGGTCGGGTCCAGCTATAGCCAGAACGGGGAGGACAAGCAAAAGGATAAAGGCTTTTAGGGTTTTCAATTGAGCGCTCGCTTTCGCGCAGACGTTATCACGCGCCATGTTGGGGGTCAATGTGCGGGCTCAATATTTCTGCGGCCTAGGTGTTCTTGCGCATCAAGGACTCCAGTTCTTCCAGCGTGCGCGGCCAATCCTGCTTCATCAGCCGTGAAAGGGCGCGGTCGGCGAGCAGCCTGCCGCCCGTTTGACACTTTGGGCAGTAGTTGGTTTCGTTGTTGGCGTAGCGAATCCGCTGCACTTTGGTCCCGCAGCGGGGGCAGGGCTTGCCATATTTACCGTGGACCGCCATTTCCTCGCGAAATGCCGTCACCTTTTCCGGAAACTCACCTTGGATTTGCCCGCGCAGCCGGTCGGTCCACTCGACGAGAACGCCATGTGTGGCATCATACAGGCGTTCAATGTCATCTCTGCTCAGCCGTTGACTTAGCGCCACAGGCGAAAGTTGAGCGCGGTGGAGGATTTCGTCGGAATAGGCGTTGCCGACGCCGCTGAACAATCGAGGATCGGTCAAGGCGCGCTTCAGGGTGTGATTGGCGGAGGTCAGGCGCGCCGCAAAGGAATCAAGATCAGCGGTGAAAACCTCTAGTCCGCCGGGATCGAGCTCCCGCAAACCGTCCTCACCTTGGACGACATGCAGTGACGCGCGGCGCTGTGAGCCCGCTTCGGTCAGGAGCAAGCTGCCCTGGGGAAAATCCAAGGCTGCCAGCGCCCGTTTGGGGGTGAGCTTCACGCCCGGCTTGCTCCAGTGCAAGCGCCCCGCAATCATCAAGTGCAGCACCAGCCAGAGATGGTCTTCGAAGCCAATGACGATGCGCTTGCCCATGCGCCGCAACTCCCGCACGGGTTTGCCTTCCACCGCCTCGAGCGGCGGCGTGGCGGTGCGAAGCAGGAAGGGACTTGCCACGCGCACGCGTTCCAGCGTTTGATTCAGGATGCGCGCCTCGAGGGCTTCGATGTAGACAACAATATCGGGAAGTTCCGGCACAATACGACCTACCACCTACGACTCTACCATTCCTTTTGAGGAAGGTTGATTCTAACAATCAGAACGCGAAATAGGTTAGCCAAGCGGGTAGAAACTCGTATCACTCCTTGACTGCCAGGATGGCGTCGAGCGGGGCGCTGGTCACTTTTCCCTCGATTTGGGCAAAACCCGCCTCGCGAAGCAGGGCGGTGTATTCGGCAAGGGTGCGCTCCTTGCCTTCGGTACAGACCAGCATACTGAGCGATTGCATCAGGGCGGGCAGGGGGCCGGTCTTATTGTCGTTCAGGAGCTTTTCGGCGATCAGGAGTGCGCCGCCGGAGGGCAGACGCTCCCAAACTTTCCTCAACAGGGTGCGAATCTTATCCTCTGACCAGTCGTGCAGAATGCGGCCGAGGGCGAAGAGGTCAGCCTCTGGGAGAGGATCGGTAAAAAAGTCACCCTCGATGAGATCCAGTCGAACTCCCAAAGACTTCCTTCCCACATACTCACGTGCGGTGGACATTCCGGCAGGTAAGTCAAAAACCGCGCCTTGAAGTTGGGGGTAACGCGCGCAGGCCGTCAGCGCCAAGTGGCCGGTGCCTCCGCCCAAGTCCACCAGCCGGCGAAACCTGCCCAGATCGAACGCCGCGACGACGGCGGGCGAACTCAGTTGACCGAAGCCGTTCATGCCGCTCAGAAAATCCCGCCGCGCCTCTTCCGTGCGGAAGAAGTGCTCGAAAATCGACGCCTCCCCACCAAAGGTTTGCTGCCAGCGGTTGGTGCCTTCGCGAATCGCCGCTTCCAGGTTTCCCCACAGCGGGTAGAGGGCGCGGTCGGAATAGAGAATGTAACCCGTGAGCGTGTTGGGACTTGACCGGGTCAAGTAAGTCCCAGCCACCGGCAGGTTGGAATAGAGCGCGGCCTGTTTCCTGAGCAGGCCCAGGGCAACGCAGGCGTCCAGCAAGCGCTGGAGGGCGTCGACGTTGGCGCTCAACTCGTGAGCGAGCATTGTGGCATCGGCCGCGCCGTCGCCCAAACGATCGAAAATCCCCAGAGAGACGGCGGTGAAGAGGGTCTTCGATCGCCGAAAGGCCTGGATGAGGTCCAGCACCGGTGCCGGATCGGGAAGTTCCATCATTTTAAACCCTGATAGTGAAGGATAAATTGTAAATGGTGAATCGTAAATAGTGAATGGTGAAAAGACCTCACGGTTCACAGTTCATTATTTACCCTTCACCATTCTCAAGCCCCGAATCCCGAACCCCGAATCTCGAGTCTCTAAAGGCTGGGGGGATAAATGCCGATGTGCTTAGCGAGTGGGTGGGGAGAATGCCTTTGTCGAGGGACCAAGCCGAGTTGGCGTCTTCAGAAAGGATCGAGGACGCAAGTCTCCCGCGCGCTCCGAATCCACCTGCCCCGTCGGGCACGGAAGATCCCGAGGCAAGGCAGAGCCGCAAGCTCGCCCTAATGGCCGCACTTTCCGAGGGACTTCCCACCCTACCCGCGTATGTGTTTGAGCTCAATAGCCTGCTGGCGACGACTCCGGTAAATCTCAAACGCGTGGTGGAAGTCATTCGGACAGACCCCAGCCTGACGGCGCAGGTTCTGCGACTGTGCAATTCCGCCTTCATGGGTTTTCGCGAGCGCGTGACGAAGATGGAGCACGCGATCATGCTGCTGGGAACAGAAAGGTTGCGGACAATGGTCCTGACGTGTTCGCTGGTCGAATACGTGGGGCATCGGGTGGCCTCGGAGGATATTCAGTCCTTCTGGCAACACTGTTTCCTCACGGCGGCACTCAGCGAAAGGCTTGCCCGGGGGATTTCCTATCCTCACCCCGAGCAGGCCTATCTTGCCGGGCTCTTGCACGACATTGGGGCTCTGCCCCTCCTCATGATCTCCTCGAAGGAGCCGCAAGAGCCCGAACACTTGACCTCTTGCGGTTGGAACGAGTCTATCCAATCCGAGCGGGAGCGCTTTGGAATCGATCATTGCGAAGTGGGCCACTGGATTGGGGTTTCATGGAATTTCTCCCCCTCCTTACTGGAAGTCATGGTGAATCATCATAAGCCGCGGGAAGCTACCCAAGATCCGCACTTGGTAGGGGTGGTGGCAGCGGCGGACCAGTTCTGTAATCGGCGGGGGATCGCCTTGGGAGGCCTGCCGCCCGAACCGTCTGAGCCCACCGGCAATCAGGCTCAGGCTATCCTCCAGGCCTGCCTGCCGCAGCTCAAGCCGGGGGAGGCGGATAAACTGGCCGAAATGCTCGAAACCGACTTTCTCCATTTGATTCAGTTAATGGAATTCGGCGCCGCCGGCCTATTTGGCGGCGGAATTCCCAAGAATCCCTTCCGGGAATACGAAGGGCAAGTATGAAGGCGCTACGTGTATTAATCGTGGACGATTCTACCGTGATGCGGAAGATTGTGGATCGCTCCCTCCGCCAGGCAGGTTTGGAAATCCAAGAAGTCTTCGAGGCGAGTAATGGCGTGGAAGCATTGGCGCGCATGCAGCAAACCCGCGTGGATCTGATCTTGACCGATATCAACATGCCGGCCATGGACGGCCTCGAACTGGTCCGGCAACTACAGGCAGTTGAGAACGCCAAAGGCGTGCCCATCGTGATGGTCACCACGGAAGCGGGTGAAGCTCATGTGGTGCAGGCGCTTTCCAGCGGCGCGCGAGGTTACATTCGAAAGCCTTTTAGTCCGGATCAAATCAAAGAGCGAATCATTCCACTTCTCCAGGGGTAATCATGAACTCCGAACATAAAGCTGAAGGGCGAAACCATGTACAGCTCATTATTTCGGCCAAATCATCTGGCCCGGGCGCGTTTGCTTCCAAGTGGGCAGGGCTTCCGCGTGAGGAAACGCAGCAGCGGTTTACCCACGCCCTTGATAGCGCCGCCGCCGAGGTCTTCGAGATGATGGTAGGAACCCCCTTGGGCCCCTCCGACCAAGCCACCCTGCCGCGCGTCGCCGACTACACCGCCATGATTGGGTTGGCAGGAGACCTGTGCGGCGTCTTGAGCTTCCGCTGTAGCCTTGTCTCGGCCGCGCGCATCGCCGGCAAGATGCTGGGCACGGATGAAAACACCTCGGCGGAGTGCATCCGCGATGCCCTGGGAGAGATCTGCAATATGGTGGCAGGGTCCTTCAAGGCCCAGGTCTCCGACGTCGCCGACCAATGCATGCTCTCCGTGCCCACCGTGGTGAGCGGAAAGGATTACCAACTGTACCCCCTCGTGGATGGCTTGCGAATCCAGGTGTCCAAGACCTTTGAGGGAGCACTCATCTGGATGACACTCGACCTGCATAGTTCCTGATCGGCTCATCGGGCCATCGGGTCATTGAGTCATCGAATCATTGAGTGATTTGCGATTTGTGATTGGCGAATTGCGGGCCTCGATCTTCGATCTCCAATTTGAGAATTCCGATTTTCGCCGCCGGCAATTTGGTTCATCTTCTCTACCAAAACTGTCGATAACCGAAGCGGGGAAGTGTGTCATGCCGAGGATTGGCGAGCGGCGCTTGCCCAACGGCCGAAGCGGCGGAAGTAGATGGGAATCAACGTGATTCATTGCGACTCGGCGCACCCCTCGCCGTTTTGGTTGACAATCCATTACAACCAATCATAACCCTTCCAATGCCATCAAGTGATTTAGAAAACATATCAACTTGTTTATTTTCATGAACTTACAAGAATATTCAGGCTCTTGCCTTTTGTTTTCAATGACTTACCAAGGCAAGCCATCGCTTTTAACATCTCTTTGGCGGCCTGCTCCGTGGGTGGAGCCGGAGTCGGGGGTCGGGACTCAGGACCGAGGATTTAGGGCTCGGGATCAGGGGTTAGTGATTAGCGACCCGAACCCTAAACCTGAACCCCGAACCCCAGCCCTCCCCCGTCTTTCGCCTAACGTCTACCGTCTACCGTCTACTGTCTACTGTCTCCTATCACCCCCCCGTCGCTCACTATCTTAACAGCAAGGCTTGCCGAAATCGAGAAAGTGCGGGCGGCGTTGGAGGGGCGGGGTATGCGGACATAATGTCCCCTTACCATTCGAGGCGCGGTCGGGCTCCGGCCTGAGGAGTAGCGAGCACAAGCTAAGATTGGTGGGGTATCCACAATCACCCTTCCAAACACCCGCTCCATTTGCAATTCGTCATTCAAATCCGACTCCGGAAACATCTTGCCCACCGGTCCGCCCCGGGCTCGGCAGAATCTTCTCAGAAGTTTCTTCCTTGGATTCTCCTAACAATTCCGTCCCGTACCTATGCAGTTGCGGAATGGGCTAGTCCTCTGATTCCGGCGGGAAAACAATTTCGGGTTGATTTTTCGGGGCTTGGAACAATAAATCGGTGTACCGGGGCGGAGAGAGGATGCGCGCCCAAATGAAGCCGTCAAATCCGCTGATTTTAACGTCCGAAGCGCCCTGCCTTACGGCATGGGCCAAAATCGTGTTCGCCATCTCCCCGGGGTCAGAGATGTTCGCCACGAGAATTTCCACCGGGTGCGGCCGGCTGCGCAGCTCCTTCAGCGCCTGGAGCACCTGCGACTGCAAGGCCAAGCATGGTTCAGTGTGACACTCCAGCATCTTCTCGACGGCGTAAAGCGCCGAGTAGTCGATGCGATCGACGAAGGCCACGTAGAGGTGTTGGATGGTGGGGAGGTAATGGACCGGGACCATTTCCGCCACCTCCAGGAGGGGAAAGGGTATAAGGTGGGCGCACTCCAGATACCGCCGGCTTTGGTTGAGGGGAAAGACCGGTATGGACCATTGCACACCGAGAATCTGGGTCACTTGCTCTTCGCTGACGGCCCCGATGTGCCGCAGCCATTCCCCCACGCGCCCGCTGCCCGAATCCTTCTGCGCTTTCAAAGCCCTTTTGAGCTGCTCATTATCGACCAGACCGCGAGAAAGCATCAGCAGTCCCAAAGGAACCCGGTGAGCCTTGGCAGGCGGCTGAGCCGTCCCGGGAAGGAGCTGCCCGATGGCGAAAGCGAGAGCTTGTTCAAAGCACTCGGGACGGCAATACCAGTGACCATCCAGAGAGTAACCGCGCAGATGTTCGAGCCAAGCCCGCCACAACCCCCGGTGATGGGAGCAAGCCGGGGATTCACAATGTCGTAGGAGGCCTTCAACCTTCATTAATGCCATCAGAGAGCTCCCAGAAATCGGATCATCGGCTCATCGGGCCATCGGGTCATCGGTCCATCGGATCATCGGATCATCGGGCCATTGAAAGGCTGTCCTTGGCCCTTGGTCGCTGGTCCCCTGTTCGTGGTCAATAGCTTCAATCTCTCGGTCGCCGAGTGTCACTTGCAACGGACAAAGGACAAATGACAAAGGACGATGACAGCTTCTCAATGACCCGATGGCTCAGTGACCCGATCTTAAAGACTCAATTCGCTCCATGGGGCTGATGATTTCCATCACCCGCAGCCCGTAGCTTCCGTCCACCACCACGACTTCCCCGCGGGCGATCACCTTCTTTCCCACCAGAAGTTCCACCGGGTCCTGGACATATTGATTGAGCTCCACCACTGACCCGGCACTCAGGTCCAGGATGTCGCGCAGCGCCATTTGGCGTTCACCGAAGCGCAGGGTTACGTCCAGTTCCACATCCATCAATAATTCGAGTTTGGGATCACGCGTCGGCGCCAGGGGGGCAGGCGGCAGGGCCGGAGTGGGCAGTTCGAAACCCGTGGCGGCCGGCAGGGTGACGGGGTCGAGCGCCGCCACCAGCGCGGAGTCGAGCTCGAGGATCAAAGTGAGAGGCATGAGGCCGGGGCTGGTCCACTGGATGCCGGCCCGCACGGCGGGTTCGCCCGGAAACGGATCGAACCCCAACCACTTAAAACCCACCTCTCCGCCCGCCAATCCTTTGAGGGCAGAGGTGGCTGCCCCCGCAAATTGGCGGAACAACTCGCCGAGAGCATCCTGATGGTCAGCGCTCATCACCGAGCTGCCGTCCTCCGGCTCCGCCAGTAATAACTGTGCCAGCCGTACAGCATCTTTTTTCGACAATACAAATCCCTGGTTTCCGGACAGGTGCTGCGTCACCTCGAATTGGACGCTGAGGCTGTTCTCCTTCAGGGGGGCGAGCAGAGACCGCGTTGCCTCGGGGGAAAGTTCCTGCCCAGTGTGAGGTTTGCCCGCCACCTCCTGGAGGACGCGGCCAATGCTTGCACTCCAGGCTTGCAGATACTCCTGCAATTTCGGGTTTTGCGGAGCCGGCTTTTCGGTGCTCATGCGTTCTCCTTCTGAACCGCGTCCAAGGATCGGACGCGTCCATCCACCTGCGCGGCGCGGCGGCCCCCCATGCGAACCGGATGCGCGTTGAACAACGTCTTGCCGCTGACCAAAAGGTGGGTGGCCTCCCCAAGGGAACAATCCAGTTTCAGTACGTCACCTTGTTTTAATGAAAGAATTTGGGAAACGCGGACGCCCCGCCCCGGCAGAACCAATTGGAGGGGGAACAAACAATGGTCAAGGCGTTTGCGCATTTGCAGGGTGCTATCCGCTGTGCCCCGCTGCTTTCGGTAGGAAGCCTGCTGCGTGAGCTTCCGCAAAAGGGCGTTTGCGACGGCGGCGGGCAGGGCAACGTTCAACATCCCGCGCGCTTCGGGCATACGGATTTCGAAGCTGAGGGAGAGGATTTTCTCACTGGGTGGCATGAGGCGGGAAATATCAGCCTGCCTTAGCCGCTGGTCAAAATCGAACTGCGTTTCCAGCACCGGATGCCAGGTGTTCTCCAACTCTCTCCCGATGATTCTCACCACACTTTCCAGGATTTGCTCCTCGATTTCGGTGATCTCCCGGACGGCAGCTTCCGCCCGGCCCGGGCCTCCCAGCAACACATCAATGATCGGAAACGCCAGAGGCAGATCGATTTCGAGTGCCGCCGAAACTCCCATGGGGCGAAGCGCCAAAGAGACCAGGTAAGTCACCTCGGGAATGCGTTGCAGAAACTCGCCATAATTGAGTTGCTCCGCCGAAACCAGATTGACTTCGAAAGCAAGGCGCAGGTAGGCGCCGAGCGAATGGGTGAGATTCCGCGCGAAAAGCTCGTGCAAGTGGCTTACCGCCCGAAGTTGTTCTTTGGAGATTCGGGCCGACTGGCGAAAATTGCAGACCGCCACGGCGCGCTCCTCGGCAGGGGCCTTGGGTTTCTCGGCAACTCGCCCCTGCGCCGCTCGAAAGAGGGCGTCAATCTCCTCTTGGCTTAGAATCTTCTCCATGACGTCTCCATGGCGCCAGTCCGGGTGGGAGGCGGACTATCCATTTGAGGGGGAGAGGGTTCGAGCAAACTCCTCATTGTTGCTCGCAGGCGAACGAGGGCCGCGGAGTGGATTTGCGAAACGCGCGCTTCCCCTACCCCCAACACTGCCCCCACTTCTTTCATGGTGAGTTCTTCGAAGTAATAAAGCGAGAGAACCTGCCGTTCGCGAGGCGGGAGTTCACGCACGGCGCGGGACAGGAGTTCGCGGAGTTCTCCTTCCAGGCATTGCGCGAAGGGTTCCTGTCCAAGCCCCTGCGTGGACGCAGTTAGAGTGTCGCGTTCATAGCCCGACTCCGTGAAATTATCCTGCAAGCTTCCCAGGTCGAGCCCCCGCAAGTCGCCCAGCAAGTGCTGCAATTCCATTAACTCCAGCCCCAATTCGATCGCCAGTTCGGGTTCCGTCGCCGGACGCCCAAACCGGGCGCGCAGCCGCTGGTGCGCCTGCTCGAGTTGGCGCGCCTTCTTGCGCAAGGGACGCGGGCTCCAGTCGAGGTCGCGCAAGCTGTCGAGTATCGCCCCCTGAATCCGGTGTTTCGCGTAGGTTTTGAGCTCCACATGTTTGCCGGGATCAAATTTACGAAGGGCTTCCATGAGGCCCAGAATGCCTGCTTGGACCAGGTCGTCAAAGGCGATATGAGACGGCAGGCGGTCGTGAATCCGGCGGGCGATATAACGCACCTGGGGGAGCTGTTCCAATAGCAGGCGCTCCTCATCCCCGGCTTCGAGGTGCGAAACGGACTCATAGGCTTTTTTGGCGGCGTTCATGGTTATTAACCTTTTCCTTTCGTCGAACGATCTCTTCTTCCACTCTCCGCACAATCGGTCCGCCTCTGGACTTCGGACCTCTTCACCGGATCACTGCACGACCCCCAGGGATTGAATGGATACCGCGGCGGGAATTTCCGCGGGCGACAGGACCACCAAGCGGGGGAGGAATGGCTCCATCAGGCGTCGCAGGTGGAAACGCGTCGGACTGTTGCAAAGCACGATAGGCGAAGGAACCGACAGCGGCTCACCCAAAAGCCGTTTCATGCCCTCCAGCACCCGGCGAATCAGCGAAGGTTGCAGGGCGTTGGGTGAACGGTTGGCCGTTTGCGGTTCCAAAACTTGCGCGAGTTGTTCTTCCACGGCGCTGTCAAGCTGGATGACGGTGAGCTTTCCATCGTCTCCGAGCAAGGGCTGAACGAGGGCGCGGCCCAACGCCTGCCGGGCGGTTTCCACCAACAAAACGGGGTTTTTGTTCAAGCTCGCGGTGTCGAGGAGCGTTTCCAGAATGGTGACCAGATCGCGAATCGAAACCTGCTCGCGCAACAGTTGTTGGAGCACCTTCTGAACCTCGCCCAAGCTGAGCAGTTTGGGAACGAGCTCTTCCAGCAATTTGGGTTGTGATTCCGCCAAGGCGTCGAGCAACCGCTTGGTTTCCTGCCGGGTCAGCAGCTCGTGAGCGTGTTGCTTGATGACTTCCGCCAAGTGGGTGGCGAGGACCGAGGTTTGATCCACTACCGCATAGCCCGCGGCCAATGCCCGGTCGCGAAGGTTGGGCGCGATCCATTTGGCGGGCACGCCGAAGGCCGGCTCGCGGGTTTCCCGCCCCTCCAGGGGCTGCGCCGTCGCCTCTGAACTGATGGCCAGCAGGCTCTCCTGGGCCATTTCCCAACGGGCGATTTCCACCCCCCGGAGGCGGAAAACATATTCGCGGGGGTTAAGCTGCACGTTGTCCGTAATGTGCACGGGAGGAATGATGAAGCCCAATTGCAGTGCTAGGTGCCGGCGCAGGGCGCGAATGCGCGCGAGCAACTGCCCACCCTGCGCCTGGTCGACCAAGGCCACGAGTCCGTAGCCCACCTCCAGACTCAAATCATCCAGCCGCAGGAGGGTCTCCAATTGCTCCTGGGCCTTTTCCGGAGGGAGTGTGGTGGCGGGAGTCACTGCTTCCGCCGCTTTGCCTGCGCTCGCCCGTTGGGCGCGGTGGGCCACCCAGGCGAGAAGCCCGGACATGAGGAAAAAGGGAATCTTCGGCAAGCCTGGAATCAGGCCCAGCGTGCCCATCACGCCGGAGACGATCCACAATGGATGGCTGCGCGGAAGCAGTTGGCGAGCGAGGTCAACTCCCAAACTCGATTCGGAAGAAGCTCGCGTGGCCACCATCGCCCCGGCGACGGAAACCAGAAGCGAGGGGATCATGGTGACCAACCCGTCCCCGACGGTGAGGATGGTGTAGGTCTTCAGGGCTTCGCTGAGCTGGACGCCATGGTAGAAGACTCCGATCAAAAAGCCGGCGATGATGTTGATGGCGGTAATGAGCACGGTGGCCAAGGCGTCGCGTTGGCTGAAGCGCGCCGCGCCGTCCATGGCGCCATAGAACTCCGCTTCGCGGCCCACCAGTTCGCGGCGCGCTCTCGCCTGGGCTTCGTCAATCAGCCCCGCGCCGAGGTCCGCGTCAATGGCCATCTGTTTTCCAGGTAGAGCGTCCAAAGTAAAGCGCGCCGTCACTTCCGCAATGCGCACCGCCCCGTGGTTGATCACCAGGTACTGAATCGCGATCAAAGCTACAAACAGCACGAAACCAACAATGTAATTCCCCCCCACTACAAACTGCCCGAAGGCTCCAATGACATGCCCGGCGGCGGCGGGGCCCTCATTGCCATGCAGAAGAATGCGCCGACTGCTCGCCAGCCCCAGCGACAGGCGGAACAAGGTCAGGAGCAGAAGGAGTGAGGGGAACACCGAGAACTGCACCGGGCGCGTGATGTACATCGCGACTAACAACACCAGGACCGAGGCCGTGAGGCTGGCCGACAGCAGAAGGTCCAGCGCAAAGGGCGGCAAGGGAACCAACATCACAAACACCAGCGCCACGGCGATTATGGGAATTATCCAATCCAGGGCGCTGGCCTTGTTGGCGGGAGCCGGTTTGGGGGGTGCGGGTTTCATGATTTAACCAGCCGCTGCGTGCGGTAGATGAAGGCCAGGATTTCCGCGACCGCGGTGTACAGTTTCGCCGGGATGGCCTGACCGACTTGGGTGGCGCGATAGAGGGCCTGAGCCAAAGGCGGGTTTTCCACCAAGGGGATTCCGTGCCAGCGTGCCTCGCGCTTGATGCCTTGGGCGAGCAGGTTGCGGCCCTTCGCCACCACCACGGGAGCGGCCATGGTTTCCGGTTTGTACTCGAGGGCTACGGCATATTCGTTGGGGTTGGTCACTACCACCGTGGCGCGCGCCACATCGCGCAACATGCGGCGGCGGCGCATCTCCCGTTGCAGCCGTCGAATGCGCCCGCGGACCGCCGGGTGGCCTTCCATTTCCTTGAAGTCATCGCGCACTTCTTGGCGAGTCATGCGGTGTTGGCGCTCATAGTTGAGACGGGAGATCAGGACATCAAATCCTGACCAGAGGACAAAAACCAAGCCGCCCTTCCAGGAAATTTCAAAGATGCGGGTCAGCATCCAACCCAGCGAAAGCCGGACGCCTACCCGGCACATTTGCAGAATCCTGCCCCAGTCCCGAACCATGATGGCCAGGGTGATGTAGAGCACAAAAGCCGAAGGAATCAATGACTTCAAAAGTCCCTGTAGCCCGCCGAGCGAAAACAGCTTTTGGAGATTTTGGGCGGGATTGAGCCTCTGCGGTTTGGGCGCCAGAGACGCCGGGGCCACCACGAACCCTCCCAGGGCAAAATTGCCGGTGAGGGCTACCAGCCAGGCCATGGCCAAGCTGGGTGCCGCCCAAACGCCGATTCTCCACGCCACCCAATTGAGCACCGGCGTGCCCGCCGCCATATCGCTGCGAGTGGCGGAGGTGAGAGTCCGTTCGAGGAGATCGCGCCAGTCCTCCTTCCAGTTCTGCGGGTACCACCAGAGAAACAGCACCAGGGTCATCACTGCGAGCGCCACAGGCAGCTCCCGGCTGCGCGGGACGTCGCCCTCGCGGCGGGCTCGTTGCCGCCGCCGCGGAGTTGCTTGTTCAGTGCGACTTTCGTCCGCCACTCGTTCTGCTCCCTATCGTGCTAAATGCATCAGTTGCTCGCTCGTCGCCAGTGCTTCACCGAAATACCTTTCCAGCAGCCCCGGCCAGAACCGCAATGTCCCCATGACCACCAGAAACGCCACGATGCTCTTGACGGAGATCCCCACCAACAACACCGGAAGCTGGGGTGAAGCCCGCCCCAGAAAACCCAGAGAGATATCGATGAGAATCGTCGCCAGGAGGACGGGGATGGCAATCTGCACCCCCATGAGCAACATGCCCCCGGCGGCGCGCAGGAGTTGCTCAGCCATCAGGGGATTCGCCACCACCATTCCCGGCGGACAATACTGAAAGCTTTTGACCAGACCGCGCAGCACCCAATGATGAACGTCCAATTGAAGAAAGATCAGCAGCGCGATCGCTTGGTAGAAATTGGCGAGGACAGGTGTCTCGGCATCCGATAGAGGATTGATCAGGTTCGCCAGCGAATGCCCAACCTGGAAACCTGCCACCTGCCCTGCCAACTCCACTCCCTCAAAGACGAACTGGAGCGTGATCCCCATGATCAGACCCACCACCAACTCACCGCCGGCAACCTGCCAGCCTCGGGCGCCGGAGAGCGAAGGCAAATCCGCCGACACGACGGGGTAGAGCAGGGCCGTCAGCGCCACGGTGAAGCCGGCTTTGATGCGGGGCGCAATCGTCGCGCTCCCCAAAAAGGGCGCAAACACCATGAGGGCGCTCACCCGCGCCCCCACGATCAGGACGCGGCCGACCACCGCTTCCAGTCCCCAAGCCACGTTTCACTCCTCGCGCCTTACCCCAGGCAGCGATGAAAGTCCGCAAACAACTGCACGGTGAAGCTCATCAATTTGCGCAGCATCCACGGCAGCAGGACAAAGGTGGTGAGGGCCACAACCACGAGTCTGGGAACGGTGGCCACCGTGTGCTCCTGAATGGAAGTCATCACTTGGGCAATGTTGATCAGCAGGCTCACCACGGTAGCGACCGCCAGAATGGGCGCGGCCAGTAACAGAGCCACCAGGAGAGTTTCGCGAGCCAACTGCACGACGGCTTCCGGGGTCATAGAAAACCTCAAGAGGAGTCAGGAGACAGGAGTCAGGAGTCAGAATGACCTGTCGCCGCAGCCTGCATCGCCTTCGAATAGGCGTAGAGCAGCCGGCTTATTTCTTCCAGCAGCGCCCGGTGTTCCTCAGTATTCTGGTAGCCCAAATCCTGGGCCAGAATCAGGTAGTACCGACATTCCTCCAACGAACCTTCCGCAATGTTCAAGAATCGAACCTTGTCGGCTCGCCCACGCCTTCGAAATCCTTCTGCGATATTTCCTGGAACTGAAACGGCAGCTCGCCGTAGCTGGCTGGACAAGGCGTAGGTCTCCTGTTTGGGAAAACCCTTAGTGAGCACGTATACGCGAAGCACAAATTCGTGAGCTTTGCGCCATACGATCAGGTCCTGAAATGTCCTGGCAGGCTGAACTGGTGCATCCATTCTGACTCCTGACTCCTGGCTTCTGACTTCTGCGTTCAATAGAAACTCTTCATCAGCGAACCCACCACCAGGTTCCAGCCGTCCACCATGACGAAAAGCAAAATCTTCAGCGGAGTGGAAATCACCACGGGAGGCAATTGCATCATTCCCATCGAGGTGGTAATTGACGCCACCACCAGGTCGATCACCAAGAAGGGGAAGAACAGGACGGTCCCGATTTGAAACCCTGCCTTCAATTCCGAAAGGATGTAGGCGGGGATAACCACGCGCATGGAAAGGTCTTCCGGAACGCGTGGACGAGGTTCCTTCGCCAACTCCACAAACAGCGCCAAATCCTTTTGCCGCGTGAACTTCAGCATGAACCGCCGCAAAGGCACTGCGCCCCGGTCCAATGCTTCCAGGGACGTGACCTGGTTGTTTTGCAGAGGAACGATGGCGGCCTGATAGACATCCGCCCCCACGGGCTGCATGACGAAATAGGTTAAGAAGAGCGCCAGGCCGATGAGCGTTTGATTGGTCGGGGTGTTTTGTGTTCCCAGCGCCTGCCGCAGGAAGTGGAAGACCACCAGCAACCTCACGAACGGCGTCATGGCGAGGAGCAGGGCAGGCAGCAGGGTCAGGATGGTGAGAAGGATGACAATATTCCAGGGCAATGATGAACTGCCCGCTGTCAGACCCGGAATCACCAGACCGTTCGGTGCGGCCGGGGGCGCGGCATAAACCGCCGAGGGAATCCCCCCGGCGGCGATTCCCATCGCCGAGCACTTCGCCAAACGTCGAGGCCAGGATTGCTTCATAGAAGGACTCACTGGTCGTCAAAGAGCGTGCGACTCTCGCGGCGGGGCGGGTTCGGCGATCACTGTCCCCTCGTGCAGCCGTGCCAGTAGCTCCAGGGAATTTCCGCTACCTCCCACAAGGAATTCCTGGCGGTCGAATTCAATGACCGCCAAAAACCGCCGCTCGCCGAGCGATAAGGTCTCGCACACACGCAGGCGCCGGGCCTTGCGGGACCTTACGGCACGCCGGACCCATTGCCATAAATTCTTAAGGGCAACCGCCCAGACCGCCCCCGCCGGGGACGTAACTGGGCTTGCCGCATGGGCTTCCATAAATTTTGTTCCTTCCCCCGGGTCAGGTCCGGCGGCTCGGGTCAAACCATTTCCGTCATCCGGACCGCTAACCGGCCATCAATCACATCAAATTCCGCCCAACCCACCATGACGCCGTTCACCAGTACCGGGACATGCGCGCCTTCCCGGCGCTCGGTATCCACCAGCGCGTTGACGCGAAGAGAAAGAAGGTCCCGAATGGTGAAATGAGGAACTCCTAAGGCGACGTACAGTTGACAAGGAAGGTCCAGCGCCTCCGGCCAAATTTCCCGGGGCGAGGGAGTGGATTCCACCACGCGGGTCTGAGGCTCACTTCCCATAAGTCAACGCTGCACAAGGAAATCCGTGAAGTAGATTTCTCTCAATCCCAACTCGGGCACACGCGCACGAAGCGCCCGCACAAGCTCATCTTTGAGTTTCTGCTTGCCGTCGGGGGCTTGTAGAGCTTCCGAGTGCCAAGTTGACAGCACCGCCAGAATGCAATCCCGGATGCGCGCGGTGGGAACTTCCCCTTCCTTACCCCCCTTGGCGGAAAGCGGGCTTTCCAGCCCCAAATCAATCCCTACACGGAGAAACCGGTTTTCTTCGGCATCCGCCAGGTTCACCACAAAAGGTTCCAGATGCATGACAGCTTTGATTTGCGGAGCATGTGAGCCTCTGCCATGGTCGTCGGAGGCTTGGGAAGAACTCTTGCACCCGAGGCCGCCCACCGCGGTAAACACCGCCAGTCCCCACAGCAAGAGCGGCGCACACCCGGAGCCTGCTTCGCTTCCTTTCCATAACGGTTGGGTAAAGTTGGCCATATGCGCATATCCAGAAAAAGCAAGTGGCTGTCCACAAGGAAGGGAATCAACCCAAAAAGTTCTGAGAATCAGGGGAGGGAAGGGAAGCCTTTATTTTTGCAGGGCTTCCGGGATGTTGAAGGGCGCTGCCCAACCTTTCCCACAGTGTCCCACCTGCCCGTGGGCGTTCCAAATTGGGAAGGACTCATGAGTTTGTTCCAAGGTGGAATGGGTGGCGTGTAGAAGCCAGGAATGAGATCCGACCTCAGGGCTCCGATGATCCGATCTGATCGGACCAGAAATCGGAGAGCCAGAAAAGGCGAAGCACGCCAATTCGCGGCGTTTGACTCCTGACTTCTTGGTCAGAACAGTTGGCGTGCGATGCAGGATGCGCTAGGATACTGCGTTCGGTTTCCAACGGCTCGGAGGGCGAAGAAACATTGATCCGCAGATTACGTCGCCGGCACGGATAAAAATTCTTGTAGTCTGTGTAATCTACGCAATCTGAGGATCGAAAGGGAGGGTGGAATGATACTGAAAGGACAAGTAGCTTTGATTACCGGAGCCTCAAGTGGCATCGGCCGGGCGACAGCCGAAGCACTGGCGCGCGAGGGCGCATGCGTGGGAGTGAACTACCTCAAGAACCAAAAGGGCGCGGAGGAGACGGTGGAGGCCATTCGCATCGCGGATGGCGACTCTATGGCGATGCGCGCCGACGTGACGCGCCAGGACGAGGTTCGTGCCCTGGTGGCGGCGGTGCGCAAACGATGGGGGCGCATTGACATCCTGGTGAACAACGCCGGCGACCTGATCGCGCGACGCACTCTGGCGGACATGACCGAGGAATATTGGGATCAGATCATGGATCTGAACTTGAAGAGCGCCTTCCTGTGTACCCAAGCCGTGTGGGAAGAGATGGCGACGCGTAAGAGCGGAAGTATCATCAACGTTACGTCGATCGCCGGACGGAACGGCGGAGGCCTGGGCGCCGCGGCCTATGCGGCGGCCAAGGGTGGTTTACTGACCTACACCAAAGGGTTGGCCAAGGAACTTGCTCCGCATGGAATTCGCGTCAATGGGATTGCGCCGGGAGTGATCGCGACCCCCTATCATGAGCGTTTCAGCCCGCCCGAGCTCATGGCGAAATTCGTGGCGAATATTCCCCTGGGCCGCGCCGGAACGGCGGAAGAAATCGCCGATGTCATTTTGTTCCTGGTGTCCCCCGCCGCGCGCTACCTCCTGGGCGAGACGGTGGAAGTGAACGGGGGGATGTTGATGGACTGAGGTTATCTGGCCATCGGGTCATTGAGCGATTTTAGTTTTGAGTTGGCATTTGGTTGGAGGGCTGGCGCAGAGTGGCATATCGCTGGCTGGAAAATGTGCCCTCGAAGACGGTTTGGGGGGCATGCGGGGAGGATGATTGCGCGGTTCAGCTCGGACCATAATTCTGTCATGCCTATTCCTCAGTGTGGCTCTGCTGGCCTTGCCGGGCCAGGACCAGCAAAAGCGCGAGCCGCTGACAGAAGGGGGAATTATCCGGCTTCTGCAAGGGGGAGTAACCACCGAGCGCGTGGGAGCGCTGGCGCGCCTTTACGGAGTTACGTTTCAGATGACCGCGGCGGTGGAACGCGACCTGCGTGCTGCTGGGGCCACGGACGAACTCCTCCAAACGCTGCACGAGGTCGCCCTCAAATCCGTGCCGCCTGCTCCTGCCCCGCCCCAGCCGGCGCCCGCCGCCCCCACGCTCTTGGTGATTCAGACCCAACCGGGCGAAGCGCAGGTTTATGTGGACGATATCTTCAGCGGCAAGACGAGTTCCGAGGGCGTGTTGAAAATTCCCAACCTGGCGCCCGGCGGACATCACCTGCGCCTTACGCTCGAAGGCCACGAAGACTTCGAGCAACACCTCGATCTCCCCGCCGGCGAGACGACGCGCTACACCTTCGTGTTAGCTGCCGCGAAGCCCCCTGCGCCCGCTCCTCCCCCGGGGCCAACGAGGGGAGCAATGGTGCATTTCGCTTTGGACCGTACTTTGAAAACCCCCGTGCAGCCGATTCGCGGGCTGGCGTTTGGCGGCAACCCGCCCGCGCTGGCGGCGCTGGGAGGAGACGGCTCGGTGCGCGTGTGGAACGCCATGACCGGTGACCCCCTCACGAACATAGAGCGCACCGAGCACCCGCGGACGGTTTCCTGCATTGCTTTCAGTCCGGACGGCAAATGGATTGTCGTTGGCGAGGCTTTCGTCAAGGCCAAAGTCTACACCGCCAAAGTGGAATTGCTCGACGCGGTGGCGGGCCAGGAGGTTCGACCGCTCGTCACCCATCACTGGGAAGTGGAGAGCGTCGCTTTCAGCCGCGATGGCAAGCTGTTGGTCTCCAGCAATTGGGACCGCAAGGTGCGGGTATTCGAATTTCCCTCGGGAAAACAAGTGCGCGAGTTCGAGAGCACCTCCAAGCCCGTCTGCGTAGCCATCAGCCCTGATTCGAAGGTCATTGCTGCCGGGGACCTGAGCCCCGCTGTGACGTTGTGGGATCGCGAAGGAGGGAAGGAGCTCCAGCACCTCACCGGGCACTCCAGCCGCATTTGGAGCGTAGCCTTTAGCCCGGATGGCCAGCGCCTGGCTTCCGCCAGCGCCGATGGCTCCTCGCGCATTTGGGATGTTTCCACCGGCCAGTCCCTCTACACCCTCTCCGGTCACGTGGGCGCCGTGATCTCCGTGGTCTATAGCCCGGACGGGAAATTTGTGGTCTCGGGCGGCGCGGATGACACGGTGCGTTTTTGGGACACCACCACCGGTCAGAACCTTGAGACTTTTGGAGCCCACTCGGGGGTGTGGCAAGTGGCCTTCAGCTCCGACGGCAAATACCTTGCTGCCGGCTATGCCGATGGAACCATCAATATTTGGAAGAAACAAGATTAAGGTGGCCAGATTTTCGAGGTGGGAACATCGTTCCTAGACGTTCAGATCGGGAACCTGCGGCCTCCTTTCCCATTCTCACCCCTTCAAAAATGCCGGAGCGCAACCTGTTGATTGCGCCGTGCCCATGACCAAATCCTCCTATTTGTCATATTGCTTCCTAACACTCATCATTTGGCCTTGACAAGCGTCAACAGATTACGGGAACATGGAAATCTTCCTTTTTAAATAGCAACAAAACAGCCGCCGACTGAGCCACATTCGGATCTGATGGGTGGTTTTAGCGCCCCGAGCAATTGGCCAAAGCGTGCGAGCGAGCCCGAACGAACTTGCGAGGAGATTGCCCAGATGAACGCCCCAGCCTGTTCTCGACTTTCTACTTATTTCCATAGTTCCAGTTCAAGGCCCGCGCGGTATAGAACCAAACGCTTCTTGGGCGGAATTGTCCTCTTGGTTTTTCTCCTCATCCCAGGCTCGTCGGCGTTGGCCCAGATACCCTTGACTCCTCCGACGCTATCCTTCGGCAACCAAGTCGTAAGCCAGTCGAGCGCTCCGATGAGCACAACCCTTAAGAACACCCAGACGACACCTCTTGGCATCAGCAGCATCGCCATCAGCGGCGGGAGCGCTGCGGCCGATTACGTTCTGGGTGGGAACTGTCCTGCAAGCCCGAGCACGCTCGGCCCGGGGCAGACTTGCAACATTACCGTGACGTTTACCCCCTCGGCGCCGGGGATGCGAACGGCCACGCTGACGGTTACGGACAACGCGCGCACCGATCCGCTGACCATCTCGTTGTCAGGGATGGGTGTGGCGCCGGTTGGCCTCACTCCCAGCACATTGAGTCTCGGCGCCGTGGCCGTCCACAACCCCAGCGCGACGCCGTCGGTCGCGCTCACCGACCAGAAAAACCTCGCCCATGGCCGGCCGCTGAATCCCGGCGGTAATGCCGGCCTCCCGGTCGTCGGCCCCGTGGGAACCGTCCCCTCGCCCATCAGCGTTTCCATGCCCGGCACTGGCTCCTCGCTGGTAAGCGTTTCACCTGCAAGCTTAACGTTCGCCAGCGGCCCGTTGGGCACGACGAGCGGCGCGCAGACGGTAACGCTGACGAATCGTCAGAATACGTCCCTGACCGTCTCGGCGGCGGTGGCCACGGGAGATTTCGCGGTAGCCAGCAACACCTGTGGCTCCAGCGTGGCCCCAGGGCGGAGTTGCACCGTCGGAGTCACGTTTAGACCGATGGTGATGGGACGCCGGACGGGCACCCTCACCCTTCCTTACAGCGCCGCGGGCAGCCCCAGCGTGATCGCCCTGAGCGGCTCGGGCAACGCCGAGGGACTCCTTTCCATTGCTGTCACCCCGGCGAATCCTTCGATTGTCGCGGGGCAAACGCAGCAATTTACCGCCACAGGCATTTTCAGCGACGGCATCACGCAAAATCTGACGACCTCGGTCCTCTGGAGTTCCTCAAAGCCGGGTGTGGCCACGATCAACGCGGCGGGCCTCGCGACCAGCGTCTCGGCGGGCAGCACGACGATCACCGCTGCTTACGCGACCTCCAACTCCGCAAGTCTGGCGACGGGAGTGAAACCGAGCACGCCGATTATCGTCAACCTACCCATTTCGATCAGCACTAGCCTTAGCGGCTCAACGACCTTGACCGTCACCTCAGCCTTTGTTTCCACCGGCAGCCTGAACACCGGGCGCGCCCAGCACACCGCCACGTTGCTCAACAACGGCACGGTGCTCATCGCCGGGGGCATTGGCGACGGCAATGTGCCGGCCATGGCGGAGCTGTACGATCCCACCACCGGGACCTTTTCCAATACCGGCAGCCTGGAGACGCCGCGCTACAATCACACGGCCACGCTGCTCCCGAGCGGCATGGTGCTGATTGTGGGCGGCTGTTGCTCCTCAGGCCCGAGCGGGCTGACGTATTTTTCCAGCGCCGAGCTGTATAACCCCGCCACCGGGGCCTTTACTTACACCGGCAATCTGAACATCGCGCGCGCCGAGCACACGGCGACACTGTTGGCGAACGGCATGGTGTTGATCGCGGGCGGGGTTGGCAACAACAACGAGCCGGCCAATGCCGAGCTCTACGATCCCACCACCGGAACCTTCACCCTCACCGGCAGCTTGGTCACCCCCCGCGACTCACACACGGCCACCTTGCTCGACAACGGTACGGTGCTGATTGCAGCCGGCGAGGACGTCAACTTTAATGTCTTGATGAGCGCCGAGGTCTACGATCCCACCGCCGGCACCTTCACCGCTACAGGCAACTTGAACGTTCCTCGTCAATTGCACACCGCGACCCTGCTGAACAATGGCATGGTGCTGATAGCCGGAGGCGACAACAACCTGCCGGGAAACACGGCGGAGCTTTACGATCCCTCTGCCGGGACATTCACACCCACCGGAAGTATGCGTACCCCGCGCCAGTATCACACGGCAACGCTGCTGAACAATGGCCTCGTACTGATGGCAGGAGGCGCGGATGACAGCAACTACGACCTGACCGCTTCTGCCGAGCTTTACAATCCCGCCACTGGGACTTTTGCCGTCACCGGCAGCCTGCATACGGCGCGCGACGCGGACACGGCGACCTTGCTGAACGACGGTGCAGTCTTGGTGGTGGGTGGGCAGACATCCACCGGCCGCTCCACCAGCGCCGAACTGTTCTTCCCGGCCACGCTCACGCCGCCCAACCTCGTTTCCATTTCCCTCGCTCCCACCAACCCCACGATTCCTCTGGGCACGGCACTTCGCTTCACCGCCGTCGGCACATTCAGCGGGGGGAATACAGAGCCGCTCGCCGAAGTTACTTGGAGTTCCTCCAATCCCGGCGTCATCAGCATCAGCAACGATGCGAGCAACGCCGGTGCGGCCTGGGCGGCAGCGGCGGGCTCCGCGACCATCAGCGCTTGCGCGGGCGCGGTGTGCGGCTCGACCACGGCCAAGGTCGGCCCACCGGGACCAACTTCCATCACCGGCACGGCCAGCTTTGCATCGACGGCCGGCGTCATGACGAACCCGCGCATTCACTATACCGCGACGCTGCTCAATAACGGGTTAGTGCTACTCGCGGGCGGACAGTACGAGAACGACGGCGACCTGACCGCCACGGCCGAGCTTTACAACCCCTCTACGGGCGTTTTCACCCCCACCGGCTCCTTAAACGTTATCCGCGAATACCACACCGCTACCCTGCTGAACAACGGCATGGTGCTGCTCGTGGGCGGCTACAACGGCGACACCTACCTGTCCAGCGCGGAGCTCTACAATCCCGCCACCGGGACTTTCACTTTTGCCAGCAGCTTGAACGTCGCGCGCCAGCAGCATACCGCCACGCTGTTAGGTAATGGCCAAGTGCTGATTGCAGGCGGGTATGGCAACACCGGCGCTTTGAACATCGCCGAACTCTACGACCCCGCGAGCGGGACATTCCTGTACACCGTCGGCGAACCAACCGTCCCCGGAATGACCACCACGCGTTACCTGCATACGGCGACATTACTGCCCAACGGCCAGGTGCTGATCGCGGGCGGCAACAACAACTCCAGCATCTTGTCCACTACGGAGTTATACGACCCCGCCACCGGGGTCTTTACCTTCGGCGGATACCTGAACACAGGGCGCCAGAATCACACCGCGACCCTGCTCGATAACGGTTGGGTGCTGATGGCTGGTGGGGATACTGCCGGCACACCGGCGATTACCGCCAGCGCCGAACTGTACAATCCCGCCACCGGAATCTTCAGCTCCACCGGCAATCTAAACACGGCGCGCGAACTACACACCGCGACCCTGCTGACCAATGGCCAGGTGCTGATCGCGGGCGGCGATGCGGGCTCCTACGAGGACGTCCCCATCTATTTGTCCAGCGCCGAACTCTTCAACCCGGTTACAGGAACCTTTGTCCCGACGGGCAGCTTGAACCTGGCGCGTGAGTACGATTTGGCCACGCTGCTCCCGAACGGCACCGTGCTGTTCACGGGCGGCATGGGCACGGGCGGCGTCATTTCCATTGCTGAGCTTTACGATCCGGCCACCCTGACTCCGCCCAATCTCGTTTCAATTTCACTCACTCCCTCCAGCCCGACCATTCCCCTGGGGACTGGGCAGCAATTCACGGCCTATGGAACCTTTAGCGGCGGCGATACGGAACAGCTTGATGCGGTCACTTGGACCTCCTCCAACCCCGGGGTCATCAGCATCAGCGATGATGCAAGCGACGCAGGAGAAGCCTGGGCGGCGGCCAGCGGCTCAGCCACCCTCACCGCCTGCGCAGGCTTCGTTTGCGGCTCGACCACCGCTACCGTGGGGGCGCCCGGACCGAATTCCATTACCGGCAGCGCCGGTTTTGTCGCCACCGCCGGCAGCATGAATCTTCCTCGCGAAGGCCAGACGGCCACGCTGTTGAACAATGGTCAAGTGTTGGTTGTGGGAGGTGACTATGGCGAGGATGGAAACACGGCCGAGCTCTACGATCCCAACGCCAGGACCTTCACCTACACGGGCAGCATGAGCACGCCCCGCAATTATCACACTGCCACACTGCTGAACAACGGCTTGGTGCTGGTGACGGGAGGGAATACTTGCTGCACAACCTACACAGCCTCAACCGCTGAGCTCTACAACCCTGCCACCGGAACTTTTACACCCACGGGCAGCATGAATATCGGGCGGGCGCTTCACACCGCGACCCTGCTCCCCAACGGCATGGTGCTCATCACGGGAGGCCAGTCCTACGCGAACAACGAAAACAGTCAAGTGGCTTCTGCCGAGCTCTACGATCCTCTCAGCGGGACCTTCACCTACACCGGCAGCCTCAATGACGCCCGCTACGCTCACACGGCCACCCTGCTCCCGAACGGCCAAGTGCTGATCGCAGGGGGCGATGGCAACAACGGGTACCTACTCACGGCGGAGCTCTACAATCCTGCCACCGGGACATTCTCCTACACTGCCGGCGGCCCTGGCCAGGGCATGGCCTTCGCGCGCGTGGGTCACACCGCAACCCTTTTGAACAATGGCCAGGTATTGATGGTGGGCGGCTATGGATACGTCGAACAAAACGACGGTGAGGTGGCTCAAGCGGAGCTTTACGATCCCGGCACGCAAACCTTCATTCTTAGCGGCTCCCTTAACGCGCCGCGTGACACCCACACCGCAACGCTCCTGACCAATGGCCTGGTGCTGATCGCAGGAGGCGAGGGCTATTCCATTACCGCCGGGCAATATGAAGACTATTTGACGACTTCTGAGCTATACGACCCGGCCACCGGAACCTTCGGCATCACCGGCAGCCTGAATACCGGCCGCGACAACCAGACGGCCACCCTGTTGAACAACGGCACGGTGCTGATTGCGGGCGGCTACATCGGCAACTCTCCGTACGAAGCGTCCAGCGCGGAGCTCTACGCTCCGGCCACATTGACGCCCGCCGGCCTTCTCTCCATTTCCATCGCCCCAGCCAACCCCACAATTTCTCTGGGCACGGCGCAGCGCTTCATCGCTACGGGAACATTCAGCGGCGGCAGCACCGAAGAGCTTGCCGAGGTCACATGGAGTTCCTCCAATCCCGGGGTCATCAGCGTCAGCGATGACGCCAGCAACGCGGGCGCGGCTTGGGCCGCCACCACGGGCTCAGCGACGATCACCGCCTGCGCGGGCGAAGTGTGCGGCTCCACCACTGCCACCGTCGGTCCTGCGGGGCCCGACTCCCTCACTGGCTCTGGCAGCTTCGGCGCGGCCGGCAACATGCTTAATCAGCGCCAGTACCACACCGCCACCCTGCTGCCTAATGGCCAAGTGCTGATGGCCGGCGGCGCGGACGCGGACTTTGACTGCTTATACTCCGCCGAGCTTTACAATCCTACGACGGGCGCCTTCACCGCCACCGGTAATTTGCACACAGGCCGCTATTCGCACACGGCCACCTTGCTCAACAACGGCTTGGTGCTGATCACGGGCGGCTATTACGTGGAAGGTACTACGAACACCGCCGAGCTCTACAATCCTGCCACCGGAACCTTTACCCCCACCGGGAATATGCACCGCGCGCGCGTGGGGCACACCGCGACCTTGCTGAACAACGGCCAGGTGCTGATCGCGGGCGGTTATCTCGACGATAGTTCCGCCGAGCTCTATGATCCAACCACCGGGACCTTTGCTCTGACCGGCAGGCTGAATGTCGCCCGCGAGAACCACACTGCGACGCTGCTCCACGATGGCACCGTGCTGATCGCGGCGGGCTTTGACGGCGACGTGGCTTTAAAAAGCGCGGAAATCTACAACCCTGCCGACGGAACCTTCACCGAACTTAGCCAGACCCTCAATCTGGGGCGCTTCTATCACACGGCCACGTTGCTGAACAACGGTCAGGTGCTGCTAGCGGGCGGCGAGCTCTCCAGCAACCCTTACGAGACCGCCACCGCCGAGCTTTATAATCCCGATACCCAGACCTTCACCTACACCACCGGCAGCATGGACGCCCCGCGGTTCTATCACACGGCGACGCTGCTGACCAACGGCCTAGTGTTGGTGACGGGCGGCTGTCCCCAAGAGGACGGCCAGTATTGTGACAATTATCCCTTATATACCGCGGATCTGTATGACCCCGCCAGCGGGACCTTCGCCCTTACCAGCTACCTGAACGTGCAGCGGACTTTCCACACCGCCACGCTGCTGAACAATGGCCAAGTGCTCCTGGTGGGAGGGGCCTATGACGGCGAGGATGACGTGACCACCACCACCGAGCTGTACGGCCCGGCCACGCTCACACCTCCCGGCCTCGTCTCCATCTCCCTGTCTCCGGCCAATCCCACGATTCCTTTGGGCAGCGCGCAGCGCTTCCTCGCCACCGGCACGTTCAGCGGGGGCGATACCGAACAACTTGCTGAGGTGATTTGGAGTTCCTCCAACCCGGGGGTCATCAGCATCAGCGATGATGCCAGCAACGCCGGAGCAGCGTATGCCGCGACAACGGGCTCGGCAACGGTCACCGCCTGCGCGGGCGTCGTGTGCGGTTCGATGATGGCGAAGGTAGGTGCGCCTTTGCCGGTCTCCATCGCTGTCACACCCGCGAGCCAGATGCTACCCGCGGGCTTGTCGGTGCAGTTCCATGCCAACGCCACCTACGCCGATGGCACCACCCAGGACGTAACTTCATCGGTGACTTGGACTTCGTCGCTTCCCGCGATCGCCAGCATCAATACGGGCGGAGACGCCACCGGGCTGACTCAGGGAGTCAGCACGATTGCGGCAGCTCTGGGTTCGGTACAGGGGATGGCCGCGCTGACGGTGACGCCGCCGGTGTTGGTTTCCATTGCCGTCGCGCCCGCCAATGCTGCCATCGCGGCGGGGAAAACGCAGCAATATGCGGCCACCGGCACTTATAGTGATGGCAGCACGGGGGATCTGACCAGCACCGCCAACTGGAGTTCCTCGGCAACAAGTGTGGCGACGATTGTTCCGGGAGGGCTGGCCACCGCCGTGGGGGTTGGCCAAGCAATGATCACGGCGGCCTCGGGCGCCATCAATGGCTCGACGCCCTTAACCGTCACGGCGGGCTTCGACTCGACCGGCAGCCTGCTTATCGGGCGCTATTATCACACCGCCACGCTGCTCAACAATGGCTTGGTCCTGGTGGCAGGAGGACTGAACCACAGCGGGTTCTTAGGCAGCGCCGAACTGTACGATCCCACCGCGGGGACTTTCAGCTCCACAGGCAGCCTCAGCACGCCGCGCTATCTGCACACCGCGACGCTGCTCTCGAACGGCATGGTGCTGATTGCAGGAGGCGCATGTTCCGGGTCTGCCCCGGCCTGCGTCGGTGGTTCCTCAGACAGTGCGGAGCTTTACGACCCCGCCACCGGGGCATTCAGCCCGCTCGCCAACCTTATGGCCACGCCGCGCTATTCGCACACCGCGACGCTCCTACCCAGCGGGCAGGTGCTGATCGCGGGCGGCGCGAACTCCGGCGGTTCCTTGTCCAGCGCGGAGTTGTACAATCCCGCCGCCGGGACCTTTACGGCCACCGGCAGCCTCGCCAACTCCCGCGAGCTTCACACCGCCACGCTGCTGAACAACGGCTCGGTGCTGATCGCCGGCGGCAGCAGCAACGGCAGCCCCAGCGGCGCCCTCAACAGCGCCGAGTTGTACAATCCCGCCACGGCAAACTTCACGGCCACGGGCAACCTGACCACCTACCGCTATGCGCACACGGCGACGCTGCTCGACAGCGGCTTGGTGTTGCTGGCGGGCGGCGCAGGCACCAGCGGCCGCTTGTCCAGCGCGGAGCTTTACGATCCCGACACCGACACCTTCAGCGCCACGGGCAACCTGACCACCCAGCGCATCTATCACACGGCGACGCTGCTGAACAATGGTATGGTGCTGGTGGCGGCAGGCATTGATTCGACTGGCAATCCCTCCAACAGCGCCGAGTTGTACGATTCCGACACCGCCACCTTCGCGGCGACCATCAACCTCCCCGGTGCGCGCGAACATTTCACGGCGACGCGGCTGAATAACGGTATGGTACTGATAGTGGGCGGAACCAGCAACGGCAGCTCCAGCGGCGCCCTGAACAGTGCCGACCTGTACGAACCGGCCACGCTGACCCTGCCCGATCTCGTCTCCATCGCGGTGAGTCCGAGCAGCTTCAGGGTGCCACTGGGCAGCGCGCTGCGCTTCAGCGCCACCGGCACGTTCAGCGGTGGAAGTACGGAAGAGCTCAGGTCAGTGATTTGGAACTCCTCCAACTCGCAGGTGGTCAGCGTCAGCAACGATGCGAGCAACCGAGGGGCGGCGTACGCGGCCGCGCCCGGCGCGGCCACGATCACGGCCTGTGCGGGCGCCGTGTGCGGTTCGGCGGCGGTGACCGTCGGCGCGCCGCTGGTCTCCATTGCCATCACCCCGGCCAATGCCGCGGCGGGAATCGGCGGGTCGGTACAGTTCTCGGCCACCGGCACCTTGGGCGATGGCAGCACGCAAGATATCAGTTCGGCGGTGAGCTGGACTTCCTCGGTTGCCTCCGTGGCCACCCTCAATGGGAGCGGACTGGCCAGCGGGTTGAACGCGGGCCTCACGACGATTACGGCGGCCTGGGGAGGAGTGCAGGGTTCGACTGCCTTGACCGTGACGGGCGGCTTTGCTTTGTCCGGAAGCCTGGGCACCGCCACCGCCGGTCAGACCACGACTCTACTGAACAACGGCCTTGTCCTGCTTGCCGGGGGCACCGATTCGAACGGAGAAATGTTACCCATCGCCACGTTGTATGACCCCACGGCCGGGACCTTCACCCCCACCGGTAGCCTGCGTAACGGGCGCTATGGGCACACGGCAACGCTGCTCAATAACGGCTTGGTGCTGATCGCCGGCGGCGCGACCTCCATAGATCCGCTGAACGGCGCCCCAGTGCCTGGAGCGAGCGCGGAGCTGTATAACCCCGCCACCGGGACCTTCACCTCCACCGGCAATCTGAACACCGCGCGCTCCCTGCACACGGCGACGCTACTGGGGAACGGGATGGTGTTGATCGCGGGTGGCTGTGCGCTCTATAGCCCAATTAATTTCTGCGCCCATGGGACGGACGCGGCGGAGCTGTACGACCCCACCGCCGGCGTTTTCCTCCCCACGGGCAGCCTGAACTACGCGCGCGTGTATCACACGGCGACGCTGCTCAGCGATGGCTTGGTGCTGATTGCAGGTGGCAGCTTGAACGGCTTCTGGACCAACGTCATCGCCAATGCGGAGGTGTACAATCCCGCCACCGGCACTTTCTTTAAAGGCCCATTCCTCAATACCCCGCGAATCAATCACACGGCGACGCTGCTCAATAACGGCATGGTGTTGATCGCCGGAGGCAATGGCCAAGTTTCTGGTGTCATTTACGGTCCGTTCGCCAGTGCGGAGTTGTACAACCCGGCCACCGGGAGCTTTGGGACCTTCTCTTCCACCGGCAGCTTGGAGGATGCGCGCTCCGGGCAGACGGCGACGCTGCTGAACAACGGCCAGGTGCTGATTGCGAGTGGCTGTACGAGCCCTACCCAAGATTTTGGTTGCGCCGGTGTAACGAACGCAGCCGAGCTGTACGACCCCGACAGCGGGCTCTTCTCCCTCACCGGCAGCCTGACGACCGCCCGGGCGGCGGATACAGCGACGCTGCTGAACAACGGCGCGGTGCTGTTGGCGGGGGGCATTTATGACGGCAACGGCGACGTTACCAGCGGTGCCGAGCTGTACGAACCTGCCACGCTGACACCCCCCAACCTCGCTTCCATCGCCGTGAGCCCGGGCAGCTTCACGGTGCTGCTGGGCGGCGCGCTACATTTCAGCGCCACCGGCACGCTCCGCGGCGGAAATACGGAAGAACTCGCCTCGGTCACTTGGACCTCCTCCAACCCGCAGGTGCTCAGTGTCAGCAATGATGCCAGCAACCCCGGAGAGGCGGACGCCGCCGCCCCGGGCACGGCGACGATCACAGCCTGCGCAGGCGCGGTGTGCGGCTCGGCGGCGGTAACCGTCAGCCCGGCCCTGGTCTCCCTCGCCGTCACCCCGGCCTATGCCACGGTGGGAATCGGCAACGCGTTGCAGTTCTCAGCCACCGGCACCTTGAGCGATGGCAGCACTCTGGACATCACTTCGCAGGTAAGTTGGACTTCCTCGCTTCCCTCCGTGGCCACCATCTATGGGGGCGGACTGGCCAGCGGATTAAGCGCGGGCATCACGACGATTACGGCGTCCTTAGGCGCCGTGCAAGGCTCGGTGGCGCTGGTGGTAGGCCCGGCGCTCGGCTACATCACCCTCAGCCCGTCCACCGGGGAGGTGCCGCCATTCCAGTCCGTCCAGTTCTCTGCCTTTGGCACCTTTGCCGATGGTTCCGAACGCTATTTGACCTCGTGGGTTAACTGGAGTTCATCGGCGCCCGGTGTCGCCACGATTACTTCGGGAGGACTGGCCAGCAGCATCAGCATAGGAAGCACAACGATTACAGCCACCTTCGGAAGCATGCAGGGCTCCGCCCCGCTGACGGTGACCGCCGGCGGCCTGGCGGTGACAACGGGCGCTATGAAATCTTCCCGCCTCCGGGCCACCGCCACGCTGCTCAACGACGGCCTTGTCTTGATGACGGGCGGTTATGATTCCAGCGGTTCCTTAAGCAGCGTGGAGTATTACGATTCCTCCTCCGGGACGTTTACACCTTTGCCTTCTCTCCATACGCCACGGTACGCCCACACCGCGACGCTGCTGAACAATGGCTATGTGCTGGTGGCGGGCGGCCTTAACTCCGGTTATGCCCTGGCCAGCGCGGAGGTCCGCAGCGGTGGCGGCTTCGCCCCCACCTCAACCAACCTGAACATTGGACGCTACGGCCACACGGCGACGCTGCTGCCCAGCGGCATCGTGCTGCTGGCCGGCGGCATCGACCCCAACGGCTTCCCCACCACCAGCGCCGAGCTCTACAATCCCACCACCCAGGTCTTTAGCCTTACCGGTAGCCTGCGGACGGCGCGCGCCTGGCATACCGCCACGCTGCTGAACAATGGCCTGGTGCTGATCGCGGGCGGGGAGAACCTCAGCGGGGTGGTGGACAGTGCGGAGCTCTACGACCCCAACACCAACTCCTTCCAGCCGACGGGCGGCCTGGAAAGCGCGCGTTACTTGCACACGGCAACGCTCCTGGGCAACGGCCAGGTGCTGCTGGCCGGCGGCCTGGGCGGCAGCGGATACCTGGCCACGGCCGAGCTGTACGACCCCGGCACGGGGAGCTTCACGCCTGCCGGCAGCCTGAATACCGCGCGCGACCAGCACGCCGCGGTGCTGCTCAACAATGGCATGGTGCTGATCGCGGGGGGGGAGAACTCCAGCGGCTTCCTGGCCAGCGAGGAGCTCTATAATCCCGGTAGCGAGACCTTCGCTCTTACCGGCAGCCTGAGCGCCGCGCGGGGGGCTCCCACCGCCACCCTGCTGGCCGACGGCAGCGGCCGCGTGCTCATCGCCGGAGGCTACAATTCCAGCGGTTATTCCCACCTTGCCGAGCTCTACGAGCCCAACACGTTCACGCCGCCGGAGTTGGAGTCTATTAGCATCACTCCCCAATCCGTCACTCTTTCGCCCAACTCCACGCAGAAGTTTACCGCCGTGGGCACCTTCCGCGACGGCACCACGCAGCAGCTTGGGGCGGTCACCTGGAGCTCGTCCAATGGCAGTTTGGCGCAGATCAGCAACGACGTCACCAATCCCGGCGAGGGCATGGCCTTGGCGAATGCGAACGCCAGCGTCACCATCACCGCCCGCTTCGTGGGCGTCAGCGGCTCGGCCACGCTTACCCTGCGCCCCTTCAGCATCGTAGCCAGCACCGGCAGCCTAAACCTGGCGCGTTACCAGCACACTGCAACCCTGCTGAACAACGGCCAAGTGCTGATAGCCGGTGGCTGTAGCGGCGAAGACCTATCTGGTAATTGCACTAATTGGGCGGGGCCGGGGGAGCTGTACGACCCCACCGCCGACGCCTTCACCAACACGGGCAGCATGAACTTCCCGCGCTCTGGTCACACCGCGACGCTGCTCAACAACGGCATGGTGCTGATTGCTGGGGGAATTGGTCCCAACGGCGATGTCGCCAACGCGGAGCTCTACAATCCCGCCACGGGCACCTTCAGCCTGACCGGCAGCCTCCAGACCCCGCGCCAAAATTTCACGGCGACGCTGCTCAACACCGGTCAGGTGCTGATCGTGGGCGGGCAGGGCTCCAACGGCAATAGCCTCGCTTCCGCCGAGCTGTACGACCCCTCCACCCAGACCTTTACCGCTACCGGCAGCCTCTTGGAAGGGGGGCGCCACCTTCACACGGCGACCCTGCTGCACAACGGCCAAGTGCTCATCGCGGGAGGCTTTAACACCCCGTACAACACATACGCAGGCATTGCGGAGCTCTACGATCCCGCCAGCGGAACCTTCACCACCACCGGGACCTTGACCTTCCCGCGCATCTATCACACGGCGACGCTACTGGTTGACGGCACAGTGCTGGTAGCGGGAGGCGAAAGCTCCAGCGGCTTCCCAAGCATGGGGGAGTTGTACACCCCCGCCACCGGAATCTTTACGCTTACCGTTGGGGGCTTGATCGACGAATACTGGGGGCACACCGCCACGCTGTTGAATTACGACGGGTATGTGCTGATCGCAGGAGGCCATACAGATACGACGGAGTGGTACGTACCCTCCAGCGCTAGCTTCGATTGGTTAGGTATCAACCTCGACCCCGCGCCCACCAATTTCACGGCGACGCTGTTGAACAGCGGCATGGTGCTCTTTACCGGGGGGAGGGACGTGTACGATAACATCTTAAACAACGCCAACCTGTACTGAGACGCCGTACGAAATTCGGTTTGGCCATCGCCCATGGGCGGCGTATGCAACGAATGCAATGGATACGCCACCCTCGGCAAACGACGCTGCTGAACAACGGCACGATGCTCATCGCGGGCGGCGGCAGCAATGACGGGTTCGTAGACAGTGAGGATCTGTACTAGCTCCGCCGCCACCTAGGGGGGACAAGTATTCCCCTCTTGCCTCGCCTCGCAGCGGCTTGCGCCGGTCCCCTGCGCGGAGCCCGGATCCGGATAGACTGATTGAATCATCGGGCCATCGATTCACTTGGAGAAGAGCGCGCCCAAGGCACCAAGAGAACCAATTCCAAAAGAGACTGAAAGAGGAAAGGCCGCGGAGTAATTCCGTTCGGAAGGGAATAAGTCGGCGCTGGATAGCAGAGCGGGATTTAGGATCTAGGATTTAGGAAAAGGGACCAGGATTGCGCCCTAAATCCTGAATCCTCGCTCCTGAATCCTTCCCGAGGCTTGACTTCGTCCGCCCCGCTGGCTACAGTGGCCCTTCAGTCATCTTTTTCACTTCCTAACGAATGACTGACCGAGCCCGATGATCAGTGCCCTGATTAGAGTTCTTACGCGCTGGGTGCAGGCGGTTCAGGAGTTCACCCTCCTCCTGGTGGACTCCGTGCGGCACACTTTCACCTCGCCCCGCTACCTTGTCGACACGCTCATGCAGATGGACTCGATTGGTGTGGGCTCCCTACCCATCGTCGTGCTGATCGGCTTTTTTACCGGTGGCATCCTGGCCTTGCAGGCCTACCGCGAGATGAGCGTTTTCGGCGAGGTGGGGTTGATGGGTGAATTGGTGGCCCTGGCTCTGGTTCTGGAGCTCGGCCCCGTGCTGACCGCGCTGATGATGGCGGGCCGCAACAGTACCGGCATTGCCTCGGAAATCGGCTCCATGGTGGTCAGCGAGCAGGTTGACGCCATGCGCGCCCTGGGCACCGACCCGCTGCGTAAACTGGTCATCCCGCGCCTCGTGGCCACCACGGTGACCTTGCCCCTCCTGACCATCCTGGCGGATTTCTGTGGCCTGTTGGGAGGCTACTTTGTAAGCTACTTAACCGTGCGCTTGAGCACGGAGCAGTATTGGACCTCCGCCTATCAGTCCTTGACGTACAAGGATGTTTTCCAGGGACTGTTGAAGCCTTTCATCTTTGCCATCGTGATTTCCATGATGGGGTGTTACGAGGGACTGCACACCACCGGCGGTACGGAGGGCGTGGGGCGCGCCACCACCCGGGCCATGGTGGTGGCCTCAGTACTCATCATTGTGGCCGACTTTTTCATCACCAAGTTTCTGATGGCGATCGGCTTCTACTAAATTGGGATTAGGGGTTAGGGGTTCGGGAAATAGTGAATAGTAAATGGTGAATAGTGAAATCACAGCCCGGCTCACCATTCAGCATTCACTATTCACAATTTGCTATTTCCCTAACCCCTAACCCCGAACCCCTAATCCCTAACCCCGAATCCCGTGTCCCGTAACCCGTATGAACGTACCGGCCATTGAGCTTCGCAACGTCTCCCTCTCCTTTGAGAGCAAGCGGGTACTGACCAGTGTCTCCTTCATTCTCGAAGCCGGCGAGACCCTGTTCTTGCTGGGCGTGACGGGTTCGGGAAAGTCCGTCCTCCTCAAGCTGCTGATGGGCCTCCTCAAACCCGACGGCGGCCAAGTGCTGATTGAGGGGCAGGACCTGGTTCCGCTTTCGGAGGCCAGCCTCGAGCCCCTTCGCCGACGCATGGGAATTGTTTTTCAAGAAGGCGCGCTGTTCGATTCCCTTTCGGTTTTTGAAAATGTCGCCTATCGCTTGCGCGAAGAGCATCTGGGTGACGAAGCCGCCATCGAGCAGTGCGTGCGCGAGGTTCTGCGCTTCGTGGAAATGGAGGCGGCCATCGATAAAATGCCCTCGGAGCTTTCCGGGGGAATGCGCCGCCGGGTGGCGATTGCGCGCGCCATTGTCAGCAATCCCCCCATCATGCTTTACGACTCGCCGACCGGTGGCCTCGATCCCGTCACCGGCTATACCATCAATGTGCAGATTGCCAAGCTGCGCGACGTGCAACACGTTACCTCGGTGGTGGTCACGCAACACTTGCAGGATGCCTACGAGCTGGCCAACTATGTCTACTCCGCGGAAAAGCAATCCTTGGTTCCTTTGCCCCAAGGCAGCCCGGCCACTTCTCGGCCGCCGACGCGCTTCCTGATGCTGCGCGAGGGCGGGGTTTATTTTCACGGGAACGAGCAGGAATTCACCCACTCTCCGGATCCCTACGTCCGGAAGTTCCTGGCGTAAAGACGCAGGGTTAGGGGTTGGGGGTCACGGAAATAGTGAATTGTGAATGGTGAATGGTAAACCCACTCTCCAACTCACTATTCACCATTCACTATTTACTATTGCCGTGTCCCGCACCCCGATTCCCGTTCCCCGCTTCCTAACCTCCGAATCCCTAACCCTGAATCCCGACTCCCTGATTGCGCCGCGGATGGACTACAATAGAGTTTCGAACTTCGCGGAGGAGACCAACTATGCCTCAACAACAGCGTGTGCAGTGGGCCAAGCTTCGAGTCGGCATCCTGGTAGTTGTCAGCCTGGCCATCTTCACCATCATGGTTTTCTCAATGAGCGGCCAGGAAGGAATCTTCACCCGCCATTACACTCTTAAGGCTTACCTGGCGAGCGCCGGGGATCTGCGCGAGGGCGCAGACGTGCGCCTGACCGGTATTTACGTGGGCAGCGTTGACAAGATCCGGATATCTCCCTACCCCGATAGGGAGCGCGGCGTGGAACTCGACTTGAAGATTGCGCGCAAGTATCAGAACCAGATCCGCGCGGACTCCGTGGCCTCGCTGAACACCGTCGGGCTGCTGGGCGATAGCTATGTGGACATTACCCGTGGTACGCCCGCCCAGGAACGGCTTGCCAACGGCGGAACGTTGAAGAGTGCGGAAAAGGCCGGCATGACCGCGGTCATGCAAGACACCAGTCAGGTCATCACGAAGCTCAACACCCTGTCCACTAAACTCGAAGACATTACTACACAAATCCAAACCGGCAAGGGAACGGTGGGCAAACTGCTTTACGATCAGACGTTCTACAACAAGATGGACGCCACGATATCTACCGCCCAGGGCCTGATGGATCGCACCCAGCAGGGCAAAGGGACCATCGGCAGACTCATGGTCGACGAGACTCTTTACAACCGCACCGTGGCGACCCTCGACCGCCTGAACAAGGTCATCGATGACATCCAACATGGCGAGGGGAGTTTGGCCAAGTTCATCTCCGATCCCTCGGCTTACAACAATCTCAACCGGCTATTGGCGAATGGCAACACCTTGATCGATGGCGTCAATCAGGGCCACGGCACGCTCGGAAAGCTGGTCAAAGATGAGCAATTCTACGACCGCATGAACTCCACCATCGCTCACCTGGATACCATTACCGCGCGCATCGACCAGGGCCAGGGGACGCTGGGAAAACTCTCCACCGACCCGACTCTCTTTAACAATTTGAGCGAAAGCTCCCAATCCCTAAAGGATTTCCTGGCGGACTTCCGCAAAAACCCCAAGAAGTACTTGAGCATCAAGCTGCATTTATTCTAAAAGGAGTCAGGAGCCAGGAGTCAGGAGTCAGGATCTAGGATTTAGGAGTCATAAGTTAGGAGTGAGAGTCCACGGGAATTCCGGTCTTATTCTGACTTCTAACCCCTGGCTCCTGCTTTCTGCCCACTGCTTACTGCCCACTGCCCGTTGCCTACCACCTACTGCCTCCTGACTCCTGCTTTTGCGGCGCGTGGCGCGAAAACATCTCCTCGATTGCGCCACGATATTTCTCTTCCACCACCTGACGCTTCACCTTCAAGGTTGCGGAAACCTCGCCGTCCCCCATGGTCAGTTCGCGCGGCAGCAAAACAATCTGGCGAATCCTTTCGTGAGGCGGCAACCAGCGCGTGGTTTCGTCCACAAGCTGCTGCATGAAAGCGTGGATTTCCGGATGGGCCACCAGCTCTTCCCGAGTCTGAAAGGTAATGCCCTGCTTGTGTGCGCGGGCCTCCAAGCGCTGGAAAACCGGGGCCACCAACGCCCCCACGAACTTGCGGCCATCGCCCAGTACCACGATTTGGTGAACATAGGGATGGCTCTGGAAAAGGTTTTCCAGCTTCTCCGGGGAAACGTATTTCCCCCCCGAGGTCTTGAAGAGGTTTTTCTTGCGGCCGGTAATGCGGAGGTATCCTTCGTCGTCCATCGCCCCCAGGTCGCCGGTGTGGAACCATCCCCCCTCAAAAGCCACGCGGTTTTCTTCCTCCATGTGGTAATAGCCGGGCGAGACGTTTGGACCTTTCACCAGAATTTCACGTCCCGCCCCGCCTTCCGGGTCGTGAACTTCTTCCCCAAACTTGACTTCGACACCTCCGATCAGAGGGCCCACGGTTCCCAGCTTTGTGTGACCGGGATAATTGATGGAAACCACGGGTGAGGTTTCCGTTAGGCCGTAACCCTCGTACACCGGCAGGTCCAGGGCGTAGAAGAATTCGGCCAGTTCCCGCGCCAGGGGAGCGGCGCCGGAAGCCATGATCCTGATGCGGTCGCCCAGTTGCCCGCGCACCTTGGAGAAGATCAACGCGTTGGCGATGGCATATTTCAGGCGCAACCCCGGCGGCAAGCGATGGCCCTTGAGGCGATAGGGAAAGGCTTGCTTCCCCACTCCCAGCGCCCAATAAAAGATTTTTTGCCTCGCCGGAGGCGCGGCGCGGACGGCTTCCATCACGCGGTCGTGAATTTTCTCGAGCACGCGCGGAACCACGCCCATCAAGGTGGGCCTGACCTCGCGCAGATTCAGCGGCAGGGAGTCCAGGCTCTCCGCGTATGCGATCGACACACCCGTCCAGAAACAAAGAAAGTCAAGTGTCCGCTCGAGAATGTGGGAAAGGGGCAGCAGCGATATGCCCGCATCATCGCGGCTCAGGGGAAAAAGCTTCGCGCACTCCAGCACGTTCGAAACAATGTTGGCGTGCGTCAGGATGACGCCTTTGGGTTTGCCCATGGTGCCGGAGGTGTAAAGAATCGTGGCGATGTCTTGCGGTTGCGCGACCAGCGCCTTCGCGGTGAATGACTCCACGGCATGGGTCGCCAGCCCCAGTTCGAGCGCAATGCTGCCCTCCCAACACTCTGCGCCCGTTCCTTGCAGCTTGGCGCAATCCATGGCCAGGGCGAATTTCAAATCCGGCAGGTGAGGCCGCACGTTCACCACCTTGGCAAGCTGCGGTTCCGTCGCCACCACGATTCCTTTTGCTCCGGAATCTCGCAGGATGTATTCGATGTCAGGCTCGAGCAGGGTGGTGTACATCGGCACGGAGATGGCGCCCAGGCCCAACAGCGCGTAGTCCGTGAGCGCCCACTCCACGCGATTCTCGGAGAGAATGGCCACGCGGTCGCCGCGCTCCACGTGCAGGCGACTCAGCAGCGAGGCCAACGCCGCCACCTTGCGCAATGCCTCCTGCGAAGAAACGCCCTGGTATCGCCCTGCGCTCTTAATCAGGAAACAGTCCGGCTTGGCGTGCTTGGCGACCGCCTTCAGGAACAATTCGTTGAGGGTCTTGATTTCGCTCGAGCCCATGCCGTTGTAAGACTCTATCATTTGCCGCAGAAATCCAAGGCCATCTTAACAGAATCGGGTCATCGGGTCATCGGGCCATCGGGCCATCGGATCATTGTGCCATCGAGTCATTAGGTGATCCGGTTTTTAACTCTTGAACTGTTACGAGCTCCCTTTCACTTCCGCTACCGTTGGGCTAAGATTCCCGGGGAGAGAATCCACATGGCACAGCCGGACATAATAGACAATGCGGCGGCTCCCTCCAATTCCTACCAGCCGGTGCGCGCCCCGCGCGGCGCAACATTGACCTGCAAGGGGTGGCAGCAGGAAGCCGCAATGCGTATGTTGATGAATAACCTCGACCCGGATGTGGCGGAACGCCCGCAAGAGCTCATCATCTATGGCGGGACGGGCAAGGCGGCGCGCAATTGGGCGTGTTACCACGCCATCGTCGAGGCGCTGAAGGGCCTTGGCAATGATGAGACGCTCCTCGTCCAATCGGGAAAGCCCGTGGGAGTTTTCCGGACGCACGAAGCTGCTCCGCGGGTGCTGATTGCCAACGCCAATCTGGTGGGCCACTGGGCCACCTGGGAAAAATTCCGCGAGCTCGAGCGCCTGGGCCTGATGATGTACGGCCAAATGACGGCGGGAAGTTGGATTTACATCGGCACGCAAGGCATTCTCCAGGGCACCTTTGAGACCTTTGCCGCCGCGGCGCAGAAGCATTTTCGCAGCGACTTGGCCGGCAAACTGGTGGTCACGGGCGGCATGGGCGGCATGGGTGGAGCGCAACCGCTGGCCGCCACCCTGAACGGCGCTGCCTTCCTCGGAATCGAAGTTGACCCGGAGCGCATCAAGCGCCGCATCCAGACGGGCTACTGCGACATGTGCGTCAATTCGCTGGATGAAGCGGTCCGCATCCTCAAGAATGCGGTGCGCGAAAAGCATGCCGTTTCGGTGGGATTAGTGGGCAATTGCGCCGACGTTATCCCGGAGCTCGCGCGCCGGGGCATTGTCCCCGATCTGCTGACCGACCAGACCAGCGCGCACGATCCCCTGAACGGTTACATTCCTTCCGGCCTCGGCCTGGAAGAGGCCGCCGAACTCCGCCGCAAGAACCCCGACGATTACCTGAAGCGTTCGTACGACTCGATTGCGCGCCACGTGACGGGCATGTTGGAATTGCAGAAGCTCGGCGCTGCCACCTTCGACTATGGAAACAATATCCGCACCGTGGCCTTCGAGCAGGGGGGCGTGAAAGATGCCTACAATTTCCCCGGCTTCGTTCCCGCCTACATTCGGCCGTTGTTTTGTGAAGGCCGCGGGCCATTCCGTTGGGTGGCCCTTTCCGGCGAACCCGCCGACATCTATCGCACGGACGACCTGGTGCTGGAACTTTTCCCCGGCAACGCCATCCTGAATCGTTGGATTCGCCTGGCGCGCAAGCATGTGAAGTTTCAGGGACTGCCCGCGCGCATCTGCTGGCTGGGTTACGGCGAACGCGCGCGGTTCGGCGAGCGCATCAACGATCTGGTGGCCAGCGGCGAGCTGAAGGCGCCCATCGTCATCGGGCGCGACCACTTGGACTGCGGCTCCGTCGCCTCACCCTTCCGCGAAACCGAGGGTATGAAAGACGGCAGCGACGCCATCGCCGATTGGCCGGTGTTGAACGCGCTGCTTAATACCGCCTCGGGCGCCAGTTGGGTTTCGTTCCACGACGGCGGGGGTGTGGGGATCGGATACTCGCTGCACGCGGGGCAAGTCACCGTTGCCGATGGCACCCCCGAGATGGCGAAACGGCTGAATCGCGTGCTGACCAATGACCCCGGAATCGGCGTGGCGCGCCACTCGGACGCGGGCTACGAGGAAGCGGTTGATTTCGCGGGGAAAGCGGGAGTGAAGATACCAAAAGTGACGAGTGAAGGAATTGCCGATTGACGATTGCCGATTGTCGATTTTCTTCAATCGTCCATCGGCAATCGAAAATCGGCAATCTTGCTTGTCACTCTTCACTCGTCACTGTCTTCTTCAGCTTTTCTTGGAAGTGACCGCGAAGAACGCGGCAAACTGCTGCTCCACTTTCTTGCTTTTGCATTTGGGGCAAGCGACCCGCTTATTTTCATGTTCGGCCAGGGTTAACATCACGGTGAAGGTTTTCTTGCACTCTTTGCATGCGTATTCATAGCTGGGCATAAACAATAACCTCCGGATGCGTTGGAGCAGTATTATAGCGCCAAGTGACGATTGACGAGCAACCGAAAGACGAAAAGCGAAAGACGAAATTCGAAACTCGCCGCGATTTTCGAGTTTCCAGTTTCCAACTTCGTCTTTGCTGCATATGGCACCGATGAGGCGCCCTACTCCACCTCGCTTATTCTTCCGCAATGCCGCGCAACTGATCACCCTATCAGGTCCGCCGGTTCCGCGCCGTGGTCTGGCGCTCGGCGAACTGGGAATTATCGCCCAGGGCGGCCTGCTGACGCAGGGAGAAACGATCCTCCGTGTTGGCGCCACGCGCTCGCTGGAACGCGAGGCGCTGCGTTTGCGTGCTGAGAGTATCGACTGCCGCGGGCGCGTGGTCATGCCAGGCTTTGTCGACTCGCACACGCATTTGATCTTTGCCGGCAGCCGGGTGAACGATTACGAGTTGCGCTTACGCGGCAAGACATACGAGGAAATCGCTCAAGCCGGAGGCGGGATTCAATCCTCTGCGCAGAGGGTTCGCGAGGCCAGCATCCAATTTCTGGCGCAACAAGCGCGCAAGTTGCTCGACCAATTCGCCGCCCACGGCACAACCACGGTCGAGGTGAAAAGTGGGTACGGGCTGGACATCGAGGTGGAAGCGAAGATCCTGTACGTCATTTCCTTGCTGCGATCTGTGCAGGCTGTGGAGTTGGTCCCCACACTGCTTGCGCTTCACGCGCTCCCTGCGAGTTTCCGCGGGCGCTCCGCCGAGTACGTGGAAGAGGTTGTGCACCGGCTGATTCCCGGCGTGGCCCAGCGATGGCTGGCGGAATTCATCGACTGCTTCTGCGACCGTGGGGCGTTCAGCGTAAAAGATTGCCGCCGCGTGTTTGCCGCGGGCAAGCACTTCGGTTTGATCCCGCGCATTCACGCCGAGCAACTTTCCCGCACCGGCGCCGCGCGTCTCGGCATCGAATTTGACGCGGCCTCCGCCGACCATCTCGACAAGCTTTCCGCCGCGGATATTCGCGCCCTGGCGCGCTCCAAGGTGGTTGCCACACTTTTGCCGGGAGCGAATTTCCATCTGGGACTGAAGCGGTATCCTCCCGCGCGCCAACTCCTTGCCGCCGGGGCCGCGGTGGCTCTGGCCACGGACTTCAATCCGGGCACAAGCCCCACCCTGAATATGCAATTCATCATGTCTCTCGCCTGCACGCAAATGCGCATGACGCCGGCGGAGGCCATCGCGGCCTCGACCATCAACGGCGCCTGCGCCCTACGCCGCGCCGACCGCCTCGGTTCGCTCGAAGCGGGCAAGCAGGCTGACTTGATTGTGCTGGACGTCGAGGATTATCGCGAAATTCCTTATTACTTCGCGGTGAATCATTGTGTGATGACAGTGAAGCGGGGGAGGATTATTTACAGCCGTCCGTAGTCCGTGGTCCGTTGTCCGTTGTCAGTACGGAGCAGTCAGCGCGCGGCGATCAACGAGCACGCATGTCCGGGTTCTCCCTGACAACTGACGACTGATGGATGACAACGGACCACAGACCACTGACCACGGACAGTTTTCTCGTGATACATTCACACCATGCAAACACTCATCGAATGCGTTCCCAATTTCAGTGAAGGGCGCGATCTCGCGGTGGTGGAAGCGATCGTTCGCGCCCTGCTGGCCGGGCCGGACGTTTACCTGCTCGACCGGGAAATGGATGCTGACCACAACCGTTCGGTCGTCACCTTTGTCGGAACACGGGAGAGCGTGGGCAAAGCGGCGTTGCGCGGCATCGCCGAAGCGGCGGAGTTGATCGACCTGAACCATCATCGGGGGGAGCATCCGCGTCTGGGGGCCACGGACGTCGTACCCTTCATTCCCCTGGCCGGCGTCACGCTGGAAGATTGCGTCCGCATCGCGGAGTGGGTGGCGGAAGAAACCTGGCGGCGCCTCAAAATCCCTACCTACCTCTATGAAGCCGCGGCGCGCAAGCCCGAGCGCGTCAATCTGGAGAACATCCGGCGCGGCCAATTCGAAGGCGTGCGTGAGGAGATTGGCTCGAACCCGGCGCGCCTTCCGGACTTCGGCGAGGCCGCGCTGCACCCCACGGCGGGCGCCACGGTCGTCGGGGCGCGCAAATTCCTGATTGCTTACAACATCAACCTGAACACCCCGGACGTGGAGTCGGCCAAGGCCATCGCCAAAAAGATTCGAACCTCGAGCGGCGGATTCCCCTGCGTTAAGGCTATGGGAGTGGAATTGAAAACCCGCAATCTGGCGCAGGTGTCGATGAACCTGACGGATTTTGAGACTACCTCGCTGGCTAAGGTTTTCGAAGCAGTGACCTTGGAAGCGGCGGCCCTGGGCATTCAGGTGCTAGGCAGCGAAATTGTGGGCTTGGTTCCACGCCAGGCCCTGGACGACGCCGCGGTGCATTTTCTGCGCCTCGAGAATTTCCGGCCGGAATTAATCGTGGAAAATCGTCTGCAACAGGTGCTGGACGATCAGAACTCGAAATTCGAAACTGGAAACTCGCCCGTCGACCAATCGTCAATCGTCAATCGTCAATCGTCAATACCGCGAGCTCCGCTGGGGGCGATGCTCGAGGAGTTTGTGGGCGCGGTATCGGCCCCTACGCCGACCCCCGGAGGCGGGAGCGTCGCGGCGTTGGCGGGGGCGCTGGCGGCGGGCTTGGGGGAAATGGTTTGCGGCGTGTCGCTGAAACGGCAATCGCTGGGCGCCCATCACCCCGAGCTGGAAGCCACACGCACACGCCTGGCCGCATTGCGCGAGCGGCTGATGGAAACGATCGATCGCGACGCCAACAGTTATGAAGCCCTCATGCGTGCTTTCAAGTTACCAAAAACTACCGAGGCGGAGCAATCCGCCCGCTCCCAAGCCATTGAGACCGCCAGCAAGCAGGCCTCTGTCGTGCCCCTGGAGACGGCGGAATTGGCGGCGGCGGTAGCGCGTGAGCTCGCCAGCCTGACGGGAGTTACTATTGCCCAAGCCGCGTCCGACCTGCGCGTGGCGTCGGACCTGGCGGAGACCGCTCGGCGCGGGGGAATCGCGAACGTCCAGGCGAATCTGCCCGGCATCCACGACGAATCTTGGCTGCGGAGCTTCGAGGCTCGGTTACGGAAGGTGGATAAAGGGCTATAAAGCGTGACAAAGCGATATTGTCCGCTGTGGGAGCAGCCCCGCTCCAGAAGGCCCAATGGCGTCAAATCCCGCTTAGTCTGCACCCTAAGAATATCTGACATAATGTCCCATCCCAGGTCCAGGTAGATGCAAATCATTTGCAATTAGCCACTTTCGGCATCGGCGACCTTTTGGAAGATTCCTTGCGTTCTGGAACTCCTTTTGCGCTAGTCGAGGTGGTATGCGAGACACCGCGAACTTTAGCTCACCCATCAACCTCTACGAAGCTGGCGACCACGCCGAGCTGAGAATCCTTTTAATCACGGGCGGTTGGGAGGTTCGTCGTTCTTTCAACCAAATGGGCATCCAACCCGGCGATCGCGTCCGTATATTGCGTCGTGCCCCTTTTGGCGGGCCCCTGATGATCGATAATCAAGGCACCCAAGTTGCGGTTGGCAAGCAACTGGCGGAAAAGATCCGAGTCGAAGTCCTACCGTGAAGGTCGCACTGGTCGGCCAACCCAATTCAGGCAAAAGTACCCTTTTTAATGCGGTTGCCGGCTATCGCTCGCTCACCTCAAACTTTGCCGGTACGACCGTAGAGTACACGCACGGGCAGGCGCGGGTAGACGGAGAAGTGCTGGAACTCATTGATCTGCCAGGACTTTATTCCCTGACGCCGACCTCTCCTGTGGAAGAGGTCAGTCGTGACTTTCTGTTGGGGGAAGACTGGGACGTTATCGTCAATGTCGTGGACGCCTCGCAATTGGCCCGCAGCCTGGAGTTGACGCTCGAGTTGCTGGACCTGGAATCGCCGTCGGTGGTCTGCCTGAACATGATGGACGAGGCGGCGCGCAAAGGCATGACGATTGACACGCACGCCCTGGAAATCGCCCTGGGTGTGCCGGTGGTGGAGGCAATCGCGGCGCGGGGGCGAGGCATTATTGAGACCTTCCGCACGGCGCAGGAAGTGGCCAGGCGGGGCAACCGCCCGCGCGCCTTCGTTTATGCCCCGGACGCGGAGGGCGTGGTGGAAGGACTGGCGGAAAAGATCGCCGCAGCCGCACCGGGGCGGCCGGCGACCATGCGCAAGGAATCAGAAGCCATCAGTCGGGAGTCCGGAGTTCGGGGTCCGGAGTTCGGAATCACAACCCAGAAGCCACTACAGCCACCCTCCCTTGAAAGTGCCGCATCACCCTGCGCGGTGGGGCGTTGTTCGTCGGCGTGTTGCGGACTTTCCCCAGCAATGGAAGGGCAACAAGGCCCGCGCGTCACGGCAGCGGTGGCGGTGCTTCCTGTTCTGCCACCGGCAGTATCGCCCGCCAGTGATTTCAAGGCAGTGCAGTATCAATCGCCAATCACAAATCACCAATCGCCAAGATCAGCCTTCCCTCCCGCGCGTTTCCGCGCTTTGCAATGGGTGCAAAGCGATCCACGACAAATCCGGCGCGAAGAGCCGAAATTAGCGCCGATGGTAGAGTGGGCGCAGGCGGAAATCGCCGCGCGCACGGGGCAGCCTGCGGACGCGGCGGTTTCCGCGGCGCGTCATGCGGCCTGCCTCACGCTATTCGAGCGAGTGGCGCGCGTAGCCCGGCCGCGGGCGGACTGGCGCGAACAAATGGACCGCCTGGCCATGCATCCCGTTTGGGGCTACGCCGTGCTGATGGGAGTCTTCCTGGGATTTTTCCGGCTGATATTCGACGTGGGGAAGCTGGGCGAGGACCGCATCCTCAATCTTTTCGACGCCCTGGTGGCGGCGCTGGCGCAGCACATGAATGCGCAGGGCGCACTTTTCGCCGCGGCCAAGGGAGCGGTGCTGGGCACGGCCGGGGCGGTGGCGATTGTGCTGCCCTACCTGTTGCCCTTTCTGGTGGGCTTGGCGATACTCGAAGACATTGGCTACCTCTCACGCGTCGGCTACCTGATGGACGCCGCGATGCACCGATTGGGTCTGCACGGCACGGCCACCCTGCCCATTCTGGTTGGCTACGGGTGTAGCGTTCCGGCGGTGATGGCCACGCGCATTCTCACCACCCGCCGGGACCGCTTCATCGCGGCGTTTCTGGCCGTCTTGGTGCCCTGCTCGGCCCGCATGACGGTGATTTTTGCGCTGGTGGGATTCTACCTGGGCGCGAATTACGCCTTGGGCATCTACGCGCTGAACATCCTGGTGGTCGCCGTAGCGGGGCACCTCCTGGCGCGCCTGTGGCCGGAGATTTCACCCGGCATGTTAATGGAAGTGCCCGCCTATCGCCTGCCGGAGCCGCGCGTGGTGGCGCTCAAAACCTGGTGGCGGCTGCGGGAGTTTGTGCTGGTGGCGTTTCCCCTTTTGGTGGTGGGCAGCGTGGTGCTGAGCCTGGTGGATTTTTACGGCTGGCAACACGGCATCAACGCGGCGCTCTCGCCCCTGACGGCAGTCTTGGGACTGCCGCGCTCGGTGGGTTTGACGCTGATCTTCGGCGTGCTGCGCAAGGAGTTATCGCTGCTGATGCTGATGCAGGCACTCGGCACCACCCACGTCCTGGGCATCATGACCGCGGCGCAAATCCTCATCTTCACCCTCTTCGTGACCTTTTACCTTCCCTGCATGGCCACCCTGGCCTCCATGATGCGCGAACTCGGCTGGCGCCTGACGCTCGCCGCCTCCAGCGCGCTCTTAGCCATTGCCGTCGTGATCAGCCTCGCCGCGCGCGGGGTAATACTTCTTTTTTAGTACCGGTATTCGAGCCCGTCCGAAAATGTGGTGTGTAGGGATTGCGCAAAGCAAAGCTCTGCGTTTCGATTCGCAGCGCTTTGCTCCGCGCAATCCAACAATCTAGAGCAAGCCGACGGACGCCAGACATGCCTAAGAAAGGCCATGGCAGGAAGAGTCGAGGCAGAGCCAGCGCTGCGTGCTGAACCAGGACGTCGGGCTTTCCGGTACATGGAAGAAGCCGTGGCCCTTGGGGCACATGAGGCCCGTACCGTTCAACCCCAGGAAACACCTTGAGCGGGCGCCCAGCGAGACAGGGTGAGTCAGTAGGTGGAGGCAAACCGGGCACCGCCCCCGCTGATCGTTCAATGCCCATCGGAGTGCAAAGGTATAGCCCCCCAACAACATCAGAAAAACCGGAATGAACGTCACGCAACTGCAAGCCAAAATAAGCATCCCGCAATACACCATCAGCATGATTAACAAGACCTTGCCCGTGAGAAAGATCCCACGCTGAAGCCTGCCTTTCCAAGCACCCAATCTGCTGTGCGCCGGAAACTCGCCAAGCGATAGGGATGTGATCGCCGGCAAGACCGGACAAGGAATGATGAGGATGAGAGATCCATAAAAGAGGTCGGCTGATGATACCGAAAGCCGATTCCCCAGCCACAGCAGAAACGCGCCGACCATGCTGAAAGCCGCCAGAGCCGCAAGAAAAGCCATGCACTGCACGGGGGACTCCAAACGCAAGGTCAATAGTTCCGCCGAGCGGAGTGTGTTTCGCCGGAGCCACATCGCGTCTTGAAACGATCCGAGACAAAAGGCAGTTATATACCACCAGCCAATTGATGGAGGGGCAAACTTAAGAGTACATTTCTGGGACGCGTACCAAAGCTCGGATCTCCATTCGGCGAGCCATTCCGCGCGTCTCTCCCCGGGCACCAGTAATGCGCTGACCGAGAGGATGGCAAAGTGCAGTAAGCGAGAAGGGGCAATCTCAGCGCTGCTCATGTTGTTTCAACCTCCTCTGCCGGAGCGAGTTTCGCCAGGAGCGGATAGCGCCGGCGGGAGGCCTCGAGGGTAGTCCTGCCCAAACCCGTAAGCTTGTAATATTTTCGTGGCGGTCTTCCCTCGGCGTCCGCAATGGACTGCTTCTCCCATTGGGAAAAAATCAAGCGGTCCCGCTCCAAGCGCCGCATCGCGGGGTAAACCGTCCCGCTGGGAAGGCCGGTTACTTCCATCACGTTGAAGCCATAGATGTGCCCGGCGCTGATGGCCTGAAGGATCATCGCCGCCGTATGAGAAAGTTTGACCTCGCCTGCCATAGGGGGATTGTACCTAAGTAGAATACTACTTGACAAGTAGAAATCTAAGCAGAATACTACATAGGTTCACGGGGTGGGACCCTATGCTGGAGCTGCGCAACGTTTGCAAACGATTTCCCGCTGTCACCGCCGTAGACAACGTCAGCTTTTCGGCACGGCCAGGCGAGGTCACCGGATATCTCGGCCCGAACGGTTCCGGCAAGTCCACCACCTTGAAAATGATCACCGGGCTAATTGGCATGACTTCCGGGGAAATCCTTTTCGATGGCTACCACATCCATCGTGACCTATTGAACTATAAACGGCGCTTTGGGTACGTCCCGGAAGAGCCGCACCTGTATTCGCATCTGACCGGCCTGGAATACTTGGTGATGGTGGGTCAATTGCGCGGCCTGCCCTTCAAGCGCACGGCGGAACGGATCGACGGCCTGCTGCAGTTGCTCGGGCTCCATGGTAGCCGCCACTCGCCCCTTTCAGCTTATTCGAAGGGCATGCGCCAGAAGGTGCTGCTGGCGGCCGCACTGCTGCACAATCCCGATCTGATCCTTCTGGACGAGCCGTTCTCCGGCCTCGACGTTGCCTCGGCGCTCGTCATCCGAAATCTCCTGAAGGAAATGGCCCGGCGCGGCAAGGTGGTGTTGCTGAGCTCCCACGAACTCGAGACGGTAGAACGCGTCTGCACCCGCGTGGTCATTTTGCATCGCGCCAAAGTCGTAGCGGACGATTCCATCGAGCGTCTGCGGACGCTGATGGCGCTGCCCACGCTGGAAGAGATTTTTTCTCAGCTCGCTGTTGAGCAGGATCCGGTCAGGATCTCACGTGACATCGTGGATCTGATCGTGGCATAAGGTGTCCCCGTGGTCGATACGCAATTCCGCATCCTCTATCGCCAATTCCTCTTCCGCATCGTTGATCTCGAACTCCTTTCCACGCAGGGGGAGACCAGCAAGCTGCTCGGGCAGTTTGCCTCGCTTCTTGTCTTTCTCGGCCTGATCTTTTCACTTCGCCTCTGGGTCCTCACGGGCGACGACATGCCTGCCCGGGCACGCTTGATTGCTTCTTGGGGGATAGAACACTTCCTTATCGTCACAACGATGCTGATCGTCGGCCTGTTCGCGGTGCTGAGTTGGGATTCGATGTTGCCGGACCAGCGCGACGTCCTGGTGCTCGCACCTTTGCCTGTGCGGGCGAGCACCATGTTCTTCGCAAAAGTAGCCGCTATTGCCACGGGGCTCGCCGTCACTGTGGTTGTCTTCAATGTGTTGCCGGCGTTCCCCGCACCCTTGGCATTTGCGGCCCCAAATTCTGGCCTTATCGGTCTGCCTCGATCGTTCGCTGCTTACTGGATCACCATGTTCGCTGCTGGCGCATTCATCTTCTGTTGCGTATTAGGGATACAAGGACTGGCTGCCCAGGTGCTGCCGAGACGGCAGTTCCTGCGCGTGTCGTCGTTCTTACAAACAGCCGCCTTCTGCCTCTTCGTAAGCGTGTATTTCCTTCAGCCGTCGCTGGCCTCGCCGGAAGCGCTTACCGCCGCACACAATCAGCACTGGCTCGCGTGTTTGCCATCCTATTGGTTCCTGGGCCTCTTCCAACAACTGAACGGGTCCATGCAACTGGCTCTTGCCCCCTTGGCCATACGAGCCTGGCTGGGATTGGCCATTGCCGGAAGTGCAACCGCTTTTGTGTACTCCCTTTCCTATTTTCGAACACTCGGCCGGATCGCGGAGGAGCCCGATATCGTCCCCCGTTTCCGTCGCTTGAGATGGTTGCCGCGCCTTGGCGGTGCGCTGGAAACAGCGATTGGACAGTTCAGCATTCGCACGTTGCTCCGCAGCCGGAAGCATCGTCTCATTCTCGCCTTCTACCTAGGCATAGGGCTCGCCTTAACGATCCTCTTCGTAGGACTGCTTGATGCCCTGGAACGGCCCGAGGTGGCATCCGTGACCCACCTGTGGCGTCATGCGAATGCGGGAATGTTAGTTTCAAGTGTGATGATGATGTTTTTCGCGGTGCTCGGCGCCCGGGTTGGATTCGCCATGCCGCTGGATCTCACGGCTAACTGGATTTTCCGCGTCACTCCAGTTGGCGGGGTGACCGAATGTTTGCAGGCCAACCGGCGTGCGCTGCTCGTGCTCGCTGTAGCACCGGTCTGGGCGGGATCGGCCATGATCTTTCTGTGGCTGTGGCCCTGGTGGCCGGCTGCGGGTCACCTTGCCGTCCTCGCTATTCTGGGAATCGTGGCCGCTGAAGTCACGCTCGCGAGCTTTCGCAAGATTCCCTTTACCTGTTCCTATTTGCCGGGGAAGTCGAACCTCCACCTCACTTTCTGGCTTTGCGTTTTGGCATTTGGCCTTCTCGTCGACCAAGGGGCAGTACTTGAACTCCACGCGCTCTGGTACCCCGCGAGCTACGCAATGATGATCGCGATACTCCTAATTGCCGTGGCGCTCGCCAGAAAGCGAACCGTGGTACAGACGAGGTCGGAGGCACTGGAGTTTGAGGATGCGCCGCCTCCAGCGATCATGGTCTTGGGCCTGCACCAAGATTAATTCCTTCCACTCATCTCTTCGCTTAATGTGAGCCCTCGATCCTTACTGGATGGGCCGGTTTGGTCAGCCGCCCGGAAGATTGGCGATGGTCAAGTTATAACGAATACGCCAGAATGAGCGCTGAGGAACAAATTCAAAGCTGCGGCAGCCATGCCGACGCGGAGGGCAGGCACGAGGCCCGCCCCTACGAGACGCACAAATTGTTTGCTGGAAAAGCGCGGAGGTATTTGGCCCCGCGCCGAATTCTTCCGCGGCCCTTTCTCATTACCCGGCAATGAACAGGTTGAGATTCCGATACCACGAGCCACAAGGGAAAGCAAGCTGCGCTGACCTTTGCGCTAGAGGCTCCGGCAGGGTCCGAAACGATGTTTTGCCAAGAATGTCGGTTTGGCAGTTGAGAGTTAGACACCCTCCCAGAAGGTTTTCTCTTCCCAGCAGGAACCATTACAGACTTTTTGTCGTGGTCAATTTATTTGGGTACGAGATCATTATTTACTTGACAAATACGGTACCGCTTGATACACTTTCTGATAGGCCAGCCCCGGCTGGCGGAAAGACCGCGGCCCTATCCAAGGGTCGGCTAACCACTAGGTCCGGGTTTGGAGTGCAACTTGGTCGAGCAGATGGGCGAAACGTTTTGGCGGATGCGGCACTCTCTGCGCAGCTACAACGATTGGAGGACTCCTGTTTGCGCCGGATGTGCCGCCTTATCAATGCTTTCGGGAAGTTCCGGGACGGGACACGGCAAAAAAAGATGTTAATAAAAATGCGTTCAAAGCCGTTATGTGTATGAAAACAAACAAATCTCGGACAGAATGCCCGGAAAAATTCGGACATTTATGTCTAAGATTCGGACATTTTCGTCTAAGCGACACGAATTTTGCAGGAATTCGGCGTTAATTTACGATGAAGCGACGGAAATACCAGACGGGCGGCCTAGGCTGTCGTCTCGGAAGGTCCGAAAGGGGGAATCCTGATCAGATATGGGGCCTCTCATGCTCGCGCGCTTCTCTAAACGACCTCCTAGCCCTTTTCCAAAGTTAGGCGTCCGGGTAATCTTTCCCCGCCAGAAACGCCTTCATCCATTCGAGTCCCTTCGAGCCCGCGGCCAGCAAGCACCCGGCGGCCAGAACCGGGCACACGCCCGCCACGAAAATCGCCGGTCCGAAATGCTTTTGTGGCCCAAGTATCCATCCGGTAATAACCGGCGCCGCCATGCCTGCCACCTGGGAGAGCGTGTTCAGGTATCCAATTGTCCGCCCGACCAGGTTCTTCGGCGGCACGTGCTGCGCTATCGTCCAGAAGTTCGAATTGCCGATTCCGGTCGCGCACATCGAAAACGTGAGGATGGGAAGTGCCCAGGACCGATCCGGTGTGACCAGCAGGAGCAAAATAGCCGCCGTCCCGGCCCACCCCACTACCGCAAACCCCAAACGTGCCCGGAACACTCCGATGCGGGCCGCCAATTTATCCACCGCCGAGCCCGCCAAGACATTCACGACGGCCATCGTAAAGAGCGCCGTCGAAACCACCCGTCCCATTCCCAGAGTGGAGAAACCTCGGGAGAGGATCAAGTAACTTGGCACCCAGGTCAAAACGAAATACCAGTAATAGGAGGACAGCAAGATGGACAGGGACATGGCCCAAAAGGTCTGGTTGGTCAGGAGCATGTGCCAAGTCCAGCGCCGGGGCGCGGCGAGATCGTCCGCCGCCTTTTCCGCTTGACGCACAGCGCGTGTTCCGTCGGGCGGCGCGGCGAACAGCCAGCAAGGCAGCCAAATCAGACCCCCTAACCCGGTAATGGCAAACATCATGCGCCATCCAAATCGGTCCAACAGAATGGCTCCCACGAGAGCCCCCAGTGCGGGCCCGATATTCTGGCCGGAAATATAGATCGAGGTGGGCAGCCCCTGGTCCTTCCCCGCAAAATTATTCCGGATGAAGGAAATGCTGGCGAGGGGGGCGATCGATTCGGCGAGGCCCAGGGCCATGCGCAGACCGACGACGTCGCCAGTCCCGCGGCTGAGAGCGATGCCAGCCGATGCCAGCGACCAGACAAGGAAACCAACCGCGTAAGACCGGCGAATGCCGAACCGGTCCACGAACGCGCCGGCCGGGATCTGGAATAGAGCATAAGTCCAGAAGAAGGCGGAGAGGAGCACGCCCATCGTGGCGGGCTCGATGCGGAAATCCCGCATGATCGAGGGCGCCGCGATGCTGAGGTTGCCGCGATCGATGTAGCAGATCACGATGCCGAAAAAGACCAGCGCGAGGACAATCCAACGGCGGTTCATAGCGCCTAACATCGTTCACGATGAATCTACGGAGGTTGCCGGCCCTGCCCACACGAAGAGCGAGGAACCCAATAACTTGCAAATGTCCCCCGGCCACGCCGGGAGCTTCACGATTGCTGGCCTCTCAAAGGGGCCTGAAATTAATCCGGCATGTCGTCGTAAGGTACGGTGGTGCCCTTAAAGCGAACTTCAAATCCCAGGTCGCTAAGGATCACGGCGGCCTCAGTTGAATTGGTAGGATTATTATCAGAAACGCGTGCGGCTCTAAGCACAACCGGTCGAGCAGGTAGTTCCCGCCCCTCCACGACAGTCGTCCAGTTGGGCAGTTGCCCCTTCCAGTGGAGGTCCTTTGCCGCCTTTAAAATGTCCTGCCGGGTCGTTATAAGCTTTGGGTGCGCCACACGTCGTTCAGCTTTGCGTCGTTCACCTTTGCGTTGTTCAGCCATGCCTTGTTCCTCCCCGCCGGGAATTCGTGTTCACCATATTCAACACACCCTTCAGAGTCAAGTCGAACCTGACAAGGCAAGAACGCGCGTTTGACTGCTACGCGGGGTGCGCATAAAATGAATTTCGGACGAACCACTGATGGCTCCTGAATTTTACTGCCTCACTTCCGTGCCCCCGCCGGATGACCCGCGACCTCCCGTGAGCAGCCGGAAGATCTTCGGCCAATTTGTTTTCCTGATTCTGCTTCTTCTCTCCGCCGGAGCCGGCGCGCTGGGGGGACTGGTCTTTGTTTACTCATCCGATCTTCCCAAGGTGCGCGAATTGGAGGATTACCGCCCGGATGTGATGACGGAAATCTACGCGGACGACGGCGCGGCCATCGGCACTTTTGCGCTGGAGCATCGCGTCATCGTGACCTATAACCAGATTCCCCCCGTTCTTCGAAACGCCGTGATTGCGATTGAGGACCGGCACTTTGAGAGCCATTGGGGAGTGGATATTCTCGGCATCGTGCGCGCGGCCGTCAAGGACCTGCTGGAACGACGCATCGCGCAGGGCGCCAGCACCCTGACCCAGCAACTCAGCAGGATGCTTTTCCTCACCCCCAACAAGAGTTTCCGGAGAAAAATTCAGGAAATGTTGCTGGCCATCCAGATTGAGCGCTACTTCACGAAGTCGCAGATCTTCACTATGTACGCGAACCAGGTGGATCTGGGCCATGGGAACTTCGGGTTTGAGGCCGCGGCGCAGTTCTTTTTTGGCAAGCATCTGAATGAACTGACCCTGCCGGAGGCCGCGCTGCTGGCGGGGATTCCCCGCTCGCCCACGGCTTACTCCCCCATCGTGCATCCCGATTTGGCGCGCAGGCGGCGCAACCAGGTGCTGCTCGCCATGCTCGAGACGGGAAAAATCAATTCCAAGGAGCTTCGCGACGCCACGGCTGCTCCCCTCGTCTTGAACATCCAGCGCTGGAATTACACGATTGCTCCCTACTTTGTGGAAGAGGTCCGGCAGTTCCTGGAGAGGAAATACGGGCCGGAAGCCGTGCGCGAAAAAGGCTTGCGCGTTTACACGACGCTCAACACCCAAACCCAAGAGGTGGCGGAAGAAGCCCTGAAAAAGGGCTTGCGCGACGACGACAAGCGGCGCGGCTGGCGAGGGCCGGAAAAGAACATTCTGAAGAACCCCCTGCTGACTCCCGACGGCAGACCCATCAGCCTGGAAACTTATATTGACGACGATTGGAAGCAGCCCCCTGACCCCGGTGATTTGGTCAACGGCCTGGTGATGGACGTGAAGGCTGATCACGCCGAGGTGCGCTTCGGCGACGTGACGGCGCGAATTACGCCGCCGGACTTTTCCTGGACGAAAAAAACGCTCGCCCCCGACGTGTTCGCTCCGGGGGATGTTGACGTTTTTCTTATTAAGGAGGTCAAGGGAACGACTGCCAAGGCCACCCTGGATCAGGAACCCGATGTGCAAGGCGCCGTGCTGGCCCTGGACAACTCCACGGGCGAGATCAAGGCGATGGTGGGAGGGTACGACTGGACGGAGAGCAAGTACAACCGCGCCGTCCAGGCGGAGCGCCAAGTGGGCTCGTCCTTCAAGGTCTACGTCTACTCCCAAGCGATCATGGACGGGACTTCTCCCTTCGACACGGTGGTGGATGCGCCCGTCAGCTACCCCACCTCCTCCGGAATTTGGGCGCCACATAATTATGATGATAAATTCGAGGGAACCATCACCGTGCTGCACGCCTTGGCGGAGTCACGTAATGTTCCCGCGGTGCGCACCCTCGCCCGGATCGGAGTGGACAAGGTCATCAAGCTTTGCCGCAAATTCGGGATCACTTCGCGGCTCACCCCCAACCTGCCCCTGGCCTTGGGCGCCTCCGACCTGACCCTCCTCGAGCACACCTCGGCCTTCACCACGTTCCCCAACGACGGGGTCCATATCGCCCCGCGCATGGTGACGAGAGTGACCAATTACGATGGCCGGCTGATCGATGATTTTCCCGCGGAAGTGACCGACGTGCTTCCCGCTTCGACGGCGCGCATCATGGTCTCCATGTTGCGCGAGGTCTTCAACTCCGGCACCGCCATATCCGGAAAGGCCTTCGCGGGCAAACATCCGGTGGCCGGGAAGACCGGAACCACCAATGATTTTACCGACGCCTGGTTCCTGGGATTCACGCCCTCACTGACCTGCGGAGTCTACGTGGGCTTTGATGACCATCGCACCCTCGGAGAAAAGGAAGAAGGCGCCCGCGTGGCCTTGCCGATCTGGCTGGACTTCATGGGGCAAATTTTGAATGACAAGCCGGTGGAGGATTTCCCTCACTCGCCCCTCCTAAAAACCCCCGACCAGATAAAGGATATTTTGGCGAACGCGGCGCCGGAACGCCTGCTGGCGCCGTTATCGTCCCCCACCGCTGAGCCTGCGCCGAGCAAACCAACCCCACAGACGACATCTCCCGGAGAATTCCCCGGACCTCCCAAAAAGGAAGTCGCCACACCAAAGCCACCCGCCACCCCACACCCTGCCAATGTTCCTTCCAGCCCGGTGGCCAAGAGTGTGGCCCCGGTCACGGTTAAACCTTAGTCCCTATTCGAGCTGTGGGAGGAAACGGTAGGCAGCAAGCGCCTTTGGTGAGTCCAGGCGACACTGTAAAACCAGGAAGTCGGCAGTTCTGGGGAGTGGCCCCTGAACGGCGTGAGGGCAGAGCACCCGCAGGAAGCCTGCGGCGGCAGCTACCATGCCACCAAGCTGAACTGCAACAGCACCCTGCCCGCGGCCACTAAGTCACCCTCTTGGAGTTCGACCTTGGCGGTCACCGGAAAGCCGTTGACGGAGACCTTCTTGGCCGCCGGCGTCAATTGGTAAGCTTCGCCCTGCTTGGTGATCATGGCGGCAATTTTCGGCGCGAACCAGCCTTTCAGCCGGACGGCGCACTGGTCAGATTTGCCGATCATCATGACGCGGGAAGTCAGGAGGAATTCCTTCTCCGTTGCCTTGCCCTTGAGCACCGTCAGCTTGCCCACCCGCGCGGCGCTGGCACTCACTGCGGCCGTCTGGCCCTTTTCGAATGCCTCCTGAAGCTCACGCCGCAGCTTTGTATCCAGGACCATGGTGCCCGTGAGCTTTGCCCCCGCCTCTTCCGGTTCCTGCTGCGGTTTGCGGGCCACCACCTTCACTCCCGGGGGGTCCAGTGAGAAGCGCACGGTGTGTTTGCCCACGGTGATGACGTCGCCCTGGGTGAGCGGGGCCTGGGTAACCCGCGCCCCGTTGAGGAACGTTCCGTTCAGACTGCCCAGGTCCTCAACATAATAGACTCCGTCGTAGCAGATGACTCGCGCGTGGTGAAACGACACGGCAGGGTTGTCAATAAAAAGGTCGCCTTTCGGGTTCCGCCCAATCGCTACAGGCTCCACCTCAATCCCGATTTCTTTTAAAACCGATTCCCCAAAGCAAAGTTTCAAAACAGGCATGGGTCACCTTGGGCAAGCCGCAACCCTAATCCAGATTTTCTTTCTCCCCTACCTGGCCGCAGTTGTATAGAACATCCATCCGCGTTCAGGGTGCCAGTGGCGCCCGCTACCATGCCACGACGTCGAACTGCAACAGCACCCTGCCTACGGCAACTAAGTCGCCCGCTTGGAGTTCGACCTTGGCGGTCAGGGGAAAGCCGTTGACGGAGACCTTCTTGGCCGCCGGCGACAATTGGTAAGCTTCGCCCTGCTTGGTGATCATGGCGGCAATTTTCGGCGCGAACCAGCCCTTCAGCCGGATGGAGCACTGGTCGGACTTGCCGATCATCGAGGTGCGGGAAGTCAGGAGGAATTCCTTCTCCGCCGCCTTGCCCTTGAGCACCGTCAGCTTGCCCACACGTGCGGCGGGCACACTTGATGCTGCGACCGTCTGGCCCTTGGCGAATGCCTCTTGCAGATCACGCCGCAGCTTTGTATCCAGGACCATGGTGCCATCAAGCTTGGGCGCTTCCTCTTCTATGGCCAGCTTCGATGCGCGGGGCTGTGCCCTCGCTCCCGGGCGTTCTTGTGAGTATTGCACAGTGTGCTTGCCCACGGTGATGACGTCGCCGTGCTTGAGCGGGGCCTGGGTAACCCGCTCCCCATTCAGAAACGTTCCGTTCAGACTGCCCAGATCCTCAACGTAATAGACTCCGTCGTAGGAGATGACTCGCGCGTGGTGAAACGACACGGCAGGGTTGTCAATGAAAATGTCACCTTGATGGGACCGCCCAATCGCTACAGGCTCCTCACCAATCGGAATTTCTTTCAAAACCGAATCCCCAAAGCAAAGTTTCAAAACTGGCATGGGTCACCTTCGGCAGGCTGGATATCTAATCCCAGATTTTCGTGCTCCCTATCCGTCCGTTGTAGTATAGAGCATCCGCCCTCGTTCTGGAGCGGGTAATTTCAGGTAATTTCGGGTTGCCACGGAGGGGGGGGATTCTCGAAGTTCCACCCCATCCAGCCTGCATCCACCACTTTAACATGGGCGGGGGACTGACCGCGCGGCCGAGGTGTGGCGGGCGCACCTTTCCAAGCAGGCGGCGTCAGTCGCATGAGATTCCCCTTGTTTCCGGATAACCCCCTCACCCGGCCTGCCGCACATTCACTCTTGCGCACGATTTCCTTCGTCGAGCCGCGGCCTTTTAAATAGCGACAAAATGTTTATAGAATATCAGCGCTCTTGACACAAAGTGTTGGCAAGCGTATTGTCGCCCCGTGAACGGGAACCCAGCCCCATCGTGTTAGCCGGGCCTGGACTTTATTCGAGTGTAATGCCTTTCATGTCTTCTTTACCGCGGGCCGTCGGGTCTGCCCTCCGCAGGGATTTCTTCCTCGAGGTTGTCCTCATGTTAACCCGGACCGGTATTTTGGTGTTGTGCCTCAGCTTCTCATTGGGTGCGCGGGCGGCGGATTTGCCCACCATGTCTTCTGAGGGTTTGCTTAAAGTTTATGCGCAGCTTCGCTCCCTGCAGGGAAGCACGCAGTGGGGGGTTACCGAGAATGTGTCGTGGCAACGTGATGCTGCCACGTTCACATTTGAAGACGGCCACCTGACACTTGCCGAGCCGGTGGGTGGCCGCGTCCTCGCCGCATATTTTGAAGGCCAAGGGTCGATTGAAATTCAACCCCCCACCCCCGCCTTGCAGCACCAACTCGCGCGGTTCGCTGGCGGGCCCGCGTTCAAGGATGAATTCACGCAAGCTGTCTTCTTCTTCACGGACGATTCCGCCAGCCAATTGCCGCAGTTGATGAAAATAGGCGCGGGGGCCAATGCGGACGCGGCGACGAAAGCCTTCGGGGCGGCCGAGAAGAAATACGCGCAGAGCTTCAACGGCTGGTGGAACAACGAGCGGAATGGCAATTTTGAGATGCGCAACTTGGCGGCGCGCATGCTGGCCGACCTGACGGACCCCTCCAGCAAGGGCTTCTTCCTGGCGGATTTCAAGGGCCATCCCCACGGGAACCTGATTTACCAGATCAGTTGGAATCGCGATAGTTTACTGTTGCCGTACCTCGCGAACGATGAAGAGGTCATGCTGATCCACTACAACCGTGACGAGTACTTCGAGTGGTGGGGGGGCTTCCACCTGTCGGAGGAGTACGCGCACACGGCTTGGCCGGAACACCGAACATTGCTCGCCCATTGCCGGCAGGAGAATATCGACGCCGAGCTCGCCAAGGACAATCGCCTTTCCGCGACCGCTTCCATGGAGTTCGAAGTGGCCGGCGGCACGCCGCGCGTCTTGCCGCTCAGCCTTGAAGGCGTGCTGAGAATTTCCTCCATTCAGGATGCGCAAGGTAACAAGCTGCCGTTCATTCAGGAGGCCCGCGAATTGGACAGCGACCCTTGGATCATCCTGCCGGAGCCCGCGGTGGCGGGAAAGGTCTACAACCTCAAGATCGCTTACGACGAGGATTCGACCGGGACCAGCCGAATTGTGCATCAGCGGGGGTCGGGGCTCTTCTATGTGACCGCGCGCGAAAGCTGGTTCCCAAGCTTCGGCGCATTCGATGACCGCACCCGCTACTCGCTGCATTTCGTTTCGCCCAAGAGGTACAAGTTCGTGGCCACCGGCCGCCTGGTGAAGTCAGGAAAGGATAAGGAAACGTCTGAGAGCGATTGGGATACGGATGTTCCGCTGGGCGTCGTGGGCTTCAATTACGGCGACTTTGTGGAGAAGGACCAATCGGATTCAAGTCTGAGAGTGGAGGCTTACGCCGGCAAGGAGATTCCTGATGAGCTGAAGGCGCTGGAAACGGCGCTCACGAACCAAACCACGGTGGGCGGCGGAAGCGCTCAACTTGGGGATCTGGCGAGCCAATTGGGCATTACCACGGGGGGGTTCAACACCGCGGCCAACACTCAATTCGCAGCGGGGATCAGTTTCCAAGCGCTCAAACTTTATGAGTATTTTTTCGGCCAGCTCCCTTTTAAAACGATCTCGGTGACCGAGCAGCCGGTGCGCGGCTACGCGCAAAGCTGGCCCACGCTCATTTTCCTCCCCTATGATTCCTTGCTGGACGGGACCACGCGGCACCAGCTTCACCTTCAGGACTCGGCAGAAGCGGCCGAGTTTTACAACATTGTGGCGGTCCATGAAATGGCTCACCAATGGTGGGGGCATGTTGTGGGCTGGAAAACCTATCGCGACCAGTGGTTGTCAGAAGGGTTTGCCGAGTTTTCTGCGAGCCTCTATGTGCGAAGGTCCCAAACCGAAAAGATTCGCACCTACTGGGACCTTAAGCGCCGATTCCTTCTTTCCAAGAATTCTGCGGGGCACCGGCCGGTCGATGTGGGGCCACTCTACCTCAACGGCCAATTGGACGCCAAGCTGGAAGCCGAAAACTCCCTTTTGATTTACGCCAAGGGGGCTTACGTCCTGGAAATGATCCGCCTGATAATGGAAGATTCGCGAAGCCGTGAACCCAACCATTATTTCATCGATATGATGCACGACTTCGTAAGCACTTATGCCAATCGCAATGCCTCCACGGCCGACTTCCAACGCATCGTGGAGAAACATGTGGGCATGCCGATGGATTGGTTCTTCAATGAGTGGGTCTATGGCACGGAGATTCCCGAGTACACCTTCAAGTACTCGACAAAGCCCGGCGAGGGCGGCAAGACCATCCTGCAACTCTCCCTCACCCAAGCGGGGGTTTCGGATCAGTTTGAGATGCGTGTACCGTTGTACATGACCGTGGGCAAAACCACCCATCGATTCGCCTTAGTGAGAATAAAGGGGTCGTCGACAGCCCAAGCAGATATCCCCGTGCCCGTCCGTCCCGACAAGGTCACCCTGGATGAGGACCACGATATTCTCGCCATCGAGCACCAATAGAGGAGCGTCGCAGTCACCGGCACGGGCAGGATGCCCTTGCTACACATTCAAAAGCGGATACCGGCCGAACTTCTTTGTCGCCTCGTAGAAAGACAGGATATTTTCCAGCGGCACTTCGCACTGGATATTATGGGCGGGGGAGAGAATCAGCCCGCCGCCTTTCCCCACCGTTTGCACGCGCAGCTTGACTTCGTTCGCCACGTCCTCGGGCGTGCCGAAGGGCAGAACCTCCTGAATATCCACCGTCCCCCAAAAGGTGAGCTTATCTCCATACTCTTTCTTAAGCTTCGCCGGATCCATGGATTTGGGCTGGACGGGATTGAGGATATCGAGCCCGATTTCGATGAGGTCGGGAATGATCGGGTAGATGTTGCCATCCGAGTGAAAGGCGATTTTCACGGCAGGATTGAGCGCCTTCCACTTGGCGAACAGTTGCGCGTAACGCGGCTTGAAGAACTCACGGAAAAGCTGCGGCGAGATAATCATCCGGTCCTGCATGCCAAAATCGTCCCCAATCCAGATAATATCCACGCCCAAACCGACCATGCGGGCGCCGGCTTCGTCAATCCACCTCATCAGCCGGTCCAGATATGCGTGCATGAAGTCTTTGTGGGTGACCATGTCCTCCAGCACTTGCTCCATGCCCCGCAAGTACCACGCCAGCTCGAACAGGGTGCACGCGCACCCGCCCATGATGCCGAATTCCTTTCCATATTCCGAGACCAGCCGGCAAGCGCCGGTATAACGGTCCTCGCGCGTGAAGTCGGGCATGGAGAAATCCGCGGGGTCCACGAGGTCGGCAAGAGGGCGCCGCACCATTTCCGTGTAGGAACCGCTGGCCGCGAACTTGAACCATTTCCAGCCGATTCCCCATTCGTCCGTATACTCTTCCGCGGGGTCAGCATAGTAGCCGGTGCACGGCCCCACCCAGGAAATCAGAAAATCGTGGTCCATCAGGATGGGGAGCGGCCCCCCCGCCGCCTTGTAGGTTTCGGTCTCGGTGGATTCCACCCCGAGATGGCGCAGCACTGTCCTTTCCGCCTCCGGGGTGTACCACGCGCAGAGCGGAACGCGGTCCGGTTCCTCGTGATGGATTGCGGTCAGCAACCTTTCTTTGTGGGTCATCCTTCCCTCCGGGAACGCGCGTCCTCGCTAACTTGCCGGAAGAATCCGCAGATTACGCAGATTACACCGATTCAAGAGATTAATATACAAGCCGCACGGGAATGGGTATGAACGCCGAATCCCGCTGCTCCTCTCCTGTAGCGCTAAATTCTGGGACCTTGTTCTGCCGCGAAGATTTTCTCCGTGTCCTCTGCGCCAGGAAAGGATCTCACACAGAGTCCACTGAGCTACTCTGTGCGCTCTGTGTGAAATTTCTTGAGGCACAGAGGACACGGAGAAATTCCGTTGGATTTCGGCTCCGCCGCACCAGGATCGTATGAAAACAAGACCACGTGCGGTTTGCGCAAGAGCGGTTGCGCCGGTCCCGTTACTTCTTCTCATCCTCGCTCCAAAGATTCCATATCTTCCGCGCACGTTCGTCCGAAGACTTCTCATAGGACTTCATCAAAGCGGCGAGCCCGTCATACAATTGGGTTGCAGTTTCCTGATACGACTTGTCCGCGGCGGCTTGCGAAGCTTCCGGCAGAGGAGGAAGTTTGCCCGCCGCCGACATGCTTTGACGCTGGTGAGCGGCGCGGGTGGCTTCCAGAATAAGCCGCGCGTGGGCAGCTTCATAGCTCTCGCCGAATCCTGCCGCCACCAGCCGCGCCTGGAAGTCCCGCACTTTGGCGGCACTGGCGTCAAGCGTAGCGAAGGCCGGTGACGACTCCCCCATGCCCTGTCCCATTGTGACAGGACTCTCCCCAGGTGCGGTTTTTGCGGGCCGGGCCAGCGGGCCCGGGCTGCCCCCCAGCGCGATCACGATGTGCGCCACGTCGGGCGTCGCCGGGTAAGCAAGGAGGACCGAACTGCTGTCAAACGTCCGCCACGACTGCCCATTCACCCGGACGGAAGTAATCGGACCGCTGCCCACTGTGGACAAGTACAGTTCCTTGCTCCCAAAGCGAATGGGATCGACCTGTTGGAGCTCGCTGATTCCGGGCGGAATGTGGGGTACGAGCCTCAGGCCGTCGGCGGTATAGAGGTACTCGAACAATCCCCGAATGAGCGCCGCCGGCGGGCCGAACGCGTCGTAGGTGAGATTGATAGGCGGCTTCGGCTGGTACACATCGTTGCCAAAGTCGGTCAGCGGATTGTCCATCCGAAAGCGGCGGGCGAAGGTGAGGAGTTGTTGCATCGAACGGCGCGCGTCCTCATATTTTCCCAAGCGGTAATAGGCCAGGATCATCCGCGCCTCGCAGGTGGACCAATCCCCGCCGTTTACCCATTCGCCAAAGCGCCACAGGCCCTCGGGTTTTTCATACATGTCATCGAGCGAGGGGTAATTGGGAATGATGAAGGCGTAGGGGCGAAGGCCAGGTATGGACGCGATCTTGGCATAGATCTTTTCCGCCTGAGCTTGATCCACCACGCGAAAAGCAATGGCGTCGTGATTGGGTGGAGCCTCAAAGTAGCCGTGCTGCTCGGCGCCAAATACGCCGTGCCGGGTGCCGTCCGGGTCCAGGGATTTGATGAAGTAACCCTCGCCGGTGGTGAGAAGCGGCAGACCCTTGCGCGCCAACTCGCGCCGCTCGGTGTAGATCTCGGCTTGGCGCAGCGCCCCCGCGAGCTTTTCGAGCTCAATCAACCGGTCGAGAGCCGCGATGTAAGTAATGGAAAGCCCCGCCAGAAAGGCCTGGCCATAAGTGCCGTCCGGGCGCGCCCATCCCGCGTAACTGGGGGCGAGCAGATTGGCCGCCGGCCCCGCCAGGAAAAGGTTGTTTTTCGGATCGCGCCGGGTATCAAGAAAATTGGCAGAGCGCTCAAGCATCGGCAGGTAGTGCGCGATCGCCTTGGGTTCGCGGCTGATCAGCAACAACTCCGATTGCAAGAGCACGCCGGCCGCGGTGAACTCCAATCCCCAATCATGAATCCCGGTCCGGCCGTCGCCCTGCTTGTAAATGATGCACCCGGGCATGGCGGCGTCACACAATTGCCCGTCGGGCGCGACCCACGAGCTTTTCGGGTAGCGGGGGCATCCAGCGTGCCGGCCATCCCCCATCTGATCGAACCAGAGATCCTGGGAATTTTGCAGAAAGGTGATGAAAGGCTCTTGGTAAAAAGGCAGCGCGCAGTAGCTTGTGCCATAGCTGTTTTGGATCCACCAGGCGCTCCAGGTGGGGCCTTCGACGAAGCCGTCCCAAACGGGAGTGTAGAGCATCGACATGTTCTGAAATTCCGGGTCGGGCTCAAACATGCGACGAGCGGTGTCCAGTAATTGCAGGTACTCAACATCTCCCCGCCCGCGATAATGCTTGCCTTCGAACCTGCCGGCGTCTGCACCGGCCGCGGGCCAACACACGGTTAACATCACTCCTAAAACAAACAGCGCAAAGCCCCCGCACTTGCCGTTAATGGTGAGCATGAGTCCATGTCTTTTCATGAATGTCCACCTCGCGTGTTTCGTACCGGTTTTTATCCAAGTGAACCGGTGGGGGGGAATGGATTTAATGCCACCCCAATTTCTTATCGTCGGTTGCGATCAGGTTCATGGTTTAGCCCCACCAAGAATCGCCAATATGTCCCGACTAACGTGAAGGATACGGATAATTTGCAAAGGGTCGCTCTGGGGATCGTACACGATGATGTAATTCGGAAAGGCTTGGACCGTCCAGAACCGAAGTGGAAGTGGGGTTATCTCCTCGCGGGTCCTACCGCGCAATGGGCCTTCGGCTAAGAAGGCGCAAGCGTTGTAAACTGCAGCTTCCACACGATTAGCTGCTTGAGAGCTGTCCCGGGCGATGTAACTCCAAATTTCGAAGAGATCGTCAATGGCTTGAGGGGTGAACTGATATCGGCTCATGCTTTGCGCTGTTCGGCCCGCCAAGCACGTTTTTTCTCTTCCATTTGGACGCGGACCTGGTCGGCATCGATCAAGTCTCCACGCTGGGCGGCAGCATAACCCTCTTCGATTCTGGCGCGGTTCTCGGCGAGCCACGCGTCCCGGTCGCGGAGCAGTTCCAGCGCCCGTTGGATAACTTCATCGGGATTCCGGTAGGCGCCGGACTGGAGCGCCTCTGCAATTAGCCGCTCGTGTTCCGGTTGCAAGGTGATGGGCATGGGGATTTCTCCTTCGACACTACCACCGTACTCCTGGTGTTGGCGGCAGTCAAGGTTCAGTCGTAGCCATGTCACTGTCTTTAAGGAACGAGGAGTTTCCAGGTCATCCCTGATTTAAATCCGGCAAAATATCATCAAACATCTTGCGCGACGTCATCTTTTCGCTTAGAATTCCTGCTGGTTGGGGTTGTGAAAGCACTCCCAGAGGAGGGTTTCAGATGAAGAAGCTAGGGCTCTTGGTTTTTGCATTCTTGGTGTTTGGCAGTCTATCTTTAGCGGCAGCCAAAACCATTACCGGGGTCGTGAGTGACTCGCATTGTGGGGTGAAGCACGCAACCGCCTCAGACCAGGCTGCGCATTGCGTCGAGCATTGCGTTTCCAGCGGGGGGAGCACGTACGTCCTGGTTTCGGGTGGAAAGGTCTACCAGCTTGACGCCCAAGACAAGTTCAAGGGATTGGGCGGGAAGAACGTCAAGGTAAAGGGCTCTGTCAAAGGTGACAGCATCACGGTTGCGAGCGTGGCAGAAGCCAAGACAATGTAGGTTTACGACGTATCTCAACATCAAACGGCCACTCGCGACCCGGGTGGCCGTTTGTCTTTTTGCCCTGAGCCTTCGGCGAGCCTCGGGAAGGGAAGGCGAGTGCCGCCGAGTTCATGATTTCCAGCATCCTGGAACCCTCCTCGAACATCTAAAAAGCGAGTGACATCGCCGCGTCCCGGTTGGCGAGACGGCGGGACAATCCGAAATCCGGCTTGATATCAGGAAATCTAAACCTTTCGGAGGTTGGCATGAAGAGATTCACTTGGGCGGTCCTGGGATTACTGCTGGCTGCGGGCCTGAGTTTCGCTGCGCCGGGCAAAGACCCTGCAAAAACCTTTGTGGGGAGCATCGGCGATTCCATGTGTGGCGCCAAACACATGATGGCTGGCGAGAGCGACAAGGATTGCACGCTGGAATGCGTCAAGGCAGGATCCAAGTATATCCTCATCGATCCCAGCGGGAAGATTTACCAACTCAGCGACCAGAAAACGCCCGAGCAATTTGCAGGCGCCAAGGTAAAAGTCACGGGCACGCTCAAAGGCGACACGATCTCGGTCACCTCCATCGTCGCGGCTGATTAATTGGTGCGAGGTATCAGGTGCCAGGTGTCAGGTGTCAGGCGGAGCCACTGAAACCTGGCACCTGACACCTGACACCTGACACCAGGCAAGACACCTGGCACCTGCTAGGAATGTCCGCTATAATCGTCTAGTCGAGTCGCTCTGGTGAGGACCAGAAAGCACCTATGGATACAGATAAGAGCACACCCTCGGGTCAGGAGTGGAAAGTCCGCCGAGTGGGAACGGTAACATTTGCAATCTCCAAACCGAAGAGAAAGCCCAACAAGCTGCGTCAGATGCGCCTGAAGAATCGTCGGCGAGCGCGCTAAGCGGCGATGGGCCAATAGAGTTGTAACCGAAATTCCGAGACCACGGGATGACCGCGGAGGGAATGGCAAGGGCCATTCCCCCGTGGGAAGTGTTATTGACCTGGCCCGCGCCGGGCCAGCAGGGCGCATTCACCAAATCTACAATCTGAACTTATGACCCATTGCGGGCGTTCCGATGATTCACATCCTCAGCCAATACGGATTCTCCATTATTTTTCTGGCCGTCTTTGCTGAGAACCTGGGGCTCCCTGTACCCAGCTACCCGCTCATTTTGGTCGGTGCTGCTCTGGCCGCCCCGCTGCATCTTCGCCTGCCCATCATCTTCATCATGTGCATTATGGGGGCTCTGGGGGGCGACGGAATCTGGTACCAACTCGGCCGGTCGCGTGGCCGGCCCATTCTGCGCTGGCTTTGTTCCCTTTCCCTGTCACCGGATTCCTGTGTCCACCGCACGGAGCGCACCTTCCAGCGATACGGGACAAAGTCCCTGCTCGTGGCCAAATTCGTGCCCGGACTGAACACCGTTGCCCCCCCTCTGGCGGGGATGTTGAGGGTCGCGCCTCTACACTTTATCGCCGCAGACCTTGCCGGGATTACGCTGTGGGCCGGCTCGGCGATGGCCCTGGGCGTGGCCTTTCGCACCCAAGTCGAGTGGGTTATCGAGTGGCTGGCGGCCTTCGGACGGACCGGCGTATTGATTCTGGCCGTGGTTTTGGCGGGCTGGCTCCTGCTCAAGTGGGTGGAGCGGTGGCAATTTTACCGCCTGCTGGAGCGCTCGCGAATTTCCGCGCCCGAACTGAAGGAACGCCTGGAGCGGGGCGACCCCATGGTAATTGTCGACTTACGCTCCGACCTCGGCTACCATGGGGATGGCGCCAAGGTCGCGGGGGCCATCTGGATTCCGCCTGATGAATTCGAAGAGCGCTACACTGAAATCCCGCGCGGCCGCCCGGTGGTGATGTACTGCACTTGACCCAATGAAGCCACCAGCGCCAGGATGGCGCGGTTACTCATCGAGAAAGGTTACCAGGAAGTCCGGCCGCTTCTGGGGGGATTTGACGGCTGGATGCAACTCGGTTACCCCACCGAACCGGTGGCTGTCTCCCCGCCCGTCCTCGCCTCCCTCGCCGCATCAGATTCTTCGGCGTAAAGCCCCCGGCCGAGAATCCATGCCGATTACGGCTGCGGTTCCGTTAAGGTCCGATAGGCGACATAACGTCTAGTGGTTAGGGCGAACTTCTTTACTCCCACTGTCGTGGAAGGGCCTTTCTCAGGCAGAATCCGCTGAAGGACCCACTCATCCTGGTTTCCGATCGCATTATAGAATGAGGGATCAGCGGGCGAACGTGGTCTCGGATCTGCCGTTTGCCTAGTATACGGCCAAGGGGTTTTATGCTATGGAGGGTACCGCTCACTGAGTTAGGGTCACACGTTGGAGAAGGGTTTTGCGACGACCCTTTGGGGAGACAGTACAAACCCGTGGTTACCCATGCGCCAATTGGCGAATCTGTTTTGCAGCATGGCAATAAATCACAGAGAGCCAGCACGCGGTGCGGCCGGCTCTCTGTGGGCGTGGGCCGGGATCACCGTCCGGCGCCCGTCGCGGCGCCTGAGCTATTGTGTGCCGCTAGCGATTCTTGTGGGGCCGCCCGGTGGCGGTAGTTAGGCGATGGGTATTGGAAGCTCACCCCAGTCTGGGGCAGCCTCAGTTCGCGGACCGTCCCGCCTTCCATAACGAGTTCCGACCGGCCTGACTTCATGTCGTTCACGCTTCCGGTCAGAATTTGCGCACCGCCTTTCGTCCCACTAAAGACCGTGATCACAGCACCAGGTTGACTTTTGTCCAGCGTGAAGGAATAGTCTCCAGCGGGCAGCGTCACGGAACCCCAGCGAGTCTCCGACGTCAGAGTGAATGTTCCCTGGAAGGCCGGTATACCTGCGGCCTTTGCGTTGCAACCAACCAGCAGCGCTCCCAGGACCAGGAGCCCGAATACCTTGGACTTTGCATTTGTTTTCATGGTCTTCTCCTTTTCTCAGTTTGGGATTGGCAACCCTGAGTTGCCTCACCCTCTAAGGCGCAAAAGTTCGGAGAAAGGGGACAGGGCGCAAGAACCGTTTTAGCCGGCGCAACTCATAGGAGTATTCCACTTCTTCGGTTGTCTCCCCAGTTCTGAGCGAATCGCAGAAAACCCATGGGACACTGATAGGGGCACGGTGAACGATCGGAAGGACGACAGCTATCAGCCGTCCAGGGCAAGGAATGGGCTGAGGCCTGTTTCGCCACCGCGCTATGCTTTAGGCCCGTCGAATGCGCAGCGTCATGCAACGCGGTTGGCAGCTAGTTGCTCCACCCACGGTATTGGTTGTAGATGACTGCCAGGTTTCTGACTTGAATGTGGAAGTTCCCTGCCCACGACCGCTTCCGATCCGGCCCACGCGGATCGAAAGTGCACGTATCCAAATCGATCAGGTCCCCGTTGGCGTTGTAAACGGAAAAATCGAGCGTGGTGTCGCCGTCGCCGAGCACGACAATCCGGGCCTACTCATCCGCCCGAAAAACTACAGGTTTGAACCCGTTGTTGTCAGACGCGAGCCCCCGGTTCCCGGAATCGACGGGGCTACGTATGGCGCGCGCCCAAAACTTCCTTGATTCCACCGCCATAGACGCAAACATGCCAAGAAACAGCAGAAGTGGTACCAACATCGCCGTTCCCTCCTGATTTGAGTTTAACTTGCCGAGCGCCTCTTCCCTTGCCCTCGGCTTGTTAAGCGGCATTTCAGAAATTTTTGGGACATGCGAAGCGCCGCAATCTGGCAGGTAGGGAACGCAGCCACAGACTGGAGGCAAACTGTCGCCGACGATGCACTTTCTTTAATGCAGATTGGAAGGTAACGAGACACCGTCATTTGGGGATGGCGGAGTCAGATGGCATATATCTTTGGCATCCGAACTGGCGCGAGCCGGTGTCGTTTTCGATGGCACTTTTCGATCATATATTGCGATCAGCCCTTCATCCCGGAGACTCTCAAGCAGACACTCAACTGCGTACGGGCGCAAACGCGCCGGGCAATCAAATTGCGATGCCATCCGAGAAGTGATTTCCTTCACCGCATGGGTGCCGTCGCACAATTTTAGCGCCTCGGCAACCAGTGGGGCAATTTGGATTAACTGCCGGATACCATGGGAAGACACTTCGGTGCGGTAGTACTTGCGCCTTCGCCGCGCCCTAAAGGGCTCATCCCGTTTCAAAGTCTCGATGATTCCCTGGATGTCCCAATCGAGTTCCAAAACGCAAACGTGACGCACGCGAACTGGAATTTGATTCCCAAGAATCCGACCAGAGAGGGGCTGGCGTTTAGTTGGGGCGATATCTCCGGCATCACCAGCGATGAGGGCCCGGTGATAACTGAACAGGGCATGAACGGCAGTGTTCGCAAAATTCTTCAGACGCTCTTCCAGAAATTGAAGGAAGTCATTCCGGGACGTTTCCTGCATATAATAATGTCGCATGCTCCATCCGCTCAAGTCCGGGTAGAGCACCTGGCGGCGCTCGCGCCAGGAGTCGAAGATCTCCAGCACACCCGGATGTCGGTGTAGCGCCACCAGCAGCCAGCGCAGCCGCCTAGAAGCCATCAGCAGGAACTCCCTCAATTCCAGGAAGCGGGGACGGTCCAGCTCCGGCGTTGGCAGCAGATAAAAGTTGGGAAAAATTTGAGGATAAGCACGGATCAACTGGCGGTCCGCCTCATTTTGCATCCTCCCCTGGTGCGAGGTATCCGAACAGAGATCCTCCAGGATCATTTGATTCTGGTGCCGGCAGTGGATGGGGGTTCCGGCCAGCGGAGCGAGAATGCTGAGTTGAGGCGAAGAATTTAGATGCCGCAGAGAATGCACGTACATGTCCACCGTCTCCCGAAGATCAGCTTCGGTCTCTTCCGGGAACCCGGTGATGAGAGCAACGCTCGTATCCACACCCAGCCGGTCGGAGGTACTGATGACCTTCCTCGATTGAACGGGGTCCAGGCCCTTGTCAATAACCGCCTGCATGCGTCGAGACCCGGTCTCGACACCGAAGAAGATCCCGCGGCAGCCGGCTCGCGCCATCAACTCAAGCAGTTCTTCGTCTACACAGTCGGTGCGAGCACTGCAGGCCCACTTGAAGCGTTCTCCTGATTCGATCATTGCCTCACAGAAGGCCACCACCCTGCGGCGATCGACGGTGAACATGTCGTGGACGAGGTCGAAATCGCGGATGTTATATTCGGCTGCGAGCGCGCGCATATCGGTAAGCATGCGTTGCGGCGACTTGACCCGGAATTTACGGCGGAAGAAATCATTAGTCGAACAGAAGGTGCAGGAAAACGGGCAGCCTCGACCCAGTTCCAAGGACACATATTCCGCGTCCTTCAGGTCATTTGTCAGATGGTACGCAGGGAGGGGTAATTCATCCAGATTGTCCACCACCGGAGCATCGACATTTCTCTGCGGCCCGAACGGCGAACGGTAAGTGAGACCGGGAACGGTATCAAAGCGACGCTTTCCGCTCCACTCTTTCAGGAACAGGGGCAGAGTCAGATCTGCCTCCCCGCGCAGAACGAAATCCACAAATGGGAATGCTGCGAGGGTCGCCGTATCGACCACGGAAGCTTGCGGCCCTCCCAACAGGATGGTGCAGCCCGGTGTCGTGCGCTTGACTGCCTCGGCAACCCGCAGCGTAAGTGGATAGGAGCTGCAAATGCTGCTGAATCCGAACAGGTTAGACCCAGAAGCGGCGATGCGCCGGGCGACCCATGCAGGGAAAGCCGCCAGTCCGCCCTCCCTGCCTTCGACGTGATACTCCGCATAGGCGCTGTCGAGGTTAAAGACGGTAGGCCTGCTTCCGATTCGGTCCAACACAGCCGCCAGTGCCAGAACGCCCAATTTGGGGTTGCGGGCAGATTCCCGCACTTGGCGGCTTGCCGCGTCCGCCGGATCTTCAAAATCCGTGGATACAGCCGCCGTCACTAGACAAACGCTATCAGTCAAGGTTTAGCTCTTCTTGGCCGACTTGCGTTTCTTTCCCGGCTCGCGTTTGCTTCCGTACCAAGGGGACTCTTGCTCAAAAATAACCATCACCCCGTCGACGGAATCTGCCGCATCAGTCCAAGCTTGCTGGCTCACGGCGCGTTTGACGGCGAGCTTGATTTGTTCCTTACGGCTCAGCTTCTTGGTTTTCATAAGGGCCCCTATACTAGTGCCGGCGCTCCGCAAACGCAACCAGAATTTAGTTGTCGGTGGAAGCCGGCGGTTCGGCGATGGCGCCTTCGAGGCACTTCGCGTATGGTGGCGGTGGAGGTCCGTTCGCGCCACAGCGCCGCCGCAGCGCCGCGCGGCATTGGGCCAGGAGTTTCTCAGTTTGGCTGTATGTGGGATCGTATATGAACCCCCCTCCCTGCCCTAGGGGTATAAACGGCGCCGGCGAAGTCGTGAGTGGCCGAGAATTGCAATCTCCTTGTACTGCCAACCAAATCTCCGCGGGGACTGGCCTACGAAAAAGTGACGGGTCGACGACGTAGGGTTGCGGGCCAGGCGAGTCCTCCGTGGTCACTTGCAGTACCGGCGCGACGTGGAACCACCAAGACGCTTCGCAACGCGGCTCGTTCGGTGTCTTCACCTTCAAGTCCCCGAAATTCCAAACTTTGCAGGGCTCAACTCCGTCTTCTATCATTAATTTGCACATCTGGTGGGCGCGGGCGGTGCAGCCAGCGCGTGGAAACAGAAAGGGAATACACGGTGGAGCGCCGGTTCTAGGGTTACATGACTGGCGATTGACCAAGTGAAATAATTCCCTCGCCCTCGCCATCGTCACCGGTTGAAGCCGCGGGACCTGTAACGCCGGCGCGATTCCTCCGGCTTCAGGATGCGCCGGCTCGGTAGGGTTTTGAGCCAATCGGATATCAACTATCTCCGGTTCCTCATCTTTCTCGGTCAGGATGATCGTGGCGTTCCGCTGGTAAGCATCCCGCAGCGTCTCGAGGAATTCTTGGTGAAACGGATTCGATGGCTGGAGCCTGTAACGGCGTTGCGAGGAATCCAGCGTGAAGTTCAGCTCGCCGCCAGGATCCTGTTCAACGGATACAACGTGTCCCGTCGTGGGAACCTGTACGTCTAAGATCGTCCGGCTTTGCGGATCCACTTGCACAAACGCGTGCAGAGAGGCTTGGTGAAGTTCATTAAGCACGTCGGCATACGTTGCGGATAGTTCGGATTCTGGATCGAGATAGGCGATTTGTTGGCCCCCAAAGTTTACCCTGACGCGGGCCCCCAAGGTCCTGACGAACGGGGTTACTTGCGGTTCGAAACTGTCGATGCGGGCGACAATTACGTTGGGGAGTGGCATTAGCACCTCCTGCGTTGCTCAAGAATATCCGGTTCATCGGAAGAAAGAAAACTTGTCCCACCAGCCCAGCCACGGTGGAGCGGTCAGACGACCGACCCACACCGTATCCGTCACCTCGCCAACATTGAGAAAAACCGAATCCTGCGAAACGGCGAGCCCGCGCGCGACCGGTGAAGCTCGGTCCGGGGTTACGCGAGGGTCGTGATAATGCATAAGGGGAAACGGTTTGCCAATGGCCCGGCGGCCAGCCGGATCGAACTTAAGTCCCCAAAGGCAGTTATTTCCATCGCGTTTGGAGAGAAAGAAGATCGTTCGGCCATCATTCGACCAGTGCGGCAGCTCCATTTCTGCATCATCTGCCGACACCGGAATCCACCCGCCCTGAGGCGTTTCCGCGACTTGGGGGAGGCGAACGGCAAACGCTCGCCGAGACTCCCCATGGCGTGCCGCAAGGAACAACAGATATTCATGGGCGGCACTCCAATCGCCCCCGCTCAGCGAACTGTCAGGCTGGGGAGAGAGCACCACCGTGGAGCGGCCCGTTACAGCATTCAGTTTGGCGATTTCCCCTTTGGACGTGACACACAGTATCGCATCGCCCCCCGCGAACCAACTTGTCGGGTGAGAACAGCCGGAGCAAAGCTTGCGCGCCCGCCCCTCCCGGCCGACAACCCAGATCGCACTATCGGTCAGATGGCGCGTTTCCACTGCTACCCGGTCTCCCGTGGGACTGGCCACCAGCGAGAACTTGGCGTCATCTGAAAACTGCAAGGGCGACTCCTGGCCGGTCGTGAGGTCCATAACAATTAACTGTGTGACACCGCCGCTACCCCGGATGAAGTATAACCAGCGCCCGTCGTGCGAAACACTCGGACCCCCATCCTTCCCCTTCTCGTTAGTCAAGCGGGTATCATGGGCTGGGCCACCGGCTTGTAAAGGAACGCGCCAGATATGGAGCGCGCCGGTAATTTGGCCGAAGGCGATCGTGCCGGTGCTCGCTACCGACGGGTCTCTTTCGTTCACATCTCCCGAAGTAATTTGCCGTGGGGCGCCCGTCGGGTGGCTGAGGGCCGGCGGAAGTGGAAGTGCCCAGAGCGCCGTCACGGGGCCGTGGGCTGCACTAAATAGCACCTCATCGCCCAGCCACGATTTAACGGGTGGAGTCACCACGAGGATCTGAAGCGATCGTAGCAGCTTCAATGCCCCGGAATCGACGGCGGGGCCTCCCTCCGCCCGCATTATCCACCATTCTGTGCAGGTGGAAAGGGCCGACGTATTCGAGCGGCACCCTTCGAAGAGGAGGGATTGCCCGTTGGAGTTCCAGGTCGGATACCGGGCGTCCGCAAAGTCCCCCGCCAAGCGGATCGGCGGCCCGCCGTGAGGTGAGATTTTGTACAACTCGCCGGACGGAGCCGCATCGTCTCGGGTTCCCTTCCAGTAGGCGATCCAGCGGCCATCGGGAGAGAAAGCGGGGCTGCGTCCACCGGCCACCAACAAGCGCTCACCGGAGCCATCGGCGGGTACGATGTAGATCCCTCCGCCCTTGCGCTCCGAACGGAAGGCGACCAAGCGGCCGTCCGGCGAAAGTGTCGGGTCATCATCGATCGCTGGATCGGTGGTCAGCCGCCGGGCTTGGCCTCCCGCCGTGGGTTGAATCCAGATGTCGAGGTTACCGGGCTGCGCGCGATCCGACTGGTAGGCCACCCAACGGCCATCCTTGGAAATGCTCGGCGCTCCCGACAGGCCGGTTTCGGAGGTCAAGGGAACGGCATCTTTCACGCGCTCCGTCCATTCCGTGACCCCCAGGAACAGCGTCACGACCAGTGGAACCGCCAGGCAGGCCACCACCAGGGCACGACGTACCCTGGAGCGCAAGTGGCTCCCATCCATCACCGGCGGGATCTCCAGCACGTCGCGGAAGCGGTCTTCCGGGTCGAATTGGAGGCAGCGCACGATCACCCGGCGCAGCCGGGAATCGATCGCTCGACGGGGCTGGCGTTTCAGCCATGCCCGCAGTTGCCGGCGCGACTCGCCGGCGGACTTGCCATCCAGCTCTGGCCGCGTGCCGGTGAGCATCTCGCAGATTACCAGGCCGAGTGCGAATTGGTCGGTCGCGACGCCGACGCTCTTTCCCGCCCACTGCTCGGGGGCCATATAGGCGGGAGTCCCGGCCGCGGCCTCGGCACCGGAGACCACATGCTCCGTTATGACGTTCAACGCCAAGCCGAAATCGGTCACGATGGCCCGTTCCGGCTCCGTGCCCTTCTTCACCAGCATCACGTTGTTGGGTTTAAAATCGCGATGTACGATCCCCAGGGCATGGGCGGCGCCCAGGGCAACTACCATGTCTCGAATCAACGGGACCGCCTGATCAATTCGCCGCGGACCGTCAGCGGCAAGGCTCTCGCCGAGTGTCCGTCCATCCAGCAATTCCATGGTCAGAAACCACAGCGATTCCCCCGATGGCTCCTCATGGCTGAACATGTCGTACACACGGCAGACGTTGGGATGGGTGATGCGGCGCGATTGGCTTACTTCCTGCTTAAACCGCTCGATGGCTACGGTGGAATTGGCGATGGCGGGACGGATGGTTTTGAGAGCCACGATCTCCCGTAGCTCCATGTCCATGGCGGAGTACACTTCTCCCATTCCGCCTGAACTGATAAACCGCTCGATCCGGAAGCGGCCGGCGACGATCTGCCCACGTGAAAAGCACGGCTTGGGCTCAGCGGGTTGGGCCAGCAGGCTCGGTAGGCGCATTGAAAAAGAGGATAGAAAATCATCTCGGGAACATTTCGCCTCGGCCAACAGCCGCAGCACCTCTCCGTACACATCGGCGTCGTCACCGCAGGCAGCAGCTACGAACTCGGGCTGGGCGTGAGGTTCCAGCTCAAGAGCGTCAGCCGTCACTTCTTTTGCTCTTTCCCACTGTGCTGTTGTCATCGCATTTCATGAAGAGAGCTCGCCTCGCAACCACGCCTTCGCGACCCGCCAGTCGCGCTTGACAGTACGAATGGACACCCCGAGGGCTTCGGCAACTTCCTCATCGGTGAGACCCGCGAAAAACCGCAGCTCGACATTCCGGCCCAAGCGCGGGTCACGTTCGGCAAGGCGAGTGAGGGCCTCGTCGATCGCCATCACTCTTTCGCTGTCATCCTCAGTGAAAGCCAAGGCTTCGTCGAGAGAGACCTTCGGTTCACGGCCACCACGTTTCTGTGCCCTGTGCGCGCGGGCATGGTCCACCAGGATGCGCCGCATCATTTGTGCTGCAACGGCAAAGAAGTGTGCGCGGTTCTGCCAGTCGGCGTCCTTCTGATTGGTGAGCCGCAGGTAAGCTTCGTGTACTAAGGCTGTGGCTTGAAGCGTGTGGTCGGGACGCTCGTTACGCATGTAACGGCGGGCCAATCGCCTCAGCTCGTTATACACCAGGGGAATCAGCCGCGACTCCGCTTCGTGGTTTCCCTGCGTCACTTGTATGAGGAGCTGAGTTATCTCGCCCGGTGTTGGGTCCATACGCTGCATTTGGACCTCGTTTACTTCCCACAGGATGATCAAATTCTATACTAACTGCGGGATTTTTCATATCTAGAAATCATAGCCGAATGGGTTAGAGCTGCGACGTGACCCACCCCTGCCTCTTTTCTTCTCCGACCGTCCTGAGTTCTTGACTCATCCGTTCCCATTCCATGCGAATCGCATTCGCACTCTGGCACCTAATTGAAGAAATCTACGCTTTACCAGATAGAAGGGCCAGCAAGTGGCGGAAACGAATAAGCAGAAGCGTCGGAGGGCTTGGCCCGGAGACCGCCCGACGCTGGCTCAGCAACCTCTCCTAGAAACACGCCGATACGGGCAGGGTTGCGAGGAACAGGGAGGGAAAAAACATGATCGAGCGAAATTTTGACAGACCCGGCAGCGCATATGACGTTATACCGATGCCGCCGCCGTGTTTTCGCAGGAGTGGCAGACGGGACTTTCACCGCAACCCTGTCCAAGCGCGGCCGCCGATCACCGACCGGCCGGTGCGCTATCGCCTTGACCAACTCACCGCGACGGAACGCTCCTGGCTCGAGCAAGATCTTGAGCGAGCGGCGGACGCTCAGCGACAACTACTGCCCAATGAGCAGACGCGCATCGAGGGATGGGAGATCTCTTACCACTACCAGGCGCTGGGGGCGGTGGGTGGAGATTACTGCGATATCGTGACCCCTGGGGCCGGCGAAAGAGAGCTGTTGCTCGCTTTGGGTGACGCTTCCGGAAAGGGAATTGCCGCCTCCCTGATGATGGCACAACTGCACGCCATCTTTCACAGCCTGGATTCATTCCGGCTTCCCGTCCAGGAGCTGATCGAGCGGGCCAACCGGATTTTGTGCCGGCACGCCGACCGGTCCTCTTACGCTACGCTGGTATGTGTGCGAGCGACAAGCGAGGGACACATCGAAGTTTGCAACGCCGGACACTGCCCGCCTCTGGTCGTCGGTCCAGCCGGAATTACGCCCATCGAATCGGGTGGGCTTCCTCTGGGGCTGTTTCCCGAAGCGCCCTGCTCCGTGATGCGGAAACGTTTGGCGAAGGGACAAAGTCTTTTCCTTTACACCGATGGCCTGACCGAAGCGCGAGACCGCTGCAATCGCGAATACGGTGCCGAAAGGTTGCTCCAAACGGTCAGTGAGAGCTCCGCACTGCCACCCCAGGCACTGATCGAAACCTGTGTACAAAGCGTCGCAATGTTCCAAGAAGGCGTCCCCTGGAGCGACGATGTAACCGTTATGGCCATGCGTTACGATTGACAGCCGCTACGTGCTCTCCGCCATTACCAGTTAAAGCGCAATAGTTCCTCCCACACCCATGGGCAGCCTGATTGTTAAGTCGCACCTAAATCGCGGGAGCCGCTACCCGAACTCGTAGCCGCAATACCCCACGGATAGGTCCCGGACGAATCGTCGAACTCGGAACTTACTCTCCGGTTGGCCGGGAAGGAATTGTTTCGCTCGTCTCACGGAGGACTACTGCCGGTCAGGAGGTCACACTGGAATTCAGGGATCCGGCCTGTGTGAAGTCACCTTCACATCCAGCGAGCGCCACAATGTTGTATAATGGCCTAGCCACCGAAATGGGCGCGGCGTCGCTGGCCAAAGGTGAAGTGGGCCCTACTTTCTGCGTGTCGCTGGGGTAAGGGTCCTTCCGGGCCGGACATGCAACGTTTGCCGGCAAAAACGACTCTATGACTGTAGGCGCTTCCGGCAAATTGGGGGCGCGACCAATGATGGGTATTCCGCGATGAAATCAAATTCCAACCTAGCAAAGAAGATTGTGGTGGGGATAGCCCTGTTGATGATGGCGGGCTGGCTCACTCTGGCCACGGCCCCGGCGACCCAGCCATTATCAAAGGACGACATCACGCTCCTCCTGCTGGGGAGCACGCCCAGTAAGATTATTCAGGAGGTCGAGGAGCGGGGGATTGACTTCCAAATGAATGCGGACCTGGCCAAGAAGTTCCACGACCAGGGCGCTAACGACGATTTGATTGATGCCTTGCAAAAGGCGGGAAATAAGGCCGCAGCGGCCAAGGTGAGCGCCCCCGCACCTGCCGCGCCCTCTGCGCCTGCGCCCGCGGCCCAACCGAGTTCCCCGGCGGCTCCTGAACCCCCGGCCGCGGAAAAGCCAACGCTTGCCCCTACGCCCACGCCGTCGTCCTCGGAGCCGACATTGCATACCCGGCAGTCCGCTGCCTCCGCTCCGGAACCGTCGCTCGAGGGCAAACCCAACGCTCCCGACGCCCCGCAACCCCGGGCGGCGGAAGCGCCAACGCCTGCCCCCACGCCCACGCCTGCGCCGTCGTCCTCGGAGCCCACATTGCATACCCGGCAGTCCACGGCCTCAGAGCCAACGCCTGCTGCCTCAGCGCCAACACCTGCTGCGGGCGCCGGGGGAGGAGCGGCCGCCTCAACCTCATCCTCCGAGCCGGTTTTGCATGAGTCAGTGAAGAAGGAAGCTCCAGCCGCGACCAAGGTTGCCACGAACACTCCGCCTCTGAAGGATCCCGACCCGCAGGAAATCCAGCACATTATTCAGGAATTTGCCGCCAAGGAGAAGATCTTTAAAGAGGCCCGCAACAATTACACGTACCACCAGATCAACAAGGTTGAGGAGTTCAGCGGCGAGAACGAAGTCACCGGAACCTACGAGGAGGAGTGGGACATCCTCTATGACGACAACGGCAAGCGCCTCGAGAAGGTCACCTATGCCCCCCTCAACACACTAAAGCAGTTGATTATCACTAAGGAAGATATCGAAGGTTTTCGCAATATTCAACCCTTTGTCCTAACCTCGGACGAGTTGCCGGATTACGAAATCACCTATTTGGGCCACGTCAAGCTGGATGAACTTACCACGTACGTGTTCCGAATCCGGCCCAAGGAATTCCAGAAGGACCGGCAATATTTCAAGGGCGTCGTGTACGTTGACGACCGGGACTTGCAGATTGTCAAGAGCGAAGGCAAACAAGTACCCCAAGACAAGAAGGTGCACGGGCAGCAAAATCTGTTCCCGCAATTTTCCACTTGGCGCGAGCAGGTGGACGGCAAGTTCTGGTTCCCTACTTATACCATGGGCGAAGATACCCTCTACTTCGAGAATGGCCCGGCTGTCCACATGAAGGAAATCGTTCGCTATACCGACTATAAACAGTTCAAGTCGAGCGGGCGCATCCTGACGGTGGAAGCGGTCGACAAACAAAAGGATCAAACCGCTCCGGCCACCACTCCGCCTAAGCAGTAAACGCTCGCGGCGGGGAGGCGTTGACTTGCGAAGAGGGGATACTCGCGGTTCACCTCCCGCCCCCTCTTGCTGTTACAATTCCTGCCATGAAATCCCTCCAATTGAATTGGCGCATCGTGCTGGTGCGCCCGCGGAATCCTTTGAATATCGGGGCGGCGGCACGGGCGCTGGCGAACTTCGGGCTGCTGGAAATGGCGGTCGTCGCCCCTTTTGAGCCCACGTGGGAGGAAGCGCGCTCGGCGGCGGTAGGCGCCGGGACTGTGATCGCGGCGGCGCGCGCTGTGCCCACCCTCGCCGACGCCATCGGTGATGCTACGCTGGTGGTGGGCACCACCACGGGCTCCCGCCGCAATCTCGGCCGCGAACTCCTGCCTCTGCCCGAACTCGCACCCTGGCTGCGCCGCCGCGACGCGCGCGGAAGAGCCGCGCTGCTTTTCGGTTCGGAAAAGACCGGCCTTTCGAACGAAGATATGAGCCACTGCCACGCGCTGGTACGTATTCCCACGACGCCGGATTGCCCTTCCATGAACTTGGGGCAGGCCGCAGCGGTCTGCGCATATGAACTGGTCCGCTCGGACATTGTGTCCGTTCGGCCGCCACGCCTCGCCGCGCATCGCTCGGAGCCCGCCAACCAGCAGACCCTCCTGAGCGTCTTTGAACGCGCATCCCACTTGCTGGATTTGGCCGGATATCTCCAGCCCAAAAGTCGCGCGGCCATGTTGAGGAAGCTGCGCCGCTTATTACTGGATTTGAACCTCACCTCCAGCGATGCGCGCATCCTGGGTGGAGTTCTGTCGCAAGTGGAGTGGAAGCTGGAACAGACGGGCAAATCGAACGGCTACTTCACCCGTCCATAGGCGCGGGCAGCGTCACGAAAATAGGTCAGGTTCTCCCAGGGAGCCAGGTAAGAGGTGTTACAACTCGAGGCAAAGATAAAGTGCCGTTTGTCTCCCATGGATTCAAACAAGCGGCGGGTGTAATCGTGCAGGCGTTTCTCCGCGTCCTGGAGGATTTCCTGGCGATGCGCATCCATCCCGCCATCCACGGTGAAGTTTTCGGAAGCGGCCAGTCCCCGCACCTCGCTCAACTCCACGTCCCCCAGCGGCCGGGGAGTGATTCCCTCCAGGCAATCAACATGCGACGCCCCCACCATCGGCAAAAGCACCCGGCTGTGGCCGCAAGCGTGGACGACCAGGAATTTTTTCCGGCGGTGGATGATCTCGGCAGCCTGCGAGAAGAAGCTCTGGCAATAGTCTTTGTAAAAGTAGGGCGGGTAGAAAACCGAGTCCAGGTTATCCAGGGAAATGAAAATCTCGGCAAGCGGGTTGTCCACAATCCTCTCCAGCAACGCCAGAGCCTTTTTTTCGTGAATACGCGCCAGCGCCTGCATTTCCTGGGGATGGTCCAGCATAAAGAGCGAGGCATTCTCCGGTCCCGCCAGCCAGTGAAACGTCTTCAGTGCGGATTGCGTGAGGTGAACCATCACCAAGCCATCGCTGCCGACTCGCTCCACCCAGTTTTGAAAATCGCCCGCGTCAAAAGCGTATTCGCGCGCTTCCAGCATGAAACGCACGGCCGCATAGTCGTCCCAGGACTTCCACCAGTGCTCCGCCTCAAAATCCGCCCCCGCCTCGCGCGTATATTCCCAAGTCTGGGTCAGAGTCCCCTCCGGGCATACGAACTTGCGCCGGAGCTGGCTCTTATGGGGCGGGTAGCGGTTGAATGAGGTCACCATGGGCTCATCCCACTCGCCGGCGCCCGCGTACTCCTCGGAGAACTCGCCCGCCGTGTAGACGGTTCGGGTAGAGTGCTGCGTATCCCAGCGCGCCAGGATGTCCGCGCCGAGGTAACGGAGAGCGTCCAGGGGATGACGAGCCTGGGCGATTTCACGCGGCAGGCTGTGATGGGTTTGATGGTAATAGAACCACTGCCAGATGTTGGGGGTAAAGGGTATGAAGTCGGGCTCTTCCCCTCGGAAAGCAGCGAGAATGCGTTCTCTTCCCGTCAAAAAGTAAACCTCCACGAAGCGGAAACCCACGCTAAGCTTGCGGCTTGGATTCGATTTGGCGGATCTTCAAAACCAGTCCCGCAATGGCCACAATGATGGTAATGAGGGAAACTCCCAAGCCTTTGCGGCGGAAATTTAATTCCTGGAGGGCGGCGACGCCTGCCTGGTTGGCTTTCTTAGCGGTTTCCAAGCCGGGATCGGTCACCTTCTGAACCTCCGCGTCGCGGAAGGTGTGAACGTCGACGCGCGCTTTGATCAACGCTTCGTGCGCGCTGGCCAGATCCAGCTTGGCGCTTGACACTTCCATGCCTGCGCGCTCCGCCGTATCCAGAACCCCGTCCGCCTGGGCAATGGCGAGGTCGAGCCGCGCCAAATCCCGGGCGATGCCCTGCGCGCTCTTGAGTCCGGCATCGCCGGGCGTGTGGCAGGTGGAGCAAACCGAATTTGCTCCCGCCCCGACCCAACTGTCCGAGGGCTTCACGATCTCATGGTTGGAATGGCACTGGACGCAACCCGGCAGGCCCATTTGGGCGAAGGCCGCTTGGTGCGGGCTCTTCTCAAAGAGCTGGGCAAAGAAAACGTGGCACGTTCCGCAGACATTGGCGACGGAGGCCACACCCGGCGGCGTGGCCCCATGGTTGCCGTGGCAAGTGGTGCAGGTGGGCGCGGAGGTGTCCCCCTGCGCGAGTACCTCGGCATGCACGCTTTTCTGATAGTGCGCTACCTGGTCAGTGGGAATCTTGTACTCCTTCATATAGGCGGCGTTCGAGTGGCACTTTCCGCACGTGCTGGCGACATTCGAGGGATAAACGGGCGCGCGCGTGTCAGAGACCGCGAGAATATTGTGGACCCCGTGACAATCCACGCAAGCGGCCACCTTGGCATCACCTTGCTTCAGTCGCTTGCCGTGCACGCTGGTGAGGTATTCACTCAACTGGTCAACGCGCATCTTGGGATTGAAAGGATGCATATAGGTGGCGTCGGAGTGACACCGGGCGCAGAAGTCCGGGATGGCGGCCTTCTTCGGGACTCCGCGGAAACCTTTGGCCGGACTCATGGAGTCCAGGGATTCATCGTTGGGGTTACCGCCGTGGCAGTCCACGCAAGTCAATCCGGCTTGATGATGAATGTCGCCTTCGAAGAGCTGTGCGGGCTTCAGTAACCGGGCGTCCTCCAGCAGCGAATGACAGCTCACGCAGGAGTTTTTGCCGGAATCCGCCCCCGCAGCGGAACCCATAGCGCCGATCAACATCAGGAGTGTTGCAACCACAGTTTTCATCGTTACCTCAGCGCCAACCAGGAGAACACCAGCATGTACCCGATGACAAAGACTCCCAGGCCCGTAAAGAAGCGGGTCGTTCGTCCGAAACCCACATGTCGGTCGAGAAACGGGATGGCGACCCAGACCAGCGCCGCCGCTGAGAACACGAATATTCCCAGCAATTCTCCGTCGATGAACCCGACCTTCGCGGGGATATACTTCAACGTCTGAAACACGAACAAGAAATACCATTCCGGCCGGATCCCTGCCGGGGCGGCGGCGAAGGGGTCCGCCTTGGCTCCCAGTTCCCAGGGAAAGATTGCAGCCAGCGCTCCCAGGACGCCCAGCGCGCCATACCAGCCGATCATGTCGCGCAAAAGGAAATTAGGGAAGAAGGGCATGATGCGTTTCGGCGCACGCCCCTCGGCGATGGCCCGCTCGACTCCCGGAGGCGTGCTCATTCCCAGTTGCTGCACCAACATGAGGTGGATGGCCAGCAGGGTCGTGCACAGCCCCGGGAGAACGGCGACGTGGAATCCGAAAAATCGGGTCAGGGTGGCGCCCGTCACTTCCTCGCCGCCCCGCAGAAAAACCAGGAACCACTTTCCCACGATGGGAATCGAACCGGCCATTTCCGTTCCCACTTTGGTAGCGAAGAACGCCAGGGTGTTCCAGGGAAGCAAGTAGCCGCTGAAGCCAAACCCCATGACGATAAAGAGCAGCAGCATTCCGCTCACCCAAGTGAGTTCGCGGGGTTTGCGATAGGCCTTCAGGAAATAGACGCTGAACATGTGAACGAACGCCGTGAAGATCATCAGGTTCGCCGACCAACTGTGCACGGAGCGGATGAGCCAGCCAAAACGCACCTGCGTCACCATGTACTGAACGCTCTCGAAGGCGTCGTTGGGTGTGGGGCGGTAATACAACAGCAGCAGGATACCCGTGAGCACCTGGACGATGAACAGGAACAGGGTCATGCCTCCGAAGTAGTACCAAATCGAATAGCGATGGATGGGGACGGTTTTGTGGCGGAGGAACTCCTCAATAGTTCCCGCGCCGAATCGTTCGTCAAGCCAGCTAGGTTTCTTTTGGTCTGGTCCACTCATGGCTATGCCTTCCGCGTCACCACCACGTCCTCGCCCTGGACGTGGACCTCAAATACTTCCAGGGGCCGAGGGGGCGGGCCGCTTACGTTGCGCCCCTCCAGATCATAGAGTCCGTTGTGGCAAGCGCACCAGATTTGATGGAGGTCGGGGCGATATTGAACCGTGCAGTTCAAGTGCGTACAGACCGCTGTGTAGGCGCGAAACGTGCCATCCGCCATCCGCACCAACAGGGCAGGCTTAGAACCAAACTTGAAGATTTCACCCGTGTTATTCTTGAGTTCACCCACTTTCGCAGCCACCACCGACCGGCTGGTGGATTCCGCCACCGGGGGAGGGATGATGTAGCGAAGCGCCGGGTAAATAAAGGAAACCACGGAGGCGGCCAAGCCGCTGCCAAGGAGGACGTTCACCCATCGACGGCCGGGTTGTGCGACCTTTTCCGGACTCTCGGGCACCGACATAGGAACAACCTCCAGTAGGGTAGCGCGACCTGTTCTGTAGGTCCGCGGCTTTTCCTTGCCCGTAGGAGACGAACCGCGGACCTACAGAACAGGTCCGCTCCCCGCGCGCCGCGGCGTCTGCGTTGCGTCAGATGCTCGCTCGTAAGCGGTGTGGGCGGACTCCGCCCGCCCTCCCGGCCAAGAACCTCTTGAGCGAGGGCGTTCAGATCCGAACAACGCATCTTGCTGTCAAGAAACCCGCTTTAATGCCTCAACGTCTTCTAACTGCCCGCAGGAGCCTTGCATTTGGCCAGCGAATGATCGTTGGCTTGATAGCACTTGCCGGTGTCGTTCAGATCCTTCGAGCCCATCTTGACATGGCAATACACGCATTTCTTCCCTTCCTTCGTAGCATACTTCGGCAGGGCGTTGGAAATCGATATCATCGAACCACTGAGAATGGCAAGTCCAACCAGAACTCGAAACAACTTCATGGAATCCTCCTTGGATAACAAACTTTCTTGCACAGATTACAACCGAGTCTTAGCCTTGTTCCCCGAAGGGAACAATATCATTAGCCGGTGCGTCGCTTCGAGCTTCCGGCCCAAGCCCCTGAAGGGGGCTGGAAATCGCGAATCGCTCGCGGCCTACTGCCTACTGCTTACTGCCCCCCCGCGAGCTCGTGAAGAATCTTGGGGTCGGGCTCGTCCATGGCGAGAAGTGCGTGGCAGGCGTTGCAATCCTGCGTAATCTCGCTGCCGCCTTTCGACTTGTGATTGCCATCGTGGCAGCGGAAGCAGCCCGGAAAATCGTTGTGCCCCAAATTGTTGGGATATGTCCCCCAGTTGATATTCATTTCGGGGAAGACGTTTCCCTGATAAATGTACAAGATCCCCTTCGCTGCCTCTTCAATCTGCGCGCGCTGGGAATTGTAAACGGCGGGGTAATTCTTGCGATAGTATTCGCGCAGGGCTTGGGGGATTTCGTCCTGTGCCTCCAGGCGACTGGCGTAAGTCCGCTTGAGAAGATCAACGGCCTCCTTGTGAATGAAGGGGAGACTCGAACTGATGCGGCCGGCCGCCATTTCCCGGTTCACGGCGTTTTCCGGCAGGTCAAAGGTATGAGTGGGCCGGTTGTGGCAGTCCATGCAATCCATTCTGCGCCGCTCACCGTGCGCCACCAAATCCGCCTTGGGAGGAGTGTCCGTGGAGGCATAGTCCGTCACCGTTCCGTCCTCGTTGCGATAGCTCACCCAGGGAATCTCCTGGCGCTTGACATCTGCCGCGAGGTAGGTCACCAAACCCAGGTGGCGGCCGTGAATCCCCACCAGTTTGAGGTCGGGGTTGCGCCCGCCGATATGGACCAGGAGAACATCTTTGGTTGGGGAATTCTTTTCGTCGTCGGCAAACTTCGACCTGACCACCAGCTTGTCGCCGGAGAAGCGCTCGGGCCAGTGGCACTGCTCGCAGGTTTCGCGGGCCGGGCGCAAATTGTGAATGGGCTCGGGAATGGGCCGGGGATAGAGATTGAAGGTCACGGCCAGAACCTGGTAGCTGCCGGAAAGCTTGGAGCGCACAAACCACGACGCCCCGGCGCCAATGTGGCACTCCACGCAGGCCACCCGCGCGTGGGGAGACCGCTGGTAGGCCGTGTATTCCGGATCCATGACCTGATGGCAGGTTTGGCCGCAGAATTGGGTCGACTCCATGTAAACCGTGCCGCTGTAACTGGCAATGGCGAAAATCGGAACGTTAACGGCCGTCATAATGCCCACAAACATGACGGTACTGCGCACCCCGCGGTGGGATAAATCCACGTTGGGGTATATCGCGGGGAGCTCGCCCGCCCGGCCCTTGCGGCGATAGTCCCTGATGATCCCAATCGGAATCAACACCAGCCCGATGGCAAAGACTGCGGGCAAAATCATGTAGACCAGAATCCCGGCATAGGGATTCGGGTGAAACCCCATAATCAGCGAGGCGAAGGCAATGACCAGGGTGATGCCCGAGGTTGTGGCCAAAACCACACCCGTGCGGCTAATGAGATTCTGACTCAGAAAGAAGGCCGGACGAATCAAGACCGCAAGGCTCTCGCGTAGCTTGCCTAGACCGTCCCGGGCATTTTTGCTGTTGGGTTCCGGCAAAACCAAAGTCCTCTCTTGCCCTTGTAATCACTTGCCGCAAAGACGGGGCGTATTCTACCACCGACGACCTGCCCCGCACGATGCCGGTTTGGATGCCCGGTGATCACCTCCACCACCTAACCGGACTTCGGACCGCGAGGGCAGGATTATAGGTCGTTCTCCCCAACCCTCGCGACCGATCGACCTAACTGCCGGAAGGCGCCTTGTACCCTTCCAAAGAATGGTTGTGGTCCTTGTAATATTTCCCCGCGTCGGTTAATTCCTTCATCTTCCCTGGCGGATGGCAGAAAGTGCAAGCCTTGCCCTCTTTCTTGGCATATTCGGGTTTGCCCATTCCAAACGGCAGAGCCATGACAATGGCAAAAGCTATCAGTAATACTGTCCGAACTAGCTTCATGAAATTAGGACCTCCTCGAATGGCGTGTGGGGCGTTTACGGACAAAGTGTCTTTCCTGGACGCACCCGGTTCTTATGGGAGCATTCTGAATACCACCTGGAGGTCACTGTAAAATTTTTGTACAGTTAGGATACTGCAAAACTTAGCGGGCAGCCTATTGGTGTACGTGATTGCAAGGAAACCATTTGCGCGAAATCTCTGGCCCTTTTGCGGGAAATGACCCAACCCAATAAGGCCTGGCGGAAATAAGACACGATGTCATTAAACTGGTCGGCTGGCTCATGTACATGAACACAAAGGATGAATCCTTTATTCCCGTTGTTGAATTTGTACTCAGTTTCTTGATCCTAGAATGGCATCGCGCTTGCCCTTTTCTGTTCACGAAGGACTTAAATAAGCGACATTTTCTCTTAATTGCGCCTTTTGATACCTTATAAGCCTTTGTCAAGGAAATGGACTCATGAATCTGCTGGTGGTGGGAATCAGTCACAAAAAAGCGCCCCTGGAACTCCGCGAGCGTTTTGCGCTGAATGAGCGAATCATTCCGGAAGTCCTGCGCCGGCTTCAGAGCGAGCCGGAGATCGAAGAAGCGATAATCATCTCCACGTGCAATCGCGTGGAATTCGTCCTCGTGGCCTTTGAGAAACAAGATGGCATGGCGGGTTTCCGCCGGTTTGCCGAATCGTTTTACGGCGTGCGCTTTGATGAATTCGTGCACTGCTTTTATGTGCATCGCGAAGAGGAAGCGGTGCGCCACTTGTTTCGTGTGGCCGCGGGTTTGGATTCCTTGATCGTGGGCGAGCCCCAGGTTCTGGGCCAGGTCAAGCAGGCGTATTTTCTGGCGAAGGAAGCGGAGACGTGCGGCAACGCGCTGGAGTCGGTTTTCCAATGCGTGTTCAACACCGCCAAGCGCGTGCGGACGGAAACCCGCGTGGCGGAAGCGCCGGTCTCCGTGAGCTCCGCTGCCGTCGAGTTGGCGGAGCAAGCCTTCGGCGGCTTGCAGGACAAGACGGTGATGATCGTTGGCGCTGGGCAGATGGGCGAACTGGCGGCGCGTCACCTGGTTTCCAAAGGCGTCGCCACGGTGCTGGTAAGCAATCGCACCCACGCGCAGGCAATCGCCCTGGCGCAGGAGTTGCGCGGCTTGGCAATTCACTTCAGCGAGATTTGGCAAGCCATGCGGGATGCCGACATTGTCATCAGCTCCACGGGCTGCCCGCACTTTATCATCACCCGCGACGACATGCAGCGCCTGATGGCGGAGCGCCACGGCCGCCCGATTTTTCTGATTGATATCGCCGTTCCCCGCGATGTGGACCCGGCGGTGCGCGAGGTGGCCGGCTGCACGCTCGTCAACATCGACGGACTCGAAGAGGTTGCCCACCACAACCTGCGCGCACGGCAAAAGGCCATGGAAGCGGCGGATCAGATTCTGGACGAAGAAATCGAGCTCTTCCGCGCGCGTCAGGAGCAGCTCAACGTCGTACCCACCATCCTTTCGTTACGGCGGCGCGTCGAGGAGATTCGCCAGGCGGAAATGAAGCGCATGCGGCGGATGTTCGGCAAGCTCACGCCGGAACAGGAGCAGGCGCTGGAAGCCTTGACGCAAGGGTTGGTGAACAAAATTCTCCACACCCCCTTCACCGAACTCAAGCAGGCGGCCCTGCGCCCGGACCGCTCGGAATTCATCGACGTCGTCCGGACCATCTTTCATTTGCAAGAGGATCCGTCCAAGCCGGCTTCCGCTGCGGTGAATTGATTTTCGATTTTGGATTTTCGATTTTCGGTTTTTTCGATTTTCGATTCGGGGGTTTCCAGGCCAGATTCCCACCGTCGTCGGCATAGGCAATGCCAGCCCCACCCGCGAGTAGAAAAGATTCACCACAGAGCGCACAGAGATCACGGAGTAAAACATTTTCTTACTCTGTGAGCCTCTGTGACCTCAGTGGTGAAATCTTTCGTAGGTTGCGACTACGCCGCGTTGCGCCACACGCCGTCCGCTTTCCAATCCAAAATCGCAAATCCAAAATCCAAAATACCTACTCCGTCTTCTCCACCGTTTCATCAAACACGTGATAGCCAGGATTGGGCGGGAAAAGCTCGGCCATCAGATCCATGCGGCGGCGCAATTGCGCGACGGGAAGGTGCTCAGGGCCGACGCGGATTTGCACGTCGTGCCACAGTCCGTGGATATACTCCGCGGCGGTGCTGACGAAGGAAACATCGCGGTAGCGTTCGAATTGCGCGCGGAAGCGGCGTCCGGTGCGGCTGGCCAGGTAAGCCTGTTTTGCATTCAGGGCATCCTCATCAATTTCGCCGCGCACTCCGTGACGGATTTCCTCCTCCAAAACCTGGCTGTACGCCACCAGCTCGGAGTGGGTCAGGCGCGGGCGGAGCAATTCCGCCACGCTCCCGAGGAGTTCAAACCCCGTGTCGTGGGCGTCCAGCTCACGGCAGGCGAGCAGCAGGTTGATGCGTTCCGGGGTTTCCACCCATGCGGCCGTGTGCGCTTCTCCCTGGGGCTTCTGCCGGCTGACCACATCTCCGGTATCCAGGCAGGCAATGTAAGGCACCGCCAGCACCCGCAATTTTCCCAAGCGCTGGACAATCGCCGCCGGGATGGCCTGCACCGGCTCTCGCACCATGGCGCGCTCTTCCGCCGGACTCAGGGAGAGGGCCGAATGAAATTCCCACTCATGCGCGAGACGCGAGATGGGAACAAAATTCCCTAGGACGTAATCGGTGACGGGACTCAGATCTTTCGGAACGATCGGGGAAATTCCCAAGGTACACCATCCAACTTGCGGGCCCGCGGTGACACAAGTTTCTCGGGCCACGTTGATATTCTGCGAAATTTTCAACTCTTGAACTGCTGCCGGTCTGACCATCGGCAAACGGAAGCCGAATCGAATTAGGGCCGGGCCGCATGGTCGGGGCCGCTGACGTGCCTCTCCACAACGCTGATCAAAGCGTTGAGACGCTCGCCGGTGATCTTCTGCACTTCGGCCACCTCCATCATCTTTTGGTCGAGGCGAGTGAATCGGTCGTCGAGGCGAGTGAATCGGTCGTCGCTGATCTTGATCGAATCTTTGACGACCCCAGCGAGCTCGGCCACTGAAATCCTGAGGCTATTGATATTCGTTTCGGAGCGAGTCAGGTTGGCTTCAAACTGCGCCTGCATTTGCAGGATAAATTCGATTTTCTTGTCCATCTCCTCAAGCGTCATGGTGCATCCTCTGACATGGCTTTTTGTCACGATCAGCCATGGACTGAGGTTATCACCAACCTCACCAAAAAGGAAATGCCGGGATGGCTTTGCTTTGTAGCACGACCCTGTCGCTCAGGTCTGCTACGTCTGCTTAGGGAGCCAGGTGGAGCTGTATTCGGCGGCGGCAAGCATCCCGCCGTCCACGAGGTGAGCGATTCCGGTGATGCCATCGCTGTCGTCCGAGACGAGATACAGCGCCGCCCGAGCAACGTCGTCGGGAGCGAGGAAACGACCGAGCGGGACGCGCGTCTGTCGCTCGCGAATCAGCGCCGCCGGGTCGGCGCTGGAAGAGATGTGCTCGCGAAATGCCGGCGTGTCGGTGATGCCGGGGCAAAGACAATTCACGCGGATATGGTCAGCGCCATAATCCAGGGCGAGAGCCTTGGTGAGCATCACCACCGCGCCTTTCGAAGCGACGTAGCCGGGAGTTCTCATTTGGCCCACCAAACCGCTGATCGACCCCATGTTCAAGATGACCCCGCCACCCTGCCGGCGCATGATCGGCACAACGTGCTTCACTCCGAAAAAGACCGACTTGAGGTTTACAGCAAAAAGGTGATCCCATTCGGATTCCGAAGTCTCCTCCACCAGCTTGACCTGAGCATAGCCGGCATTGTTAAACAGGATGTCAATCCGGCCCCAGCGCGCAACCGTTTCCTCCACCATTTTCTTGACTTGTTCTTCCTTGGAAACATCCGTCAAAGCGAAGCTGGCCTGGCCGCCCGCAGTCGCAATCAGGCTGATCGTTTCCCAGCCAAGATCCCCTCGGATATCCGCCACGGTGACCTTGGCTCCTTCCTCCGCAAATCGAATCGCACTGGCCCGGCCGATACCCCGCGCCGCGCCGGTCACGATCGCCACTTTGCCCTCAAGTTTCATAAGGTTCCTCCGAACACTGGCTCTGACCCGACAGTTCCGCCCAGGTCAAAAAATGGCCTGCCCGCCGTAATACTACACGCGACGGCGATGCGGCACGCGGAAAAATAGCAGGAATTTCGCCCCAAGAGGAGTTTTCGTAGGGGCGGTTCGCGAACCGCCCCGGTCACTCACCACACACGTTTTCGTAGACGCGGGTGGCGCGCCTGAGGCCTTTGCGATTTTTTACGCGCAAGCCCTTTCCATATTCATTAAGGGACAATTCGTCTGTGCAGTATTCACGAACTTGACATTTCCCTTTTATGGGGTCATACATTGGGGGAAATCATCCGGATTCTCGCCCCAGTGGATGATCTTCATGTCTCCGCGATTCAGTGTTACCGAATCCAGGCCGACCGCGCCAAAGCGAATTGTGGATGCTCCGGAATTATCAGCCTTTTATTCTTCGCCATCGGATGGTTGGGTCTCCTTCACTGGAGGCCTTGTGAAGACCAGACACTCACCGATCATTTCTATTGCTCTGTTATCTGGCGCCATGATTTTGTCCTCGGTCACCGCTCTGGCGCAAACCAGCGCCGTGCGCGCCCGCGTGACGCAAGCCGTGGACATGCAAAACCTTGTCACCCTACGAGGGAACGTCCACCCGCTGGCGCGGCCGGAATTTGACCAAGGCGTGGCGCCCGACGACCTACCCATGGAGCGCATCCTGCTGGTCTTGCAGCGCGGCGCGGACCAGGAATCCGCGCTCCGGCAACTGCTTGATGACCAGCAGGTGAAGTCCTCTCCTCGGTATCACCAATGGCTCACCCCCGAGCAGTTCGGGCAGCAGTTTGGTCCTGCCGACGCGGACATACAAGCCGTCACCGGATGGTTGACGACGCAGGGCTTTGAGGTAAATCATGTGGCCGCGGGGCGCACGGTCATCGAATTTTCCGGCACGGCGGGGTTGGTTCGGCAAGTCCTGGGAACGGAGATTCACAGATTTCGTGTGAACGGCGAGGATTACTGGGCCAACACGAGCGATCCGCAAATCCCCGCTGCCCTGGCACCCGTCGTGGCGGGTCTTGCCTCGCTGAACAACTTCCCCCTGGAGCCAGCAAGTCACGTCGTTAACGCATTTTCCCGCGCGCAGGCTACGGGGGAAGTCAGCCCCCTCTTTACAGTTTCCCCTGGCGGTATCACCGACTATGACCTCGGCCCCACGGATTTCGCCACCATTTACAACGTGCTGCCCCTCTGGAACGCCGGCATCGATGGTACCGGGCAGACGATCGCCATAATTAGCGCTACAGACATTAACATCCAGGATGTCCGTGATTTTCGCAATTTGTTCGGGTTGCCAGCAAATGACCCGCAGAGCATCCTGAATGGCCCTGATCCCGGGATCATCTCGACTGAATCTGAGGCCGACCTCGACGTCGAGTGGTCGGGAGCAGTCGCCAAGGGCGCAACCATTGACTTGGTCGTATCAGAAACCACCGAGGCCACCCAGGGCACTGCCCTCTCAGTCCTATACATCGTTGACAACAACCTCGCCCCGATCATGAGTTCGAGCTATGGCGGGTGCGAACAATTTATTGGGGCCGGCAACAACGCCTTTGTTTATACTACCCGCGAGCAAGGCGCCGCTGAGGGCATCACGATCCTCCAGTCCGCGGGCGATACCGGCTCCGCGCGATGTGATCAGGGGCTCGGCGAAGTTGCAGCGGAATATGGCTTGACCGTCAATGGTTGGGCTTCGACACCCTTTAACGTGGCGGTAGGCGGGACGGACTTTGCCGACGTTTTCAATTGGTCTCAGTACTGGAACTCGACGAACAGTTCCCCGTCGATGTCCTCAGCCCTGTCTTATATCCCTGAAACCACCTGGAATGGTTCTTGCGCAGCATCCGGGCAGCCGAGCAGTTGCGCCGACGCCACCGAAGCCACGGGCGGCGTCAATAAGCGGGTCGGCGGCGGCGGCCCGAGTACTTGCGGCATTTGGGCGAACGGTACTTGCGCGGGGGGCTACCCCAAGCCTGCCTGGCAAACCGGGCCCGGCGTGCCCAATGACGGCGTGCGCGATATTCCGGACATCTCGCTGTTCTCCAGCGTGGGCCAAAGTGGCAGTGCTTATGTCGTGTGCAGGGCCGATGCACTTCCGGCCGGATACCCGTCGTGCCAGTTGGGCACCACTTTGCATTATGTGAGAACCGGGGGAACGTCTGCCGGCGCCCCCAGCTTCGCGGGCATCATGGCGATGGTCAATCAGAAGACCGGAGGGCGCCAGGGCAATGCCAATTATGTTCTCTACCCTCTGGCCGCCCAGCCGGGTGCAAGCTGCACCTCGAACGTGGCGGCGGTCACTAATTCCAACTGCATTTTCTACGACATAGTTGTCGGCAACAATTCCGTGGCGTGCGTGGCCGACTCGCCGAGTTGCAGCAATCAATCCGGCAGCGGCTACGGGATTCTGGTGAGTCCCGTCGATAACTCCACACCCGCCTGGACAACCACCACTGGATATGACCTGGCGACCGGGCTTGGTTCCGTGAACGCTGCAAATCTTGTGAATAACTGGACTTCCGCCAGCTTCCCAGTAGCTCTCTCTTCGACCAGCCTCACGTTCGGCTCGCAGAACGTTGGCAGCCCGAGCGCGCCCCAGACGGTGACCGTCACTAACACCGGCACGGCCAACCTCACCATCTCCACAGCCACGGTGAGCGGTACGAATCCCGGCGACTTTGCCACCAGCGCCGACCTGTGCTCGGGAGCCACGGTGGCACCTTCCAGCACCTGCACCATTAATGTGACGTTCACACCGTCTGCCGCGGGGAGCCGTAGCGCTTCACTGATTTTCACCGACATCGCCCCCAACAGCCCGCAGTCGGTGAGTTTGAGCGGGACCGGGACGGCGCAGCTCGTCAGCCAGACGATTAACGTAACCACGCCTGCCCCTGGGAGCGCCATCTACAACACCAGCTTCGGGGTGGCTGCGACAGCGAGTTCGGGCCTCACGGTCAGCTTCTCCTCCGGGGGGGTGTGCACGAACGTCGGCGCCACGTTCACCATGACCAGTGGTACCGGGACCTGCACGGTAAAGTTTGACCAGGCGGGGAATTCGAATTACAGCGCGGCGACGGAAGTCACTGAATCTGTAACGGCGCAACAGGCCAGCCAGACGATTAACGTAACCACGTCTGCCCCCGCGAGCGCCATCTACAACAGCAGCTTCGCGGTGGCTGCGACGGGTGGCGGATCAGGAAACGCGGTCACCTTCTCGAGCGGCGGCATCTGCACGAACGCCGGCGCCACCTTCACCATGACCAGTGGTACCGGGACCTGCACGGTAAAGTTTGACCAGGCGGGTAATTCGAATTACAGCGCGGCGACGGAAGTCACTGAATCTGTGACGGCGCAACTGGCCAGCCAGACGATTAACGTAACCACCCCTGCCCCCGCGAGCGCCGTATACAACACCAGCTTCGCGGTGGCTGCGACGGGTGGCGGATCAGGAAACGCGGTCACCTTCTCCAGCGGCGGCATCTGCACAAACGTCGGCGCCACCTTCACCATGACCAGTGGTACCGGGACCTGCACGGTGAAGTTTGACCAGGCGGGTAATTCGAATTACAGCGCGGCGACGGAAATCACCGAATCTGTAACGGCGCAACTGGCCAGCCAGACGATTAACGTAACCACGCCTGCCCCCGCGAGCGCCATCTACAACACCAGCTTCATGGTGGCTGCGACGGCGAGTTCGGGCCTCACGGTCAGCTTCTCCTCCGGCGGCATCTGCACGAACGTCGGCGCCACCTTCACGATGACCAGTGGTACCGGGACCTGCACGGTGAAGTTCGACCAGGCGGGTAATTCGAATTACAGCGCGGCGCCGGAAGTCACCGAATCTGTGACGGCGCAACTGGCCAGCCAGACGATTAACGTAACCACGCCTGCCCCCGCGAGCGCCGTATACACCACCAGCTTCACAGTGGCTGCGACGGCGAGTTCGGGCCTCACGGTCAGCTTCTCCTCCGGCGGGGTGTGCACGAACGTCGGCGCTACCTTCACCATGACCAGTGGTACCGGGACCTGCACGGTGAAGTTTGACCAGGCGGGCAATTCGAATTACAGCGCGGCGCCGGAAGTCACCGAATCTGTAACGGCGCAACCGGCCGTGCCCGTGGTGAGCTTGTCTTCCTCTTCGCTCACCTTCCCGGCTCAAATCGTAGGAATCAGCAGCAGCGCCCAGACCGTCAAGCTGACCAACACGGGCTACGCCTCGCTCGCGATCTCCAGCATCAGTGCCGGCGGGGATTTCTCCCAGACCAACACCTGCGGGACCACGGTGAGCGCGGGCGCTAACTGCACGATTTCGGTGACTTTCAAGCCGACAGCGACGGGGACGTGGACCGGGACCGTCAGCATTTGGGACAATGCTGCCGGCAGCCCGCAAAGTGTCGCACTCAGTGGCACGGGTGTGGTCTTCACGAGTGGGCCGCATCCTCCGATTGTTCCTCAGCCACCGTTGGAGCCGGTCCCGGGGAAACCTATACCGGGGCTCCCCCCGAGCCTACCTGTAACT